>Ga0209643_1000035_pt1 | contig 407563 bp, 395 predicted proteins | sample AutmiccBRH37_all_FD_187383 | JGI IMG/M metagenome (GOLD analysis project Ga0209643, IMG submission 187383) | Deep subsurface microbial communities from Mt. Terri, Switzerland - Autotrophic microbial communities BRH/37_all (SPAdes) (version 2) | ecosystem: Environmental > Aquatic > Deep... | reverse complement strand
AAGTCCCATGCAATTTGACGCGAGAGCGGCCCACCCCCGGCCCCTCCCGCAAGCGGGAGGGGAGCCTATGAAAATCGCATTTATCGGCCTTGGCAACATGGGCGGCGGGATGGCCGCGAACCTTGTGAAGGCGGGGCACGAGGTGCGCGCCTTCGATCTCAGCGATGCGGCGCTCGCCGCCGCACGTGAACACGGCTGCGCAACATTTACCAGTGCTGCCGAGGCCTGCGAGGGCGTGGAAGCGGTCGTCTCGATGCTCCCCAATGGTGCAATCGTGAAATCGGTCTTTACCAGCGATGTGATCGGCAAGGCCCCCAAGGGCGCGGTCCTGCTCGATTGTTCGACCATCGACGTCGCCACCGCGCGCGAGGTGATTTCGCTCGCTGAAACAGCTGGTTACGACATGGTCGATGCACCGGTTTCGGGCGGAATCGCAGCGGCGAACGCGGGCACGCTCACCTTTATGGTCGGCGGAACAGAAGCGGCGTTCAAGCGCGCTGAACCGGTGCTGATCGCGATGGGCAAGGCGGTGATCCACGCTGGACAGGCTGGCAACGGGCAGGCCGCCAAGATCTGCAACAACATGCTGCTGGCGGTCCACATGATCGGAACCTGCGAAGCGTTCCGGATGGCGCAGAAGCTGGGGCTCGATCCGCAGACCTTCTTTGACATCTCTTCGGTCTCCTCGGGCCAGAACTGGTCGATGACCAGCTACTGCCCGGTGCCCGGCGTCGGCCCCACCACCCCGGCGGACAATGACTACCAGGGCGGTTTCGCCACCGCGCTGATGCTCAAGGACTTGCGGCTGGCAATGGAAGCAGCGCAGGCATCGGGCGCGGCCACCCCGCTCGGTCGCCGCGCGCAGGAACTGTACGAGGCATTTGCGGTGGACAACGCCGCGCTCGACTTTTCGGCAATCATAAAGACGCTGTAGAGCGCCAGGCGACATGCATCGGCTCTTGCGCAACATCGGATGGCTGCTGGGCGGCAGGGGCTTCAACGCAGTGCTCAGCCTCGTCTATCTGGCACTGGCGACGCGGGCGCTGGGGCTGGAGGGGTTCGGCCAGTTCGCCATCATCGTGGCGTTGGGGCAAGTCGTTGCGGGCCTCGCCAATTTCCAGACCTGGCAGTTCGTGGTGCGCTGGGGCGCGGGCGAGGAGGGGCCCGGCGAAGCGACCGGGTTTGCCATGGCGCTCGACATCATATCGGTGCTCGCCGGGACTATTGTTTCAGCCGTGCTGGTCGCAACTGCGCAGCTGTGGCTTCCGCTGCCCGACGAACTTCTGGGAATTACCTTCATTTACTGTGTGATTTCGCTGATTTCGATCCGCACCACGCCCACCGGGCTTCTCCGTCTCAGGTTCAAGTTCGGCACCGCGACCGCCGCCGAGGCGGTGCAGCCCGCGATCAGGGCCGCCGGAGCAGGCCTGGCCTGGATATGTATGCCAACGGTGACGGGCTTCATCCTCGCCTGGTCCGCGGCCGAACTGGCGGTGGCGGCGGCGCTGTGGATCGCCGCCGCGCGCGAGGAGAAGATCGACCTGTCGCGGATCAGCCTCACCGCAATTCCGCGCGGGCACCCCGATGCCTGGCGCTTCGTCCTCTCCACCAATCTTTCGGGCAGCCTCAACATAGCGGGCAAACAGGTCATGCTCCTGATGGTCGGTTCGATCGGCGGCGAGGCATTGGCGGGCGGCTTCCGCGTCGCCAGCCAGCTCGGCCAGGCGCTGGTGCAGCTGGCGCAGACCGTGTCCAAGGCGATCTATCCCGAACTGGTTCATGCCGGCGACGGCGCGCTGGAGATGGCGCGGCGCATGGCCAATATCGCGCTGATCGGCGGGGTGGTGGCGGTGCTGGCGGCGCTGCTGCTGGGCCGGTGGGGGATCGAAGTCGTGGCCGGGCATGAGTTCGACCGGTTTTATTGGACCATGGTGATCCTGGCGATCGCGGGCGCGGTCGAGCTGGTCGGCGCCAGCCTCGAATCGCTGCTGGTTTCCGCGGGCAAGGCGCATACCGCGTTCCTGGTGCGCGCGGTGCCGACCGTGCTGGCGCTGGTGCTTCTCGACACTGCCATCGACTGGAACGGAGCCAAGGGCGCGGCCTTCGCCGTGCTGGGATCAAGCGCGCTGGCAGTGATCGGCTTCTATGTCGCCATGCTCAACATGCAGCAGATCCGCATCACCGTCTCGCCGGAAGAAGCTGGCGAGCCAAAATAACGCCGCCCGCAGTTATTGATCTGGCTGTGTCCAGCTGAGCACGGGCTTCCTCGCCGCCAATGTCTCGTCCAGTCGCCTGCGCGGCGCATGATAGGGGGCCTGCTTCATTGATGCGTCGCCCGCCTTCGCTCTTTCGGCCAGCGCGCGCATCGCACCGATGAACTGGTCGAGCGCTGCCTTGCTCTCCGTCTCGGTCGGCTCGATCAGCATCGCCCCGTGGACGACCAGCGGGAAATACATCGTCATCGGATGATAGCCCTCGTCGATCAGCGACTTGGCCAGATCGATCGTAGACAGCCCGCCGCCAAATCCGGCATCGCCCAGCAGCGCCTCGTGCATACACGGGCCGCTGGCGGCGAAAGGTGCGTCGAGCACGTCCTCAAGGCTGCGCAGGACGTAATTGGCGTTGAGTACTGCATCCTCGGCCACCTGCCGCAGCCCGTCGGCGCCGTGGCTGAGAATATAGGTGAGCGCGCGGGTGAACATGCCCATCTGCCCGTGGAAGGCGGCCATTCGCCCGAACGCGCGCGTATGGCCGAATTCCTCGGCGCTTTCCTCTTCGACCAGATGCACCACGCCGTCCCCGGTCCGCGCGGTGAAGGGTAGCGGGCCGAACGGGCTGAGCGCTTCGCTGAGCACCACCGGCCCCGAACCTGGCCCGCCGCCGCCGTGCGGCGTGGAAAAGGTCTTGTGCAGGTTGATGTGCATCGCATCGACGCCAAGATCGCCCGGGCGCACCTTGCCGACGATGGCGTTGAAGTTCGCGCCGTCGCAATAGACGAATGCGCCCGCCGCGTGGACTGCATCCGAAATCGCCTTCATGTCACGCTCGAACAGCCCGCAGGTGTTGGGGTTAGTAATCATGACAGCGGCGACGTCCGGACCCAGCCGCGCCTTGAGCGCCTCCAGATCGACGCGCCCGGCGGCATTGGCCGGAATGTTCTCGACCCGGTACCCGGCAAAGGCGGCGGTGGCGGGATTGGTGCCATGCGCGCTTTCGGGAACCAGCACCACCTCGCGCGCATCGCCGCGCGCCTCCAGCGCGGCGCGGATGCACAGGATGCCGCACAGCTCGCCGTGCGCGCCCGCCTTGGGGGTCATCGCCACGCCGTGCATTCCGGTGAGTTCGAGCAGCCAGAACGCGAGCTCGTTTATCACCTCGAGCGCGCCGCGCACCGTGTCCTGCGGTTGCAGCGGGTGAACGTCGGCAAAGCCCGGCATCCGCGCGACTTTCTCGTTGAGGCGCGGATTGTGCTTCATCGTGCAGCTGCCGAGCGGGAACAGGCCCATGTCGATGCCAAAGTTCTGGCGCGACAGCCGGGTGTAATGCCGCACCGCCTCAGGCTCGGTAAGGCCGGGCAAATCGATGATTTCGGCGCGCCTCATGGGCCCAAGGCGGCAGGCCGCCGGCGGCTGCGCATCGGGCAGATCGACGCCTGTCACCCCGGCCCGGCCGATTTCGAACAGCAGCGGCTCTTCGAGCATCAGCGCGCGGTTGCCTGTAACGGTAGCGTGAGCAGTACCCTCGGCGGGGGTTATTTCGGGCCTCCAGCCGGACTGGTTCGGCGTGTTCATGCCAGTACCTCCTCAAGCGCAGAGGCGAGCGTTTCGATATGATCCTCGCTGGTGGTTTCGGTCACAGCCACCAGCAGTCCGTCGGCAAGGCTCTCAACCCCCGGAAACAGCCGCCCCAGCGAAACGCCCGCCAGCACGCCCCGATCGGCCAGCTTGCGCACCGCTTCGCGCGCATCCTTGCCCAGCTTCAGGGTGAATTCGTTGAAGAAATTGGCGTTGAGCAGGCTCACCCCCGGCACCCTGGCCAGACGGTCCGCTGCAATGCAGGCGAGCCGGTGGTTTTCTGCCGCCAGCCGCGCCATTCCCGTCCCGCCCAGCAGGGTCATGTGGATCGAGAACGCCAGCGCACACAGGCCGGAATTGGTGCAGATATTGCTGGTCGCCTTCTCGCGGCGGATATGCTGCTCGCGGGTGGACAGCGTCAGCACGAAGCCGCGCTTGCCCTCGGCATCCACCGTCTCGCCGGTGAGCCGCCCCGGCATCTGGCGGACATGCCTGGCATCGCGCACCGCGAACAGGCCGAGGTACGGCCCGCCGAATTGCAGGCCGACGCCCAGCGCCTGACCTTCACCCACCACGATATCCGCGCCCAGATCGCCGGGGCTTGCAATTGCGCCCAGCGCCACCGGTTCGGTGTTGACCGCGATCAGCAGCGCGCCCCGGGCGTGCGCCGCCTCGGCAATCGCGGCAAGATCGGGGATGCGGCCCAGAACGTCGGGATATTGCACCACAACGCAGCTCGTCTGATCGTCGATCCGTGCGATCAGCCCCGCGTTGTCGGGCACTGGCTGGAGCGCGGGCAGCGCATCGGCGATCTCGTCATCGGTGAACTTCGCCATGGTTTTGACCACCGCCGCATAGTGCGGGTGGAGCGCGCCCGATAGCACGACGCGCCTGCGCCGCGTGATCCGCCCCGCCATCGCCACCGCTTCCCAGCACGCGGTCGAACCATCGTACATCGAGGCATTGGCGACGGCGCAGCCATAGAGCCGCGCCACCTGCGTCTGGAACTCGAACAGCATCTGCAAGGTGCCCTGCGCGATTTCGGGCTGGTAGGGCGTGTAGGCGGTGAGAAATTCGCCGCGCTGGATCAGATGATCGACGCTGGCGGGGATGTGGTGGCGATAGGCCCCGGCCCCCAGGAAAAAGGGCACGCTGCCCGCCGCCATGTTCTTGCCTGCGAGCCTTGCCATGTGCCGCTCGACCGCCATTTCGCTGGCGTGCATCGGCAGGCCTTCGATCGGGCCGGAGAGCCGCGCCTCCTCGGGCACATCGACGAACAGATCGTCGATATTAGCGGCACCAACCTTGGCAAGCATTTCGCCGCGATCGGCCTGGGTCAGGGGGAGGTAGCGCATCGATTTCTCTTCTCTCATGCGTCCCAGCGAAGGCTGGGACCTCGGGCCGGGTGGCAGCGGGGTGGGCCTGTCGGCCCATGCCCACCCCTGACCCCTCCCGCACGCGGGAGGGGAGGCATGGCTAGAGCCCGTCGACGAATGCCTGGTAAGCTGCGCCGTCCATCAGCCCTTCAAGCTCGGATGGGTCGGCCACGGTCATGCGGAAGAACCAGCCGTCCTCCTCGGGCGAGGTGTTGACCAGCGCAGGGTCGTCCTCGAGCGCGCCATTGGCCTCGCTCACTTCGCCGGTGATCGGGGCATAGACGTCGCTTGCCGCCTTGACGCTTTCGACCACGGCTGCATCCTTGCCCTTCTCCACCCGCGTGCCGGGCGGGGGCAGTTCGACAAAGACGATATCGCCCAACTGGCCCTGCGCATAATCGGTGATCCCGACAGTGGCGGAATCCCCGGTCACATCGATCCATTCGTGTTCATCGGTGAAATAACGCGGCATCTACTCAACTCCCTCGGAAATAGCGGTGCGGGACAAAAGGCATGGGGGTAACGCGGGCGGCGAGGCGCTTGCCGCGTACCTCGATCTCCAGCGCGGTGCCCGCGGCGGCGTGGTCCGCCGCGACATAGGCCATGGCGATTGGATGGCCGAGCGTGGGCGAAAATCCGCCGCTGGTGACCGTTCCGACATTGCGCTCGCCCGCGAATACTTGCGCGCCCTCGCGCGCGGGCAGGCGGCCGTCGAGCGCGAGGCCGACGCGGCGCGTGGCAGGCCCGGCGCTCAACAGCTCGAGAATGCGCCCGGCACCGGGGAAGCCTCCTTCCGCACGGCGGCGCTTGCTGATCGCAAACGCAAGCCCGGCGGAAACCGGGTCGGTTTCGGGCGAAAGATCATGCCCGTAGAGCGGCAGCCCCGCCTCGAGCCGCAAGCTGTCGCGCGCACCCAGGCCGATGGGGCGTACTTCGTCCATCGCGCACAGCGCATCGGCAAAGTCGGCCAGCGCTTCGTTCGGCAGCGAAATCTCGAACCCGTCCTCGCCGGTATAGCCCGAGCGGCTGATCCCGATCGCGTGGCCCCGCCACTCGGCAGGCATGGCCTGCATGAACACAAGGCCCGCCGCATCGGGCACCAGCCGTGCCAGCGCGGTTGCCGCCTCCGGCCCCTGGAGCGCGAGCAGCCCGTAATCTGCACTGTGGTTGAGCGAGATATCGTCGGGCAGATATTCGCGCAGATGGCCGATGTCGTCCCACTTGACCGCGCCATTGACCACGATCGCCAACTGATCGCCCTCGTTGGTGACGATCAGATCGTCCAGAATCCCGCCATTTTCGTCCAGCAGCAGCGAGTAGCGCATCTGCCCCGGCTTGAGCCCGATGATGTCGCCCGGCAGCAGCTTTTCGAGTTCGGCAGCCACGTCGGGTCCGCTCAGGATCAGCTGGCCCATGTGGCTGACATCGAACAGCCCGGCATGGCTGCGCGTCCATTCGTGTTCGGCGACGATGCCCCCGAACGGGCCGGTGTACTGGATCGGCATTTCGTAGCCGGCGAACGGCACCATTCGCGCGCCATGCGCCCTGTGCCACGCATCGAGCGGCAGGCTTTCCAGTGGCAGCTCTTCAAATTCGTCTTCGTCGCTCAAATCACCGTTCCCCGCACAAGGCACGCTGCGCTCCACCAGTGAAACGCGATGCTGCGTGCCCCCTCTGTCGGGAAACCTGAGAGCTTTACCGGATAGAGATCCGGCGTTCCCCTTCGGTGGCGCCCCTTGGGAGAAGCGCGCTTTCCAGAGTGTCAGACCCTTTCGCGGTCCTTCTGCCTGAGAGATTCCGGGGCGGTTGCTCCTTCGGCGTCCTGCGGCAATGCAGGAACTCTCCCACGAAAGGTTTACCGGAATCGCTTCCGGTTGACACATCGCCCTTCGCGCAAGCGCGCTTCCCCGTCAATGCTCCGCTTGCCGCAACAACGGGAAAAATCCGTTTGCCTGTTTCGCCCGTGGGGCTATTCCCTCGGGAGGACGGGGCGCATACCATCGATGACAATCTCCGAAATCTTCCTGATTGCGCTGCTGATCATCTTCGCGGTGCCGTGGCTGTTCTGGCGCCTGCTGCGCACCGATTACTGGGCGCCGCTCGTGGTGGTCCAGATCATCGGCGGCATCCTGCTCGGCCCCGGAGTGCTGGGGGCCGCATTCCCCGACTACTACGCCTTCATTTTCCGGCCCGAGGTGATCGGCGCGCTCAACGGCATCGCCTGGTGGGCGGTGATGCTGTTCGTGTGGATCGCGGGGATCGAACTCGACCTGTCGCAGGCGTGGAAGCACCGGCGCGAAACGGGCATTACCGCAGGCCTGGCGCTGGGCGTGCCGCTGGTGCTGGGCGCGCTGGCGGCTGTCCTGCTGCTGCAATGGCCCGGTTGGCGCGGGCCGAATGGGGCACAGTGGCAGGCGGTGCTGGGCATCGGCATGGCCTGCGCGGTCACCGCGCTGCCGATCCTGGTCTTGTTCATGGAGAAGCTGGAGATCCTGCGCACGCCGCTGGGCCAGCGCATCCTGCGTTATGCCAGCCTCGATGATATCGCGATCTGGGGCGTGCTCGCGCTGATCCTGCTCGACTGGGAGCGGATCGGGCGGCAGGCGATGTTCCTTGTCGGCTTCGCATTTGCCGCCTGGCTCATCCGCCACCTGGTGCAGCGGATCGATGAGGCGGACCGCTGGCCCGCCGGGCTGATCTGGCTGGCCTTGTGCGGACTGGCGGGCGACTGGGCGGGCCTGCACTTCATGGTCGGCGCGTTTCTCGCTGGGGTGGTGCTCGATGCGCGCTGGTTCGGGCTCGAGGCGATGGACCGTTTCCGCGCAGTGGTGCTCCTGACCATGATGCCGGTGTTTTTCCTCTCCACGGGTCTGCGCACGCAGTGGGAAGGCGGCGGAATGGCGGTATTCGCGGCGGCGGCCCTGCTGCTGGCGGCGGCGGTGGCGGGCAAGCTGCTGGGCCTGGGGCTGGCGGGCCGTATCCTCGGCTGGCAGCGCGGTGAGGCTGCGCTGATCGGCTGGCTGCTCCAGACCAAGGCGCTGATCATGATCATCTTCGCCAACATCCTGCTCGATAAGGGGGTGATAACCAGCACCAGTTTCACCGCGCTGCTGCTGATGGCGGTGGGCAGCACCATGCTGACGGTGCCGATGGCGCAGCCCCTTTTGGAGCGTCTGGCCAATATCCGCCGCCGCGCGGCCTGACCCGTTCCCTTGCGCCAGCCTGCAATGTGGAGGGCGCTTTTCAGATTCGCTTCGGCGTAGTATGCTGAAAACATGGGGCCACCGGGCCACTTTGGCCTTGCGACCCCTTGAAGGGGTGTGGGACGATGAAGCAAGCTGTTGTACTGGCCTCGGCGTTGAGCCTGGCGTTGGGCAGCGGTGCGGCGCTGGCGCAGGATAATGTCGCCTATGTCGGGACTGGCCTGTTCGGCGAGAACGAGACTGGCAAGGGCGCGGGCGAGGAGGCGAGCGGGGACTTTTCCGCCGAGCTCGACATGGGCAAGGGGCGGCTATGCTATATGCTCGAGGTTGACGGGCTGGATGAGGTCACGGGCGCGCATATCCACGAGGGCGGCAAGGGCAATGATGGCCCGCCGGTGCTCACCCTGCAGCTGGCGGGTCCGAGCGGCGACGACATCTGCGTCGCTGTCGACAGGGAGCTGCTGACGAACATGGCGCGCAACAAGGCACGGTACTACGTCAACGTGCATACGGTGGCCTTTCCCGACGGCGCGATCAGGGGCCAGCTAAGCGATTAGGGGGCGGGGGGAACGCCCTCGAGCAGCGGAGCGGTAGGGCTGAAAGGAGCGCTTTCGATCAGCGGAGCGGTAGGGCGGACAGGAGCGCTTTCGATCAGCTCAAGTTCGACCAGTGCGTGGCCGCTGCGGACGATATCGATCTGTTCGGCAGCGGCGCGGCTCAGGTCGATCACCCGCCTACCGGTAAACGGGCCGCGGTCGTTGATCCGCACCACGACCTGGCGCTGGTTACGCGGGTTGGTGACGCGAACAAGGCTGCCGAAGGGTAATGTGGGGTGCGCGGCGGTGAGTGCGAACTTGTCGAAACTCTCGCCGCTGGCGGTGCGGCGGCCATGGAACCGGTCGCTGTAGTAAGATGCCATGCCCTGGCCCAGTGGGCGCGATTCCGCATCGGCAGAAGGGCTGGCAGGCAGGGCTGGGGCGGCAAACTCGGCAAAGGCCCGATCAAAGGAGCCGTCGCTTGTTTGCGCCTGCCCCGGCTGCGAGGAAAAACAGCACAGCAGCAGCGTGGGGGCAACCAACCGGAAAACAGCCCGGTGAGGCTTCAGGGCGCGCTTGCCGTCCATGCCTCGGCACTAAACTCATGCGGGACAAGGGTAAATCGGCGCACAATCGGCCTGTCGCGGCAGGAAAGCCGCCCGTCGCATTATCGGGGAAAACCCAAGGCTCGAACATCAGCCCAAATGCAAATGGGGCCGGCATTGCTGCCGACCCCACTCTCACCAGCGCGTGGTCTTCTCTTCCGGCGAACCATGGAGAAGCGCTTGGCGCCCGATGTCATCGCCCCCAACGGGTTGGAGGCTTGTTTCACCGGCGCTCGCACCGGCATCCGGTCCCACTTTCTGGCGGTTTCCGCTTGCCCGAACCGAAGCCCTAGCCTGCGGCGCCTGCCTTCCGGCGGTTCCGAGACCTGACACCCTTGATGGCTTCCTCTCTATGGTGAACGGCCCTGACCGAAGCCATTTCCATCCATCTTTCGATCGGTTGCCAGATGCCCGGCCTTTCCGATGGATCTGCGATCGCGTTCTCCTCAAGCAACCCCACTTGCTTCCGGCGTGAACCCTCTGCAAGTGAAATCTCAAAGACCGCGTGGACAATCCCCACCGTCCCGGTTGGATCGGAAAACCCTTTCGAAATCAGCTCGTTAGAGCCAGATTTCGGCGAGGAAATCTTCCCCTTCCGATGTCTTGAGACTGCGCTCGACAGGTGAGTCGTTCAAGCTTTGCAAGGTCGAGTTTTCCACTTTTCCCCGAGACTCCTGTGGACGGGAGTGGATAAGTCAACGGTTCGTCGCAAAGATTTTTTCGGGTCAGCGATCGCGCGTTCTGTCCCTTTGTGCCAGGAGGCGCAGACGCAGGGCATTGAGCTTGATGAAGCCCGCCGCATCCTTCTGGTCGTAGGCGCCGGCGTCATCCTCAAAGGTCACATGCGCCTCCGAATAGAGCGAATTCGCGCTCCTGCGCCCCACCACGCTCACCTGCCCCTTGTAGAGCTTGAGCCGCACTTCGCCCGAAACTTTCGCCTGGCTGTGGTCGATCGCCGCCTGCAACATCTCGCGCTCAGGGCTGAACCAGAAGCCGTTGTAGATCATCTCGGCATAGCGCGGCATCAGCTCGTCTTTCAGATGCGCTGCGCCGCGATCGAGCGTGATCTGTTCGATCCCGCGGTGCGCGCGGGCATAGATCTCGCCGCCCGGCGTCTCGTACATGCCGCGGCTCTTCATGCCGACGAAACGGTTTTCGACCAGATCGAGCCGCCCGATCCCGTGCTTGCGGCCCAGATCGTTGAGCGCGGTGAGCAGCGCCGCAGGGCTCATCGCCGCGCCATTGAGCGCCGCGCCGTCGCCGCGCTCGAACTCCAGCGTGATGTATTGGGGAGTGTCCGGCGCATCCTCGGGATTGATCGTGCGCGAATAGACGTAGTCGGGCGTCTCCTCCCATGGATCCTCGAGCACTTTGCCCTCGCTCGAGGTGTGCAAGAGGTTCGCGTCGGTGGAGAACGGGCTGTCGCCGCGCTTGTCGCGTGGCACCATGATCTGGTGCGCCTCGGCCCAGGCGATCAGCGCGGTGCGGCTGGTGAGGTCCCATTCGCGCCAGGGGGCGATCACCTTGATATCGGGATCGAGCGCATAGGCGGACAGCTCGAAGCGGACCTGGTCGTTGCCCTTGCCGGTGGCACCATGCGCGATAGCATCGGCGCCCGTTTCATGCGCGATCTCGACCAGACGCTTGGAAATGAGCGGACGCGCGATCGAGGTGCCGAGCAGGTAATCGCCCTCATAGCGGGCATTGGCGCGCATCATCGGGAACACGAAATCGCGTACGAATTCTTCGCGCAGGTCCTCGATGAAGATGTGATGATCGGGGATGCCCATCGCGCGCGCCTTGGCCCGCGCCGGCTCGATTTCCTCGCCCTGGCCAAGATCGGCGGTGAAGGTCACCACTTCCAGCCCGCGCTCGACCGACAGCCACTTGGCGATCACCGAGGTATCGAGACCGCCACTGTAGGCGAGCACCACTCGTTTGATATCGGACATTGGCTGGGGTCTCCTTCAGTCGCGGGCGCGGTTAACAGGGGCACAGCCATTGTGCAATTGCGAAAAGGGGCGGCGGGCGGGGAGGTGACACGGGGCAGGAACCACACGACTCCTTGGACCATCGACTACGCCGGGGTGACATGCCCTGAATTGGGTCTGCTACGACGGCTGACCAAGCCTCCTCGCCTTTACGGAAGGGGAATGGGGGGTCGGCCCAACGTCCTCAAACCATCATGTCGCATGCGGCGCCCGAGCCGGGCCGATAAGCGCGGCTGATCCTGGTAAGTATATTTCTTGCTTATGCGCTTACCTTGCTCTTACTGGTATGGGTTAATCAGATGCGGGAGATAATGATCGCATCATGCACGACAATTGCGTCTGTCCTGTAACGATAAGGCTTATCGCCGTGGCGGCAGCCTGCGCCGTTCTGGGCGCATGCGGGGGTAGCACGGGGGGCCCACCGATCAGCACTCCCGCACCGCCGCCCCCGCCCCCACCCGCTCCTCCGCCTCCACCCCCGCCTCCGCCTCCGCCGCCGACCAATTTCGACACCGCCGAATTCCGCCGTTCGGACGGGCCGGAATTCCACGGCGCGGTCACGGCCTGGCAGGCGGGGGCAACCGGTAGCGGATCGATCATCGCGATCATCGATACCGGGATCGATCAGGACAGCCCCGAATTTGCCGGGCGCATCCATTCGGCTTCGGCCGATGTCGCGGGCAATCGCGGCATCAACGCCGAGGATGACCACGGGACCAACGTCGCGATGGTCGCCGCTGCCGCGCGCGACAATACCGGAATTCTGGGTATCGCCTGGGATGCGCAATTGCTGGTGGCGCGCGCCGATAATCCCGGGTCTTGCGCGAGTGCCGAAGATTGCATGTTCGACGACAGCAATATCGCTGCGGGAATCGACCTTGCCGTCAGTTCGGGCGCGGACGTGGTCAACATCAGCCTGGGCGGCGGTACGGCGAGCGCAGTGTTGATCGCCGCGGTGACGCGCGCTGCCGCGGCGGGCGTGGTGATCGTGGTTTCGGCGGGCAATGGCGGTGACGGCTCCGAGCCCGGTATCGACCCGAACCAGCCCGATCCCTTCGCTACCAGCCTGCTTGCAGCGGGCAACGGCAATGTGATCATTGTCGGTTCGGTGGACGAGAACGGGGCATTTTCGGACTTTTCCAATCGTGCCGGTAATGCCGCCACCTCCTTTCTTGCCGCGCGGGGCGAGGCGATCTGCTGCGTTTACAAGGATGGGGTGCTGTTCGTTGAAACGGTAGGCGGCCAGCAATTCGTCACGCTGTTTTCAGGCACCAGCTTTTCCGCGCCGCAGGTGACGGGCGCGGTGGCGCTGCTGGCGCAGGCATTCCCCAATCTGACCGGGCGGCAAATCGTCGAGATACTGCTCACAACGGCGCGCGATGCAGGTGCGGTCGGCACCGACGCGGTGTTCGGGCGCGGGATTCTCGACATTGCCCGCGCCTTCGCGCCCATCGGGGCGACAACTCTGGCAGGGACGGGCAATACGCTGGCATTGGCTGACAACTTTGCGATCGGATCGACCGCGATGGGCGACGCGCTGGGCGGGCAGAATGTGCATGCGATCGTGCTTGACCGGTTCGAGCGCGCCTTCAACTTCGACCTTTCCGGCCGCATGCGCAGTGCCGCCGCAACGCTGCGGCTGCATGGCGCGGTCGAGCGCCGCGGGTACACCACCGGCGGCAGCGCCAACGGGATGGCATTGGCCTTCACCATTGGCGAGGGGCCGCGCGCGGCAGGCCTCGGCTGGACCCGTGAGCTTCGGCTGAGCGAGGATGATGCCGACCAGGCGCGGGTGCTGGCCGCGCGGGTCGCGGCGCGGATCGCACCGGGGACCGAGATCGGTATCGCTTATGCGCAGGGAGCGGACGGGCTGGTCGCGCAATTGCAGGGTTCGCGTGGCGCCATGGCCCGCCCTGCGTTCCGCATTGCGACCGATGCCCGCGGCGAAAGCGGCTTTGCGGGCACGACCGAGTTCGCTTTTGCGCTGCGCCATCAGGCTGGCCCCTGGGGGCTGACGATGTTCGGCGAGCAGGGCGATGCCTACCTTGCGGCGCAGCGCCGTATCGACGGCGTGATCGGTGCCCCGCGCGAACATCGCCCAGTGCGCAGCATGGGCCTCGCGCTCGACCGGCGCTTTGGCGGCATGGAATCGAGCCTCGCGCTGAGCTGGATGGCCGAAGAGCAGACCGTGCTGGGCGCATGGTTCCACGAATCGCTGGGCGCGCACGGGGCCGACAGCGCCTTCGCGGATATTTCGCTGCGCAGCCCGCTGGGATCGCGCTGGCACCTAGGCGGCAGCTATCGCCAGGGATTGACCATGGCGCGCAATTCGCAGTTGATCGCCAGCGGATCGCGGCTGTGGAGCAATGCCTGGTCGCTCGACATTTCCCGGCAGGGCAATGTGGTCAGCGGCGACAGCCTGGGCCTGCGGATCAGCCAGCCGCTGCGTGTCACAAGCGGCGGTCTGCGGCTCAACCTGCCCACCGGGTTCGATTACGCCAGCGAAACGCCGGTCTATGGGCTCCAGCGCCTGACGCTTGCGCCTGACGGCCGCGAGCTTCTGGGAGAGATGGCGTGGAGCGGGCCCTTGCTGTGGGGGCAGGGGGGTATAAGCATGTTCTATCGCCGCCAGCCGGGTCATTATGCCGCCAGCCCGGCTGACGTGGGGGCGGCAGTCAGCTGGAGCGCGGGGTTTTAGCGCCTGACCCTAACGAGGCATTCCCGCCGCAAGGGCGAATTCATGCGCGCGCTGGACCAGCGGCACGACACGTTCGGACATCTGCCGCGCATGCGCCGAAGATGCGGTGCCGTCGATCACCCGTTTCTTGATCCCTTGCATGATCCCCGCAAGCCGGAACAGGTTGTAGGAGAAATACCAGTCCATCGGTGGCACCGGATAGCCGGTACGCGCGACATAGCGTTCCACTGCCTCGTCCTGCGAAGGAATGCCGAGCGCTCCGATGTCCAATCCCAGCAGACCCGCACGCCCATCGGCCGGATTGTGCCAGTTGAGCATGAGATAGGAGAAATCGGCGATCGGATCGCCCAGCGTCGACAGCTCCCAGTCGAGCACCGCGATCACGCGGTTCTCGTGCGCGTGAAAGATCATGTTGTCGAGCCGGTAGTCGCCGTGCACGATCGAGCTTTCGTGCTGCGGCGGGATCGTCTGCGGCAGCCATTCGATCAGCCGGTCCATCTCGGGGATCACCTCGGTTTCGGATAGCCTGTATTGGTTGGTCCAGCGAGCGATCTGCCGCGCGCAATAATCGTCGGGCCTGCCAAAGCTGCCCAGCCCGATTTCAGCAGGCTTCTTGAGGTGCAGATCGGCCATGGTGTCGATCATGGCATGATAGATTTCGCGGCGCTGATCGGGCGGGCAATCGGGCAGTGCGCCGTTCCACAAGCTGCGCCCTTCGGCCAGACTCATTACGAAGAACTTGGCCCCGATCACCCCAGCGTCTTCGCACAGGCCATAGGTGCGCGGCACGGGAAAGCCGGTTGGGTAAAGCGCGGTCATTGCCGCATATTCACGGTCAACTGCATGTGCGCTGGGGAGAAGCTTGCCGAAGGGTTGGCGGCGCAGGACATACGAAGTGGACGGCGTGTCGATCCGGTAGGTCGGGTTCGATTGCCCGCCCTTGAACTTGGAATAGCTGATCGGCCCGGCAAAGCCTTCGACATTGGCCGCGAACCAGGCGGTCAGCCGGTCAAGGTCGAGCCGGTCATTCTCGGGCACATCGATCGTGCCGACCATTTCCTTCTGGTAATCGATTTGCGGTTCCGTGCCTGCCATCAGTCGAACACCACCACGCTGCGCGCCGAATGCCCGGCCCGCATCTTGTCGAAGCCCGCGTTGATTTCCTCGAGCGGAATGCGCTCGGCGATGATCGTGTCGAGATCGAGCAGCCCGCGCATGTAGAAATCGACAAGCCGCGGCAGATCGACCGGGAAGCGGTTGTAGCCCATGATCGCCCCCTGCAACTTCTTGCCCGAAAGCAGGTCGAGCGCGCCAAGGCCGACCTTGCAGTCGAGCGGCATCATGCCCAGGATGATCGCGGTGCCGCCGCGCCGCAGCGAAGCGACCGCAAGATCGGCCGATGCCTGGCGCCCGACTGCCTCGATCGCGTAATGGACCCCGCCGCCCGAAATCTCGATGATCTGCTTCGCCGCGTCAGGTGCCATGGCATCGACCAGATGCGTCGCGCCCAGCACGCTGGCCAGCTCGCGCTTTTCGGGGATCGGATCGACTGCGATCACCTGCCCGGCCCCGGCGATGCGCGCGGCATTGATTGCGGCGAGGCCCACTCCGCCGCAGCCGATCACCGCCACGCTTTCGCCCGGCGTGACATTGGCGGCGTTGAAGATCGTGCCCGCGCCCGTGGTCACCGCGCAGCCGATTATCGCCGCACGGTCAAGCGGCATCCGCTTGTCGATGGAAACGCAGGCGTGTTCATGGACCAGCATCGCTTCGGCAAAGGCGGAAAGGTTGAGCATCTGATTGACCGGCGAGCCATCGGCGCGTGTGAGGCGCGGGGCCGCGCCCGCCGTCCGCCGCGTATCGCCGCCCAGGCACAGCGCCATCCGCCCAGTAACGCAGAACTCGCAGTGCCCGCAAAAAGCCGAGAGGCAGGTGACGACGTGATCGCCGGGCCTGACCGTCCGCACCTCACTGCCCACGGCGCGCACCACGCCTGCCGCCTCGTGCCCTGGAATCGCGGGCAGGGGGTGCGGGTAAACCCCGTCGATGAAATGCAGGTCCGAATGGCACAGGCCGCAGGCCTTGGTGTCGATCAGGACCTCGTGCGGGCCGGGATCGGCCAGCTCGATATCGCCGATGACCAGCCCCTCGCCGGGTTGCTCGAGAATTGCTGCCTTTGCCACTTTGCCTCTGTCCTTACCGCGAAACGCCGATATCGCCCGAACTCATGCCCGCTTCGCCCATGCTCGGCGCATTGCCGCTGCGCAGTGCGTTGGCGGTAGGGCCGGGGCGCGGCAGGTGGCGGGCAAATTCCATCCGCGCAATCGCGCGGGCGTGAACCTCGTCGGGCCCGTCGGCCAGCCGCAAGGTGCGCTGCCCGGCATAGGCCGATGCGAGGCCATAATCGCTGGTCACCCCGCCGCCGCCATGCGCCTGGATGGCATCGTCTATGATTTTCAAGGCCATGGTCGGCGCCTGCACCTTGATCATGGCGATTTCCTGCTGCGCCGCCTTGTTGCCGACCTTGTCCATCATGTCGGCCGCCTTGAGGCAAAGGAGGCGGGTCATCTCGATATCGATGCGGGCCCGCGCCACGCGCTCTTCCCATACCGAATGCTTGTAGATCGGCTTGCCGAAGGCCTCACGCTCCTGCAGGCGGCGGCACATCTTGGCCAGCGCCTCTTCCGCAACGCCGATGGTGCGCATGCAATGGTGGATGCGGCCAGGCCCGAGGCGGCCCTGTGCGATCTCGAACCCGCGCCCTTCGCCCAGCAGCATGTTGGTGACGGGAATGCGCACGTCCTTGAGCTCGACCTCCATGTGCCCGTGCGGGGCATCGTCATAACCGAACACCGGTAAGTGGCGCAGGATATTCACGCCGGGCGCATCGACCGGCATTACCACCATCGATTGCTGCGCGTGGCGCTTGGCCTCGAAATCGGTCTTGCCCATCACGATCGCCACCTTGCAGCGCGGATCGCCCAGGCCCGACGACCACCATTTGCGGCCATTGATGACGTATTCGTCACCGTCCCGTTCGATCCGCGTTTCGATATTGGTCGCGTCGGACGATGCAGTGAAGGGCTCCGTCATCAGGAAGGCGGAACGGATTTCGCCATTCATCAGCGGTTTCAGCCAGGTCTCCTTCTGCTCAGCCGTGCCATAGCGGTGGAGCACCTCCATGTTGCCGGTATCGGGCGCCGAGCAGTTGAACACCTCGCTCGCCCAGCCGATCCGGCCCATCTCCTCCGCGCACAGCGCATATTCGAGATTGGTCAGGCCCGGCCCTTCGAACTCGAACGTTTCGTCAACATGGTGGTGGCCGCTGTTGCGCGGCGGCATGAACAGGTTCCAGATGCCCTCGGCCTTGGCCTTGGCCTTCATTTCCTGGACAATCGGAATGACCTTCCAGCGCTCTCCCGCCTCGTCCTGCTCGATGTAGGTGGCAGCATTGGGGCGGACATTGGCCTCGATGAAGTCGCGCACGCGGTCGCGCCAGTATTGCTGCCGATCGGTGGGTTCGAAATCCATGGGGGTTCTCCTGTGTGATCCTGTTTCGTGTTCGCTCGATTGTCTATGTCAGGGCGAGCCCGCTTCCGCCCTGCCAGCGGCGCGGCCGATTTCGGCCAGTTTCGCCAGCCGTTCCTCGTGATCCTCGCGGCTGATCGGAAAGCGAGCAAGCCAATAGGCCGATACCAGTCCCAGCACCAGCACTGCCGCGCAATAGAACGCCACCAGCGCGGCAATGGCGTCCGGATCGACATCGCCCGGCGCAACGCCCGATGGAAAGGCCGCCAGCGACAGCATGGTGCCCGCCAGCAGGATACCCACACCGGTGGCGCATTTCTGGACCAGCCAGTTGCCGGCATAGAAGCTCGCCTCCGCACGGCGGCCGCTGTTTTCCTCGTGCGCCTCGATCACTTCGGCCACCATCGACGTTGCCGAAATCACCGCAGCAACGCCAGCCGCATTGCTGATGAACACGAATACGAACAGCATCGCTGCCGACGCGGATGTGCCGAGCTGCGGCCAGGCACCCAGATAATCGAGCGCATAGGGAACGAGCCAAGTGGTCATGGAAACGACCGTGCTGACCGCGCCGGCACGCGCCTTGCCCATGCGCCGGTGCAGCGGACCAAGCGTGACGAACACCGCAACCACGCTGAAGAACAGCACCAGCGGATAGATCGCCAGTTCGCCCTCGCTCAGCTGCCACACGAAATAATAGAGGTAGTTGCTGAGCGCAAAGGTCATGCCCTGGCTGATATAGGCCGCCAGCGCACCGGCGGCGAAGATCAGGAAGGCGCGTTCCGAAAATGCCTCCACGATCTCGCTTGTGACCTGCCGCAGATCGAAAGGCGGCGGGCGGGTTTGCGGATACCCGGCGACATACCGGTGCTGCATGACGGCGGAAAACAGCACAGCGACGGCGATCCCGATTGCGCCGTACAGGCCGTATTGGCGATAACCCTCCATCGACAGCAAATCGTCGCGCAGGAACACCTGATAGGCCAGCGCCAGCGTGATCAGCCCGCTGGTCCAGCCCAGCAAGAAGCGATAGCGGAACAGCGTTGTGCGTTCGTCATAATCGCGGGTGATTTCAGGAACCAGCGCAATCGAAGGCACCTCGCACGCGGACAGGAGCAGCCGCACCGCGATCGCCAGCCCCAGCAGCGTCCAGAAACTGGGCTCGGCCCCTGCCGGGGGCGACCACAGCACATACCACATCACCGCCAGCGGGATCGGCGCGGCATAAAGCCACGGCAGGCGGCGACCCCACCGGGTGTAGGTCCGGTCGGAAAGATTGCCGATGAATGGATCGACCAGCGCATCGACGACCAGCGCAATCACCAGCGCCAGGCTGACCAGCCAGGCGTCCATCCCCAGCACCTGGTTGTAAAAGGTCAGCAGGAAAACCGAAAAACCGTTATCCTTGATGCCGAACGCGGCCGCGCCCGAGGCATTGTAGATCTTGAGTCTGAACGGAACGGGGCCTGCGCTCACGCTGCGCGCGCCCCTTGGGCGGGGCGGGCCTCGATCGGGCCTGTTGCGGCCTTCGCAAAGAATCGCATTTGCTGCCTCTCTCCCCTCGCGGAACGGGGCCAGCTTAGGCGCAGTGGGCCATGCGTCAACGGTGCGCAGTTTGACGTTACGGCATGGCCGCGCGGTGTAACAACGCTTGCCGCGGGCATGCGAATCACCCTAACGTAAGCGTCAACCGAAGGATGGATGAGGAGAGTCGGCAATGTCCGATCTGGAAACATTTCGCGCTGAAACGCGCGCCTGGCTGGAAGCCAATTGCCCCTCAGAAATGCGCGAGCCCGTGCGCGATGAGGAAGATGTTTACTGGGGCGGGCGCAATGCCGTTTTCAAGAGCGACGCCCAGAAGGCATGGTTCGATGCGTGTGTCGCCAAGGGTTATACCGTGCCCGCCTGGCCCAAGGAGTACGGCGGCGCAGGTCTTGCGCCGGCAGAAGCCAAGGTGCTGCGCGAGGAGATGACCCGGATCAATGCACGCTCGCCGCTGTCGAGCTTCGGGATCTGGATGTTGGGCCCGGCGCTGCTGCATTTCGGGACCGAACAGCAAAAGCTGCATTATCTGAACCAGATCGCGCGCGGTGAAATCCGCTGGTGCCAGGGCTATTCGGAACCGGGTTCGGGCAGCGACCTCGTCAGCCTTCAGACCTTTGGCGAGGAGCAGGGCGATCACTGGGTGGTCAACGGCAGCAAGATCTGGACCTCCTATGCCGACAAGGCTGACTGGATCTTCTGCCTGGTGCGCACCGACAAGGCGAACAAGTACCAGGGCATTACCTTCATGCTGTTCGACATGGCCAGCCCCGGCGTATCGACCAAGCCGATCCTGCTGATCAGCGGCAGCTCTCCCTTTTGCGAAACCTTCTTCGACGATGTGAAGGTGCCCAAGAGCTATGGCGAGGGCATCCCTGCGCAGGTGGGCGAGGTCAACCGCGGTTGGGACGTGGCGAAATATCTGCTCGGCCACGAGCGCGAGATGATCTCAGGCGCGGGCGGGGGCGATCGTACCGCGACGATCGGTGCCGTGCTCAAACGCCTGGTGGGCGAGATCGATCCGGTGCTTCGCGCCGAACTGGCGATGTTCGATGTCGATGCGCTGGCCTATACGGCTATGGGCGAGAAGTTCCTCGACGAGGTCAAGGTCGGCAAGGCGCATCCCGCGCAGCCGAACATGATGAAGTACGCCGGGACCGAGCTCAACAAGCGCAGGCACGAACTGATGATGGCGGCCGGCGGCAGCCGCGCGCTTGAATGGGACAGCGCCGAAACGCGCGGCGGCCAGCCCGCGCGCAACTGGCTCAGGACCAAGGGCAACTCGATCGAGGGCGGCACCAGCGAGGTGATGCTCAACGTGATCTCCAAGCGTATTCTTGACCTGCCGGGAGCCTGATCCAATGCCACTTTACCACGATGAAGATCAGGCGATGCTCGCCGAAACCGCCAGCCAGTTCATCGCCGATGAGGGGGCGATCGCCAAACAGCTGCGCCATTTGCGCGATACCGGCTGCAAGGACGGCTTCGACCATGCGTTGTGGAAGCAGTTCGCCGAAATGGGTTTCACCGGGATTCTGGTGAGCGAGGAAGACGGCGGCATGGGCATGGGCCATGTCGAAGCGGGGATCGTGCTGGAAGAGATCGGACGCAATCTCACCCCTTCGCCGTTCCTTACAAGTGCGGTGGTCGCGGCGAGCGCGCTTGGCGGCGCCAGCGCCGATTTGCGCGGACGCTATCTGCCCGGGCTGCTTTCAGGCGACAGCGTGTTCGCGGTGGCGATCGACGAAGGCCTCAAGCACCGGCCCGAACGTATCGCCTGCAAGGCCGAGCGATCGGGCAATGGCTTCAGGCTGTCGGGAACCAAGGATTTCGTGATCCACGGCGCCAGCGCCGATATGCTGGTAGTCGCCGCGCGCACCGCCGGCGCGGATGATGACCGCGACGGGGTTACGCTGTTCGCCGTGCCCAGGGATGCCGCGGGGATGGACCACAATGCCGTTCGCCTGGTCGATTCCTCGATGGCGACGCATACCCGGTTCGATAACGTCGAGCTCGACGGCGACGCGGTGATCGGCGAGGTCGATGGCGGGCGCGAAGTGCTGAACCGGATGCTCATGGCGGGCCGTGTCGGCGCCGCTGCCGAGGGTGTGGGCGTCGCCCGCGGCGCGATGGACATGACCATCGATTACCTCAAGCAGCGCAAGCAGTTCGGCAAGCTGATCGGCGAATTCCAGGCGCTCCAGCACCGCGCCTCGCACCTCTATTCGGAGGTTGAAATTGCCCGCGCGGTGGTAATCAAGGCGCAGCAATTGCTTGATGCTGGCAGTGAAAAGGCCGATCTCATGTCCTCTGTCGCCAAGGCCAAAGTGGCGCGCGCCGCAGGTCTTTCGGTCAAGGAAGCGGTGCAGATGCACGGCGGCATCGGTATGACCGACGAATATGATGTGGGCCTTTACATGAAGCGCGACCGCGCATTGCAGGAGTTCATGGGCGATGCCTGGTACCATGCCGGCCGCGTGGCCGAACTGAGCGGGTATTGACTTGCCATACCCCTCCCGCTTGCGGGAGGGGTGCGAGACTTGGCGCCGCAACGCGGCGCTTAGTCGCAGCGGGGTGGGTGCTGAGCACCCATGCCCACCCCTGCCCCCTCCCGCAGGCGGGAGGGGAAGAATGGAGATGACGTGATGAACCTCAAGGAACTCTTCGGACTCGATGGCCGCGTGGCTCTGGTCACCGGCGGTTCGCGCGGGATCGGCAAGATGTTTGTCGAAGGCCTGCTCGCGGCGGGCTGCGCGCGCGTCTATATCTCGGCACGCAAGCGCGAGCAGATGGAAGAAACCATCGCCGAATTCGGCGCCGACTCCCAAGGCAATGACAGGGTGATCGGCATTCAGGCCGATCTCAGCCAGATGGACGGGATGCAGCACCTTGCCGACGAACTCGCCGCGCGCGAGGAGAAGCTCGACATCCTCATCAACAATGCCGGGGCGGCCTGGGGGCAGGACTTCCTCGAGTTCAGCGAGGCGGGCTGGCACCGCACGATGGACCTCAACGTCAAGACGCCGTTCTTCCTGACGCAGAAGCTGCACGGCCTGCTCGCCGCAGCGGCGAGCGCTGAGCGGCCTGCCAAGGTGATCCACGTCTCCTCGATCGACGGCATCAGGATCAATCCGTGGGAAACCTATGCCTACCAGGCGTCAAAGGCGGCGGTGATCCAGTTGACCCGGCGCATGGCCGCCCGGCTGATCACCGACAACATCGTCGTTACCTCGATCGCCCCCGGCGCCTTCGCCAGCGAGATGAACCGCGCGGCCAAGGATGCGCCCGACGCTTCGGCGGCGGGGATTCCCGCCAAGCGGATCGGCACCAAGGAGGATATGGCGTCCGCCGCCATCTATCTGTGCAGCCGCGCGGGCGATTATGTGGTGGGCGAAACGCTGGTCGTCGATGGCGGGATCGTCAATGCGCTGCTCCCCAGCCACTTCGCCAATCCGGCGGGCTCCTGAACCGGCAGTCACCGTGTAACCTGCTGAAGTTCTTGCGCGAACCCGGTCGGGACGAAACGCTGCGGCGCAAGAGCTGGTGCGGGGCGCTAAGCTATGGCGGGGGTGACAGCAATGCCATCATCGCCGACGAGCTCGAAGACCTTCTGGAAGAGCTGGAACGCAATAGCGCGACCTGACGCCGCGATCAGTCAGCCATCAACTGGCGGACGAAGCCGATCAGCCCGGTCTGGCGCTGGCGCCGCATCCGTTCCGCCGCCAGGATTTCGCGCACCTTGCCGAAGCATTCGTAGACGTCGTCATTGACGACGACATAGTCATAGCCGTCCCAATGGCTGATTTCCGATCGGGCGCGCTCCATCCGGCTTTCAATCACCGCTGCGCTGTCGCCGGCCCGGGCCATGAGCCGGGTGCGAAGTTCATCGAGGCTGGGGGGCAGGATGAACACGCGGACCACGTCCTGCTGGTCCTTCTGGAAGAGCTGCTGCGTGCCCTGCCAGTCGATGTCGAACAGGAAATCCTGCCCTTCCTTGAGCCCCGCGCGGATCCGGCCCTTGGGCGTACCGTACCGGTGCCCGAAAACGTGGGCCCATTCATAAAAATCGTCTTCCGCGATCATCCGGTCGAATTCGGCATCGGAAACGAAGTGATAATGCACGCCGTCCAACTCTTGCGGGCGCGGCGGCCGTGTGGTCACCGATACCGACAGGTTGATCTCGTCGTCATCGGCCAGCAACATGCGCGAAATCGTGGTCTTGCCCGCGCCTGAAGGCGAAGACAGGATCAACATCAAACCACGGCGTTGCAAACGATCAGGATGGGCCATGCGCGCTGTTGCCGCAAAGCGGGTGTGCGAATCAAGAGGCGATTGGCCGTGAATCTACTTCTTGCGCCCGAAATCGACGGTCACGACGTTTGATCCGTCGTCATCGGGGCCATCATCCTCGCCCGCCGCCGAATCGTTTTCGGCGCTTTCGTGTTCCTCGTGCGCGATATCGGACACTGCGGCCTGGAATTGCAGCCCGAAATCGACCGCAGGATCGACGAAGGCGGTGATCGCTGCGAAGGGAATCGAAAGCTTGGCCGGGAGCTGGTTGAAGCTCAGCCCCACCGAGAATCCGTCATCGCCCACTTCCAGGTCCCAGAACTTGTTCTGCAGCACGATCGTCATCTCGTCCGGAAAGCGCTCGCGCAGGCGGGTAGGGATCGAAACGCCCGGCGCGCCGGTCTTGAAAGTTATGTAGAAATGGTGGCTTCCCGGCAGCACGCCGCCCCCGCGCTCGATCTCGCCCAGTACGCGGCCGACAACCGCGCGCAGGGCTTCCTGCACGATCTCGTCGTAAGGGATCAGGCTGTCGGGCGCATTTTCACTCATCACGCTCTAGGTGGCGCTGGCCGCCGCGCTGGTCAAGCCGCAATCGTGCTCGCCCGCTGCCCAAGGCCTGCGCGCGGCAACGCTTGCGCACGCCGCACATGGGATTATAGCGCGCGCATGCGCACTGCACGGATCGAGAGAAAGACCGCCGAAACGGCGATCACGGTCGAGATCGATCTCGACGGCACCGGGGCCTACGATGTTGCGACCGGGATCGGTTTTCTCGATCACATGGTCGAACAGTTTTCGAGGCATTCGTTGATCGATGTCAGCATGAAGGTGGCGGGCGATTTGCATGTCGATCAGCACCACACCACCGAAGACAGCGCGCTGGCGCTGGGTCAGGCGATCTCGCAGGCGCTGGGAGACAAAGCCGGCATCGGGCGCTATGGCAGCGCCTATTCACCGATGGATGAAACGCTCAGCCGGGTCGCGCTCGACATTTCGGGGCGACCCTATCTGGTCTGGCGCGCTGGCTTCACGCAGGAACGTCTCGGTGAATGGGATACCGAGCTGATCGAGCACTGGTTCCACTCGGTTGCGCAGACCGCCGGGCTGACGCTGCATGTCGAACTGCTCTATGGCAGCAATAACCACCATATCTGCGAAAGCGTCTTCAAGGGTTTCGCCCGGGCGATGCGGCAGGCGGTTGAGCTCGATCCGCGCAAGCGCGGGGCGATTCCCAGCACCAAGGGGCAGCTGGGCGGCTAGCACATGGCAGAAGCACTCGCCCTGATCGATTACGGCGCGGGCAATCTCCACTCGGTGCACAACGCGCTGAAGGCTGCCGGGGCCGAGCATATCGCGGTAACCGCCGATCCCGATCTGGTGCGCGGCGCGCGGCGGATCGTGCTGCCGGGCGTTGGCTCGTTCAAGGCGTGCGCCGAGGGGCTGCGCGGTCTCACCGGCATGGTCGAGGCACTTGAGGAACGCGTCCTTGCAGGCGGCGTGCCGTTCATGGGTATTTGCGTGGGCATGCAGCTTTTGGCGACGCGCGGGCTCGAGCATGGAGCGACTGGCGGGCTGGGCTGGATCGCGGGTGAGGTGTGCAGGATCGAGCCTGCCGACCCTTCGATCAAGGTGCCGCACATGGGCTGGAACGACGTCGCGCTGCTGCCGCACGCGCGCGGCCATCCCGTGCTGGAGGATGGCGAAGCCTATTTCCTCCACTCCTACCACTTTGCCGTCCGCGATCCGCACCATGTCGCCGCGATGACCGATCACGGCCAGGGGCTGGTGGCGGCGGTCGCGCGCGACAATATTGTCGGGGTCCAGTTTCACCCTGAAAAAAGCCAGGCCTATGGGCTGGCGACGCTTGAGAGGTTTCTGGAATGGAAGCCGTAAAATTCCTCCCCTTTGAGGGGAGGGGGACCATCCGCAGGATGGTGGAGGGGCATGTGCGGCAAATTCCCCTCCGTCAGGCGCTTGCAGCGCCTGCCACCTCCCCGTACCGGGGAGGATCATGCGTATGATCGTGTTCCCCGCCATCGATCTCAAGGCAGGCGAGGTGGTCCGCCTCGCCGAAGGGGATATGGACCGCGCCACCATATATGGCGACAACCCGGCGGCGCAGGCGCTGTTGTTTGCCGAGGCAGGGGCGCAGCACCTGCATGTGGTCGATCTCGACGGAAGCTTCGCCGGCCGGGCGGAGAACCGCGAGGCGGTGGAGGCGATCGTCGAAGCCTTTCCCGGATATGTCCAGCTCGGCGGCGGCATCCGCACGCGCGAGGCGGTCGAGGGCTGGTTCGATCTTGGTGTGGCGCGCGTGGTGATGGGTTCCGCAGCGCTCAAGGATCCCGAGTTCGTCAAGGACATGGCGCGCGAGTTCCCCGGTGGCATCGTCGTTGCGGTCGATGCGAAGGACGGCATGGTCGCGACCGAAGGCTGGGCCGAGGTGTCCGATGTGCCGGTGGTCGATCTCGCCCGCCGGTTCGAGGATGCGGGCGTCGCGGCGCTGCTGTTCACCGACATCGGGCGCGACGGCCTGCTCAAGGGCTGCAATATCGACGCCACGGTCGATCTGGCGCGCCGCGTCGATATTCCGGTGATCGCCAGCGGCGGGGTCAAGGGCCTCGATGATATCCATATGCTCTCGCTCCACGCGCATGAGGGGATCGAGGGCGTGATTACCGGCCGCGCGCTCTATGAAGGGCGGCTCGACCTCGCAGCGGCGATTGCGATGGGGGCGCGCGTCACATGACCGTCCGCATCCGTGTCATCCCCTGTCTCGACGTTGCCGATGGCCGCGTGGTCAAGGGCGTCAATTTCGTCGATCTCAAGGACGCGGGCGACCCGGTCGAGCAGGCGCGGGCTTATGACGCCGCGGGCGCGGACGAGCTGTGTTTCCTCGACATTTCCGCCAGCCACGAAGGGCGCGGCACGCTGCTCGATGTAGTGCGCCGCACGGCGGAGGTGTGCTTCATGCCGCTCACCGTCGGTGGCGGGGTACGCAGCGTCGAGGATGCGCGCGCGCTGCTGCTTGCCGGGGCGGACAAGGTCGCGGTCAACAGCGCGGCGGTTGCCCGGCCCGAAGTGGTGAGCGAGATCGCTGAAAAATTCGGCAGCCAGTGCGTGGTTGCGAGCGTGGATGCGCGTGCTTCGACAGGCTCAGCAGGAGCGGAACGAAGGTGGGAAGTGTTCACCCACGGCGGGCGAGAGGCCACCGGGATCGACGCGGTCGAACATGCGGTCAAACTGGCGCGGCTCGGCGCGGGCGAATTGCTCGTCACTTCGATGGATGGCGACGGCACTCAGGCGGGCTATGATCTTGAATTGACAAGAGCGATTGCCGATGCGGTTGGCGTGCCGGTGATCGCCAGCGGAGGGGTGGGCACGCTCGAACATCTGGTCGAAGGCGTGACCAAAGGCCATGCGAGCGCGGTGCTGGCGGCCTCGATCTTCCACTTCGGCACCTATTCGATTGCCGATGCGCACGCAGCGCTCAGAGCCGCCGGCTTGCCCGCTCGCGGAGATTGAGCCGTTTCTCCCCTCCCCTCGGGGAGGGGCCGGGGGGGGGGGTTCTACCTCCGATCTGACGCCGAACACCCCTCCCCAACCCCTCCCCTGAAGGGGAGGGGCTTTCAGTGCGCGCGCGCCTCTACTATGCACGACCAATGGACACTCTTTTTCGCCTCGAACAGACCATCGCCGCGCGGCGCACCGCCTCGCCCGATTCGAGCTATGTCGCCCGGCTCAATGCCGCCGGTCTGCCCAAGATCGCACAGAAGCTGGGCGAGGAGGCAACCGAGGCGGTGATTGCCGCGCTTTCAGGCAGCGCCGAGGAACTGGTGGGCGAAAGCGCGGACGTGCTGTTCCACCTGCTGGTGCTTCTACAGGCGAGGGGCATACCGCTCGCCGATGTGCTTGCTGAGCTTGACCGGCGCGAGGGCCTGTCCGGGCTGGAAGAGAAGGCATCAAGGAGCAAGTAATGCCGATCGATCCGACAAAGCCCTATGATGACAGCAATATCTTCGCCCGCATCCTGCGCGGCGAGATTCCTTCGACCAGGGTCTATGAGGACGAGTGGGCCTTTGCCTTCGAGGATATCAACCCGCAGGCGCAGGTCCACACGCTGGTAGTGCCCAAGGGCCGCTATGTCAGCTGGGACGATTTTTCCACGCAGGCATCGGCAGAAGAAATCGCCGGATTCGTGCGCGCGGTGGGCGCGGTGGCGCGGGCCAAGGGCCTGGTCGAGCCGGGATACCGGCTGCTCGCCAATGTCGGCGCGCACGGCGGGCAGGAAGTGGCGCACCTGCACGTCCATATCTTTGGCGGGCAGCCACTGGGGCCGATGATCGCGCGCCGATAGCAACTTGTCGACGAATTGATTCGTCCTGTCTTTGCCCGCTTCCCAGCGATTCGCTGCTGCGCTAGGTGCTCTAACCATGAATATGCCCAACCCGCCCGGCGGCTGCCTTGACGGTGCGCGTCACCTCTATGCGGTTCGGGTCTACTACGAGGATACCGATCTTTCTGGCGTGACCTATCATGCCAATTACCTGCGCTGGTTCGAACGTGCGCGCTCCGACTTGCTGCGCGTGCTGGACATCGACCAGCGCGCCGCGATCGAGGCGGGCGAGGGCGCCTGGGCGGTGGCCGATATTCACCTGCGCTATCTTCGCCCGGCAAAGCTCGACGATGATATATTGATCGAAACCCGCTGCACCGATCTGCGCGCGGCCAGTTGCGTGATGCATCAGCGGGCGTTCAGAGGTCCAGGGGCGGGCGGCGAGCTGTTAAGCGAAGCGACATTGAGGGTCGGCTTTATTGCTCCCGACGGCCGTCCGCGCCGCATGCCCCAGCCCTGGCGAACCGCGTTCAGAATTTTCATGGAAAGCAAAACCGCATGACCACTTCGCTCTCGATTCTTTCCACTGCCCCGGCGCGGCTCGATCCGCTCCAGCTGTTCATGCAGGCCGATATCGTGGTCCAGGCGGTGATGACCGGGCTGATCCTCGCCAGCATCTGGGTGTGGATGATCGTGGTCTCGTTCTCGCTTCGTATGGGGCGGCTGGAAAGCGCGGAGCGGCAGTTCGAGGAGGATTTCTGGCAGGCGGAGGATTTTGACGGCCTCACCACCGGGCGTGGGCGCAGAGCAATTCCGGCATCGCGCGTGGCGCAGGCGGGCCTCGAGGAGTGGAAGCGTTCGACCAGCAAGCGCCCCGTCGATCGCGACGGAGCGCGGCAGCGGATTGCCGGGGCGATGGAGAGCCGCACGGCTCAGGAAGCCGACGATCTGGCCGACCGGCTCAATTTTCTTGCCACCACCGGATCGGTTGCGCCTTTCGTCGGACTGTTCGGCACGGTCTGGGGCATCATGAACAGCTTCTTCCAGATCGGCACGCAGGAAAGCTCTTCGCTGGCAGTGGTTGCGCCTGGCATTTCCGAGGCGCTGTTCGCCACCGCGATCGGCCTGTTCGCCGCCATTCCGGCGGTGATCGCTTACAACCGCTTCAGCCACAGGGTGAACCGCTTCGAGGCGCGGCTCCAGCGCTTTGCCGACCGTTTCCATGCTGCGCTGAGCCGCGAGCTGGAGAAGCTGTGATGGCGATGGGGCTGGCCAGCGCTGGACGCGGGCGTCGGGGCGGCAGCCGCCGCGCGCCGATGGCCGAAATCAACGTCACCCCGTTTGTCGATGTGATGCTGGTGCTGCTGATCATCTTCATGGTCACCGCGCCGCTGCTCACCTCGGGCGTGCCGATCGAACTTCCCGAAAGCCGGGCAAATCCGATCGACCAGACACCCGATCAGGTGACGATATCGATCGATACCCAGGGCGTTGTCTACATCGATGATGCGCGCGTTGCCGCGGGCGGCCTGCCCGATGCGCTGGCCGCGATCGACCAGGGCGCAGGCGCTGAAGGCCCGGTGGTCGTGCTGCGCGCCGACAAGAGCCTCGACTATGGCCGGGTCATGGCTGTGATGGGCGAACTCAACCGCGCCGGGTTCAATTCCATATCGCTGGTCACCAGCGGTTCAGTCACGCCCCCATAGGCTCGGCCCGATGCACCGCTACGCAAACATGCCATATGAAGAACGGATCGGACTCCTTGTCGCGCTGATCCTGCATCTGTTGGTGGTGGCGGCGTTCGTGCTGCAACCGGTGCGGCGCGAGGTGCTCAATATTCCCGAACGCATGACGGTGAGCCTTGTCGACGAGGTGGGCCTCAATTCGGCCGCACCCAATCCGGTCGATGAGGCGCGCGCCGCACTCGCGCCGGAACTTGGCGAAGAAACGCCCGCAGCCACGCAGCCGGTCCAGCCCAGGCCGCAGGCGACGCCCACGCGCAACAATCAGGCAATCACAGCGCCTCGCCGCGAGAACAGGCAGCCGGACACTACCTCGCAGACTGCCCGCGCCGGGCAAATCGGCGAGAATTTTCTCGAAGGTGCCGGCTCGAGCCGCACGAGCGATGATACGCGCATCCCGGCATCGGAAATCGGCGCGAGCGCGCAAGCTTCGCTACTCCAGGCAATTTCGCGCCAGATCAAGCCACACTGGAACGCGCCGTCGGGCGTGGACGCCGAATTGCTGGTGACCGTTCTGGCGTTCGAACTCAACGAGGACGGCAGCCTCAAGGGCCGCCCGCGCGTGGTCAGCCAATCGGGCCAGAATGCTTCGAACAGGCCGCAACTGGGCCTGCACGCCGAACGCGCGATTCGCGCGGTCCAGCTTGCTGCCCCTTTCGATTTGCCGCCGGAGTATTATGAAGGCTGGAAGCGCATCAAGGCCTGGCGGTTTGACAGAAGGTTATGAGAATGAAGAACGTGCTTGCCTGTCTGCTCTTGATGGCAGCTTCCCCGCTCGCCGCGCAGGATCTTGCCCAGCCGGCGACCGAGGGCGGTGAGGTCGAAACAGCTTTCCAGGACGAGGGCGGGCTGACCGGATCGACTACCGATGAAAGCGACTGGGCCGACCTGGGCGTTGCCATCCCCACCTTTGCCACCGACCGCGATGTGGCGACCCCCGCCAATGCCAACGGCACGGCAGCGCTGGGGCGTGAGGTAGCGCGCGTGATCACCGCCAACCTGCGCAACAACGGGTTGTTCAAACCGGTCGGGCCCGATGCCCTGCCGCAGCCCGCCTTTGCCCAGATTACCGCGCCCAATTGGGGCACCTGGAGCGGACGCGGGGCCGAAATGCTGGTGCACGGCTTTGTCCGCGCGCGCAGCGACGGGCGGCTGATGTTCGGCTGCTATCTCTACGATGTCGCCTTGCAGGACGAGCTGGTGCGCGAAGGCTGGGTGGTGCCGCCTGCCGACTGGCGCCGCGCGGCGCACAAATGTTCGGACCTCATCTATGCACGGTTGACCGGTGAAAGCCCGTTCTTCGACAGCCGTATCGCCTATATTGCCGAAACCGGCCCCAAGGACCACCGGGTCAAGCGGCTGGCGATCATGGATTCGGACGGCGCGAACCACCGTTTCCTGACGCTCGGCAGCGCCACCGCGCTGACCCCGCGTTATTCGCCCGATTACAAGCGGCTGCTCTATCTCTCCTATGTCGATGGCAACCCGCGTATCTATGTCTATGACATCGGCACCGGTAAGCAGACGTTGGTGACGCAGAGCAGCAATCCCACCATCGCACCGCGCTGGAGCCCGGACGGGCGCCATATCCTCTATTCGATGGCGGTGGCGGGCAACACCGATATCTACCGCGTTTCCGCCAGCGGCGGACAGAGCACGCGGCTCACCGATACGCCGGGGATCGATATCGGGGGTTCCTATTCGCCCGACGGTCGCCAGATCGTGTTCGAAAGCGATCGTTCGGGTAGCCAGCAATGCTATGTCATGAATGCCGACGGTTCGAACCAGCGCCGCCTCTCGTTCTTCGGCGGGCGCTGCGCCACCCCGGAATGGAGCCCGCGCGGCGACCAGATTGCGTTCACGCGCATAGCGGGCGACTTCAATATTGCAGTAATGACGCCCGAGGGACGTAACCTCAAGGTGCTGACCGGCGGATGGCAGGATGAGGCACCCACATGGGCGCCCAACGGAAGGATTATCCAGTTCTTCCGGACCGAGAGGAACACCGGGCGATCGGCGCTGTGGCAAGTCGATCTGACCGGCCGCAACGAACGAAAGTTACCGACGCCGGTCGATGCTTCGGATCCGGCATGGGGTCCGATCCTGCCGTAAGGGTTTTGTTGAACTTGCCGGGCGATTATTGACTGGAAGAACCCGGTACGAAGGAAGGAAAATGCGATGAACCGACATTTCAAACTTGCACTGCTGCTGGCCGGAACCGCCGCGCTCGGCGCGTGCGCCAAGAAGGCCCCCGAACAGCTACCTCCGCCGCCTGCGGAGGTTGCGCCCACACCCGCGCCCACTGCGCCGCCCCCGCCAAGCGGACCCACGGTGGGCTCGCAGGCGCATTTCGAAAATGCGGTCAACGGCCAGAACGTGATCTATTTCGATACCGATCGCTTCAATATCGACAACGCGGATGCCGCCGCATTGCAGACGCAGGCACAGTACCTCGCGCGCTATCCGCAGATCGCGATCACTGTCGAAGGCCATGCCGACGAACGCGGTACGCGCGAATACAACCTCGCGCTGGGTGAGCGGCGCGCCAACTCGGCCAAGAATTACCTCGTCAGCCTGGGCGTCAGTGCGGGGCGGATCAGCACCGTCAGTTATGGCAAGGAACGCCCGGTGGCGCTCGGTTCGGACGAGGCATCGTGGTCGCAGAATCGCCGCGCGGTCAGTATAGTGGTGAATTAACCCGCGAAGGGCCAGACATACGGCAGGCCGGGCATGGTGTGCTCGGCCTGCAAATTCAGGTCGATACCGCTGACATCGCCGTGCAGGTGCTGCGCGGGCGTATGGACGAGCAGCATCGCCGCCATGGCGAGGATGGCGAAAACACTGGAAATGGCTAGTTGCCTGCTCATCACGATTTTCCGGTTTCATCCGTAACTTCAATGCATTAATGCTTCATTGCAGCGCAGCATTGCATCTCGCGGCCCGTCTCTCGGTGAAATAGCCGCCTTTTCCTTAGCCGCAACCTCCCTTAGACTAGCCGTCATGTGCATCAGACAAACGACCTTGGACCCAATCGCATGACAGGCACGCGCCGTTCGCTCGACTGGGGCTTCCCGCGCTGGCGCGGCTATGGCACCTCTCGCGAGGCGACCACGGTCAGGCTGTGCGACCGTCACGGCTGCGAGGAGCCGGGCAATTGCCCCGCGCCCAAGGCGCCCAACACGCGCGACCGGTGGTATTTCTGCAAGGCGCACGCAGCCGAATACAACGCCGGCTGGGACTATTTCGAAGGGCTGGACAAGGCCGAGCGCGAGGAGCGCACCCGGACTGAGAGCCGCGATAACTCAGGCTATGCCGAGGCCGCGCATTATGGCTGGGCGGGATCGGGTGACGGGTCGCGCAGCGCCGACGAGATGCGCGCGCTCGAACTGCTGGGGCTGGAAGCCGATGCCGATTTCGCCGCGGTGAAGAAGGCCTGGCGCGAAAAGGCCAAAATGGTTCACCCCGATGTCAAGCCGGGTGACCGCGCTGCGGCAAGCGAGTTCCAGAAACTGCAGATTGCCTATGAAGTGCTGCGTCAGGCCGAGGAACGGCGCGAATGGCGGGGGTAGAACCTGGTGACGTTTGATAGAATCGTCATCAGGCTCCAAGCCGCCGCTCAGACCATGGCCAGCGCCTGATCGAAGTCGGCGATCAGATCGTCAGGGTCCTCGATCCCGATTGAGATGCGCACCAGATTGTCGGTGATCCCCAGCGCCTTTTTGCGGTCGTCGGGAACCGAAAGATGCGTCATCGCGGCGGGCAGGCTGGCGAGCGTTTCGGTGCCGCCCAGGCTCACCGCCAGCTTGGCGATGGTGAGATTGTCAAGAAAGCGGAAAGCCTCCGCCTCGCCGCCCTTGATGAACAGCGAGAACGTGCTGCCCGCGCCCTTGCAATGGCGCTGATAGATGTCCTGTTGGCGCGGATCGGTGATGAAGCCGAGATAGCCCAGCCCCTCGACCTTGGGGTGATCGCGCAGGAAGGCGCAGACCTTGGCCGCATTCTCGCCCGCGCGCTGCATCCTCAACTCGACCGTCTCAAGACTGCGCAGCAGCATCCATGCGGTGTTGGGATCGACGATCCCGCCCATGGTGTTGCGCAGCGCGCGCACCGGGGCCATCCACCGCTTGGCCCCGGCAATGCTGCCCGCGACCAGATCCGAATGACCGCCGACATATTTGGTCAGCGAATAGACCACGATATCGGCCCCGTGATTCAGCGGCTGCTGCCACAGCGGCCCCAGGAAGGTATTGTCGATGGCGATCGGGCAGGATGGATCGAGCACGCCGCCGCGCGCATCGCGCACCGCCTCGACATCGACCAGCGCATTGGTGGGATTGGCCGGGCTTTCGAGGTAGATCATCGCCACCTTGCCGCCCTGTTTGTTGGCCTGGTCACGCGCGCGTTCGAGCACTGCGTCGATCTCCTCGCGCGTTGCCCCGGCGGGGAAATCGACATAGGTCACGCCGAATTTGCTCAGCACCTTGGCGACGAAGCCTTCGGAAGCGGCATAGAGCGGGCCCGAATGGACGATCACATCGCCCTGGCTCACATAGGCGAGCATCAGGATGCAGATCGCGGTCATCCCGCTGGAGAAGGTCAGTGCATCCTCGGCCCCGTCCCAGATGCCGAGCCGGTCCTCGAGGATTTCCTGATTGGGTCCGTTGAAGCGGGAATAGACCAGCCCCTCGGCGCCGCCCTCGCGCTTGCCCGTGATGCCTTCGAAATGGCGCTTGCCCGCAGCCGCGCTTTCAAAGGCAAAGGTGGAGGTGAGGAAGATCGGCGGCTTGAGCGACCCTTCGGACAGCAGCGGATCATAGCCATAGCCCATCATCAGCGTTGATGGCTTGAGCGCGCGCCCCGCGATCTTGGTCTTCTCGGGCTTGGGCTTGCGGCGCGGGGTGGGCGTATCGGTGGCGTCGACTGCTTCGGGCATGGTGGCCTCCCTTAAATGCGGGCCCTGATGGATCGCCCGCAAAGCTCCCAGGAAGGCAGGAGCCGATATTGGCTTCCGGGCCGCCCGTCCCTAACCTCCGCAGGAACGCTTCTGCACCAAATGCCGATGTTCGATCGGCGCGATTTAACGCGATGCGCGTATGCCTTCAACCGATTTCAAGTGCGGGAATCGCGGATGACTCCGGAACGCACCTTTCCGGATTTATTCTTTGTCCAACTGCGATCTCTTGTGTTATGAGGAAAGAAAATCGGGCCCGCCAGTAGTTTTACTCTTGTAAACGTCGAACAGGGGGCCGGTTATGATCGAAGATCCATTCCAGATGCAGAGGGAACTTCGCTACGGCGCGCCGGTATGCGATCAGATATTGACCGGGCGTCACTTCACGATCGGTTATTCGTGGTATTTCCGCCAACCCAAGTGGACGCTCGAGATCATCAATCGCGACCGCGAACTCGTCAACGATATCGGCGATATTGAGCGGCTTGACAATTTTCGCGCCGATACCCGCATCCCCAAGCGCTTCCGGGCCGGTCTCAAGGCATATACCGGCAGCGGTTACGACCGCGGGCACCTTGTTGCCAGCGCTGATCAGGACCTGCAAAACATCCAGAACAGCGAGACCTTTCTTCTCTCGAACATGTCGCCGCAGCTCCCCGATTTCAATCGCGGGATCTGGCGCGAACTGGAACAGGCCGTCCGCGAACTCGATGCGCGGCCCTCGATCCTCGAGACCTACGTCCTTACCTGTCCGGTATTCTATTTCGGAGAGCCGATCGAGAGGATCGGCAAGTATCAGGAGGATTTCGGGATCAGCGTTCCAATCCCGCATGCCTTCATCAAGAGCGTGCTGGCAGAGAACAAGCGCGGCAGGCACCGGCTGTGGACCTTCGAGATGAGGAACCAGAAGCTCGATGGCGCATTGGGCGACTACCTCGTCAACACCTACGATGCGGAGCAGATTGTGGGCGGGGCCTTCTGGAGCCGGATTGCCGGTGGCGATCTGCACGAACAGAAGCGCAAGCCGGCCAGCATGTGGTAATCGCCGGGTCCTGCCCTCCCAGTCAGGTTAGCGCCGCCACCACCCACACCGCGCCAACAAGCAGGACAATCCCGACAAGATCGAGCAGGAATCCGGCGCTGACCATGCGCTGGATGCGGATATGCCCGGTTGACCAGGCGATGGCGTTGGGCCCGGTCCCCGCGGGCAGCATGAAGCCCCAGCTCGCCGCCAGCGCCGCGGGCATCGCGAGCAGAATCGGGTCCGCCCCCAGCGCCACCGCCAGCGCGGCAATCACCGGCATGATCGCACTGGCGGTGGCGACATTGCTGGCAAACTCGGTGATCAGCACGACCATCCCGACAATCGCGAGCGCGACCAGCGGCAGCGGCACCGATGCAAGCGGCAGCAGCGCGGTGCCCAGCCATTCGGCAAGGCCCGATGCCTGCATGCCTGCGGCCAGCGCCAGCCCGCCGCCAAACATCATGATCACGCCCCACGGCGCGCGATCGGCCTCCTGCCACACCAGCAGCGGCCTCCCGGTGCCGTCGGGTAGCACGAACAGCGCGAGGCCCGCAATCACCGCGATCGTGCCATCGGTCCAGCTATCCTCGGGCAGCAGCGGCGCAACCAGGAGCTGGGTCATCCACAACAGGAACGTGATCGCGATGACCGGCAGCAGGCGCTTTTCCGCGACCGACCATGGAGCATGATCGTCAATCGCGGCGCGCGCAGCTGCGATGTCGAACGGGCGGTCGGCCACGCGCTGCACCTTGGCAATGATCAGCGCTGCGATCGGTATGCCCAGCACCACCACCGGCAGGCCGTAGGCCATCCATTGGGCAAAGCTGATCCTGACCCCGATCATGTTGTCGAGCAGGGCCACGGCGATGCCATTGGTTGGCGATCCGACGATCGTGCCGAGCCCGCCGATGCTCGCGGCAAAGGCGATCCCCATCGGCAAGGCTCCCGACAGGCCGTCTGTATCGCCTTCGCGCATGCCGCCTCCTGCCAGCACCGCCAGCGCCATCGGCATCATGATGAGCGTGGTCGAGGTGTTGGAGATCAGCATCGAGAGCAGCGCCGCGCTGATCATGAAGGCGAGCAGCAGGCGCGCCTGCCCGCCCTTGGCACCGACCAGCCTGAGAATGGTGAGCGATAGCCGCCGGTGCATCCCCGTGCGCTCTATCGCCAATGCCAGGAAAGCCCCGCCCAGCAGCAGGAACAGGATCGGCGCGTAATAGCTGGAGGCCGTTTTTGCCGCGGTCGATACGCCCGCCAGCGGCAGTACCACAAAGGGCATCAGCGCAGTGGCGGTCAGCGGCACCGCCTCGGTCATCCACCAGGCAGCCATGAGCACCACGAGGCCCGCGACCAGCCATGCAGCATCGGGCATTCCGGCGGGTGCGGGAGCAAGAGCGCCGACCGAGAGGACCAGCGCCCCGATGCCGAGGCCGATACGCTTTGCGGTCATCGTGGCCAGACCCTCCCCCGGCGCTGTGAGCCTACTTCGGTGCGAGCACCATCAGCATCTGGCGCCCTTCGAGGCGCGGGAAGGCTTCGACCTTGGCCACTTCCTCGACATCTTCCTGCACCTTCCTGAGCAGATCCATGCCGAGGTGCTGGTGCGCCATTTCGCGCCCGCGAAATCGCAACGTGATCTTCACCTTGTCGCCATGTTCGAGGAACTTGGTCACATTACGCATCTTCACGTCATAATCGTGCGTGTCGATGTTGGGACGCATCTTGATCTCCTTGATCTCCTGCGTCTTCTGGGTCTTGCGCGCGGCATTGGCCTTTTTCTGCGCCTCGTAGCGGTATTTGCCGACATCGAGGAACTTGGCCACCGGCGGATCGGCGTTGGGAGAAACTTCGACGAGGTTCAGGCCGAGTTCGTTGGCCTGCTCCATCGCTTCCTTTGTGTACATGACGCCGAGATTTTCGCCGTTCTCGTCGATCACGCGCACTTTGTCAGATTGGATGAATTCATCGTAGCGTGGGCCGCTCTTGGTAGGCGGGGCCAGCATTCGCCGGGGTGGACGGGCTATGTGTTTTCTCCTGTAACAGCCTTGATTCTGTGCGCGCTATGTAATGACAATGATCGGGATAAGCTAGGGGGTGCAATCAGGCCGCAGCGCGCCACAGCGGGAATTGCATCAGCCTGTCTTTTGCGGGCAACACCGCGCTGATCGCGCGCGCGGGTTGCAGCGCATCGAGGATCGCCCGATCGCGCGCATCCATGCCCCCCGTATAGGCGCCGAAAGCGGGCAGGATCATCCGGCCCGAATGCCCGGACGCGCCCTCGGCAACCACCGCGCATGGGCGCACGATATGCCGCTCGCGAACGCGCAGCCGCAGCTTGGGGTGGAAATGGCCGGAAATCTCGGGCCGCGCTTCGCCCGCGCTTGCTTCATGCCGCAGCGTGATGCCCGCTATCTCCAGTTCGCGCACAAGAGTACCGCGAAGCTTGCCGCTCAACCCCTCGTCATGATTGCCGGTGATCCACACCCATTCGGAAGCGCGGGTCAGCGCATCTAACATGCCCGCCGCATGCGGCTCCAACCGGTCCTCGCCGCCCGTATCGTGGAAGCTGTCACCCAGCGCATAGACACGCCGTGCCCCGGTTTCGCGCAATGCCCCCGCCAGCCGGGCGAGCGTTTCGCGGCTGTCATAGGGCGGGATCATCTGCCCGTGGGAGGCAAAGAAGCTGCCCTTCTCCAGATGCAGATCGGCCACCAGCAGCGCCCGCTCGCGCGGCCAATAGAGCGCGCGCGAGGGCGTGAGGACCAGCTCCTCTCCGCAAAAGGGTAGCGCGAACGAAAGGGGAACCATGGTTCCCCCTTGCCGCCAAACGGGCAGTTTGGCAAGGGAGCGGGATGACTGATTGGCGACCACACACGCAGCGCGCGCAGGAATGGTTCGACAGCCTGCGCACCCGTATCTGCGCCGCGTTCGAGGAAATCGAGCGCGAGGCGGGTTCTGACGCGGCGTTCGAATACCAGAGCTGGACGCGCGAGGAAGCGGGCAATCCCGATCCCGGCGGCGGCACCCGCGCGCTGATGAAGGGCAAGGTGTTCGAGAAGGTCGGTGTCAATGTCTCGAGCGTGCAGGGCAGTTTCGCGCCCGAATTCGCCGCCACGATCAACGGGGCGAGCGCCGATGCGCCCGGCTTTACCGCCACCGGGATCAGCCTGGTGGCGCATATGGCCAATCCGCATGTGCCCGCCGTTCACATGAACACGCGCTTCCTCACCACACAGGCGGCATGGTTCGGCGGCGGGGCCGACCTCAACCCGCCTATTCCGTATGAGGAGGATACGCAGGAATTCCACGCCGCATTCCGCGCCACCTGCATGGCGCACAACCCGACCTGGTACGAACGCTTCAGCAAATGGGCGGACGAGTATTTCTTTATCCCGCATCGCGGCGTGGCCCGCGGGGTTGGCGGAATCTTCTACGATCACATGGAATGCGGCGACGAGCCCGCGTTTGAGCGTAATTTCGCCTTTACCCGCGACGTTGGCGAAACGTTCCTCGATGTCTTCCCGCGGCTGGTACGCCGCCGCATGGGTATGGAATGGAGAGAGGCGGACAAGCGCCGCCAGCTCGAATGGCGCGGTCGCTATGCCGAATTCAACCTCGTATATGACCGGGGCACGCTGTTCGGGCTGAAGACCGGCGGCAATGTCGAAGCGATCCTGATGAGCCTGCCGCCCGAAGCGGTGTGGGAGTGATCCCCGGTCTTTTTGCATTGCAATAAACCCTGCGGCACCGCACATTCGTTTTACCATGCTGCGCCAGTACGAACTTGTCGAACGGGTCCTGGGATACGATCCAGACGCCGATGAGGCGCTGCTCAACCGTGCCTATGTCTATACCGTGCAGAAGCACGGATCGCAGCAGCGTGCCAGCGGCGATCCTTACTTCAGTCATCCGGTCGAGGTCGCGGGGCTGATGACCGATCTCAAGCTCGATCAGGAAACCATCGTCACCGCGCTGCTCCACGATACGGTCGAGGACACGCTGGCCACCATCGAGGATATCGAGGCCAATTTCGGACCCCAGATCGCCCGGCTGGTCGATGGCGTGACCAAGCTGAGCAAGATCGAACAGATGGCTGAGAATGAGCGCGCGGCGGAAAACCTGCGCAAGTTCCTGCTGGCGATGAGCGAGGATATCCGCGTGCTGCTGGTCAAGCTGGCCGACCGGCTGCACAACATGCGCACGCTCCATTACATCAAGAGCCCGGCCAAGCGGCAGCGCATCGCGCGCGAGACGATGGATATCTATGCCCCGCTGGCCGAACGGGTGGGCATGTACGAATACATGCGCGAGATGCAGCTGCTCGCCTTCGAACAGCTCGAGCCCGAAGCCTTCGCCACGCTGGAACGGCGGCTCGAGGAACTGCGCAGCAAGGACGGCGGGCAGGTCGATGCGATCGCGCTCAAGATCAAGCAGGCGCTGGCTGAAAGCGGGCTCAAGGTCGAGGTTTCGGGCCGCGAGAAGCATCCCTACTCGATCTGGAAGAAGATGGCCGAGCGCCACGTCAGCTTCGAACAGGTGACCGACATCATGGCCTTTCGCGTGATCTGCGAGAACGAGGCCGATTGCTATCGCGCGATGGGGGTGCTGCACACGACCTGGCAGTTCCTGCCTGGCAAGTTCAAGGACTATATCTCCACGCCGAAGGTCAACGGCTATCGCTCGCTGCACACCTCGCTGATGTATGAGAACTCGATGCGGGTCGAGGTGCAGATCCGCACGCGCGAAATGCACCGGCGCAACGAATTCGGGCTGGCGGCGCATTGGGCCTACAAGCAGGACGACCGGCCCGACGGGCAGGTCGGCTGGCTGCGCGACCTGATCGAGATTGTCGATGCCAGCCACGATGCCGAGGAATTGCTCGAACACACGCGGCTGGCGATCTATCAGGACCGTATCTTCGCCTTTACGCCCAAGGGTGCGCTGTTCCAGCTGCCCAAGGGAGCGACCGCGGTCGATTTCGCCTTTGCCGTGCACACCGATCTGGGCGCGCTGACGGTGGGGGCCAAGATCAACGGCCGCCACATGCCGCTGCGCACCCCGCTGCAGAACGGCGACGTGGTCGAGATCATCAAGAGCAAGAATGCAGAACCGCAATTGTCGTGGCTGGGCTTTGTCGTCACCGGCAAGGCACGCGCCGCGATCCGCCGCGCACTGCGCCTGAAGGAGCATGAGGAGGTGGCCGGGATCGGCCGCATGCTGTTTGACGGGATCGCCGCACGCGTGCCTGCGAAGATCGGCAAGAAGGCGATCCGCGAGGCGTTGAGGCGGCTGGAGATGGAGGAAGAGGACGATCTGATGTTCGCGATCGGATCTGCGCGCATCTCCGACCGCGAGGTGATGGAGGCGCTGGTCCCCGGCTCAACCGCCGAGACCGCCGAAAGCATCGATTGGTCCAAAGGTGAGAAGTCGATCTCTATCCGCGGGCTGACGCCGGGCGTCGGCTTCAAGCTGGCGGAATGCTGCCACCCGCTACCCGGCGACCGCATCGTCGGCCTCAGGAAAAAGGGCGAGGGGGTGGAAGTCCACGCGATCGACTGTTTCCATCTGGCGCAGGGCGAGGACGCGGACTGGCTCGATCTCAACTGGGGCAGCCGCTCGCAGGGCGCGGTCGGGCGGCTGCGCGTGACGCTGTATGACCGGCCCGGCACGCTGGCCGAGATCGCCGGGCTGTTCGCGCGCAACCTCGCCAATGTGAAAACCTTGAGCCACACGCAGGACGATCCGCCGTTTTCGGGCTACGACATCGATCTGGAGGTGCAGGATCTTGCGCACCTCACCCGCATCCTCAGCGCGCTTCGCGCCAGCGATGCGGTGGCGCAGGCGGAGCGGATTTAGGGCCGACAGTCAAGGATTTAGAGCAGTTCCAATTCCAGGCCTACCGCATCGCCCTCGGCCAGGTCCTCGGCGCGCATGACCTTCTTGCTGACGAGCAGAATCCATTCGCGTTCTTGTTGCCCTACCGCTTCGCTACTTGAGGGCGTGGGTTTGCGCTGCGGGAAGACCGAGCTTTTCCACCGTGTATCGCCGATCCGCGCCATGACCTTGACCGAGCCGAAGCCGCGCTGGCGCCCGTATTCGAGCCGGTGCAACCGTGCATGCATCGCGATCTGTTCCGCCGCCTCGCCGGTGACGGTGAGTAGGTGATATGTCCCGCGGTCGCCCTGCCAGCAGGTAAGCGGGGCGGTGTGGGTGAGGGTTTCGCTCATACTATTCCCCTCCCCAAGGGGAGGGGCAAGGGGGGGGGGCTCGACGCACTACAAACGCCGTACACCCACCCCCGACCCCTCCCTTGAGGGAGGGGAGCGGCTCAGTCACCGGTCGCCATCCGCTGCACCGGCACCGGGATATTGCAGATATCCGCGCCGCCCGCGGGCGTGATGAAGAATGCATCGCGGCGGTTGGCGCGCGCCTCGGCATATTTGGCGAAGCTCTCGCTCTCGGTCGAGAGATACTGGAATTGGGGCCGCTCATCGGAGGGCAAGTCACTCGCCACCCGCACGCTCAGGATCGGGGTACGCTTGTGGGTCTCGAAATCGGCATAGAAGCCCAGATCGCCCTTGCCGCGTGGCAGGCTGGACAGGTGCTCCATCCCCTCGATCACGCGGCCTACCAGCGCGATATTGCGATCGAGATGCCGCGGCGCATGGCCGATCACAGTGTACAACTCCGCGCCCGAACCGGTATCGGGCGAGAGATTCCGCCCGACCCCGACCATGCCGTAGCAATGAGTGGGCCAAAACCAGCTTTCCGAGACATCGTGATAGTAACCAAGTCCATAGGCCTCGTGCTTCGGCATCATTGGGCGTGCTACTTCATTTCCATCTTCGTCGACCCATTTGCCGACCTCGCGATTTGCCAAGGGCCAGCCCCGCCAGATTTCGGTCCAAGCGGCATAGCTGTCGCGCTCATGCCATCCCTCGGGAGCAGCAGGCGTTTGCGTTGCTGTGATGGACAGCATTGCAAGCTTTTCTCTCTCGCTAGGTTCGCCCGATGGGGCAAGGCCAGCCGCCAAGAGCAATTTCATTATCGCAGCTTCATGCTCAGTCTCTGTCGAGTTCGGATCTTGAAAAACGCGTTCCACTTCGGCTGCAACCGTTGCCATTTCGGTTTCGGCTACAGCTAGAATCGCGCTCTTTTCATCAGACGCATCTGGATATTGAGAGTCGGCCTCGCTCAAGATGTCGGCATCTACTTTGTACTCCTCCTCCCCCATCACCTTCAGCCCCTCGGGCAGCGGTTTGGCCTCACCCGTCGCTTCGGGGTTGTCGTAATTCGGATCGCCCCATTGGACGACGTAATTGTCCTGCACGCGGTTGACGCTGATATTGTCATACCAGCCGCTGCGCGTCAGCAGCCGGATGTTCTCGACCCAGCCTTGCGAGAATGGCGCGGGCATCAGCTGGATCATCACCTGGCGCGCGTTGCCTTCGCTATCTGGCGCAAGCGTCATCACCAGCAGGTCCTCGGGCGCGATGCGTACCCAATCTTCGGGAGCGGCTGCGGCAACGATCTCGCCGGGCGAGGGGGCAGGAGTCTCTTTCTGCCCCACCGCTGCGCTGCTTGAGGGCGGGGCGTCCTGCGCGGCAAGGGGCGGGGCGAGCGCCAGCGCGGCAACCAGCGATAACAACGGTTTGATCATTGCCGGAGATTGGCACCTTGCTATCAAAAGCGAAAGCCCCTTTCCACGCGTTTTCGGGGGCGGAAAGGGGCTACGCGAGCGGTGTTCGCAGGGAATGCCGGTCCGCGCAGCACCGCAGCGAGTCGCTCCTTACCATAATCAACCGGCCTTGCGCAGTACTTCCCGAGCCGCTAGGGGCGCTGGCCTGCCTGATCGGGGCTTGTACGGTCTGGCATGCGGAGCGGTGGCCGAGTGGTCGAAGGCGCACGCCTGGAAAGTGTGTATAGGGCAACCCCCTATCGTGGGTTCGAATCCCACCCGCTCCGCCACTTCAGTCCCTGAGCGGGCACTGGGTTTACGCCGCTGCCCGCCACAAGTGTCTTTAGCAGCCGGGGCTTCGATCCCATGCTTCTGACCTCGCCTTCGGTCACTTCGACCTGCTGGGCTCGCGCGGGCGTTCGCGGCCTCTTCGGAGCCAGACGCCTTCGTTCACGCATTCCCCAGAAAGCCTGGCTTGATATTATCGTCATATAGAACATAATAGGAACATATGCGAATCGTTCCTGCCCTGTGTGACCGTGCAATACCACTGGAGAGACGCCGCTGGGCGAGCGGTGCCGTCTCGTTGGATGCAGCTCTGGCAGGCGGTCTGGCTCACGGTGCTGTTCATGAAATCTACGCCGCCGAAGTGGCCGATGCCGCCGCTGCGGCGGGATTTTCTGCGGCGCTTATGGCGGGTATGACGGGGCAGGTGCGCACATCGTTGTGGCTTCGTTCCCGCCGCGCTGCCCGGCAAGGGGGTTCTCTTCAAGCCAGCGGCTGGGCCGAGCTGGGCGGCACTCCGGGCCGCGGTCTGGTGGGCATCGTTCCCGACGCCCTGACGCTTTTGCGCGCTGCGGTCGATGCCTTGCACTGCCCTACGCTGGGGACGGTGGTCGCCGAAAGCTGGGGCCGCATGCCCGAACTGGATCTGACGGCCAGCCGCCGCCTTGCCTTGGCGGCGGAAAAATCCGGCACTACGCTGATGCTGCTGCGGATAGAGGCCGATCCGGTGCCCAGCGCCGCGGAAACCCGCTGGTCTGTGGCGTCTGCACCATCCCGTGCGCTCGCCGCCAACGCTCCGGGGATACCGACTTTCGACATTACCTTGTTGCGCCAGCGGTCCGGTCCGTCCGGGATGAGCTGGCGGCTGGAGTGGGACCGTGACCAATGCATTTTCAGGGAAACGGCGCTACCTGGCGCTGTGGTTCCCGTTTCTTTCGGCGGACCGGTTGCAGATAGAGCGGGCGGAGCAATGTCGCAGGTCGCCTGACGCGCCGATGGTGCTGTTTGCCAGAATTGGCAATGCCCTGCGGCTGACTGCGATCGACGCGCTTGGCGCTCGGCTCGGGCTTGTCGTGGGCATGACGCTGGCCGATGCCCGCGCCTGTCACCCCGGGCTCGTCGCCATCGAGCAGGATGAAGCGGCGGACAGGCACTGGCTCAAGCGGATGGGGCAGGATTGTTTCCGCTATACCCCGCGCATCGTGCTCGTGCCACCCGATGGCATCGGCCTGGACATTACCGGATCGGCGCATTTGTTTGGCGGTGAACGGGCGATGGTCGATCTGGCAATGGACCGCTTCAAGGCGCTGGGCATGGCGGTACGCGGTGCCTGCGGCCCGACGATGGAAGCAGCGCGGGCGCTGGCGCGCTATGCCGATTGGCCGGCCACCAGTGAACCGGCAGCGATCCGGGCGCTGCCGGTCAACGCGCTTGATCTTGGCGAAGAAACCACCCGCGGCTTCCAGCGCGCCGGGTTGAAGACCGTGGGTGCCGTGGCAGCCCGCCCGATGGCAACGATCGCCGCCCGCTTCGGCATGGAGGCCGTCGCCGCGATCGAACGGCTGGTGGGCGAGGAACGGATGCCGATCCTGACGCTAAAGCAGCAGCAACCCTTACACTTCGAGCGTCGCTTCGCCGATCCGGTTACGCATCAGGATACGATCGCCAAGGTTTTGCTGGAATTGATGCACGAGGCTGCCCTGGCACTCGAGGAGATTGGCCACGGCGGGCGACGCTTCCGGATGGAGCTACGCCGCAGCGACGGCGCCACCCGTACGCTCGATATCGCGACCGGTGCACCGACGCGCGATCCGGCACTCGTGCTGCGCCTTTTCGATGAACGGATCGGCGCGCTGGCTGACCCGCTTGATCCCGGCTTCGGTTATGACTCGATACTGCTTGCCGTGCCCGGCACAGAGCCTGTGGTCGCAGCGCATTCTGCCTTTGACGCAGTGCCAGGCGGCGGCGAGGGTGCTGGACAGGATGTAACCGAACTGATCGACCGGCTGAGTGTGCGGTTGGGGCCGGGGGCGATCCGCCGTCTGGTCCCGTGCGACAGCCATATTCCCGAGCGGGCACAACTCGCATTGCCGGCGATCGAGTGCGCCGCGCCCACACCCTGGCCAGAGCCGCCACCGGGTGAGCCTGCGCTGCGGCCGCTACTTTTGTTCGATCCGCCGCAACCGGTCGAAGTGATTGCCGAGGTCCCCGATGGCCCGCCGCACCGCTTCCGCTGGCAGTGCAAGCTCCACGAAGTGCGGCTTTACGAAGGGCCGGAACGGATCGCCGGCGAATGGTGGCGGCGCAAGGGCGGCGAGCAGACCGGCAAGGGCGGTCTGACCCGCGATTATTACCGGGTGGAGGATGTGCGCGGGCGGCGCTTCTGGATTTTCCGCCACGGGCTTTATGCGGAAAGGCCCGATCCGCGCTGGTACCTGCATGGGCTGTTCGCATGATTGCCCTGCCTCCCTTTGCGGAATTGATAGCGGCCACCAACTACAGCTTTTTGCGCGGCGCATCGCACTCGGCAGAGATGGTGCAGCGCGCCCACGCGCTGGGCATGGCCGCTATCGGCATCGCTGACCGCAACAGCGTGGCGGGGGTGGTTCGCGCCCACATGGCCTGGCGCGAATTGGGGCGCGAATTGGGGCGTGATCTGGGGGGAGCGGATAATGGTTTTCGGCTGGTTGTCGGCGCACGGCTGGTCTTCGCCGACAGTACCCCAGACATCGTCGCCTATCCCGCCACGCGCCATGGCTGGGGACGGCTCACGCGGCTGCTGACGCTGGGCAACCGCCGCGCGGACAAGGGCGATTGCATCCTGCATCTGCCTGACTTGCTCGATCATGCCGAGGGTCTGCTGCTGATCGCGGTGGGCAGCGACCGCACGGTGCTGGAAAAGCTGAAGGAGGCGCGGCCCGGCGCAGTCTGGCTCGCCGCCCACATGCATCGCGCTGGCGCTGATGCGCGGCGGCTGGCGGGTTTGCGGACATTGAGTGCGGCAACGCGCGTGCCGCTTATCGCCACTAACGACGCGCTTTACGCCGGCTCCGACGCGCGCGTGCTCCACGATATCATCACCTGTATTCGTGAGGGTGTTACGGTGCAGACCGCGGGCAGGCGGTTGCTCGCCAATGCCGAGCGACATCTGAAAGGCCCGGAAGAAATGGCGCGATTGTTCCGCGCCTGCCCGCAAGCACTCGCCGCGACCGCCGACCTGCTCTCCCGCATCACTTTCACTCTCGACGATCTGAAATATGAATATCCGCACGAGCCAGTGCCTGCGGGATGGGAGCCGCAAACGTGGCTGGAGCACCTGGTGATGAGCGAGGCCCATCGCCGCCATCCAGATGGCTTGCCCGAAGTGCTGTCAAAGGTGATCGCGGAGGAGTTCCGGCTGATCCGGCTGAAGAACTATGCCTGCTACTTCCTGACCATCCATGATATCGTGCGCTTTGCCCGCAGCCTCGATCCGCCGATCCTGTGTCAGGGGCGCGGGTCGGCCGCGAACTCGGTGGTCTGTTACCTGCTCGGCATCACTTCGGTGGATCCGGTGGCCAACAAACTGCTGTTTTCACGCTTCCTGTCCGAGGAACGGAGCGAACCGCCCGATATCGATGTCGATTTCGAGCATGAACGACGCGAAGAGGTGATGCAGTATATCTACCGGCGCTATGGCCGCGAGCGCGCCGGGATTGCCGCTACGGTGATCCATTACCGCCCGCGCAGCACGATCCGCGAAGTCGGCAAGGCACTGGGCCTGAGCGAGGATGTCACCGCGCGTCTGGCCGGTACGATCTGGGGCCATTGGGGCGACGATGTGCCCGATGCCCGGATGAACGAGGCGGGGTTCGATCCTGCCAACCCTCAGATCGCGCGGTTGAAGGTGCTGTCCGAACGGTTGCTCACCTTTCCCCGGCACCTTTCGCAACATGTTGGCGGCTTCGTGCTCACCGAGGGGCGGCTCGACGAACTGGTGCCGATCCACAACGCCGCCATGCCCGATCGCACCTTCATCGAATGGGACAAGGATGATATCGATGCGCTGGGGCTGATGAAGGTCGATGTTCTGGCGCTGGGTATGCTCACCTGCATACGCAAGAGTTTCGACTTGCTGCGGCAGCACGGCCTGGGTGATCACGATCTGCAAAACGTGCCGATCGAGGACCCCGCCACTTATGCCATGCTGCGGAAAGGCGACAGTATCGGCGCCTTCCAGGTCGAAAGCCGGGCCCAGATCAGCATGCTGCCGCGGATGAAACCCGCCTGCCTCTATGACCTCGTCATACAGGTTGCCATCGTCCGCCCAGGGCCGATCCAGGGCGGCATGGTCCATCCCTATCTGCGCCGCCGCAATGGCGAGGAGGGTGTGGAATATCCATCACCAGCGCCGCCACACGATCCCGATGAAATGCGCGATGTGCTCGAAAAGACGTTGGGCGTGCCGCTGTTCCAGGAACAGGCGATGAAGCTGGCGATCGTAGCTGCCGCCTTCACTCCGGCCGAGGCGGACGGCCTGCGGCGCGCCATGGCCACCTTCCGCAACCATGGCACCATCCATCGCTACCAGACCAAGCTGATCGAAGGCATGGTGGCGCGCGGTTATGATCGCGACTTCGCCGAACGCTGCTTTGAGCAGATCAAGGGTTTCGGCGAATATGGCTTCCCCGAAAGCCATGCACAGGCATTTGGCTGGCTGGCCTATGTCTCGTCATGGCTCAAATGTCGCCACCCGGCATTGTTCACCTGCGCGTTGCTCAACTCCCAGCCGATGGGTTTTTACGCACCTGCCCAACTTGTGCGCGATGCGAAGGACCACGGCGTGGATGTGCGCGGAATCGATATCAACGCCAGCGAATGGGACAGCATCCTGGAGCCCGATGGCATTCACCTCGCCCTGCGGCTGGGCTTTCGCCAGATTGACGGGTTCCGGCAGGATTGGGCAATTGCAATTCAGAACGCTCGCCTGTCCGGTCCGATTACATCGATAGAAAATCTCGCCCGCCGCGGATCGCTGCCGCAGGCGGCGCTGCGCAAGCTGGCCGATGCCGATACGCTTGGCTCGCTCGCGCTCGGGCGGCGCGATGCGCTGTGGGAAGTGCGCCGCACACCGTCTGGTCAACTGCCGCTGTTCGCTTTTGCCGAAGCAGCCGAACTGGGTAGCGAACTTGACGCCACGCTCCCCGCCATGCCGCTCGCCGAGGAAGTAGTCGCCGATTACCAGACGATGCGGCTATCGCTGAAGGCGCACCCCATGCAGTTTCTTCGCGCGTCGCTCGCCAACGAAGGCGTTCTAAGCTGCTCCGAAACCAACGCCGCACCCAGCGGCCGCAAGGTGCGGACGGCAGGTGTGGTCCTCATCCGCCAGCGTCCCGGCAAAGGCAATGCGGTGTTCATCACGATCGAAGATGAAACCGGCGTGGTCAATGCACTGATGTGGACCCGCAACATGGAACGCCAGCGCGCCGTGGTCATGACTGCGCGGCTGATGCAGATCGAGGGTGAAGTGCAGCGTAGCAAGGAAGGCGTCGTCCACCTGATGGCCGTACGCATTGTCGACCGGACGGCGATGCTCGACCAGTTGGCGCACCCGGACGGCATTATCCCACGCACGTTGCGCGGGGATGAAGCCGGCCATCCGCAACCGGATCGCCGCCACGGCCATCCCCGTGACGTCAGGATCATACCAAAATCGAGGGACTTCCATTGATCGGCTACGCGCAGCTCATCCAGAGCTATCCGCTGTCTATGCGAACGGTCCGTTGTCGGCGCGCGTGCAGACGCAATTCTATCTGTCGCGCAGCAGCACCGCTTGGGGACGTCCTGCTTCAGCAGTAATACGGTCTCGCCCCGCTCACGTCACGACCGAGAGCACCTTCCTGACTCGAGCTTGCAACTGCGGGATCAGTTCCTTTTCAAACCACGGGTTGCGGGTGAGCCACATGCGGTTGCGCGGGCTGGGATGCGGCAGAATCACCGATTCCGGTAACGTCTCGCGCCAGCGGCAAACGCGCTCTGTCAGAGTTCCTCTCGTGTTGGAGAAATGCCATGCCACCGCGTACTGACCGACAATGATGGTGAGCTGGAGCTTGTCCATCCGCGCCAACAGGCGCTCACGCCACAATTCGGCACACACCGGCGGCGGCGGCAGGTCGCCGCTTTTGCCAGTGCCTGGGTAGCAAAAAGCCATAGGTACGATGGCAAAGGCCGCTGGATTGTAGAATGTTGGCTTGTCCACCCCCAGCCAGTTGCGCAGACGATCGCCGGAAGGATCGTCAAACGGGATGCCCTTGGCATGGGTCAGTCGCCCGGGGGCCTGCCCCGCGATAAGGATCGGCGCATCGCTCTGCCATTGCAGAATCGGACGCGGGCCAAGCGGCAGATCCGGGCACTGCGAACATCTCCGGATCGCTCCGATCAGTTCGCCATTGCCTAGATCTGCCGCCATCGGGGTTCACCTATTTCCAAGTGCATCGGCAAATCAGGTCAATTGAAAGCCGATAATCAGGATCGCCGCCCATGATACAAGGTAGGTCGGCGTGCGCAGGAAGGGAATGCCCAGCGCATAGACGATATAGTGAACCACGCGTGCGTAGTAGAACACTGCGGTACACTGCCCCACAAGGACTGCGTCAACCCGGTCGGGCAACATCGCCGCAGCGACCACGACCGCAACAAATGCCGGCAGGGTTTCGACCATGTTGAGATGCGCGCGCTTGGCGCGCTGCGCCCACAGCGGTGGCTCGGGCTCTTTCGCCGGGAACCCCTCGGGGTAGTTGTTGAGGAAGTCCCCGACACCCCAGACAAACAGTCGTGACAGGATATAGGGAACCCACATCAGGACGGTGAAGACGCCCGACAGAGCGAGGAAATGATAGGCCTGTTCCATGTGTCAGCCCCTCACGCTGCAAAGCCGTTGTGGATCGCTTCGAGCTTGTGCCCGAACGGATCGCGCACAAAGGCCGCAAAGACATCACTCGCCGGATAGTCGGGGCGCGGCCCCGGTGCGCCCGCACAGACGCCGCCCGCGGTAATGGCCGCCGTGTGGAAGGCTTCGACAGTCGCCTGGTTATCGGCGCGGAATGCCACATGGGTGCCATTGCCCTGCGTATAGGCTGCGCCGTCGGTGGGCACCATCAGCAGGAACTGGACAGCATCCTTGCCATAGGCGGCAAACGCATTGTTTGCGGCCAGACATGACAGGCCCAGAACCTCCATCGCGGGATCGTAGAACCGCCGAGCGTCGTCGATCGACGTGACGCCCAGGCTGATATGGTCGAGAATGTTCATAGCAATTCTCCTTTGGTAATAGGGATGGCGACGACCGTTACAGCCGTAGAGGGGGGTCAGGGGCCGGCGAAACGACCGCCGCCATCCAGGCGACCACGTCAGAGCGACGCGGCGGCCAAACTGCGGATCTCTTTCCAGTTGGTCTCGGCCTTCTTGATCGTGCCGGCCTGATCCTTTTGGAAAGCTTTCAGGATGTCTTCATTGAGAAAGACATAGAGCTTTCCGTTCACCACGGCGGCATAGCGCGGGTCGCCGTCGAACTTCTTGCCCACAGAAACCCCGAAGGTGCAGTAGCCGCCATTCTGCGGCGTGAAACGGCCGGGATTGGCCTGGAAAGCGTCGAGGTTTTCCTGCGAAGTGAAGTAGTAGGCCACACCGTCATGAACGGCAGTGAACTTCGCGGCGCCCTCGATGCGGTTGCCGAGCGTCACAAACGCGACAGGGTCGACGCCGTGCAGACCGAGCGGCGAGCCGGCAGCAGTCAGGCCGTTGGAAACATTGTTCTCTTCCACGGCCAACGCTGGGGTCGCAAACGATACAAGCTGAGCCGCGATGAGCGCGACTATAATCGGCTTCTTCATAGGTATTCTCCAATAATGTTTGAGTAGTTGGCGGAGGTTTTCCGCTCAGGCGGCCTTAGTCGAGACGACCGGGAAATCGATCTCGGTTGCGGCGATGTGATTGAAGTAGTTGGTGAAGATGTTCATCGCCGTGGCAGCGATAAGTTCGACGAGGTGGCCCTCATCGAAGCCAGCCAGGTAAAAGGCGTCGATTTCGGCATCCGAGATCACGCCCTGCCGGCTGACAATCTTACGAACCATGGTGACGATGGCGCCATTGCTGCCCGCCAGATCACCGCCCGTCACAACCTGATGCATGTCGGCGTGTTCGAGTCCGGCCATCTTGCCGAGCGCGGTGTGCGCCGAAGCGCAGTAATCGCAGCTGTTCTCTCCCGCAGCAGCCAGCGAGATCAGTTCGCGCTGAGGTGCGGAAAAGCGACCGTTGGCAAGAGCGCCGCTGATGCCGAGATAGGCCTCAAGCGCGGCCGGTGACTGGGCCATCGTGCGCATGATGTTGGGCACGCCGCCCATCTTGGCGCGAATGGCGCTGAAGAGCGCCGCTACGGCTTCGTCGGAGGTGTCGAGGGGTACTGCAGAAATCCGTTGCATGTCTGTCTCCTTGTTTGCGGGGTTGACGCACGGGAGATGCAGCGGATTGGACGATCGAGCAATGGAACGGTCACTGATTGAGATTTACGGCAAACTCACCGAGACAATTTGCAAAGTCAGGCGGCCAGACGATGGCGAAAAGCGGTTGGCGTTTCACCGAACATGTTGGTGAAGGCGCGCGTGAAAGCAGCGGGAGACTGGTAGCCGATTCGGCCTGCCACTTCCTGCACCGAGATGCGGCCTTCGCGCAGCAGCGCGCAGGCCTTCTGCAAGCGCCATTCGGCAAGATAGGTGAGCGGTCCACACCCGACGAGTTCCTGGAAGCGCGCTGCAAAACGGCTGCGTGACATGGCCGCCTCGCCAGCCAATGTCTCGACCGTCCACTGCGTTGCGATATCGTGGTGCATGGCCTGAATGGCGCGCGAAATTTTCGGGTCAGCAAGCGCTTCCATCAGACCGCTCAATTGTTCGGACTGCGCCGAACACGCTCTTATAGTCTCGATGAAGATAATCTCCGACATGCGCCTGACGACCGCGAGTGAACCGGGGTTTTCGTCGGTCATCTGCCGCGCCATCAGGCGCAGCGCCTCATCCAGCCAGAACGCGGCGCTGCGCATACCAGCACTCAGATGGATAACCTTTGGCAGCGATCTCAGGAGCGGATGATTGCTGCCTTCCGCAAAGGTGAAATGACCGCACATCAATTGGGTGGCGGCGCGTTCGCACCCTTCACCGACGATAAATGTACCTGTTCCGGTGTAGCCATTGTCCTGCATCACGGTTTCAAGGCCGACCGGTCGGCGTTCGGGCGTATCTGACAGGGCGTGCGCACCACCCGCGGGGATCAGGACAAGGTCACCCTGACGCAGGCGGATCGGCTCATCCTCTCCGGCGCGCACATAGCACTCTCCTTGGACCGCATAGTGGAACCGGATCGCCGAGGCGTAGTTCGGGACACCGATCGCCCAGGGACTGTTGAAGCACGTCCTGAAATAGAATTGCCCCTGCAGAGCAAGCGAGTCGAGGATGTCGCTCAAAAGGTCCAAAGCGATGGCTCCCTGTTTTCATGGACACGGACGGGGCAGACGGTCCGCCTGCCCCGCTCCAATACTAGAAGTTCCAGAGGACTCCCGCCAGTATCTGGTGACGATCCCAGCTGGGTCCACCATGGCCGAGGTCCGAATAACGATATTCGACCCGGCCGCGCAGCTCATCGCCGAATGAGTATTCAAGGCCGCCTCCGGCCAGCCATCCGTCGGCATCGCCCTTGTCACGAACGGTAAGACCGCCAACTTCAGTCAGGTTCACCTCTATGTGGCTGTTCTGATATCCCCCGCGAGCATAGATGAGTGCCTTGTCGCTGACGAGATATCCGACACGACCAGTGAATTCGAAAGTGTATTCAGGATCAAGTGTGAGCAATCCCGCGGCATCGCTCAGTCGCAGTTCGTCATCCGCACCCAGGCCGAACGCGGCCTCGACCCCGACCCGCACCTTGGGGGCGATCGCATTGTCATACCCGGCAAACAGCTGGAAATAGGCGGCGTCCCGTGTGAGTTCATCAGGCAACACGTTTCCGTCGTTGAGTTGCGGGCCAACCTCGTCGCGGCCGTAACCAGCTGCAGCGCCGACAAACGGGCCTTCAAATTCCTCCGCTGTTGCAGGGGCGGCAAACATCAGAAGGGTGGCAGGCGCGAGCAGAAGCACGCTAGGTCTCATATACACTTTCATTTCCTTGTCTGATTCACGCCGTGATCCGGCGCTTTGCCCAAATTGAAATTATTGGATGAATTGCAATCTCTAACGTCAATGTCTGGATTTTCTGCATCATCAATGAGACGTTGTGCAACATTTTGCATATTGAGCGTATCGATGACTGCATCTGGTGACATTGCTCGCGATGGTCCCCGCCGGCACCGACTTGACCCGCCAGGCCGTCTCCATCTGGCCTTAGATCCGAGTCACTTTCGCATCGCATGAACGCGGTTCAATCGTTGGGCTGTAGAGCAGAACCGCGCCATCCCGCCTCGCAGATCGTCACCGTAGGTCGGTAATCCCTCATCGCGCTCAATCGTAGATGCAGGCGTCGAGCCCATCGCGCCGGACCGCGCCCATCCGCGCGGCGATCATGTTGCCATAGCGGCGGGTGAAGCCGCCCGGGCTGATCACCGATCTTTGCTTGGGCAGCGGCAGCGCGGCGGCCATGCGCGCTGCTTCCATGCGCGACAGGCGGGCGGCGGAATGGTTGAAATAACGCTGCGCTCCGGCTTCCACGCCATAGGTCGCGATACCCGTTTCGGCGACGTTGAGATAAACCTCCATGATCCGCCGCTTGCCCCAGATGTTCTCGATCAGCACCGCGAACCAGGCCTCCAGCCCCTTGCGGAAATAGCCGCCACCCTGCCACAGGAACACGTTCTTGGCGGTCTGCTGCGTGATGGTGGAGCCGCCCTTGATCCGGCCGCCCCTGGCGTTGTTGGCGATCGCTTTCTCGATCGCTTCGGCATCGAAGCCGTCGTGCTGGCAGAATTTCCCATCCTCGCCCGCGATCACGGCGGCAACCATGTTGCGATCGATATTGTCGAGCGATTCCCAATCCTTGGCAAGGCCGCGTTCCCACACCTCGCCATCCAGAACCATGGTCGCGGTGATGGGTACGGGGGCCCATTTGTAGAACAGGACCAGCATCAGGCTGACCCCGACGAACATCAGGATCAGCGCGGCGAGCAGGCGGGTCAACTTGCGGATCATGCACGGCGATTAGCGCGTCCGCGCCGCGATGAAAATCCTCCTCGTTAGCCGGCTGCAAGAATGTGGCGGCGGTGCGCACGATCGACCAGCATCGCGCTAAGCGCATGACGCACCGGCGGCAATGCACCCGCACGCAGCACCGCCTTGCGCAGCCCGCGCGCGCCGGGACGATCATCTCCGTAAAGCCGCACCAGCGCCAGCGTGGCGAGATAGAGCGGGCGGGTCGCCGCGCGGTGCGCCGCGGCATATCGGCGCAGCAGCCGCGCCTCGCCCACGTCGCCAGCTCCGCGCAGCAGACGGCCAAGCCGCATCGCGCCGGCGAGGCCGAAGTTGAAGCCGTGCGCGGTCACCGGGTGCATCCCCACCGCCGCATCGCCGATCAGCACGGCGCGCGGGCCGCTGAAGCGGTGCGAAAAGGTCATCGTCAGCGGATAGGCGACCGGTGGACCCACCGCCTCGATCCAGCCCCACCGATCGCGGGTGAGCGCGGCGATCTGCGGCCCCAACTGCGCGAGCGGCAGCGCGGCCAGTTCCTTCGCATCCTCGTGCGGCAGCGTCAGCACCGCCGATGACATGCCGGGGCCGAGCGGCAGCATGGCAATGGTCCGCCGATAATCGAACCATTCGGTCGCGATTCCCGCATGCGGATGCGCATGGCGCACGCGGCACACGAACATGTTGCGGCCCGTCGGGATCATTTCGGCCCCCATTCCCAGTGCGCTGCGGGTGAAGGAGAAGCGCGAATCGGCGGCCACCAGCAGGTCACCCTCCAGCATTGTGCCGTCATCGAGCCTGACCGATACCCCGTCGCTGTCGGCGCGGGCCTGGCGCACTTCGCGCCCGCACAGCAGGGTAACGCCGTCCTGCCCCTCGGTCGCCTCGAACAGTGCGCGCCGGATCAGGTGGTTCGATACCAGAACGCCAAGATGCGAGGTCCGGCGAGCGGGCGGGGCAATGGCGAGCGCGAAGGGCGAAGCGCCATCGAGCACGCGCGCCTCGCGCAATTCATGCCGCTCGGCGGGCGCAATGCGCTCCCACGCACCCAGGCTTTGCAGATGCCTGATCGAGGCCTGCGTCAGCGCGATTTCGCGACCGTCGGGCCGCGGGTCGGCAAGCTGTTCGCGCGGTTGCTTTTCAACCAGCGTGATTTCGGTCCTGCTGCCTGAAAGCGTGCGCGCCAGGCTCAGCCCGGCTGGACCCGCCCCGACAATGATCAATCTACGCCGCATGCACGCCTCCTTACCGTGCGCCTAGCCGGTGACGGCGGGGGCGACCTTGCGCTGGATCAAGCGCGCGCGGGCAGGTGGTCCGGGGATAGCGAAACGGGGCCAGGTAGGAAAACTACCTCCCCTCCCTTGAGGGAGGGGATCGAGGGGTGGGTGCACTGCCACTTCGTCACCCCGGCCCTTCGACTGCCTGCCAAGGCAGGCGCTCAGGATAAACTGCCCAGCGGGCAGGCCGGGGTCCAGTTTGATTTCACGCTAAGGCATGAACGCAAGACGCGCGCTGCGCCCATCGTTTGCGGCGGAGCCGATTTTCGGATAAGTCTATGACAATGCGCTTGATCCTGACACTTTTTGTGCTTTGCCTGACTTTGCCTCTGCACGCTGAGGACGAATACGAATGGCAAGCAGAGCACGTTCACGCACCTGTGCCGCTCTACACTTTTGAATGGGATGATGCCTGGCCGCGCAGTTACACTGCCCCCGATATCATTGCGGGCTGCACCAGCCGTGTAGCCTTTGGTGATTGGCAGTTCCTACCCAATCCGGATAACGAGTTCGGCAATCCCTACTGGATCAGCGTCAGCAATTACGGGGTGTTTCATTGCGCCGCCAACTTGCTGGTCGCACAGGCGCGGGGCGATCTCGACGACGGCGAGTTCATGCGCGGGTTGTTCGTGCGGATTGGCACTGGCGAGGCCGAAGGTGCAACTTGGGACCTGTGGGTGCTGCAAGAGGGCTTCGTTCCAGGCAGCAGCTACACTCTTCTTGCCCGCAAAAAAGGCGACGAGGGCGTCATCGAGGAATTCAGGGTGCTGCAGCGGCGTTGTCCGCAGGCGAACATTCGCAAGGTCAGCGGTATGGATATCTGGACCACCAGATATTGCGCAATCAATAGCAGAGCCGAACTGCTAGCGCTCTCGCGGCGTATGCTGCGAGAGCCCGCACTCGGAACATTGTCCAAGGCTAGTGAAGAAGAGCCGGATGCCGAAACATCCGACCCTTTGCATTCCGATCCTTCGGACTGATCCTTACGCCACGCCCGGAAGCAGCCTTTCGCCCGCGATGCGCTGCATCGCCTTCTGCAGCTTCTCGAAGGCGCGCACCTCGATCTGGCGGATCAGGAGCGACGGTCTTGGAACCTGTCTTTGGGTCTGGTTGCCCACTTTTCGTCGTCCTGTGGTTGGTGGAAGCCCTGAAACAGGCTGCAATCCCGAAAAATGACTACAGCGGCCAATGCACTACCGCCGGCGGCAAAGATCCAGTCGCCGGTCGGCCCCATTGCCTCCCAATACGCGTTGAGCGCCGGAAACTTCGCCTCATATATATAGAAGGTGGCGTTAGCCGCTCCGTGGGCAATTACTGGCAGCAAGAGTGACCCCGACCGGAGATAGAGCCAACCGTAAAGCACTGCCCAGGCCATACATATCCCAATCAAGGGAAACCATTCGGCGGCCTGCCCAAAAAGGAAAAAGGCCGGCATGTGCCAAAATGCCCAGATCACTCCTGTCGCTGCCACAGCCTGCCAGACCCGAAAGCGGGTCAAGAGCAAGGGCATCAAGACGAAACGCCAACCTGTCTCTTCGCCGTTCGTGAGTGTGATGTAGGCAATCTCCTTTACGTATCCGATTCCCAGGCCCACCCAATCGCGAGCGGCAGACAGATCAGCTGAAACGCCAAACTGGCTTGCCGGCACAGTCCCAAGTACTGTGACGAAGAAGGGCAACGCAACAAAGACCGCTACCGCGGCGTAGTATCGCAGCGATACCCGCCAACGCAGCAATTGCCGCAACCAGATTCGCATACCATGACGGCCGGCAATGGCTGCAACGACCAGCAGTCCTGCGATCGTCGGCCCAAATCGCATGATCATTAGGCTGAGGAACTCCTCCCTCAGACCGAGATCCTGTTCCAGGCTTGGGGACAGGAAGGCCCACGGCAGACCAAGCCCATATGTAACCAGGAGCGTCAACAGAATGAACCAGGCTATAGGCCGTCTGCGCACTGAAAGCCTTATATCTGGCATGCAAATTCCTCAATTCGAACCAGGCTTGGCAAGAGTTCGCAATAGCCGCGCACCTGCCATTTCGGACTCCAGACGTCGGGCAAACGGGTGGACTCGGTGGCTCTGACATTTGTGCAGTCCTAGCGGGCACTTCGTTGCGACGCCGGAATTGGTTACACTTTGATGCTGCCGGTGCGTTTGAACCCATACTGATCGTGATGAAAGTTACTGGATTCACCGCGAATCCACAGCCCCACCAGACTGATGTCTTGGGTGGCCTGTAGAATTACGGGAATACAGCGACAGCGCCGCCCCTAATCGCCTCGCTTCACGGTTCGCGCTGCCCTCGGCTCACGCTTCCGCCTGCAACGCACCTGCATATGAGGGCGCCGCGCTATGCCACGCCCGGCAGCAGCCTTTCGCCCGCGATGCGCTGCATCGCCTTCTGCAGCTTCTCGAAGGCGCGCACCTCGATCTGGCGAATGCGCTCGCGGCTGACGTCATAGACCTGGCTCAGCTCCTCCAGCGTCTGCGGATTTTCGGTCAGTCGCCGTTCGGTGAGCACATGCCGTTCGCGTTCGTTCAGGCTCTCCATCGCCTCAGCCAGCATCGCGTGGCGCATCTGCGCTTCTTCGGCCTCGGCCACGGTTTCATCCTGCAGCGGGCCTTCATCGGCCAGCCAGTCCTGCCATTCGCCAGAGCCTTCCTCGCCCCCGCGCATCGGCGTGTTGAGCGAGCCGTCGCCGCCCATCATCATGCGCCGGTTCATGTTGATCACTTCCTGCTCGGACACGCCGAGGTCGGTGGCGATCTTGGTCAGATTCTCCGGCGAGAGGTCGGAATCTTCATAGGCTTCGAGCTGCTTCTTCATGCGCCGCAGGTTGAAGAACAGCTTCTTCTGCGCGGCGGTGGTGCCCATCTTGACGAGCGACCAGCTGCGCAGGATGAATTCCTGGATACTCGCCTTGATCCACCACATGGCATAAGTGGCAAGGCGGAAGCCGCGATCGGGTTCGAACTTCTTGACGCCCTGCATCAGGCCGACATTGCCTTCGGAAATGAGGTCGCTGACCGGCAGGCCATAGCCGCGATAACCCATGGCGATCTTGGCCACGAGCCGCAGATGGCTGGTGACCAGCTGGGTTGCGGCTTCAGGGTCCTGATGTTCCTGGAAACGCTTGGCGAGCATGTATTCCTGCTCTGCCGTCAGCACCGGGAATTTCTTGATTTCGGCCAGATAGCGGTTGAGGCTCTGCTCACCGCTGAGCGCGGGGACATTCTGTTTCTTCGCTTTATTCACGACTTCCCAAACCTTTCTTGCGTCGATCCCGCGGCGGCGGACCCCTGATGGGCATTCGTCTGTGCGGGCCACTTGGTCACATATAGAGGCATTTCACGCGATTTGCAGTGATTTTCGTCGATTTCAGAGCGCGGTTTCGTCGATCAGCGCGCGCATATCGGCGGGCAATTCGCATTCAAATGCCAGTTTCTCGCCGTTTGCGGGGTGGATGAACCCCAGGCTCGCGGCGTGGAGCGCCTGCCGGGCAAAGCCCAAGTCCTTGAGAACGGGCCTGAGTTTTGCTGGCGTTCGTCCATAAAGCGGGTCTCCTATTAGCGGATGACCGATTGACGCGCAGTGAACGCGCACCTGGTGGGTCCGCCCGGTTTCAAGTCGGCATTCGATCAAAGCGCAGCTGTCGAGCCGTTTGAGCACCTTGTAATGCGTGACCGCGTGTTTCCCGCGTGAGGAATTCTTGTCGAGCAGCGCCATTTTCTTGCGATTGGCGTCGCTGCGCCCGATTCTGCCCGAAATCGTGCCTTGCGGCGGGCTGGGATGGCCTGCGCAGACCGCCAGATAGCGCCGCTCGATCGAATGGTCGGCAAACTGCCGTGCCAGCCCCTCATGCGCCACATCGCTCTTGGCCACCACCAGCAGGCCCGAGGTGTCCTTGTCGATCCGGTGGACGATGCCCGGCCGCGCCACGCCGCCAATGCCGGACAATTGCCCCCGGCAATGGTGCAGCAGTGCGTTGACCAGCGTGCCATCGCGGTTGCCCGCCGCCGGATGGACGACCATTCCGGCGGGTTTGTTGATGACGATGAGGTGCTCGTCCTCATAAACTACGTCGAGCGCGATTTCCTGCGGCTGAGCCTCGGGCTCGTCGGCGGGCGGCACTTCGATGGAGAATTGCACGCCTGCGGCCACCTTGTCGCTGGGCGAACTGGCCTGCGCGTCGTCCACCATCACACGGCCCTGCGCGATCAGCGCCTTGACCCGCTCGCGCGAGAGCCCGCTCGCCTCGGCGAGCGCCTTGTCGAGGCGGGCAGGGGCGGCAACCGTGCCGGTCACACTCCCCGTCCGTCCTGAGCTTGTCGAAGGACCGTTCTTGCTACTTGTTTGCATTGAAACCCGCCTAAGAGAAGTGCAGCCCTTCGACAAGCTCAGGGCGAACGGATAAGGGTTGGCGATGCCTGCCGAAGTGACAAGAGAGGTGGTTGACGCGCTGCTGCTTGCGGCTGCCAGCGCGCACCCTTGCGAAGCCTGCGGGATATTGCTGGGCGAGGGAGAGCGCGTGGCAGGCTTTGCGTCCGCCCGCAACGTCCACCCCGCACCCGCGACGCATTTCGAGATCGACCCGCAGGCGCTGATCGATGCACACCGCGCGGCGCGGGCGGGCGGGGCGCAAGTGCTGGGTTATTTCCACTCGCATCCGCTTGGGCGGGCGGCACCTTCACCCGAAGACGCCCGGATGGCCGCGGGTGATGGCGCGATCTGGGCAATTGCAGCGGCGGGGGAACTGGCGCTGTGGCGCAGCGAAGCGAGCGGATTTGCCCCGCTTTCCTATTGCCTTGTCAATGGTTAACGTAGCTATATGTTGTCGATGCCGCGCTTTGCGCAGAATCTATCCACACCGCACGGCTGGCAGGCGCGAGAAATTTGGTTAAGACAGCGCCGCGTGCGTCGCACTTCTCGCAAACAGAACCGGATCCAACCGTCAAGATGACCCAGACTTCCGCCCTCGAACTTTCCAGCCTTTTATGCTCGCGCCTTTGCCATGACATGCTTTCGCCCGTTGGCGCGCTTTCCAACGGGCTCGAACTGCTGGCCGACGAACAAGACCCGGGAATGCGCGCGCGCTGCGTCGAACTGCTCGAACAGAGTGCGCGCATCAGCGCCGACAAGCTCAAGTTCTTCCGGCTCGCCTTCGGGGCGGCAGGCGGCTTTGGCGAGGCGGTGCCGGTCGAGGAATCGCGGGGCGTGGTCAATGCGCTGGCCGCCAACTCTCGCAACGTCGAGGTGCACTGGGCGATCGAGGACGAAACCCTGCCCAAGCCTGCGGTCAAGGTCATGCTCAATTTCGCCGCCATCGCGCTCGATGCGCTGATCCGGGGCGGTACGCTCGATATCGGCGCCGAAATGCGCGACGGCTCGGCCGAAATCGTGGTTCGCGCCACGGGCGACCGGATCGTTTTCGATGAAGTGATCGGGCGCGCGCTTCAGGGCGAGCTCGCCTCGGGCGAACTCTCCAGCCGTACCGCTGCCGCGCACATGATCGCGCTGCTGGCCGAAAAGGACGGCGGAGGCCTCCAATACAAACTGTCGGCCAACGCGCTGGTGCTGGGCGCGGTCCTGCCGCCGCCTCCCGGGATGATCGGGTAAGGCTGCGGCATGAGCGACGAGCTGGTCCACCGCACCCTGCCGTCGCCCAATTTCAACGAGCGCGCGCTGCCCATTACCATGGTGGTGCTGCATTATACCGAGATGAAGCCGGTCGACACTGCGCTCGACCGGCTGTGCGATCCGGGGGCCGAGGTGAGCGCGCATTACCTCATCAGCGAAGAGGGCGAGGTTACGCTGCTCGTGGACGAGGATAAGCGCGCCTGGCATGCGGGCCAGTCATACTGGCGCGGGCACAAGGATGTGAATTCGGCCTCGATCGGGATCGAACTCGATCATCCGGGGCATGCGCTGGGCTATCGCGGCTTTGCCGAGGCGCAGATCGATGCGCTGATCCCGCTGCTCCACCGCATCCTGCATCGCTATGACATTCCGCGCGCCAATGTGGTGGGGCATTCGGATGTCGCCCCCGCGCGCAAGAGCGATCCGGGCGAACTGTTCCCGTGGGATCGCCTGGCCGAATACGGGCTGTGCCTGCCCAGGCCGGACAAGCTGGAGCTGGGCGATCCGTTCGACAACGACGGGGCCTTCTATCTCGCGCTCGAACGCTTCGGCTATGACATTACCGATGGCCACGCCGCCGTTCGCGCTTTCCAGCGGCGCTGGCGGCCCGAGCGGATCGATGGCCAGATCGACGGGCAGGTGCGGGCGATCCTGTTCCAGCTGCTGCTCGACCGCGACCGCGGGGTTTCCAGATAGGCCAGGGCGCGCCGATGGAAGGAGAGGAACTGCAATGAATCACAAGGTCAGGCTGGCCGTCCTGCCGCTGCTCGCGCTGATGCTTGCAGGCAATGCCCCGCCTCAAGGGGTCGCAACCGGGCAGACAGCGGCACACAACCGGGCGGTAGTTGACCGGCTGCCGCTGGCCGATCAGTCCGATTTTGAAGATGCGCGGCGCGGCCTGTTGGCGCAGCTTGATGCCGATATCTTGAATGCAGACGGCACGGTGGCCTGGCGGGTTGACGCATTCGACTTTCTGGCTGCCGAGGCACCCGACACCGCCAATCCCTCGCTGTGGCGGCAGAGCCAGCTTACCGCGGTCCACGGCCTGTTCGAAGTGGTGCCGGGCATTTACCAGCTGCGCGGGTACGACCTTTCGGTGATGACGCTGATCGCGGGCAAGAGCGGCTGGATCGTGGTCGATCCGCTGTTGTCACCCGCCCCGGCGAAGGCCGGGCTGGAACTGGCCAACCGCACATTGGGCGAAAGGCCGGTATCGGCGGTGATCTACACGCACAGCCACGGCGATCATTTCGGCGGGGTGCTGGGGGTGACGTCGCCCGACGAGCTGCGTAGCGGCAAGGTCAGGATCTATGCACCCGCAGGCTTCATGGACGAGACCGTGGGCGAAAGCGTGCTTGCCGGAACAGCCATGGGCCGGCGCGCGCAATACCAGTTTGGCGCAAAATTGCCTGTCGGCCCCGATGGCGTAATCGGCGTTGGCCTGGGGCCGAAGCTTTCGGTCGGAACGGTCGGACTGCTGCCGCCCACGCGCGAACTATCGACCGAAGGCGAGACGTTCGATATCGACGGAGTGACATTTGAATTCGTCGATGCCGGACAGACCGAGGCTCCGGCCGAAATGGTGTTCTACCTGCCGCAGTATCGCGCGCTGCACACCGCCGAGGTGGTGACGCGCAATTTCCACAATGTCCTCACCCCGCGCGGGGCGATCGTGCGTGACAGCCTTCAATGGAGCCGCAAGATCGACGAGATTCTCGTGCGTTTCGGCGGCGTGAGCGAGGTCATGCTGGCATCGCATCACTGGCCGAGCTGGGGCGGCGAAGAGGTCCGGAGCAAGCTGCGCAATCAGCGCGACACCTATCGCTATGTCCACGATCAGACGCTGCGGTTGGCCAATCAGGGGCTGACCATGGACGAGATCGCCGAGCAGATCGGCGAACCCGATTTTGCCGCCAGCGACTTCGGCACGCGCGGATATTACGGAACCTATCGGCACAATGCCAAGGCGGTCTATCAACGCTATTTCGGATGGTGGAACGGCGTCCCCGCCGATTACGATCCGCTCCCAAAGGTGGAGGAAGCGCGCCAATGGGTGGCGGCGCTTGGCGGGACCGACGCCGCGCTCGATCAGGGGCGCGCGGCGTTTGGCAAGGGTGATTATCGCTGGGCATCACGGCTCCTCCAGACGCTGGTATTTGCAGAGCCCGCCAATCGGGAGGCCCGGCAATGGCTGGCGGCGAGTTACGAGCAGCTCGGCTTTCAGGCCGAAGGCGGCACCTGGCGCAACATCTATCTGTCGGCGGCGCAGGAACTGCGCGATCCGCCCGGGGGCAATGCGCTGAATGCGGCGACCAGCGAAGTGCTCGCGGCGATTCCGACGCTTGACTTGTTCAACGCGCTCGCCGCCCGTTTCAACCCGGCGAAGATGCAGGGCGAAGAGGCGGTGGTTGATTTCGCCTTCCCCGACACAGGCGAGGCAATCACGGTCGATCTGCGCAAGAGCGTGATGTTCCCGCGCGCCGGGGTGGGCGAAAACGCATCGGCCAAGCTGACCATTGCCCGCAAGGACTTCAACCTGGTGCTCGCCGAAAAGGTGAGGCTGATGGAATTGCTCGGGTCGGGGGCTGCCTCGCTCGATGGAAATCCGGCGGCGCTGCTGGCGCTGTTCGGCGCGCTCGACAAGCCCGATCCGCTTTTCAACATCGTCGAGCCTTGAGCGGGGCCTGTTCACGCTTCCCAAAACGGGGCAGGCGCCCTACATAGGGCGCGCCAGGGGGCCTGGGCAGCCGCGTCCTTCGACAAGCTCAGGATGAGCGGGGAGAAGGCCGAGGAAAGTCCGGGCTCCACGAAACAAGGGTGGCGGGTAACGCCCGCCCGGCGAGCGTCTTCGGACGCGAAGCCGAGGGAAAGTGCCACAGAGAGTATACCGCCGATGGAGGGAAACCTCACAGGCAAGGGTGAAAGGGTGCGGCAAGAGCGCACCGGGGTGCTGGCAACAGCATCCGCATGGCAAACCCCACCCGGAGCAAGGCCGAATAGGGGCCTCGCGCCTGCGCCCTTCGGGGCAAGGGCAGGGGCGTTTCGCCCCGAGAGGCCCGGGTTGGTTGCTTGAGCGCAGGGAGCGATCCCTCGCCTAGATGAATGGCTGCCCCCGCGTGGCCGGTCCCCTTTGGGGATACCGCGCGCAGGACAGAACCCGGCTTACAGGGCCCCCTGGCATCCCTTTCGACAAACGATGTTATCCATCGACAAGCGATGTTGCAAAGCACTGGCATTTCCTTGCCCGGACGGGCAATGTCGAGCGCAGAAACAGGGAGAGTTCCATGACCAAGCGCTGGTTTGCGGCTGCACTGCTCGCAGGAAGCATCATGTCCACCGCCGCACAGGCCGAAACGCGACTGCTGCGCGATCCGGCGCTGAGCGACACCGCGCTCGCCTTTGCCTATGCCGGCGATATCTGGATTGCCGAAGCCAACGGCAGCAATCCGCGGCGGCTGACCTCGCACCCCGGCAATGAGCACGACCCGATCTTTTCGCCCGACGGATCGATGATCGCCTTCACCGCCAATTACGATGGCAATGACGATGTCTTCGTGGTCAGCGCGGCGGGCGGTACGCCCAGGCGGATGACATGGCATCCGGGCAATGATCTGGCGGTGGACTGGACGCGCGACGGCAAGAGCGTGGCCTTCACTTCGGCGCGCGAGCGCGACAATGGCCGATCGGCCCAGCTCTATCACGCCGCGCTCAGCGGCGGCCTGCCGCAAAAGGTTTCGCAGGCGCGCATCGCCAGCGGCAGCTATGACGAGAGCGGGCGCATCTTCGCCGCCGTGCCCGGCTGGATGGCCTACAACGGTCTTTTCGGCGGCTCATCGGGCTGGCGCGGCTATCGCGGCGGCTCAGCCCCATCGATCCAGCTGATCGACTTTGCCGGCAAGACGGCTACTACCATCCCCGGCGATCGCACCACCGAATTCGACCCGCACTGGATGGGCGGGCAGCTCTATTTCCTCTCGGACCGCGAGGACAAGGTCTTCAACATCTTCCGCTACGATCCGGCGGACGGCGCGCTGGTCAGGGTTTCTGATGAAACCGTGTGGGATATCCGTCGGTTCGATGCCAATGGCGGCGCAATCGTTTATGAGGCAGGCGGGCAGCTCAAACAGCTTGACCCTGCTTCGGGCGCGGTCACGCCGCTGGCAATCACGCTCAACGCCGATCTGCCGCAGCGCCAGCCGCAATGGAAAGACCTTTCGAAGCAGGTCGGAAGCGTTGAGCTTTCACCTTCGGGCAAGCGCGTTGCGATCACCGTGCGCGGTGAGGTGTTCACCGTGCCCACCGACAAGGGTGCGGTGCGTAATATCTCGCAAAGCGCCCCCGTGCGCGATTATACCGGCATCTGGTCGGATGACGGCACCAGGCTCGCCTATATCACCGACGATGGCAGCAGCCAGACGCTGGTGATCGAGGATCAGAGCGGGATTGAAAAGCCGCGCCGGATCGCGCTTGGCAGCGATTTCCACGAACTGGTCGAGTGGGGCGATGGCGGCAAGCACATCATCTATTCGAGCAACAAGCTCAAACTGTTCGCCATGAACGTGGCCAGCGGCACCTCGTGGCAGATCGCGCAGAGCGAGCGGCGCAATGGCGATTTCGCAGCGGTGCTTTCGCCCAAGGGGCGCTGGCTGGCCTACACCACGCGCGGAGAGACCTACAACGCCGCGCTGCATCTCTATGATCTGGAGACGCGCCGTTCGTATCCGGTGACGGGCAATTTTGCCGATATCACCTCGCCGCTGTTCTCGAAGGACGGCAAGCTGCTGTTCTTTGCCGCATCGACCAATGCCGGGCCGCAGCAGCTTGGGCTCGACATGACCAGCCAGCAGCAACCCTATCGCGCGGGGCTCTACGCGGCGGTGCTCGAAGCCGACGGCAAATCGCCGCTCGCCCCGGTTCTGGCCGACGAGGAACCCGAAAGCGATGACAAGGGCGACGCGGAGAAGGACAAGAGCGCAAAGGACAAGAAGGACAAGGATACCGGCGCCGATGGTCCGGTCACGGTTGATCCCGCTGGTCTGATCAACCGCACCGTGTCGCTCGGCGTGGCTGAGGCCGCCTATGGCAGCCTGGCGACCGACAAGGACGGCGCGCTCTATTATGTCGAGCGGGTTCAACCCGGCGTCACATCGGGGCCCGAGAGCGGCCAGGAACGCGCGCGGCTGATGCGTTACGATTTCGAGGAGCGCGAAGCCAAGCCGCTGCTCGACGGCGTCATTGCCGTGTCGAGCGACCGCAAGGGCGAACTGCTGCTGCTGCAAAAACATGACGAATCGCTGCTCACTGCCAAGCCGGGCGAAAAGCTGGAGCCCGAACCGGTCGGTCTTGAAGGCCTCAAGCTGCTGGTCGATCCGGCGACTGAATGGCGGCAGATCTTCGGCGATGTCTGGCGCATGGAAAAAGCCTATTTCTATGCTGAAAACATGCATGGGCTCGATTGGGAGGCGGTGCGCGCGCGCTATGAACCGCTGCTCGAGCATGTCGGTCGGCGCGAGGATCTGAACGAGCTGTTGGTCGAGATGATTGCCGAGATGCAGGTCGGCCACAACCGCGTGGGCGGGGGCGAGGTCTATGAGAGCGAGGCTGCCAGGCCGGGCCTGCTGGGCGCTGACTTCCGGATCGAAAACGGCCACTACCGCATCAGCCGCATCTTCGATGGCGAACAGTGGAACCCATTCCTCGCCGCGCCGCTGGCCGCGCCGGGCGTTGATGTGAAGCAGGGTGACTATATCCTTGCCATCAACGGGCGCGAACTGGGCGCTTCGGACAATATCTACGCCGCGCTGGCGGGCACCGCAGGCACACAGGTGACGCTGACGGTCGCCAGCAGCCCGGCGGGCACCCGGCGCAATTCGGTGGTCGAGCCGGTCGCTAACGAGGGCGAGCTGCGCCAATGGGCCTGGATCGAGGGCAACCGCAAGCGCGTCGAGCAGGCGAGCGGCGGCCGCGTCGCCTATGTCTATATGCCCAACACTGCGGACGAGGGCTTCACCTTCTTCAACCGGATGTATTTTGCCCAGACCGACAAGCAGGCGCTGATCCTCGATGAACGATCCAACGGCGGCGGACAGGCGGCCAATTATGTGATCGATGTGCTCAGCCGCAAATGGCTGGCCGGGTGGAAGGACCGTGAGGGTCTGCCCTGGGCAACTCCCGGCGGCGGGATTCACGGGCCAAAGGCGATGCTGATCGATCAGGATGCGGGTTCGGGCGGGGACTGGATGCCCTATGCCTTCCGCCAATCGGGGCTGGGTCCGCTGATCGGCACGCGCACCTGGGGTGGGTTGATTGGGATCAGCGCCAATCCCGACCTGATCGACGGCGGGTTCCTGACCGTGCCGTTCTTCCGCTTCTACGATGCCAGCGGGCGTTACAGCGTGGAGAATGAAGGCGTCGCGCCTGATATCAGGGTCGAGCTGGATCAGGTGGCGCTTGAAAGCGGGCAGGACACGCAACTCGAAGCCGCGATCGGGACGGTCCTGCAAGCGCTGGAGCAGAGCACGTCGCCGGTCCTCCCGCCGCCGCCCGATCCGACACGGCTGGGCGAATAGAGCGGTGTGCGGTATATCTGACCCGCCGGGACGGAGCCGATTTTGGCCGAGCGCGAGGAGAGAGGAGGGAGCCATGTCATGCATAGTGACCGACGATCGACGCTGCGATAGGCCAAAAGCGGCCCGCCCCTGAGGGGTTGCCGCAGGAAGCCCCTCGGACTGCGTCGCCTTGCTGGGACGGGCAACCAGCCCGCCCTGCGCAAGGCTCCTTGCCGAGAAGCTTCCTGCGGCAATCACGGCGGGTCAGATATACCGCACACCGCTCCAAACTATTCGCCTGCGAAGATCGCCACTTCGCTGGTGCCACTGCTGTCGGCGCGGCCGCGATACATGCCGGTGGTGTTGAAGGCGAACACTGCCCGTCCATCGGGAGCCATGACGATTACTCCGCCCTCGCCGCCGATCGCACCGACCTCCGCGATCACGGCATCGGCTGCGGTCTGGACGTCCTCGCCTGCCAGTTCGACCCGGCTGCAAATCCGGTGCGCAACGCCCACGCGGATGAAATATTCGCCTTCACCCGTCGCCGAAACGGCGCAGGACTTGTTGTCGGCATAGGTTCCGGCACCAATAACGGGCGAATCGCCGATCCGCCCCCAGCGCTTGCCGGTAGTGCCGCCGGTCGAGGTGCCAGCGGCAAGATTGCCCGCACTGTCGAGCGCGACCGCGCCGACCGTGCCGAACTTGAGATCGACCTCGATCGCGGAGACCTTGCCGGCCTTGAACCTCTCGAGTGCCCGCAGCCGGTGGTCGGTGGCGAACCACGAAGGTTCCGCCTGTTCCAGCCGGTGTTCGGCGGCGAATTGTTCCGCCCCCTTGCCGGCCAGAAATACATGCCGCCCGTCACGCCGCATGGCATCGGCGAGCAGGATCGGGTTCTTCACGCCCGTCACGCCGGCAACCGCCCCGGCGCTCAGGTCGCGCCCGTCCATGATCGAGGCGTCGAGTTCGTTGGTGCCTTCCCAGGTGAACACCGCGCCGCGTCCCGCGTTGAAGCGTGGATCATCCTCGAGCATGACGATCACGGCGCGCACCGCATCGATCGCGCTGCCGCCGCCCTCCAGCACCTTGGCCCCGGCGTCGAGCGCGGCTTGCAGCGCCGCTTCGTATTCGGCGCGCTTTTCGTCCGTCATCTCCTCGCGCGACATGGTGCCCGCGCCGCCGTGAATGGCGATCGACCATTGCTCAGGCGGATGGGCCATGGCGGGAGCGGAGGCGAATGTGAGGGCGAGCGCGAAGAAGCGCCGTAATCGGTTGGTCATGCGAGCTTTATAATCGGCTTGAGCCATCGGACCACTGGAAAAGCGCGGAGTTATGACCCATCATGGCCGCATGTCATCAATCGATCAGCCTTCGGCATCACCACCCGTCGCAAGCCGTTTCACCCTGCGGCAGGCCGACCCTGACGATGCACCGGCGCTTGCGAAGCTCGGGCGCGAGAGCTTTTGCGCCGCGTTCGGCCACCTATACAAACCCGAGGACCTCGCCGCTTTTCTTGAAGAATCGCACGCGGAAGGCGCGGTTGCGCAAGCGATAGCGGACCCGGCGAATACCTACCGGCTTGCAGATGACGGCGCGCGGCTTCTCGCATTTTGCAAGCTGTGCCGCCCGGCCTCGTTCGGGAATCATTCCGATGCCGAAAATCCGATTGCATTGAGCCAGCTCTATACCAGGCCCGAACTCACCGGAGCGGGTCTGGGCGCCGCGCTGATGGATTGGGCGCTGGGTGAAGCGCGCAGCCTTGGCTGCGACGCGATCCAGCTATCGGTGTGGAGCGGCAATCACGCGGCGCAGCGCTTCTATGCCCGCTATGGCTTTGCCAAGATCGCCGACATCGATTTCTGGGTCGGCTCGCAGCGCGACGATGAATTTCTGTATGAATTGAGATTGGTGGAAGGGTAATTCCGCCTCTGACCTGCCTCAGTGAATGGCAGCAATTAGCCCTTCGCGCAGCCAGCGCCCAAGCATCGCCCCGGCGCGCATCGCAGCATCGGCGGGATCGCCCTCGTCGGCAATCATCATGCAGACATCGCCATAATTGGTGCCCCGCTGCATCGCCTGGAAGGCGCGGACTTCTTCGGCTTCGACCATGACGAAAGTGGGGCGCTCTCCCTCGCGCCAGACGAGGCAGCCGCGCGCGCTTTCGAGCGCGAATTCAGGGTGCACCAATTCTTCCTCCCCCAATGCCTGCCAGATCGCCCGCAGGTCGTGGGCCAGTTCGCGCGAAGCAGATCCGGGGATGAAGCCGAGGCGCAAATTCGCCCAGTCATCCTCGGCAAAGCCGCCGGTCGCCTGGGTAAAGCCCGGCAGGTCGAGTGGGGTGACATCGGGTGCAGTGAACACCTCGAGCATGGCCCATTCGAGCCAAACCAGTTCAGCCACTTCAGGGTCGTTGGCGAACAGCTCGGCGCAGGTGCGGTCGAAGCCTGCCCCGGCGTCGTCCAGCGTCCAGCTGGTGGGGGGATTGGCGATCAGATGATGCGCGGCAGCGCGGCGAAATGCCGCCTCTCCCACCCATTTCTCCGTGCGCTCATAGGTGCTGCGCAAGGCCTCGACCAGGGCGGAACGGTAATTGTTGCGATAGACGCCCATCCCGGCGGCATGGCGGTTGCCCCAGCCATCGGGCAAAGGCGCATCCTCGTCGAGCACTTGCGCCATGAAGGCCTTCTGCAACACACCAAGGTTGTCCGAACCTGTCATGCCGCGATGCTTTTGCTCGCCCCGGCCGCAATCGCACGTGCCTCGCCCAGTTCCAGGAGTAAATCGGCGAGCGGCGGGATATTGTCGTCGCGCTCGATCATCGTGGCGACCGGCACGGGCAGCATGGCCATGGCTTTTGCGTAGAGCGCCCAGACATCGCCGCAAACTTCGCGGTCATGCGTGTCGATGATGATCTCCCCCGGCGTGTGCCCGGCGAGATGGATCTGCCGCACCCGGTCGAGCGGCAGGCCGGCCAGATAATCGTCCGCCGAAAAGCCGTGGTTGCGCGCGCTGACATAGATGTTGTTGACGTCGAGCAGCAGATAACAGCCCGTGCGGCGCGCCATTTCGCTGATGAATTCCCACTCTGTCAGTTCGTCTTGGGGGAATGTCAGATAGCTCGACGGATTTTCGATCAGCATGGCGCGGCCGAGGTGGTCCTGCGCCCGGCCGACGTTGGCGCATGCGACATCGAGCGCCTCGTGCGTCAGCGGCAACGGCAACAGGTCATGGCTGTTATGCGCGCTGGTGCGGGTCCAGCACAGGTGGTCGGAAACCCACAGCGGATCGATCCTTTCGGCGAGCCGCGCCAGCCGGTCGAGATAGGCCGGATCGAGCCCGCCGGCAGAGCCGATCGACATCGAAACGCCATGCAACGCCACCGGATGCTTCGCGCGCACTTCTTCGAGCACGCGCAGCGGCTTGCCCCCATCGACCATGTAATTTTCGCTGATGACCTCGACGAAATCGACTTCCACTTCGCCATCGAGAAAGTCGGGATAATGCGCTCTGCGCAGCCCCAGACCAAACCCCCCGAACGGTGCAATCGAATCCATGATAGAAGCCTATAGCAGAAAAATTAGCCGTAAAAATGATGACCCGGCGCCTTGGGGTGGGTCAGGGGGGTCGGGGATGTGGCGCCGGGTCACCCGGTTGATCTGCGGTGGTTAGCCGAGATCGCCGATCGTTCCGCCCTTGGTCAGGCATTCACCCGCCTTGATCCCAACAAAGCCATGCCCCTTGCATTCGTTCTGACCCTTGCAGGCGTTGTTTGCGGTGGCGCAATCCGCAGTACCCTTGCAGCTGTTGACGCCATAGCAATGCACCGCATCATTCGCGTTGACAGCCTTGCCCGAACTGCCGGCGGGTGGTTCGGCGGCAAATGCAACAGCGGATGAAAGCGCGATGGCAGCCGCCGCAGCGGCGAACAAGGTCTTGCGAGCTTCGATGTTCATTGTGGTTATCTCCGAATGAAATGCTTGAATAGTAATCCGCCCAAGCGGGCACTGGCTTGTTCGCAGGCCCGCCGCGTGTGGTTACAGCGAAGAAAAATTGTGGCAGTGTAACCGCGTCAGGGAATGGCGCGAACCAATGTACGACCTGGGCAGCTAGCCCGGGCCCTTTCGGTTCGCACCCAAAGACTGACGGAGTATGAAATGAACACCAAATCGATCGCAAACTTTGCCTGCCTCGCACTTGGCGCAGGTATTGTTGCAGGACTGGCCGTGACGCCTGCCGTGGCTCAAAAGGCACCGACGGAAAAGTGCTACGGCGTCGCCAAGGCGGGCGAGAACGATTGCGCCGCGGGCCCCGGCACCAGCTGTGCGGGCACTTCGACCCGCGATTACCAGGGCAATGCCTGGAAGCTGGTGAAGAAGGGCGCATGCGAAGCAATCGCAACGCCCAAGGGCAAGGGTTCGCTGGCGCCGGTCGAGCGTTGATCGACCAGGGCTGAACAGGGAGTATCGGGATGAGCAGCGTGATGTCACTTTATCGGCGGTTTGTCGTGCTGGTTTCGGGCAAATTGCTCGAAGGGCTCGCGCTGCTCTTCACCCGCGTTGCGCTGGCCGGAGTGTTCTGGCGCTCGGGCCGCACCAAGGTGGAAGACGGCAGTCTGCTCGATATTACCGATACGACCTATTTCCTGTTCGAGAACGAATACAGCCGGGTGCCGTTGCCGACCGATCTTTCGGTGCATATGGCGACCTATTCGGAACACCTGTTTCCGATCCTGCTCGTTCTGGGGCTGGCGACGCGGCTCTCGGCACTTGCACTGCTGGGCATGACGTTGGTGATCCAGTTCTTCGTCTATCCCGATGCCTGGTGGAGCGTCCATCTTCTGTGGGTGGCCATGGCAGGCATCCTGATCTCACGCGGGGCAGGCGCGATATCGCTGGATTCGCTATTCTGCCGGATGCGCCGTGTGTGATCGCCGATGAGGCCACCTATGCCCGCCTGATGGCGGCGGCACAGAAGGGCGACAAATCCGCCTACAATGTGCTGCTGTCGGAAACGGGCATGTGGCTCGAACGGTACTTCCGGCGGCGGGTGCCCCCGCACCATCTCGAAGACCTGGTGCAGGACGTGCTGCTGGCGCTTCACGCCAAGCGTGCCACCTACGATACCGCGCGCCCGTTCCTGCCGTGGCTGGCGGCGATCGCGCGCTACCGCTGGGTCGATCATTTGCGCAAGGTTTACAAACACGAGAGCGAGATGCTCGAGGACGACCATGCGATCGAGGACAGCCACGAGGACGTGGTCGAAGCGCGGGTCAGCCTCGAGCGGCTGTTCGTGCAGCTGCCGAAGAAACAGGCCGAAGCGATCGAACTGGTCAAGATCGAAGGCTGCTCGATCATCGAGGCGGCTGAAAAAACCGGACAGAGCGAAAGCTCGGTCAAAGTGAATATCCATCGCGGCCTCAAGAAGCTGGCCACATTGATTGAAAGAGCGGAATAAGATGAACCAGGCACGAAGCACGATGATCGCGGGGCTCGCCGACGGGCTTGAGCCCGTGCGCGCATTCACCTCGCGTGACGGATTTGCCATGCTGGGCATCGCCTCGCTTGCGGTGGTTGCGATCGTGCACTTGACCAAGGGCATCTGGTTCGAAGGCATAACAGGGCAGGCATCGCCGTTCTTCTATGTGACCAACGGACTGATCCTGCTGCTGGGTCTGGCTTCCGCGGCAACCGTCGTTCACATGGCCAGCCCGTGGGTGGGTAACCAGCATGAAGCACCGGTCTGGGCCAGCGCCATGGTGGGTGTCCTTCCGGTTACAGCACTCCTCAGCGTGTTTTCGCATGGGTCCTGGGCGGAGGTGTTGGTGGACGACCATGCTGCGGCCTGCGTTGCCGCATCCATCGCTTCCGCCTTCTGCGTGGGCGGCGCGTTGGTGTTTTGGCTGCGCCGCGGCGCGCCGGTCTCGCTCAATCTCGCGGGCTGGTTTACCGGGTTGGCGGCGGGCGCGCTGGGCAACTCCTTCTATGGTATCACCTGCTCCGTCGATGTGATCGCGCATCAGGGTATCTGGCACGTCGTTCCCGTTATCGCCTCGGCCGTGATCGGGCGCCTGGTCGTGCCCGGGCTGGTTCGCTGGTAAGCATCTTCGCCTGGTGAATCGCTGAGCGGCTGCTGCTTCAAATGGAAGCAGCCGGTCATTGCCCCTTCATCGGTGCATGGCTATATCGCCTGCCATGTCCTCAGTCAGACCATGGCGCGACGTGATCCGCCGCAAGAGCCGCCAGATCATGGTCGGCAATGTTCCCGTGGGCGGCGATGCGCCGATCACGGTGCAGACGATGACCAATACGCCGACCGAAGATGCCGCTGCGACGATCGACCAGATCAGGCGCTGCGAGGATGTCGGGGCGGACATCATCCGCGTTTCCTGCCCGACCGAGGAATCGACCGCCTCATTCCGCAAGATCGCCCGCGCCGCGCGCGTGCCGCTGGTCGCGGATATCCACTTTCATTACAAGCGCGCGCTCGAGGCGGCGGACGCTGGCGCCGCCTGTCTGCGCATCAACCCCGGCAATATCGGCTCATCGCAGCGCGTGGCCGAGGTCGTGCGCGCGGCCAAGGCCAACGGCTGCGCGATCCGCATCGGGGTCAATGCCGGCAGCCTCGAGAAGGATCTGCTCGAGAAATACGGGGAGCCTTGCCCCGAGGCGCTGATCGAAAGCGCGCTCGACCATATCAAGCTGCTGCAGGACCATGATTTCCACGAATACAAGGTGGCGGTGAAGGCGAGCGACGTGTTCCTGGCGGTGGCGGCCTATCATGGCCTTGCCGAAACTGTCGATTGCCCGCTCCATCTTGGCATTACCGAGGCAGGTGGGCTGATCGGCGGCACAGTCAAATCGAGCATCGGGATCGGATCACTGCTGTGGGCCGGCATCGGAGACACGATCCGCGTTTCGCTTTCGGCAGAGCCCGAACAGGAAGTGAAGGTCGGCTTCGAAATCCTCAAAGGGCTGGGACTGCGCACGCGCGGTGTGCGGATCGTCTCGTGCCCGTCGTGCTCACGCCAGGGCTTCGACGTGATCCGCACGGTCGAGGCGCTCGAAAAGCGGCTCGAACACATCAAGACCCCGATGAGCCTTTCGGTGCTCGGCTGCGTGGTCAACGGCCCGGGCGAAGCGCGCGAAACCGATATCGGCCTCACCGGCGGCGGCGCGGGCAAGCACATGGTCTATCTTTCGGGCGTGACCGACCACCATGTGCAAAGCGACGACATGCTCGATCATATCGTGGAGTTGGTCGAGGCCAAGGCCGCCGAGATCGAGGCCAAGGTCGCCGAGATCGAGGCAGTGATGAGCGATGCCGGGAACGTGACCGAGGCGGCAGAGTGAACTGCCCATTTCGGTGACCGGCGTTTTTCCCGCTTTCCTGCTCGGCCTGGCGTTGGCGATGGATGCCTTTGCTGTCGCGCTGACTCAAGGTGCGCGGTTTCGCCCCAGCTGGCGCGGCGGGGCAGCGATTGCCGGGACGTTCGGGCTGTTCCAGGGGATCATGCCGCTGATCGGCTGGGGCATCGGTGCGGTCGCGCTTGCCTATGTCGCGGCGGTCGATCACTGGATCGCGTTCGGGCTGCTGACATTCCTCGGCGTGCGGATGCTGGGCGGCCATGTCGGCGAAGAGGAAGCCGCGAGCGCGCTGACCGGCCGGGCGCTGCTGGTGGCCGGCGTGGCGACCAGCGTGGACGCGCTTGCCGCCGGGATTACGCTGCCGACGCTCGGCATTGCTCCGATCCTGGCAGGCGCGATCATCGCGGCAGTCACATTTGCGCTGAGCGGTGCCGGGGTGGCGCTTGGAAGGGCTGCGGGCGACAGTTTCGGCGTATTGGCGGAGCGGGCGGGCGGCGTGATCCTGATTGGCCTTGGCGTCATGATCCTGATGCGCCATCTGGGGGCGTGAATCGGCACGGATTGCCGGGCAATCGCGCCGCGTGCCGGACGGGCCGAAAAAAGGATGCTTCACCTCTTGGACAGAATTAGGTTATAGACTGCCCCGATGAACAGGCGGGATCTTCTCAAGGGTTCGCTGGTTGCGGGTGCGGCGCTTGCCATGCCCGCACGCGTATTCGCGGCGCCGCAGGCCGGTTCCGCGCGCGACCGCGAGCTGTTTGCCATCGCGCGGCGTGAGCTGGAGCGGGCGGGGGGCGCGGTGTGGAAACGCGATATCGTGGGGATCGCCGATTTCGGGCTCCGATCGGACCTGCCGCGCTTCCATTTCGTCAATCTCGAGCGTGAGGAGGTTTCCAGCCATTATGTCAGCCACGGGATCGGCTCGGACCGTGAGCACGATGGCTGGCTCAAGGCCTATTCCAACCTCGAAGGATCGAACGCGACCAGCCGCGGTGCCTATGTCACCTGGGAATGGTACGTCGGGCGCTATGGCACATCGGTGCGCCTCGGCGGCCTCGATGGAACCAACAACAACGCTTTCCACCGCGCGATCGTGATGCACCGCGCCGACTATGCCGAACCATCGCACATCGCCCGCTTTGGCCGCCTGGGGCGGTCGAACGGATGCTTTGCCATGGGCAACGAACAGTTCCGCATGGCCTTGCTGCACCTTTCGGGCGGGCGGCTGCTGTTTGCCGACAGCCTGGGCCTTGCCGAAGACGGCAGCCGTGTTGCGCGGGCCGATTTCGGGGCGGTTGCCGGCGGCTGAGCACTGCCCCGCTCGGGACCGCTCAGGCGCGCGGATCGTCGAGAATCTCGATCACTTCCTCATCGGTCACGCGTGAGCGGTTGGCGACGCGCGGCTGGTCGAGGCTGGTCAGCACCGGCGAATCGCGGTCGTAGATATCGGCGAACGTAGCCAGCTTGCCCTCTATGTCGGTCGCCATCGTGAAATAGGTGATATAGACCGGCAGCCGCCTTGTAACCGGAACGCGGGTGTACTCGCCCGAATTCGAGGCCGCGACCGCTTCTTCCTTGGTGGCGCCCTTGCCCAGAATGGTGATGGTCATCGCCAGTTCGAGCGCGCGTTCGACGCGGATGCAGCCATGGCTGAGCGCGCGGGTTTCGCCTTCAAACAGTTGCCGCGCCGGCGTATCGTGCAGGAAGATCGCATGGCGGTTGGGCATGTCGAGCTTCATCCGGCCGAGCGAATTGGTCGGCCCGGGTTGCTGCACCACCCCGATCCAGCCATTCTCACCTCTGGCCGCCTTGTACCCGGCTTGTTTCGCCCAGGCAGGATTGTTCAGGACTTTCTGCCCAAGCCCTTCGCCCACGACGATGCTTTGCGGCACCGTCCAGGTCGGGTTGAAGATCACCCCCTCGACCATCTCGGCCAGTTGCGGCGTGGCAGTGCGCCCCGGCTTGCCGACGATGGTGCGATAGGTCGAGATGATCCGGTCGTTTACCGTCAGGCGCAGCTGATATTCGGGCACGTTGGTTATGAGATACTGCCGCCCCAGATCGCGCGCCAGCCAGCGCCAGCGATCCATGTTGGCGCGGATCAGCTTGCGCCGCGCCTCATCCTCGGCGGGGGTCAGCGCCAGTTCCTCGCGCAGGCGGGCGTAGTCCGGGTGCGTGGGATCGAGCTGCGCGAGCGTTCCGGCGATATCGCCGCCGGCAAGCGCGCTGGCGAGCAGGTCCGCCGTGGGGTAGCGCAGGTGATCGGGGTCCTGCACGAACCATTGCCTGCGGGCCTCCATCGGGGTGCGGCCATCGCGCAGGTCTTCGATCAGCCAGGCGAAGCTGCGGCTGGCAAGCTCATCGAGACTTTCCGAGGGGCCCTGTTCAATCGCATCCCTCAGCAATCCGGGCTGATAATCCGCCGGATCGAGGCCCTCGCTGCCGACCGAGCCGATCACGGCGAGCAGCGCGCGCGCGTTCGCGGTGCTCCAAGGCAGGACCAGCGGCTTTTCTTCCTTCTGCTCCTCGCCCTGTATCACGGGCTGGGACACCATCTTGGGAAACGCCTGGTCAAAGGGGTTGGCGGCGGCCTTGTCGGCGGCGCTCGCAGCCTCTGGGGGCACGAGCTCTTCCGGCTCCGCGCGCTGCGCCATCGCGGTGCCCGCCACTGCGACAAGCGCGGCACCGGTGCACAGTCTGAGCGCAAGGTTAGTTCCGATCGTCATCAAGTTCCTGCCAGTTCCCTGTTTGCCGCGATTGCCGATGCGCGAGCGGCCAGACGCTGTCAATCCAGCGGGTTCCCGGCGCCCTCGATGCCCTCCCTTCCGACTATTGCGCTTTCGCTTTGCTGAATCGCGCAATTGGTGGTGCCCGCGCCGGGTCGGAAATTTGGTTCACGCGAAGGCGCACAGGCGCGGAGATACAAAGGAACCAGCGTGCAATCCAGAGCCTCCCCTCCCTTCAGGGAGGGGATGGGGGTGGGTGTACGACCCCAATGGTGCCCACCCCTTCACCTCAATCGCAAGGGGGAGGGGATTTTTCACGCGAAGGCGCAAAGGCGCAAAGCCCTCTCACCCCATTGGGGGGAGAGGGCCCGGAGAGGGGTTCTACCAAAATCCTCCCCTCCCGCTTGCGGGAGGGGTTGGGGGTGGGTGCTCCACCGCTTCGTCACCCCGCGCGGGCAGGCCGGGGTCCAGTCTGATTTCACACGAAGACGCGAAGATTTTGTGCCTGCGGCAAGGCGGCACTTCTCTTCGCGCCTTCGCGCCTTTGCGAGAGCAATTAAGTATACTGTCCCCGGAATTCTGGAATTCTGGAATTCTGGGAATTCTGGGAATTCTGGGAATTCTGGCACCAAAAGCCGCGATAGCAACGCCTCCAGCCCCCACCGCATAGCCGGCTAGCTTCGCCTCCGGAGCGAGGACAGCAAGTGCGAGCCCCGCATCATCTGCCGCTAAAGCAAGGCCATTTTTCTTTCCAGAATTTAAGACGCATTGAAAAATGCTGTTCTCAGGCATTTTCTTTTGCGGCTAAAACCAATAAATGGAGCCATATGCATAGAGGAAGATGAGAAGGCCGAAAATTATGCTAAGCATCCTCCAGTTTTTCAGAAATTCTTTCATTTTCCTAGCCTGAATTCCGGGAATTCCGGGGACAGTATACCTAGAATTCCGGGGACAGTATACCTAGAATTCCGGGGACAGTATACCTTACCTAGAATTCCGGGGACAGTATACCTAATTCCCATCGCTCTTCATCTCCTCCGCCTTGGGTCCGCGTTTCTGCGGCCTCAGGCGCACTCCTGTAGCCCGTTCCTGCCGCGCGATCCATTCCTCAGCCGCATGCGGGCGGCCGGTACGCAGCCGCGCCTCGATGGCGTCGGCAACCGCTTCACCCTGTGCGTCCACGCCGCCCGCCTCGAGCCCGTGGCGCAGCATCGCCCGCCAGTTGGGTACCGCATCTGTCAGCGCGGCCATATCGGTCAGTGGGTCGAACCGCGTGCGCCGTCCCTGCGTATGGCTCTTCGCGCTCGACCACGGCCAGTCCCCGGCGCGCGCCACCATCCCGGCTGCGACCGGATTGCTCTCGACATAGCGAACCGCCGCCATCAGATGCGCATCGTCCATCGGGTAGCTGGCAAAGCGGCCCTGGAACAGATGGCCGCGCCAGCCCTCGCGGAAGTTGATCATGCGGGTATAGCGCCGGTGTGCTTCGCCCAGCGTTGCGCGCAGGCCGTCTTCATGGCGCGGGACAAGGATCAGGTGCACGTGATTGTCCATCAGGCACCAGGCGAGGCAGCGGGTCCCGCTCGCCTCGGCGGCTGCCGTCACCAGCCTGAGATACTCGCGCCGATCATCGTCCGAGAAGAACACCGGCAGGCGCCGATTGCCGCGCTGGGTCACATGATGGGCTGCATCGGGGATCACGATACGGGGGAGGCGCGCCATGAAAGGAGGCTACCAAGGACCGGCCTGGCAGTCAATTAAGTATACTGTCCCCGGAATTCACTGGAACAGATGGCCGCGCCAGCCCTCACGGAAGTTGATCATGCGGGTATAGCGCCGGTGTGCTTCGCCCAGCGTTGCGCGCAGGCCGTCTTCATGGCGCGGGACAAGGATCAGGTGCACGTGATTGTCCATCAGGCACCAGGCGAGGCAGCGGGTCCCGCTCGCCTCGGCGGCTGCCGTCACCAGCCTGAGATACTCGCGCCGATCATCGTCCGAGAAGAACACCGGCAGGCGCCGATTGCCGCGCTGGGTCACATGATGGGCTGCATCGGGGATCACGATACGGGGGAGGCGCGCCATGAAAGGAGGCTACCAAGGACCGGCCTGGCAGTCAATTAAGTATACTGTCCCCGGAATTCCTCCTCTGCATATGCTGACACGCACGCAGCCCCAGCCGCAAGAATAGCGCTCAGCCCAATGAGGCCACCCCATACTTGCTGGCCGAGCGTAGGTGTGAATGACTTTCTAGTGACGATCGGCTTGCCATCCCAATGGAGCTCGCCATTGCGCGCGACCCCAAGGTGAGACAATCCGTCGGTGGATATGGGATAGACGCCTTCCGGCCAGCCATGGGGCAACTCTGCGTCGCGAAGGGCTGCATGGTGTTTGCCAGTCATTAACGTGATCCTCCCTTGTGGCCTATGTAATGAACCGAGAATTGGGCCGCTGGCGAAGGCTGATGGCATTTACCCGCGTTTTAGACACGAATGGCCATCTTTCCGGCTAAGTTGTTAGAATCATGGTGGGCGCGGCAGGGATTGAACCTGCGACCCCACCCGTGTGAAGGGTGTGCTCTACCACTGAGCTACGCGCCCGTCCGGTTGGGCGAGGCAAATGGCTCGCCGGACAGGCGCGCGCCATAGCCACTTCGCTGCCGCTTTGGCAAGTGCGGACTTGACCTGGCCCGCGAGGTGGGGCGGCGCGTTTTGAGAGGAGAGTCGCGCCGCCCCCGCCGGGCCTCAGAACCTCACTTCGCCCGTAATATAGAAGCGCCGCGGATCGCCGTAGAACCCGGTCAATGTGCCTTCGCGGCCCAGTGTGGGCACGAACGGAGCGCCGCCCGTCCCGCCGGCAACGAAATTGTAGCCGGATACGATGTAGCGCTTGTCGAACAGGTTCTTGCCATGGACCCCGATCGAGAAGCGGTCCGAATCGTCGGTATAGACGATGCTGGCATCGACCAGTGCGAACCCATCCTGATCGAGGAAGGGATTGGGAGTTTCGAACTGGCTGGCGTCCGAACGCAGCGAGACCGAGCCGAGGAAATCGACGATCCCGCTGGCGACGGGCAGGCCCAGGTCGGCGCCCATGTAAGCGGTGAATTCTGGCGTATTCTGGAACACGCGCTGGTCCGCCACATCATTGCCGAAGGCATCGATGAAGGTGTTGTACTTGGCATCGAGATAGCCCAGCGACCAGTTGATCGTGAACTTGCTCCCGTTGCCCGCGAAATTGCGCCCGACCAATGCCGTGCCTTCGAATTCGAACCCGTTGACGTCCGCACTCGCCGCGTTGGAGGTGATCCCGATGAAGCTGTCATTCACACCATCGTTGTTGGTATCGACGCCCACCGAGCCGGGGATCTGCACGTTCTTGTAATTGCCCAGGAACCCGGCAAGGCTCACATTCAGCCGGTTGTCGAGCAGCGAGGCTTTCCAGCCCAGCTCATAACTGTCGACCGTTTCCGGCTCGAAGCGCAGGAACTCGAACTGGTCGTCGAAGTCGCGGTCGCCGTCGCCGTCCAGGTCGGGGGCGGCACTGGTCTGGCCGCGCGGGTCGAACCCGCCGCCCTTGAAGCCGCGCGAGTAGGTGAAATAGATGTTGTGGTCTTCGTTGGGCTTGAAGCTGATCGAGCCGCGCGGGGTGAACTCCTCAAACGTATCGCTGCCCAGGAAATCGCTGGTCACTGCGATCGGCACCGCGGTGGAAGGCGGGAACAGGTCGGAGAAGCCACCGACAAAGGTGGTGCGCAGCACCCGGCTGGTGCGCTTGTCGCTGGTGTAGCGGCCACCGAGCGAGAGGCTGAGCTTTTCGGTGATATCATAGGTGAAATCGCCGAAGACAGACCAGGTCTTGGTCTTCACATCGCCCAGTGTCTGCGCGTTGAGGCCCGGCAAACCGATCAGATCGCCGGTGGTGAACAGCGCCACGTCGAAGGCGGTGAAGGCATTGGCATCGAGGTAGTAGAAACCGAGCACGCCGTTGAGCCGGTCGCCTTCGTAGAGCAGTTGCAGTTCCTGGCTGAACTGGTCGTTGTCATAGATCGCGGGCACGTCAAGGTCTGCCGAGGGCAGGCTGTCGAAATCGATCGGCGTGGTCGATTTGTCCTCGCGGTATCCGGTGATCGACTTCAGCGTGATCGTGTCGCTCAGCTCGACCGCGATGTTGAGCGCACCGCCCCAGGCCTCGACCTCCTGGTCGACGACATTCAATCCTGCGCGGGTGTCGAAAACGTTATCGAGCACGGGGGCGCCGGTCAGCAGGCCGGGGATCAACCGGTGCCCCTGGCGAGCCTCGCTGTTGTCCTTGATGTAATCGCCCGACAGGCGGACGAACACGGGGCCATTGTCGAACTCGATCGTGCCGCGCGCTGCCCACACGTCCTTGTTGTAGTTTTCGGTGCCGAGCGTGAGATTGTCGCCAAAGCCGCCGCGTGAAAGCCGCGCGCCGCTGGCTCCGATGCGCAGGTTCTCGGTCAGCGGGGTGGACGCGGTCACAACCAGGTCGGCCTGATCGTACTTGCCGTAAGTCCCGCGAATCTTCACCTGCGTTTCATCGGGTAGCGGCGCCGTGACATACTTGATCGCGCCGCCGATGGTGTTGCGGCCATAGAGCGTACCCTGCGGCCCGCGCAGCACCTCGATCCGCTCGACGTCATAGATGTCGAGCACGGCGGCCTGCGGGCGATTGAGATAGACGTCATCGACATAGAGCCCGACGCCCGCCTCGAAGCCCGCGACCGGATCCTGCTGGCCCACGCCGCGGATGAAGGCGCTGAGGGTGGTATTGGTGCCGCGGCTGACTTCGAGCGTGACATTGGGCATTTCCTGCGCAATTTCGGTGATTTCCAGCGTGCCGCTCTTGGCCAATGCTTCGCCGGAAACCGCGGAAACCGAGATCGGCACGTCGAGTGCGCGTTCCTCGCGCCGCCGCGCGGTGACGAGAATGACATTGCCATCATCATCATCGCTCGTCGCCTCGCTGCCCGATGTATCCTGCGCCAAGGCGCCAACAGGCGCGAGCGTTGCAGCAATCGCCAGCGTACCGCAGGCCACCAGGAGGCTGCATGCGAAGGAACGACCAGATTTTTCCATTGTCATTTTCATCTCTCCCTGAGTGAATCGATTCTCCTATATTGAAAGTTGAACCACCTTTCAAGTTTAGACTTGTTTCGGCTTTTCGCGGGGCCTAGAGACATTGTCAGGAAGGGGCCTGAGGCAGGAAGAGCGATGGACACACCGGTCAAGCCGAATCCCAAGGCCCCGCGCACCGATCGTGGGCGGCGGACCTTGCGCAAGCTGCTGGACGCGGCGGCAGCCGAGTTTGGCGCAAAGGGATTTTACGAGGCTTCGATCAGCTCGATCACGCAGCGCGCAGGAATGGCGCTGGGCAGTTTCTACACCTATTTCGATAGCAAGGAGGCACTGTTCTCCGCTCTGGTTTCAGACATGAGCGCAAATGTCATGCGCGCGGCACGCGGCGCCATCGCGCCGGATATGTCGGCACTCGATGTCGAACAGGCCGCTCTCGGCGCATTCCTGCGCTTCGCCGCCGAGCACCGCGAAATCTACCGCATCATCGACGAGGCCGAGTTCGTCGATCCTGTCGCCTATCGCAAGCATTACGAAACCACTGCTCAGCGCATCGCCGGGCGACTGGAAAGTGGAAGCGAGAGCGGCGATCTGCGCCCGGGGCTGGGCGAACTGCACGCATGGGCGATCATGGGAATGAACGTGTTCATCGGCCTGCGCTATGTCGTCTGGGGTGATGGCACCATCGATCCGGGCACGATCGCGCGCGAGGTGAACCACCTGATCGCACACGGGATCGCCGCAGGCGAACGGGAAGCCTCGCCCAATGTCGATCCGATATTGCCGCACCATCAAGATCATTGAGCGATGCGCGTTTCTCGCGCCGCCAGGTGAACAGCAGGCTGAGCGCTGGGCAGGCTTTGCCAACAGGCAAATGTGCCAGGCAAAGTCATCGGCATCATCGCGCCGTTCGAGCGCGGGATTGATGTCCCGATAGCCATCGCGGTCCTCGTGGATTAAGGCGGCGCGTACTGCCAGTTGATCGCCCGATAGAGGCCGTTCGAAAGACGCTCGTCAGTTCTTTTGCGTCTTTTAGTTGCATTTACAACTATCACCTGTTGGAAGTGCTTGCAACTGCAATCAGATCGTGAAATTGCAGGGCATGGTCATGGAACTGCACGCCCATCTGCCTTATCGGCTCGCCAAGCTGTCGCTGCGGATCAAGAATGCGACCACCGATCGCTATGTCTGGCACACCGGCATGTCGGCGCGCGAATGGCGCGTTCTGGGCATGTTGGGGATTGTGGGCTCGCGCATGCCGTCGGAACTTGCTGACCTTACGGGTATGGATCGCGCAACAATAAGTCGTGCAACATCGCGTCTGGTGCACCTAGGTTACGTCAGCCGCCTACCCAACCAGGCCGACAACCGCAGCCAGACGATCGAGTTGACGCCAGCGGGCGAGGCCTACTGCCAGGCGATCGTGCCGCGCATGGAGCATTCGGGGGAAGAGTGCCGGTCCTTGTTCTCGGCAGGCGAGTTTGCCCTGTTCATCGAGTTTCTGGACCGGATGGATGCGGCCATCGCCGATGGGAAAATCTTCATGGACGGCGCGCAAGATAGTTGAATATGCAATTGGTTTGGATATAGTGCCGCCAGTTCGAAACACCCAGCCTGGAGTCATCCGCTCATGTTGCTTGTCACACCGCTCGAAAAGGGTTCATCGCCGGCGGTGGCGGAACTTGCCGCCTTCTTCGACGAGACGCTGGGCTTCACCCCCAACAGCGTGTTGACGATGCAGCGCCGCCCGGAGATCGCCGAGGCCTTCATCAATCTCAACAAGGCGGTGATGATGAATGCGGGCCGCGTGACCGCCGAACAGAAGCGCTTCATCGGCATGCTCTCCAGCCTCGCCAGCGGCTGCCGCTATTGCCAGGCGCATACCGCGCTTGCGGCAAAGCGCTATGGCGCATCGCGCGAACGGCTCGATGCGATCTGGGAGTACCAGTCGAGCCCGCTATTCACCGATGCCGAGCGCGCTGCGTTCGATTTCGCGGTTGCCGCCGCCTGCGTTCCCAATGCCGTAACGCAAGAGATTGGCGACGCCCTGCATGCACATTGGAGCGATGAGGAAATCGTCGAGATTCTCGGCGTGGTGGCGCTGTTTGGGTTCCTCAACCGCTGGAACGACAGCATGGGAACCTCGCTCGAAGCGGGGGCCGACAATTTCGCCAGCGAAGTGCTTTCCGGCCACGGCTGGAACAAGGGCAAGCACGTCTAGGGTCCGACGGTTTTGCATCGACCCACGGGGATTTTTCGCGCTCCCGCTACTGCGACTTCATCCATTCGCGCCAGATTGTCAGTTGTTTCATGGCAGCAATGCCGAGCGGATGGGGCAGCGAGTGCAGCGGGAAAAAGCGCGCCTCCACCACCTCGCGCCCATCTGGCCTGGCAAGGTCGTTGCAGTTCGCCGAAAACAGGTGGCAGCGGTGCGGCGAACCGGAAATCTCTTCGTCGATAATCGTTACCAGCGTGAGATTGGCTGCCTCGATGCCGGTTTCCTCAAGCAATTCGCGCCGGGCAGCCCGCTCAGGCTCTTCGTGCGCGCCGATACCGCCGCCCGGAAGCGCCCAGACCGCCGGGCCATAGCTGTGGCGCATCATCAGCACCGCGTCGGAAAAATCGTGCACGATGATCGAGCAGCCCGCAATTGGCGTGCGGCGCAGCCGCCGCCAATGATGGCGAAGCCAATGCGCCAGCGGCAGCATGGCCCTGTGCAGCGGGGCGGGGATCAGGTGAAGCATGTAACGCGCTGATGCGATGCGGCCAGCAGCCGCGCGACGGGCAGATCGTTTTCGCCGCGCATCGCCGCTTCGAAGGTCGCCCGCTTGTCATCCCCGCGAATGACGAACAGCAATTCGTCGCTTTCAAGCAGCGCCGGAATGGTGAGCGTGATCCGGTCGAACGGAGCCTCGGGGGGGAGCGGGTCGGGCGTCAAACGGCGGATCGACTGCGGATCGTCGGTGCGGGGGTCGGTATTGGGAAACAGCGATGCAATATGTCCATCGCCGCCCATACCCAGCCAGGCGAGCGCGAAATGCGGCACTTCGTGCGCATCCTGAAGCCGGATGACGTGCGCACCCACGGGTTCGAACAGATCGCGGATCTTTCCGGTATTCGACGCCGCGTGATCCTCAGGCACGATCCGGTCGTCGCCCGGCCACAGCGCGATACGCGGCCAGTCGAGCGCCCGCTTGGCCAGTTCCGCGAAGATCGGGAGCGGGGTTGAACCGCCGGGCACGGTGATCGCGATCGGGCCAGGGCCCGCTGCCAAATGCCGCGCTAGCCGCGCTTCCAGCCAGTCGGCAATCGCGCCGTGGCCGCTGCCCTCGATGATCGTGACTTTCGCCATAGCCGCGACTTCTAGCAAAAGCGCTGGCTGCGCCTAGTGCAAACCGCTGTCATGGCGACAAAATTCGTATGCGCCCGCCGATGACCCATGCCATTGTCAGCGCTGCGCCGCTTCCCAGCGCGCCGCCCATGGCGACCGGCCATGGAGTTCCACACAGGACTGCGACCGCCAGGATGCCAAGGCGCGGCGCATCGATCGATTGGCGCAGCAGCAGCGCCAGCGCGATCGCGCCAAGCGAGCGGGTCGGCTCGCGCAGTGACACCGGGCGCGGCGGCATAACCAGCGCAATGGCTGCGGCAAGCAGCGCCGCTGCTGCGATAGGTGTCTGGGCTCCTATAGGCACCGCGCCATGCAGAACGGCCCCGGCGTGCGCCGCCGCGGCGGCAGTGAGAGCCGCTGTGCCCAGCGCGGCGAGCAGGAGCGAGGCCCGTCTGCCGAGCCGGGCGGACAATTGCGCCACCATGATCTGTGCTCGTCCGCCTTGCGCGGCGGCAAGGCTCAGCACCAGCGCAAGCGCAAAGCCGTGCTCCATTCCCGGATTGTCAGCCTGCCCAGGGGCCGGTGATTGCCAGCGTCGTGGCGGGCGAAAAGACATTGACGAACAGCACCTTGCCATCGGGCGAGAAGCAGGCACCCGCCAGCTCGGTTTGCAGCCGCAGCCGCCCCAGCGGGTATGCGCGCCCATCTGGCGTGATCCCGCGCAGGTGATTGTCGACAACGTCGGTATATTGATCCTCGCAAACGATCAGGTGGCCATGCGGCGCGACGCACAGATTGTCGCCATAGTTGAACTGATCGGTGCTGTCGGATTCGAAGAACAGCTCGATTGCGTCGGGTTTGCCGCCCGATCCGGGCACGAGCCGGAAGATCTGGCCCAGCCCAGCTACGCCGCCACTCGTGCAGCAGAAATAGAGCTCGCCTTCACCCATGTGCAGCCCTTCGCCGCGCGCGAATATGGCCGCGCCCTGCGCCGCGCCGCGAGTGCGCAGATCGTCTTCGGGTGCCTCGACATTGTCGAGATCGATCCAGCGCGCCGTGTAGCTGCGGCGGCGCTCCATCGCAGCGTCGCCATGATTGCGCGTATCGGCGGGACCTTGCTCCAGCGCCAGCGCCTGCAACCTGCCGCCCTCGGCCAGCCTGCCCGCCACCTTGGGGATGAAGCGGTAGAACAGGCTGTCGTCTCTGTCCTCGGTCATATAGGCAATGCCGCTGCGCGGATCGATGCAGGCAGCCTCGTGGTTGAATCGGCCCATTGCCTTCAGCGGCACTGGATCGACCAGCCCGGACGCTGTGGCCGGAATCTCGAAAACATAGCCATGATCGCGCGCCACCAGCATTGCCCGCGAACCCGGCTCCTCGCAGGTAAGCCAACTTCCCCATGGGGTAACGCCGCCCGCGCAATTGCGGATCGTCCCCGCCAGCGTGCGCAGCTGTCGTTCAACCTTGAGCGTCGCGGCATCGAGCACCAGATTGGTCGTCCCGCCCGGGTACACCGTGCCATCGGGTCCGCGGCCATATCCACTGGCGAGCACCGCCCCAGCATCCTGCCCCGGGCGCAGTTCGTGGTTGCGCACCAGCGCCCACTTGCCATTGCCGATATCGAAACAGCCCATACCGTCGGCGGCATCGGGCACACTGCCGCCATCGCTCATCGGATCGCCCAGCTTCGACAGCACGCGGTAGGAAAATCCCTGCGGCAAATCAATCAGCCCATCAGGATCGGGAATCAGCGCGCCGTATCCCGCATCTGCCGAGGCGATTGCCGGGCCAAGCCGCGCACGGCATCCGCTGGCCGCAATCGCTGCGAAGGCCATACCGGTTGCGCCGAGAAAATGGCGACGATCAAGGGCTGTGGGCATCATGAACTCCGTTTTCGGCACTGTAGCTGGCGTTCTGCAACCGGCGCATGAAACTTTGAAGAATGACAGCGGCGGGAAATTCACTCGATCCGGAACGCTGCGATGTAGTGTTCGCAGGGGAGGTGGGCTTCACGCGTCACCATCGATCGGTTCGACAACCGCCAGCAGCGCCTCGACCTGCACTTGCGCGCCTTCAGCCACGTTCAGTTCCGTTATGGTCCCGTCGAACGGCGCGGTGAGCGCGTGTTCCATCTTCATCGCCTCAAGCACCATGAGCCGCTGCCCTGCGGTGACCGCCTGCCCCTCGGCGACATCGACCGCGATGACCTTGCCCGGCATCGGCGCGACGATGTCGCCGTCATGCGCGTGGTGCCCGGAACAGCCGTCCGATCGCGCTTCGGTGAAAACACCTGACCAGCCTTCGTAATCGTAGGCAAAGACCCCTTCATTCTTCACTTTGGCTAAGGGCAAATCCCATCGTGAGCGGCCGGTCAGTTCGACTTCGTGGCGCTGGCCGCCGTGCATCACGCGAATGATTGTCGGGCGGGGTGAGGCATTCAAGCGGAATCCCGCCATCGGCATTTGCCATTTGTCTTCGAGGTCGAGAGTTTCCATCGCCTGCGAGCCCGCTGAGCGAACGGCGAGGAGAAGACCCGCAGCTTCAAGGACGTCGGCTGGTGGTGATTGTGAGGGCACCAGATCGTCGAGGTTCCGCTCGATAAAGCCCGTGTCAAGATCGCCCGCCCTGAACTCGCTGGCGAGCACGAGACTACGCAAGAAACCCGCATTCCACTTCACCGGATAACAGATCGAGTGGCCGAGCTTGGTTGCCAATGCATCGATTGCCGCTTCGCGAGTGTCGCGGTGGACGATCATCTTGGCGATCATCGGATCGTAAAAAGGCGAGACTTCGGATCCCTCTTCGACGCCAGTGTCGATCCGGTTAGAACCATCCCGCCGATTGCTCCGCGCAAGATGGAAATCCTCGAGCTTCCCGATGCTCGGCAAAAACCCCTTGGCCGGGTCTTCCGCATAAAGCCGCGCTTCGATCGCATGGCCGTTGATCGACAGCTCCTCCTGCCGCTTGGGCAGCGGCTCGCCGCTCGCGACCCGCAGCTGCCACTCGACCAGATCGACCCCGGTGATCTCCTCGGTCACCGGGTGTTCGACCTGGAGCCTCGTGTTCATTTCCATGAAGAAGATGCGGTCGGCGCGCAGGCCCTCGGAGGCGTCCGCGATGAATTCGATCGTGCCTGCGCCTTCGTAATCCACCGCCTTGGCCGCGCGCACGGCGGCGGCGCAGATCGCCTCGCGCGTTGCCTCGTCCATGCCGGGGGCGGGGGCTTCCTCGATCACCTTCTGGTGGCGGCGCTGGAGCGAGCAGTCGCGCTCGAACAGGTGGACGACATTGCCGTGCGCGTCGCCGAACACCTGCACCTCGATATGGCGCGGCGAGGTGATCCACTTTTCGAGCAGCACCCGGTCATCCCCGAAGCTGGCCTTGGCTTCGCGGCGGCAGCTTTCGAGCGAGGCTGCGAAATCGGCAGGGCTATCCACTTTGCGCATGCCCTTGCCGCCGCCGCCCGCGACGGCCTTGATGAGGACGGGATAGCCGATCGCCTCGGTCTCCTTGGTCAGCCGCTCGACCGATTGATCCGCGCCGTCATAGCCCGGCGTCACCGGCACGCCCGCCGCGCGCATCAGCTTCTTGGCCGCATCCTTCAGCCCCATCGCGCGGATGCTGGCGGGTTTCGGCCCGACCCAGATCAGCCCCGCATCGATCACCGCCTGCGCAAAGTCTGCATTCTCGCTGAGGAATCCATAGCCGGGATGGATCGCATCCGCCCCGGTCGCCTTCGCTGCCGCGATGATCTTGTCGTCGACGAGGTAGCTTTCAGCGGCGGGCGAGGGGCCGATATGCACCGCCTCGTCCGCCTGCCGCACATGCAGCGCCTTGGCGTCGGCATCCGAATAGACCGCCACCGTCGCCACGCCCATGGCGCGCGCGGTGCGGATCACGCGGCAGGCGATCTCGCCGCGGTTTGCAATGAGGAGCTTCTCTATCATTGGCGCTCGATCACCGTCCTTCGGGGCAATTGTTGGGTTCGACGGTGTACTGGATGCCGGTGACCTTCCACTCGCCATCAATTTTCAGCAGATTGAACACGTCGATCCCGCAGTGGCTTCGCTCGCCATCGAGATCGAAGCTGTATTCGGCCCAGACCACCGCGATATTGCCGCGCACCAGCACCGCCGGGTCCCAATAGACCTCGCGGAAAGTGCCGTTACCTTGTGCGATGTTGGCAAGGTCATCGGCAAAGGTCCGTGTGCGCACGATCTCCTGCCCGTCACGGATGCGGTGCGAGACGAGCAGACCCTGCTCGGTGGAAACCGCGGCGATCACTGCCGGGTCCTTTTCGTTCAGGCCGCGCAGGAACTCGTCAACCGAATGCAAGATCTGCGCATTGGTATCATCCTGCGCCATGGCAGCGGGCCCGCCGCCCATCAGCGCAATCATGGCCAGTAAAAGTGCGAGCAACCTCATCATCTCTCTCCCCCTTGATTTGCCGGATTGCTACGCGTTGGCACGGGCTTGCGCAAGTTGCCCGGCGGGGCAGCACAAGCTCACAAATCCTCGGCCTTCATGTGGAAGATCGGCGTATGCGGCTGATACGCGGCCATGGCATCGAGCAGTTCGGATAGGGTGTCACGCGCGATCAGGATGTTCTGATGCACCGGACGGATGAACCCCACGTCACCCATGTGCCGGTTGAAGGCGATCAGGTGATCGAAGAACCCGAATGCGTTGAGCAGGCCGACAGGGTCGGCATGATAGCCGAGCTGCGCCCAGCTCACCGCCTCCCACAATTCGTCCATCGTGCCGACCCCGCCCGGAATGGTGACGAAGCCGTCCGAAAGGTCGGTGAAACGCTGCTTGCGCTCGTGCATACCTGAAACGGTGATCAGTTCGGAGCAGGCGTGGTTGGCGACTTCGGAATTGACCAGTGCCTCGGGGATCACGCCGATCACCTCGCCTCCCGCTTCGAGCGCACCGCGAGCCACCGCGCCCATCAGGCCCAGCCGCCCGCCGCCATAGACGAGGCCGATACCGCGTTCGGCCAGCTCTGTACCCACGGCCTGCGCCAGATCGATATAGCGCGGGTCGGCAGGCGTGGCCGAACCGCAATAGACCGCCAGTCGCTTCAATTCGCTTGCTCCATGATAAGGTCCTTCAACATCAGTCCGGCAGTTACCTTGGCGCCTGCCAGCACGCCGGGGATGCCTGCGCCCGGATGCGTGCCCGCGCCGACGAAGTAAAGATTTTCGATTACATCGTCACGATTGTGCGTGCGCAGCCAACCGCTTTGCGACAGCAGCGGCTCAAGGCCGAACGCGCTACCCAGATGCGCATTGAGATCATTTGCGAAATCGCGCGGTGAGCAATGGAAGCTGGTCACGATCCGGTCATGGATGTCGGGAATCATGCGGCGGCCGATCTCGTCAAGCACGCGCTTCTCCATCATCGGCCCGACCTGCTTCCAATCGACCGCCAGGTTGCCCAGGTGCGCCACCGGCACGACCGCCCGGAACACGCTCTTTCCGGCCGGGGCCAGCGACGGATCGGTTACCGTGGGGTGGTCCAGAAAGATCATCATGTCGCGCGGCAGCACGCCGTGGATGAAGATATCCTTGAGCAGGCCGCGATAGCGCGGGCCGAACAGGACCGTGCGGTGCGGGATGCCGGGCCAGTTCCCTTCAAGGGCGAAATGGACCACGAACAGCGAAGGGCCAAAACGCTTGCGCGCGAGCTTGCGCGCCTGATCGTCGCCTCGTTTCGTCCGGCCCAGCAGATCACGCCAGGTGTGCATGACATCGGCATTGGATGCGACCGCATCGAACCGCTGCCTCCACCCGCCCTGCGTTTCAACCTCGCAGGCATGCGTGCCGATGGTGTGAATGCAGGTGACGGGGTCGCCCAATCGCACTGCACCGCCGAGCCGCTCGAAATGGCGCACCATGCCCGCTGCCAGCCGATTGGTTCCGCCGCGCGCCCACAGCGCCCCGCCTCGCCCTGCCGGATCGGGCAGCGGGGCATTGACCGCGCTGGTGGTCATCGGATTGCCGCCCGCCATCAATGCGTGGAAACTGAACGCCTGGCGCAGCCGTTCGTTCTCGATATACCTGGAAACTGTCGCATAAACGCTTTGCCAGGCCCGCGCGCGGGCAAGCACAGGGACTGACTTCAGCACGGACTTGAGATCGGGGAACGGCTCCTTGCCCAACCTGCGGTAGCCTTCCCTGTAAATGCGGGCCGAATGTTCGACCAGCCGGTCATAGCCTGCGACATCGGCGGGATTGACCCTGGCGATCTCGGCGGTGAGGGCCTGCGGATCGCTGGAGTATTCAAAATTGGCGCCGTCGGGCCAGTTGAGCCGGTAGAGCGGCGTGACCGGGATCAGTTCGACATCGCGGGCCATTTCATGGCCTGAAAGCGCCCATAGCTCTTCAAGACCGGCCGGATCGGTAATGGCCGCGGGGCCAGCATCGAAGGTGAAACCGCCGCTCTCGCGGGAATGGGCCCATCCTCCCGGCTGGTCGCGCCGCTCGACCAGCGTGGTGGCAATGCCGCTCGATTGCAGGCGGATCGCCAATGCCAGCCCGCCAATCCCCGCGCCGATCACGCACGCGCTGCGCCCGGCATATCGGGAAGGGTCGAGCACGGTGCCATCCGCTGCAAGGCGCGGCGCGAACAGCGTTGCGGCCATCTCAGTGTCGGTCATGCTCGTTTGCGCCCGTCCATGCTGCGGCATGCCCTAGGGCAGCAAACTGCGACGGGCAATCGTCTTGGCGCACCGCCGGACGCCCTTGCGTAACGTGCAAATCTGATCCACCAACCGGCCCGAGGGAGAATATCGATGCGATTCACCAGCATATTGGCGGCGGCACTCGCATGCGCCGCGACCTCGGCCATGGCCGATACGACCGTGATCCACGCCGGTTCGGTGATCCGCGATGCCGATGCCCAGCCCAGCGGGCCTGCCACGATCGTCGTTACCGATGGCCGCATCACCAGCATTGTCGATGGCCATGTCCTGATCGACGGTTCGGATCGAACGATCGATCTCGCGGACAAGACCGTGCTGCCCGGCCTGATCGATCTGCACACGCACCTTTCGGGCGATCCCAGCGGCGAGTTCTGGCGCGAAGCGGTGGAACCGGTCGAATGGGCAGCGTTCGTCGCGGCCAAGAACGCGCGGCTGACAGCGCTCGCCGGTTTCACGACGGTGCGCGACCTGGGCTCGGCCAGCGACCAGGTGACGCAGGCGCTGCGCCGTGCCACCGCCGAGGGGGTGGTCCCGGGACCGCGCGTGATCACTTCGGGGCGGACCATCGCGATCGTCGGCGGACATGGCGATATCAACGGGTTCCGCCGCGAGGTGAATGACGCGCTCGGCACCAGCTTTGCCTGCACCGGCGCGGTCCAGTGCGCCGAGATGGTGCGCACCGCGTCCAAATACGGGGCTGACCTGATCAAGATCACCGCCACCGGCGGCGTGCTCAGCCAGCAGGGACGCGGGCTCGAGGCGCATTTCAGCGATGCGGAGATGCGCAGCATCGTCGAAACCGCCACTTCGCTGGGCCTCAAGGTCGCCGCGCATGCGCACGGCGCACGCGGGGTCGAGGCGGCGGCACGCGCCGGGGTGCAGACGATCGAACACGGCACTTATATCGACGAGGCCGCCGCGCGCGCCATGCGCGAAAACGGCACAATCCTGGTGCCGACCCTGATGGCATTCCAGGGGATCAAGACCAATCTCGGCACGGGTTTCTACACCCCGGTCGTCGAGGAGAAAGTCCGCGCAGTTGCTCCCTTTGCGGAGAGCATTGTCGAGCGGGCGCGCAAATGGGGCATTCGAATCGCCTTCGGCACCGATTCCGGGGTCTATCCGCACGGGCGCAACGCAGGCGAACTGGCGCTGATGCGCAAAGGCGGGATGAGCGACCGCGAAGCGCTTGCAGCCGCCACAACCGTCGCCGCGCAGGTGATCGGCCTTGAAAAGGAGATCGGCCGCATTGCGCCGGGATATTCTGCTGACATCATCGCCGTCGATGGCAATCCGCTTGCCGACGTGGCGATACTCGAAAAGGTCGATTGGGTGATGGTGCGCGGGCGGGTGATCGAATAGCGCCCGTCGAACGGGGTGGCACATTCATCGCCGCCTCGTTGCTCCTCCGGCGCGGTGCGAGTAGCCGCGCCCCAAACACCTCATTACAGGCGAGACATCGAATGACGATCCTGCGTAACACCCTGCTTGCAACTGCCGCATTCGCGCTCACGGCCTCGCCCGCGCTGGCCGATCACCATGGCGGCACGCCCGAGACTGCCGCCGCGCAGCAGGCCAGCGAGCATGACAAACTGTTCGCCCTGTTTGCCGACGCCGATGAGCGCAATCTTGCGCTCAATCCGCTCAACCGCCTGTTCCGCGGCGACGACAGCAATGCCACACGGCTGGGCGATTATCTGACCGATGCGCAGTTCATTGCCGCGCGGACCGATATTCAGCTCAACCTCGCATTGCTGGCACAGATCGATCTCGACAAGCTCGATGAGACCGATCGGCTTGCGTATGATGTCTTCCGCTATACGCAGGAGCAGGATCTTAAGGGCAGCAGCGATGAAATCCGCGCGCTGACCGAAGTGCGCCCGGTCAACCATTTCAGCGGCTTTCATACGTTCTACCCCACCTTTGCCAGCGGGCAGGACGCGGCACCGTTCAAGACGGTGAAGCATTACGAAGACAATCTTGCGCGGCATGACGATTACATTGCCATCACCGATCGCGCGATCGCCAGGTTCCGCGAAGGGATGGCCTCAGGTGTCGTCGAGACCAAGCTGACCATCGACCGGGTAATCAAGCAGCTCGATACGCAGCTGGGTATCCCGGTGGAGGATTCGCAGTTCATGGGGCCGCTCAAGGTCTTTCCGGACGATTTCTCGCAGGCGGACAAGGATCGCCTTTCCGCCGCTTACGAGGCCAAGACCAGGGACATTTACAAGGCGCACGAACGCCTGCGCGATTTCCTGCGCGACGAATATCTGGCGGCCGCGCGCGAAAGCGTGGGCCTCAGCCAGATGAAGGGCGGCGACAAGCTTTATGCGCAGATGATCGAACAGACCACCACGCTGCCGCTCACCGCCGATGAGATTCACAATCTGGGCCTGTCGGAAGTCGCGCGGATCAAGGGCGAGCTTGAGGCGCTCAAGACCGAGGTTGACTATAACGGCACGCTGAATGAGTTCTTCGATTTCGTGCGCACCGATGCGCAGTTCACACCAAAGAGCCGCGAAGCGCTGACGCAGAGCTATTACGATATCGGCAAGCAGGTCGATGCGAAGATCGGCGAGTACTTCTCTTTGCTTCCCAAGTCCGAGCTGAAGATCCAGCCTTACGACCCGGCGATCGAGCAGTTCAGCGCGGGCGGTTCATACCAGCAGGGTGCGCCCGACGGCTCGCGCCCGGGCACTTTCTATTTCAACGCCTATGACCTGCCCAGCCGGCTGACCACGGGCAATGTCACGCTCTATCTGCACGAAGGCGCGCCGGGGCACCATTTCCAGATCAGTCTGGCGCAGGAGAACGAGGCGCTGCCTGCCTTCATGCGTTTTGGCGGGACCACCGCCTTCGTCGAGGGCTGGGGGCTTTATGCCGAGACGCTTGGCTACGAGATGGGGTTCTACAAGGATCCATGGAACCGTTACGGCACGCTGCAGGACGAACAGCTGCGCGCCATGCGGCTGGTCGTCGATACCGGCATCCACGCCAAGGGCTGGAGCCGCGAACAGGCGATCGACTTCATGCTGGCGAATTCGGGCATGACCCGCACCGAGGTGGTGGCCGAAGTCGAGCGCTATATCGCCATCCCTTCGCAGGCGCTGGCCTACAAGATCGGCGCGCTCAAGATCCAGGAGCTGCGCAACCGCGCGCAGGCGGCGCTGGGTGATCGCTTCGACATCAAGGCGTTCCACGAGCAGGTGCTGAACACCGGCGGCCTGCCGCTGGCGGTGCTGGAGCAGAAGATCGACCGCTGGATCGCTGGCCAGAACGGCAGCCGGTCAGGCTCCTGACGAGGGGGCATCGTCCACCGGCAATCCGGCGGCTCAGCCGAACGCCATGAGGGCAGCGCGCTGTTCGAATACGAAAGATGCGAGTGAAAGCGTAAGTCCGGCGATGAACATACGATAGGACCACCCCAACAGGCGGTACTTCTTCCGGTAGAGCACCTGCCCGTTCTGGTAGATGTCGCGCAGCATCACGCGGAAGATATCCTCGTCGCTGCCCAACCGGTCGATCACCCTGTCGGCAAAATCCTCCTCGTCCATGCCGGTGAAAACCCCGAAGAACAGGATGTTGGGCTGGTTGTCGGCAACCGGTTTGGGGCTGACCGAAGGCAGTACCGCCGCCACCGCGAGACACGCGGCAAGGAAAGCGAACAGGCCCAGGACCATCAGCGTGGGCGAGACGGACCCCCGGCTCGCCTGCCCGACTGCGAGCGTGAAGACGACGAAGGCCGCGCCCATCAGCAGGCTTGCCTTCTGGTCGGCCATCTGACTCAGCGCAAGGTTGGTCTGCGTGACGGTGCGCACGAGGTGGATCGCCTGGGGCGAAAAGGTCCGCTCCTCGTGGGAATCCTCGGCCGTCATACCACCCCGAAGGCCAGCATCGCATCGGCCACCTTCTTGAAACCGGCGATGTTGGCCCCCTTGACGTAGTCGGTGTAGCCACCGCCCTGATCGCCGTAGGCAAGGCAGCGTTCATGGATGCCGTCCATGATGTCGCGCAGCATCTGCTGCAACTCGCTTTCAGTCCACGATCGGCGGGCGGAGTTCTGGCTCATTTCGAGGCCCGATACGGCAACTCCCCCTGCGTTTGCCGCCTTGCCGGGGGCATAGAGGATCCGTGCTTTCTTGAAGACGTGGACGCCTTCAAGGTCGGTCGGCATGTTGGCTCCCTCCGATACGGCGATGCAGCCATTGGCGACGAGCGCGCGGGCATCATCACCCAGCAATTCGTTCTGCGTGGCGCAGGGCAGGGCGACATCGCAGGGCACATGCCACGGGGTCTTCCCGGCATGGAAAGCGGCGCCGGGAAATGCCTCGACATATTCCTCGATGCGGCCGCGCCGATGCGTCTTGTGCGCCTTGATCCAGTCGATCTTTTCTTGGGTAATCCCGTCCGGATCGAGGATGAAACCGCCCGAATCCGAGACAGTCAGTACCTTGCCGCCAAGCTGGACGATCTTTTCGGCGGCGTGCGTTGCCACGTTGCCCGAACCCGATATCACGGCCGTCTTCCCGCCCAGGTCCATACCCTTCGTCGCCAGCATATTGGCAAGGAAATAGACCGCGCCATAACCGGTTGCCTCGGTCCGGATCAGCGAGCCGCCCCATTCCAGCCCCTTGCCGGTCAGGACTCCGGTGAATTCGCCCGTGATCCGCTTGTACTGGCCGAACATGAAGCCGATCTCACGCCCGCCGACGCCGATGTCCCCGGCGGGAACGTCGATATCGGCGCCGATGTGGCGATAGAGTTCGGTCATGAAGCTTTGGCAAAAGCGCATGATCTCGCGCGTGCTCTTGCCTTTCGGGTTGAAGTTCGAGCCGCCCTTGCCGCCGCCCATGGGCAGGCCGGTCAGGGCATTTTTGAAGGTCTGTTCGAAAGCCAGGAATTTGAGCACGCTTTCGGTAACGCTTTGATGAAACCTGATCCCGCCCTTGTATGGCCCGATCGCGTTGTTGTTCTGCACGCGCCAGCCGCGCTGGACCCGGATATTACCCTTGTCGTCTTCCCAGCAGACCCGAAAGCTCACGACCCGATCCGGCTCGGCAATCCGGCGCAGGATCTGCTCGCTGTGATAATCTTCCTTGTCGGCGATGAAATCGAAGATGTCTTCCGCAACTTCCTGAACTGCCTGGACAAATTCGTCCTGGTGCGGGTTTCTGCGCTTCACACCTTCCATGAAGCCGTTGAAATCGACGTGATCGGAAACAGCCATGCCTCACCCCCATCCCGTGCATGTTGAACGATCGACCCGGCAGTATGATTTGACGCCTTATCCGCCGAATGCGGCGTTGGGGCAAGTCTGAGTGGTCAGGCTTCGCGAACCGCGGCCACCTTGATGTTCGGACTGCCGTGTCATACGCCCCCCGGCGGCCCTTTCGCGTTGAACGGACGTAGGCTGTCCAGCCATCAAGGGTCAGGGCCCATTAAGCACATGGCCGTGGCTTGAGCCAGAATGGTTCAGGGCGCGGAGCGAGCGAAGGGGAATAGTGGTGCTATTGAACGAGCGAGTAACAAAGCCATGGACCATTCTGGCCAAGCCCTTCGGGTGGCCGTTTGCGGGCGAACTGCTGCGTCAACCACCTCAAAGGGAGAATGGCTCCCTTTCTCAGTGTCTTCCTTGCATTTCATCCCGCAAACGAGCCACCACGGCTCATGCGGTTAATGGGTCCTGACCCGAGGATACCCGAATGAACGCTTTGCCGCCGCCTGCCCGCCGCCTGCTCGGCAATTCGGATATTGCCATTTCGCCTCTGGCCTGGGGCATGTGGCGATTGGCCGAAAATGGCCGCAGTGCGGGTGATGCCGCAAGGCTGGCGCACGGGGCACTCGAAGCGGGCATCACCCTGTTCGACACCGCTGACATTTATGGCTTCGACGGGACAGCGGGTTTTGGCGATGCCGAGGCGCTGCTTGGTGAGGTGCTGGCGAGCGAACCGGGTTTGCGCGCGCGCATGGTGCTGGCGACCAAGGGCGGCATTTGTCCGCCGCTGCCTTATGATCAGTCCCCGGCCTATCTCGCCAGCGCGATCGACGCCTCGCTCCGGCGGCTCAATGTCGAGTGCATCGATCTCTATCAGATCCACCGGCCCGACATTCTCGCGCATCCGCAGGAAGTGGCGCGCACGCTGGAAAATGCCTTGGCGGCGGGCAAGGTCCGCGCTCTCGGTGTCTCGAATTTCACCATCCAGCAGATCGAGGCGCTCAACCATTTCCTAGATCACGCGCTGGTCGCCACGCAGCCCGAAATCAGCCCGCTGCGCATCGCCCGTTTCGAGAATGGCGAGCTTGACCAGGCAATGCATCTGGGCCTCACCCCGCTCGCATGGTCGCCGCTCGGCGGGGGCAGGCTGCTTTCGCCTGAAACCCCGCGCGAGCGCGCAGTCGCGGCGGCGCTTGACCGGATTGCCGAGGATCAAGGCGTCAGCCGATCGGTCGCCGCCTATGGCTGGTTGATGGCTCATCCTGCCGGAATTGTCCCGATCATTGGCTCGCAGAATGCTCAACGGATTGCCGAGGGCGCGCAGGCGCTCGGCATGCGCTGGACGCGCGAAGACTGGTACGGGGTGCTGGTCGCCGCGCGTGGAGAAAAATTGCCATGACAATCATTTCCGATCAACAATGCGGAAATGTCTGGGCGCCGGAGCAGAGACGGTAGGAATGAAGGACCACACATCGAGCATGTTTGACCTTGCCGTCATCGGTGGTGGAATAAATGGCGCCGGGATTGCGCGCGATGCCGCGGGGCGCGGGGCGAAGGTCATTCTGTTCGAAGCGGGCGATCTGGCGCGCGGGACTTCGTCGTCATCGACCAAGCTGATCCACGGCGGGCTGCGCTATCTGGAGCATTACGAGTTCGCATTGGTGCGCGAATCGCTTCAAGAGCGCGAACTGCTGTGGGGGATCGCGCCGCATATCATCCATCCGCTGCGGTTCGTGCTGCCGCATGTCGCCGGGCTGCGCCCGCGCTGGCTGGTGCGGCTGGGACTGTTCCTTTATGACCATATCGGCGGGCGCAAGCGATTGCCTGCGACCCAATCGATCGCCCTGACGCGCCACCCGGCAGGCGCGCCGCTCAAGCCGGAATTCCAGACCGCCTTTGTTTATTCGGATTGCTGGGTGGACGATGCGCGGCTGGTGGTGCTCAACGCGCGCGATGCGGCGGACCGTGGAGCCGAAGTCCGCACCAACTCGCGTGTCACCTGCCTGACGCGGGTGGGCGATCACTGGCGCGTCGATGCAGGCGGGCAGAGCTTGTTGGCGCGCGCGGTGGTGAACGCGGGAGGACCGGGAGTGCTTGACGTTCTTGCCGCAGTGCATATCCCGGCGACGCATGGCCTGCGGCTGGTGCGCGGATCGCATATAGTGGTGCCTCGCCTGTTCGAGCATGAATGGGCCTATTTCTTCCAACTGCCCGACGGGCGCATCTTCTTCGCCATCCCTTACGAGCATGACTTCACCCTGATTGGCACCACCGATGCCGATCACACCGGCGGGCTCGATCATATCGCGGCGAGCGAGGAAGAGATCGCCTATCTGTGCGAGGGGGCCAGCCGGTTCTTCCGCAAACCTGTGACGCCGCCAGATGTGGTGTGGAGCTATGCCGGAGTGCGAGCGCTGGTCGATGACCATTCGGGAAAGCCCGAAGCCGCGACGCGCGGATACCGGCTCGAGATGTCCGATGAGAGCGAAGGGGCGCCGCTGCTCAATGTCTATGGCGGCAAGATCACCACCTATCGCCATCTTGCGGAAGAGGCGATGGAATTGCTCGGCGAGCGGGTTACGGCAATGGCGGGGCCCGGCTGGACCAGCACCGAGCAGCTGCCTGGCGGCGATTTCGCGGTCGACGGGATCGATCGCCTGATCGAGCGATTCCGCGCCGAGTTTCCCTTCTTCGACGGGCGCACCGCCGACCGCCTGTGCCGCGCCTATGGCACCGCGGCATTCGCGATTTTCGCGGGTGCGGCTTCGCTGGCGGAGTGCGGCGTGCATTTCGGCCACGGGCTTACCCAGCGCGAGGTCGATCACCTGGTCATGCGCGAATGGGCGCGTACGGCTGAAGATATCCTTTGGCGCAGGACCAAGCTGGGGTTACGCCTTTCACAGCGAGAGGCTGCGGCCCTTGATGAATTTCTCAAGCAGATGGAAGTGGCATGAAACCGAAGATCGTGGCCGTAGGCGGGACGGTAACGCCTGCAAGCGCGACCGAATTGGCGCTTCGCTATGCGCTGAGGCCGGCCGAGGAAGCGGGCGCGGACGTGCGGGTCTTTGGCGGCGAATATCTGTGTACGCTGCCGCATTACCGGGGCGCGGGCCATTCGCCGGCTGACGGCAGTGAACTGGTCGAGGCGGTGCGGCAGGCGGACGGCGTGCTGATCGCGGCACCCGGCTATCACGGGACGGTTTCCGGGCTGGTCAAGAACGCGCTCGATTACCTCGAGGATCTGGCCGCGGACGAACGCCCGTATCTCGATGGGCGGGCGGTGGGACTGATCGCCTGCGCTTCGGGCGATCAGGCGGCGATGGGCACGGTCCAGACCTTGCGCAGCATCGTCCACGCACTACGCGGCTGGCCCACTCCCATGGCTGCCACCTTGCGGACCTATCACGGGATGTTCTCGCCCGAGGGTGAATGCCTCGACGACCGTGTGCGCTCTCAGTTGCGGCTGGTGGGTGAACAGGTTGTGCACGGCGCGCGCAGCTTTGCATCGAAGGTGCGTGACGAGGAGTGAGCTGATACGAACAGGCGCTTCAGCCGTCGATGGCGGCGAAGCAATGAAGGTAGCGTCGTGCTTCTAAAGTCTGTCGTGCCCACCGGTTGAGCCAAAGCCCCCGGTTCCGCGCGCAGTAGCGTCAAGTTCGGCGACTTCGATCCAGCGCGCCTGCGTGACCGGGGCCAGCACCAGCTGCGCCACACGGTCGCCGCGCGCGATGACGAACGGTTCGGCGCCGTGATTAATCAGGATCACCTTCAACTCGCCGCGATAGTCCGAATCGATCGTGCCCGGCGTGTTCGGCACCGTGATGCCGTGCTTCAGCGCCAGGCCCGAGCGAGGCCGGACCTGAATTTCGTACCCAGGCGGTATCGCCAGCGCCAGCCCGGTTGCCACCGCATGGCGCGCGCCCGGTGCCAGCGTTACATCTTCGGCGGAAACCACATCCATGCCCGCCGCGCCCGATGTGGCATAGTGCGGAAGGTCCAGTCCTTGGCCATGGGGCAGGCGCGCGACCGCGACGCCGACGGTATCAGGCATCCTCTGCCTCTTTCAGTGCCGTCGCAACCCGCTCAAGCAGCGCAATCGCCACTTCCAGTTTGGGCATTTCATCAAGGCTTTCGATGCCATTGCCCGTCACAATGTGCACACGGTTGGTGTCGCCCCCCATAACGCCCTTGCCCTTGGGGCCGGAGACATCGTTGGCCACGATCCAGTCCGCCGCCTTGCGTTTGCGCTTCTGCTTGGCATGTTCGAGCACGTTTTCGGTTTCGGCGGCAAAGCCCACCACCAGCGCCGGGCGCTTGTCGCTCGCCGCGACATTGGTGAGAATGTCGGGGTTTTCCTCAAGGATCAGCGCGGGCGGGGCGGAGCCGCGCTTCTTCATCTTGTCGCCGCGATATTCCTTCGGCCGCCAGTCGGCCACAGCGGCGACCATGATCGCGACATCGACAGGAAGCGTCTGGCGCACCACGTCGGCCATGTCGTTGGCCGATTCGACATTGACCCGCTCGACGCCCTTGGGCGTGATGAGCGACACCGGCCCCGCGACCAGCGTCACCTTTGCCCCCAGCGCAGCGGCGGCGGCGGCGATGGCAAAGCCCTGCTTGCCGGACGAACGATTGGCGATGTAGCGCACCGGATCGATCGCTTCCCATGTCGGCCCGGCGGTAACGAGGATATGGCGTCCCTTCAGCGGGCGATGCCCCTTGGCGACGGCAAACTGCTCACCGCCCAGCGCGTCCTCTATCCGCTCCTCGATCGCATCCGGCATGGCCGGTTCCCCATCGATCGGTTCCGGTGGGGCAGTGCCTGCACCGGTCTTGACCAGATGGTTCATCGCGGCGGGATCGGTTGGCGGGGCCGAACTTGCTCCACCCTTCTTTGCCAGCAATGGCCCGCCCAGATCGGGCACGGCTTCGGGTTCGCCGGGTTCGGCGATTTCCTCGTCGCCGGTTCCTTCGGCATCGGCCTGTTCGAGATACTCGGCCTCGAGCTCCTCGGCGCTGCGCTTGGGGGTCGATCGCGGGATGATCGAGGAGAGCAGGCTGCCAAGACTGCTGAGCCGCGATTCGGGCTCGGGTTCCGCCTCGATGGCTTCGACTTCGATTCCCTGGACTGCGGGTTCGTCCGCGGGTGTGTCCGCAGGTTCGCCCGCGGGTTCGCCAGCCGCCGCAGGTGTCGGGGCCGGAGCAGGTGCGGGCAGATCGACCTCGATGCCCAGATGCGCGCCGATGGCTGCCCAGATCACCTCAGGCTCGGGCAGGCGGCCATAGCCGAACTCACCGCATGCCATGGCGCCCTGATCGGGATCGAGCACCTCGACGCCCGCCTGCCGCAGCCAGGCGATATTGCGCTGCGTCGCCTCGTGCTCCCACATGCGCACATTCATCGCCGGAACCGCCATCACCGGCTTGTCGGTGGCGAGGATAAGGGTGGTTGCCAGATCGTCGGCGATACCTGCCGCCATCTTCGCGAGCAGGTCAGCCGTCGCCGGGCAGACCACCACCAGATCGGCCTCGCGGCTGAGCTGGATATGCCCGATCTCGGCCTCGTTCTTGAGGTCCCACAATGTAGTGTAAACCGGATTTTCGCTGAGCGCGGCGAGCGCCATCGGGGTGACGAACTGCTGCCCGCCATCGGTCACCACGCATGTCACATCGCCGCCGCCCTTGCGCACAAGGCGCACGAGCTCGCAGGCCTTGTAGGCCGCGATCCCGCCACCCACGACAAGCAGGATTTTCGGAACCGTGTTGCTCACCAGTTCAGCATCGCACTAACGGGATGAGAAAGGCTCATCTTTCCTGAAGTCCCCCAATGTTGCATTCTCACTTGCTCAAGATACGCCTAGTCGCAAGCGAGGCCCTAGCCAACCCTGCGACATAGTGGTTAAATTTTGCCTAGCGCTATGCCCGATTGGGGCGCAAGAATGCACGCAGATTCATGGGAGATGAGGCAAATGCTGGTTATCCTGCGCGCGCTGCTGTTGTTAGATGGCATGTTTTTCATCCTGATGGGTCTCAGCTTCCTGATCGATCCGGCTGGAGCGGGCGGCAATTTCGGGATGGTTCCGCAAGGGACCCTGGGGCTGGCATCGATCCGTGCCGATATGACCGCGTTTTTCGTCATTGCGGGAACATGCCTTGTCTGGGGTGCATGGTGGCGCCGGGGCGATCCGCTGCTGGTCACCGCCGGGCTGATGGGAATTGCGCTGCTTGGCCGCCTGGTCACGTTGGGGATCAATGGGCCGCATGAAGGCTGGTGGGGGCCGATGCTGATCGAAGCGGTCACGTCGATCCTGGCGCTGATCGGCAGCCGCCTTCTGCCGCACACTGCTTTCGAACCGGACGAGGCTTCCGGTTAGAGTGATTTCAAGTGAAATGGAGCATTTCACGACTCGAAAATCACGGTAAAACAAGAAACTAGACCGGGATTTTGATTCAATCAAAATCGAACAAGGTCTAGCCGATCCAGCCCAGTATCAACGCGGTCACAACCGTTCCTGCACCGAGCGCCGCAGCGAGCAGATAGCCCGCCAGATCGCCTCCCTGTCGGGCGCGGCTTTCCCATACGAGATCGATATCGGGCAGCGGCGGCGGCTCAGGCGCGCCGCCCCTTGGCGGAAACTTCTCCTCCAGCCGCCGCAGCAACGCGGGCAGGCCCAGCAGCGTTCTGGCATCCTCCCGAATCCGGTCGGCCAGCGCGGCTTCGGGGCCCAGCTCGTCGCGCACCCAGGCGCGCACGAACGGCGCCGAAACGTCCCACATGTTGATCTGCGGGTCGAGCTGCGTCGCTATCCCTTCGACCATCACCATGGTCTTTTGCAGCAGCAACAGGTGCGGCTGGGTCTGCATGTCGAAATCGCGGGTGATGGCGAACAGCCCGTCGAGCATCTGCCCCACGCTCAGTTCCGCGACCGGCTTGCCGCGCATCGGTTCGCCCACCGCGCGCAGCGCCGTCGCAAACTCCTCCACCGAATGATACGCGGGCACATATTGCGCCTCGAAATGGATTTCGGCGACGCGCCGGTAATTGCCGGTGGTAAGGCCGTGGAGGATTTCGGCCAGCCATGCGCGTGCGCGCCGGTCGATCCGCCCCATGATGCCGAAATCGATCGCGGTGATGGTTCCGTCATCCTGCACGAACAGGTTGCCCTGATGCATGTCGGCATGGAAAAATCCGCCGCTGATGGCCTGCGTCAGAAACGCGATCACCAGCCTGCGCGCGAGCAGCGGCAGATCATGCCCGCGCGCCTTCAATTCATCGACATCGCTGATCTTGACCCCGTCGATCCAGTCGATGGTCAGCACGCGGCCATTGGTCCGGTCCCAGTCGATCGCCGGAACGCGATAGCCTTCGATGCCCGTCATTGCCTCAGCCAGTTCGGAAGCCGAGGCCGCTTCGCGCCTGAGGTCAAGCTCACGGCCCGTCCAGCGCTTGAAATTGGCGATGGTCAGGCGCGGGCGCAGGCGTGCCGCTTCGCCGCCCAGCGCCTCGAGATGCGCTGCGGCCCATTCATAGGTCGCGATATCGCGGGCAAAGCGTTCCCGTATGCCGGGACGCAGGACCTTCACCGCCACCTGCCTGCCATCGGTTGTGACGGCGCGGTGGACCTGCGCGATCGAGGCCGAGCCAACGGGCTGCGGATCGATTTCGCTGAACAGCTCTTGCGACGGGCGGCCAAAGCTGGCCGCGATCGAGGCTTCGATTTCCTCATAGGGCACCGGCGGCAGGCTGTCCTGCAATGTCAGGAGATTGCGTGCAGCCGCCTCGCCTACAAGATCGGGCCGCGTCGCCAGCGTCTGGCCGAGCTTGATCGCGGCGGGGCCAATCGCCTGGAATGCGCCGGCATAATCCGGCTCGGGCAGTTCGCGCGCGCCAAACCGCGCCACGCGCGCCAGTCGCTTGACCGGCAGCGGCGTATTGGCGTCACGCTCGATCCCGCGCAGCGCGCCGTGGCGGGCAAGCGTGCGGCCCCATTTGAGCAGCCGGAAGATGTGCGTTGCCGAACTTGCCACCTTCAGACTTTCCAGCCCGAATGGATCGCCACCAGCCCGCCCATGATCGGCTCGACCCGCGTGTTTTCGAAACCCGCCGCGCGGATCATCGCTTCGAAGCGCGGCATATCGGGAAAGCGGCGGATCGATTCGATGAGATAACGGTAGGAGTCCGCATCGCCCGCAATCGCCTTGCCGATCCGGGGCACCAGATGGTGCGAATAGAGGTCGTAGGCTTCCTTGAATCCGGGCCACTGTGTGGTCGAGAATTCGAGGCAGAAGAACCGCCCGCCGATCTTGAGCACCCGGTGCGCCTCTTTCAGCGCGGCGGGAATATCGGTGACGTTCCTGATGCCGAAGGCGATCGTATAGGCATCGAACATTGCCGAGGGATAAGTCAGCTTTTCAGCGTTCTGGTTCGACCAGACGAGGCCGTTTATCCCGCGCTCCATCGCGCGTTCGACCCCGACGTCGAGCATGTCCTGGTTGATATCGGCCACGGTCACTTCGGCACCGCGCGCGGCCATGCGGAAGGCGATGTCGCCGGTGCCGCCCGCCATGTCGAGTATCGCCTCATGTGGCCGCGGTTTGACCCGGCGCACGAAACGGTCCTTCCACAGCCGGTGCATTCCCCCGGACATGGCATCGTTCATCACGTCATAGCTTGACGCGACGCTGGAAAAGACCGCGCCCACGCGGCGGGTCTTTTCGTCGGGTTCTACCTCTTCGTAGCCGAAGGACACTGTATCTGTCATCGTCGCGGCCTTAGGATGAATTGCGCGGCGGGCAAAGGGTGTTAAGCAGGGCTCCATGCCCGAATTGCCCGAAGTCGAAACCACCGTTCGCGGGCTTGCCCGCTTCCTCGAAGGTGAGCGGATCGAACGGGTGACGCTCAACCGGCCCGACCTGCGCCGCCCGTTTCCGCCCGATCTGGTGCAGGCGATGACGGGAGCGCGCGTTATCGGCCTCGGCCGCCGGGCCAAATACGGGCTCATCCACACGGATCGCGGGCGCAGCATGGTCTTCCACCTGGGGATGAGCGGGCGCTGGCGGATCGATCCGGCGACCCCCGACCGGCACGATCACCTTGTCCTAGGCACACAGGCGCACAACTTCGCGCTTTGCGACCCGCGCCGCTTCGGATCGGTCGATCTGGCGGAGACTGCCGCGCTCGATGCGTGGCCAGCATTTGCCGCGCTGGGGCCGGAGCCGTTGGGCGATGGCTTTTCCGCTGACCATCTGCGCGCGACGCTGAAGGGACGCACGCAGGCGATCAAGGCCTGCCTGCTCGACCAGCGGATCGTCGCGGGTCTGGGCAATATCTACGTCTGCGAAGCGCTCCACCGTGCCGGCATCGACCCGCGCCGGGCGGGCGGCAAGGTTACGCGCGCGCAGCTGGCGGGGCTGGTTCCCGAAATCCGCGAGGTGTTGCTCGGTGCAATCAGCGATGGCGGATCGAGCCTGCGCGACTATGCCCGGCCCGATGGCGAGCTGGGCTATTTCAGCACGCGCTTTGCCGTCTATGACCGCGAGGGGCAGCCGTGCCAGCGCCAGGATGGCGGGACCATCCTCCGCATCGCGCAAGGCGGGCGCAGCAGCTGGTACTGCCCGCGCTGCCAGAAGTAGAGCCGCGCCCCAAGCGAATCCTTGACCTTTATCCGACACCCCACTATGTGGCCCGCTTTCCGGCGATCCGTCGCCGCGTCAGCACGCAGGTTTCAGACAAGGATACGGTCGCCGCCAAGGTGACCTGAAGCAAGGACGAACATGGCCAATACGCCGCAAGCAAAGAAGCGCATCCGCCGCAACAACAATCGGGCCGAAATCAACGGCTCGCGCATCAGCCGCATCCGTGGCTTCGTCAAGAAAGTCGAAGCCGCGATCGAAGGTGGTGACCGCAAGGCAGCCGAGGAAGCGCTGCGTGCAGCCCAGCCGGAAATGGCCCGCGGAGTTGCCCGCGGGGTGATGCACAAGAACACTGTGGCGCGCAAGATGTCGCGCCTGACCAGGCGAGTCGCCTCACTGTGATTCGCCTGCCCTGAACGGGCATTTCGCTCTGGAAAATGTTGATGGGGTCGGCCCTTGCGGGTGCGGCCCCTTCGCTTGCCCGGCGAATCCCCGAACGGGGTCCGGCAAACCCTAGGATTTCCCGCGATTCGCGCGGTTTCTTGGCATAAAATATCTTGTTTTCAAACACATCAACGGGAGTCTGCGGGTTTACCCCCTGTCAACCTGTTTATTTCGTTTTTTTTACACTTAACCCCCTTGCGAATTGCGCAAAGGCGTAGATAAATCGCCCTTGCCCGGCGCGGGACAGCCTGGGTGATTACAGTCTTGGATGATTGGGGGGTGCGCGCAGGCGGCAGCTTCGCAGCAACGGCGAAGCTTTGCCTGAAGGTCGATCGCACGGCCCGACAAACGGGGTCCGGGGCAGGGCCGCGAAAAGGCTGAATGGCAGGGAGGGCGGCTCGCGGGCTGACCGGGGGAACAGGGCGAATTGGCGGCAATGGTGCAAAATCAGGAAAATGCGCAGATTTCCAAGCGCAAGCGCGACGAGGACTTGATGGAAGACGCCGAAGCGGTGAATCTTGCAGCCGATTGGGCGGACATCAGCCAGGGCCTGCGCAAGGACTTGGGGCATCAGCTCCACAGCCAATGGATCAGACCGATTCAGTTGGGCAGTTTCTGCAAGGATTCGGGCACGCTCGATCTCTTCCTACCGACCGAATTTTCCGCCAACTGGGTCAACGACCGCTTTCATGATCGTCTCCAGCTGGCATGGAAGATTGCCCGCAGCGAAGTGCGCAAGGTCCGCATCCAAGTCCATCCCGGCAGGCGCAAACTCCCTGAGCTCAGGCTCGAGAACGGCCGTCATCCGGCCAATGACGGGCTGGACAACCGATCCTTTGCGGTCGGCGCCGGGGCGATGGGCGATGCGGGTTTCAGTTCCTCGGTCGGACTTGACCCTTCGCTGACCTTTGCAGCGTTCGTCACCGGCGAAGCCAACGTGCTGGCGTGCAATGCGGCGCAGCGCATGGCCGCGACCGAGCAGCCGCAATTCTCGCCGCTCTATCTCAAGGCCGCGACCGGCCAGGGCAAGACGCATCTGCTGCATGCGATCGGGCATGCCTATCTGGCGGCGCATACGCGCGCGCGCATATTCTATTGTTCGGCCGAACGCTTCATGGTCGAATTCGTCCAGGCGCTCAAAGCCAACCAGATGATCGAGTTCAAGGCGCGGCTGCGCAGCTTCGATCTGCTGCTGGTCGATGACATCCAGTTCATCATCGGCAAGGCAAGCGCGCAGGAAGAACTGCTTTATACCATCGATGCTCTGCTGGCCGAGGGCAAGCGGCTGGTGTTTGCCGCCGACCGCGCGCCGCAGGCGCTGGACGGGGTCGAACCGCGCCTGCTCAGCCGGTTGTCGATGGGTCTGGTGGCGGATATCCAGCCCGCCGACATCGAATTGCGCCGCTCGATCCTCGAATCGAAGCTGACGCGCTTCGCCCCGCTTGAGGTGCCCGGCGACGTGCTCGAATTCCTCGCGCGCACCATCACGCGCAATGTCCGCGAGCTGGTGGGGGGACTCAACAAGCTGATCGCCTATGCCCAGCTCACGGGCCAGGAAGTCTCGTTGCAGCTCGCCGAAGAGCAGTTGACCGATATCCTTTCGGCCAACCGCCGCCGGATCACGATCGACGAGATTCAGCGCACCGTGTGCCAGTTCTACCGCATCGATCGGGCCGAGATGTCGTCAAAACGCCGCGCCCGCGCCGTGGTGCGTCCGCGCCAGGTGGCGATGTATCTGGCCAAGGTGCTGACGCCGCGATCCTATCCTGAAATCGGGCGCAAGTTCGGTGGGCGCGATCATTCGACGGTGATCCACGCCGTGCGGCTGATCGAGGACCTGCGCCAGCGCGATGCCGATATGGACGGCGATGTGCGCAGCCTGCTGCGCCAGCTGGAGAGCTGAGCGCTTTTCCACTGCCTTTGCACATTGGTTCCACACCATTTCCACAAGCTGCCAACAGGCCTTTCGACAGGCTCAAGACATGCCTTTCGGCAGCTTTTGCACAAGCCTGTCGACAGGCCATGGTCGGCAGGCCTAAGGGGCGCGGATGAGCGATACCCCCTTCTCGTCAGGCACCAACCCACTGCCCCAGAGCTTCCGCAGCGCGCTTGCACGCGGGCTGCGTGGCCACTGCCCGCGATGCGGCGAGGGGAGCCTGTTCCGCAAATGGCTCAAACCGCGCGATGCCTGCCCGTCCTGCGCGCTCGATCTGAGGCCGCAGCAGGCAGACGATTTTCCCGCCTATATCGCGATCTTCGTGACCGGCCATCTGCTGGCACCGGTGATTATCCTCCTCGCGCTCGATTTCGCGCTCACCACCTTGCAGATGGCGGCGATCATCATGCCGCTGGCAATCGCCATGATCCTGTTCCAGCTCCAACCGGCCAAGGGCGCGGTGATTGCGATGCAGTGGTGGAACGGCATGCACGGCTTCAAGCGCGAACGTGCTGACGAGGTCGCCAGCCCGTGAGCCTATCCAGCGATCGCCTTGCCCGGTTCGCACGGCATATCGTGCTGCCCGAGATAGGTGGCGCTGGTCAGGTCGCGCTGAGCAAGGCGCATGTCGCGCTGATCGGGCTGGGCGGGATCGGATCGCCCGCACTGCAATATCTGGCGGCGGCAGGCGTTGGACGCTTTACGCTGGTTGACGATGATCTGGTCGATCTCAGCAACCTCCAGCGCCAGACGATCTTCACCACGCGCGACATCGGCCATGGCAAGGCGGTCGCCGCGCGCCAATGGATGGCCAGTTTCGATCCGGCGCTCATGGTCGAGATCAGCGACGCGCGAATCGCTCGCGAGAATGCCGGCGGGCTGATCGCAGGCGCGGATCTGGTGTTCGACGGGACCGACAATTTCGCCACCCGCCTCGCCGTGTCGGACGCCTGCGTCAGTGCAGGTATACCGCTCCTCAGTGCTGCGGTGGGCCGTTTTCAGGGGCAGGTGGGCGCGTTTGCCGGGCATTTGCCGGACCAGCCATGCTATCGCTGCTTTGTCGGCGACGCCTTCGATGCCGAGGATTGCGACTCATGCGCCGAAGACGGCATGTTGGGCGCGATGGCAGGCTGGGTCGGCAGCTTCGCGGCGATGCAGGCGGTGCGCGTGCTGCTCGACGGGGTGAGCATGCTCGGCGATCCGCAATGGGGCAGACTGCACGTTCTTGACGGGCTGAAGCCGGCCATGCGCGCACTGGTCATCGCGAAGGACAAGGCCTGCCGGGGGTGCGGCCCGGTTCGGGGCTGACTTCACCTGTTTCGTTCAGGCGGCGAACATCTGATCGAGCGAGCCGAACGCCTTCATCTCGATCGCATTGCCCGCCGGATCGCGCAGGAACATGGTCGCCTGCTCGCCCGGCTGCCCCTTGAAGCGGATGGTGGGCTCCATAACGAAGGCGGTGCCCGCGGCGCGCAACCGATCGGCCAGCATGTGCCAGTCCTCCATCGTCAGCACCACGCCGAAGTGCGGGACCGGCACCTGATGCCCGTCAACCGGGTTCGATCCCCGATCACCACCACCGGGCGCGAGATGCGCGACGATCTGGTGGCCGTAGAAGTCGAAATCGATCCATTCGGCGCTGCTGCGCCCTTCGCGGCAACCCAGCACCCCGCCGTAAAAGGCGCGCGCGGCGGCCAGATCGTCGACGGGAAAGGCGAGGTGGAACGGGCGCAGGCTCATCGCACGGCGAATACCGCTTGAGTGTGCCCGTGCCAAGCGCTGCGGACGCCGGCCAGCCTCGACAGCACCAGCCTGAACGATTAGTGCTGAACGCCATGAAGCTCATCATCGGCAACAAGAACTATTCGAGCTGGTCGCTGCGCGGCTGGCTGGCGGCGAAGCAATCGGGGCTGATGTTCGAGGAACTGACGGTCAATATCGACAGCGAGGAATGGGATGCGGCCAAGCGCGCGATGGCCGAGGTTCAGCCCAGCCATGGCAAGGTTCCGATCCTGTGGGACGGCGAAACGGTCATCTGGGACAGTCTGGCGATCCTCGAGTACCTGGCCGACCGGGTCGGGCGCGAGCGTTTCTGGCCCAGGGACGATGCCGCACGCGGACTGGCACGGGCGATGGTCGCGGAAATGCACAGTTCCTACCAGGCGCTGCGCCGGGAGTGCCCGATGAATGTCCGCGGCCGCGTGGCGCTGACCGCGATCAGCAATGAAACCCGCGCCGATGTGGTGCGCATCCTCACCCTGTGGGCCGAGGCGCGGGCACGTTTCGGGCAGGGCGGGCCGTTTCTGTTCGGCACCTTCGGCGCTGCGGACGTGTTCTATGCACCGGTCATTTCGCGATTTGTCACCTATGGCATCGGGGTGCCCGGCTTTGCCCAGTCCTATGTCCAGGCGATCTGGGAGCATGAATGGATGCAGGAATGGGTCAAGGCGGCAGAAGACGAGCAATGGGTGATCAAGAGCTTCGAGGTGCCCAGCAGATGATCGCCCGGCGGTTGGGGCCTGCGGTGTTCCAGCTTTGCCTGGTCCTCGCGCTGCTTCTGCCCGCTCCCGCGCAGGCCTGGGGCGCATATGGCCACCGGGTGACGGCGCAGATCGCGCTGGCCAATGTCAGCCCTGAGACCCGGGCCAGGATCGCAGCGCTGCTGCGCGCCGCGCCCGAGCTGGCGACGCCGGACTGCAAGCTCGCCTCGCTCGAGGATGCCGCAGTGTGGCCCGATTGCCTGCGCGGCGAGGGTTGGCGCTGGGGCTATACCTTTGCCTGGCATTATCGCACCGCGCCGATCTGCGAAGCTTATAACCCCCGCAGCAACTGCGCGGGCGGCAATTGCGTGATCGCGCAGATCGAGCGAAGCCACCGCCTGCTCGCCGATGAGAGCCTGCCCGCGCACATCCGGCTCGAGGCGCTGGCCTTCCTCGTCCATTTCGCGGGCGACATTCATCAACCGCTCCATTCGGGCGACAAGGACGATCGCGGCGGCAACGACCGGGTGACGGATTACGGTATCGTCCCCGATCGCAACCTGCATTCGATCTGGGACAGCGCGCTGGCCGAACGCGCGATCTCGAGCGCACATCCACAGTTGGTCCGGCGCTACTCTGCCGAAGAGCATGCCGCGCTGGCTGGCGGCGATGCTGCGGACTGGGGGCGTGAGAGCTGGCAGGCGGCGCGCGATTTCGTCTATCCCAACGCTTTCGATACCGATCCCTGCGCGGGCGAACTGCCCGGTGAGACCGCGCTGACGCAGGAGGATATCGTCGAGGCGCTGCCGGTCGCGCAGCGGCGAATCCAGCAGGCCGGCCTCAGGATTGCCGATCTGCTCGAAAGCGCCTTTGCGCCGGGGCCGCTGCAACGCTGAATCGCTGGCCCCGGCAAAGCCTCCCTCGCCAACGGGGCACCTTCGGATGTAATGGACCATTTCGCGTCGCACCCGGTACATGCCGCGTAATTCCGAATGCCCAAATCCTACGCGATGGAACACATGGAACACGGTCCAGAAGTTAAAAACCCGGCTTGTGGCGGCAGCGGGCGATGGCGTGCGCTTGCTGGGCTTCAAGCGGGGTGACAATAGGATTTGCATGGAGTCGGATTAACAGATTGGAGCGGGGTGGGAAATTTGCCTCACGCGGAGGCACGGCCCGCTCAGTCGCAGCCGTTTACCTTCGCCAGCGCGACCGCGCTCCACAGCTGCGCCGCGTTCGATTCGGTTTCGTGACCCGCCCCCTGTCCGTAGGGCTGCGGCACGATTTTTCCATCTTGCAGCTGCCATGACCACAGTTCCGAACCCCGAAGCGGGCGGGTTCGTTCGATCGCCTGCGCAATCTCCGCGTCGGCCCTCAAGAGCAGGCCACGGGTGTCTTGCGCAATATCGCTACGCGCCAGCTGGCAGCTGATCCCTGCCTTCAACAGCCCCTGCTGCCACGACCAGATGACGGTGCCATGATAGCGCGTATTGTCGAACGTCGCCGCGCGATCTGCACCAGCGTAGGCCGGATTGGCGGCCAGCATTCCGGCATCGGTCATCAGCCCCAGCGGAAACGGCTGGACGGGCTGGCGCAGAGCCAGCTGGATGGTCGCATCGTCGGGTTTGAGGAAGAACAGCAGGAAGCCGATGTCCGAATGCATCACCGGCACCGCCTGCCCCGCCGCGTCGAGCGCCAGCGCCAGGAAGCGGACCTCGCCCGCGTTCGCGCCGGGCGCGGCGATGCCGGAAGCTTGCGCAAATGCTGCCATCTGCGACTGAACCTCGCCCCTCGTCAGCGGCACGGCGAATAGCGGTGGCGCTTCTTTCGCCCAGACTTTCGCCATTGCAGCCATTTCGCCGGGACCAGGTTCCGGCGCGCCATATTCGCGCAACAGGCCGCTGCCCAGCAGGCGGCTTCCGGCTTCGAGCGCTGCTGGAACCAGCGCCGCATTGATGCTGAAGGAAAAGCGTCCATCGCCGCCGAGACCGTTCTGGCTGTCGCGCCAATCGCCCACCGTCAGGCCGTCGTGAAGCGGAACGAGTCGCTCGAACGAGGGACTGGCGGCAAAGGGCGCGGCCCGGGCAGCGACAAACGCAAGATTGCGCAGTACGAGTTCTCCGAAGGAAGCACCGGAGGCGGCCTTGCGCGCCAGAAAGGCGGAGGCGCGTTCGCGGCCTTCGGGTGTGTCGAGCAGGTAGGTCGCCAGCACCGGAGCGAGCATGAAATCGTCGTCGACCATCTTGTAGTCGAGCACCGGTTGCCGCGCATCTTGCCCTGGCCTGCCGATCAGCGCGAATTCGCCGATGTCCTCCTCATGCGCGACTTCGCCGCCTGGATTGAGCCGTTCGAGCACCGCGCCAAGCCCCGCCTCGATCGGTTCCGGCTTCAGTTCGCCCATCAACAGCGCCAGCGTCATCAGCGTGTCGCGCCCGAAATAGGTGTCATACTGCCATGACCCCGCGAGCAGCTTTTCACGGTAGGCGAGGAATGCCACAGACTGCTGCAGGCTGCTTTCTTGGCCCGGCCTTTTGAAGATCTGCTCCACCGTCAGCGGAGTCAGCGGTTCATCGCCGGTCAGTGCGGTGATGCTCAGGCGCAGTGGGCCCGCCCGGGATGTCAGTACCACCGCGCCGCCGCGTATTGCGACCGTGCCGCCGCGCACCTTTACCGCCAGCGCATAGCCCGCGCCGCCATCGATCCGGCGCCGGTCCCAGACGACCTCGTCGCCCGAAATGGTCGGCTCCGCTTCCAGCTCGGCTGGAATTGGGTTGCCGTAGCCATGATCGCGCAGCACGCGAATGCTGCCGACCAGCGCGCGTTCGACCGTCAGGCTTGCCACATCTGCTTCGATCTCCGCTACGATGCCATGGCGCATGTCGCCGCCGGGCATGCGTTGCTGCGCCGCCTGCAATGGTGAGGCCAGCCGCCACGAAGCCGTTTCCCTGAACCACAGTCCTGCCCCGCTGTTGCCCGCTGGGAAGGCAAACACCAGCCGGGTGGCGGGGCCGGAACGCAGAACAGCGTGCGCCGCAACCGGGCCCTCTCGAAAGAAATGGTTCTGGATACGCCCTTCCGTAATTTCGAAGCGCAGGTCGGGTTCGGCTGCGGCAGGCGCGCCCAGCACAAGCAGGCAGAATATGGCCAGCCACCTCATCGTGCGCGCATCCGCGCGAAGAAGCCGAGAGAGACCAGCAACAGCCCCATTGGTACGATCGACAGGTAGAATGCCGTCTGCCCGTCAAACGCGGCGAACACCTGGCCGGTGATGAACGAACCGGTAGTGCCGCCGAGCGCGGAGAACACCACCAGCAGCCCGGTCATGGCGGCATGATCGGGCTTTGGCAGCGACGACAGCATGGCCGAATTGATCGCCGGATAGATCGGGGCGAGAAACAGCCCGACGAGCGGCAGGATATAGGCCGCGAGCGGTGCAGAGAGCCACCCTGTGTCGGCTGACGGCGATATTCCGCGGGTCAAGGGCAGGCTGAGCAGCACCAGCAGCGCCATGGAAACGATGCAGAAGTTGACCAGCGGATACCAGCCGACGCGCGTCAGGATCGCTCCGGCGCTCAGGCGGCCGATCGCGATTGCCGCTGCGAATATACTCGCCGCCTGGATGCTCATCGCCTGCGGCAGGTGCAGCACTTCGTTATTGAATGTCGGCAGCCAGGTGCCGATCGCCTGCTCGATGAGGACATAGAGGAATGCCGAGAGCACGAAGACCAGCACCAGCGGCCTTGCCGCCAGCCTGATCATTTCGGCGAAATCTTCCGCCGGGCGGCGCGGGCTCGGGCGGGCCGCACTCTCGTCGAGTCTGCTGAAGAACAGTAGCGCGCAAACCCCGAATGCGAGCGCGGCAAGCAGCCAATAGACATCGAGCCAGCCGAGGCTGGAGGGCTGTGCGGGGTCGATGAAGGCACCGAATATCCAATAGCCGGACAGCACCCCGACCATGAACAGCCCTTCGATCACGTTGGTCAGGCTGGCGTGGTGCGCGGGACCGTCGGTCACCAGCCCGATCGAGGAATAGACCGAAACCTTGACCAGCCCGAACGACGCGCCGGTGACGGCGAACAGCAGCTTGGCCATGGCAAAGGTGGGCACCAGCGGCATGGCCAGGCAGGCAATGCCCACCATTGCAGCGCCGGTCATCATCGCCCGGCGATAGCCGAAGCGCGGCAACAGCGAGGCGAGCAGGAACGACATCACCGCAATCGGCAGGTCCTTGAACGCCTCAAGGATTGAGGCGCTGGCCTTGGTCTGTCCCATCGTGGCGATCGACTGAAGGATGACCGTGCCCACGCTGTTCAGCAGGATGCCGAACAGCATATAGACCAGCACCAGTGCCGTGATGATGCCGAGATTTCGCATGCCCATTTTTCCTACAGTAAGTGTCGGGAAAAAGAAGGCCGCGCCATCGATAGACGGCGCGGCCCTTCAGGGAGGATCATAGTTCGGTCAGAACCGGAAGCCGACCGAGAAGCGGAACGAACGACCCAAAATCGGGCGACCGTTCGGCGCAGTCGCGCTGCGTGGATCGCCTTCGGTCAGGCCGTGGCTGTCGAACAGATTGTCGGCATGGATCTGGCCATAGAGTCCCGAAGGAGTGTTCACCCGCACACCGAGATCGACCTTGGTGTATGAGCCCAGCTCCACCGTATTTGCCAGGTTTTCGAACCTGTTGCCGACGATTTGCGCGGCCGCATAAAGGTTGGCGTCCCAATCGCCCACCTCGAAATCGACGCTGGGCGCCACGCGAACCTGGATTCTGGGCTGGCGATGGACCCTGTTCCCGACAATCGTCGGATCGGCGGTGTTTTCGGTAATCTTCGCATCTGTAAAAGTCGCAATGGCTGCGAGATTGAACATCCCGAACGTCAGAGTGCTGTCGAGTTCAAGCCCATAGGCCCTGGTATCGAATGCCGTGGCGTCGTTTGCCCCCAGAGTGCTCTGGAACCGCTCGTTGGTGTTGCGGAATCCGGTCGCATAGAGGCGCACATGATCGGATGAGTATTTCAGCCCGACTTCGAGTTGCTTGATGTCGAATGTGCGGTCCACACCGTCACGCAGCGTATCGAAATTGGGGAAGGTTTCACCATCCGAGAAGCGCGCAAAGGCTCCGAAGGTGTCGCTGAATGCATAGTTCACCGCGGCGGTCCAGGAGACCTCGTCGTTGGTATAATGGATATTCCTGTCCCTGGTCCCATCGGGGAAGCCCGGGCCGGTATCGACGACGTAATTGATTTCGACCCATTCGTTGCGGACACCGGCGTCGATCCGCAGCTTGTCGGTAACATCGAACGAATCGGCCAGATATACCGCATTGACATTGGCATCACCGACGCCCTGCAAGCCGAAGGCAAATCCGGCGCCGCCACCGGCCGCTTCGATATCGGCTGGAGTCACATTGGCCAGCATGTCGCCGTTTTGCGTCAACTGCAGGCCGACCGGGTTCCCGAGTGACCAGAAATCATCGGACGAGAACGAGGAACGGTAATAACCCACCGTGACCTCGTTCGAACCCAGGTCGAAGGCAAGGCTGAGATCATTGGTCAGCGATTCGAGATCCTTCTCGACTACCCAGTGGCCATAGGTCTGCACGAAATCGCTGTCGGCAAGCGTGACCCCGCCCAGCGTTTGCACCGGATTTCCAGTCACCGCACTGACGGCCCCGGCAGTCACCGCAGCGCCTGACGGAACCAGCCCGTATGTATCGGCATCGCCCTTCAGATAGGCCAGGTTGTCGCGCAGGGTGATATTGTCGGAAACCTCGAATTCGACATTCAACCCCGACAGATTGCCTTTCCAGCCGCGACCGCGCCGGAAGTCGAAAATCTTGGAGTTGCCGTCAGCGTCGATCTGAATCTCGCGCAGACGGGTAGCATTGCCCAACGGCGAGAAAGTGCCAAGATCAAGTCCGGCATTGAGGGCGATCGGTAGATACCATTGGCCCACATCGTCGGTCTGGCGCGTCCATGCGCTGATCTTGCCGCGGTCGAATTTGTAGGTGAGATTGCCCGACAGCTGGAACCCGCGTTCTGAATTGAACTGCGCATCCCGGATACCCGGTGAGGTGCTGGCGTAACCTCCGACGGTGTAATAGAGGTCTTTCCCCAGCGCCCCCGACAGATAGAAATCGACCTGTTGCAGGTCATAATCGGATGCCGTGTAGCGGATGCCACCTTCGGTATCGTCCTGGCCTTCGCGCAGACGGAAGTTGAGCGTTACACCCGGCTCGCCCCGGGCAAACACCGCGCTGGGGCCACCGCGCAGGGCCTCAACCGACGCGATCGTGTCATCGACACGGAAGATAGTGCTCTGCTCGAGGAACGACAGGGTCGGCGTGCCGTAGATCGGGGCGCCGGCCACGGACAGAGTCACGAACGGAGCATCGCCGCCAGCGGGCAGACCGCGCACGTCGATATTGGCGCCGCCCTTGCCGCCCGAACTTTCCGCCCAGACCCCTGGAACCAGGCTGAAAATTTCAGCCGTGCTCTTGGGTGCGGCGATGGTCAGGTCATCGGACGAAACCGAAGTGATCGCGAAGCTCGCGTCCTGCTTGCGCAGTCCGGCACCGCCTGCGGTACCGGTAACGATGATTTCGCTACCTTCGTCTGTCGCCGCTGCCGCGTCCTCACCTTGCGCCCATGCTGGCGTGGATACCGATACGGCCAACGCCATGAACGACGAATACGATAAGATTTTGTGATAGTTCCTCATGATGCCTTCTCCTTGATTTCGGTCTTTTGCGTTGTGCTGGTTGGTTGTGCTGCCATGTCGAACAGATCGGCGAGCCGGATGTCTCCGGTCTCGCGGAAATAGAGGTCGGCTCCGGGCAGCACGCCTGGATCGCCAACCCCCACCGCAAGCATCCCTGCCGCGCGGATTGCGGTAATACCCGCCGCCGAATCCTCGATGCCGATGCAGCGGTCCGGCGCTACTCCGAGCGCGCGCGCGGATTCGGTGAAGATTTCGGGATGCGGCTTGCCGTTGGCGATGCCAGCGGCATCGGCAACGAAGTCGAAACAGCTTTCGATCCCCAGCCGGCGGATCAATTCGCGCGCGTTGCGGCTGGCAGAAGCAAGGCCGATCTTCAGCCGTGCGTTGCGGCAATCGGCGAGCAGGCGTTCGACGCCTGGAAACAGGTCGCCGGGGCCGAAATCCGCCAGCGCCTGGCGATACCAGGCGTTCTTGCGGACGAGCATTGTCTCGAACTCGCGGTCGGGAATTTCGATCCCGGCAGCTTCTGCAATGCGTGCGAGCGATTGCGACCGTTCGACCCCCTTGAGCCCCTCGTTGACCGAACGATCGAAGGCGATGCCTTCTTCGTCGCACAGCCGCTTCCACGCCTGATAATGCGCCTCTGCGGTATCGGTAATCACGCCGTCGAGGTCGAAGATGACGGCATCGAAAGCGGGTGGCCCCATCAGTGCCGGGCCGCGCGAAAGATCGACCGTGCGCCCCCGGTCGACGAATTGCGGAACCGGTCCCTCGATCAGGGTATAGCGCGCGTCGCCCCCCTGGACCGCAACCTCGACCGCCGCGCCCTGCCAGCGGAAGCGGAATGAAAACGAAGTCCACCCATCGGGGCAGAGCGGCGCGAGCGAAAGCCTGCCATCCTCGATCGTCAGCCCGCCCCAGCCTTGCGCCAGTGCCAGCCAGCTTCCCGCCATCGCCGCCATGTGGCAGCCATGCGAAGTGTTGGCGTGCAGATCGTCAAGATCGACAAATGCGGTTTGACGCAGATAATCGAGCGCCTTGCCTTCCTCCCCCGAACGGGCCGCAGCGATTGCAAACGCGGTTGCCGACAGCGTTGAATCATGCGTCGTCAAAGGCTCGTAATAGGCAAGGTCGCGCCTGATCTGTGCCTGGCTGGCGTGCGTCGCGCCGATTGCGTGCGCCTGCACCACATCGCCCTGCTTGCACAGGCGGTGGCGAAACAAGACCAGCGGATGGAATTTGACCAGCAGCGGCGCGGCATCATCATGGGTGCCCCCGGGAAAGGGCGGCTTGTCCATGAAGCTGTCATCCTGCGGATGCACTCCGGTGGCCGGATCGACCGGCAGCCACATGTGCGTGGCAGCACGGTGCCAGCTTTCGATTTCGTCGGGTGCGACTGTGCCAACATCGCGTGCGATCCTGGCCGCGAACAGCAGGTGGCGCCGCGCCATTGCATTGGTGTAGAAATCATTGTCGACGAGTGCGCTGTATTCGTCGGGCCCGGTCACGCCGTGGATGAGGAAGGCCCCGCCCCGGCGCTCGCAGAAATGGCCGGTGTCCATCCATAGCCTGGCGGTTTCGAACAGCATGTCTGCCGCGCCCTCTTCCAGGATCGACCGGTCACCGGTGGCGGCAACGTAGATTTCTACCGCGTAGGCGATGGCGGCGTTGACATGATATTGCGCCGAGCCAGTGGGATAATGGGTCGAACATTCGCGCCCGCCGATGGTGCGCCAGGGGTATAGCGCGCCATCTGAATGGCCGATCGCCCGCGCGTGTTCACGCGCATCGGCAAGGCGCGATATACGATATTCGATCAGGCGCCGGGCCAGATCCGGCGCGGTCAGTGCCAGAACGGGCAGGACGAACGCTTCGGTATCCCAGAAGTAATGCCCTTCGTAGCCTTCGCCGGTCAGGCCCTTGGCCGCGACGCCTTGCCCACCGCTCCGGCTCGCCGACTGGAAAATGTGGAACAGGTTGAAGCGCACGGCCAATTGCAGCGCCGGATCGGATTCGATCCCCATGCCCGCCGTCTGCCAGAAGCCGTCGAGCGCCGTGCGGGACTTTTCCTGCAACCGCTCGAACCCGGCGGCCTCGGCAGCTTCAAGCTGCGCGCGCGCGGCGGCATCGATGGCAGTATCGCCGCCCGGCGCGGCCGAGGCTGCGACAAACCGGTCGAAAATCAGCGCTTCACCGGCAGTCAGGCTGGCGGAAACTGACAGGTTATCGCCGCTGCCGGTAATCCGCTGTGCGATCGTGACGGTCGGCTTGCCGCCGGTTGCCGGTGCAAAGCACCATTCGTGCCCCAGGTCGGTCGCACGGTTCGATACCTGCGCCAGATGCGCGCGCGCGCTGATCCGCGGGTCGTCGGCATCGAAGGTATCGGAACCCGGCTCGCCGATCGCGACGTGGCATTCGACGCTGATCCTGGCGCCGAAGTTGACCGGTGTGACCTGGTAACGTGAGACGCAAACCGCACCCGCCCCGACAGGGACCATGCGGCGGACATCGATCTGAAGCTCGCGGCCACCGGGCAGCAGCCACAACGTCGAGCGTGCCAGTTGCCCGGTCGTGAGATCGAGCGTCCGTCGGAATGCCAGCATTTCGGCGACTTCGAAGTCGATCGCGCTGCCGTCGATTTCGACCTGGATCATGGTCAGGCCCGGTCCGGTCAGCCGCGAATCGGTGCCGTCGGCAAAACCCGGGAAGCTCTCATGATAGCGCACCGGCCGCCGGACATAGGCCGCAGGCAGGAACGAGGCGTGCATGTGCGGCAGCTCGTCAATCCCGCCACGCACCCCGATTGCCCCATTCGCCAGGGCAAAGAGCGCCGCATCGCGCGCAAGCGCGACCGGATCGAACGACGACTGCTCGATCGACCATGCGTCAACGCTGGGGGATGCTGAAATCGTCAAATCCTCTCCTCCCGCGGGCACCTGTGATCCGGCGCCCTTCGGCAGGTTGGAAAATCCGGCAAAATGTTATCGATGTCAAGACAACGATAACATTTTGTCTCGATAAGCGATAACTATCTGAATAGCATGTTTAACTTTGGCGGATGACGATCTGTACGGGGAGCGTTTCGGACGCGACTCGCTCACCCTGTGCAAGCGCCAGCGACTTGCTCGCCAGCAGACGGCCGGATTCGTGCCAGTTCTGGCGAATGGTCGAAAGCGAGGGGACGAAGAGCGTGGCGGCGGCTGCATCGTCAAAACCGATCACGCTGACCTGTGCGGGGATCTGGATGCCCCGCCGCGCCAGTACGCGCGCTGCACCCATCGCGATGTTGTCGCTCGCACCGAACACTGCATCGATGGCGTCGCCGTGCCGGTCGAGGGCGGCCTCCATCGCCCGCGCGCCTTCGTCGAGCGTGAAGTCGCAAGGAATTGCCGCCAGAAGCTCTCCGCCGTGGGAGCAAAAGCGTGCGAGAAATCCGTCGAGCCGGTCCGATACCTCGGTGTACTCGGGATCGCCCAGGAAGACCGCATGTTTGCGTCCCAGATCGGCGAACCGCTGCGCCGCCATGGCGCCGCCCGCGAAATTGTCGCTGCCGACGATGGTGTGCCGTTCGTCGTTGCGTGCCGATCCCCAGATCACCAGCGGCAGGTTGCAACGCTCGATACTGTTCACGGCATCGTCGTGTGCGCCCTGTCCCAGCAGGATGACCGCATCGACGCTGGGCGGCTGACGGACGAAATTGTCCGCGGTGGACAGCATCGCGCTGTAGCCCGCGGTCGACAGTTCCTGGATGATCCCGCCCAGCAGCGCCAGCGGATAGGGATCGCTCATGGGCCTTTGTTCGGTCGGCAGCATTTCGATGACGACGGCGATGGTGCGGGTTTTCTTCAAACGCAAATTGCGCGCAGCGACATTGAGCTGATAGCCCCTGGCCGCCGCGATTTCACGAATCCGGTCGCGCGTGGCGGCCTTGACCAGCGAATTCCCCGCCAGCGCCCGCGAAACGGTAATCGTGGAGACTCCCGCTTCGCGGGCGATGTCTTCCATGGTCGGACGGTTGCCGTCGTGCCGCCTCATCTCCACCTCTCGTCCATCGGTCAGCGCCCCATCTTCTCGATCAGGGCAATCAGTTCGGATACCTTTTCCGCCTGCTCGTCCGTGTTTCCTGTGACGATCGCGTCATTGATGCAAGTCCTGGCATGAATGTTGAGCACACGCATCCGGGCGGCCCGCAACGCCGCCTCCATCGCGGCAAGTTGCTGGAGGATATCGATACAATAACGATCTTCCTCCATCATCCTGATGATGCCGCGCGCCTGGCCTTCGATCCGGCGCAATCGGGCAATCTCGCGGTGGAACTTGTTGCTTTTTCGATCTGTCATGCCAGCATTTCGATATGGGGCCAGGAATTGCTGCATCCGGCAGCCCTTGTGTGTGAACGTCGTTGATACTATACCCCCCATACGTATCAATGGCAACACGCGACGTGATTTGACCGGCGCGGCAGCCAGAACGAAGGAGAGACGGACTTGGCAGCGAATACGAGCACGCCGGGCAGGCCCACTCTCCGGTTCCTCGGTGCGACCGGGACCGTCACCGGGTCACGCTATCTGATCGAGGCCGACGGGCGCCGCATCCTGGTCGATTGCGGACTGTTCCAGGGTTACAAGCAGCTCAGGGAACGCAACTGGAAACCGTTTCCGGTCCCCCCGAAATCGATCGACTGCGTGTTGCTTACGCATGCCCATCTCGATCACTCGGGCTATTTGCCTGCACTGGTGAGGAACGGCTTCCGCGGAAAGATATACTGTACGCCGGCTACATTCGAACTGTGCGGCTTGCTGCTCCCCGACAGCGGGCACCTGCAGGAAGAGGAAGCGCGCTATGCGCAGCGCAAGGGCTATTCGCGGCACGCTGAACCGAAACCGCTTTACACGCTCGAAGATGCCGAGGCAGCGCTCGAACATTTCGAGGTCATCGCGTTCGACAGGCCGCTTGAACTTGGCGGCGGCATTTCAGCTCGTTTCATTCCTGCCGGGCACCTGCTGGGAGCGGCGCAGATCCAGGTAACGGTCAACGGACGGATAGTGCATTTCAGCGGCGATGTCGGCCGCAATACCGATCCGTTGATGCGCGGCCCCCGGCCTTTCACGGGTGCCGACATTCTGGTCTGCGAATCCACTTACGGAAACCGGGCTCATCCGCATACCGATGCCGAAGCCGAATTGGCCGAGATCATCAACCGGGTCGCCCGGCGTGGCGGCGTGATCGTGATCCCCGCTTTCGCGGTGGGCCGTATCCAGGGCCTGATGCTGCAGATTGCACGGCTCCGCGAGCGCGGCGAAATTCCCTACATCCCCGTTTACCTCAACTCTCCGATGGGCACCGACGCGACCGATATCTACCACGACCATCACGACGAGCACCATGTCAGCCGTGAAGACTGCATGGCGATGTTCAATCTTGCGGAGCGGGTGCGCACGGTCGAGGAATCGAAAGAACTCAATCGCCGCAACGGCCCGATGATCATCATTTCAGCTAGCGGCATGCTTGCCGGTGGCCGCGTGTTGCACCACGTCGCCAGCTTTGGGCCGGACCCGAGAAACGCGATCGTCCTGAGCGGTTTTCAGGCGGGCGGCACGCGCGGCGCGGTGCTGGCGAGAGGCGAGCGGCATTTGCGGCTGTTTGGCCGGGACGTCGAAATCCGGGCCGAGGTGGTTCAGCTCGAGGGCATGTCAGGCCATGCCGATGCCAATGAATTGCTTGCGTGGATGGGTGAGGCAAAGCCGCCCGAAATGACATATATCACCCACGGCGAGCCTGACAGCGCCGATGCGCTGCGGTTCCGCATCGACCACGAGCTTGGCTGGAGAGTTCGCGTGCCCGAACATCTCGAGCGTATCAGTCTGGAGCGGCCGATTTGACTGGAGATTATCAGGCGCTTCCCGTCGTGCGTGCCGGTATCGATACTTACCGGCAACCGGTTGTTTACATGCGCGAAGATTGCCACCTGTGCCGGGCGGAGGGTTTCTCGGCGCTCACGCAGGTTGGAATTTCAATCGATAATCGCTCGATCATCGCAGCTCTCAACGTGGTGACCGGGGCGGACTGGTTGCCGCCTGAAACAGCGGCGCTCAGCGATGCGGCATGGAATCTGCTGGGAGCCAGTTCTGGCGAGATCGCAATGTTCTCGCACCCGGAACCACCGGCGTCAGCCTCGGCCATCCGGGCCAAGGTCTATGGTGGCAGGCTCGATCTTGAAGCCTGCCGCGCGATCATCGGCGATATTACCGCCCGCCGCCTCTCGGACCTCGACCTTGCCGCCTTCATTACCGCATGCGCCGGGGACCGTCTCGACCTGGCGGAAACGATCGCGTTGACACGCGCCATGCAGGGCGCGGGAAAGACGCTGGATTGGGGGCAGGGTCTGGTGCTCGACAAGCACTGCGTCGGCGGGTTGCCTGGCAACCGCACCACGCCGATTGTGGTGGCGATCGTTGCTGCCGCCGGATACCGGATCCCGAAGACATCGAGCCGCGCCATCACCTCGCCTGCCGGCACTGCCGATACGATGGAAGTGCTGGCCCCGGTTGCGCTCGATATCGCGGCCATGCGCCGCGTCGTCGAGAGCGAGGGCGGCTGCATCGTTTGGGGTGGCGGTCTCGACCTGAGCCCTGCCGACGATCTCCTGATCCGGGTCGAGCGGCCGCTCGATTTCGACAGCGACGGGCAACTCGTCGCGAGCATAATTTCAAAGAAGGCTGCCGCCGGATCGACCCATGTGCTGATCGACATGCCGGTCGGCCCGACCGCCAAGGTCCGAAACACTGAGGCCGCGAAGGCGCTTTCCGACCGGCTGCTGGCGGTTGGCGAAGCGGTGGGCATTGGCCTGCGCGTGCTGGTCAGCGACGGATCGGCCCCGGTGGGGCGCGGCATCGGCCCCGCACTAGAGGCGCGTGACGTGCTCGCCGTGCTGCGGCGAGATTCCGGTGCGCCCATGGACTTGCGCGATAGGGCGCTCGATCTGGCCGGCGCCGTGCTCAACCTTGCGCAGGCCAACCATGGCCATGGCCGCGACATAGCGCATGGTATTCTTGACAGCGGTGCGGCGGAGGCGAAGTTCCTGGCGATCTGCGAGGCACAGGGCGGGTTTCGCGAACCGCAGATTGCGCCGCATCGTGCCTTCGAGGTCGCGGCTGTCAGCGGCGTAATCACAGCGATCGATAACCGGCGCATTGCGAAGATCGCAAAGCTGGCCGGTGCGCCCGGACGCAAGCGCGCCGGCGTGCTCATGCTCGCAAGAATTGGCGACAAGGTCGAAACCGGCCAGCCGCTGTACGAGATCTACGCGGAAACCCGAGGCGAACTTTCGTGGGCGCAGGAATATGCCCGGTCCGGCCCATCGCCGCTCCAGATCGGCGATACGCCATGATCCGTATTCTGGCATTTCCAGAGGTTTTCACCTTGGCTGTTCGCATCGCCGACCTGTCTGGCGGGCAGGCCGGGGCGATCGATATCCATCGCTTTCCCGATGGCGAGAGCCTGGTCACGCTGCCCGATGGGTTGGGCGGGCAGGATGTTGCCATTCTTGCCTCGCTGAGCGATCCCGATCCACGGGCGCTACCACTGCGATTTGCGGCGAAGACGGCGAGGGAGCTGGGCGCGCGCAGCGTCGGGCTGATCGCGCCATATCTCGCCTATATGCGGCAAGACCGGCGCTTTTCACCAGGACAGGCGATCAGCGCGCGCCTGTTCGCCTGCTTTCTCGAGGAAAGCTTCGACTGGCTGGTGACCGCCGATCCGCACCTGCACCGGATCCATTCGCTGAGCGACCTGTTCAGGATACCGGCCCGCCGCATTGAAACTGCACCTTTGCTGGCCGAATGGATTGCTGCCAATGTGCCCGATGCCGTGCTGCTTGGCCCGGACAGCGAAAGCAGGCAGTGGGTGGCGCAGGTCGCCCACCTGGCAGACCGGCCCTTCGAAGTTCTCGAGAAGCGCCGCAGCGGCGATCGCGACGTCGAGGTCAGCGTGCCGCGGAGCGAGGCGCTTCTGGCGGGAACGCCTGTGATCCTCGACGATATCGCATCGTCGGGACGGACCTTGATTCAGGCGATCGGGCGGCTGATGGCAGCCGGAGCCCGGCCACCGGTCTGCCTTGTTATCCACGCGGTTTTTGCCGGTAATGCCCATGCCGATATCCTCGCAGCGGGCGCTGCGCGTGTCGTCACGACAGACTCGATTCCGCATTCCACCAATGCGATTTCGCTGGCGGGAATGCTGTCTGCCGCCTGCCGCGAAATGCTGGATTCCGAGGTGAAGCCATGACCGAACCGACGCACCATCACCAGCACAGCCATTGCGAACACGATGCCACTGCCGGAGCGGGCGACAAACGCCATGACAAGGTTCCGGCAGGCTATTCGGGCGCGGTCTATACCTGCCCGATGCACCCGCAGGTCCGCCAGACAAAGCCTGGATCATGCCCGATCTGCGGCATGGCGCTGGAACTGGAATCCGCCGCCATGGCCGAGGACGGCCCGAATCCCGAACTCGTCGATTTCACGCGGCGGTTCTGGATCGGCGTGGTTCTGACAGTTCCGCTGCTGGTCTTTACCATGGGGCCCTATCTGGGCCTCGGCGGTGTCAGAAGCATCTTCGGCGAACGCACGACTCTGTGGATCGAACTGGCGCTTGGCACCCCGGTTGTCCTGTGGTGCGGCTGGCCGTTTCTGGTCAGAGGCTGGAACTCCTTCCGCACGATGAACCTCAACATGTTCTCGCTGATCGGCATGGGCGTGATGGCGGCCTGGTCCTTCAGCGTCGTGGCTGTCATCGCGCCCGGCATATTTCCCGATGGCTTCCGCGATGCAGAGGGGCATGTCGGTGTGTATTTCGAGGCGGCGGCGGTCATCGTCACGCTGGTGCTGCTTGGCCAGGTGATGGAACTGCGCGCGCGTGAGGGGACGGGCAAGGCGATCCGGGCACTGCTCGACCTTGCTGCCAAGACCGCACGGATCATACGCGAGGATGGCAGCGAGGACGATATTCCGCTCGATGACGTCAAGGTGGGTGACCGCCTTCGCGTTCGCCCCGGCGACAAGATTCCGGTCGATGGTGTCGTGACCGATGGCCGTTCATCGGTCGATGAAAGCATGATCAGCGGCGAACCTGTGCCGGTCGAAAAGGTCGCGGGCGATCCCGTCACCGGGGCGACGATCAATGGCACCGGCAGCCTTGTGATGGAGGCACGGCGTGTCGGTGCGGATACGATGCTATCGCAGATCGTCGAAATGGTGGCGAACGCCCAACGTTCGCGCGCGCCGATCCAGAAATATGCCGACAAGGTTTCGGGCTGGTTCGTGCCGGTCGTGATCGGGATCGCCGTCCTGGCATTCATCGGCTGGGCGCTGTGGGGGCCGGCTCCTGGCATGTCCTACGCGCTGATAGCGGCTGTCGCGGTGCTGATCATCGCCTGCCCCTGCGCGCTTGGCCTTGCCACACCGATGTCGATCATGACCGCCACCGGGCGAGGAGCGCAGGCGGGTGTGCTCATCAAGAACGCCGAAGCGCTCGAACGCTTCGAGAAGGTCGATACGCTGATGGTCGACAAGACCGGGACCCTGACCGAGGGCAAACCCCGGCTGGTTTCCGTGCTGCCCGAACCCGGCCATGACGAGGGTGAGGTGCTGCGGCTGGCGGCAGCGCTGGAAAAAGGTTCCGAACATCCGCTCGCCGAGGCGATCGTTGCGGGCGCGGAAGAACGCGGCGTCATGCTCGGCGAAGCCAGCGACTTCGAGGCGGTTACGGGCAAGGGCGTAAAGGGCGTGGTGGACGGCAAGAGCGTCGCGCTGGGCAACCTCAAGCTCGTCACCGATCTTGGGCTTGAGGCGGCGGAACTGACAGAGAAAGCCAACTCGCACCGCGACCAGGGCGAAACGGTGATGTTCGTCATACTCGACGGCGCCGTTGCCGGGCTGGTGAGCGTCGCCGATCCGGTCAAGGAGACGACACCGGCTGCGCTCAAGGCACTCCATGGGCTTGGCTTCCGCATCATCATGGCGACCGGAGACAATGAGCGAACGGCCAGGGCTGTGGCCGCCCGGCTTGGCATCGACGAAATCCGCGCCGACGTGTTGCCCGAAGACAAGGCGCGCATCATCCAAGAGCTTCAGAAGGAAGGCCGCAAGGTCGCCATGGCGGGTGACGGGGTGAACGATGCCCCGGCCCTCGCGCAGGCTGACGTCGGCATTGCCATGGGCACAGGAGCCGATGTCGCCATCGAAAGCGCAGGCATCACGCTGGTCAAGGGCAATCTCGACGGCATTGTGCGGGCACGCCGCCTGGCGCGCGCTACCATGCGCAACATCCGCCAGAACCTGTTCTTCGCGCTGATCTACAATGCAGCGGGCGTGCCGGTGGCAGCGGGCGTGCTGTTCCCCTTCTTCGGTATCCTGATCAGCCCGATGTTCGCCGCTTTCGCCATGAGCGCGTCGTCAATCTCGGTCGTGACGAACTCGCTGCGGCTCAGGAACATCAGAGTCTGACGCCGGAGGAACGCACCAGGTTGCCCTTGCGGCATTCCCCCGCGTGGCAACCCTTGGTGCGGCAGGGCGGCGCGGGTTCGTCTTCGTTCTGACCCAGATCGATTTTCAGCGTGCCCCCTCCGCACAGTTCAACCAGCAGTGACCCGCCATCATCCTGTGGCAGCGGACCGAGCATGACCGGCAGCAGTGCGAATATGGGGAAAAGCGATGCGTTCATACCTCGTCTTCCTCGTCGATCAGGATGCGGTTTGCAGCGCCGTCGAGATCCTCGAACTGGTCGTTGCGCATCGCCCAGAAGAATGCGGCAAGCCCCGCCGCGCCCATGCCCAGCGCGATGGGAATGAGGAAGGTGAGCAGGCTCATCGCGCTGCTCTCGCCAATCGCAGCGAATTGCCGACCACGATGATCGAGCTCATCGACATGGCGATTGCCGCGATCATCGGCGTGACGAGGCCCAGAAGCGCCAACGGGACCGCCAGCGCATTGTAGCCGATGGCGAGCACGAAATTCTGCCGCACGATCTGCATCGTGCGCCGCGCAACCTGCACCGCCAGCGCCACCGGCACCAGTCGCTCGCCGATAAACACCGCGTCGGCTGCCTGCTGGCTGACGTCACTGGCGGTTCCTGGTGCGATCGAGGCATGTGCAGCGGCGAGCGCGGGGCCATCGTTGAGCCCATCGCCCACCATCAGGGGAAAATGGCCCTGCTGCTTCAGGCGGTCGAGTTCGGCCAGCTTGTCCTGCGGGCTGGCGGCAGCGCGGGCGAACAGGCCCAACTCGCGGGCCACGGCGCCCACCGCATCGCTGCGATCGCCCGAGAGGATACGGCTTTCGATCCCCAGCGCTGCAAGGCGATCCAGCGCCTCACGTGCATCCTGGCGCAGCGGAGCGCTGAACGGCAATGTCCAGCAGCGCCCGCCGATGCGAAGCTGCGCCGCCATAACCGCGCTTTGCCCGTCCGGGCGTTCCAGCGCGACTTCGGTGCCGTTCCACAATCCCGTGAGACCTTTACCGCCTTCTTCGCGCACATGGTCGATCGGCTCGGGCTTGATCCCGCTGTCGCGCAAGCTGTCAACGAGCCCCCGGCTGAATGGATGGCAGCTGTTCTGCGCCAGGCCCAGCGCCACGGCGCGCGCATCGTCATCGAGCGCGGAAAGATCGGGCTGCGGCGAACCCAGCGTCAGTGTGCCGGTCTTGTCGAACAGCGCAATATCGACCTCGGCCAGCCGTTCGAGCGCGCTGCCGTCCTTGACCAGCAGACCCCGCCTGATCAGCGCGCCGCTCGCCACAACTTGCGCCGCCGGGACCGCCAGCCCCAGCGCGCAGGGACAGGTGATGATCAGCACCGCGATCGCGATCACCAGCGATTGGTGCCAGCCTGCGCCCGTCAGCATCCATCCGGCAAAGGCCAGCGCCGCCAGCGAATGGACCGCAGGCGCGTAAAGCCGCGCAGCGCGGTCGGCGATGCGGACATAGCGGCTGCGCGATTGGCCCGCCTCGTCCATCAGCCGGGCAATCTCGGCGATCGCTGTATCGCCCGCCACAGCGGTGACGCGCACATGCAGCGGGTCGAACAGATTGATCGCGCCGGCGTGGACCGGGCTGCCGGGTGCGATCGGCTCGGGCGTGCTTTCACCGGTCAGCATGGCATTGTCGATCGCACCCTTGCCGTGCTCGACCTCGCCATCGGCGGCAAGTGCCTCTCCGGCGGCCACCAGCATCATCATTCCCGGTCTCAGTCGGTCGGCGGCGACGCGCTCGGTCGCGCCGTCGGGGCGGATCACGCTGGCGCTGCGGCCCATGCTCGAAAGTAGCGCACCGATGCCTGCACGGGTGCGGCCGCGCATCGTCGCATCGAGCGCGCGGCCCGCCAGCAGGAAGAACAGCAGCATCACTGCGCTGTCGAAATAGGCATGTTCGGCGCCGACGATCGTTTCATGGACGCTCAGCGCGGTGGCCAGGATCACCCCGATCGAGATCGGTACGTCCATGTTGGTGCGGCGATAGCGCAGCGCCATCAACGCCGATGAAAAGAACGGTCGCCCGGCATAGGCGATGGTGGGCAGGGCGATCAGCGCCGAAAGCCAGTGGAACATCTCGCGCGTGGTGCCCCCCGCGCCCGACCACACGCTGACCGAAAGCAGCATGATGTTCATCATGCCGAAACCCGCCACTGCCAACGCGCGCAGCAGCATCCGGGTCTCCCCATCATCGCGCGCCAGCGGGTTTTCGAGCACCGGCTGCGCTTCGAAGCCGAGTTCGCGCAGGGCTTTGCCCAAGGTCTCCTCATTCAGCCGTGTTTCGTGCCTGATGGCGACGCGCTTGGCAGAGAAATTGACGCGCGCGCTTTCAATCCCGTCCAGCTCCGCCAGACCGCGTTCGATCTTGGCGATGCACCCGGCGCAGCGGATTCCCGGCACCGTGAAGCGCGTGTCCTGGAGTTCGGGCACGACCGGCGTTGCATCGAGGGCAAGTACGTTCACCGCAGTTCGCCTTGCGATTGCCAGATATCCGCGCCCTTCGAGATCTCCAGCCGCACGATCCAGCGCCCCTGTCCGAGCGGGGCCTGCGAGCGATAGCGTCCCGCATCGGACCCGTTCAGCGTAATCAGCTCAAGTCCGGCATCGCCCAGCGGGCGGCGCATTTCGGCGCGCACAATGGCACCTTCGGGTACACCGGCGGTCTCGACCAGCAAATGGCCAGCAGCATCGCGCCCGATTTCAGCACTCCAGCCGAGCGTGCGCCCCTGCCGTGCCTTGTCGAGCCAGCCGTTGAATTTCTGGCTGGCGACATAGGAGTTTTCGACCACTACCCCACCAAAGCTGTCGGCGGCGCGTGCAGCCATGTAGAAGTTCACCGCGACGACCAGGCCAAACCCGGTCACCATCACCACGGCCATGTCGCGTCCGGTGAACTGGCGCCGCATCATTCACCTCCCGGGGCGTTGAACGTGGTTTCCTGCGTATCGGTTTCACGCTGTTCGTCGAGCGAGGTCAGGCGGAAGGAAAACGCCTGGCCGGCCGTGCCCGGTGGGACCAGCACATAGGCGCGAACGGTCCTGATCTCGTCGGCTGGCACCTCGACCCGCTGCGTGATCGCAGCATCCCCGCGTGCGATCGCATCGGTCCACATGAGTGCGCCAGGCAACCCTTCGAGCGCGATCTCCATTTCGCGCGGGCGGCTCTCCATATTGCGCAGCTTGAGCGTGTAGGCATTGCGGACCGATCCGTCACGCAGCAGCATGAAGGGCGGGTTGCGGTCGGGCGATACCGACAGATCGGTGTGGTTGCGCGCGCCCAGCAAGAACAGCAGCGCCAGGCCGATCGCGCCCCAGATCGTGAAATAGATGATGGTACGCAGGTGCAGAAGCGCCCTCCACGCAGGACGCGCAGGCGCACCCGCCTTCTCGAGCTCGCAATCCTCCAGCGTGGCATAGTCGATCAGTCCGCGCGGCCGGCCAATATCGGCCATCACCCTGTCGCAGGCATCGATGCACAGCGCGCAGGTGATGCAGCCGATCTGCGGGCCTTCGCGGATGTCGATCCCGGTCGGACAAACGGCGATGCACTGTTGGCAATCGATGCAATCGCCAAACAGATCGGGATTTTTCGATGCCTTCTTGACGCTGCCGCGCGGCTCTCCGCGCCAGTCCTTGTAGGTGACGATCAGCGATTTCTCGTCGAGCATGGCGGTCTGGATGCGGGGCCAGGGGCACATGTAGATGCACACCTGCTCGCGCATGAAACCGCCAAGCGCGAAAGTGGTGAAGGTGAGCACCGCGACGGTGCCATAGGCGACCGGGGCAGCCTGTCCCGCAAAGAACGCGCGGAGCAGCGTTGGGGCATCGGCAAAATAGAGGATCCAGGCGCCGCCGGTCAGAAAGCTGATCAGCAGATAGACCGACCATTTGGCGGAGCGCCGGGCGATCTTGGCCGGGCCCCAAGGCGCATTGTCGAGCCTGATGCGCGCGTTGCGATCACCATCGAACAGCCGGTCAACGTGCTGGAACAGGTCGGTCCACACCGTTTGCGGGCAGGCATACCCACACCAGGCGCGCCCGACCGCGCTGGTAAGCAGGAACAGGCCGATGCCCGCCATGATGAGCAGGCCCGCGACGAAATAGAATTCGTGCGGCCAGATCTCGATCCCGAACATGTAGAACCGGCGTCCGGCCAGATCGATCAACACCGCCTGATTGGGCGCGTAAGGCCCGCGGTCCCAGCGCAGCCACGGGGTGACGTAGTAGATCGCCAGGGTGACGACCATCACGAACCATTTGAAGCGCCGGAAAGGGCCATCGATCCGCTTGTTGTGGACTGTCTTGCTCTTTTCGTAGAGCGGATCGGCAGTCCCTTCCGCCCTTGGCGGGCGTGGTTTTGGTCGGGCTGCCGCCTCCAGCGGGCGGGGCTTCACGCCCGCGCTGACACTGTCGGCCAGATGGTCAGGGCTGTCCATTACTCTCCGCCATAGTGGCTGGCGCGTCGGCGGGCAATTCTTCCCCGCCGCCGAGCGAATGGACATAGACCGCCAGCATCTTGATCGTCACCGGATCGAGCCGCCCTTCCCAGGCGGGCATGACCCCGTGGCGCGGAGCCGAGATCTGGCGCGCGACGTCCTGCTGCGCTCCGCCATATAGCCAGATTGCATCGTTCAGGGCGGGGGCGCCAAAGGCGCGGTCGCCTGCGCCCGCAGGGCCGTGGCACGCGGCGCAATTGTCGGCAAAGAGCTGCGCACCGGCGGCATTGGCCCTGCCTTTGCCGCTGAAGGACAACACCTGATGTGCCAGCGCGTTGATCTGCGCCGGGCTGAAGGCTTCGCCAAAACCGGGCATCAGGCTGGTGCGCGTTTCGGCAGAACCTTGCCAGCGCACACCATGGGTGATCGTGGTTTCTATCGATTTGAGATCGCCGCCCCACAGCCAGTCGTCGTCATTGAGGTTGGGGTAGCCTGGTGAACCTGCCGCGCCCGAGCCATGGCATTGCACGCAATTGACCCTGAAGGCTGCCGCGCCGCCTGCCTGCGCCAGCTGCATCAGGTCCTCGCGCCCTTCAAGCGATTCGATCGGCACGCCGGCCAGCTGCGCGCCGGCCGCGGCGCGTTCCTGCTGGGCGGTCTTGAGTTCGCTTGCCAGCTGCCCGCGGCTGGTCCAACCGAGCGTGCCCTCTGTCCCGCGATTGAGCATCGGCCATGCGGGGTAAAGGACGCTATAGGCGATCGCGAACACGATCGTGATATAGAACAGCCACAGCCACCAGCGCGGCATGGGCGTATCGAGTTCCTCGATGCCGTCCCATTCGTGGCCGACGAATTCGGTTCCGGTCGGCTCGTCGACCCGTTTCGTTCCTGCTGGATCATTGGCCATCGTGGTCATCCTTGAAGATCGAGTTTGCCGCCGCCTGGTTGTGCCCCTTCGAGCCCGGGCGGAAGGGCCAGGCGCACAGGATCACGAACACCGCGAACAGAATGGCCAGGCCATACGAATCGGCGAAGTGGCGCAGCGTTTCGTACACGGTCATCGCCCCTTCTCCTGCGCCAGTTCCTCCTGCGCGGCGGCGCTGTTCACATCGACCAGCGTGCCGAGCATCTGGAGATAAGCGATCAGCGCATCCAGTTCGGTCACCTGGTCGGGATCGCCGTCAAAGTCGCGAACCTGAGCCTTGGGATAACGCTGTTCCAGATCGCCCGGATCGGCATCGGGATCGGCCTGCGCGGCCAGATCGGCCTTGGCCATTTCGATGTCGCGATCGGTGTAGGGCACACCCACACGCCGCAGTGCGGTCAGCATCGCATCGGGATCGCTGAGCGACAGGCGATTTTCGGCGAGGAAGCCGTATTGCGGCATGATCGAATCGGGCACCACGCTTTGCGGGTCCTTGAGGTGCTGGACGTGCCATTCGTCCGAATAGCGCCCGCCCACGCGCGCCAGATCCGGCCCGGTGCGCTTCGAACCCCACTGGAACGGGTGGTCGTACATGCTTTCGGCGGCCAGGCTGTAATGGCCATAGCGCTCGACCTCGTCGCGGAAGGGGCGGATCATCTGGCTGTGGCAGACATAGCAGCCTTCGCGGATGTAGATATCGCGCCCGGCCTGTTCGAGCGGGGTGTAGGGGCGCATGCCCTCTACCTTCTCGATCGTGTTGTCGATCCAGAACAGCGGCGCGATTTCCACGATCCCGCCAATCGTCACGGTGAGGAAGGCCGCCACCCCAAGCAGGGTGATGTTGCGCTCCAGTTTTTTGTGGCCGGCGAAGATGCCTTCGGATGATGCGTTCATCGGTCGAGTTCCTTATTCGGCAGGCACGGCGGCGTTGATCGGACGGTCGGCAGCCTCGTCATGGCCCGGACTGTAGAGCGACGCCTCGTCACGCAGTCGGCCCACGATCGTCATCCACACATTGTAGGTCATGATCGACGCCCCGGTGAGGTAGAGCAGGCCGCCAGTCGCGCGCAAAAGGAACATCGGGCGCAGCGCAGCTACGGTGTCGACAAAGCTGTTCACCAGATAGCCGTCAGCCCCGTATTCGCGCCACATCAGGCCCTGGGTGATCCCCGCCACCCACATGCTGCCCGCGTAGAAGACGATCCCCGCACTGGCGAGCCAGAAGTGCCAGTTGATCATGCGCAGCGAATAGAGCCGTTCGCGCTGCCACAGGCGCGGAACCAGGTAATAGATCGCCGCAAAGGTGATCATTCCGTTCCACCCCAGCGCGCCCGAATGGACGTGGCCGATGGTCCAGTCGGTATAGTGGCTCAGGCTGTTGACCCACTTGATGCTCATCATCGGGCCTTCGAAGGTGCTCATGCCGTAGAAGGCCACAGCCATCACCATCATGCGGATGATCGGATCGGTGCGGACCTTGTCCCACGCGCCGTTGAGCGTCATCAGGCCGTTGATCATCCCGCCCCAGCTGGGCATCCACAACATGACCGAGAAAACCATGCCCAGCGTCTGCGCCCAGTCGGGCAGGGCAGTGTAATGAAGGTGGTGCGGCCCGGCCCAGATGTAGAGGAAGATCAGGCTCCAGAAGTGGATGATCGACAGGCGGTAGGAATAGACCGGCCTCTGCGCCTGCTTGGGCACGAAGTAATACATCATCGCCAGGAAGCCTGCGGTCAGGAAGAAGCCAACCGCATTGTGGCCATACCACCACTGCGTCAGCGCGTCCTGCACCCCGGCAAAGGCGCTGTAGCTGCGCGAGCCAAGCAGGCTGACCGGAATGGCCAGGTTGTTGACCAGGTGAAGCATCGCGATGGTGACGATGAAGGACAGGTAAAACCAGTTGGCGACATAGATGTGCGGTTCATGCCGCCGAATGATCGTTCCCACGAAGACAATCAGATAGGCAACCCAGACCACCGTCAGCCACAGATCGACATACCATTCGGGCTCGGCATATTCCTTGGACTGCGTGACGCCGAGCAGATAGCCGGTCGCCGCAAGCACGATGAAAAGCTGGTATCCCCAGAACACGAACCGGGCGAGCGAAGGAAATGCGAGCTGCGCGCGGCAGGTGCGCTGCACCACATAGAAGCTGGTGGCGATAAGGGCGTTGCCGCCGAAGGCGAAGATCACCGCCGATGTGTGCAGGGGCCGCAGGCGCCCGAAATTGAGGTAGGGTTCGAAATTCAGCTGCGGGAAGGCCATTTGCAGCGCAATGAACAGGCCGGCAAGGAACCCCGCCATGCCCCAGAACACCGTGGCGATTACGCCCCAGCGCACCGGATCGTCATCGTAGCGCGATGGCCCGGTCGGCATGCGGAACAGGCTCTGCGCCTTGGCCAACGGGTCATAGCGCGCGGCGGTGGCCCACATCAGGACGAAGGCGACGATCGCGACAATGGTGGCATGCGCGGCGAATCCGGGATCGCGCGCTCCGACCGAGGCTGCGAGGGCGAGCATCAGGATCAGGAACCAGATCCCGATCCTGCCAAGTAGAGCTTCCATGGAAATCCATCCTTCCTGACGGGCGCTACGATAAGATTCTCCGGTCGCGCGCACTTTGATCCAGATCAAAATGCGCGACGAAACTCGAACGGGGAATCAGACATGTCCTGTGTATATGCTCAAGGTCTTGAGGTCTGGCAGGAAAATGCGTGATCTTCCATCCGTTTCTGCCAGGCCAAGCTCGCGAAGTTCGCCGATCTGGCGGCTTACTGTTTCGATTGTGAGACCCAAGCTGTCGCCAATGTCCCTGCGCGACATCGGCAGGTCCAGCAGGCAACCACCGCCTTCCCGGGTTCCTATGCGCTCGGCCATGATCATCAGGAAACTTGCCATGCGCTCCTGCGCGCTTTTCTTGCCCAGCGCCACCGCCTTGTCGCGGCACCGGTAGAGTGCAGTCTGGGTGCGGATCAGCATCGCCTCGAGCAGGCCGGGGTCATCGCGCGCAATCTTCAGGAACGCCTCTGCCGCGAACAGCACCGCACCGCTGTCCCGCAGCGCCTTCATCGAATAGGCATGTTCGCCCGACTGCGGAATCGAAACCAGATCCCCCCTGAAATGGAAGGCCACGATCTGCTCGCGCTGGCGCGATGCCGTGGCGATCAGCTTGGTCGCGCCTTCGCAGATGAAGGCAACGGTATCGTGCCCGGCATGCAGCGGGATATCCTCCCCCTTCCTTGCATGCAGCAAGCGGCCTTGCGCGCCCAGCGAGTCGAGGGTCCGGGTCGAGATTTCGCCGAGATGCAGATTCGCGAAAAAATCTGCGATTGCGGCGCGCGGATCGGAATTCTCGACTGGAAAGTCTGCCTTCAACATTCCTGCCAGTTGCCGGAATATGCCTTTTCGTTCTTTGACCCAGATCAATGATCGTGTCCGGGGCTGGGCCTAGCCAGAGCTTGACGCAGCAGCAAAGTGAGGTCGCTCGGGGTGGCCACTGTGCGTCAGGAAATGGATTATGAAACAGAAATTTGCTATCGCACTTGTCGGCCTTGCCACTTGCGCCTGCCTTGCCTCACCGGCGCAGGCCGAGGATCGCGAAGGCACGTTCCAGATCAAGCTCCTTGGCACCGGCGTCCTTCCCGATGGCAAGATTACCGAGCTGCGAACCGATACCGTCGGACTTCCTGCGGGTACGCAGACCAGGGCCACCGACAATGTCGTTCCCACGATCGCGATCGAGTATTTCTTCTCCGATAACGTGTCGGTGGAAACGATCTGCTGCCTGACGCAGCACGATGTTGACGCCACCACCGGCCTGCCCGGCGCCGAGCTGGTATCCAACGGGAAGCTGATCCCGGCCACCTTAACCGCCAAGTATCATTTCGATCTTGGCGCGGCGAAGCCGTATCTCGGTGCGGGCCCGACCTATTTCCTGTGGATCGATGATGAACCCGGTGCAGCCACCATTCCGCTGGGCGTGACCAATTTCAAGTTCTCGAACGAGCTTGGCTTTGCGTTGCAGGCGGGCGTCGACATTCCGCTGGGCGACGGCGGCTTCGGACTGACGCTCGATGCCAAGCGCTATTTCGTCAATACCACTGCGCGCTGGTTTGCGGGCGATACGCTGGCGATCGAGACCAAGCACAAGCTCGACCCCTGGGTGCTCAGCGCCGGAGTGACCTTCGGGTTCTGACGACAGCTCTTCCCGTGACTGTGGGCGGCATTTATGCCGCCCATTTTTTTGCCCAATCCGCGCAAAGCGCTTGCCGCACGGGGAAGGCAATTCTAACGCAGCAACATGACCGCGACGACCCAGGAAGTCCGCCCGAGTTATTGTGACAGCTGCGCGATCCGCAATCGCGCCATTTGCGCTGACCTCGATTCGGCGGAACTTGCCCAGCTCAGCACGATCGGCAGGCGCCGCAAGCTGACGGCTGGCGAACAGCTGTTCTGGGAAGGCGACGACACCGTTTTGCTGGCCAACGTGATCGAGGGGGTGCTCAAGATCTCGACCCATACGTCGGAAGGCAAGGAGCAGATTCTGGGGCTCGGCTTCCCTTCGGACTTTCTTGGCCGCCCGTTCGGACAGACCGCCCCTTTCGGTGCCGAAGCCCTGACCGATTCGTTCGTCTGCGTGTTCGAACAAGGCGATTTCGATCGTTTTGCCCGCGAACATTCGAGGCTCGAGCACAAGCTGCTCGAACGTACGCTGGCCGAACTCGATCGGACGCGGCGTTGGATGCTGCTGTTGGGCCGCATGAATGCCGAACAGAAGGTGGCCAGCTTCCTGCTCGAACTGCGCGACCGGCTGACGCCGCGGACATGCAACCATATTGAGGTCGAAGTGTCCGAGATCTTCGAGCTACCACTGACTCGCCAGCAGATGGCCGACATTCTAGGTTTGACCATCGAGACCGTGAGCCGCCAGCTTTCGCGATTCAAGCGCGATGGTTTGATCGATCTGCTGTCGCGCCGCCAGGTGACAATTCGTGACCGCCGGACGCTGGAATTGATCGCCTCGTAAGAATTACTACCGATCGCATCAGCATTCGCCAATTGAGCGAGGCAGGCGGCGTCTGTGAAAGGATCAAGATGAGCGAGTACCCACCCCTTGAGCTGCTTGTTGCTGGCGAGCGGTTGGGCTGCGAGGGGCGCGAAACGATCGATGTGCTCGACCCGGCGACGGGCGAGGCGTTCGCCGCGCTGCCCAAGGCGACCCCGGCCGATCTGGACTCGGCATTGGAGGCGGCGGCGAGGGGTTTCAAGGCATGGCGCGTGACCTCCGCCGATCAACGCGAGGCGATCCTGCGCAAGGGTGCGGCCCTGATCCGCGAGCGCGCGCAGGCGATCGGCGCGGCCATCACCCGCGAACAGGGCAAGCCGGTCAAGGACGGTGTGGGCGAAGTGCTCTATTGCGCGATGCTGCTCGAATTCTACGCAGCCGAATCGCGGCGCAATTACGGCAAGACGCTTGTGCGCCCCGAAGGCCAACGGGTTGAGGTGCGGCATGAGCCAGTCGGCCCCGTGGCAGGCTTCTCGGCGTGGAATTTCCCGGCCATCAACGTGATGCGCAAGATCGGCGGCGCGCTTGCAGCGGGCTGTTCGGTGATCGTCAAGCCTTCGGAAGAAACGCCTGCGGGCGGCCTTGAAATCGTGCGCTGCCTGCTCGATGCCGGGGTGCCGGGCGATGTCTGCCAGGTGGTTTTCGGCGTGCCCGACGAGGTCAGCCGCCACCTGCTCGCCAGCCCGGTAATCCGCAAGATCACCTTCACCGGATCGACCGCGGTGGGCAAGCATCTGGCCCGCCTCGCCGCCGACGATCTCAAGCGCGCGACGCTTGAACTGGGCGGGCATGGCCCTGTGCTGGTGTTCAAGGATGCCGATATCGAGCGCACGCTCGATGTTATGGTCACGGCGAAATACCGCAATGCCGGGCAGGTCTGCGTCAGCCCCACGCGCTTCCTGGTCGAAGCGGATGTGTTCGATCGTTTCAGCGAGGGCTTTGCCCAAAGGGCCAGGGCGATTCGGGTTGGCAATGGCTTTGACGCGCAGACGCAGATGGGGCCAATGGCCAGTCAGCGCGGGCCCGACGGGCTTCAGGCGAAAATCGCCGATGCGCGCGAGAAAGGCGCCAAGCTGCTCGCGGGGGGCAACCGGATCGGCAACCAGGGCTTTTTCCACGAGCCAACGGTGCTTGCCGAGGTTCCGCTCGATGCGGCGATCATGAACGAGGAACCCTTCGGCCCCGTCGCGCTGATCAACCCGATGCCGGGCGAGGCGGCGATGGTGGAGGAAGCCAACCGTCTGCCCTATGGCCTTGCCGCCTATGCCTGGACCGGCGACCAGGCGCGCCGGATGCGGCTGGCCAATGGAATCGAAGCGGGCATGATCGCCTTCAACGCCGCCAGCGTCAGCGCGATCGACGCGCCGTTTGGCGGAGTCAAATGGTCGGGCTATGGCCTGGAAGACGGAGCCGAGGGCGTTCAGGCCTGCATGGTCACCAAGACGGTGCATGAAAGCTTCTAGGGGAGGTTGAGCGATGAAAACCCGTGCAGCAGTGGCGTTCGAAGTGAAACAGCGGCTAGAGATTGTCGAGCTCGATCTGGAAGGGCCGAAAGCGGGCGAAGTGCTGGTCGAGATCATGGCGACCGGCATCTGCCACACCGATGCCTATACGCTTGACGGGCTCGACAGCGAGGGGATCTTTCCTTCGGTTCTGGGCCATGAAGGCGCAGGGATCGTGCGCGAGGTGGGAGCGGGCGTCACCAGCGTCTCGCCCGGCGATCACGTCATCCCGCTCTACACGCCCGAATGCCGCCAGTGTAAATCGTGCCTTTCGGGCAAGACCAACCTGTGCACTGCGATCCGCGCGACCCAGGGCAAGGGGCTGATGCCCGATGGCACCACGCGCTTCAGCTACAAGGGTCAGCCGATCTATCACTACATGGGCTGTTCGACGTTCTCGAACTTCACCGTGCTGCCTGAAATTGCAGTGGCGAAGATTCGCGAGGATGCACCGTTCCAGACCAGTTGCTACATCGGCTGCGGGGTGACGACGGGCGTCGGCGCGGTGGTCAACACCGCCAAGGTGCAGGTCGGCGACAATGTTGTCGTGTTCGGCCTCGGCGGGATCGGGCTCAACGTGATCCAGGGCGCGAAGCTTGCGGGTGCGGGGCGTATCGTGGGTGTCGATATCAATCCGGGCAAGGAAGAATGGGGCCGCAGATTCGGGATGACCGATTTCGTCAATCCGCGCGACGTCGGCAATGTTGTCGAAACGCTGGTCAACATGCTCGACGGCGGCGCGGACTACAGCTTCGATTGCACCGGCAACACCGATGTCATGCGTCAGGCGCTCGAATGCTGCCACCGCGGCTGGGGGACCTCGATCATCATCGGCGTGGCGGAAGCGGGCAAGGAAATCGCCACCCGCCCGTTCCAGCTGGTGACAGGGCGCAACTGGCGTGGCACAGCGTTTGGCGGCGCCAAGGGCCGCACCGATGTACCCAAGATTGTCGACTGGTATATGAACGGCAAGATCCAGATCGACCCGATGATAACCCACATTCTGAGCCTGGACGAAATCAACAAGGGCTTCGACCTGATGCACGCGGGCGAAAGCATTCGCAGCGTCGTGGTTTACTGACTTCACCCAAGAGGAGACTAAACGATGTACAGTCACATGATGGTCGGTTCGAACGATATCGAACGATCGAAGAAGTTCTACGATGCCACCTTCACGGCGATGGGCGGCAGGGAAGGGATGGTCGATCCCAAGGGGCGGCTGGTTTATGTCCATAACGGCGGCGTGTTTCTGGTGACCAAACCGATCGATGGCAGCCCGGCAACGGCTGGCAATGGCTGCACCATCGGCTTTGCCATGAGCCCCGAACAGGCAGATGCATGGCATGCGGCGGGCGTGGCCAATGGCGGCACGGCGATCGAGGATGCGCCGGGTGTTCGCGGCGCGGACACGCCCACGCCGATGTACCTCGCCTATCTGCGCGATCCCGATGGCAACAAGCTCTGCGCGCTTCACCGGATGGCGTGAGCCAGATCAACGAGCGGGGGAAGCCCCCGCTCGTTGAGGACCCGGGCCAGGACTCATTAAGCACATGCCCGCGCCTCCTTCCGAAACGGACAGGGGCGCGGGTTTGGCCAAGCGGCCTCGCAGGTCAGAAGTCGACGCTCACCCTCCCATAGAGGAAGCGGCCGTTGAAGCCGAAGGGCGAGAAGCTGGAGAACGGCAGGAAGAAGCCGTTCAGCCCAAAGTTCTGCCCATCGACCAGACCAGCGAGAACGCGGTCGGGATAGTTGTCGAACAGATTGTTCGCCCCGATAGCCAGTTCCACACCGTCGCGCACTTTGGCGCGCAGTTCGAGGTCGACCACCCATTCGCTACCCAGCACCTGATCGCGCGGCGCGTCTGCGCCGGGTATTAGGACCTTTCCATACCGGTTGGCGCGGGTCGTGGCGCTGAAGATGCCCAGATCCCAGTCGATCCCCAGGTTGACTTTGGTCGAAGGCTGCCCGTCGGTCATGCGGAGCGATTCCTGCCGCCCGAACAGGGTCAGGCCCGGCAGGGTAGGAAGATCCGCCCGGTCGGTAATGCGCGTGCTGTTCCAGCTGAAGCCGCCGGTCAGGCTGAAATCACCCGCGCCGAAATCAGGCAAGCGATAGGTGCCCACCACTTCCACCCCTTCGGTCCGGGTATCGATCCCGTTGACGAAGAAGCGGGCCGAGGTGATGTTGTTAAACCCGGCACCTTGCAGGAGCGCGACCACCGCCGCCCCTTGCAGGTTTTCCGTAACCACGATCCGGTCATCGATTTCGATGTTATAGTAATCGGCAGTGATATTCAGCCCATCGACCAGTGACATGGTGATGCCGCCCGAAATATTGACCGATTCCTCGGCATCGAGCGGCTTGGAACCCAGCGCGATCGCTACCGGGCTTTCGACCGGGAAGGTGCCAATTTCCACCAGCACGCCATTGACGTTGTTGGTCGATGACGTTGCGAAGAATTGCTGGTGCAGCGAAGGTGCGCGGAAGCCCGTTGAAATCGAGCCGCGCAGCGCCACTCCGTCGATCAATTCGGCCCGTGCTGCCAACTTGCCGTTCACGGTATCGCCAAAATCGCTGTAATGTTCGTAGCGGCCAGCCACCTGAACGGTCAGGAAGCCGCCGAACTTGGTTTCGAGTTCGAGATATGCGGCCACCGAATCGCGGTCGGCATCGACTTCGTTTGCCGGACGGAAGCCCGGGAAGACCTGCGCCCCGGCGGGGGCGTTGAACGGGGAAGCGGCAAACGGGCCGGCCTGATAGCTCTGCGGATCGCCGGCAATGATCTTGAAATTCTCGTTGCGGTACTCGCCGCCGAATGCGAACGAAAGCCCGTCGCCTATGCCGATGTCGAATTCGCGCTGGACATCGAGGTTGACTACGGTCTGGCTGAATTCGAGCTTCCCCGCGTCAAAACGCAACTGGCTCTCCTCGCCGAACGAGGTGTTGAAGCTGTTTTCCACGAAGAAGCGGAATCCGTTTTCCCCATGCACAGCCGAAAGGTCGTAGTTCCACCCGTCACCCACATCGCCTCTGACACCGCCGGCGAAGGAAAAGTCGGTGATTTCCGACACGATGAGCGGGAGGAAACCCTCTTCGAAGAAGGGCACAAACGTGGTGGTCGAAGCGCTGAAATTGCGGTTTCGTGCATCGAGCGCGCGACGGTAGAATCCGGCGCTCTCGCCATCGCGCTTGCCATAGCTGCCGAAAGCATAGAGTTCGGCTGCCGGGCTCAGTTCGGCACCGGCGTTGAGGAAAAAACTATAATCGGTCGTTTCCGCATCGCCAAAGCGGTGGTTGAAGCGATCGAAGGTGAATTCGCGTGGATCGAATGCCCCGTTGACCAGTGGGAACTGCTGGCGCGGATCGGCTGCTGAACGGTTGGTCGCGTTGCGGTCCTGAAACTGGGTGGTGACATTGAAATAACCTGCATCTCCGACCGGAAGGCCGAAATTGGTGGCAAGAGTCAGCGTTCCGCCGTCACGCCGCTTGCGCTCATCACCCGTTTCGTCGAGCAGGAACACGCCGCCGGCCCCAGCCTGAGGGTTGAGTTGCGGCTGGCCGCTCGAATCGGCCAGCACGCCGGAGATGGCCGGAACATTGTCGAGCGTGGTGATATACTTGCCGTATGTGACCTGGGCGCGCCCGCCGGTCGATTTGCGCAACTGTACATTGATCACCCCGGCAATCGCATCCGAACCATATTGCGAGGAAGCGCCATCGCGCAGAACCTCGATCCGTTCGATCGCAAGCGGCGGGATGGTGTTGAGATCGACCGCAGCTGATCCGCGCCCGACGGAGCCGTTGATGTTGAGCAGCGCAGAAGTATGGCGACGTTTGCCGTTGACCAGTACCAGCGTCTGGTCGGGTGAAAGGCCGCGCAGCGTGGCGGGGCGCAACACATCGGTGCCGTCGGTGATCGAAGGTTGCGGAAAATTGAACGACGGAACCAGCTGATTGAGAATCCGGTTGGTTTCGGTAAAGCCGGTATTCGAAAGAGCATCGGCGCCGATCACGTCGACCGGAACCGTGCTGTCGGCAACAGTTCGATCCGCGCGGCGCGACCCGATCACGACTATCTGGGTCTCCTCTGCGACTTCCGCATCGCCTTGGCCGATGGACTGGGCCGCGGCGGGAGTGGCCCCGAACACAAGAGCCAGGATTGAACTTCCGGTTGCTGCAAGAACTGCTGTCCGCGTTGCCATGTTGATTATTCCCCTTTCATGAACTGGGGAATCCTAGCACTACGCAGTGGGCATTTCATCGTCGAATCCGCGCGGACGTCATATTCGTTATGAGAGCGTTGCCGCTTTGCAACTTTTCTTGCGGCAACCCATGCCATTCTATAATTTGGTAACAATCCGGTGCTGGGGCAGGCTTACCGGCCCCAGACCTGCTCGAGCCGCGCATCGCGGCCGCAGCCCCGGCGGTAAAAATTGTAGCGGAGCGGATTCATCCGCGCGTAGTCCTGATGGTAGCCCTCGGCCTCGTAGAAAGCGCTCTTGGCGATAATCCGTACCGCTACAGGCTTTCCAAAACGCTTTTCCACCCCGGCCTTCGACGCCTCGGCGAGCCTGCGTTGCGCCGCATTCCCCGCGAAAATCGCGGCGCGATAGGATTTCCCCTTGTCGCAGAATTGACCGGCGGGATCGAAGGGGTCCACATTCTTCCAGAACACGTCGAGCAGCTGCGAATACCTGACCTTGCGGGGATCGTAGATGACGCGCACGGCCTCGTAATGGCCGGTGCCCCCGGCGCTGACCTGCTCATAAGTGGGGTTGCGCGTGGTCCCGCCGGTATAGCCCGATACCACCTCGATCACGCCCGGCACTGCCTCCATATCGTGTTCGGCGCACCAGAAGCAGCCCATTGCGAAATAGGCTTCGGCGCGGGCCGGGGGCGGCTTGTCGCTCGCCTGCGTGAACGCCGACAACAGCGCAGCGACGGCGATGGCGAGGAGCGCCCTCATGATGCCTGCTTCTTGCGCGCAGTGGGTACGAAATCGAGCGCGTCACCGTTGATGCAGTGACGCTTGCCGGTGGGCGGCGGGCCATCGTCGAACACATGCCCCAGATGACCGCCGCAGCGGCGACAATGCACTTCGGTGCGTGTAATGAACCAGCTCCTGTCAACACTGGTGGCGACATTGCCCTTTACCGCGCGGATAAAGCTGGGCCAGCCGGTGCCGCTGTCGAACTTGTCGCCAGAGCGATAGACGGGCAGCGCGCAGCCCGCGCAGGTATAGAGGCCCTGGCGCTTTTCCTTCAACTGCGGGCTGGTGAACGGGCGTTCGGTGCCCTGTTCGCGCAGGATGTAATACTGCCGCGGGGCGAGCCTGCGCTGCCATTCGGCATCGCTGTATTGGACTTCGAACTTACCCATCGGCTTGGCGTTCGCAAAAGGCACGCGGGCAATCAGCCCGGCAAACAGTCCAGCACCAGCGATCATCACGTTACGTCGATTCATTGCTTTCACCTCTTCGCGAGATACGCGCGCGCGAACGGTTCGGTTACATTTAACCTGGGGTCAGGACATTATTTCTGCCCGGAAGCACCGACCACCACTTTGGGCGCGCAGCTGTAAACCAGCCGCTCGTTGGGCTGCGCGGGCAGCAGCGACATGATCGCTCCCTGCTGTTCGCCCAGATCGCGCGCGGCGTTGGTGATGCCGCATTGCGGCGGGGCATAATCGGCCCGAACCGAGCGTACTACCTCCATTGCCTTGCGGCTGAGCGGATAACGATCGGAACGGAACGTGCGGCTCTGCGGATCGTAGCTGTTGACCGCAACTGCATCCTCATCCTCGGCAACGAGTACGCGGCGCCATTCGCCATCGGCAAACCCGTATTGGGTGCGCCCATTGACGCAGCCGTCCGCCGCCCATCCGAACTCGACATCGTCCATCCTTGCCCCGGTGACCCGGCTGCGATCGGGAGCGAATGTGCACAGCATCATGCCCTCGCTGGCCTGCGATGGCGGATCGGCTGGATCGGGAGCAACCTCGTCCATGGCCACCCGCACGCGCTCGTCGATCTCCTCAAGGCCGGGCCGCGTGATCCATAGAAGCACGGCGCCAAGCCCGCCGAATGTGGCAACCACAGCGAAAGAGGCGATGCGCCTACGCTCGGCGCCGGCCCGGTGCTGCTGCAAGGCGAGGTAGCCGGAGCCAACCGCGACAAGTAGCGCGATCATTGCCGCCGCCATGAAGTTTTCGCGTAAGCCCTGGACCGCAAGCTGTGCCTCGAGCTGGGCCCTGTCCAGCTTCGCGCGTTGCTCCGTCTCGCGTGCAGCAAGCAGGCCTGCCGCCTCGGCGCGCTGCGCGTTCATCCGGGCGCGCTCGGCCTCATCAAGCTCGGCAAGGCTGCGGCACGGCAGCGCATTGATGCGCGCTTCGATACCATTGGCGCGCAGGAACGGGAGCAGTTCACGGGTCGATACGGCGAAATAGAACTCTGCATCGGTCCCGTCCGAAGTCGCGCCGAAGCTGTTGACCCCCAGCACCCTTCCGCAATTGTCGAGCAGCGGGCCGCCCGAATTGCCGCGCGCCAGCGGCGCGGTATGCAGCAGCGTGTCGAACTGGCGGCTGGGCCGCGTGCCCGAGATGAAGCCGCGACTCTTTACCGGCGGCTGCGCGCGGAAGATATCGTCAATGTCCAGCCCCTGCGCCTGATCGACGTTCATCGGATATCCCACCGCCGAGACATCGTGCAGTTCGTCCACCGCGCCGCCGGCAATCGTCAGCGGCGGCAGGCGCAGGCTGCCTTCGGTAATCTCGATCAGCGCCAGATCGTTGCGCGGACTGACAGCGATCGCCCGGCCATAGGCCGCGTCCTCGCCCTCGGGCGGGACGATCCCGATCCGCAAGGTATCGTCGAGCATGGCCTCGCGCACCACATGCGCATTGGTGACGATATGCCTGGCGGAAACCGCAAAGCCGCTGCCATGGCTGACCGGATAGACCTCTTTCCCGTCGGTTCCGATGATGACCACGCGCACCACGCCGCGCGCCGCCGCGTCGATATCGGCCGGGTCGGCCCGCGCCGCAGAGGGAAGCGCGAGGCTCAGCATGAGTGCGACGAGCGAGAGGATGCGTATCATGGCCGGTGTTGTGGCGCGGGTTTGCCCTGTTCGCAAGCTTTGGGGTTTTGATCGCAAGCTTCGGGACGCGAACATAATCGCGCGGCGCTAGACGGGCCTTACATTTTACGGAGACCAGACCATGACCTATCGCATCACCGGACTTGCGCCAGAACCTTTCGCCGCGTTGTTCACGCTCGACGATGCCGCACTGGCCCAATGCAACGCCCAGCGTGTCACCGCCTCTGCCGACAAAGGCTTTCCTTGCCGGGTGAGCCTCACCGATGCCAGCGCGGGCGAGCGGTTGATACTGCTCCATCACACCAGCCACGATGTCGCAACGCCCTATCGCAGTGCCTATGCGATTTATGTGCGCGAGGCGGCGGCGGAGGCGGCGGACTATATCGATGCGCTGCCGCCGGTGTTCGAAGGCCGCCCGCTCGGCATGCGCGGGTTCGGGAACGACGGGCTGCTCAAGGATGCGCGGCTCGCGCTGCCGGGGCAGGCCGATGCCGCGATCAGGGATCTGTTTGCCAACGCCCAGATTGCCTATATCCATGCGCATAACGCTGCGCACGGCTGTTTCGCCGCGCGGGTCGATCGCCATGAAGGGACGGCAGCATGATCGCAGGGGACGAAGCCTGGCAGGCGGTGCTGCGGCGCGACCGGCGCTTTGACGGGCGCTTCTTCACCGGCGTGCTTTCGACCGGCATCTATTGCCGCCCGTCGTGCGCGGCGCGGCATCCGGCGCGCGGCAACGTGCGCTTCTTCGCCACCGGGGCGGAGGCGCGCGCGGCGGGGCTGAGGCCGTGCCGGCGCTGCCACCCCGACGATGTCGCGCGTGACGAGGCGGCGGTGCTGGCCGCGATCGACGAGATCAAGACCAGCGCCAATGACTATGGCGGCCAACCCACGCTTGGCGAACTGGCGCAGCTGACCGGCTATTCGCCCGCGCATTTCCAGCGCTTGTTCAAGCGCGCCACCGGCCTCTCGCCCGCGGCCTATGCACGCGCGCTGCGCGAGGAACGTGCCCGCGATGCGCTGGGCGGTGCGGCCAGGGTCAGCGATGCGATCTACGATGCGGGGTTCGAGGCGCCGAGCCGCTTTTACGAGGCACTGGAGGGCAAGCTGGGCATGAGCGCGAGCGATTGGCGGCACGGCGGCAGGGGCCGCGTGATCCATTGGGAAGTGATCGAAACGAGCCTTGCCCCAATGCTCGTCGCCGCCACCGAGCGGGGTGTGTGCTGCCTTTCGTTTGGCGAAGGCGAGGACGATCTGCGCGCGCGGTTCCCCAATGCCGATCTGGTGCGCGGCGGAAGCGAGTTTCGCGCGCTGTTCGAAGCGGTGACGCGCGCGGTCGAGCAGCCGGGAATGGCCGCCGGGGCCGACATTCCGCTCGACGTGAAGGGCACTGCGTTCCAGCAGCGCGTGTGGCGCGAACTGCGCCGGATTCCGCCGGGCGAAACGCGCAGCTACGGCGAATTGGCGGCGCTGGTGGGCAATCCCAAGGCGCGCCGCGCGGTCGGCGGGGCCAACGGGGCCAACAATATCGCGGTGTTGATCCCCTGCCACCGGGTGATCGCGGCGGACGGCTCGCTCGGCGGCTATGCCTATGGTCTCAGGATCAAGAGCGAATTGCTGAAACGCGAAGCGAAGCGTTGACTTCATTTCGTAGCTCCGCCGTCTCGTTGCCCCGCCGAGGCGAAATCCTGCTGGATGGAACACATGGAGCACGGTCCAGAAGCAAAAATCAGGGCTTCTGGCACGGCTTGGTTGAGAGGGTGACTGACGAGGAGAAAGAGCCGCGCGGATCATCGGCTTTTGAGGGCGTGCAGGAATGCGGGGTGACGGTAAGTGAGCAAAAAGGCAGCGGGACCCCGGCTCGGGGGCCGGGGTGACGGTTGGGGAAGGGCGGTCTGCCCATTACGTCGTCATTGCGAGCGTAGCGAAGCAATCCATGGACTGACGGTTCCACTTGACGGCGCGGTTCGTCCATGGATTGCTTCGTCGCTGCGCTCCTCGCAATGACGAGGGGCTGGGACATTCCCACCCTCTGCCCCTCCCGCAGGCGGGAGGGGAGTATCAGCGCTATTTCCCGCCTCCCGCCCTCGAATAAGGAATGTCCTCTCCCCACCCACAAGCCTCCCCGCCTAATCCAGCTTGGGCGGCATTCCCGGTTCCGCCTTGGCCATGGCGCGCTGATAGGCGGGGCGCGCGCCGATCCGCTTCAGCCAGGCGCGGATATTGGGGAAGTCCGCCATGTCGGGCCCGCCGAACAGCCGCGCGGTGGTGAGGCCGAAGCCCATCATCACGTCGGCAGCGGAAAACTCGCTGCCGCCAAACCAGGGGTGCTCGCCCAGATGCCGTTCGATCAACTGCCAGCTCTTCACGCCGCGACCCGCCACGAATTCGGGCAACTGCGCGGCGCCTGCGGCATTGGCGGCCAGCGCCATCATGGCGTTGGTCATGAAGGTGCCGTTGGCGTGGTGATACCAGAACAGGTGCAGCGGGAAATCAGGGCTGTCCACCGCGGGCACCAGCCGCCCCTTGCCATGTTTCGCCAGCAGCCAGTCGATGATCGCGCCGCTTTCGCCCAACACCAGGTTGTGTCCGTCTTTGGCATCGGTGATGACCGGCGCGATGCCCATGGGATGCAGCGCCTTGTATTCATCGGGCGCCAGCCGGTTGTCCTCGCGCCGGTTGTAGAGCTTGAGCTCGTAATCGAGCCCCAGTTCCTCGCACAGCCAGACGATTCGTTCGGATTGCGAAATGCGCAGGTGATGGACGGTGAGCATGGTCAGCTACTCCTCAAACGAAACTGTAGGGATCGATTTCGACGTCTGCGCACGCTGACGACTCCCATGAAACCTGCCTGGCTGAATTGATCCAAGACTATGTGTTTTGCCAATTGCATCAACCCTTTTTCCGCCAAACGCACCGCCAAGCGAAATGGGCCAATGGCCCGGATCGCGAAAGTTCCTCTTTCCCATTGCGAAGCCGCAAGTCTTGTGAAACACGCTTGATCGACAGAAACTTGAACGGATCGGGGGGAATGATGGCGCCGGGATTTGTGGGCGAATTTGCCGGGACGGCGACGCTGCTGCTGCTGGGAACCGGGGTGTGCGCCAATGTCACCCTGACGCGGTCGAAGGGGCAGGGCGGTGACTGGACGGTTATCACCTCGGCCTGGGGTTTTGCCGTACTGTTCGGCGTGCTGGTGGCGGTTTCGCTCGGCGCACCGGGCCATCTCAATCCGGCGGTTACCATCGGTATGGCGATTGCAGCGGACGATTTCAGCCAGGTCGGTACATACATTCCAGCACAGCTGCTCGGTGCGATGGCTGGATCGGGGCTCGCCTGGCTAGCCTACCTGCCGCACTGGTCGCAGACCGACGATCCTGCGGCCAAGCTGGGCGTTTTCTCGACCAGCCCGGCGATCCGCAACCTGCCCGCCAACTTCGTCAGTGAGGTGATCGGCACGCTCGCGCTGCTGTTCGTGATCGTGGCGATCGGGTCGAAACTGGTGGCGATGCCGGCCTTTCTGGGGCCGGTGGTGGTCGGCTTGCTGGTCTGGGGCATCGGCCTGTCGCTGGGCGGTTCGACCGGCTATGCGATCAATCCGGCGCGCGATCTCGGCCCGCGCGTGATGCATGCGATCCTGCCGATACCCGGCAAGGGCGGATCGGACTGGGCCTATGCCTGGGTGCCGGTTGGCGGCCCGATCTTCGGCGCGGTCATAGCCATCGTGATCGCCCGCGCACTGGGAATGATCTGACGACCTTGCCTCACACGAAACTGTAGGGATCGATATCGATGCTGACGCGCACGCCGGGCGCGAATTGCTGCGCGCCCAGCCAGGCGGTGATGATCTTCTGCAGTTCGACGCTGCGCCGGGCATTGACGAGAAAGCGATAGCGATAGCGTCCGCGCAGCAGACTGAGCGGGGCGGGCGCGGGGCCAAGCACGGCCAGATCGTCCAGATGGGGCCGCGCATCGCCCAGCCGATCCGCGGCCTGGCGTGCCTCGGCTGCATCCTCGCTCGAGATGATGATCGCTGCCCAGCGGCCAAAGGGTGGCGCGCCCGCATGTCGGCGTGCCTCGGTTTCGGCGGCATAGAAGGCGTCGCGGTTCCCGTCTGCCAGCGCGGCGATCACCGCAGCTTCGGGATGGCGGGTCTGGATCAAAACCTCACCCCGCTTCGATCCGCGCCCGGCGCGCCCGGCAACCTGGGCGATCTGTTGATAGGTGCGCTCGCCCGCGCGCAGGTCGCCGCCCTCCAGCCCCAGATCGGCGTCGATCACCCCCACCAGCGTCAGTTCGGGGAAATGGAAGCCCTTGGTGACGAGCTGCGTGCCCACGATCACGTCGATTGCGCCGCTCTCGGCTTCATCGATGAACTGCGCCGCGCGCTCGGGTGAGCCCAGCGTATCCGAAGTGGCGATGGCCACGCGCGCCTCGGGCAGGATTTCGGCCACCTCATCGGCAATCCGCTCGACCCCCGGCCCGCAGGCGACCAGGCAATCGGGCTCGCCGCATTCAGGACAGGTCTCGGGCGCGCGGGTTTCGTGCCCGCAGTGGTGGCAGGCGAGCCTTTGCGACAGCCGGTGTTCGACCAGCCAGGCGCTGCAATTGGGGCACTGGAAGCGAAATCCGCAATTGCGGCACAGCGTGAGCGGGGCAAAGCCGCGACGATTGAGGAACAGCAGCGATTGTTCACCCCTGGCCAGCCGGTCCTCGAGCGCGGCGACAAGGCGCGGGGCGAGCCAGCGCCCGCGGTCGGGCTTTTCGTGCGTCAGGTCGATCAGGTCGATATGCGGCAATTGCGCGCCGCCGAACCGGCTGGGCAGGTCGAGCTTCTCGTAGATCCCGCTCTCGGCCATTTGCAGGCTTTCGAGCGCCGGAGTGGCGCTGGCGAGCACGACCGGAATGGCTTCAAAGCGCGCGCGCATCACGGCAACGTCGCGGGCGTTATAACGCACCCCGTCATCCTGCTTGAAGCTGACCTCGTGCGCTTCGTCCACCACGATCAGGCCGAGATCGGCATAGGGCAGAAACAGCGCCGAGCGCGCGCCCACCACGACTTGCGCCCCCCCCTTGCCTGGGCCTTCGGAAATGGCGCGCCAGGCGCGGCGCCGCTCGGTCGATTTGAGCGAGGAATGCCACAGCACCGGCGGCGCGCCGAAGCGGTGCTCGAAGCGCTTGAGGAAATTTTCGGTCAGCGCGATTTCGGGCAGCAGCACCAGCACTTGCCGCCTCATGCGGATCGCTTGCGCAATTGCCTCGAAATAGGTTTCGGTCTTGCCCGATCCGGTCACCCCGTCGAGCAGGAATGGTGCGAACTTCTTCGCCTTGACCGCCTCGACCAGTCGGCTCGCCACGGCGCGCTGTTCGCCCGAAAGTTCGGGCGCATCGTGCCCGGGATCGGGCGGCGCGAACGCCCGGTCGATCGCTACCGTGACTGCTTCGATGAGGCCAGCATCCGCCATACCGCGCAGCACGCCTTCGGATACACCGGCCTTGGCGGCAAGTTCGCGCATCGTCGCCTGCTCGCCTGGCAAGCGTTCGAGCGCCTGCTTGCGCTGCGCAGTCAATCGCCCGGCAGGTTCGGCCCCGCTCAGGCGGTATTCGGTCATCGTGGCGGGCCCTTTCAGTGCGCCGCCGCTGGCGATGACCATACGCGCGACCGCGCTCATCGGTGCGCAGTAATAATCGGCGGTCCATTCGATCAGGCGGCGCAGTGCGGTCGAAAGCGGCGGGACGGGCAGCACTTCGATGATCGGGCGCAGCTTCGCATCGGGCACATCGTTTGCGGGCAGCCGCTCCCGCTCCCACACGATGCCGGTGACCTGGCGCGGACCAAGCGGGGCAATGACCACGCTGCCCGGCCCAACCTTCATACCCTTGGGCACGCTATAGTCGAGCACGCCCAGCGCGGCATTGAAAACGAGGAGGCGAACGCGGTTCATTGTCTCCCCCTATGCCCCGATGCCGGGCAAGTTCACAAGCCGCCCCGTCAGCCATCGGGCTGGCCTCTTGCCCCAAGCGCGCTATAGCAGGAACGAGAATCAACTGCCCTTGCGGAGCGCGCCGACCATGAAATTCTTTGCCGATACCGCCGAAATCGATGACATCAAGGAACTGGCCGCGACCGGCCTGCTTGACGGCGTTACCACCAACCCCTCGCTGATCCACAAATCGGGGCGCGACTTCATGGAAGTCACGCGCGAAATCTGCGGCATTGTCGATGGCCCGGTCAGCGCCGAAGTGGTCGCGCTCGATCATGCGACCATGATGAAGGAGGCTGACGTCCTGCGGAAAATCGCGGACAATGTCTGCATCAAGGTGCCGCTGACGATGGACGGGCTCAAGACCTGCAAGGCGCTGACGGGCGAGGGCACCATGGTCAATGTCACGCTGTGCTTTTCCGCAAACCAGGCGCTGCTTGCGGCCAAGGCGGGGGCGACATTCGTTTCACCTTTCGTCGGGCGGCATGACGACAACGGCTTTGACGGGATGGAGCTGATCCGCGACATCCGCCTGATCTATGACAATTACCTGTTCGACACCGAGATTCTCGTCGCCAGTGTGCGGCACGGCATTCATGTGCTCGAAGCGGCGAAGATCGGCGCGGATGTGATGACCGCTCCGCCCAGCGTGATCCGCGCGCTGTTCAAGCATGTGCTGACCGACAAGGGCATCGAAGGCTTCCTCGCCGATTGGGTGAAGACCGGGCAGAGTATCGTCTAGCGGGCGGGTGCAGGCATTTGGCTGAGCAGACTCCTCTCGACAAGTTCAAGCATGTCCTGACCGGGGCGTCGCGCGCGATTGCGCGCGAGGCCGAGGTCGAGGTGGCGTGGAGCGCCGATGCGCCCAGTGCCAGCGGCAAGAATTTCCGCGTGCCACTGCCCGCACGCAACCTGCCGCCCGAGCAGGTGAGCGAAGCGCGCGGCTTTGCCGACAGCTTTTCGCTCAGGCTGCGGCACCACGACGGGGCGCTGCACGCGCGCCATGCCCCGCCCGAACCGGTTGCGCGCGCCTGCTATGATGCGGTCGAGCAGATGCGCTACGAGGCGCTGGGGGCGAACAATTTCGGCGGTATGCGCGCCAATCTGCGCTCAGCGGTTGAAATGCGCACTGCATCCGATCCGATCGTGCGGGCGCAGAACCAGAGCGAGGTTCCCTTGCAGACCGCGCTGGCGCTGATGCTGCGTGAAAAGCTGACCGGCGAGGCGATCCCGGACAGGGCCGTGCCCGGCGTCGAGCTGGTGCGATCCTTCATCGAGGAGCGTGTCGGCGGCGATTTCGAGGCACTGGCGCTTTCGCTCGACGATCAGGCCGCGTTCCAGGCGCTCTCGCTCGACATGCTCGAACATCTCGACCTCACGCACCCGTCCGATTCGCCCGATCAGGGCGAAGACGATGATAGTGAGGACGGCGAGGACCAAGATCAGGGCGAGGAAGATCAGGAACCGGGCGAGGGCGATCCGCAGGCTACCGAGATGGCCGGCGAAACGGCGGAGGGTGACGAGCAGGGCGACGTCGATTCCGAAGCGCGCTCCGAACAGGAAATGGGCGAGGGCGAACCGGGTGAGGAGGGCGACGAGGGCATGATGCCCGTGCGGCCCAATCGCCCTTGGACCGACATTCCCGATGGCTTCGATTACAACGCCTATACGACCCGCTTCGATGAAGTGGTGAATGCGCAGGACCTGTGCGATCTTGAAGAATTGGACCGGCTGCGCGCCTATCTCGACAGCCAGCTGACCGGATTGCAGGGCGTGGTCACGCGGCTGGCCAACCGGCTCCAGCGGCGGCTGATGGCGCAGCAGAACCGCGCCTGGGATTTCGATCAGGAAGAGGGCGTGATCGATGCCGCCCGGCTGGCCCGGGTGATTATCACGCCGGGCACTTCGCTCGCCTATAAGGTCGAGCGCGATGTCGATTTCAAGGACACGATTGTCACGCTGCTGATCGACAACTCGGGCAGTATGCGCGGGCGCCCGATCAGCATTGCGGCGATCAGCGCCGATATCCTTGCGCGCACGCTGGAGCGGTGCGGCGTCAAGACCGAGATCCTCGGCTTCACCACGCGCGCGTGGAAGGGCGGGCAGAGCCGCGAGGCATGGCTCGCCGATGGCAAGCCGCCGCAGCCCGGACGGCTCAACGATTTGCGGCACATCATCTACAAGAAGGCAGACGAGCCGTGGCGCCGCGCCCGCCGCAACCTCGGCCTGATGATGCGCGAGGGGCTGCTCAAGGAGAATATCGACGGCGAGGCGCTGCTGTGGGCGCATCAGCGCCTGCTGGGCCGGTCGGAGGACCGGCGCATCCTGATGGTGATTTCGGACGGCGCGCCGGTAGACGATTCGACGCTCAGCGTGAACTCGGCAGGCTATCTCGAAGCGCATCTGCGCAAGGTGATCGAATGGATCGAGAGCCGCTCGCCGGTGCAGTTGATGGCGATCGGCATCGGTCACGATGTGACCCGCTATTACCGCCGCGCGGTGACGATCATGGACGTCGAACAGCTCGGCGGCACGATGATCGAGCAACTGGCCGGATTGTTCGAGACGGAGTGATTGCCAGATCATATTTTGTATGATAAAGTATGCTCATGGCCAAACTCGAACGCATCACCGTCACCATGCCCGAAGAAATGGTGGCCAAGCTGCGCGCTGCCGTCGAATCAGGCGAATATGCCACCACCAGCGAAGTCGTGCGCGAAGCCTTGCGCGATTGGAGCGACGAGCAGCGGCGTCGGGAGGAGGAGAATGCCGCTATGCGCGCGATCCTCGCCAAGGCCCGGGGCGGGAAACGCTATACATCGGATGAGGTATTCGCGGAGGCGCTCAGGCGCGTGGATGAAATCGCGGCGCGTAAGGCCGACCGGTCCGCCGCTTGAACCTTGTCTATCTCGAAGACGCACTCACCGACATCGGGGAGATCGGCGACTACATCGCGGAGGATGATCCCGAACAGGCGCGTCGTTTCCTCGCAAGCCTGCGTGAGTTCATCGCAACGATTGCCGAAAATCCGCGCCGGTTCCGCTTGAGAAGCGAATGGGGCCAGTCGGTGAGGGCCGCCAATTTTAGCAGCTACCTTGTCGTTTTCGAACATGATGAAAGCAATGTCTTTATCCTTCGCATCGCAAGCGGGCGCAGGAACATCGTTGCGCTGCTGTCAGATGATGAAAGATGAACGTCACCCAAGCCGTCGCCAGTCGCCGCTCTGTCCGTGCGTTTCTCGATAAGCCGGTCGATCGCGCGCTCCTGACCAACATCCTCGAAAAGGCGCAGTCCGCGCCCAGCGGCGGCAATACGCAGCCCTGGAATTCCGTTATCCTCACCGGCGAGCCGATGCAGCGCCTGTTTGCCAAAGTGGCCGAGCAGTTTCCCAAGGGGCGCGAGGCGCACAGGCCCGAATATCACATCTATCCGCCCGAGCTCGAAGGGCCATACGAGGCGCGCCGCTACGGCGTGGGCGAGGCTATGTATGCCGCGCTCGGAATCCCGCGCGATGACAAGGCGAAACGGCTGATGTGGTTCGCCAACAACTTCCGTGCCTTCGGTGCGCCGGTGCTGATGCTGGTCCACACGCCGCGCTACATGGGCCCGCCGCAATGGTCGGACATCGGGATGTGGCTGCAAACGGTGATGCTGCTGCTGCGCGAGGAAGGGCTCGACAGCTGCGGGCAGGAAGCATGGGCGGTCTATTCGCCGCAGATCCGCGAAGTGGTTGCCATTCCCGACGATCACATCTTCTTTTGCGGGATGGCGATCGGATACCGCGATCCGGCCGCGCCGGTGAACCTGTTCGACGTGCCGCGCGCGGATATTGCGGAATCGATCCGCTGGGAAGGGTGGGATTGACCTTGCCTGCGCGCCGCCGCAAAGCGCACCCATTATGACCGACGCCCCGCTCAAGCTGTTCAATTCGCTGACCCGCAAGCTGGAGGAATTCCGGCCCGTCCACGCCGGTGAGGCGCGCGTCTATACCTGCGGGCCCACGGTCTATAACTATCCGCACATCGGCAACATGCGCGCCTATGTGTTCGCCGATGTGCTGGGCCGCACGCTGAGCTGGAAGGGCTACAAGCTCACCCATGTGATCAACATCACAGACGTGGGCCACCTCACCGACGATGCGGACAGCGGCGAGGACAAACTGGAAAAGATAGCCGCGGAAAAAGCGCAATCGATCTGGGACATCGCGCGGCATTATACCGAGGCCTATTGGGCTGACGTGAAGGCGCTCAATATCCGCGAGCCGGCCAAGTGGTCGGTCGCCACCGATTATATCGACGAGATGATCGAATTCGCGAAGGGCATCGCCGCGAAGCACTGCTATGAACTCGATAGCGGGCTTTATTTCGATGTTTCGACCGTCGATGATTACGGTCGGCTGGCGCGCGCGGTGACCGAGGAGGGTGAAGCCAGGATTGAGACGGTCGAGGGCAAGCGCAACGCGGCTGACTTCGCGATCTGGCGCAAGACCCCGCCGGGCGAAAAGCGCCAGATGGAATGGGATTCGCCTTGGGGCAAAGGCGCGCCCGGCTGGCACCTCGAATGCTCGGTCATGGGCGAGGCGCTGCTCGGCTTTCCCTTCGACATCCACACCGGCGGGATCGACCACCGCGAAATCCACCACCCCAACGAGATCGCGCAGAACCAGGCCCATTGCTGCACCGATGGGCTGGACGTCGCGGAAAACAGCGGCGCGCGCGTGTGGATGCACAACAACTTCCTGGTCGAACGATCGGGGAAGATGTCGAAGTCTTCCGGCGAGTTCCTGCGGCTGCAACTGTTGATCGACAAGGGCTACCACCCGCTGGCCTACCGTATGATGTGCCTCCAGGCGCATTACCGCAGCGAGCTGGAATTCAGCTGGGAAGGATTGCAGGCGGCTCTGACTCGGCTGAAGCGGATGGCTATGCGCATTGAGCTCCTTCGCTCCGGGAGCAAGCCATCCGATGCTCCTGATACTGCCCATCTAAAGCTGATGGAGGGGTTTGATGCCGCGCTGTCAGATGACCTGAACACCCCTGAGGCGTTGACGGTTTTCGAATGGATACTTGCGTTCAAGAGTAAAGACCAAGGCGCGAAGTTAGCAGCTATTTCAAGATTGGACTCTGTCCTCGGCCTCAACCTCCTCACCCTTACCCGCACCGATCTCCGCATCCGCCCCAAATCCGCGATCATTACCGAGGACGAGATCGAAGCCGCACTCGCCCGCCGCAGGGAAGCGCGCGCCGCGAAGGACTTCGCCACGTCCGACGCCATCCGTGACGAACTCACCGCCAAGGGCGTCGAGGTGATGGATGGCGATCCGCTCGGCTGGGAGTGGAAGCTGCAATGAATCCTCCTCGTCATTGCGAGGAGCGCCGGGCTTGCCCCGGGGCGACGCGGCAATCCATCATTCAACGTTCAACACATATTGATAGGGCAGGCGATGGATTGCTTCGCCCGCGGCTCGCAATGACGAACAAAAGGTCAAACCCGTGAAGCTCTGGCGGCTCACCCGCGCGCCGTTTGTGGCGCTCGACGGGAAGGGCGCCGAACTTTACGGTGCGCGCTATGCCCCGCCCGGCGTGCCGGTGGTGAGCCTTGCGAGCGAAGCCGGGCTCGCGGTGCTGGTGGCGCTGCGTTACCAGCCGCGCGACCTTGAGGGCATTACGGATGATTTCGTGCTCGGCTGGACCGAAGTGGATGCCGAACCTCTGCGTGTGCCCGATCCTGACGAAGCAACCATCCGTGCCTTTATTGGCGAATGGCTCGATTCGAAGCGCTCGCTACTCGCCGCGATCCAGTCCAGGGTCTTGCCCGAAGCGGACGTGATCTATCTCAATCCGCGCCATCCCGATGCCGCGCGTGTGCCGCCGCTCACCACGCGCCCGTTCAGCTTTGCCGATTGCCTCCACCGCCCGCCCATGCTCGACAATTACGGGAGCCCCCGATGACCACACTCGCCCTGTCCGCGCTGATCCGTCCGCTGCTCGAACCGCGCCTGCCAGCCAATCTCGACGTGCGCTGGTTCGCCACGCACGAAGAGGCGATGGCGGCGGTGGCCGACGCTGAAATCGGCTGGTTCGACATGTATGATAAGGAGGCGATGGCCGATACGCTGCGCGCCGCGACCAGGCTCAAATGGCTCAACTCGATTTATGCCGGGCTCGATTTTCTGCCGATGGACATGCTGATCGATCGCGGCATCACCGTGACAAACGGGGCCGGGATCAACGCCGTCACCATCGCCGAATATGTGGTGATGGGGATGCTGACCGTGGCCAAGGGTTACCGCGATGTGGTGCGCGCGCAGGATCGGCGCGAATGGCTGCTCGACAGCCCGGGCAAGCGCGAACTGGCAGGCAGCAAGGCGCTGCTGCTGGGCTATGGCGCGATCGGCAAATTGATCAAGCCGCGGCTCGAGGCCTTCGAGGTCGAGGTGAGCGTTGTGCGCCGCTCAGGGGGGGAAGGCACGCTGCGGCCGGACGAATGGCGCGCGCGGCTGGGCGAATTCGACTGGGTGATCCTGGCAGTTCCCGCCACGCCGGAAACCGACGGCATGATCGGCGCGGCAGAGCTTGCGGCGATGAAGGCGGACGCGGTGATCGTCAACATCGCACGCGGTGCGGTGATCGATCAGGATGCGCTGGTCAAGGCGCTGGAAGAAAAGCGCATTGGGGCTGCGTTCCTCGATGTCACCACGCCCGAACCGCTGCCGGCCGAAGATCCGCTGTGGGCGCTCGAGAACGCGCATGTCACCATGCACCTGTCAGGCCGCGCGCAGGACAAGATGTTCCAGCGCAGCGCCGACCGCTTCCTTGTCAACCTCGAATCATACCTGAAGGGCGAACCGGTCGGCCCGGTGTTCGATCCGCAATTGGGGTATTGACACTCCCCTCCCCATGGGGAGGGGCAGGGGGTGGGGGTTCAGCCGGAAAGGTTGGCACCACCCCCTCTCAACCTCCCCCTTCAAAGGGGGAGGAGTGCTATCCCTCTTCGAGCAGTAGCAGCACTGCTGTAACGACCAGCCGCAGTTCGGGCGTGCAACTGTGCGTCACCGCGCTGATCGTGGCATCGGCGACCAGTTGCCCGGGTATGGCGAATTCGTGATCGGGCAGCGCGGCGATGAAGCGCTCGCCCGCCTTGCAGGCGGCGATCCCGAGGAATTCGAACACCAGTTCATGCCGCGTTCCGGCAAAGGTGATCGAGGCCCAGGGCTTTTCCTCGTGGCTGAGCACTTGTGGCTGCGCTTCGGCGAGCGCCGTCAGTGCCTGGCGCACCCGGTCGCCTGTGGTGCGGCGAGAACGGAATCGCCGGGTTCTACGCTCGATCCTGTCATTGCGCATGGTTCAGATCCGTTTCTGCCGGAGTGTAAGTGTTCATGAAATGTTCCGTACGTTCCTGTGTTGCGGCACGCGGGATGCGGCCCATCCTGAGATCGAGCACGAAGCGCGGATCGTGCGCGGCAAGACGTCCGAATTTGGTTGCGGGCATATCGTGTTGGCGGAGGAATTTCTCGATTGTGCGGATCAGCATAGTGCTCCCCTGTTGAATTGGCTGGCCCGAAACGGTCAGTGCCGAATCTGTCGCAGGCCAAGGTCTTGCTTTTCGAATCCAACATGTCTAGGAAAAATCCTATTCAAGGGAAAATATATGCCCAAACCGAAGGAAAACATGCTCGACAGGTCGCGCTTGCGTCTGCTCGAACTGGCGCAGGCGAGCGGGGAAAGCCTGGCAGGCCTTTCCGAATTGATCGGACGTAATGCCAGTTATTTACAGCAATTTATCCGTAAGGGCAGTCCGCGCAAGCTGGAGGAGCAGGATCGCCGCAAGCTCGCGCAGTTCTTTGGCGTGGACGAGAGTGAGTTGGGCGTTGCGGAGGAAAAATCCTATGTTTCATCGCCGAGTCGCACCCGCGCGGAGCAGGAATGGCTCGATGTCCCGCGGCTCGATATCGGCGCTTCGGCAGGGCCGGGTGCCTTGTCGACGATCGAGTTGCCGTTCGATGCCTTCCGTTTCTCGGCGCGCTGGCTGCGCGAACAGGGGCTGGAAGGCGCGCAACTTTCAGCGATTACGGTCGAGGGCGATTCGATGGAGCCACTGCTGCGCGACGGCGACGAAATACTGGTCGATCGCACGCCGCGTCCCTTTCGTGACGGGGTGCATGTGGTGCGGTTGGGCGAAACGCTGATGGTCAAGCGTGTCGCCTCGGCGCGGCAGGGCATGTTTGCGCTGCTCAGCCAGAACCTCGCCTATCCGCCAATCGAAATCGCGGCGGAGGAAGTGGCGATCATAGGCCGGGTGGTCTGGAAAGGCGGGCGAATCTAGCCCACATAGACGATATGACCGACACGACACTTCCCCCGATGAAGGCGGCGATTATCCCCGTCACGCCCTTGCAGCAGAACTGTTCGCTGATCTGGTGCACCCGGACAATGCGCGGGGCGCTGGTCGATCCGGGCGGCGATCTTGACCGTTTGAAGGCGGCGGTGGCCAAGGCGGGCGTGACGCTGGAAAAGATCCTCGTCACGCATGGGCATATCGACCATTGCGGGCAGGCGGGCATATTGGCTGAAGAGCTGGGCCTGCCGATCGAGGGGCCGCACGAGGACGACCGGTTCTGGATCGCGCGGCTTGACGATGACGGCGCACGGTATGGGATCAACGGCAAGGCTTTCGAGCCGACCCGCTGGCTCAAGCATGGCGACAAGGTGACGGTGGGCGAACTGACGCTCGACGTGATCCATTGCCCCGGACACACGCCGGGCCATGTGGTGTTCTATCACGCACCCAGCCGCTTCGCGATCGTGGGCGATGTGCTGTTCCAGGGATCGATCGGGCGGACCGACTTTCCGCTCGGCAGTCATCAGGATTTGATCGATTCGATCACCCAGAGACTGTGGCCGCTGGGCGGGGACGTGACCTTCATCCCCGGCCACGGTCCGGTCAGCACCTTCGGGCGCGAGCGCCAGTCCAACGCGTTTGTGAGTGACCGGGCGCTGGGCCTAGCTCACCAAACGGGCTAAATCGTCCCCATGCCGATCAGCACCGCCGCGGCTGCCAGCCCCACCAGTGTCAGCAGCGTGATCATCGTCCCGATCATGCGCCCCTTGCCCATCGCGCCGCCGTCCATGCCCAGGCCATGCGCGATCCGGCCAATGAAATAGGCGCCCGCGACGTAGGCGAGCCACGGCTGCCCCTTGCCCGCCAGTTCGATCACGCCGACCAGCAGAACGACGAAAGGCGCGCTTTCGACGAAATTGGCATGCGCGCGCATGCGCCGGGTCACCTTCTCGTTTCCGCCATCACCCACGCTGACCTTTTCCGAGGTGCGAACCTGGCCGACCCTGATCATCAGCCAGACCCCGAGAATCGCGGCGGCGGCGGCGGAAGAAAGCGTAACCGGAAGCATGACCGACATAAAAAATCCCCTCGTTGTTTCAGTCTTTGTTGCTAAGCGGTAGCGCAGTGGCTTGCAACGGCGGAATTTTCCGTTATAGCGCCCGCCTTCCGCCAAGGCCGGGCCCGATATGTGCACAGCATGCTTGTGCACCATTCGGCCTTGCCCTAGAGCGGCCCGCGATTTCATTGGTTTTGTTTGAGGAACAGGTGCCGCAATGGCTGTCCCCAAGAGAAAAGTTTCCCCCCACCGCCGTGGTAACCGGCGCTCGCACGATTCGCTGAAGGTTGAGGCATTCCATGAATGCTCCAATTGCGGCGAGCTGAAGCGTCCGCACAACCTGTGTTCGCACTGCGGCCATTATAATGGGCGCGAGGTCGTAGCAGTCGGCCTGTAACGCGTTTCAAGCCGGAGAACTGGTATGAGTCTGCCGCGAATCGCCGTTGACGCGATGGGCGGAGACGAAGGCGTGCGCGTGATGATCGAGGGCGCGGCCCTTGCTCGCCGCCGCCACGACAAGTTCAATTTCCTGCTGGTTGGCGATGAACAGCGAATCAACCAGGCGCTTGAAGATCATCCCAATCTGCGCGGTGCATCCGAAATCCTCCATTGCGACGACGTGGTGGGCGGTGACGAGCTGCCCAGCCGCGCGCTCCGCCGGGCCAAGACCACGTCGATGGGGCTGGCTGTCAATGCTGTAAAGCAAGGCGATGCCGGTGCGGCTGTCAGCGCCGGCAACACGGGCGCGCTGATGGCGATGAGCAAGATCGCGCTGCGCACCATGCCCGGGATCGAGCGGCCCGCGCTTGCCGCGCTGCTGCCGACGCTGGGCGAGCACGATGTCGTTGTTCTCGATCTGGGCGCCAATACCGAAGCCGATGCCCGCAATCTGGTGCAATTCGCGATCATGGGCGCGGCCTATTCGCGCAGCGTCAATGCGATTGACCGGCCGCGCGTGCGGTTGCTCAATATCGGCACCGAAGAGATCAAGGGCACCGATGCGCTGCGCAATGCCGCCGCGCAATTGCAGCAGGCGACCGGGCTGGCGCTAAGCTTTGACGGTTTCGTCGAGAGCGACAAGATCAACCGCGGCGAAGTCGACGTGGTGGTGACCGACGGCTTTTCGGGCAACATCGCGCTGAAAGCGATCGAGGGCACCGCGCGGTTCGTCACCGATCTGCTGCGCAATGCCTTCACCAGTTCGCTGCGTTCCAAGATCGGATTTCTGGTGTCGCGCCCGGCGACCGAACTGCTCAAGCATCACCTCGATCCCAACAATCACAACGGCGCGGTATTCCTGGGGCTCAACGGCGTGGTGGTGAAAAGCCATGGCAGCGCCACCGCCAAGGGCGTGGCCAATGCGGTGGAAGTCGCCGCGCGACTGCTTGAAGATGATATTACCAACCGGATCGCGCAGGATCTGGCCGAATTGGGCGAAACCCTTCTGCGCGAAACCAATGGGGGAAAGTCCTGAAATGATCCGTTCGGTTATCCGGGGGAGCGGATCCGCCTTGCCGCGCAATGTGGTGAGCAACGCAGAACTCGCCATGCGGGTCGATACCAGTGATGAATGGATCGTCGAACGTACAGGCATCCGCCAGCGCTATATCGCGGGCGAGGGCGAGACCACGGGATCGCTCGCGATCGAGGCGGCCCGCGCCGCGCTCGCCGATGCCGGAATCGAAGGCCGCTCGATCGACCTGATCGTGCTGGCCACCGCCACGCCAGACAATACCTTTCCCGCCACCGCCACCAAGGTCCAGCACGCGCTAGGCTGCAATGGCGGTATGGCTTTCGATGTCGCAGCAGTCTGTTCGGGATTCCTCTATGCGCTGGCGACAGCCGATTCGATGCTGCGCACCGGCATGGCCCGGCGGGCTGTGGTGATCGGCGCGGAAACGTTCAGTCGGATTCTCGATTGGGAGGACCGCACCACCTGCGTGCTGTTTGGCGACGGAGCGGGGGCGATCGTGCTTGAGGCAACTGAAGTTGCCGATGATGGCCCCGGCGTTCTGGCGACGCAGTTGCATGCCGATGGTGCGCAACACGATCTGCTCTACGTCGATGGCGGGCCTTCGACCACGCAGACGGTCGGCCATGTCCGCATGAAGGGGCGCGAGGTATTTCGCCATGCCGTGGTCAACCTTGCCGAAGTTCTGGGCGAAGTGATTGACGGGGCTGGCCTTTCGGTCGCGGATATCGACTGGGTGGTGCCACATCAGGCCAATGCGCGGATCCTCGATGCAACCTCGCGCAAGCTGGGCATCTCGCCCGACAAGGTCATCTACACCGTCGATCGCCACGCCAACACCTCGGCCGCGTCGGTTCCGCTCGCATTCGATGTGGCGCGCAAGGACGGGCGGATCAAGCAGGGCGATCTGGTGATGTTCGAGGCCATGGGCGGTGGATTCACCTGGGGTGCCAGTCTGGTACGCATGTGAATAAACTTGGAATTCACATTAAGTGTAAGTTGTGATATTTTCCGGAAAACCTTATCATACGCACGTCGTCAGGGTCGCGCCGACGGTAAGGAGAAACGCAAGATGCGTTCGGTGGGCACTCTAACCCGCGCCGATCTGGCCGAAACGATCAATCGCAAGATGGGTCTGTCTCGGGCTGAATCGCTCGAAATGGTCGAGAGGATTCTTGGACATATGTCCGATGCTCTCGCCAAGGGTGAAAACGTCAAGATATCCGGCTTCGGCAGTTTCATCTTGCGCGACAAACGCGAGCGGATCGGCCGCAATCCCAAGACCGGGATCGAAGTTCCAATCACGCCGCGCCGGGTGGTCTCTTTCAGGGCCAGCCAATTGCTCAAAGAGCAGGTCGCCAAGGGCTGAACGGCATGGTTGGTCGCTTTGACGATGGCAAGGAGGCCGCCGCCCTCAGGACAATTGGCGAAGTCAGCGACGCGTTGGGGATCAAGCCGCACGTCTTGCGTTATTGGGAACAGCAGTTCCCTCAGCTCAAGCCGCTGAAGCGCAGCGGCGGCAGACGCTATTATCGCACGCAGGATATCACCACTGTCGAGACGATCGACCGGCTGGTCAACCGCGAAGGCTATACGCTCAAAGGCGCACGCGCGGCATTGCGAGCGGGCACGGTAGGCGCGGCAGTCGGCGGCGCTGTTGCACCTGACGGTGCGCATATCCTGCCGCAATTGAAGGCGATCCGCGCGCGGTTGGCCGCAGCCATCGGGGCCTGATTCGCCTATTCCGCTGCCAGCAATTCGGCCTCGCCCAGATCGACGCTGACGAGGCGGCTCACACCCTTTTCCGCCATGGTCACGCCGAACAAACGGTGCATCCGGCTCATCGTGACGGCATTGTGCGTCACGATCAGATAGCGGGTGCGCGTATCGCGCACCATGGTGTCGAGCAGGTCGCAGAAACGCTCGATATTGGCATCGTCGAGCGGGGCATCGACCTCGTCGAGCACGCAGATCGGGGCCGGATTGGTCAGGAACAGCGCAAAGATCAGCGCGGTGGCGGTGAGAGCCTGCTCGCCGCCTGACAGCAGGCTCAAGGATTGCAGCCGCTTGCCCGGCGGCTGGGCATAGATTTCCAGACCTGCTTCGAGCGGATCGTCGCTGTCGATCAGCGCCAGATGCGCCTGCCCACCCTCGAACAGGCGGGTGAAGAGCTGGCGGAAGTGGCCATCGACTTCCTCGAACGCGGCGCGCAGCCGCTGCCGCCCCTCGCGGTTGAGATTGCCGATCGAACCGCGCAGCCGGTTTACCGCCTCGAGCAGTTCGGCCTGTTCGTCGGCGCTGGCCCCATGCTCCCGCTCGATCCGCGCGAGTTCCTCGGCGGCGACCAGATTGACCGGGCCGATTCGTTCACGACTGGCGACCAGCTGATCCATTTCCTCCGATTCGGCGGAGGAATCACGCACCGCTTCGGCGTCAAAGCCGAACCGTTCGGCCAGCAGCGGGGGCGGGCACTGGAATCGTTCGCCCGAAACGCGCGCCATCTCGCCGCGCCGCGCTTCTTCATTTTCGGCACGCGCGGCCAGCCCCGCACGCGTTTCGCGCGCCGTGGCCAGCGCCTCGTTGGTTTGCGCCAGCGTTAATGCCGTGGACTTCACCAGCGCATCACGCTCCGCCACCGCGCGTTCGGCTGCGGCCAGCTCTTCGCCCAGCCTGGCGCGCAGGACATCGCCCTGTTCGATCTCGGCCATCAGCCCCGCGGGCTTGGCCGCGACGACTGCGCGTTCCTGCCCGATTTCCTCAAGCCGCCGCGCCGTATCGGCCAGGCGCTGCGTAGCTTCGCCCGAACGCGCTTCCCAATTGGCCACTTCGCTGCGCTGCGCGGCATGGCGTTCACGCCCCACCGCTAGCGCCTGCTCATGCGCCGCCAGCACAGCCGCGGCCGATTGCACCGCCGACCGGGCGGCTTCGTGACTGGCCTGCGACGCGTCGAGCCGGGCGCGCCCCGAATCGGGCGAGGGCAGGGCACTGCGCCGCTGCTCGGCGGATTCAAGTTCGGCCCCCGCCTGAGCTGTCTGCTCGGCCAGATCGCCCGCGGCATTGTCCAGTTCGTTGAGCCGGTTGGCGTGCCGTTCGCGGGCGGCTTCGGCAGAATCGAACGCGCGCAGCGCGGTGCGCTCATCCTCGCTCGCTTGCGCCAGAGTGCGTTCCTGCGCGACAAGCTGCGTCTGAAGTGCCGCCAGTTCAGTGCGAAGTGCTTCCTCGGCGTTGGTGCGGCTTTCGAGGTCGCGGCGCAGGCCTGGAAGCAGCGCCTCCAGCTCGGTCAGCCGGTTTGCCGCTTCAAGCTGGGCCGCCTCGGCAGCGCCTTCGCCGCGCGCGACAAACCCGTCCCAGCGGCGCAGATGGCCGCTGCGGGTGACCAGCCACTCGCCCGGGCCGAGCGTGCGGGCATCGTCTTCCTCGGCAAAGTGGACCAGCGCCAGCCGCGCCGCCAATTGCGCAGGGCAATCGCGCACATGCGCAAGGATGCTGTCGGCAACGCTGGCTGGGGCAGGCCCGCCGGTCCAGAAACGACCTTCGGGCGCCCCTTGCGGAATGCCCAGCGGTGATCTGGCATCGCGGCCAAGCACGGCGGCGATGGCCCGTTCAAAGCCCGCCGCGACCTCGACCCTGTCGAGCGCCCGTGGCAGGCCGTGGCCCTGCGCGCTGCCTTTCTGCCGGGCATCGCGGTCGCGCACCAGAGCGCCGTGTTCGCGCTCGATCCCGGCCAGTTCCGCGCGCGCTGAAGAGGTCGCACTGGCTGCTTCATCGCGCGCCTGCTGGAGCCCGGCCTTGCGCGCCTGCGCCTGCGCCAGCTCGCCGCGCAAGCGTTCAAGCGCGGCGCCGGCATCGGCGGCTGCGCTGCGTGCCTGCTCGACCGCGGCCTGCGGATCACCCGCCGCATCGAGCTGGCGGCGCAGCTCCGATTGGCGCTGCTGTTCGGACCTGAGCCGCGTCAGGCGCAGCTGCGCCTGCCCGATTGCGGCCTCGGCCACGCGCCACTCGGCCTCGACCCCCGCCTGGTCCGCTGTGGCCCTGGCCAGAGCCAGCTCGGCTGCGCGTGATCCCCGCTCGGCCTCTTCCAGGCGGGCGGCCAGCGCCGGGCGACCGGCCTCGTCGCGCGCAAGCGCCTCGCCGCCAGTCTTCAGGTCGCTCGCGAGCCGGGCCAGTTCTCCGGCCGCATCGCGGGTCAAACGGTCGGCATCGCCGCGATCCTGCTCCAGCCGTTCCTTCTGCCGGTCAAGGTCGGCTATGCGCTGCTCGGCTGCCTCAAGCTGGCTGGTGAGAACCGCCATGCGGTGCCCATGCGCGCTGGCATCGTCGCGCCGGTCGGCCAACTCGTCGCGCGCCTGTGCCAGTGCCTGCGCGGCGGCCTGTTGCAGCTTCTGCGCTTCGCCCGCAGCAATTTGGGCCGCCCCGACACGCTCTTCGGCGGATTTGGCCAGCCTGCGCGCTTCCTCGGCGCTGGCGGCCGCGTCGCGCCAGCGGGCGAACACCAGCCGCGCCTCGGCCAGCCGGATTTCGTCGGAGAGCTTGCGATAACGTTCGGCCTGCTTGGCCTGACGCCGCAGTGCCGAAATCTGCGTGTCGAGCCCCGCCATCAGGTCTTCCAGCCGCGCAAGGTTGGCTTCGGTCTGGCGCAATTTACCCTCGGCATCGCGGCGGCGAACGTGCAGCCCGGCAATCCCGGCGGCTTCCTCCAGCATCTGGCGCCGTTCGGCGGGGCGGGCCGCGATCACCTGTGCGATCTTGCCCTGGCTGACCAGCGCAGGCGAATGCGCGCCGGTGGCGGCATCGGCAAAGGTCAGGGCAATGTCCTTGGCGCGCACATCGCGGCCATTGAGGCGGTAGGCGCTGCCCGCGCCGCGCTCGATCCGCCTTGTGACCTGCAATTCCTCGCCGCCGTCATCGCGCCCGTGCAGCACCACTTCGGCAAAATCGCGCGCCGGGCGGGTTTCGGTCCCGGCGAAGATGACATCATCCATCCCGCCCGATCGCATCGATTTGGGCGAATTCTCGCCCATCACCCAGCGAATTGCCTCAAGCAGATTGGATTTGCCGCATCCGTTGGGGCCGACGACGCCGGTCAGCCCCGCTTCGATGCGCAGTTCGGCAGGCTCGACAAAGCTCTTGAAACCGCTGAGCTTGAGCCTGCTGATCTCCATCGCGTTATCCGCCCTCGGCCCGCGTCAGCGCGCGCCGGCCCGTTGCAGCATCGGCTCGAGGCTGGACCAGGTCTGGGTGCCGACGTTGCGCCCGTTGATGAAGAAGGTCGGCGTACCCGTGACGTTGAGCTCGTCAGACTGGGCGGCGGACTTCTTGACGATATCCTCGGCCTTGGCCTGATCGGCCAGGCATTGCCTCGCCTGATCGCTGGACAACCCGCGTGCGGCGAAGAAGTCATACAATTCGGCCGCCCGTGCGATCGAATCCATGCGCGCGGCACCCTGCTGCTGCTGCGCGGCGGCATAGATCGACGAATTGCGCTCGACTGCTTCGAAGATGCTGGCGAGATTGGCCCAGCCCTGCTCGGCTAGCGGGTGGAACGCTTCCGGCCCGGCGCAGCGCGCCAGCACCGCGAAGGTGAGATCGATCGGATCGTGGATCTGGTTGCGGATTTCGTAACTGACGCGGCCGCTGGCGACATAGCTGTCGCGCAGCGAGGCCGAGGCTTTCTCGGCAAATTCGGCGCAGTGGCTGCACGAATGCGAGGCATATTCGACCAGTTTGATCGGTGCAGCGGGGTTGCCGATCGCAAAGCCGCCTTCCGGCGTGGCAGCCACGACATCGGCCCATGGCTTGTCGGCAGAGGCGGCGATGGGCGCAATCCGGTCGGATTCAGGCAGTTCACCGGAGTCCTCGGCAGAATTGCAGGCAGCAAGGCCGAGCGCCAGCGCGAAGGCAATCGAACAGGAAATCAGGGGGCGGGGATAGGCTTTCATCGGGAGCGGTCCTTATCGTCTCGAAAGGGGGAGGCTATACCATGGAATGGTGGGGGTGAAGCGCGGCTTGCGGCTTTCCACAAGTAGCAATGCGGGCGGCGCGGGCGATGCGGGCGCGCTACTGCGCGGGAGCGCCAACTGCCTTGCTGGTGAGGTGTGGTTCGAGCGCCGCCCAACTGTGGACCCCGTCGAGCAGTTTGCCGTCGAGTACAAAGCTGGGTGTGCCCTGGAGGCCGAGCCGCTGGATATCTCCCGCAGAGGTTTTCGCCATCGCGGCGGCCTTAACCTCTGCATTGAGGCAACGATCGATTGCAACGCGGTCATAGCCGCGGCCCGCCATCAGTTCATAAAAGCCCAGGTCGGCCGCAATCGCCCGCCGCGCCGCCGAATGATCGCGCCTCGACCAGCGCTGGACCTGCGCGGCGTTGGCCTTGCGCGCCACATCGAGCCAGCGCGCCTGAGTGGACATGAAGGCAGCGTGGTTGAGCGGAAATTTCGCGGCATCGCCGCAGTGGGCCAGCATGGCCGCCGTCAGATCGATCGGATCGCGCAGCAGGTGGCGAATTTCCAGTTTCAGACTGCCCTGGTGGACGAACGCGAGCTTGATAACCGGATCGCCCTCGACCGAGAACTGCGCGCAATGCGGGCAAGTGTAGCTGATATATTCGGCGAGCGTGGTCCGGGCTTGCGGATTGCCGATCACATGGCCCTGGTTGCTTTCGACGACCGTGGTATTCCAGTTAGCCGAATTGCCGCCGGTCAATGCCAGAATCCCGGCGAGCAGCGCCGTCTTGATCGGTTTCACTGTCCTTTTTCCTCCTGTTCGCCAAGGCTGCGCGCCAGCGATTCGAGTACTGTCCGCAATTCATGATCGCCAATGTCACGCAAGCTGTCGCCCAGTTCCATCGGTATGGGTTTGAGCGAAGGCGGCGCCTTGGGGCCTTCTACAACATGCCCCGGCTTAACCGCGCCTTGCCGCAATTTGACCCTGGCCACCGCATTGTAGCCGAAAAACCGGTTCACCCGCACCACGATTTCGGGGATCACCTGCTGGATCAGAGGTGCGTATGCGGGCAGGACGACAAGCTGCAGGATGCCTTCCGATTTCTCGCCCGGGGGGAATCGGATCGCCTCGGGAATGCACACGCGCGCGTGCTGCGGGCCGACGATCTCGGGCCAACGTGTGACCACGCTCGACTGGACGAAGCCGAACCTGCGGAATGCGGTGCGCCCGATCTGCGGCATCAGGTCGCCGACTGACCGCGCCGCGCCCCCGCGCGGACGCTGATAGAGCCGCGCGGGCTTGCGTTTTCCCTTGGCCGATGCGTCGGCTGGCGGCTTGTCCCGTTCCATTTCGACTTGCCCAATGCCATAGCGTGTGCGTGACCGCCAGCGACAAGACGATAGCCCAGCGATTGCTCCACTGGTACGATGCGAATGCTCGCGGCCTGCCGTGGCGCGCTCCGCCCGGCACGCCGCCGCGCGCCGACGATTCCTGGCCCTATCGCGTCTGGCTGGCCGAGGTGATGCTGCAACAGACCACCGTGGCGGCGGTCATTCCTCGTTATGCGCAATTTCTCGATACCTGGCCCGATGTCACGGCGTTGGCGGCTGCCGGGGATGCCGAAGTCATGGCGGCATGGGCGGGACTTGGATATTATTCGCGGGCGCGCAACTTGCTGAAATGCGCACGCGAAGTGGCAGCACGCGGCGGCTTTCCCCGAACCGAGGCGGAACTGCGCCGGCTGCCCGGCGTGGGTTCCTATACCGCGGCGGCGGTGGCTGCGATCGCCTTTGATGAAAGCGCGGTGGTGGTCGATGCCAATGTCGAGCGAGTGGTGGCGCGGCTGTTTGCGATCGAACAACCGCTACCCGCAGCGCGTGCTGCGATCCGCGATCGCGCTGGCGGGATCACCCCGGCGCAGCGTGCGGGCGATCACGCCCAGGCGATGATGGATCTTGGCGCGACGATTTGCACCCCGCGCAATCCGCGCTGCGATCTCTGCCCGCTCAGCGGCCAGTGCATGGCATTCGCGGCTGGCGATGCAGTCCGGTTTCCCGTGAGACCTTCCAGACCCGCAAGGCCGCAGCGCACCGGCAATGCCTGGTGGTTCGAGCGCGAAGGCCGGGTCTGGCTGGTCACAAGACCGGACAAGGGCATGCTGGGCGCCATGCGCGCACTGCCCGATGATGGCTGGAGCGCGCGTGCGGATGGAAACGGCGTCGCACCAGCGCAAGCCGATTGGGTGTCGATAGGTAGCGTTGAACACCAATTCACCCATTTTTCACTGACGCTGGCGGTTCACGCCAGCGCCAATGCAACTCCGCGGGGGACGGGTGAGTGGTGGCCGGTCGCAGCGCTCGATCAGGCTGGACTGCCCACCCTGTTCGCCAAGGCTGCGCGGCTGGCGCGGGCCTAGAGCTTTACCCGCACCCCGAACCGCGCGCTGATTGGCTCGCCTGGCTGAATGTTGTTGTCGCCATGCGCGCTGGCGAAATAGTCCTCGTCGAACAGGTTCTCGATATTGACCTGCAACGAAACTTTTTCGTTGAGCGTGTAATATAGCGCGGCGTCCACCCGCACATATCCGGGCAGTGCCACATTGTTGCTCAGCGATGCGAACTGCTTCGACTGGTGGATCAGACCCGCACCGATCCCGAAACGATCGCTGAAATCATAGCGGCCCCAGGCGGTGATCTGGCTGGATGGCACCTGCTCCAACGTCCGCCCCGCCGGGGCTGAACTGGTAGACGAACGGATTTCGCCATCGAGCCAGGTGTAGCCCAGGCTGACATTGAGATCGGGCATGATCTGCCCGGCAAGCGCGATTTCGGCGCCGTCCACTCGCGACTTGCCGCTGAGCACGGTGAGCTGCGGGTCGTTGGGATCGGGTGCGGGCGTGTTCGAGCGTTCGAGCCGGAAGATCGCACCGGTCAGTAGCAGACCAGGGTGGATCGCCCATTTAACGCCCAGCTCCTTGTTCTCGAAGGTTTCGGGCCGCAATGCAGCGGCACTCGGGCTCAGGACCAGGAACTGGTCGCCCGATGCGGGTAGGAAGCTCTCCGAATAGCTGGCGTAGAAGGTGACATCCTCGCGCGGCTTCAGGTTGATGCCGAAACGCGGGTTCCAGCGGTTGTCGTTGCGCGAAACGTCGAGAGCGGCGACGGCATCGAATGAATCGAGCCGGAATTCGTCATAGCGCACCCCGCCGATCACATCGATCCAGTCAGCCAGCGCGATCTGGTCCTGCAGATAGAATGAATAGGTCGAAAGATCAGTTTCCCGGTCGCGCACCAGCCCGGTGAGCGAGAAGGCAGGGATCACGATTTCGCGCGCCAGCGGCACGGCAACTTTGCTGGTGAAGCCGCCGCTTCCATTGTCGAACTGTACGTTTGCGCGGGCGTTGGCGCTATCCTGCCATGCGCCTTCGAAGCCGAGCAGGATCATGTGATCGACCGAACCGGTTGAGGGCTGCCACACCAGATTGCCCTGCGCGATCCAGTTGTCGCGGCGCGTTGTGTCGCGATAGCCCGACAGCCTGACGGTGCGATCGCCTGAAATGGCGTCGGTCAGGATCACCTCGGGCAGGATATTGGCGTAGAGCTTGTCATAATTGGCATATTGCAGCGAGAAATTGGTGCTGAGATCGGCGGTGAACTCGTGTTCCAGGCGTGCACGGGCGATGTGCACCTCGACATCGCTGCGGTTGAAATCGCGGTCGCCGAACAGCGCCCTGTCGAAGCCTTCCAGCGGCGCGCCATCAAGCGAGGGAATGCCGCGGTCGGCAAGGCGGCGATCATCGTCGTAGGTATAGGACAGGATCAGCTTGGTCTGCTCGCCCAGATTTGCGGTCAGCGTCGGGCTGAAACCGATGAAGCGGCCAGTGAAGAAATCGCGGTGATTGGCGAATTCCTCGTATGTGGAGTTCACGCGCAGTGCCGCACTGTCGCCCAGCGGCTGGTTGATGTCGGCGCCCAGCGCAAATCCGCCCCAGGTATCTACGCTGGCATCGGCAGCGACGAATTGTTCGGCCAATTGAGCGCGCTTGGCGACACGGTTGATCGCCCCGCCGCCCGCGCCGCGGCCAAAGATCAGTGCGTTTGCGCCCTTGAGAACTTCGACCCGTTCGACATTATAGAGCGGGCGGAAATACTGAAGATCGTCGCGCAGCCCATCGATGTAGAAATCGGCGGTGGTCTCCTGTCCGCGAATGAACACTTCGTCACGGTTGCCTTCGCCGGTCTCGAGCGAGACGCCGGGAACGTACCGCAGTGCGTCATTCAGCGAAGTGACGCTCTGGTCGTCGAGCTGGTCTTCGGTCAGCACGCTGATCGTCTGCGGCACATCGATCAGCGGGGTCGGGGTCTTGGTTCCGCTCGAACCGTCATCAATGCCATATCCCTCGCGTTCACCGGTGACCACGATCTCGCGCCCAAGATAATCGCGATCTTCCGCCGCATCGCTGGCTATGGCGGCGGTCGGCACTATCGCAGCGACGCAGGAAATCAGGAGAGAGGCGCGAAGGGTAGGGAGAGCATTCATGTAAGGACTTTCTTGCGAATCGTTATCAGTGGATCGGGGAGTTATTGCGATTAATTCGCAAAAGCAAGCGCGGTTGCGGCGAAACCTCAAATTTTATTGCGAGTGTGCTCTTGAGGCATTGCGGTAGCGCATTTAGGGTCAGCACCCACTAATCGCGGAGAAATCCAATGAAGGCGACCATCTGGCATAACCCCGATTGCGGCACCTCGCGAAAGACGCTGGCCATTCTGGAGGAGTCCGGGGTCGAACTGACTGTGGTCGAGTATCTCAAGACGCCGCCGTCGCGTGAAAAGCTCATCCAGCTCTATGCCGATGCCGGGATCACGCCCAACCAGGGGTTGCGGTTGCGCGGCACCGACGCGGAGGAGCGCGGGCTGCCCGATGCCGATACCGATACGGTGCTCGATGCCATGGTGGCCGAACCGCGCCTGATCGAGCGCCCTCTGGTCGAAACCGGCAAAGGGGTGATGCTGTGCCGCCCGCAGGAGCGGGTGTTCGAAATCCTTTAGGCGCCTTGCGCCGCTACTTGTGGTCGCGGGTCAGTTCGATGTCGCTGCCCAGCCGGTTCCACCCGAATGCCAGAACCGCCAGGCAAAGCGCGACGATCAACCCGAACGCGAGCGGTTCGGACACGTTGTAGAGCCACACCCCAAGCGCCGGGGCGAAAACATAGGCGGCGCCCGCCGTCGAAGCGACGATGCCCGATGCCTCGCCCTGCTCGGTCCGTGTCACTGCGAGCGAAGTGCCCGAGGTCACCCCCGGCCGGTTGAGCCCGAAGCCGAGCGAGGCCACGGCATAGGCGAGCGCGATGGTGTGCATGTTCTGCGCCGCGGCGAGCATGATCACGCCCAGCATTGCCACGGCTGCGCCGCTCAGCGTTGCCGCGCGCGGTCCCAGCCCCAGCCTGGGGATCACGCCCCATTGTGCCAGCAGGGTGGCCAGCGCGCCGCTCATCAGGACGAGGCCGACCGGGCCAGCCCCCGCCATCGGATCGACGCGCAGGCCAAGCCGGTCGAGCACCAGGAACCCGGCGATTCCAAGCACCATTGCCTGTGCATGGCCGCCCAGAAGGCCCGCAATCACCCATGGCCGCACCCGCGGTTCCCACCAGCTCAGCCGTGTCCGGACATCGTCCTCGATAAGGTGCTCTTCCTCCTGCGCCAGCGGCGATCCGGCACTGAACGGCTCCTGAAACGTCTGTCCGCGCGCGGCAAAGCTGGGTTCGTCGTCAGGCAGGCGCATGCGCAGGGCGACGAGCGCCACCACCGCGATCAGCGCAAAGGCAATGAAGGGACCGGTAAGGCCCAGCCCTGGCAGGACGAGCAAAGGGGCCAATGCCGGTCCCAGAACCGTGCCCATGCCGAAGCTCGAGGCGATCAGCGACAGCGCCTGTGTGCGCTGCGAACGCGGCGTGCGCGATGCGACGTAGGCCTGCACCGCAGGCGGCGCGGCTGAGCCGAAACCGCCGTAAAGGCTGCGCGCCATGGCAAAGATCAGCAGGGTCCATATCGCCGGCAGCCATCCGGCCAGGCCCAGCCACAGCGCGGCGCCGCACAGGCTCATCGAAACGATGAAGCCGACAAGGCCGAGCGCCATCATCGCCTTGCGCCCCCGCCGGTCGGATTTGCGCGCCCAGAACGGTGCAAAGATCACCCACAACAGTGCCGACCAGGTATAGGCGAGGCTGATCCAGAAATCCTGCACCCCCAGCGCAGTGCCGATCGAAGGCATGACCGATTGCATCGCCGTATTCCCGGCCGCAGTGACCAACATAACCGTGAACAGCAACATCATCCGCCCGGACGGGATGGATTGCCCAGCCTCCAAAGGCACCGGAATTGATTCGCGTTGATCTGTGTCGGCCATCGTATCCCGGCGCTAAGCCACCGCGCGGGCGCTTGCAATGGCCGGGTAATTCTGCAACCAGCCGCTGCGACGGGGATTTGGGGCGCTGTTGCCTTGTCCAAGGGAATGTCGATGAGTTCCAGAGAGCTTGCGGTGCAAATGCAACAGGGCCTGCGGGACAAGTTGGCCCGGTACGTCGCCCAATGCGGAATTTTCTTTCGCGGGTTCCTCGAACATCCGCGCATGGTCGGTTCGATCATTCCGTCGTCCGGCTTTACGGTGCGGCGGATGCTGGAGCCGGTGGACTGGCGTGAATGCCGCGTGTTCGTCGAATACGGGCCGGGGATCGGCACATTCTGCCGCCCCGTTCTCGATCGGATGAGCGGCGACGGGGCGCTGATCGTGATCGATACCAACCCGCTCTTTATCGATCACCTGCGCAGCACGATCAGGGACAAGCGCTTCCACGCGGTGCTCGGCTCTGCCGAGGATGTCGAGGCGATCGTGCGCGAACATGGCTTCGACGGTGCCGATTATGTGCTTTCCGGCCTGCCATTCTCGACGCTTCCACCCGGAGTGGGCGAGGAGATTGTCGCGGCGACGCACCGCGTACTGCGCCCCGGCGGCTCGTTCATGGCCTATCAGTTCACTGCCGCCGTGCGCGATCTGATGCGCCCGCATTTCTCGCAAATCGACGCCGCGTTCGAACCGCTCAATATCCTGCCCTGCAAGCTGTTCTGGGGATGGAAGGAAGCGCCGGACGAGGCGGCAGAGTAACCTGCTTTACTCGAACGTTACACCCGCTTGCCCGCTGGCAGAACCTGCCAGTTGACGATGGACCGCAGCCAGCACGGCCAGAAAGATCACCGTGACGACCGCATTGACGAGGCTTGCGACCACGCCGTTCCCGATCGTTTCGATTTCGCTGCCCAATGCGGCAAACACAAGGCCGAAAACCAGCGTAACTACGATCGCGACCACCGCGATGGCGACGATGAGCAGCAGATAGAACATTGCCAGGCGAAAGCTGTTGCCTTTCGTCAGGCGCCATGAACGGGCAAGGATCGCCACCGGATTCAGCAATCCGTCGATCGCGATGGCAGGGCCAACCAGTGAAATCTTCACCGCGCAATAAATCCCGACGACGATTGCCAGCGCAATAACCAGAACGAACGCCGCTTGCGAGCCGGAGGCAAGCGCGAGCGCGGCCGGAACGCCGATCAGCAGGCCGAGTCCGATGGCGAACAGCAATTGTGCGCCGATGTAGCTGAGGAATCCCCTCGCGCCGCGCTCAAGCGCCTCGCCGACGGTAGGCCTTGCCGTGTCGCTCAGCAGAACGAGCAATGCGAGCGTGCCGATGATCTGCGCGACCGCCACGAGCAGGAAAGCCCACCAGTTTTTGGCATAGAGCGCGAAAAGGGCATCGACAGCTGCCTGCGCATCGGCCGGATCGCCCATCATCTCCGTCTGACCTTGCAGCACCTGCGGCATCAGCAGTGCCATCGCCAGATAGGGAAGGAAAAAGAACATTCCGGCCACGATCGTGACCATCTGGCGGTTGGCGCCGATCATTGCAGTGCCTTCGTTCCAGGCGCGTCCCATGTCGAGTTTCATTTTGCCCCCCAATGTCTCTCGCGCGGACATCGCGCTCTTGATATGCGGCGCGAATGGTCCCACGAAACTGTCGATGAATCAAGCTGTCGCAGACCCGATCGAATGGCGCCGCGAAACGCACCAGGTGCCCTATCGCGCGGCGCTGGCCGAAATGGAGACGCGAAACGCCGCGATCCATGCCGGTGAGGCGCGCGAACTGGTCTGGTTGCTCGAACACCCCCCCGTTTATACCGCCGGGACCAGCGCGGCGTTGGATGAGCTGCTCGATCCGCGCTTTGAGGTTGTCGAGGCGGGGCGCGGAGGGCGCTATACCTACCATGGGCCGGGCCAGCGGGTCGGTTATGTCCTGCTCGACCTCGCCAGGCGGGGCCGCGATGTGCGCCGCTTCGTCCATGGGATCGAACAATGGGTGATCGCAACGCTCGAGGACTTTGGCGTCGAAAGCTGGAGCGTGGATGGCCGCGTGGGTATCTGGACGCGCGATATCGACGGATCGGAGGCCAAGATCGGCGCTATCGGGGTGCGCGTGCGGCGCTGGGTGACGATGCACGGCTTCTCGGTCAACATCGATCCCGACCTTTCGCATTTCGGCGGAATCGTGCCCTGCGGTATCGAGGAATTCGGCGTGACCAGCCTCAGGCGGCTGGGGCTGGACATTTCCGCGCGGCAGTGGGACGAGGCGCTGATTGCCAATGCGCCGGGCTTTTTGGCCGGCTTGCGAGGCGAAGGAGAATGAAGGCGATGACGTTCCGGCTCACGGTCCTGGCACTTCTGGCGGTGCTTGGCGGCTGCAAGGCCGATACTGCGCGCGACGGGGCGGACCGGCGCGGGGCCGAAGGCGAGGTTCTGGGCGGAACGATCAGCGATGCGATGATTCCGCTTGAATCCGTCAAATCGCAATCGCCAGCGCAAAGGCCTGTCGCAGCCGCGACCGGGGAAGCGGACGTGGCGGGCGAAGACGGCGTGGATGCAGAGGTTGGGGCCGAGGTTGGGGCCGGGGGTGCCGAACAGCCGCGAGAGCCATCTGCTCCACCAGATTCCGGGGAATAATGGCGGCCGCGCGCTGATTAGCGTTGACGCGATTTTAACTGCCTTGCGGCTATGCGGATCTGCACGCGGGCAGCAAGGGAATCGTTCTGCAAATGACCGACTTGGGCAACCACAATTTCAATCAGGGCGCACAGGACGCTGTGGCAACAAACCCGGCGTCGGCGGCCCAGGCGCAGGCTGTGCCGCGGCAGCAGGGCGTTTCCGCCACTTCCGGTGCCAAATCCGCCCCAGCCCAACATGCGGACACGAGCGAATGCGCCCGGTTGCCCATCGGTGTGGTGCTCGAGATTGCCGGTTCGGGCTCGCAGATCGCGATCGATCTCGAGCGGCTCAACGAATGCCTTGAGGACGCGGATCCCTGTATCCAGCAGGCGGGGCAGGTCGGCAGCCAGGTCAAGATCAGGGTTGGCACCGGCTGGCTTCTGGCCAGCGTGCGAGACCAGCGCAAGGACCGCCGCGCCAATGGCGGAATTCTCGCCACGATCGACTTCCTCGGCGAAGGGGTCGAAGAGAAACTGACGGGGCGCCTGCACAGCTTCCGCCGCGGTGTCACTCGCTATCCGATACCCGGCGCACTGGTCTATCCGGCGACTACGTCCGATCTCAGGCAGGTCTATGCCAGCGACGGGCGCGCCAATATCCAGGTTGGCACGGTCTTTCCCACCAAGGATATCCGTGCGGGCCTCTATGTGGATGCCATGCTGGGCAAGCATTTCGCGCTGCTTGGCTCGACCGGTACCGGCAAATCGACCAGCGCGGCGCTGATCTTGCACCGCATCTGCCAGGCCGCGCCCGAGGGCCATGTGGTGATGGTCGATCCGCACGGCGAATATGCCGCCGCCTTCCGCCAGACCGGCATGATCCTCGACGTGTCGAACCTGCAGATGCCCTATTGGCTGATGAATTTTGAAGAGCATTGTGAAGTGCTGCTGACCAGCGACGGGAACGAACGGCAGGTCGATGCCGACATTCTCGCCAAGTGCCTGCTAAGATCGCGCGCAAAGAACCGCCTAGCCGAACATCTGGGCAAGATCACTGTCGATTCGCCGATTCCCTATCTGCTGTCCGACCTTTCGAACGAAATCCAGAACGAGATGGGCAAGCTCGACAAGGCAACCTCGTCCGCGCCCTATATCCGGATCAAGACCAAGCTCGACGAGCTCAAGGGCGATCCGCGCTATCAGTTCATGTTCTCTGGCATGCTGGTGGGCGACACCATGGCCGAATTCATCGCCAAGGTGTTCCGCATGCCCGGCAACGGCAAGCCGATCTCAATCATCGACGTATCGGGCGTGCCTTCGGACATTACCTCCACCGTTGTCGCCGTGCTCAGCCGGTTGGTGTTCGACTTTGCCATATGGGGCCGCGAGGAAAAGACCCGGCCCATCCTGTTGGTGTGCGAAGAGGCGCACCGCTATGTGCCCAACGAGAAGAACGCCGATGGCTCGTCGGTTGGCCGCATCCTCAGCCGCATCGCCAAGGAAGGCCGCAAATACGGCATTTCGCTGGGGCTGATCACGCAGCGCCCGTCAGACCTTGCCGAAGGCGTGCTGTCGCAGTGCGGCACGATCATCTCGATGCGCCTCAACAACGACCGGGACCAGGCATTTGTGAAGGCGGCCATGCCCGAAGGCGCGCGCGGCTTCCTCGATTCGATTCCCGCGCTGCGCAACCGTGAATGCATCATCTGCGGCGAAGGCGTGGCGATCCCGATCCGCGTGGTGTTCGACAATCTGGAAGAGAACAAGCGCCCGGCGTCCGAAGATCCCAGCTTTGTCGATCTGTGGAACCAGAGCGGCGGCGAGGACGAGACGGTTGACCGCGTGGTGCGCCGCTGGCGGAGCCAGGGTTAGGTTCCCGGGGTTAGGTCCCGCGCGTATCCCCATAGAGGTGGATATGCAGCCGGTCCGACAGGCGAAAACCATGTTCGAGGCATAGAGGCGCCAGCCACGCCTCGCGCCCGCGCAAACTCGCGCTGTCTGTGCCTTCGGGCATCAGGAATACATGGCCGGGCCGGAAGCGATAGCGGCGTTGCAGTGCCAGCACCTCGGCGACGTCTTCGGGCGCGGCGATCACGAACTTGAAGAAGGCACGCGGCTCGCTCGCCCATGCGTCGAGCCGCTCGGGGATCAGCGCCAGCGCGGCATCGTTGCCCGAATGCGCCAGCTTGGGGCTGACATTGTACTGATCGACGCGGATATCGAGCCGCGCGGGCGGGGCAACGGTTCCATTGGTTTCGATCTCGACGGTTATGTCGGGCAACAGTTCGAGCATTTCAGCGAGCGCGCCCGCCTGCAACAGCGGCTCGCCCCCGGTAATCACCAGGCGCTTCTGGCCCAGCGCCGCGATGCGCGCTGCGATATCGGGCAGTTCCAGCGTGACCTGATTGGCTTTGCGGGCGAAGGTTTCGCCGATGCGATGCGGGCGATTATCGCCCTCGAAGTGCCAGGTGTAGGCGGTGTCGCACCACACGCAGGCAAGATTGCAGCGGCTGAGGCGCAGGAACGTGACCGGCGTGCCTGCGCTCGGCCCTTCGCCCTGCAAGGAGGCGAAGATTTCCGGTTCGCCGGGCGAGGTGGTGGCGAGGGTTAGCATAATCTAGATACTCCCCCTCTGGGGGAGGTGCCCTGAGCAAAGCGAAGGTCGGAGGGGGAAATGGGGCGCGCGCAAGGCGCCCCCTCCGTCAGCCCTCTGGGCTGCCACCTCCCCCAAGGGGGGAGGATTGTTCACCCCGTTCATCCCAGCCGCGCCAACGCCGCGCGCAGCCGCTCCGCCTCGGCTGCGTGATGCGCATGGTCGCCGCGCGCCTTGTCGACCGCTTCGGGCTTGGCCCGCTCGACGAAAGCTGGGTTTTTGAGGCGGCCTTCGAGCGACTTTGCTTCTTTTTCAGAAGCTTCGAGCGCCTTTGCGAGCCGCGCCTTCTCGACAGCGATGTCGATCACGCCTTCGACCGGTAAGAAATAGGTCGCATCCTCAACAACCACTTGCAGCGATACGGTGGGAATGACGCCGTCCGCCCCCTTCTCGACGCGAGCGAGGCGCGAGAGGGCGGCGGCGTTGCGCTCCATCCGCGCAAAAATTTCGTCCGAAGTGACGACATAGAGTGGTAGCCTCGCGCCGGGCGGAACATTGAGTTCCGTCCGCGCGGTTCTGATGCCGCTCACGAGTTCGATCAGCCAGTTGATTTCCGCCTTCGCCTTTGCATCCACCGATGCCTCAGGCTGCGGCCACTTCGCCAGAATCAGCTCGTAAGGCCGTGTCCCCTGCGCGTGCCACAATTCCTCGGTGATGAAGGGCATGAACGGGTGCAGCATGACCAGGATCTGGTCTAGCACCCATCCCGCAACTGCGCGGGTTTCGGCGGCCTGATCCTCCCCCATCGGGGGAGGGGGACCGCCGAAGGCGGTGGAGGGGGCAGGCGTCGCGCTTGCCTCTCCCCCACCGTCAGCGCTTCGCGCTGCCACCTCCCCCGTGGGGGGAGGACTTAGGATGGGCTTCACCAGCTCCAGATACCAATCGCAGAACTGGTCCCAGACGAAGTGGTAGATCGCGTTCGCCGCCGCGTCGAAGCGCAAGTCGGCCATCGCAGAATCGAGCGCGGCCAGCGTTTCGACCACTTCGCCCACGATCCATTTGTTGACCGCGAGGGTCGCGGCGGGAGCGGCGATACTAGTCGAAGCCGCGACGCCATTTGCCTGGCAGAAACGCGTGGCATTCCACAGCTTGGTGGCGAAGTTGCGATACCCCTCGACCCGCTTTTCATCCATCTTGATGTCGCGGCCCTGGCTTTCCATCGCCGCCATGAAGAAGCGCAGCGCGTCCGCGCCGTACTGGTCGATCAGGCCCAGCGGATCGACCACATTGCCCTTGGACTTGGACATTTTCTGCCCGTCGGGCGCGCGCACGAGGCCGTGCAGATAGAGCCGCGGCCACGGGTTCTGCCCGGTCATCGCCTGGCCCATCATCATCATCCGCGCATCCCAGAAGAACAGGATGTCGAAGCCTGAGATCAGCAGGTCGTTAGGGTAGTGGCGGGCGAGGAGGTTGGTGCCCACCCCGCTGCGACTAGCCTCACCTTCGGTTCGGCAAGTCTCGCTCCCCTCCCGCTCGCGGGAGGGGCCGGGGGTGGGCTCTTCCTCCGGCCAGCCGAGCGTGGCGAATGGCCACAGCGCGCTGGAGAACCAGGTGTCGAGGACGTCGGGGTCGCGCCAGAGACCCAGAACGCCATTATTGAAAGACGTCCGAGCCTCATCGATCCCGTCAATTTCTTGGAGAGAGAAGCCGGCGGGCAAGGAGAAATCAATCCCGACTTTCTCATAATGGGCAACCGCGAGTGCCAAGGCCTCATCGAAAGTCTCTGCGACGAAGACTTCCGGTGTGGCGCGGTGGACCTTGACTTCGGGGCGATCGAGATCAGGCAATTCCTCGATCCAAGCAAAAGTTCCATCAGGATTTCGCTCGATTGCCGGCCCATACCAAGCCGGAATCCGGTGGCCCCACCATAGCTGGCGGCTGACGCACCACGGTTGGATATTTTCCATCCAGTTGAAAAATGTCTTTTCCCAGCTTTTCGGGACAATTTCGATCTCGCCGGATTTGACCGCCTCGATCGGCTTCTTCGCCAGTTCCGCCGCGTTGACATACCATTGGTCGGTCAGCCACGGTTCGATCACCACGCCGCCGCGGTCGCCATAAGGGGTTGCGATCACGCGATCTTCCACCGTGACCAGCAGGTCCGCCTCGTCAATCATGGCGACGACGCGCTTCCGCGCCTCGAAACGGTCGAGCCCAACAAGCTCGTCCGGTATGCCGCCACATTGCACCACGCGCGCCTCGGCATCGAGCATGTTGAGCATCTGCGCAGGCGCGATCCCGGCGCGCTTGCCCACCTCGAAGTCGTTGAAATCATGCCCCGGCGTGATCTTGACGCAGCCCGATCCGAGTTCGGGATCGGCGTGCTCGTCCGCCACCACGGGGATGCGCCGTCCGGTGATGGGCAGGACCACGAACTTGCCGACCACGCTGGCATAGCGCGCATCGTCGGGATGCACTGCCACCGCCATGTCGGCCAGCATCGTTTCGGGCCGTGTGGTCGCGACTACCAGATGATCGTTGCCCTCTGTCGTCGTGACGCCGTCTGCCAGCGGATAGCGGAAATGCCAGAAATGCCCCTGCACCTCGCGCGTTTCGACCTCGAGGTCCGAAATCGCGGTCTTGAGCTTGGGGTCCCAGTTGACCAGACGCTTGTCGCGGTAAATGAGGCCTTGGTTGTAAAGATCGACGAACACCTTTGTCACCGCGCGGGTAAAATGCGGGTCCATGGTGAACTGCTCGCGCGACCAGTCCATCGAGCAGCCGAGGCGGCGCAACTGGCGCGTGATCTGCCCGCCGCTCTCGTGCTTCCACTCCCATACCTTGGCGACGAATTCCTCGCGCGAGTAATTGGTGCGCTTGTCCTGGCGCTCCTCCATCTGGCGCTCGACCACCATTTGCGTGGCAATCCCGGCATGGTCGGTGCCCACCACCCACAGCGCATCCTTACCGCGCAGCCGCTCGTAACGGATCACGACGTCTTGCAGCGTGTTGTCGAGCGCATGGCCGATATGCAGGCTTCCCGTCACATTGGGCGGCGGGTTTACGATAGTGAAGGGCACGGCATCGGGACGCTCTGGCCGAAACAGCCCGTTCGCCTCCCAATGGGCATACCATTTCGCCTCTATGGCCGCGGGATCGAAAGTCTTGTCGAGTTGCTTGTTCATATGGCCTGCGCCCATGCCAGTGCGCGCCTGCGGACGCAACGCCTGAGCGCGCAATCAGGGCACTTGGCATGATCTGATTTTCCCCCCATAGTTTGCCCGCATGAGCGAATTCGCGCAATTTTCGGTTGAAGAAGAGGCGGGGGGCGGGGCGGTTCTGGCGCTGTCGGGCCCGTGGCTGCTTTCGACAATTCGCGATGTCGATCAGCGGCTGGCTTCGATCGAGGGGCCAATTGCGCGGATCGATCTCACCGCGATCAGCGAAATCGACACCGTGGGGGCATGGCTCGCCTGTCGGCTGACAAGGCAGCACGGGGCGCAGATCGTGGGTGCCAGTGCACGCGCCATGCGGTTGCTGAGCGCGGTTGAGAACTGCGAGAGCGAGCACGAATTCGAACCGCCAACCGAACCCTTCTGGCTGCGGATCCCACGGGAGATGGGGATTCTGGTTGGGAAGGGCTGGCAAGGCGCGATTGGGGTAGTGGGCTTTCTGGGTCAGATACTCATCGCTTTGGGGACGCTGATCCGCCACCCCAGTCGCTTCCGGGGCAAGGCGCTGGTGCGCCAGTTCGAACTGGTCGGGGTCGAAGCACTGCCGATCATCGGGTTGATGAGCTTCCTGATCGGGATCGTGATTGCACAGCAGGGCTCGGTGCAGCTTGAACAGTTCGGGGCCGAGGCGCTGACGATCAATCTGGTCGGGCGCATTACCTTGCGCGAACTGGGCGTGCTGATGACCGCGATCATGGTCGCGGGCCGGTCCGGCTCTGCCTTTGCCGCGCAGATCGGGACGATGAAGCTGACCGAAGAGGTTGACGCCATGCGCACCATCGGCATTTCGCCGGTGGAGGCGCTGGTGATTCCGCGCATCCTCGCGTGCGTCCTGATGATGCTGCTTCTGGGCTTCTACGCTTCGGTGGTCGCCATCGTCGGCGGCGCGGTTGTGGGCGACCTGCTGCTCGGCATTCCGTTCTGGACCTTCCTGGAACGGATCAAGGATGTGGTGCCCGTGCACGATCTGTGGGTGGGGCTGATCAAGGCGCCGGTGTTCGGGCTGATCGTGGCGCTCGCGGGCTGTTACCATGGGATGCAGGTCAAGGGCGATTCGGAGCAGGTCGGCCTCAGGACCACCATGGCGGTGGTTTCGGCAATCTTCGCGGTGATCGTGCTCGACGCCTTCTTCGCGGTATTCTTCACCGAAGTGGGCTGGGGATGATCCTGGAGCATCAGCCGTCCCCGGCCATGCACGAGCGTTTTCGCGGCGATCATCCGATCGTGGTGGAAGGGCTGGTCAACCGCTTTGGCGATTTCACCGTGCATGAGGATCTTTCGCTCACGGTCGATCGCGGCGAGATTCTGGGCGTGGTCGGTGGGTCGGGCAGCGGAAAGTCGGTGCTGATGCGATCGATCATCGGCCTGCAGAAGCCGGCGGCAGGCGAAATCGAGGTGTTCGGGCGGTCGATCGCCGATGCCGATCTTGACGAGGAGATCGGGCTGCGGAGCCGTTGGGGCGTGCTGTTCCAGGGCGGTGCGCTGTTTTCGACACTGACTGTTGGCGAGAATATCGAAGTTCCGCTGAAACAGTTCTATCCGGAAATCGGCGGCAGACTGCGGCGCGAGATCGCACGGTACAAGGTCATGCTGTCGGGCCTGCCCGACGATGCGGTCAACAAGTATCCGGCCGAATTGTCGGGCGGGATGAGGAAACGCGCCGGGCTTGCGCGGGCGTTGGCACTCGATCCAGAGCTACTGTTTCTCGACGAGCCGACAGCCGGGCTCGATCCGATCGGCGCCGCCAAGTTTGACAGGCTCACGCGTGAGCTAAAGCAGACGCTGGGCCTCACCGTGTTCCTCATTACCCACGATCTCGATACGCTTTACGAAATCTGCGACCGGGTAGCGGTGCTGGCCGACCGCAGGGTGATTGCGGTCGGAACGATACCCGAACTGCTCGAGACGGATCACCCGTGGATCGATGAATACTTCAACGGGCCGCGCGGCAGGGCGGCCCGGGCGAGCATGGAGCGCGATCGAAAATGAGCGCGGCTACGGTGGACAATCGGGCTGCGGGCGGTTCATAGGGGAAGGCAATGGAAACGCGCGCAAATCATATTCTGGTGGGGGCGGTGACGCTGGCATTGCTGGCGGCGCTGGCGGCCTTCATCGTCTGGCTGGCGCAGCTGGGGCAGGGCCAGCAGGATGAATATGACATCCTGTTCCAGCAGTCGGTTGCCGGCCTTGCCAATGGCTCGCAGGTCTCGTTCGCCGGGGTTCCCGTGGGCCAGGTACGCGATATCGAGCTGTGGCGGAAGGATCCGGGCTTCGTCCGGGTGCGGATCAGCGTCAGGGACGATGTCCCGATGTTGGTCGGCACGACTGCGACGATCCAGGCTTCGTTCACGGGCGTGTCCACCATCATGCTCGATGGAGCGCGCAAGGACGCCCCGGAAATCACCTGCGAGACGACCGCTTGCCCCGAAGGCGCGCCTCTGATCCCGCCGACGCGAGGCGGCTTCAACGAAATCCTGGCCAGCGCGCCCTTGTTGCTCGAACGACTGGCTACGCTGACCGAACGGATGAACCAGGTACTGTCTGAGGATAACCAGGCGCAGATTGCCGGGATCCTGCGCAATACCAACAGCCTTTCGCAAAGCCTGGCACGCTCCGGCCCGCAGCTCGAAGGTGCAATGGCGGAACTGGAAGTGACCCTGCGCGAGGCGGGCGAGGCGCTCGACGCCTTTGAAACCGCAACCAAATCGACCGACCGGCTGATCAACCAGGAAGGTGCGGCGCTGGCGCAGCAACTGCGCGAAACGCTGGGTTCGGCCAATGCCGCCGCCGCCTCGCTGTCGAGGACGCTGGAGGATACGCGGCCGCTTGCACGGCAATTATCCGAAAGCACGCTGCCGGCCGCCGAAGCGACATTGCGCGATCTGCGTGCGACCAGCAAGGCATTGCGAAATGTAACCGAGCGGCTGGAGAACCAGGGCCTCGGCCCGCTGGTCGAAGGCCAGTCATTGCCGGACTACAAGCCATGAGGGGGCGAGCGATGGTTGCTGTGAGAACGATTCGGCTGGCAGCATCGGCCCCAGTGCTGGCGGCGGTGCTGACGCTGGCGGGCTGTGTCAGCTTCGGCGGCGAAGTGCCCGATAACCTGCTCACGCTCACGCCGGACCTGTCGGCCCCGGCGGGCAGCGGGCACAGCGGTACGCGCGAAAATGCCATCGCCATCCACGAGCCGGAAGTCCCTGCCGAGGTTGACGTGCTGCGCGTTCCGGTGCGCGTCGATGCGGTCAACATCGCCTATCTCAAGGATGCGACATGGGTTGAAAAGCCGGCCCGGCTGTTCCGCCGCCTGCTGGCCGAGACCGTGCGGGTTCGCACCGACCGGCTGGTAATCGACGGCGATGATCCCAGCCTGTTTGCAGAGACGCATCTGCGCGGGACGCTACGCGAATTCGGCTATGATGCCGCACGCCGCGCGGTGGTAGTGCGCTTCGATGCCGTCCGCCAGGCCGGGGATGGCCGCGTAGAAACGCAGCGTTTCGAGGCGATCGAGCCAGATGTGGCGCCCGAAGCGGGCGCGGTCGGGTTTGCGCTCAACCGTGCGGCCAACGCGGTGGCGAAACAGGTGGCGGACTGGACTGCCGGGAGTCTGGCCGATCCCGTCACCGATCCCGTCATTGGCCAGCCAGCCGAATAAAGCGGCAAGCGGCGAGGAAGCTCTCGCCCCGCCTTGTGCGGCGCTCTTCGGCCATGGGCTCGCGGCCCCACTGTTCTGCCTGCCACACCTCCTCCAGACTGGCGAGCTGCCACAAATGCTGCGGATCGCAGGTCGGCTGCGTGGCTTCGAGCGCGATGCACAGTGAAGCCGCGAGCGCGGCGGCGGCCTGCATCCCGGCGAGCGTGAAGGCGTCGAAGCTATCCAGCCTGGTGTGCAGGTGCTCCAGCGTTTCCGCAGGCTGCGGACGGGGCATGACCCCGCTCACACGGCGGAAACGGATACCCTCGCGCGCCTCGATAGCCCGAAGCAGCGGCTCCCATTCGGCCTGCTGACGCGCGTAGAGCGCCCGATCATCCTGAGCCTGTCGTAGGACGGGGTCGGCGCGGTAGCACAGCGTATCGGTCTCGGCGTAGCGCAGCAGTGTAGCGATCGCCGCGGCAGGATCGGGCGCGACCTGCTCGATCGCGAAGTCTGCCATGTCGCGCAGGATGAAGCGCGCTGGGTCGATCTCGTCGCCCTGCTGCTCCCATTCGCTGGCGAGCGCTGCGGCAAGCGCCTGCGTGGGCACGATCTGCGGCGCGCCCGTGGCGGTCCTGATGCCGCGACTATCGAGCGCGACCTGCCAGCCAGCCCCGACCTCGGTGAGCGTAACCTCGCGATAAAAGCGCTTCATTTGTCCGTTTCGTGCCAGCGCCGGGCGAGCAGCCGGGGCGCGAAGAAGAAATCGAACATGCCGATCACAGCGATTGCCATGCCAAGTTCCCTCGGCAGATCGACCACACCCTGCGTGATTGCGAGCCCGAACAGCACAAGCGCCAGCCCGCCCATCCGTATCACGTTGAGCAGCAGGAAGCGGCGTTTCGCAAGACCATCGTCGATCATAACAGTCGCTCCAGGTGCGCCGGATCGCTGGCCACTGCCTGCGCTCCGGCGGCGTGCAGTTCATGCGCCTCGTGATAACCCCATTCCACCCCGATGGCGCGCACGCCCGCGTCTTTGGCCATCAAGATGTCGAACGTCGTGTCGCCGATCATCGCCGCCTCGGCTGGCAGGGCGCCTGCCTCTGCCAAAGCGGCCTCGAGCATCGCGGGATGCGGCTTGGATGGATGCTTGTCGGCCGTCTGGAGCGAGGTGAACAGGTCGAGAATGCCGTGCGTTTCGAGGCACGCCTTCAGGCCGCGCTCCGATTTGCCGGTTGCGACCGCGAGTAACCATCCGTCCCGGTGCAGATTGTGCAGCAGCTGCGGAATGCCGGGATAGAGCGGCTCGCTGATGCGCCCCTCCATCCGCCGCGCACGGTAGATCCGGCGGTAGCAATCGACAGTATGGTGCTGCATCTCATCGTCCGCATCGGGCACAAGCTGGCGCACGGCGGCGGCGAGGCTCAGCCCGACCGAACGGCGCACGGCATTGCGGCTGGGGGCGGGCAATCCGGCTTCGGCAAACGCCGCCTCCATCGCGTCACAGACATCGGCCTGGCCATCGACCAGCGTTCCGTCGCAATCGAACACGGCGAGGCGGATCGTCATGCGCCGAAGCTGCGTACCAGTTGGGCGATTGCGACGGACCCTTGCGCTTCGAGCCCGGCAGCCAGTCTTTCGCGCTCGTCGGCTGGGGCATTCTGGCTGAGCTTGAAGGTGGGGCGCCAAGCTTGCACTTCCATTTCAAACCCGAAAATCCCGGCCAGCAGCGTTTTGAGCTTTGCGGGTGGAATTTTTTCCATTTTCCAGAAATCACCCGTGGTGATCCGCGCCTCGTGCCGATCAGACAGGGCTTCAAGAAAGCCCATCAGACCTTGTTCGTCCATCTTCCGAACCCGGCCTTCCAGCTCCAGCGTCACATAATTCCACGTCGGCACGCGAGTTGTATCGGCATACCAGCGCGGCGAAACATAGGCGTCCGGGCCGTTGACGACCGCCAGCGCGGTGTTGCCATCAAGGTGCTTCGTCAGCGCATTGCCGCGCGACAGGTGGAATTGCACCGCGCCATCGCCGGTGCCGAGCAGCGGCGTGTGCGCCACGCGCGGGCCATCGGGCGTGGTGGCAAAAACCATCCCGAAGCCGACCTCCTCGATCAGGGCTTCGAGCAGCCCGCGGTCGTCATGACGGAAGGCCGGATTGGGATGCATCAGCCCTTGCCCTTCGGTTTGCGCGGGGATGCCGACTTGCGCGGAGCTGCGGGCTTGCGCTTGGCGGGTGCATCTGCGCCGCGAGTGCGCCGCTCGCCGCGCCGGGCCTTGCGAAACTGCTTGGCATGCGCCTTGGCCGCCTGCTTCTTTTCGGTGCGGGAACGCTCGGGCGCGGCATAGACGAGCGGTTCGGCCTTGCTGGCGGTAAGGTCAAACCCCAGTTGATCCATGCTGGCGGCAAAGTGGGTTGGCAAATCTGCCGTAACATCGATTGTTCCGCCCTCGGGCGCATCGATCTTGAGGCGGCGCGCGTGCAGGTGCATCTTGCGGCTCACGCTGCCGGTCAAAAAGGCGTCTGGCCCGCCATATTTACCATCGCCAACGATAGGGTGCCCCATCGCCGCCATGTGCACGCGCAACTGGTGTGTGCGCCCGGTCAGCGGTTCGAGTTCGACCCAGGCGGCGCGATTGCCCGCGCGTTCGACCACGCGGTAGCGCGTGCGGGCAACCTGGCCGTTCTCCTCATCGATATGCATCTTCTCGCCGCCGCTGCCCGGCTGTTTGGCCAGTGGTGCGTCGATCGTGCCCTCGCTCACTTCGGGGACGCCGACCACCAGCGCCCAGTAGATCTTGCGCGCCGAGCGGCCCGAAAAGCGCCGGGAGAAGTGCGCCGCACTGCCCGGTGTGCGCGCGACCAGCAATACGCCCGAAGTGTCCTTGTCGAGCCGATGGACCAGCCGCGGGCGGGGCTCATCACCGGCAACAAAGGCATCGAGCAGCCCGTCAACATGGTGCAGCGTCTTGGTGCCGCCCTGCGTCGCCAGGCCCGGCGGCTTGTTGAGCACGATTGCCGATGGAGTCTCATGGATGACCATGCCCTTGGCCTGCGCAATTTCCTCTGGCGAAAGCTCACGGCGGGGCCTGGGCTTGCGCATATCCTGTTCGCCGCCGGGCGGTACGCGCAGCACCTGGCCTGCGGCAAGCCGGTCCTCTGGTTTGACCCGCTTGCCATCGACGCGCAACTGCCCGGTGCGTGCCCAGCGCGTAACCGTGGTGAATCCCACCTGCGGCAGGTGGCGCTTGAACCAGCGGTCGAGCCGCACCCCTTCATCATCGGGAGCTACGGTGAATTGCCTCACCCGCTGCGCGTCGCCCTTTTGGGCCGGTCCCAGGGTCATGCCGCGAACCGCATCACAACGAGGCCGAGATAGAGACCGCTTAGTCCCGCCAGCACCGACACGCCCGCATAGGCCATTGCACTCGCCGTCTGGCCGCGTTCCACCAGCAGCATCAGTTCGAGGCTGAAGGCGGAAAAGGTGGTGAAGCCGCCCAGCAGGCCTACGCCGAGCAGAAGCCGGACATTCTCGCCATATTGCGTGCCGTGGCGCGCCAGCCATCCGGCCAGCAGCCCCATGGCGAAACTGCCGATCACATTGACCGCCAGCGTCGCCCACGGGAAAGTCGTGACGACGCGCGGCCCCAGCCAGTGAGTGATCGCGCGGCCCAGCTGATACCGGCCAGCCGCACCCAACGCGCCGCCCAAAGCGACATGGGCGCTTGCCATGAGTGGAGAGAGCGCGCTTGACATGCGCGCCTCTTAGCTTTGAGTTTGCTGCCTGCATAGCGCCGAGAATCTCAACGCTACGCTTGCCAAATCCGTGCTGCCTTGTTAGGGGCCGCGCGAATTCAGCCGGTCCAGATGGATTCGGCGCAATTTTCATTGATTTGTCTTGTGGCGCATCCCGCGCAGCGGCGGGCTCTGCATCGTTGAAGTAAGGTGTTGGAATTTATGCAAATTCTCGTTCGCGACAACAATGTTGACCAGGCACTCCGCGCGCTCAAGAAGAAGCTGCAGCGCGAGGGCGTCTATCGCGAAATGAAGCTGCGCCGCCATTTTGAAAAGCCGAGTGAAAAGCGCGCCCGCGAAAAAGCTGCCGCAGTGCGCCGCGCCCGCAAGATGGAGCGCAAGCGCATGGAGCGCGACAGCGCCAAGTAAGCGGGCGAAATTGCCGTCAGACGGGCAGTTCCCGCTTGAACGCGCACTTGCGATAAGCCATCAGGGCGCGGTTGATTTCCGCGCCCTTTTGCTTGTTCTTGCCCGATGGCGCATAACTTCAGGATAAACCGATGGCCGAAATTACCCGCGTTCCGATCCAGCCCATCGCCAAGGGTTCGCTGACCCGGCTGTGGCTGGGCGTGATCATCGCCGCGCTGATTGGCCTGGGGATTGCCTATGTGGCGATGCCCAAGGGGGTTGAGCTCGAAACGCTGACAGAAGGCACCGGGCCGAATCCAACGGCGGAAGATGTGGTCTTCGTCAAATATGTCGGAAAACTGGCCGATGGCACCGAATTTGACCGCTCGCAGGAAATCCCGCTGCCGGTGGAAGGCATATTCCCCGAAGGAAACCCGCTGCCGCTCGAAGCCATGGTTCCCGGCTTCCGCGAAGGCGCGCTGCAGATGCAGAAGGGCGGAAAATACACGCTCTTCATCCCGGCGGACAAGGGTTATGGCGACAATCCGCAGCCCGGATCGCCGATCCCGCCGGGCGCCGATCTGGTTTTCGAAATCGAACTGATCGACTTCATGAGCCGCGAGGATTTCCAGCGCCGCCTGAACATATTGCAGCAGATGATGGCTCAGCAAGCACCTGGGCAAGGCCCGCCCGAACAAGGGGGCGAGCCCGCGCCCGCGCAATAATCCGCGCTAACCACCTTGAAGCCCCCATGGTGCGCTGCTAGCGCCGGGGATACTTCCAGTTTCACCTGCAAGCCTGTGGCAGCGCGCCTGCCCGTTCGGAGTTGAGAGCCATGTCCATTGACCGGGCCACCGTGGCAAAGATCGCCTCGCTCGCGCGTATCAGCATGAGCGATGACGAGCTTGACCGGATGGCGCCTGAACTTTCGCAGATCCTCGACTGGGTCGAGCAACTGGGCGAGGTCGATACCTCCGGCGTCGAGCCGATGACCGCGGTGATCCCGAATCACCTGCGGCTGCGCGATGATGTGGTCGATGCCGATCCGCTCACCGGCGGCGGCAGGCGCGATGCGGTTCTGGCCAATGCGCCTGCGGCCGAGCACGGCTTTTTTGGTGTGCCGAAGGTGATCGAATGATGGTGTGTCGTGGCTGTCCTTCGACAGGCTCAGGACGAGCGGATATTTATGTTTTATCCCAATTCCCGCTCAGGCTGAGCTTGTCGAAGCCCGCGCGCCGACCTTGCGGAGTTTAATGTGACAGAACTCACCGATCTTGGCGTAAAGGCAATCCGCGACGGGGTGACGGGCGGCACTTTCACCGCTCGCGAAGTCGCCGAGGCGTTCAACGCCGCCGTGGCCGCCGCGTCCCAGCTCAACGCCTTCATTGTCACCACGCCCGAACACGCGCTGGCGGCGGCGGACAAGACCGATGCCGTGCGCGCGGCAGGCCTGCCGCTGGGAAAGCTGGCGGGCGTGCCGATCGGGATGAAGGACCTGTTCGCCACGCGCGGCGTGCAGACCACCGCTGCATCGCATATCCTCGAAGGTTTCAAGCCGCAGTACGAAAGCACCGTCAGCCAGAACCTGTGGAATGCGGGCGCGGGCATGCTGGGCAAGCTCAACATGGATCAGTTCGCGATGGGATCGTCGAACGAGACGAGCCATTTCGGCAATGTCATCAGCCCGTGGCGCCGTAGTGACGGCGGCAATGCCGCGCTCACCCCCGGCGGCTCATCGGGCGGCAGCGCGGCGGTGGTTTCGGGCCGGATCACCCCGGCAGCGACCGGCACCGATACCGGCGGTTCGATCCGCCAGCCTGCCGCGCTCACCGGCATTGCGGGCATCAAGCCGACTTATGGCCGCTGTTCGCGCTGGGGCGTGGTCGCCTTCGCCTCGTCGCTCGATCAGGCCGGATCGATGGCGCGCGACGTCACCGATTGCGCGATCATGCTCGAGGCGATGGCCGGGTTCGATCCCAAGGATGCGACCAGCCTCGACCTGCCGGTGCCCGAATGGAGCGCCAACCTTTCGAACGACATGCGCGGCAAGCGCGTGGGCATCCCGCGCGAATACCGCGTCGAGGGGATGGATCCTGTGATTGATGCCCTGTGGCAGCAGGGCGTGGCCTGGGCCAGGGATGCCGGCGCCGAAGTGGTCGAGATCAGCCTGCCGCACACCAGCTATGCGCTGGCCGCCTATTACATCATCGCCCCCGCCGAGGCTTCGAGCAATCTCGCGCGTTATGACGGGGTGCGTTATGGCCTGCGCGAACTGCCCGATCACGCGGGCTTGCAGGATATGTACGCCGCCACCCGCGCCGCCGGTTTCGGTGACGAGGTCAAGCGCCGCATCCTGATCGGCACCTATGTGCTCAGCGCCGGTTTCTACGATGCCTATTACACGCAGGCGCAGAAGGTGCGGACGCTGATCGCGCGCGATTTCGAGCGGGCGTGGGAGACATGCGACGTGATCCTCACCCCCACCGCGCCCAACGCAGCCTTCGCACTGGGCGAGAAGCTGGCCGATCCGCTGGCGATGTACCTCAACGACGTGTTCACCGTGCCCGCTTCGCTTGCCGGGCTGCCCGCGATGAGCGTTCCCGCCGGGCTTGACGGCAGCGGGCTGCCGCTGGGCCTGCAGGTGATCGGCAAGCCGTTCGACGAGCAGGGCGTGCTCAACGCCGGGCTGGCGATCGAGAGCCGCGCAGGGTTCAGCGCAAAACCGGAGAAGTGGTGGTGAGCACATATCGCATCAAGGGAGCAACCCTAAACGCCGTCACCCCGGCGAAGGCCGGGATCCAGAATGGTAAAGCGCGACCGTCGGAACTGGATTCCAGCTTTCGCCGGAATGACGAAAGTTTGGGATAATGACTGACTATCGCATCCACGGCGCAACGGGCGAATGGGAGGTCGTGATCGGCCTCGAGGTCCATGCGCAGGTCACCAGTCACGCCAAGCTGTTCAGCGGTGCCTCCACCGCCTTCGGGGCCGAGCCGAACAGCCAGGTCAGCCTGGTCGATGCGGCGATGCCCGGCATGCTGCCCGTTCCCAACCGCGAGTGCATCCGCCAGGCGGTGCGCACCGGCATGGCGATCGAGGCCGAGATCAATCGCTGGAGCCGGTTCGACCGCAAGAATTATTTCTACGCCGATCTGCCGCAGGGCTACCAGATCAGCCAGCTTTACCACCCTTTGGTGGGCGAAGGGCGGCTGCTGATCGAGGCGGACGAGAAGGCGGGTATTGCGGAAGACAAGTGGATCGGGATCGAGCGCATCCATGTCGAACAGGACGCGGGCAAGCTGATGCACGATCAGCACCCGACGATGAGCTATGTCGATCTCAACCGCTGCGGCGTGGCGCTGATGGAGATCGTCAGCCGCCCCGACATGCGCTCGCCCGCCGAGGCGGGGGCCTATATTCGCAAGCTGCGCGCGATCCTGCGCTATGTCGGCAGCTGCGATGGCAATATGGAAGAAGGATCGATGCGCGCGGACGTCAACGTCAGCGTGCGTAGGCCGGGAGAGGAACTGGGCACTCGCACCGAAACCAAGAACGTCAATTCGGTGCGCTTCGTGATGGCGGCGATCGAGCATGAGGCCAGCCGCCAGGTCGATGTGCTCGAAAGCGGCGGCAAGATCGTGCAGGAAACCCGCCTGTTCGATCCGGGCACCGGCACAACGCGGTCGATGCGCAGCAAGGAAGACGCGCACGACTATCGCTACTTCCCCGATCCCGATCTGCTGCCGCTGGAGCTGGAGGATGATTTCCTGGCCGAGTGCCGCGCCAGCCTGCCCGAACTGCCCGATGCCAAGCGCCGCCGCTATATCGATGCACTGGGCCTCTCGCCCTACAACGCGCATGTGCTGACCGCCGAGGTCGAGACCTTCGCGCGCTTCGAAACGCTGCTGGCCGAGACGGCGAGCGCGCTGGGCAAGTCGGAAGCAGAGGCGGCGACGCAGGTTGCCAACTGGTCGCTTTCGGTTGCGCCGGGCGTGCTCAATGCGCTGGGCTCAGAAGCCAATCCCGCGCATGCGACGGCGCAGGCGCAGGCGAGCATCCTCAAGATGCAGGCCGCAGGCGAAATCAGCGGCGGGCAGGCGAAGGAGATTTTCGAGATCGTGCTCAGGACCGGGCGCGATCCGGCGGAAATCGCCGATACGGAAGGTCTCAAGCAGCAGAGCGACACCGGTGCGATCGAGGCTGCGGTCGATGCCATCCTCGCCGCCAACGCCGATAAGGTTGCCGAGTACAAGGCCGGCAAGCAGGCGCTGTTCGGCTTCTTCGTCGGCCAGACGATGAAGGCGATGGCGGGCAAGGGCAACCCGGGCGTGGTCAACCAGATCCTGAAGGACAAGCTGGGAGGCGGCTGAGGGCCTATTTGGTATTGAAGTTGCTGAGGACCACGTAGCGGATTTTTTGGTTATCGGCTTCGATCACGCGAAGTCGAGCGCCTCGATACGCAATTTCTTTTGATGTCGACAGATCGTATTCGGCCTCGTTGGAAAATGCAGGGCGGGCCATGGTCCCTGATGATTCCCGATAACCGATACGAATGCGATCACCGACCCGCCCGCTGTAGATTAGTGTCTGCTGGAGATCCCTGTCGGATAGGCTCGGCTTGCGCGTTCGTCTGAATGCGTGTTCGGTGTCGCAGATCGGTCCAGACAAGCCACCAGCGATGACGCAAGTCTCCTGCTTAGACTTTGAAGCACGAATTGATTGCGGGATCGCGAGAGGAAGGCTTAGAAAATCATGCGCTGAAATGATGTAACCGGACCCGTCACGGGTTGGCCTGTTTTCATATGAGTGATATGTATTGTCCTTGTCTTGGGCGATCTGAGGATAGAAACCAGGACTCAATCTGTAGCCTTTGATGTTGTTCTCTCCGAATATCTCTATCCCATCGGCTTCAGTATAAACGCCCTGACTGACCATGTCTTCGCCAAGCGAAGCCGTAGTTTCGACGTTGAGCGCCGGAAAGCTGATGGCCTTTGAAATAGGTATGTAATTGGGGGTCGGTGTTGAGGCGCATGCCGCCAGCGAGATGGAAAGGCTAAGAAGAACTATTCTGTGCACGGCCAAGCTCCCTTTGAATATACTAAACGAAGAGTGCCAATCATCGTTCCGATTGTAAATGTAAAAAAGAAGAGGCGCCGGAAGGAAGCTTCCGGCGTCTCAGGTTTTTGCTTGACCAGAGCCGGGTTCACCCCATGCGCGTGCCGCTCATCGCCATTGCGCTGAATGCGCCGGCATTGTCGCTGCCTGTCCGTACACGACCCCATTACGGACATGCGCGGCCCACAAAGCGGATCGCGCGCTTCAAGCTCACCTCGCCAGGCGTCAGCCGGAAACTGAAGCTCTACCGCCGTTCTGCCCCGGTCGGTTTATTCTTTCCTTTGCCCGGGCCCTTGCCCTTGTAGTCTGGCCTGGGTTTGCCCGATTTGGGCTTGCCTGAAAAAGCCTTGCCACCTCCCGGATGGTCACCAGGCCTCGTGTCACGCCTGGGCGCGGAACGCGGTTTGCCGTCATGCTCCTTGCGGAACGGTTTGGCGTGAACTTTGGGTGCCCCGTGCTTGCGGTTGCTGCGCGCTTCGATCCGGGGACCTTCGGCTGCTTCTTCGATCAGGATCGCATCCTGCTCGTCTTCGCTGGATTGGGTGCGCTGCAAGGTCTCGGCGAACCTGTGCGCGATTGCGCGGGGGATCTGGAACCAGCTCTCGTTGGGCCCCACGCGAATGGCGCCGATTTCGTTACGCGTGATGTGCCCGCGGCGGCAGACAAGCGGCAAGAGCCAACGCGGCTCGGCATTCTGGCGGCGGCCAACGCCCATCTTGAACCATACCACATCCTCGAATCCTGGCCTGTGACGCTCGGCTTCGGCCTTTTCACGCGCTTCAGGCGTATTGGCGAGCAGCTCTTCGGGCTGCGGCATCTTCAGGCGGTGCGCCTGCACCAGTGCTGCGGCAATATCTTCGGCCGGGAGGCGTTCCATCAACTCGGCCGCGATTGCGCGGTCGTCATCTTCGTATTCAGCCGGAGCGGTAAGCTTTTCCATCAGCCGCGCATGATCCTTCTTGCGGATCGCTTCGGGTGTCGGCGCGCCGAGCCACTGCGCCTCGATATTGGCCCCGCGCAGCATGCTTTCGACGCGCTTGCGGCGATTGTAGGGCACGATGATCGCGGCAGTGCCCTTTTTGCCGGCGCGTCCGGTACGGCCAGACCGGTGCTGAAGCGTTTCGGCATCACGCGGGGTGTCGACATGGATGACGAGGCTTAGCGTCGGCAAATCGAGGCCGCGCGCGGCGACATCGGTGGCCACGCACACGCGCGCGCGCCGGTCGCGCATGGCTTGCAGTGCCTGGTTGCGCTCAGATTGTGAATGTTCGCCCGAAAGAGCGACCACGCCGAAGCCCCGGTTCTGCAAAGTCGTGTGGAGCCGCCGGACGCTTTCGCGCGTGGCGCAGAAACAGATGGCGGATTCCGCCTCGTGAAAGCGCAGCAGATTGACCACGGCGTTCTCGATTTCAGATGGGCCGACAGTGATCGCCTGGTAGCTGATATCGCCGTGCCCGCGATCGTTTCCCGCCAGCGACAGCCGCAGCGCATTTGACTGGTATCTCTCGGCCAGCCGCACGATCGCGCGCGGCATGGTAGCGGAAAACAACAGCGTGCGGCGCGTGTCGGGCGTCGCATCGAGGATTTCCTCAAGATCTTCGCGGAAGCCCATATCGAGCATTTCGTCGGCTTCATCGAGAACCACGCCGACCAGGCCGGAAAGGTCCAGCGAGCCGCGCTCAAGATGGTCGCGTAACCGGCCAGGCGTTCCAACGACGATCGCCGGACCGGAATGCAGCGAGCGGCGTTCCTTGCTTGCGTCCATTCCGCCGACGCAGGTTGCGACGCGCAGGCCCGCCTTTGCGTAGAGCCAGCCGAGCTCGCGGCTGACTTGCAGTGCGAGTTCGCGGGTGGGCGCGATGACGAGCGCGAGCGGCTTTTCAGTCAGCGGCGTACCGCGGATATTACCAAGCAGTTCCTCCGCCAGGGCAATACCGAATGCGACGGTCTTGCCCGACCCGGTCTGCGCTGAAACAATCAAGTCCCGCCCAACGGCATCGGGGGCGATCGCTGCGGCTTGGACGGGTGTAGGGGCGGCATAGCCACGTTCGGCCAGAGCCTCGCCCAATAAAGGTGGAAGGGTTTCAAAAGACATGCGTGTTCGCTTGGGTAACTGCGCAAAGGATCGCGCGAAGGGAAAAGGGTATGAGCATGGCGCGTACTCTGCACTCAACTCAAGCGGGCTACAGCCAGTGCCGAATGCCCCCGTGCCAAGCCCTTTAGCGTCAAAGCTGAGCTTTGGCTTGTGTTATTTTGCAAGTGCGAAATGGAAGCCGCTGTCGAAGAAATGAACGGCCGCATTCCGCCCAATCCCGGCCATAGGCACCAATCCGCGATGATCCGGAAATTTCTGCTCGGTCGTGAAAAGGGCCGCCGGATCGTTCCGACGGCCCCTTATCTTTCAACGATCGGAAGCGGTCAGACGCGCGTGCCGCTCATCGCCATGTTGCCGAATGCGCCGGCATTGACGCTGCCCGTCAGCGTGTCGCCGTCGATCGTGGCACTGCCTTCAAGTTTCATCGGCATCGGTACGACCATGTTCATCGTCCAGCTCAGCGAATTGCCGTCAATCCTGCCGTTGTCGAGGTTCATGCTGCCCATCGCCCCGGCATTTGTGCCGGAAAAGGTGCCATCGCCATTATCGATGATGGTCACGGTGCTCTTCTGGTCACCCATCGGGGTCCTGGTCACGCATTCATAAGTACCGGCGACAGACATTGCATTCTCCTCTCAGGGCAGGGGTTCCTGCGCACATTTACACTCTTGTCAGTTGGACTCAACCACATATCGCCGCCGGGCATTGGCGAGCACGTCCTCGCGCCAGAAATGCACCGGCTTGAGCTTTTTGGTGGCGAACAGCCGCGCCTGATCGGTGTGATGCGGGTTTTGGGGCCTGGTGGTCGCCGCGCCGAAGGGCTGGATCGATTGGGAGCGCACCGGCTTGCCCGGCTCCCACTCGACGAACAGGATGTAGCTATCGCCATGCTTGACCGAGAGGCGGCCATCCTCCTCGACATCCCATGTGGTCGAGGCGCGTAGCGTGTCCGATCCGCCGTCGAGCGGCAGATCGACCCGCGATGCACCCTGGCCCTGCCGCAGGCGCAGCAGATCGGCCATTGGTGGATCGATCCGCCCGAAATGCTGCTTGAGGTGCTCCACCGCCCATTCGAGCTTCTCGCGCACATCGGGCAGCGGCTTGTTCTGATATTCGGCGGACATGAAATCCTTGATCATCAGCAGGGCGAGGGCATCGCTGCGGCCCTTGCCGTCGGCGGTGAAGTCCCAATCCACGAGCAACGCGCGCGCCTTGGCCAGATCGCTCCCCGCAGGCAGGTCGAGCCTTTCGAGTGCGTCCCACAGATCGGCAACATACCCCGCGCGTTCGTAGGCGGTGTCATACTTGATCGCCTCGAGCGCGGCGCGGCCGATCACCGGGGCCGCGCTCAGCAGCTTCCACGCACGGCGTGAACGGTTGGTCTGCTTGAGCTCGACGCCCATTTCGGGCGCCACGCTGCTGCGCGGAATATCGCTGCCCGCACCCGCCGCGGTGAACGGTTCGTTGTTCGAATTGTACAGCCAGCCCGATGCGGGATTGATCAGCTTGGGCAGCGCCGCAAAGGCGACCGGGCCCTTCCAGATCGCCCGGCCGTCATCGCCGGGCAGCACGCCGCGCCAGTCGTAACCCCTGGGCCGATCGGGGATCGCGGCGTTATAGACATAGGCGATATTGCCCGCCTTGTCGGCATAGACGAAATTGGTGCTGGGGATTGCCATGCGTGCAAGCTGCGCCTGCCATTCGCCAAGGTTTTTCGCCTTGTTGAGCCGGTAATAGGCATCGAGCTGGTCGATATTGTCGATCCCGCCATAACGGATTGCGAACGCGCCCTCGGTATTGACGATGACCGGCCCGTGGACGCTGCGATATACCGTGCGGCGCACGGGCAGCACCACGGGGCCGATCCTTACGGGCAGGGTGACGGTGCGGCTTTCCAGATCGCGCCATTTGCCGTCGAGCCGGTAGCGCGTCCCACTCTCGTCCATTTCGAGGCGATAGACGTCGATCATGTCGGGCCGGTTGACGGTGTTGGTCCAGCCCAGATCCTCGTTATGGCCGAGAAAGGGGAAGGGGCTGCCGGGGAAATTCGCCCCGGTGAAATGCCAGCCTTCGCCGCTTTCCACCGTGAGTTCGTACCAGGCAACCCCGCCGCGCCACGGCTGGTGACTGTTCGAGACCAGCCGCGTTACCCCGTCGTCCGACCGCTTGGGCGCGATGGCAAAGGCGTTCGATCCGCTGAGCGCGCCGTCCTCGCCCCATGGCAGCGGCCACGCGTGCGCGGACTTGCCATTCGTGGCGGGTGTGGGCGGGCCGAATTCGGGCAGCATCGGCGTGCCCTCCACCAGCGGCTGGATGACATTGCCCAGCCCGAAGAAGAACGGCTGGCGCAGCGCAAAGCCTGCGGCAACGTCAACCCCGCCGACCGGGAAAAGATTGGCCAGCTTGACCTCTGCCGGGTGCTCACGCGCATATTGGTTGAGTCCGCTGGCATAGGCATCGAACAGCGCGCGGGTATCCTCGGGCAATTCAGGATAATGCCGCTCCGCCGTGCCGCGCGCGTCGAGCAGGTGATAGGCATAGTCCACAGCCGCGCCTTCCTCGCCTGCAATCGCGCCGTAGCGTCCGCGCGACATGGCGACGACATCCTGCAATGTGGAGAAATCATCCTCGGCATGGGCGATTGCCACGCCAAACGCGGTGTCGGCGTCGGTTGCTCCATAGATGTGCGGAACGCCGTAGGCATCGCGGACGATTTCGGCACGATATTGGCGTTCGACCGGCGCGCTGCCTTGCTCGGCATAGAACGGCTCCCAGCTGGCCAGCGCGACGATGATGGCGATCGTTGCCGACAATGCGGCCCAGCCGGCGCGAGCAGTCCATTTTCTCATGCTTCTCTCTCCCGCCGCAGTGGGTAGCGGGGAATGGCGGGCAGGTGAAGCCGCCTCGGTGCGAACCGAAGAAAATTGTCGAACCATCTGTTGCTGGCGGTGCGAGGTGCTATATCTTACTGGTACACCCGAAGTTTTTGCAGGGTCGATCCTTGTGTTGCCAATATGTAACACTATCTACGGTGCTCTTTCCTCCTGGGGGCTTAAGCCATGAATCTCGAGAAGTTTACCGACCGGGCGAAGGGTTTCATCCAGAGCGCGCAGACGGTTGCGATCCGCATGAACCATCAACGGATCACCCCGTCGCACCTGCTCAAGGCGCTGCTCGAAGACAGCGAGGGTATGGCTGCCGGGCTGATCCAGCGCGCCGGGGGCAATCCGCAACTGGCGGTGGCCGCGATCGACGCGGATCTGGGCAAGATTCCCGCGGTTTCGGGCGGCGGGGCGCAGCAAACTCCCGGGCTGGACAATGATTGCGTGCGCGTGCTCGATCAGGCTGAACAGATCGCGGCCAAGTCCGGCGATGCCTATGTCACCGTCGAACGGGTGCTGGTGGCGCTGGCGCTGGCGAGCACCACCGCCGCAGGCCATGCCTTGAAGGCGGCGGGCGCCGATGCCAAGACGCTGGAAACGGCGATCTCGCAGCTGCGCGGCGGGCGCCGGGCGGATTCGGCCAGTGCCGAGGAAACCTATGAAGCGATGAAGAAATTTGCCCGCGATCTGACCGAGGCCGCGCGCGAGGGCAAGCTCGATCCGGTGATCGGGCGCGACGAGGAAATCCGCCGCACCATCCAGATTCTCGCCCGCCGGACCAAGAACAATCCCGCGCTGATTGGTGAACCGGGCACCGGTAAGACCGCCATCGCCGAGGGGCTGGCGCTGCGCATTGCCAATGGCGATGTGCCCGACAGCCTCAAGGGCCGATCATTGATGAGCCTCGACATGGGATCGCTCATCGCGGGCGCGAAATATCGCGGCGAGTTCGAGGAACGGCTCAAGTCTGTGCTCGACGAGGTAAAGGCCTCCGACGGGCAGATAATCTTGTTCATTGACGAGATGCACACTCTGATCGGCGCGGGGGCGAGCGAGGGATCGATGGACGCCTCGAACCTGCTCAAGCCGGCGCTCAGCCGCGGCGAGCTGCATTGCATCGGTGCGACCACGCTCGATGAATACCAGAAATACGTCGAGAAGGATCCGGCGCTCCAGCGGCGTTTCCAGCCGGTGTTCATCGCCGAGCCGAGCGTCGAGGATACGATCAGCATCCTGCGCGGGCTCAAGGAAAAGTACGAGCTGCACCACGGCGTCAACATCACCGACAATGCGCTGGTCGCCGCCGCGCAGCTTTCCAACCGTTATATCCAGAACCGCTTCCTGCCCGACAAGGCGATCGACCTGATGGACGAGGCGGCGAGCCGCATCCGCATGGAGGTGGAGAGCAAGCCCGAGGAAATCGAGGGCCTCGACCGGCGGATCATCCAGCTCAAGATCGAGGAATCGGCGCTGGCCAAGGAGAGCGACAATGCCTCGAAAGACAGATTGAAGGTCTTGCGCGAGGAGCTCGCCAATCTCGAACAGCAATCGGCCGAACTGACCACGCGCTGGCAGAACGAGCGTGACCGGATTCATGCCGAAAGCCGGGTCAAGGAGGACCTCGACCAGGCACGGATCGAGCTGGAGCAGGCGCAGCGCGAGGGCAATCTTCAACGCGCGGGCGAGCTTTCGTATGGCCGCATTCCCGAGCTTGAAAAGCAGCTTGAGGATGCGCGCGGGGCCAACCAGAACGCGCTGCTGCGCGAGGAAGTGACCGAGGAAGATATTGCCGCGGTTGTCAGCCGCTGGACCGGTATCCCGGTTGACCGGATGATGGCGGGCGAGCGCGAAAAGCTGCTCCAGATGGAAGCCTTGCTGGGCAGGCGGGTGATCGGGCAGGCGCAGGCGATCGAGGCGGTCAGCAAGGCGGTGCGGCGTGCGCGCGCCGGATTGCAGGATCCAAATCGGCCGCTTGGCAGCTTCCTATTCCTGGGGCCGACGGGCGTGGGCAAGACCGAACTGACCAAGGCGCTGGCCGAATTCCTGTTCGATGATGACAGCGCCATGGTGCGTATCGACATGAGCGAATTCATGGAAAAGCATGCGGTTGCGCGGCTGATCGGCGCGCCTCCGGGCTATGTCGGATATGAAGAGGGCGGCGTGCTGACCGAGGCGGTGCGGCGCAGGCCATACCAGGTGGTGCTGTTCGACGAGGTCGAGAAGGCGCATCATGACGTTTTCAACGTGCTGCTCCAGGTGCTCGATGACGGGCGGCTGACCGACGGGCAGGGCCGCGTGGTCGATTTCTCCAACACGCTGATCATCCTCACCAGCAATCTTGGCAGCCAGTATCTCGCCAGCCTCGATGACAATCAGAAGGTCGAGGATGTGGAACCGCAGGTGATGGATGTGGTGCGCGGGCATTTCAGGCCCGAATTCCTCAACCGGCTGGACGAGATCATCCTGTTCCACCGACTGGGGCATGAGCACATGGCCCCGATCGTGGAGATCCAGCTGGCGCGCGTGCAGAAGCTGCTCAAGGACCGCAAGATCACGCTTGAGCTGACCGATGCGGCGCTGCGCTGGCTAGGCCGCGTGGGCTATGATCCGGTCTATGGCGCACGGCCGCTGAAACGCGCGGTGCAGCGCTATCTGCAAGACCCGCTGGCCGAGAAACTGTTGGCGGGCGAAGTGCCCGATGGAGCCAAGGTCAAGATCGACGAAGGCGACGGCGCGCTGGAGATGGTGGTTGGCTAGAGTGATTTCGAGTGAAATGGAACATTTCGCGGCTCGGAAATCACGGTAAAACAAGAAACTAGACCCAGATTTTGATTCAATCAAAATCGAACCGGGTCTAGGCGTCACCCATAGCCCAGGATCGCGCGCAGACCGGGGGCGGCATAATCGACAAGCGCTTTCTGCTGCGCCGTAAGCTGGTCGGGAATGCGGATCGAGCCTTCGGTGAGGTTTTCGCGCGCGGTGCCGCTTTGCTTGCGGTCGGAACCGATCCGCACGCGCTCGCGCCAGTCATCGGGCACGCTGGCAAGCCCAGCCGCATCGAACACGCGCATGAAATATGCCTCGCCTTCATCGCTGTCGAGATTACGCACGGCGGCAACCAGATCCTCGTATTTAAGCATGGTACAATCGGTGCCCATCCAGGCGACGGCGTTGAAATTGAACATGTCGCGCAGCGCCATGGCCTTTCCGTGAATCCCGAAGATCATCAGGTTGAGCAGCGTGTCGACGGTCAATTCGCCCTTCTTGACCAGAACGCTGTTGTCGCCAAATTCGTCTGACAGGAAGAAACGCGCGCGTGCCAGCACCCAGGTATAGGGATCGCGGACCAGCACGATCTTGCGCGCGGCCGCGGCCTCTATCGCGGATGCATCGGTGAACAGCAGATGCCCCCAGCTGAGCATCTTGCGGTGATCGTCGAACGCGCCTGCATGCTGGAGCAGGTTTCCGAACTGGATAAACTGCACCTGGTACTGGTCCTCCACCGGCACGAACATGCGGATGATATTGCGCAGCAGGTGCGACCCCGACTTGGGAACCGAATTGAGGAACAGCGGCTGCGGTAGCCGCTGATGCGCAAACTTGCGGTTTTCCTCGTCGAGCGTGTCGGGCTGAAGCTTGATACGGACCATGGCTTTCCTCGGTGTGGGACCGACACATAAAGCAAGGGCGGCAGGCTTGTCACCCGCCGCCCCCGTTTTGCCGATCGGCAGGGCGATCAGTACTTGACGTTGATGTTCACGAAGGCGCGGCGCCCCACCAGGTCATACTGCGAGGTGAACGCACCCGTGCCGAACTGGGTAATGCCGTCACCACCAACCTGCGACGCGCTCGGCGGGCGGGCATTGGTGATGTTGGTCATGCCCACGGTGATCTTGAACTGATCGTTGATATCGCGCGAGATCGAGGCACTGTGATAGAACTTCGCGGGCAGTGTCAGCTTTAGGCAGACTGGGCCAGGGAAGGTGACGAAGGTCGGGCACAAGGCGTCCTGAATTTCCTGCTGGGTCGGATTTGGCGGAGCGTTCTGATCGATCCAGTCCTGCCGGTCGTCGGTGCCGCCCACAACGTCAAGCCCGTAGAAGAAGTTCCACGGTCCCTTGTCGAGATTGAAGCGGAAATCGCCGACCCACTTGGGTTCGCCCGCCTCGCCGTTCGATCCTTCGGGCGTACCATCGAACAGTTCGAAGATGTCCGAGAACTGCCAGGTCATCGCCGCCTGCGCGGTGAAAATCCAGTCATTGCCGAAATCGTGGCGAATGCGCGTGGTGACGTCGATGCCATCATTCTTCTGGCTCTGAACGTTGATGAAGCTGTCACGCACATCGAACACGTTCGACGGGTCACCGCCTGTCTGGCCGTCTTCATCGGTATCATCGTTGCGGCGGAACAACGAGCACACCGGATCGGTCGGGAAGAAGTCCGAGTTATAGCAAGCCGCAAGGATATTGCGCGCACCCAGCTGTGCGATTTCGCCGTTCACTTCGATATTGAAGTAATCGACCGCAATGCTGATGTCCGTGTCAGGCAGGAACGCGAGCTTGGGTGTGAACACCGCGCTCACCGTATAGGCGTCCGAAGTTTCGGCCTCGAGAACGCCCAGACCGCCGCCGGTGATGATAGTGGGAGAAATACCGGCACCCGTGTGGTTGGGCGCCACGCCGTCCGCCGCGCAATTGTCGGCAAAACGCTGGGTTATGTTGCCCTGCGCCAGGTTGAGGCCCCACTGGATACAAGGATCAACCGTTCTTTGGGAGAGCGAGGAAGTCTGGTCGGCCAGGAACTGCTCGAACAGCGCCGGGGCGCGGAACGATGTGCCATAGGTACCGCGCAGGCGCAGCCAGTCGTTGACTTCCCAATTGAGGCCCAGCTTGTAGGTCCAGTTGCCATTGTCGCTGTCAGTGACACCGTCCGATGCGCGGATTGCCTGCACATTGGTGACACGGCCAGCCGCCGTCAGTTCGAGCGACTTGAAGAACGGGACATCGGAAAGGATCGGCAGGCTGATTTCGCCGAATGCTTCCTTGGTCTCGCTCTTGCCTGCGGTAATGCCCGCAGAGGTAACCTGCCAGGCGTTGCCTGCCAAGGTGATCTCGCCCGGAACGTCGTTGATCTTGTCCTCGCGATAGGTGGCACCTACGGCGATGCCGATCGGGCCGCCGGGCAGCTCGAAGAAGCCGCTGGTGTCACCCGACAGGATACCCTCGACGTAACCTTGGGTATATACCGTATTGCCCGTTTCCCACTGGAACAGGAAATCACGCTCTGCGTCGGTGAAATCGCCGAACATCACGCGGGGGCTATACCAGTCAACATCGACGCACTGCTTGCCGCCGATCGGCGTTACGTCCCCAACGCATGAGCCAAAGCGGAAATCCTGGCTGGCAATCGAATCGGCCAGCGTCTGCCGGGTGCTGTAATCGCCGTCAGACCGCGAATATTGCCCGTAAAGGTCCCACGACCAGTTGGAGCTCAGATCGCCGCGGAACCCGGTTACGGCGCGATAGTAATCAACCTCGACCGAACTGTCGAAATCGGGGCTGAAGGCGGTCGGGCTGAACAATGCGGCGCCGGTCCAGCCGACGGCAAACGGATCGCCGGCAAAACCCCCTGAAGGGTCGCCGGGATCAATCACGCCGTCTCCGTCGTCATCATACTGGTAGTCGAAGAATTCGCCAAAGCCGAACTGCCACGCCTGGCGCGATCCGTTGACGTAGTTTTTGCGCTTATTGAACAGGAATTCCGTATAGAATTCAATCGAATCTGTCAGTTCGTAGGCCGCATCCGCATAGATGGTGAAGCGCTCGGTCTTAGGGATGACCGAATCCTGATTCATCAGCGGGTGGTAGTTGTTGGTGACCGCCGACGAGGCAGGATCATAGCTGACAGGGAACCAGCCTTCGGGAATGCCGATCTGGCCAGGCCCCTGGACGGGACCGGCGGCAGGAATGTAATTGCCCAGATTGTCCCCTGGATAGCTGAACTGGAACAACGTCACATCGCCAACCCCGGCGCTCCCCGGGATATTCGACCCGAAGGCCGAATAGTAATAGCTGTAGTCATAGGTCCAGACATGGCCCCAGGTCAGCTCGCTGTCGCCAGCGCACTGGAATTCGCCGGTACGCGGATCGATCAGATCGGCGCGCGTTTCAAAATCCAGGTCGGTGAACACATGGCTTTCGGGGCAGCCGAGATACTTGCGGCTGCCGCGAGACAGCTCCTTCTGCTTGAAGTAGTTGCCCGAAAGGAGAATGTGGCCGCGGTCAAAGCTCTTGCCCCAGGTTGCCGAAGCGCCGACTTGCTCGCCGCCGCTGGAGAAGGGCACGCTTCCGAAGAAATCGAGCTCCAGCCCATCGGTATCGGTCTTGGTGATGAGGTTGACCACGCCTGCAACAGCGTCAGACCCGTAGATTGAGGAGGCGCCGTCCTTGAGGATGTCCACCCGCTGCATGATCTGCTGCGGCAGCACGTTGAGGTCGAATGAGGAGACTGCGCCGCGCGTACCGGCCGGGCCTGCGCGGCGGCCGTTGAGCAGCACCAGCGTGCGTTCCGCACCCAGGCCGCGCAGCGAAATCGTCTGCGCGCCGGAACCGCCGTTGGTGACGAAGTTGGACGAGATCGCAGCGGTGATCTGGTTCGACCCGGCCGCAACCGGCGAACCCTGGATCATGTCGGCGGTATCGAACACGCCCTGCTTGGCCGACTCGGTGGGATCGATCACGGTGATCGGCGAGGGACTGTTGAATTCGCTCTGGCGGATACGCGAGCCGGTGACCACGATGCCTTGCGCGGGCGCGGGGGCCGGCGTCTGTTCGGCATCACCTTCGGCACCGGCTTCCTGCATGGCGGCATCGCCCGAATCCTGCGCCATCGCGGGCGCGGCGGCCAATGTGATCGCGGCAATGCCGGCGCTTGCCAGCAATCTCACGCGGCTGCTGTCAGCCACAGTCGTGGTGAATTTCATAAGTTTGGTCCCCATTCTGCCGGGCGCCCCGGCACCGTTTCAATCTTCAAACAGATTGCAGCCGGAATCCAGTCCCACCCGGCGGCTGCCGCCATCTTGCTGACTGCGCCCGCCATGAGCAATCCCCAGACCTGAGAAATTGGTGAATGGCGCGGCAAGTGTAGCCAAGATGCAACATTTCAGGTTATGTTCAGATTGCGGCGGGCCTTTTTTGGGGTTGAGGGGCCTTAACAGGGGCCCTCTGAAGCACAGGTGGAGTTGCTGTTCTTGCCGCTACGCATTTCGTCCTCCTGCATTTTTTTACGCGCCTCCCATTCCGCGACGGATTGGCAGATCTTTTTGGGAATTCGGCTGTCGATCGGCCGGATGTATTTGCAGCGAATTTCATCGCCGCCAATTACGTAATTGCCTTCGGGAACATCGGTGCGCGAGTTTGATGCTGGCACATCGCCTGATGCAGGCGTGGTCACTTCAACTCTTGGCGCAGTGTCCGCGCTTTGCGGTGGTTCGACTGCCGTGAACGCAGCGATAGTAGATGCAATAAATCCAATAATCATAATCAGGCTCCTCCGCTCGTTTGCGAGCCATGGCGAACTGGGTCCCCGCCATTTTAAGGCAGCCAGCTTCATTTTCCATAGTTGTCTGCGGAGAAATGCAAATAGCTGAGTTTACATGAAGGTCCCGAGGTTCGCTCGCCAAAGCGACAGCGAACTTGCGGGCAATCGCACGAAAAAAGGGGGTAGCGGTTTCCCGCTACCCCCTTGATTTGATCGCTTGCTGATTTGATCAGAAGCGCAGACGCACACCGGTGAAGAAGCGGCGACCGAAGACGTCATAGACATCGGCTGCCGTATCGGAACCAGTCACGTTGAAGGTCGTGCCCGAAAGAATGTTCGGTGCATCTGTATCAAGCAGATTGTCGATACCGAAGTAGAACTCGGCGTCTTCCGTGACATTGAACGTGGCGTTCATGTCAAGGTAGAACTTCGCTGGTACCGTAACGCACCTGGGGTCAAGGTCAAATGCGGCACAGAACTGGTCGTCTTCACTGGACTTGCCGATAAACGTACCGGTGAATCCGACACGGAACTTGTCGGTCTGGTAGCTCAGGTTCGACGTGAAGCGGTCCTTGGCTGTGCCGATTTCGCCATCCGACGGATCCGCATCGGCATCAGGAAGCGCGAAGAAATCGTAATCGAGGATGTGGGTATAGGCCACACGGAACGAAAGACGATCGCCTTCCAACAGGCCAAGCGGCGTGTACCAGTTGGCGGTGAAGTCAAGACCGGAAGTCTTGAGTACCGATGCGTTGACCTGCAGCGCGTTGATCAGGTCGATCGAGCCAGCACTGTTGACCGCCGTTGCCGTTGGACGACGCGTGATCAGGTCACAGAAGGTCTGATTGCCCTGGCCATAGCACTGATCCAGCGAGAACTGACGCGGGAAGCCGCCGATCACATCCTTGATCTCGATGTTGTAGTAGTCAGCGGTAAGCGTCAGACGACTGAGGGCCCCGCCCAGCGATTTCGGCTGGATGACTGCTCCCAACGTCCAGGAGTCGGCAGTTTCTTCAAACAGGTCAGGGTTGCCGCCGTTGAAGCCACTGATACCCTGAATGTCGGCCTGGTTGAGCGTGAACACGCCATTGGCAGCAATATTTGCTGCCACGCCCGGATCGGCCCGGCAATTGTCGCCAATTGCCCCACCGCCCGTTGCACCAACACCGGCGCAAGGGTCATTCAGGCCCGACGGGAAAGTCTGGCTGAGACCGGCAAACAACTCACCGATATTGGGCGCACGCACCGCACGCGACCAGGTTCCGCGAATGCGGATATCGTCGATTGGTTGCCAGGTGCCGGTCGCGCTATAGCTCGAAATCCCACCCACCGTCGAATAGTCAGCATAGCGGTACGCGCCGCCAATTTCGAGAAGCTGGAAACCGGGCGTATCGGCCAGGATCGGCACACGAACTTCGACGAAGCCTTCGGCGACATCAAACGCACCGCGTGTATCGGGCAGAACGTTGCCGGCATTGAGGCCCGCATTGGTCAGGGCATCGTTGTCAGACGACGAGTTCTCCTTGCGGTATTCGAAACCGGCAGCAATGCCGACCGGGCCTGCCGGCAGATCGAACAGCGAGCCAGAGATATTGCCCTGGACGACCTGCTGCTTGATCTTGGTCTGGAACGTGCCCTGAGCAGCGATGTAGTTCACCGCCGCCTGTGAAAGGCTGCCCGCGCCGAAAATATTCGCGGGAGCACATCCATTGGCCCGGGCTTCCGGATCGATACAGATTGCTTCGCCATCGATACCGTTGCCGTTCTCATCCGCGGTTTCCGTCATCACAGCAAGCGCGTCACGGAAGTTCACGACATTGACCTGGCCGCTCGAGACCTGGTTTTCCGTAACCTGGCCGAAGTTGTAGCTGACATCCCAGCGGAACCGGTCATCGAGCAGGCTACCGTCAAACCCTACTACGAAACGATAGAAATCGCGCTCGGTCGAACCGGTGCGGTTACCGAATTCCGACAACCGGCGAACGAAACCGATATTGCGCAGGCCATCACCGTTGGTGTCGGTTGCTGCAGCCAGAATTTCTGCGGGAACAAAAGGATTGGCCACGATTGTGGTCGTACCCGGCAGGTAGTTTTCGACGTTATAGCCACCGCCCGACGGGAAAATACCATTGGCACCGCCCGATTCGAGCGGGAACGGCTCGATGATACGCGACGAGGACGTCTTGTTGAACGTGCCTTCGAAGAAGAAGTTGATATCATCGGCCACCGCATATTCGCCGGCTGCGGCGAACAGAAAGCGCTCTACTGGCACGGCCAGAGTGCGGAAGTTCTGACGGTTGAAGCCATTCGGGCCGGTGCCTGATCCGATCGTCGCATTACAGGTCGCACCATTGGTCGTGAAGCAGTTCTGCAATTGGCCGTTGGGATCGTAAGTGAAGGTCCGTGAAGGCGTGATGAAACGGCCCTGTGGCGGGAAGCTGGAGAAGAACGGCTCCGTGGGTACTCCGAAATCCGCAGGATCGCCAGTGAAGAGCATCGTAGAAATGTCATCGACCTGGGTGTTCGCACGCTTGCGCGAAAGCAGGCCTTCCTCGTTTGAATAGCCGAAGTGGACCATGATGTTACCATCGCCATCGGCTACATTGGCACCGATGGTCGCGTTAAACTGATAACGCGCATCGTCACCCTCTTCCGTGACGCCATATTGCCCGCCAAATTCGACGCCCTCAAAATCCTTCTTGTAGATGAAGTTCACAACGCCGGCCATGGCGTCCGAACCGTAGAGCGAGGAAGCGCCACCGGTCAGCACGTCAATCTGCTGGATGAACTGTGTGGGGATCACGTTGAGATCGACAATCGCCGAACCGGCGAGCGAGCCAACCACGCGGCGGCCGTTGATCAGCACCAGCGTGCGGTCAGAGCCAAGGTCGCGAAGGTCGATCGTTGCGACGCCCGTGCCCGATGTCAGGAAGGCGGAATTGGTGCGGCTGAGAGCCGGCGTACCGAAAACCGGATTTTCGAGCAGTAGCTCCTGGATATTGGTGACGCCAGCGTCGTCGATCGCCACATCGTCCACTATCTGCAGAGGAGAGGCCGATGCAACTGTGGGTGACGCGATGCGCGAACCGGTAACGATGATCGCACGACCTTCTTCTTCAGTCGCGCCTGCATCATCCTGTGCAAATGAGGGAGTAGCCGCGAGGGCTAAGCCGACTGCCAGCGAACCAGCGCTCAGTCGAAGTTTGGTTGCAATTTTCATGTTGTTTCATACCCTTATGAATGGGATGCTCAAACAGGTTTGAGCACCGCGTTACCAACCGGCACATCCGCCAACCCCTGCAAACAGAGGGCGCATGATCCGGCCAAGTTCATCAGGTGGAGCAACGCAGCCTGCATCAGAGGTGATGCAGGCTAAGGTTCCAGTCCCTGAAACGGGGATTAGGCGCATACGCATGCCGGTGAAAAGCCGTTGCCGAAAGTTTCGCGAAATTGTCACGATCGATGTTGCGGCTATGCAACACTGAAAATGTTGCAGTCCCACACGGATTTCGGCAGTTATGAATCGAACATGATATGGGCTGCGCGGATTTTCCTGGCAGCTATGAGAGAGGTGCCGAAAATCATGCAGCCGAAATTATTCCTGCGCATGTTGGGAGTCTGCTCATTTCCCTTGGCAACAGCGGCATTCGCCGAGGACAATCGCGGCGGCGATGCGCAGGCCGAAACCCCGGCGGCAATGGCCAGGTTGTTCGATTGCCGTGAAGTTGTCGACTCGCAGGAACGGCTTGCCTGCTACGACCGTGAGGTGAACCATGTTTATCAGGCGCAGGCGTCCAAAGACCTGATCATCGCCGACCGCGAGCAAGTGGAGGAAACCAAGAAGGGACTGTTCGGTTTCAGCCTCCCTAAATTGGGGATTTTTGGCGGTGACGACGAAAAGGAAGCAGTGAAGTCAGTCACGCTCGAGCTGTCAGGTGCTCGTAAGATGGCCAATGGCCGCTATATTCTCACCATGCGGGACGGCGCGCAATGGATGCAGACTGACAGCACGCTGGTGCTGCGCGATCCAGAAGTGGGCGAAGAGGTGGTTATCAGCCGGGCGTCCATGGGAAGCTTCATGGCAAAGATCGGCACGCGCAGGTCCTTTCGAGTCAAGCGCGTCGAATAGGCTGCGTCCTCCCCTGCTCCCTGCCAATCTCCCGGTTGACGCAAACGTAAACCCTGCCTAGGCCAGTGGCATATTGCAACGCGAGAGAGGAGCCCCGCGATGACCCCCGCAATGACCACTGCCTATATCGTCGATGCAGTTCGCACAGCTGGGGGCCGGCGCGGCGGGCGGCTTGCCGGGGTGCACCCGGTCGATCTCGCGGCGGCATCGCTTGATGCCATTGTCGGGCGCACGGGCGTCGATCCAGCCGCGATCGACGATGTCATTATGGGCTGCGTCAGCCAGGGCGGCGAGCAGGCCATGCAGGTGGGGCGCAATGCGGTGCTCGCCAGCCGCCTGCTGCCGCAATCGACCCCGGCGGTCACGATCGATCGCCAGTGCGGCTCCTCGCAGCAGGCGATCCAGTTCGCCGCGCAGGCGGTGATGAGCGGGACGCAGGACGTGGTGATCGCGGCCGGCGTCGAAAGCATGAGCCGCGTGCCGATGGGCTCGACCGCGATGTTCCACATGAAGGAAGGACTGGGGAACTACAAATCGCCCGGGCTCGAGGTGAAGTATCCCGGTATCCAATGGTCGCAGTTCATGGGGGCCGAGATGGTCGCGCGCAAGCACGGCTTGACGAGGGACGATCTCGACCGGTTTGCGCTCGCCAGCCATCAGAAGGCAATTGCCGCGACCAACGCGGGCGCATTTGCGGGCGAGATCGTGCCGATCGACATCGAAACCCCCGATGGCCCGGCGCAGCACACGGTGGATGAAGGCATCCGCTTCGACGCGACGCTTGAGAGCATTCAGGCCGTAAAGCTGCTCAGCCCGGACGGTGCGCACACCGCGGCCAGCTCGAGCCAGATCTGCGATGGATCGTCGGCGGCGCTGGTGGTGAGCGAGGCGGCGCTGAAGCGCTATGGCCTCACTCCCATGGCGCGGATCCACAACCTCACCGTGACCGCGGGCGATCCGGTCATCATGCTTGAGGAGCCGCTGTTCGCCACCGACCGTGCCTTGCAGCGCGCGGGGCTGAAGATCGGCGATATCGATCTGTTCGAGGTGAACGAGGCGTTCGCCGCGGTCCCGCTCGCCTGGCTCAGGCACACCGGCGCCGATCCGGACCGGCTCAATGTCAACGGCGGCGCTATCGCGCTGGGCCATCCGCTTGGCGCATCGGGCGCCAAGCTGATGGCCACGCTGCTCCACGCGCTGCGCGCGCGCGGCAAGAAATACGGCCTCCAGACGATGTGCGAAGGCGGCGGCGTCGCCAACGTCACCATCGTCGAGGCGCTTTGACCTCGGACAGTTACAGCAAGAAGGACATTCCAGAATGCAAGTTTCCGCAAATACCCCCGCGATCGTCACCGGCGGCGCTTCGGGCCTGGGCGAGGCGACCGCGCGCGCGCTGGCCGCCAAGGGCGCCAAGGTCGCCATCTTCGATCTGCAGGAAGAAAAGGGCAAGAAAGTCGCCGAGGAGATCGGCGGCATTTTCTGCGAGGTCAATGTGACCGACGATGCCAGCGTCGATGCCGGCTTTGCCAAGGCGCGCGCGGCGCACGGGCAGGAACGCATCCTGGTCAATTGCGCGGGCACGGGCAATGCGATCAAGACCGCCAGCCGTGACCGGCAGACGGGCGAGATCCGCCATTTCCCGCTCGAGGCGTTCAATTTCATCATCCAGATCAACCTTGTCGGCACCTTCCGCTGCATCGCCAAATCGGCGGCGGGGATGATGACGCTCGATCCGCTGAACGAGGACGGCGAGCGTGGCGCAATCGTCAATACCGCCAGCGTCGCGGGCGAGGATGGACAGATCGGGCAGGCCGCCTATTCGGCATCGAAGGGCGGGGTGATCGGCATGACGCTGCCCATCGCGCGCGACCTGATGGGCGAGGGCATCCGCGTCAACACCATCCTGCCGGGCATCTTCAACACCCCGCTGATGAACGCCGCCCCGCCGCAGGTGAAGGAAGCGCTGGCCGCATCGGTGCCGTTCCCCAAGCGGCTGGGCAATGCGCCCGAATACGCGCACCTGGCGATGACCATGATCGAGAACGGCTATTTCAACGGCGAGGACGTGCGGCTCGACGGCGCTATCAGGATGGCACCGCGGTAAGCGGCGCGAGCTGGAGGGGGACTTCTGACTCAGGGTGAGCAAGGCCATCTCCCCTCGCGGGAGAGTGCTTTGTGCGAAGCGGCGGGCGACCCCTCCACCATCCTTTGGATGGTCCCTCCTTCGGCAGGCTCAGGACAGGCACTCCCCATCGCGGGGCGATGGGGAGGATCGTTCGACTGCCCCGCAGCATCTCCGCATCCCCCGCGTCCGCCCCCGATCGCCCCGGTTCCACAAGCGGGGTTTTCTTCTTCTGGACTGTGTTCCATGTGTTCCATCCAGTAGGATTTCATGCGGAGGACGGGGATGAGCGAATACGCGCAGATCATGGTCGAAAAGGCGGATGGCATCGCCACCATCACGCTCAACCGGCCCGAAAAGCTCAACGCCTATACGCGGGTGATGCAGAGCGAGATCTGCGAAGCGATGGACGATATCGACGGTGACGACGCGGTGGGCGCGGTGATCTTCACCGGCGCGGGCGAGCGCGCCTTTTGCGCGGGCGCCGATCTGACGCCCGAGGGGGGAGGGCATGTGTTCTCCGACCCGAACGAGGTAGCCGATCTTTCCGACGAGCGGGTGCGTGATGGTGGGGGCAAGCTGACGCTGCGGCTGTTCCGCTCGAAAAAGCCGCTGATCTCGGCTTGCAACGGGGTGGCGGTGGGGATCGGCGCGACGATGCAGTTGGCGATGGATATGCGACTTGCCTCGGACACAGCGCGCTATGGCTTTGTCTTCGCGCGGCGCGGGATCACGCCCGAAGCGTGTTCGAGCTGGTTCCTGCCGCGGATCGTGGGGATCAGCCAAGCGCTCGAATGGTGCATGACGGGGCGCATTTTCGATGCGCACGAGGCGCTTGGCGCAGGGCTGGTGCGTTCGGTCCATGCACCGGGCGATCTGATGGGCGCGGCGCGCGATCTGGCAACCGAGATTGCACAGAACACTTCGGCCATATCGGTGGCGATGACGCGGGCGATGCTGTGGCGGCTTTCGGCCACCGAGCACCCGATGATGGCGCACCGGATCGACAGCCGCGCGATCTATCGCCTCAGCCGCAGCGCCGATGCGCGCGAGGGGATCGCCAGCTTCCTTGAGAAGCGCACGCCCGAATATCCCGGGCGCGTGTCGCAGGACATGCCCGATTTCTATCCATGGTGGAAGGAACCCGGCTTTGAGTGAGGGAAACGACGCGATGGGCGAGGGCGCAAATGCGCTGGGGCGGCTGGCGGATTTCCTGCCTTACCAGCTATCGATCACCTCCAACGCGGTCAGCAGCCTGATCGCGGGGCGTTATCGGGCGCGGTTTGGCCTGAGGATCACCGAATGGCGGGTGATGGCGGTGCTGGGCGATGTCGGCGCGGCGACGCAGCGCGAACTGGCCGAAGCGACGGTGATGGACAAGGTGGCGGTCAACCGCGCCTGCCGGGTGCTGGAAGATCGCGGTCTTGTGGAGCGGCGGCCCAACTCGCTCGACGGGCGCTCGCACATGCTCGTGCTGACCGATGAGGGCAGGGCAGTCCACGGCGAGGTGATGCCGCTCGCGCGCGAGAGCGAGGCGGAGATCTTCGCCGTTCTGAGCGAGGAGGAGCAGGCGCAGCTTCGCGGCCTCCTGCGCCAACTGTTCGACCAGGCATCGCCCAGGGCAGCGAAAAGGCCCGCCACGCGGAAGTAACGCGCGGCGGGCCATGGCCCCCATCTGCGGTCGGCTCAATACTGCTTGTTCACGAAGGTGTCCGAGATCGAACAGGCTGCCGGACCCAGGATCACGATGAACAGCACCGGCAGGATGAAGCAGATCAGCGGCACGGTCATGATCGCGGGCAGGCGAGCGGCCTTTTCCTCGGCGCGCATCATGCGCTCGTTGCGGAATTCGGCCGAAAGCACGCGCAGGGCAGAGGCTAGCGGCGTGCCGTAGCGCTCGGTCTGGATCATGGTGGTGACGACGCCGCGGACCGAATCGAGATCGACGCGGAAGGCCAGGTTGTCGAAGGCCTTCTTGCGTTCGTTGAGGAAGCTCAACTCGATCGCGGTCAGGGCGAATTCGTCGCCCAGCTCGGGATAGGCGCGGCCCAGTTCCTTGGCGACGCGGTTGAACGCGGCATCGACGGTCAGGCCCGCCTCGGCGCAGATCACCAGCAGGTCGAGCGCGTCGGGAAGTCCCTTGCGGATTTCATGCGTGCGCTTGGTCGCCAGGTTCTTGAGGTAGATTTCCGGTCCCTTGTAGCCGAGCAGAACGGTAACGCCCAACGCCATGACCTTCTTCATCTGCCAGTCGGGATAGATTTCGACGACGTAGAGCAGAATGAACGCAGCGATACCCAGCACGATCGGCAGCACCATGCGTGCGCCGATGACATAGACCGCCAGTTCCTTGTTGCGGAAGCCCGCGTGCGCGAGCTTGCGCTGAATATCGAGAATCTGGCTCTGCTGGAGAACCTTCATGCCCTCCAGCCGCTGTTTCATGCGGTCGGTCTTGTCGGTCTTGCGGACCAGGCTGACGCGCTTCTTGGCGGACGAAGTGATGATGCCCGCCTTGAGTTCCTCGCGCCGATCGTTGAGGGCCCTGACGCGCTTGGCCATCGGGTCCTTCACCGTCACCGCCGCGTAAATCGCCATCAGCACGGCAAAGGCGGCGATCGCGGCAAGGATCGTGCCGACGAGGATGACGTCGAAGCCAAGAAGCGTTGGTCCGGCCGGAGATTCGAACATGCCTTGTTACCCCTCGCTCAGATCTCGAAGCTGACCATCTTGGCCATGATGAAGCCGCCAATCGACATCCACACCAGACCGCCCAGCCCGGCTACGATCAGCCGGTCATCGGTAAAGAAGCCGTCCATGTAGGACGGGTTGATCCATATGATCATGAAGAAGACGATGAAGGGCAGCGAGCCGACAATATACGCCGAAGCCTTGGATTCGGAGCTCATCGCCTTGATCTTGAGCTTCATCTGCGCGCGCTTGCGCAGCACATCGGCCAGGTTCGACAGTGTTTCCGCCAGGTTGCCGCCCGTCTCGCGCTGGATCGCCAGCGTAATGGTGAAGAAGTTGAATTCGGGAATACCCAGGCGATCGCCTGTCTCCTGAAGTGCTTCCTCCATCGTCCGGCCGATCTTGATCCGCTCGACGATGCTCTTGAATTCCTCGCCCACCGGCCCTGGAACTTCCTGCGCGACCACGCCCAGCGTTTCGGTCACGGGCAGGCCCGAACGCAGGCCGCGAACCAGCAGCTCGATCCCGTCGGGAAACTTGCTGGTGAAGGAATTGGTGCGCTTGTTGATGAAGTAATTCAGCACCATGTGCGGCAGGCCGGCCCCGACCAGAACGCCGACGCCCAGCGACAGCAGAAGCGCGCCGGTACGCAGGAAGAGAACAACCGTCACGAACGCCCCAACGCCCAGCGAAGCATAGAGGTACTGCGACAGTGTCCACTTCTTGCCGGAGCGGTTGAGCCGGGTGGCGAGCGCTTCGATGCGCGAGCCCGACCCGGCAACCTTGTGCATCTTGGGCTTGCGTGCGGCAATCGCCTTCTTGAGCTGCGATTCGACCTTCGCATCGGTGCTTTCGGAATGCCGGTAACGCACCGCCTGAAGGCGGCGGTGACTTTCCCTTCCTGCCGAAGGGCCGGACAGGATCAGATATCCGGCAACCATCACAACGAAGAGGAAACCGATCAGAAGCAGGAGCTGTAGGGTGCCCATGCGCTTGTCCCGCCTTTCATCTCATACCACAAACTGGCGCCTTGCTTCCCGCACTTGCGGGACAGGTGAAGGCCCCTGCGATCATCATTCGGCCGACATGCTCACGGCCTGCGACTTACCTTTCTTGGCGAGCAGCGACTTCAGGTCGAAATTGCCCAGAAGCGATTTCTTCTCCGTGCCCGCAGCCACCAGGTCTTCCTCGCTCGCACCGATGATCCGTTCGGCGATCTGCTTGATCACCGCGGTCGCCCGGCTCGTCCGGTTGGCCTCGACGAAGGTCTGGCCAAGCTTGGCCGCGCTGCACGCGCCCTTGACGTCATAGGGAATGACGAAATCGATCTTGCGTTCGATCGAAGCCTCGAAATCGGCCTTGCTGATCTCGCTGGTTCCCGATTGCACCTTGTTGGCAACTATGATCGGGAAGGCGTGCGCGGCATTGGATTTGAGCCACGAGAGGATGCGGATCGTGTCGCGCGCCGATGCGAGGGTCATCTCGGTCGTCAGCAGGACGATGTTGATGTCCGCCAGGACATGCGGGAAGTTGATCAGCATGTTGCGCGGCAGATCGACCACCGTCATTTCGAACGCCTGGCGGAATTCCTCCTCGAGCTGCACGAAGGCGGCCCCATCGGTCATCAGGGGCGAATTGATCGGCGCTTCCGCGGAAAGCAGCGAGAGGTTGTCGTTCGCACGGGTCATGGCCCGTTCGATGAACAGTCCGTCGATCCGGCTCGGGTTGTCGATGGCATCGGTCAGCCCGCGGCCGGGTTCGAGGTCCATGGTCAGCGCGCCGGTGCCAAAATGCACATCGAGATCGAGCAGTGCAGTCGGCGATTTGTACTGCGTACTGAACAGCCAAGCCAGCGACGTTGCCAGCATCGAAGCGCCGACGCCGCCGCGCGTACCGATGACAGCGGTCGAAACATGCTTGCGCACCGTTTCACCATCGCTGCTGCGCGGGGTCATGAACGCGGTCTGGGCGTTGTTGAGTGCGTCACGCACCTGCCCGGCCGAAAGCGGTTTGAGCAGGTAGTCCTGAATGCCGCTGGCCAAGAGGTCGCGATAAAGACGCACATCGTTGACCTGTCCGATCGCCACAACAACGGTGCCCGGCTCGACAACTTCGGCCAGCCCGTTGATGTCGTTGATCGGATCGCCGCTTTCGGACAGATCGACCATGAGGATGTTGGGGCTGGCTGTAACCGAGAGCGATTGCACTGCATTGCGCAGACCGCCCTTGTTACATTTCTCGGGCTGCCAGCCGAGTTCGATCACGACCGGGCGCAGAACGTCGAGCGCTGCGTCGTCGCAAAGATAGGCCGAGAACGGATCGCGGGTGCCCGACATGCCGGATTTCCAGGGAGCATTCATGATTTACTTACCTCCGGTCTCAGATTCAGCCAGACCGTCTTTTCCGGACGGGGCCCGTTCGCGATAGGTGCTGATGGCCTTGTTCGAACTCATGATCACGGTTTCGCCCGTGCCGCGTTGTCCTTCGAGCAGGTCCTGCGGATTGGCGACCATCGCGGCCAGATTGCTGTTCACTGCACAGCCGTAACCCGGATAGGTTGCGTTTGTGTAATTCATGTCGGATTTGGCCGACCAGTCGGGGCAGCCGGGGACAGAGGCGGTCGAACGGGTCAGAACAACCCGCGCCTGGCCGGGCAGGACATGTCCGGAAGTAACTGGCGCGCCTTCTTCGACAAGAATGCCGTGCCGACCGGCCAGCTGGGCCACGGCATCGCGCGTTACCTTGCTTGCCATTGGATCGTCGATCGAAACGCGGTCGCCATAACCAAGCTCCATCGCCTCGAACCAGTTGGCAAGGCGCTGCTGTTCGGAAATCTCCAGCCCGCCTTGACCCGTCTGCACGTCGAATACGAAATTGCTGCGTTCAACCACCGGCTGCTTGGTGCTGTAAAGGCTCTGGTTGGTCGGCATGCCGCCGCATCCACCCAGCGCCAGGCCGAGCGAGAGGGCAAGAGCGCCCGCCAGTTTGCCATGAGTTGCAATAGGCATCATTCTCACCTTTCTCATCAGAAGCTGAAGCCGGGCGTCGCGGCTTCCGCGCGGCGCTCCTTCTTGCGGGGTTTATCCTCTGCCGTGCGCTGCGTGGGCTGATCGCCGGGCACAATGGCCGCAGGATCGTATGCACCCACCACTGGCGGCGGAGCGTCCTTGTCGCTGGCCGTGGGGCCGGGGCGTACCTCGCCCGAGACGCCGGCGTTCTCGCGATATCCGAGGAACGACTGAAGCTCGTTGGCGGCGTGGAAGCCGTCGGTCGGAAGCTTGATGTCGCTATCGTTGACCGGTTTCACCAGATACGGAGTGACCACGATCACCAGCTCGGTCTCGCCCCGGCGGAACGATCGCGACCGGAACAGGTTGCCCAGGATCGGGACATCGCCCGCGCCCGGGGCCTTGTCGATCGTGTTCTGCGCGTTGTTGCTCATCAGGCCGGCAATCATGAAGCTCTGGCCCGAACCCAGCTCTACGCTGGTTTCGGCACGCCGGATCGTCAGTGCCGGGATCTGGAAGCCGTTGATGCTGACCGCCCCCTGGCTCGAAAGCTCGGATACTTCGGGGCGGACGCGCAGCGAGATACGGCCATTGGCCAGAACCGTGGGCGTATAGGCGAGACTGACACCGAACTTGCGGTATTCGATCGCCGTTGAACCAAGCCCCTGGCTGGTCGGAATCGGGAACTCGCCGCCCGCAAGGAAGTCGGCCGTTTCGCCCGAAAGCGCAGTGAGGTTGGGTTCGGACAGTGTCGTGACGAGGCCGTCACGTTCGGCCAGGTCGAGCGCGCCCAGCAGGTCGAGGCCGAGGAATCGGCCAATGCCGCCCAAGGTCGCGCCGCGGCCCGATGTATTGATGCCGGGGCCGGTGATGGTGGTGCCGTCAGGCAGCGTCAGCGTCGGGTTTTGCACTCCCGTGCCAACGCCCAGCGGCCCGTCGAAATTGAACGCGCCGGTGCCCAGCTGGCGGCCGGTGCCAACGCCGAAACGGAAGCCATTGGTGAAGTCGCCCGTGCTCAGGCTGCCGCCGATATCGCGGACGAACGAGCGGCTGACCTCGGCAAAGCGCACGCGCAGATTGACCTGGAGCGGCGTTGCCATCTTGAAGCGGCTGATCACGTTGCTCTCTTCGCCCACGAAGGCCTGCACCAGGCGCTCGGCCTCGGCTGCATCCTCGGGTGCGGCGATTGTGCCGGTCAGCAGCACGGTGTTGGTGCCCATGGTGGCAACGCCGATCTGCGCTTCGGGCATCGCCAGCGCCAACATCTGATCGATGCTGTCGATGTTCGATCCGACGCGGACGTCAGCCGACCAGATCACATCGCCGGCCGAATTGCTGGCATAGATCGTGGTCTGACCGCCAGCCTTGCCGAATACATAAAGCTGGCGCTGCGATTTGACCTGGACGTCGGCGATCGCATCGTTGGCGATGAAAACGTCCGCCATCGCACCAGGTACGGTTACCAACTCGCCGCGGCCGATCGAAATCACGATCTCCCTCTGCGGAGCGGAAACCGACTGGGCGGTTACGGTGGTCATCGGGACACCGGCGAGCGGTGCGATGGCCAGGCTGGCAAGCAGCACTTTTGCGGTAAGGCGGCGGTTCATGTGATTGCCCCTGTTCGTGATCGCGTCTGTCATCATGTCCTCCCCGTCAGCGGACCAAGGCCGCGCTGGCCGCCGGAACGGTCCGGCCTCCGTCACGAACCCCGGCAGCTTGCTGGCCGACGAGACGGCCGACGCTGGAGCTCACCGGCACTTCGCTGGTGTTCTTGCCGCGCGTTACGCGCACCGTGGGACCGGTATGGCCCATCGCCGGACTGGCACCGCCGGTGCCGACGCCAGCGGCAGGAGCCGTGGCGGTGCCCATCGGCGGCATCGTGCTGCGCTGGAACCGCGAGACGTCCCCACCGGTGCTGAAGGTCGCGCCCTTGTCGATCGGACGGTTCATCACCGTGCGCAGCAGCCGTTCCTCTTCCTCGCGCGTGGCGTTTTCAGGCACCACCAGGTCGCCTGAAGCGACTGCCCGATCGAGTTCGACCTGGTTGTCGGCGAGCGAGCGCAGCACCAGGCTGAGTGTGCCGATGGTCTGCGCCACGGCAACTTTCTCGGCGATCTTGGGGGTCACTTCCAGCGTAACCGTGCGGAAGGCCCGGACCACGGTCTTGCCATCGACGATCGTCTGTTCGGTCGACTGGTCGGTTGCGAGCACGCGCAGGTTGCGCAGCACGGTTTCGGCGGCGCGCAGTGCCTGGCCGTCATCCCCGCTGACGGTCTGCGTCAGTACCAGATCAACCCGGTCTCCCGGGAAAACGAAGCCGGCAACACCGGTCTTGGCGGAAACGGGGACCGTCACCGCGCGCATGCCCGGACCAAGCGCCGCAGCCAGGAAGCCGCGATCGCCGGGCTTGACCAGCGAACCCTGGGTCACCGGTTCGCCCGCCGTGACCGGATGACGCACCACAGTGCCCAGCAACTGGTTGATGTCCGATTCGCCGTCGATGAAATAGGCATCCTTGACCAGCTCTTCGGGCCATTTCTGGAAGCTCAGCGCATCGGCTGTGATGATCGTCCCGGCGGGCAGGGCGCGTTGTGCGACCAGTACCTTGGGGCCTTTGGCTTCGGCCTCGACAGCCTGCGCTTCAGGCGATGACGCCCCGGTAAACATGCTCCGTGCGGCAAATGCAGTGCCGACCGCAACGACCAGCGCAACAAGCAGCAAAACCAGCTTTTTCCTATCCATGGCTATTCTAGCCCCCTAATTCGGCCCACATGATCTCGGGCAGGTATGGTTTTCGTCTCTATTTCCAGACTGGTTAAAATCAGGTTCACTTGATCCCCATGGCCAGCGCGGCGCCGGGAAGGTAGTGCGTTCCCAGCACCCAGAGCCCGGCACTTGCGATTGCAACGCCATAGGGTACGGCCAGCCTTTGACGCCGGCGGCGGATCAGATGGATCGCGCCCATGATCACGGTCAGCACGCCGCCGACCAGTGCCATTACGATCAGCAACCGCAGGAACCAGGTCGGTTCAATCCACAGTGCCAGTGCGGTCAGCAGCTTGACGTCGCCGCCGCCCATCATCTTCAGTGCGAACAGTCCGGCAAGGACCACGAAGGCGGCCACTGCCACACCAAGCTGCAGGGCAACGTCCGGCCACAGCGCCAGGCTGCCGCTCCACCAGAACAACGGGGCCGCCAGCGCGATCCCGGCATTGAGCCAGTTGGCGATCTTGCGTTCGCGGATATCGGTGACGGCGGCAAACAGCAGAGCAATTGCCAAGCCGACAAGCAATCCGTAGTGGAGGTATTCTGCAAGCATGACTGGCCCCAAGGGTTCCCCTTCAAGGCCTTGCTACAGAATATCACTTACCAAATAGTAACCACGCGTGGAGGCTGGCAATTAGGCACGAGATGGAAACCGCAGTCGGCGTCAGCCTCGACAGGCGGTCGATTCCGGCAGGCGCGACAGAATCGTTGTGGATGGCCGCAGATGGACACGCGATCCGCAGGATCGATTGGGGAACCGATCGGGATGCCGGTGCCGGGGCGGCGCCTGCGGCACAAGCGCAGGGCTCGATCCTGTTCTTCCCCGGCCGCGGCGATAATTACGAGAAATATCTCGAGACGCTTGCACAATGGCATGATGCCGGCTGGCGGGTGACCGCTGCAGATTGGCGCGGACAGGCCGGTTCGGGCCGCCTGGGCGATGATCCGGTCACCGGTCACGTCGCCGATTTCTCGGTCTGGATCGCCGATCTTGCGCGGTTCTGGCGGGACTGGAAGGCGCAGACGCCCGGGCCGCATGTGCTGGCAGGGCATTCGATGGGCGGGCATCTGGCTCTGCGCGGTCTGGTGGAGGGCGTAGTCGATCCCGATGGGTTGATCCTGTCTGCCCCCATGCTTGGCTTTGTCGGAAATATCCCGCCAGCCATAGCGCAGACGGCGGCGAAGCTGATGTGCGCGATTGGCGATCCGGCCCGCCCGGCGTGGAAATGGAGCGAGAAGCCGGGTGAGATTCCCGCATCGCGCCAAGGGCTGCTGACGCATGATGACAACCGCTATCAGGATGAACTGTGGTGGCGCGAACGCCGCCCCGAACTGGTCATGGGACCGGGCAGTTGGGGCTGGGTCGAGCGCGCCTATGCCTCGATCCGCGCGTTGTTTCAGCCTGGAAAGCTCGAGGCAGTTGCAATCCCCGTGCTGATCCTGGCGACCTCGAACGACAAATTGGTTTCGGTCAGCGCAATCGAGCAAGCGGCGCAGCGCCTCAAGGACGTGCGGCTGGTGCACTTCGGCAAGGAAGCCCGCCATGAAATCCTGCGCGAAGTTGATCCGGTGCGGGGCCGCGCCATGGCAGCCACCTTCGAGTTCCTCGATCGGATCGCGGCTGCGCGGTGAGCGAGATATTCGACATTGCGATAGTGGGCGCCGGGATGGCCGGGGCCAGCCTTGCCGCCGAAATCGGCAATGCCGCCCGTGTGATCGTGCTCGAAGCGGAGGATACGCCGGGCTATCATTCGACCGGTCGGTCCGCTGCATTTTATGAGGAATGCTATGGCGGGCCGGGGATACTCCCGCTGACCAAGGCATCGGGTCATTATCTGCGCGAACACGGCTTCCTGAGCCCGCGCGGTGCGCTCTATCTGGCGCGTGCTGCCGACGAGGCGGCGGTCGAAGCTTTTGTGAGGCGCTTTTCAGGCACCGATGCACAGTTCGAGCGGATCGGGCGCGACGAGCTCGAACGTATCGTGCCGGGGATCAGGCCCGAATGGGACCGCGCGATCCGCCAACCGCACTGCGCCGATATCGATGTTGCGGGCCTGCACGCACATTATCTGGCGCGAGCGAGGGTAGCGGGGGCCACCGTCACCTGCCGTGCACGGATCGAGCGGATCACCCGCGACGAGCGGTGGCTGATCGAGACTGGCGATGGCCGCGCATTTCGTGCAGCCACGCTGGTGAACGCAGCCGGGGCATGGGCTGACGAGATCGCCGCATTGGCCGGTGCCAGGCCATTGGGCATCCAGCCCTATCGCCGCACCGTGGCGCAGCTGCGGATCGATCCACCCGCGCCGGCGGACTTGCCGCTGTGCCTCGATATTTCGGGCGGCTTCTATTTCAAGCCCGAGGCGGGAAAGCTGTGGCTCAGTCCGCATGACGAAACGCCCACTCCGCCGGTCGATGCGGCGCCTGAGGAACTTGACGTGGCCATCGCGATCGACCGGTTGCAGGCGGCGGTCGGCTGGAAGATCGAGGCGGTCGAGCGCAAATGGGCAGGGCTACGCAGCTTCGCGCCCGATCGGCTTCCGGTCTATGGGCCTGATCCCCAAGTACCAGGGTTCTTCTGGTTTGCCGGGCAGGGCGGCTTCGGGATCCAGACTGCGCCCGCCGCCGCCCGGCTCGGTGCGCAATTATTGCTCGGACGCGGGCCTGACGCGATGACTACGGCAATCGATCCGGAACGCTATTCGCCTGCACGTTTTGGCTAAGTTGCAATGGCCGCTCCCTCTCCCCTTGAGGGGAGAGGGAAAAGCGGTGCCGCTTATCGGCGCGAAGCTCGGGGGGCTCGCCCCGTTCGCCTCAGCTTGCCTTCATTTTCCGGCCAACCCGTTCGGCCTGATCGCTCGCCAGGCGGTCGGCCCGCTCGTTCTCGACATGGCCATCGTGGCCCTTGACCCAGTGCCAGGTGATCCGGTGCGGCGCGCTGGCTTCAAGCAGTAACCGCCACAAGTCGGCATTCTTGACCGGCTTCTTGTCAGCCGTGAGCCAGCCGCGTTTTTGCCAGCCGTGGATCCACTGCGTGATCCCGTCGATGACATATTTGCTGTCCGAATAGAGATCGACCCGGCAGGGCTCCTTCAGGGCGCGCAGGCCCTCGATCACCGCGGTCATTTCCATGCGATTGTTGGTCGTATCGGGCGCGCTGCCGGAAAGCTCCTTCTCGTAGGCGCCGTTGCGCAGCACCGCGCCCCAACCGCCCGGCCCGGGGTTGCCCTTGCAGGCACCATCGGTAAAGATTTCGACCGATTTCATGCCCCGCTGCGACCTGTAAATGCGCGCGCGCCGGCCTCGCGATAGAACTGGAGCCGCCGCACGAAGTCCATCGGGTCTTTTCGTGTGACCAGCGCATCGGGCGGGGTGTTGAGCCAGTCGTCCGCGCGCGAGGAAATGAACCGCATGCAGGCCCCGCGCGCCAACACGGGAAGTGCGCTGCGTTCATATTCCATGAGCGGGCGGATTGATTCGTATCCTTCCAGCAAGGCCGCCGACACACCATCGCGGAACTGACGCCCGTCCATACTGAACGACCAGGCGGCATGAGTCACGGCCAGATCGTAGGCGAAAAAGTCGGTCGCGGCGAAGTAGAAGTCGATCAGCCCGCTCACCTTGTCGCCCAGCATCAGCACGTTGTCGGGGAACAGGTCACAATGGCACACGCCGTGCGGCAGTCCACCGGGCCACGAGCCTGCCAGGAAAGAAAGCTCGTCAAAGGCCAGCGCGGGAAGCGCAGAATCGATTCCGGCCAGCGCCTCTGCGCCGCAGTCATGGATGATCGCGTCCCACGCTGCCAGCCCCAGCGTCTGCATTCGCGATTGGCCAAAGCTGCCAGCGGCAAGGTGCGTCCTTGCCAGCGCCTCGCCAACACCAAATGCCTGCCCCGTTGTCGGCCGATCAACCGACACGCCCGGCAGGAATTCGATCAGTGCCACTGCCTTGCCGCCAATCATGCGGAAGGCTGCACCGCTGCGATCATGGATGGTGCGCGGAACCGGGCAGCCATGCGCCGCCAGGTGATCGAGCAGGCCGAGGAAGAATGGCAGATCGTCCGGTTCGATCCGCCGTTCATACATGGTGAGGATGAAGCGCGCGCCCGGTTTGTCGCCTTTGCCGGTGCTGCCGCTCGTTTCGATTAGCCAGTTGCTGTTCGATACGCCCTCGGCAATGCCCTTGGCTGAGATCAGCTCGCCAACGTCATAATGCGCGATCAGTCCAGCCAGATCCTGTGCGCCGAGGTGCGTATAGACCGCCATGTCGTCCCCGGGCCTATTCGGTCAGTTGCCGCGGCAGTTTGAAGATCATGTGCTCTTCCGTCGTGGTCACGACCTGCTCGTCGATCATGCGCCATTCGCCCAAACGGTTGACGACTTCGCGCACCAGTTGTTCGGGGGCCGAAGCGCCGGCGGTAAGGCCCAGCGTCTCCACTGAGGCCAGCCATGCCGGGTCGATATCGCTTGCACGCTGGATCAGCCGGGCGGGAGTGCCCAGCCGCTCGGCCACTTCGACCAGACGCAGCGAGTTGGAGGAATTGGGCGCGCCGATGACCAGCACCAGCTCGCATTGCAGTGCGATTTCCTTGACCGCCGCTTGCCTGTTCGAGGTAGCGTAACAGATATCTTCGGCCTTGGGACCGGCAATGGCGGGATACCGCGCGGTCAGTGCCGCAACGATCTCGGCAGTATCGTCAACCGACAGCGTGGTCTGGGTCAGAAAGGCCAGCGCATCGTCCCGCTCGAACGGCAGGGCCGCGACATCCGCGACGGTTTCCACCAGCGTGATGCCGCCTTCGTCGACCTGCCCCATGGTGCCGATCACCTCGGGATGTCCGGCATGGCCGATGAAAATTATGTGACGGCCCTTTTCGATCTGGCGTTCGGCCTGGCGGTGGACCTTGCTCACCAGCGGGCAGGTGGCATCGAGATAAAAGAGTTCGCGCCGCTCGGCTTCCGCGGGGATCGATTTGGGAACACCGTGCGCGCTGAACACCACAGGTACATTTGCAGGAACTTCGTCAAGCTCCTCCACAAAAACCGCACCTTTGGCCTTGAGTGCGTCAACCACATATTTGTTGTGAACGATTTCGTGCCGGACATAGACCGGCGGGCCGAACCGATCGATCGCGCGTTCGACAATCTCGATCGCCCGGTCCACCCCTGCGCAGAAACCGCGCGGCGCCGCGATCAGGAGCCTGAGCGCGGGACGGGCTTCTCCGGACGATTTCGTGTCGAGCGCCTGCAGGGTTTGAAAGCCTTCGTTCATGCGCCGCCCTCTAGCGCTTTGCTTCGCACACCGCTAGGGCGTGGGCCAGCTTTTGGCACACAGGCACGGAATTGAGGAAAGCGCATCCATGAATCGCCCGACCAGACTTGTATCAGCGATCATTCTGGCAGCCGCATTGGCGGGCTGCTCGAAAAAGGGTGAACTGGTGATCGAGGAAGGGGTGGGCATTTCCGCCGTACTCTCGTCCTGCCCGACGGTGGGCATTCCCGATTACACGGGTGATATCACGACCTTTCACAGTGCGGGCGATGTGACTGCGGCCAACCTCGATGTGGTCGCCAGCATCACCAACGTGCGCAGCACCTGTGATGAGAGCGGGGCAAGAGTTTACAGCACCGCGACTTTCGATGTGGTCGCCCGCCGGGCCGATGTGCGCGGCGCGCGGCAGGTCACGCTGCCCTGGTTCGTCACCGTCCTGCGCGGCGGCAGCGCGGTTGTGACCAAGCGCGTGGGCCAGGTCACGCTGAACTTCGCCGACGGGCAGGAACGGGCGCAGGCGAGCGCACAGGCGGCGTCCTATGTCGACAAGGCCGAAGCGACACTTCCAGCCGAAATCCGCGAGAAGATCACCCGCAAGCGCAAGCCCGGCGATATCGATGCGGCGCTCGACCCGCTGGCAGATACCGAAGTGCGCGCGGCGCTTCAGCGGCGCAGCTTCGAAATGCTGATCGGGTTTCAGCTATCGCAGGAGCAGCTGGCCTATAACGTCACCCGCTGACCGCCTTCAGTCGCGGTGCAGCGCGCGCAGCCTTGCGATTCTGGCGATTTGCGTTAGGCGCGCGCATCATGTCCGACACACAAACGATCTACACTGCATTCGCCGCCCACATAGCCGAGGCCAACAATGCCCTTGTCGCCTGCGGCACGCTTCCGGCTGGTCTGAACTATGCCAATGTGACGGTCGAACCCCCGCGCGATCCTGCGCACGGCGATCTTGCCACCAACGATGCGATGGTGCTTGCCAAGCCGGCGGGCATGAATCCGCGCGCGCTGGCAGAGGCGATTGCGGCGGAGTTGCGCAAGCGCCCTGAAGTGATGAGCGTGGAAATCGCGGGCCCGGGCTTCATCAACATCAGGCTCGATCGCACGGCCTGGCTGGAAGAACTCGCCGCGATTGCGGCACAGGGCGCTGATTATGGCCGTTCGCGGATGGGCGAGGGGCAGCGGGTCAATGTCGAATATGTCTCGGCCAATCCGACCGGCCCGATGCACATGGGCCATTGCCGCGGGGCGGTGGTGGGCGATGCGCTGGCATCCCTGCTCGAATTTGCCGGGCACACGGTCACCTGCGAATACTACATCAACGATGCGGGCGGTCAGGTCGATGTGCTCGCGCGCTCCGCACACCTGCGTTATCGTGAGGCGCTTGGCGAGGCGATTGGCGATGTGCCCGAAGGCCTTTACCCCGGCGATTACCTGATCCCGGTGGGGCAGGCGTTGGCGGCGAAGTTCGGCGGGCAATATGTCGATGCCCCCGAAGCGGAGTGGCTCGCCATTTTCCGCAGCCATGCAGTCGCGAAGATGATGGAGCTGATCAAGGACGATCTCGCGCTGCTCGGCATCCATCACGATGTGTTCGCTTCCGAGGCCGCGCTCCAGGCAGCGGGCAAGCCCGAGCAGGCCGAGGCATGGCTGCGTTCGAGGGATCTCGTCTATGACGGCGTGCTCGAAGCGCCCAAGGGCAAGACGCCTGAGGATTGGGAGCCGGTCGAGCTGCCGCTGTTCCGTTCGACCCGTTTCGGCGATGACCAGGATCGCCCCATCAAGAAGAGCGACGGTAGCTGGACCTATTTCGGCGCCGACCTCGCCTATCACTTCCAGAAAGCGGAAAATGCCGATGCCCTGATCGATATCTGGGGCGCAGACCATGCCGGCACGGTCAAGCGCATCAGGGCCGCCGTGGCCGCGCTCACCGAAGGGGCGGGCAGGCCGATCCCTTTCGACGTCAAGCTGGTGCAGATGGTCCAGCTTCTGCGTGGGGGCGAGCCGGTCAAGATGTCGAAGCGCTCGGGTACGTTCGTGACGCTGGCCGACGTCGTGCGCGAAGTGGGCAAGGATGTGGTGCGCTTCACCATGCTGACCCGCAAACCCGAAGCGCAGATGGAATTCGACTTCGCCAAGGTGGTCGAGGCATCGAAGGACAATCCGGTGTTCTACGTCCAGTATGCCCACGCGCGGATCCGTTCGACCATGCGCAAGGGCGCGGCTGAAGGCTTTGCGCCGTCGGCTGCAAGGCTCGACCTGCTGGGCGATGAGGAGCTGGAACTGGTCAAGCTGGCGGCGCAATTTCCCCGGCAGGTAGAGGCAGCTGCAACCGCGCGCGAACCGCACCGCATCGCATTCTATCTTTATGATCTGGCTGCGGCATTCCACGCCTATTGGAATCTTGGCAACGATCGGCCGGACAAGCGCTTCATCCTGGCGGACAAGCCTGATATGACCGCAGCGCGGCTGTTCCTGGGGCAACAGATCGGGCAGGTTATCCGCAACGGCCTTGCGATCCTTGGGGTCGAGGCGGTCGAGGAGATGTGATCATGGGATGGCCGGGCGGAGACGATCAGCATGGCGACGGCCAGGGCGAGGCCGAGCTGGCGCTGGGCGGCGATGGCAGCCTGCCATGGCTCGATTCGGGCATGGAAGGGGAAGAAGCGGGCGGGGTGGACACCGGCCGCATCATTGCCTTTACCGCGATAGTGGTGGCAGTGCTGGCATTGGGTATCGGCGCATTGTGGTGGTATTCCCATCGCGGCGCGGGCGAAGCGATCGTGGCCGATGGCAGCACGATCGAAGCGCCCAAGGGCCCTTACAAGGTCAGGCCCGCCGATGCCGGCGGCAAGACCTTTGCCGGAACAGGCAATATCGCGCCGGCGGTGGGCGAAGGGCAGCAGCGCGATGCGCGCCTGGCGCGGCGCGACCTTCCGGCTCCGACGATCGATACTCGCAGCACAGCCGACAAGCCGGTCGAGGCCGACGGCGTCGGTGTGCAGATCGGTGCCTACGGCTCGCGCGCTGCGGCTGAAGCTGGCTGGGTGACGCTGCGCAACCAGACAGAGGTTCTGGCCGATGTGCGGCACCGGGTGGTCAAGGGCCAGGCCGATATCGGCACGGTCTATCGCCTGCAGGCGGTTGCGGGCGATCTTGCTGCTGCAATGGCGCTGTGCGATGCGCTCAAGGCGAACGGGCTGGCCTGCCAGGTCAAACGCTGAGCACTTGCGCTGTCATTCGCGACAGCGGCTTTTCCCCCGCGCCGAAACCGCTCGAACTTGCCGATACCGGCCATTGCTGCGAATTTCTGCCTCATGACGCCTGCAGTATTCGGCATTTCCGGGCTTGAACTGACCGCGGACGAGCGCGCCTTTTTCAAGGAGGCCGATCCGGCGGGTTACATCCTGTTTGCGCGCAACATCGGCGATCGGGCGCAATTGCGGCGGCTGACCGATGACCTGCGCAGCCTCCACGGGCGCGATCGCCTGTTCGTTTCGGTCGATCAGGAGGGCGGGCGCGTGGCGCGGCTGCGCCCCCCGCAGTGGAGTGAGTTTCCCGCTGGCGAGGTGTTCGACAGGCTTTACCAGCTTGCTCCCGCCAGCGCGATCGAGGCTGCCCGCGCCAATGCCCATGCCATGGCGCTTGAGCTTGCGGAAATGGGCATCACGGTCGATTTCCATCCGCCGCTCGATGTGCGGCAGTCCGGAGCGCATGACGTGATCGGTGACCGCGCGCTGGGCAGCGAGCCGATGCAGGTTGCGGCACTGGGCCGCGCGATTCTCGGCGGACTGGCGCGTGGCGGCGTTGCCGGTTGCATCAAGCACATGCCAGGCCATGGCCGGGCCACGGCAGACAGCCACAAGCACTTGCCCCGCGTCACAGCCAGCGATGATGATCTGGAGCGCGATCTCGCCCCTTTCCGCGCGCTGCGCGATACACCGATCGGCATGACCGGGCATTTGCTGTTCACCGCCTGGGATAGCGAGAACCCGGCCACGCTGTCGCCATATGTCATCCGTGAAATCATCCGCGGGCGGATTGGCTTTGACGGGCTGCTGCTGACCGATGATATCGACATGGAGGCGCTTGATGGCAGCGTGCCCGAACGGGCGCGGCGGGCGATCGCGGCGGGCTGCGACCTGGTGCTCAATTGCTGGGCGAAGATGGCGGACATGCAGGCCATGGCAAACGATCTTCCGGCCATCACGGAGCGCACGCGCGCACGCCTTGATCGCGCGCTCGAACTCACACAAATCCGCGATGATAGTGCATTGGCGCGGCAGCTTCTGGCCCAGCGCGATGCGCTGCTGGCGCTTGCGGGACAAGCGGCATGAGCGAGGAGGCGACAATGGCGGGTGCTCAGCCGCTGGCACTGCCGTTACCCTTGCCGGAAGGCGAGGAGGATTGGACCGGTCCGGCTGCCGACAAGGCAGGCGAACGGGGCGATGACGATGCGCTCTATCTCGAGCTTGACGGGTGGGAGGGCCCGCTCGACCTGCTGCTCGATCTGTCGCGGCGGCAGAAGGTCGATCTCAGGCAAATCTCGATTCTGGCGCTGGTTGACCAATACCTGAGCTATATCGATCGGGCGGAGGCGCTGCGGCTCGAACTGGCGGCGGACTACCTCGTCATGGCGGCATGGCTGGCCTATCTCAAATCGGCGCTGCTGCTGCCCAAGGAAGAGCAGGAGGAGCCGAGCGCCGAGGAGCTTGCCATGCGTTTGCAATGGCGGCTGCAAAGGCTTGGCGCCATGCGCGAGGCGGCAGCGCGGCTGATGGCGCGCGACCGGATCGGGCGCGATATTTTTGAACGCGGTGCCCCGGAAGGCTTGCGGATCGACCGCAAGAACCGCTGGCATTCCGACACATTCGCGCTGATCCAGGCCTATGGCCAGGTCAAGGCACGCACCGCGCCCCGGATATATCAGGTCAGGGACCGGATGGTGATGACGCTGGACAGCGCGATCGACCGGGTTTCGGCCATGCTGGGTGTTACGCTTGAGTGGATGGACCTGCGCGATTTCCTCCCCCCGCATGCCGATCCCTCGCTGCGCAAATCGGCGCTGGCCTCAAGCTTTGTCGCAGCGCTCGAACTGGCCCGGCTGGGCCGGGCGGAGATCGCGCAAGACGAGATTTTCGGGGCAATGCGCCTGCGCAGGATTGCCCGGTGAGCGAGCGGCCCGTCCTTCGACAAGCTCAGGATAATCGGAATGGATGATCTTGTTCGCGCGGTCGAGGCGACGCTGTTCGCCAGCGAGGCGTCGATGAGCGTCGAGGCGCTGGCCGCGCATCTGGGCGGAGCCGAGGCGGCGGATGTGCGCTCTGCGCTCATCGAGCTGGCCGATCATTATCGCGAACGCGGCATCCGCCTGGTCGAACGCGGCAAGCTCTGGCATTTCGAAACCGCGCCCGACATGGCGCACCTGTTGCGGCGTGAGCGCGAGCAGGTCCGCCGTTTGAGCCGTGCTGCGACCGAGGTGCTGGCGATCATCGCCTATCATGAACCGGTCAGCCGGGCGGAGATCGAATCGATCCGCGGCGTCCAGACGGCCAAGGGCACGCTCGACGTGCTGATGGAAGCGGGCTGGATCAGGATGGCGGGCCGCCGCGAGGTGCCCGGCAGGCCGGTGATCTATGCCACCACGACCGAATTCCTCGAACATTTCGGGCTGGCCTCGCGCCGTGACCTTCCTGGCTTGGACGAGCTGCGCGCCGCCGGACTGCTCGATCCGATCGATGAGGCGCTGGAAGACGCCATGCATTTCGAAAGCCCGGATGAGGGCGATAGCGATTGCGACGCAGGTGCCGAGGCGGACGATGACTTTATTTCGGACGATTCTCCCGCCTGACTGGCGCTCGGCTTCGCCAGGGCCTATATTGGTAGCATTAATTCAATCGAGGGTTTTTCCATGAGTCTCGGCCCCTGGCAGTTGATCATTATCGCGTTAGTCATCCTTGTGCTGTTCGGGCGCGGGCGGATTTCCGAAATGATGGGCGATTTCGGCAAGGGAATCAAAAGCTTCAAGCAGGGTATGAATGAAGATGCCGACAGTGCGAAGAAGCCTGCCCGGCAGATCGAGGGCCCTGCCGACGCGCCCGATACGACACGGCCCGATGCGCAGCCTGCCGATCGGAGCGACAGCGCAAACTGAGTTTTCAGGCGAACCGCTGGGATAAAGATGTTTGATATCGGCGCCAGCGAACTGCTCGTCATCGTGATCGTGGCGATCCTGGTGATCGGCCCCAAGGACATGCCGCGCGCGCTGCGCACCGCGGGTCGCTGGATCGGCAAGATTCGGCGTGCCTCCAACCATTTGCGCACTGGTTTCGACGCGATGATTCGCGAGGCCGAGCTGGAGGAAATGGAACGGAAGTGGAAGGAACAGAACGAGGCGATCATGGCGCGTCCCAGCGCTGACGCAGAGGCAAATCTTGGCGAGGCGGCCAGCTTGCCTACCGCCGCACCGCCGACTGCGGACGAAGCGGAATCGCAGTCCGGCGATCCTGCGGCGAAGGCTTGAGGCAGGACGATGGCGCTGAAGATCCGCGATATCGATGAGAGTCAGGCGCCGCTGCTCGATCATCTGATCGAACTGCGCACGCGCCTGGTGCGCTGCGTCATGGCATTGACGCTGGGATTTGCGATCTGCTTCTATTTTGTCGATGAAATCCTGGGGTTTCTGGTGCAGCCGCTGTTCGCCGCATTTCCCGCGGGCGAAGGCAAGCTGATCTATACCAAGCTTTACGAGGTTTTCTTCGTCGAGCTGAAAGTGGCGCTGTTCGCCGGTTTCTTCGTGAGTTTTCCCTTCATCGCAAACCAGCTTTGGGCCTTTGTCGCGCCGGGGTTGTACGCGCGCGAGAAGAAAGCGTTTCTGCCCTTTCTGCTGGCCACGCCGATACTGTTCGTGGCGGGCGCTTCGCTTGCCTACTTTGTCGTCATGCCCACAGCTTTCCGCTGGTTTCTGGGGTTCGAGGGACAGGCTGGCGGGCTGGAGATCGAAGCGCTGCCTGCTGCGGGGGATTATCTGTCGCTGGTGATGCAGTTCATCCTGGCATTCGGGATCAGCTTCCTGTTGCCGGTGCTGCTGCTGCTGCTCAACCGAGCGGGTATCGTTTCGCGCGAGCAATTGGCGAGTTCGCGTCGCTATGTGATCGTGGGTGTGGTGACGCTGGCCGCCGTGGTTACCCCGCCCGATCCCGGATCGCAGATCATCCTGGCGATACCGCTGCTCATCTTGTTCGAGGGATCATTGCTGGTGATGCGGCTCCAGGAGCGGCGCGGTTCCGACAGTGCTGAACCTGCTGATGCCGAAGTGGCCGACACACCCTGACAACCATTCATTCGGCATTATCGGCGGAATACGCGCTCGCCGCCCACCCAGGTTTCCTTGACCTCGACACTGCGGATTTCATCGGGCGATGACAGCAGTGGATCGATCGCGATCAGCACGAAATCCGCCCTTTCGCCCTTGACCAGGCGGCCAAACCGCCCCTCGGCGAAACCGGCATATGCCGCGTCGCTGGTGAAGGCGCGCAGTGCCGCCTCGCGCGTGATTGTTTCGCCGGGTAGCCAGCCGCCGAACGGCTCGCCATTGGCGTCGGTCCGGCTGATCGCCGCAGCCCACCCGGCAAAGGGGGCGGGCGGCTCGACCGGGGCATCGGAACCGAACGCGAGCCGCGCACCCGTTGCGGCAATGCTGCGCCAGGCGTAGGCACCGCTGAGCCGGTCAGGCCCCAGCCGCGCCTCGGCCATCAGCCGGTCGCTGGTCTGGTGGAGCGGCTGCATCGAAGCGATTATGCCGTACTCACCGAACTTCGCGATGTCAGCCGGGTCAACGATCTGCGCATGCTCGATGCGCCAGCGCCGGTCGCCCTTGTAGCTCTCGCCAAGATCGGCAATGGCCGAAAGCAGTTCGGCATTGGCGGCATCGCCGATTGCGTGAACCGCGATCTGAAAATCGTCCAGCGCGGCGCGGCTCATCTGATTCCTGAGCTGTGCCGGATTGAGCAAGGGCAGGCCGGAATGGCCCGGCTCGTCATGATAGGGCGCCTTGAGCAGCGCCCCGCGCGAACCCAGCGCTCCATCGAGATACAGCTTGATCCCGCCCAGCCGTAAATGATCATCGTAAAGCCAGGGCGTGGGCGCGGAACCGGCAATAAGTTCCATGGATTTCAGGCTGTCGGCATAGGCCATGATGCGCATTTTTAGCGCGCCGCTGTCGCCCGCACGGCGATAGGTCTGCCAATCCTCGATCGTGGTGCCCATGTCGGCCGCTGCGGTGACGCCATTGGCGAGCAGGATGTCTTGCGCCTTGCGCAGTGCGAGATCGCGATCCGCCGGGCGGGGTGGGGGGACTACGCTGTCCACAAGGCTCGTCGCCAGATCGATGAAGACGCCTTCGGGCTCGCGCGATCCAGGCTTGCGGATGATGCGCCCGCCTGCCGGATCGGCGGTGGCTGGAGTGATGCCTGCGCGTTTCAGGGCCTGTGTATTGGCCCATCCTGCATGGCCGTCCACCCGCGCCAGCCAGACCGGGCGATCGGATACAATTGCATCAAGTTCGGCGGCAGTGGGAAAACGGCCGAGGCCCCATTTCTCCTGGTTCCAGCCGCGGCCGAGAATCCATGGACGCGAGGGATTTTCGGCGGCAAAGCGCGCGATCGCCGCCAGCGCCTCGTCAAGCGAAGCGGTGTGCGAGAGGTCGAGCGTCAGCGCGCCAAGCCCGATCCCCATGACATGGAGATGCGCATCGATCATTCCGGGCAGCATGACCAGATTCCCGCCGTCAACGCGGTAATCGATATCCTTCGGCGCCTTGTCGCCTGACGCCAGAACCTCGGCAATGCGCCCGTCATCGCCGACTACCAGCGCGGTGAAGCGGTGGACCTGGCCGTCCTCGCCGATGGTCACGCCCTGGACATTATCAACCAGCGTATCGGCCATTGCGGGCGCAGCCAGCAGCGCGCCAATTGCGCATAGTGAAATGGCCATCAATCGCTTCATGCCTGTTCTCCCTTGGGCAAACGGCTGATCAAGGCACTGGTATCCTTGCGCCCGCCGCCTGACGCCTGCACTTCGGCATAGAACTGATCGACCAGCGCCGTCACCGGCGACGACAGGCCGAGCCGCCGCGCTTCTTCGAGCGCATAGGCCAGATCCTTGCGCATCCAGTCCACCGCAAAGCCGAAATCGAACTGGCCATCGGCCATGGTCTGCCAGCGATTGTTCATCTGCCAGCTTTGCGCCGCGCCGCCCGAAATTGCCTCATAGGTCTTGTCGAGATCGATCCCGGCGGCCTGCGCCAGCCGTATGGCCTCGCTCAGTCCGGCCAGCGTGCCCGCGATGCACATCTGGTTGGCCATCTTGGCCGTCTGGCCCGCACCCGCCGGGCCGACATGGACCACGCGCGCGGCATAGCACTCCATCACCGGCATGGCCCGCGCGAATGCGGACACGCTCCCCCCGCACATGATTGCCAGCTTTCCGTTTTCCGCGCCGGCCTGGCCGCCCGATACGGGGGCGTCGACGGCATCGATGCCGCGCGATTGAGCTTCGGCAGCGACCCGCCGGGCCATCCTCGCGGAAACGGTAGTGTGATCGACCAGCAGCGCGCCGCGCGACATTGCGCCCAGCGCGCCATGCTCGCCCAGTGCCACTTCGGCCAGATCGTCATCATTACCCACACAGGTGAAGACGATCCGCGCATCGCGGGCCGCCTCTGCCGGGGTGGCTGCCAGCGCGGCATTGTGGCCCCCTCCTTGCTGAACCGCCAGCCATTCCTCGGCGCGCGAACGGGTGCGGTTATAGGCGGTGACGCGGTGCCCGGCGGCGGCAAGATGCCCCGCCATCGGTCCGCCCATTACGCCCAGCCCGATAAAGGCCACTGTGAGATTGCCGGTCATGCGTTGCGGGTTAATGCCTTGTCGGCCAAGAGCAACAGCTTTTGCACCGTGAAGTATCTTTCACATTGCCCTTGCCGACCCAAATCCCTAACCGGTCAGTGCCCATGACTGTACAACCGGCCTTTCGCGAACCCGCAAGCGCGCTTGAAGCGCTGACCATCGATCACGTCCGCGCCGCCGCCGGGCGCATTGCCGGTGCGATCGTTCGCACGCCGATGATGCATTCGATCACCTTGTCGCAGATTACCGGCGCCGAAGTGTGGCTGAAGTTCGAGAACCTGCAGTTCACCGCTGCCTATAAGGAACGCGGGGCGCTGAATGCGCTACTGCACCTCAATGACGAGCAGCGCGCGCGCGGGGTGATTGCGGCATCGGCCGGCAACCACTCGCAGGGATTGAGTTATCACGGGACGCGGCTCGGCGTGCCGGTGACCATCGTCATGCCGCGCACCACGCCCACGGTTAAGGTGATACAGACGGAAAGCGTCGGCGGCAAGGTTGTGCTCGAAGGCGAGACTTTCGACGAAGCCTATGCCCATGCGCGCAAGCTTGAGCGCGAACTGGGCCTGACGTTCGTCCACCCGTTCGACGATCCGGTGGTGGCCGCGGGGCAAGGCACCGTGGCGCTGGAAATGCTCGAGGACGTGCCCGATCTCGATTGCCTGGTGACGCCGATCGGCGGCGGCGGGCTGATTTCGGGCATGGCAGTAGCGGCCCGCGCGCTGCGCCCCGAGATCGGCATTGTGGGGGTCGAGGCGCGGCTGTTCCCTTCGATGTACAATGCGATCAAGGGCACAGCACTGCCCTGCGGCGGCGATACGCTGGCCGAGGGGATCGCCGTCAAGGAGCCGGGCGCGTTCACTTCGCACGTCATTTCCCGGCTGGTCGATGACATTCTGCTGGTTGACGAGGAGGCGCTGGAAAACGCGGTTGCGCTGCTGTTGCAGATCGAGAAAACCGTGGTTGAGGGGGCAGGCGCTGCCGGGCTTGCCGCGGTTCTCAGCAACCCTGAACGTTTTGCCGGGAAAAAGATCGGCCTGGTGCTGTGCGGCGGCAATATCGACACGCGCCTGCTCGCCAATGTGCTGCTGCGCGATCTTGCCCGTTCAGGCAGGCTGGCGCGGTTGCGGGTCACGCTGCAGGACCGGCCCGGCGCGCTGTTCAAGGTGATGCGCGAGTTCAACGAACACAATGTCAACATCATCGAAATCTATCACCAACGCATATTCACCTCGCTTCCGGCCAAGGGCCTGATCACGGATATCGAATGCGAGGCGCGTGATCGCGAGCAGATCGAGGGCTTGGTTAAGGCTTTGCGGAATCGCGGCTATTCGGTCAGTCTGGTCGAGCTCGATTGACCCGAAATTGCCCCGGCCCACCGCGCACAACCCGGGTAAATGTGCAAAATAACCAGTTGTTTACCATGTTTCATGGTTAAGGAGCTTTTACCGGTCGCCTTAAATAGGCATAACACCACCTTAACGCGCAGGCTGCGATTCCCGCTGCGAAAGGAATGTTGGACCCGTGACGGCACCTATTCGATTTCCCCGCTTCTTCGTGACAAGTCCGGCACCATGCCCGTACTTGCCGGGGCGGAGTGAGCGGAAGGTCTTCACCGAACTCAAGGGGCCGCATTCCGAACAGCTTAACGAAGCGCTGGGCCGCATCGGATTCCGCCGCAGCCAGACGGTGGCATACCGGCCGAGCTGTCTCGACTGCCAGGCGTGCATTTCGGTGCGGGTCGTGGCGGGCGAATTCCGGCCCTCTTCGGCGCAGCGTCGCAACACCCGGGCCAACGACGATCTGGTGGCGACCGAGTGCCGCCCCTGGGCAACCGACGAACAATTCGCGTTGTTGCAGCGATATCTGGGCAGCCGCCATCCCGATGGCGGCATGGCGGCAATGGACGATATGGACTACGCCGATATGGTCGAACATACGCCGGTTTCGACCAGCCTGATCGAATATCGTGAGCCTGCTGGCCGCGATGGCGAGCCGGGTCGCTTGGTGGGCGCATGCCTGACCGATCGTCAGGACGATGGGCTTTCGATGATCTACAGCTTCTACGACCCCGACCATATCGGTCGCAGCGGCCTTGGGAACTATATCATTACCGACCATATCCGCCGCGCGGCGGAGCAGGGCCTGCCCTATGTTTACCTGGGCTATTGGGTGCAGGGATCGCCCCGCATGCAATACAAGGTGCGCTATCGCCCGCTCGAACGGCTGACCCGCGAGGGGTGGTCACGAATCCCCGATGACGAGCAGAGCGCATTGATTGCCGATGCGGCGATGCAGCGCGAACCCTTGCCGGCCGCCGCGAGCAAGGATGGCAAGCCTGCAAGTTTCGGCAAGATCTGATTCCTGGAGCGGTGTGCAGTATATCCGTCCCGGCGGGTCAGATATACCGCACACCGCCCTGGCCACCCGAATAGAGCGTTGCTTCGGCCTGCCTGCGCCGGGTGAGGCCTTTCGAGGTGCGCCCTGCGGCCTTGTTCCAGCGGGCAAATTCTTTCGCAGCGCCCGCATAATCGCCCGCAATGTGCCTGCGCGCCAGTGTCGCCCGCGCAATGGCCCCGGTGTTGTAGTGAAAGCTGACTAGCGCGTCGAACTGCGCCTGGCTGGCGGGGGCATCGCCGATCGCCTGCGATACTTCGGCGGCATAGCGCTCGAGATCGCTTTCCAGCCTGGCATTGCACTGCTCGGGGGTCCACACGGTTCCCGGTCCGATCTTGCCGCCTTCCCACCTCCCGGTGCTGCCCCAGCCGATGGTCCATGGCTCGCCGCCCGACGCTGGATCGGGATAGGCTTCGACCATGCCGTCCTTGCGCAGCGATGCGCAGCCTTCGAACTGCTTGATCAGCGCGATGCCAACGGGTGAAATCATACGCGATGGAACAGATGGAACACTGTCCTGGGAAGAGTTTTCCGCCCTGTCGAGCGTGGTATCGAGTGCGCTATCGAGCGCCTCGACCTCCGATTGGTGAAATCCGCGCCCGACAAGGCCGCGGACAAGATCGAATACGATCTTGCGGTTCATGAAATAGCCTCCGCTGCTGCAAAAGAGGCTCAACGATTAGGCATATAGGCGGCGAGTAGGAAAATGCTTTCTGGCAGGGGGCAGGTTTCCGCAGCACTCAGCCTTGATCGCCAGTGACCTGCGCGTCGGAGGATGGCCGCCCGTTCGGGTAGAGCGTCGAGTAAAGCTCCTCGAGCGTCAGGCGACCGGATTCGGGCGGAGGGGCATAATGGGCGGGAACCTCCCAGTCGCCGATCGTTACCGGATAGCACCCCATGCGTTCGGGCCGGGGCACCGTGCCGGGTTCCAGCAACTCGACATCGGCGGCAGGAAGTTCGGACAGAAGCGACACGTCGAAGTCGTGCGCGAACCTCAGGCCCACTTCGTCTCCAGCTGCCCAGATTACCTCCGCCGACACAACGCCTGCCGAGCCGAGATCGAGTGCGAGCGACATGCCGCGTTTGACCCGGATCATGCTGTCCATATGCACCAGCGCGCCGGTCCGCGAGATGTTGCGCAGCCGCACCGGGCAGGTGTGGCCATCGATTTGCAGGCAGCCGAACCAGATCATGCCATGGCGCATTGCCTGGCCCCTGCGTTCGACCCCGACGCGGCGATCGGTCCTCTCGCCCGAGGCGGTGAGCACGGTCTTGATGCTCTCGACGATATAGCCGACCACGCCGGTATCGCTCAGGATCTGCGTTTCATCGACGAATTCCAGCCCGATCCGGCGCCCTCGTATCCAGCGCACCGCGCATCCAACCGGCTCGCAATCGCCCAGGGTGACCGCGAACACTTCACCGATCGATGCGGCCCGTGCACATTCGATCTGGAGGCCGTTCGAGGAGAAATTGACCAGTTTGACCTTGCTCGTTTCATCGCGCCACGCGGCCTGGGCGAATTCATCGATTACGGGATAACGATCTTCGTTGCGGTGGTTGGTCTGGCGTTTTGTTTCGCGTGGTATAACTAGTCCGCTCCGCTCGCCCTTTTTGGCTAGCGGAGAATCGATCGGCGGCGTCGATCCGACTTTCAACGCCTTGCGCAATTTGTGCGTTGTCATTTTTGCCTTCCACCATTTGCAACCCGTTTGCAGGCGGGCCTAGCACCAAGGTTTTACCCAAGGTTTAAGGCTATGCTGGTGGCGCGCCTGACGAAATGGCACAAAAATGGGCGCCCCGGTTTCCCGGAGCGCCCCCTTGAACGCGAAAATGCGCGTGGATCAGCAGCTGTAATACATGTCGTATTCGACCGGGCAGGGCGTCGTCTCCATGCGCACCACCTCGTCCCACTTGATTTCCACATAGGCATCGATCTGGTCCTTGGAGAACACATCGCCCTTGAGCAGGAACTCGTGATCGGTTCCCAGTGCTTCAAGCGCCTCACGCAAGCTGCCGCACACGGTGGGCACCTCGGCCAGTTCCGCCGGAGGCAGATCATAGAGGTTCTTGTCCATGGCTTCACCCGGATGGATCTTGTTCTGGATCCCGTCGAGCCCGGCCATCATAAGCGCGGCATAGGCGAGATAAGGATTGGCCATTGCATCGGGGAAACGGAACTCGACGCGCTTGGCCTTGTCACCCGCGCCATAGGGGATGCGGCAGGATGCGGAGCGGTTGCGCGCCGAATAGGCCAACAGCACCGGCGCTTCGAATCCTGGCACCAGCCGCTTGTAGCTGTTGGTGGTGGGGTTGGTGAACGCATTCAGCGCCTTCGCATGCTTAATCACGCCGCCGATGTAATAGAGGCAATTGAGCGAAAGCCCCGCATACTCGTTGCCGGCGAAAGTCGGCTTGCCGCCCGACCAGATTGACATGTGCGTGTGCATGCCGCTGCCGTTATCGGCCTTGATCGGCTTGGGCATGAAGGTGGCGGTCTTGCCATAAGCATGCGCCACCTGGTGCACGACATATTTGTAGATCTGCATGTTGTCGGCGGTTTCAACCAGCGTCGAATAGGTTAGACCCAGTTCGTGCTGCGCGGCGGCCACTTCATGGTGGTGCTTGTCGCAATTGAGGCCCATCTCGATCATGGTCGAAACCATTTCGCCGCGGATGTCGACCGCGCTGTCAACCGGCGCAACGGGGAAATAGCCACCCTTCGCGCGCGGGCGGTGGCCCATGTTGCCGCCGTCATATTCCTTGCCGGTATTGGTGGGCAGTTCGATATCGTCGATTGCGAAACCCGAACCTGCATAACCGTCTTCAAAGCGGACATCGTCGAACATGAAGAACTCAGCCTCGGGCCCGACAAAGACGGTGTCGCCGATGCCGCTCGACTTGAGATAGGCCTCGGCGCGTTTGGCGGTCGAGCGCGGGTCGCGGCTGTAGAAGTCGCCGGTCGAGGGTTCGACCACATCGCAGAACAGGATCATCATCGGCGTCGCTGAAAACGGATCGATGTAGGTCCGGTCGAGATCCGGCTTGAGGATCATGTCGGATTCGTTGATCGCCTTCCAGCCGGCGATCGACGATCCGTCGAACATCAGCCCGTCTTCCAGCTCGTCTTCGCCGATGATGCCGGCCACCATGGTCAGGTGCTGCCACTTGCCCTTGGGATCGGTGAAGCGCAGGTCGATCCATTCGATCTCGTTTTCCTTGATCTGCTTCAGGACTTCCTTGGCCTTGCTCATTGTAAAACCTCTTTGCTGTTTGATTCCGTTCGCCCCGGACATGCCTATGGGCGGGTTGTTTTACGTTCGTGGTCCGACAGGTTTGCCACGAACGGGTTGTTGCTAGAGCGCGTCATCATCCCTTTCGCCCGTGCGAATGCGCAGCGCGCGCTCGACCGTTGACACGAAAATCTTGCCATCGCCGATGCGGCCGGTCTGCGCGGCGGCAGCGATCGCCTCAACCACCGCGTCGGCCATTGCGTCGCTCACGACGACTTCGAGCTTCACCTTGGGCAGGAAATCGACGACATATTCGGCCCCGCGATAGAGCTCGGTATGGCCTTTCTGCCGGCCAAATCCCTTTGCTTCGGTCACGGTGATGCCCGATGCGCCCACTTCGTGCAGCGCCTCTTTCACCTCATCGAGCTTGAACGGTTTGATGATGGCTTCGATCTTCTTCACTGCGCCTCATGCCCCTTGCACGTCTGGCTGGCCGATGCCCGGTCTTGAACCGCGCAGCGCCAGCTGGCTGGACCCTTGTCAACATGGTGATCCAAGAATCGTGCCAATCTGCCTGTATCATTGCGCAAGGAAATCGCTTCAGGATGCCTGATCCTACGCGCAATGCGCCTTGTTCATGAAACAAAATGATTCGGCAATCGCCTGTGCACAATAATCGATCCGGCACTGCCTAAAATTTAGGCAAAAGAGCCGATTCAGAGGATAAGCCCCGTGGCTTCAGGCAGACCGCACATCAGGTTGAGATTCTGGATCGCCGCGCCGCTTGCACCCTTGCCCAGATTGTCGAGTACGGCGATCAGGCGCGCGTGGTAGCCTTCCGCATTGCCGCGGACATGGAGATCCATGCCGTCGCCGGGCGCCTGATCGGCATGGAGCAGCAGCTCGGCGAGTTCGCCGTCATCGTGCACCCTGACAACGGGCGAACCGGCGTAGAATTCTTGCAGCGCCGCGCGCAGTTCGCCGGCAGTCACCTCGCGGTCCATGGCGCCAAGGTGCAGCGGCACCTCCACCACCATGCCGCGATAGGCGGGAACGACAGAGGGAGCGAAGATCACGCCGTGTTTCAGCCCCGCATGGAGCTTCATCTCCGGCCGGTGCTTGTGCGCGAGGTCGAGGGAATAGGTCCGAAAGGCGATGTCGCCTTCCGCTTCGAACCGCTCGATCAGCGCCTTGCCCCCGCCGGAATAGCCGCTCACCGCGTTGACCGTATAGCCCCAGTCGGCGGGCAGGAGGCCTGCACGAACCAGAGGCGCGACCAGCGCCAGGAACCCGGTCGGATAGCAGCCGGGGTTGCTCACCCGGCTGGCGTTCGCCACCGCTTCGCGCCCGACAAGTTCGGGGAAGCCATAAGTCCAGCCATCGGCCACGCGGTGCGCGCTCGAAGCATCGATGATGCGCACATCCGATCCTTCGGCCAGCTCCACAGCATCGCGTGCCGCCTCGTCGGGCAGGCACAGGATCGCGATATCGGCAGCGTGCAGCGCGTCGCGGCGCGCGGGAATGCTTTTGCGTTGCGTCTCGTCGAGAACGATCAGCTCGAACTCGGCGCGCGCGGACAGCCTTGCATGGATCTCGATCCCGGTTGTGCCAGCAGCCCCATCGATGAAAATCCGCACAGGCATTATTCTGCCGCCAGCAGACAGTCAGCCAGGATATAGCCCGAGGGGCCCTGCGGACCGAGGCAGCCCCATATCCACTTGCCGACAACGTCGAGCACCTCGACCTGCGTCCCGCCATCAAGCGTCATGGCGATTTCGCTGTCCTCGCGCGGGGCGAGGTGAAGCGCCGCGCCTTGGCCCGCCAGCTTGCGGCGCAGCGGAATGACATAGTGCGCGGCCAGGTATTTTCCGGCCAGCGCGATATGCGCAAGATCGCCGCGCAGCGGCAGCGTGCCGGGGGCAGGGCGCACGACCGGCCCGGCCAGCCGAAGCGGACCTTGCGGAACCTGGTATGTCGTCTCGCCGTTCACTTCGGCCCGTATCCCTGCTGCCCCGGAACAGGGCGTGGTTCAAAGTAGCGCGCGCGCTTATACTGCCAATGGCTTTACGGCAAGTTTCCCCCGCAAACCTGTCACCGCGCGCCATAGCGGGCGCGCAGCATGTGATAGCTGGCGCGCAGGCCATAGGCGCCGCCGCCCTTGGGGCGGCCCGGCTTTGCAGAAGGGCACCAGGCAAATGTGTCGAAATGCGCCCAGTCGAGATCGTCGCCGACAAAGCGGTCGAGGAACAGGCCCGCAACGCTCGCCCCAGCATAGCCGTTGGAGGGCGAATTGCCCAGATCGGCAATATCGGACTTGAGCCATTCGCGATAGGCATCGGGCAGCGGCAAACGCCACACCTGGTCATCGCAGGACTTGCCGGATTCGATCAGCGCATTGGCCGTATCATCGCGCCGCGCCATCAGCGCGGGAAGATCGGGGCCCAGCGCAACCCGCGCCGCGCCGGTGAGCGTGGCGAAATCGAGGATCAGGTCGGGCTTGTCCTCGCTCGCGCGCGCCAGCGCATCGCCCAGGACCAGCCGACCCTCGGCGTCGGTATTGCCGATCTCGACCGTCAGGCCCCCCCGCGATTTGAGCACATCGCCCGGGCGCAGGGCATTGCCCGAAATCGCGTTCTCGACGGCCGGGATATAGAGTCGCAGCTGCACCGGCAGTCCCGCGCGCATCACCAGACCGGCGAGCGCGATGGCATGCGCTGCGCCGCCCATATCCTTCTTCATCAGCAGCATGCCGCTCGCCGATTTGATGTCGAGCCCGCCCGAATCGAAGCACACGCCCTTGCCCACGATTGCGAGCACGGGATTGCCTGCCTTGCCCCAGGCGAGCTCGATCATGCGCGGTGCATGGTGTCGCGCGGCTGCGCGGCCCACGGCGTGAACCATCGGATACTCGCGCTCGAGCACGTCCCCCCTGGCCACTTTCAGCTTGGCGCCATGCGCCTGGGCAAGCTGTTCGCATTCGGCCTCAAGCTGGGCCGGGCCCATGTCCTCGGCCGGGGTATTGACCAGATCGCGCACGAGGCATTCTGCCGCCGCCAGCGCCAGCGCTTCGTCGATTGCTTTCGGCTGCTTGGTCAGGAGGACACGCGGCCCTTCGGCATTCTCGTCAACACGGTACCGGGCAAAGCGATATTGCGCGCATTGCCAGCCATGCATTGCTGCGCCGGGATCGGCATTGATGCAGCGATAGATGCCTGCGGGCAGCCTTTCCGCAAGGCTGGCAAGGCACCAGCTGGAAAGATCATCGGGATCGGCAACTCCGCCCGCGGCAAACCAGCCATCGCCATCGGGAACGATCGCGGTCTTGCCCGCGCTGCCATCGAATTTCTGCGCGGTGAGCGCCGCGCGCTGACCCGCCGCAAGCGATTTGGCCCAGGCTTCGAACCCGCTCTTGTTGACGAGGTGAATCGATACCGCGTCCTGCCCGCGGTCAGGTTGGATCAGATCGGACTTTTTGGTCATATCGCGGTCAATACCGGCCGCAGATCGCTTGTCACTCGCAATTTTCGCCCGCCCTCGCTACATGGGCGTCATGAACCAGTATCAGACAGTCGGTGACGACCAGACCGTTTATAGGGACGGCACGATCAAACTGCACGGGCCAGCGGGCTTTGAAGGCATGCGCAAGGCAGGGCGACTTGCGGCCGAAATCCTCGATGCCCTGGCCGACGTGGTGAAGCCGGGGGTGACCACCGGTGCGATTGATGACCTCGTGCGCCAGATGACGCTCGACGCAGGCGCGGTACCCGCAACGCTGGGCTATCGCGGGTATGCGCACAGCTGCTGCACCTCGATCAACCATGTGATCTGCCACGGCATCCCGGGCGACAAGGCATTGAAGGAAGGGGACATCGTCAATGTCGATGTGACCCCGCTGCTCGACGGCTGGCACGGGGATACCAGCCGGATGTATTTCGCGGGCGAGCCTTCCTTGAAGGCGCGCAAGCTGGTCGATGTGACCTATGAATGCCTGATGCTGGGGATCGAGGCAGCTTCGAGGCCGGGCGCGCGGCTGGGCGATATCGGCGCCGCGATTGAGGCGCACGCCAACCAGTTTCGCTACGGCGTGGTGCGCGAATTCTGCGGGCACGGGCTGGGGCGGCTGTTCCACGACGCACCCGAAGTGATCCATGCGGCGAAGGCTGGAACCGGGCCGGAGCTGAGGCCCGGCATGTTCTTCACGATCGAACCGATGATTAACGCGGGCAAGCCCTGGGGCAAGGTTCTGGGCGATGGCTGGACCGCGGTGACGCGCGACAAGTCCCTCAGCGCGCAGTTCGAACACTCGATCGGCATTACCGAAAACGGGGCGGAGATTTTTACCAAAAGCCCGAAGGGGCTGGATAAGCCGCCTTACTGATGGCCACACCGCCATTTGAAATCCCTGGCATTCCTAAGTTTGCGATCGAACTGGGTGCGACCCCTTTCGCTATCGGCCTCTTCGTCATGGAATGGGCAAATCATGAGAGGGAGATCATCCAAATCATCGCTGGTCTCGAAGGGGCGGAATATCGGTCTGTAAAGATCCAACTGCTTGACGGTCAGCTTTCAGACTTTGAAACGCGATTGCGTTCTGCAGCGGACAAGGTTGAAGATCAAAAGCTTCGCAGCGAATTGAATGACATTGCGACCGAACATTCTAGGCTTAGGGAAGTCAGAAACGACATTGTGCATGGGCATTGGGCTGGCCTGAATGACGGCCAAAGGTTTATTCATCACCGAAAACGTCGCGGAAAAGAAGAAACTGCATTAGTCTTCGGCGCCAGTGAGATATTGCGAGAACGAGATGCGATCTTAGCAATGCACGGAAGGACGTTTGAGGCGCTTCGCGCGATTGGAGTGCTCTCTGATCCCGCCCGGCCCTGATCGCAGCGCCTGCGGCAAAGGGCGCGATTCCCACCGGATCAGGCCCATCACGCGTGGGCAAGCTCCCTTGCCTGAAGCGAGATACCAACGGCTTTCGTGACCCTCATGACAGTGTCGAGTGTCGGATTGCCGTCTTCCTTGAGCGCGGCATAAAGCGTTGCCCGATTGAGGCCGGTTTCTTCTGCCAATCTGCTCATGCCGTGCGCGCGGGCGATCGTGCCAAGCGCAGCGGCAATATAGCCGGTGTGTCCGGAAGCGAGGGCATCGCTCAGGAGCTCGGCGTGATCCTCGGGCGTATCGAGGTATTTGGCGGCATCGAATGCCTTTGTACGAATTGCCATTTCTTTCCCTTTCTCTTGCCGCTGTTCAGAGCCCGGCGGCGAGGACTGTCGCTCTCTCAATATCCTTCTTCTGCGTTCTCTTCGTCCCGCCTGCCAGCAACAGGTAAACTGTGTTGCCGACGCGGGTGAAGTAAATGCGATAGCCAGGGCCGTAATGGATGCGTGCCTCGAAAATCTTGCCGATGGCCTTCACATCGGCGAACAGCCCGCCCTCGAACTTCACGATCTCGCGCGCAATTGCCTTTTGCGCCTTGGAATCGGTCAGGCTGTCCAGCCAAGCTTCAAACCCTTCGGTTTGCTCGATCGTGTTCACTTCGTGACTCCATAAATCCAGACAGCCTAATTGTCTATTAAAATCGACAGCAGGAGTACCGAATGAATTCGATCAACCCTCCCTCCCGGCCCTGATCGCAGCGCCTGCGGCAAAGGGCGCGATTCCCACCAACGCCAGGCTGATCGCTCCGGCAAAGCCAATGCTGGCCGCGTCGCCCCTTGCGAGTGCGCCTGCGCCGAAGATCAGGATCGGCAGCGCCAGCGGGATCAGCAGCAGGCCAGCCAGCGCCGCGCCCGCACGCAGCGAGGCGGTTAACGCGGCGATCATCAGGCCCACGGCGGCAAGCCCCGGCGTGCCCGCCAGCAGCCCCAGCAGCAGCAAATCAAAACTCTCACCCTCTATATTGAGCAGCGCAGCGGCTGGGAAAGCGGCAAGGATCAGCGGCGGGCCGAAGCTCAGCCAGTGCGCGAAAAGCCGCACCGCCATCGCGCTTTCCTCGGCAATGCCGCGCAGCTTGAGCTGGTCGAATATGCCAAGTTCGATGTCGCTGGCCACCAGCCGGTCGAGCGGCAGGATCGCCGCCAGCAGCGCCGCGATCCACACCACTCCGCCGCCAGTGCGCGCAAGCATGTTGGGATCCGGCCCCACCGCGAAGGGATAGAGCATCGCCACCGCCAGGAAGAACAGCAGCGGCAGCGCCGCCCCGCCGCCGCCCGCAAAGGGGAAGAAATGCGCCAGATCGCGCCTGAGCAGCGCGGCGATCATGAATCTCCTCCCCCTTGAGGGGGAGGTTGGGTGGGGGTGTTCGACGCAGCATTGTCGCGCGATACCGCCCCGCCGTTCCCCCACCCCTCGATCCCCTCCCCATCGGGGAGGGGAGGAACGAATTGTTCAAGCGCCAATGTTTGCAGGTCGCCGAGCGCAAGCGGCTGGTGCGATGCGATGACGGCGATCCCGCCTGCCGCGATATGCTCGCCGACGAGCTGCGCCACCAGGCCTTGCGATGCCTGGTCGAGCCCGCTCAGGGGTTCATCGAGCAGCCAGATGTCAGCGCGCTGGCCAAGAATGCGCGCCATCGCCGCGCGCTTGCGCTGCCCGGTCGAGAGGTAACGGACCGGCACATCGAGCAGATCGCCAAGCGCAAGACGCGCCGCGATCGCTCCGTCGCCCGCCGCACCGTCGATCCGCGACCAGAAGCCAAGCGCACGGCCCAGCGGCAGGTGCGGATCGAGCGCGGGGCGCTCATCCATCAGGCCGATTGCCCCCTTGGCCGTGATGCTTCCGGCAAAGGGCTGCAACAGGCCCGCCAGAATGCGCAGCAGGCTCGATTTGCCCACGCCGTTGGCGCCGGTGATATGCAGTGCCGCACCCTGCTCCAGCGCCAGATCGATCCCGCGAAACAGCACCCGGTCACCCCGGCGGCATGCGAGATCGGTGGCGGTAAGGCTTGCTTGCATGATATTGAGCGTTAGGCGAAAGGACCAAGCCTCACAAGGAGATGCGCCATGGCCGTTCCCGAACTTACCGATGCCGAGCGCGGCGCGCTGCTCGCCGCGCATCCGCAATGGTCGCTGGCGCGCGAGGGCAGGGCGATCGAGCGCAAGTTCGCGTTTGCCGATTTCAGCGAGGCGTGGGGGTTCATGAACCGCGTCGCGCTGCTGGCTGAGGCGCACGACCACCATCCCGAATGGTTCAACGTCTATAACCGGGTCGAGATCACGCTGACCACGCATGATGCCAATCCCGAACAAAGGGGCGGGTTGAGCGCGCGCGATGCGAAGATGGCCGCTGCAATCGACGCGCTACTCGGCTGATTATTAGCCCAATGGGACTATTGCCCCAATGGGCGGAATGTGGTCCTCGATTGCTTGCGTATTGCGCCAGGTATCCAACGCTTGAGGAAATTGGCTCGCCTGGCAGTCTTGCCGACAAGGTAGTGCAATTGTTCACCGTGAACTGCATTCCACGCGGCCTTCGCCACTTCGATCACCGGCGTGATCTCCAGGCCAGCACCTTTCACACGCTCGCGGATCGGCTCGTTGGAGCCACGATTGGGTGCAGCATCGAGCAGCGGCGTGTCGATAAAGCTTGGGCACAGTGAAGCAACCTTGATCCCGTCCTGGAACCATTCGGCATCGAGGCATTCCGTCACACCGCGCACGCCAAACTTGGTCGCACAATAGACGCTCATCCCGCCTCCGCCGACAATACCGGCGAGGCTGGCTGTATTGAGCAGGCACGATCCAGGTGCTGTCTTCTTGAGGTGCGGATAGGCGGCCTGCGCGCCGTAGAGTACGCCGCGCAGATTTACATCGAGGCAGCGGTCGATCTCGTCGGTCGAAAGCGTATCGAGCGATCCTCCGGTGCCGATCCCCGCATTGTTGACGACTACGTCAATCCGTCCGCCTGCTGCGGTCGAAAATGCTTCGAGCGCAACGTCCCATGCTGCGCGGTCGCGCACGTCGAGCCGGTGCGAATAGGCGAAACCGCCCGGTAGCAGCCCCAGAGTGTCCTGCATGCCCTGCTCATTGATGTCGGCCACGCCGACAAACCAGCCGCGTTCGCCGAAATACAGGGCAATCGCCCGCCCGATACCCGATCCACCGCCCGTGATGAAAATTGCCCTGCGTTCGCTCACTGCCCTGTCACTCCCAGAAATCCGTGCTGGGATGCCTAACCCCGCGCGTTCCTTTTGTCACTATTGACAGGAATGTCAGCTGCCAAGTGCCTGGTCGAGGCCTTTCACATGCTGTGCGCCCTCCACGATTTGTGCGCTCGAAGGCTTAAGGTCATCGCCCAGCGGCTCGGCCCGGCCGCCCAGACAGCTGGCGAGGAAGTTCTCCGCAATGCCGAAAAAGGCGATGTTGTTGGCAGGCTTGGCAAAGCCGTGGCCTTCATCGGGATAGAGGACATAGGTGACGGGAATTCCAGCAGCCTTCATCGCGCCCACAATCTGGTCGCTTTCGGCCTGTTTGACGCGCGGATCGTTGGCGCCCTGTGCGATCAGCAGCGGCCTGACGATACGGTCCGCCTTGTAGAGCGGGCTCGCCGCCTTGAGCAGAGCAAGGCCTTCCTCGGTATTGGGATTGCCCATGCGTTCATGGAACAGCTTCACCAATGGAGCCCAATAGGGCGGGATGGTGGAGAGCAGTGTTTCGAGGTTGGACGGGCCGACGATGTCCACCCCGCAGGCAAATTTCTCGGGCGTGAAGGTCAACCCCGCCAGCGTGGCGTAGCCGCCATAGGATCCGCCCATGATCGCCGCCTTGTCGGCGCTGGTGATGCCGCTCGCGATTGCCCAGTCAACCGCATCGATCAGGTCGTCGTGCATCGCCAGGCCCCATTGCTTGTTGCCCGCGTTGATGAAGTCCTTGCCGAAGCCGGTCGAGCCGCGGAAATTGGTCGAGAGCACGGCATATCCGCGATTGGCGAGCAATTGGTGGAGCGAATTGAAGCCATAGCCGTCGCGCGCCCAGGGGCCGCCGTGGACCAGCAGCACCATCGGCACGGGTTGATCGGGGCGCCCGTCTCCGTCGCTGTCGCTGCCCGGCGGGAGCGTGAGGTAGGATGGCAGCGTCAGCCCGTCGCGGCTGGGAATTTCGACCGGATGCATCGCTTGCAGCGGAGCTCCCTCAAGCTCGGGCCGGGTGGTATAAAATCGCGTCAGCGTACCGGCACCGCGATCATAGATGAATGTTCCCGTCGGCGCGGTGAGCGGATCGTTCCACACGATCCACTTGCTGTCATCGTCGGTGCGCGCCTGAACCCCGAACTGCCCGCTGAGCTGCGTATCGAGCCATTCGAGAGAAGCCCCGATTTCTGGATCGATCGCGGTCCATTCGGTCTTCAGGTAATCGACCGAATATGCCTCGACCTCGCCGGTCCTGGGATCGCGCATGGTCGCGCCGATATCCGCCTTGCCATCCTCCGCGATGAGCGTGCGCTCGCCGGTGGCAACATTTTCGGCATAGAGCGCGGCGGTGTTTCGGCCGCGGCTGTCGAGCCAGTAGAGCGTCGTGCCATCATTGGTGTATCCGGCGGGGCTGGTGGTCAGCGAATCTTCCATTGCCGTGGTGCTGAACGGCGCTTCCTCGACCTTGCCGTCCATCACCCGGAAATAGTCGGTACCGCCCGACTCGTTCTGGCGCATGGCCATGCGCAGCGTCAGGCTGTCATCCGCCAGCATCTGCACGAAGCCTTCGTTTTCGAACACCAGCTTGAGCTCGCCGGTATTGAGATCGAGCAGGTGCACATCGTGATACTGCGGGTTGCGATTGTTGAGGCCGACCAGAATCTTGTCACGGATCGATTGCGATGCGCCGACGATCAGCGCCCGGGTGTTCTCGAATGGGGTGAGCAGCCGCTCTTCGCCGCTGGCGATATCGATGCCGTAGAGCAGGAAATTCTCGTCGCCGCCCTTGTCCTGAATATAGAGAACACTGTTGGAATCCGGAGCCCAGAAATACTGGCGGATCGGTCGCTCGGTCGAATTGGTCATTGCTCTTGCCGCATCCGGATCATTGCTCGGCGCGATCCAGACGTTGAGCACCCCGTCCTTCGGCGCCAGCCAGCTCAGCCATTTGCCATCCGGGCTGATTTCGCCGCCGGTGCGGGTAGGGTTTCCAAACAACGCCTGGCGTGAAATCAGCGGGGCAGGCTTGGTCTCTTCTGTCATGGGGGCTCCGGTTTGAAGGGGATGGTCGGCAAGCGCGGCACCGGGCAAGGCCAAGGTGCTGGCGGCCAGCAGAATGGCGGCTTTGCGGCGCAAGCCGGGGAATGAACCTTTCATGCGATTATCCTCTCGGCTGGTGTATTATTAATATAATACACAATGATGTGCCGATCACAATAGCAGGTTTCCGTTCTGCGTTCACATGGCGGGGTTGGCGTAGAAGTGCCAGGTGAATATCGCCATCGCGCCGCGATGCGGTCGCCAGCCTTCGGCGAGCGTGCGGGTTGGGCCTTCAGCGGGGCGCTCGGCCAGATTGAGCAACCGCTTGACACCTTCTTGCACCGCCAGGTCACCCGCGGGCCAGATATCGGGCCGCCCTTCGGCGAACAGCAGATAGATTTCGGCTGACCAGCGCCCGATGCCCTTGATGCGCGTCAGCTCGGCGATTGCCTCCTCGTCATCGGTTGGCAGGTTGTCGAAATCGAGTTCTCCGCCCGCGACCAGCTCGCATAGAGAGCGCACATACCCTTGTTTTTGCCGCGAAAGTCCGCAGGCGCGCAGCGCGTCGAAATCGCGTGCGAGCAGCTCGTGCGGGGCCATCTCCTCGCCGAGTTCAGCCTCCAGCTTGTTCCAGACGCTGGCCGCCGCCGCGACCGAAACCTGCTGCCCCACGATAGTTCGCAGCAGCGTGCGATAGCCACGCGATCTTATCCGTTCCTCAGGATAACCAACCCGGGCGAGTGCCTGCGCAATGCGGCTGTCTCCACCGGCCAGGCTGTCAAGCCCATTGCGTAATGCCGTGCTACTCAATCCCACTGACTTTACCCTTGCTTGCAAATTGCCGTGCGACCGCTTAGCAGCCGCCGCGAATGCCCGATATGCGGCCTTGGCCCGCGCTGCTCAAGAAGGAATGCGAGAGAGATGCCCAAGCTGATCGTTGTTACCAGGGACGGGAACGAGACCGAAGTCGAAGTCGCAAGCGGCCTGACGGTGATGGAGGCCATTCGCGACAACGGTTTCGACGAGCTTCTGGCGCTGTGCGGTGGGTGCTGTTCCTGCGCCACCTGCCATGTTCACGTCGATCCTGCTTTTCTCGACCAGCTTCCCGCGATGAGCGAGGACGAGGACGATCTGCTCGAAAGCTCGGACCATCGCGCGGCCAATTCGCGGCTTTCCTGCCAGCTGCCCTTTACCGAGCAGCTCGACGGGCTAAAGGTGACTATCGCCCCTGAAGATTGAACTTGATTGCGGGCGGCTTCGCGAAGCCCTAACTACGCTCAAATGAATATCACCAAGCCATTTGCCAGCACGCTCGACCTGATCGGCAACACCCCACTTGTTCTGCTTGGGGGACCGAGCGAGGAAGCAGGCTGCGAGATATGGGGCAAGTGCGAATTTGCCAATCCCGGCTCGTCAGTGAAGGATCGGGCGGCGCTCTATATCATTCGCGATGCAGAACAGCGCGGCGAGTTGAAGCCCGGCGGCACGGTGGTTGAAGGCACGGCGGGAAACACCGGGATCGGCATTGCTCTGGTGGCCAATGCGCTGGGCTACAAGACCGTGATCGTCATGCCCGATAACCAGTCCAAGGAAAAGATGGACACCTTGCGCGCGCTCGGCGCCGAGCTGGTGCTGGTGCCGCCGACCAAATTTGCAAATCCGGGGCACTTCGTGCACACGTCGCGCCGCCTGGCTGAGGAGACCGAAGGCGCGGTCTGGGCCAACCAGTTCGACAATATCGCCAACCGCAAGGCGCATATCGAAGGCACTGCTCCCGAACTGTGGGAGCAGCTCGAAGGCCGGATTGACGGCTTCACCTGCGCTGCGGGCACCGGTGGAACGATTGCCGGGGTCGGCATGGGGCTCAAGGCGTTCGACGAGAACGTCTGCATCGCGCTCACCGATCCGCACGGCGCGGCGCTCTACAATTATTACGCCCATGGCGAGCTCAAGGCCGAAGGCACGTCGGTCGCCGAAGGGATAGGGCAGGGCCGGATTACCGCCAACCTTGACGGCGCGCCGATCGATACGCAGTTCCGCATTTCCGACGAGGAAGGGCTTCACTGGGTTGCGCGGCTGCTCAAGGAAGAAGGGCTGTGCCTGGGCCTGTCGTCGGGTATCAATGTGGCGGGCGCGATCGCGCTGGGAAGGCAGCTCGTGGCGGAGGGGCGCAAGAATGTGAGGGTTGCGACGATCCTTTGCGATACAGGCTTCCGCTATCTTTCGACGCTCTACAATGCCGATTGGTTAAGCTCGAAGGACTTGCCGGTGTTCCCGTGGCTCCGCGATGCGGCGGGCAGGAGCGATTGATCGCAATGGACAGGACCGATCTACAAGAAGCCGAGCAGCCCGATGCGTCCGTGGACCGCAGCAGGGCGGAAGTGGTTCACCGCTTGCAAATCGGGCTTTCGGGACTGGCGGCCATGATCCTGCTGGTCGGCCTTGCCAACATCATCCAGGACAGGGCGCGGATAGAAGACGCCAAGACCGTTCCCGAAGCGGCGGTTACGGGCAATCAGTCGCTCACTCCGTCGCAGCCGGATCCGCTGGCAGACGCCGGGATCGTGCCCGACCTGCCGGCTGAACCGACAGCAAATGACGACCGGAACCCATCTGGCGGGGCCAATGGGCCGCAAACTCCCTAGATTTCTCCTTCCCCTATCTGCGCTGCTGCTGGTCGGCGGTCTGCTTTGGCTGTGGTCTGCGCAAAGGGAGCCGGGTTCGCGTCCGCAAGTGGCGCTTATGACCAGTCTGCCGATCTACTGGAGCGACGGGGCCGATGTCGCACTGATCGCATCGGGGCAAGGTGAATTACCCTGGGTTCGCAGTGCGCTCGAAGCTCGCTATCGACTCAAGCCCGTGGATACGCTTGGCGCCACCGACGACGGCGATCCGCTGGCCGGAATCGACCGGCTGATGGTAGTGCAGCCGCGCGCGCTCAGCCCGCAGGACAATCTCGCGCTTGATCGCTGGGTCAGTGGTGGGGGGCATCTGTTCCTGGCGCTCGATCCATTGCTCACGGGGCAATATTCGGTGCCGCCCACCGATCCCGGCCATCCTGTCGCGGTAGGGTTGGTCCCGCCGGTGATTGCACGCTGGGGCCTGGAACTTCGCTTTGATGAGGACCAGCCTTTCGCCGCCCGCGCCGTGGATGCGGCGGGAATGACCATCCCGGTCGCCATGGCGGGGGAAATCCATCCGCTGCCCGGCACCGGCAATGCCTGCCGGATCGATGCGAGCCGCATTCTGGCGACATGCGAGCTGGGCAAGGGGCGCGTCACGATCCTGGCCGACGCAGCCCTTTTTGAGTTTCCCGATGGAGGGCGTGATCACGGCGACGCGCTGATGCAGTTGGCGGCCTACGCATTCGAGTAACTGCCACCCGTCCCTGGAGCCCTGGGGATTTTGCGGGAATTGCGAGTCGATTCTCTACCTTTCGCGAAATACCGCCCTGTTTCCTGCGATTTGACCGACTTTTCTCGCGGCGCAAGCATGGAATCCGGGAAATTTTGCTGAAAAATAACAGTTAAATATCAATATAATACCTGATTATCCCGTGAAATCCCGTAAAAACCCCTTTTATCCCTCAATCGCCCGCGATATGACCATAATCCATCGGACAAGCCGTTATTTGCTGCTCCTCGCACATGTGAGGACAGTCGCCCGCTCTTGCACGCGGGCGAAGGTGGGGAAGGCGTGTCTGGCAAAGGTCTCAAGGGGGGAGATGGCAGCGTGTCGTTTGCAGGATATAGCGGACAGGCTTATTCGCCGGCTGGCGATAAGAACCGCTTCGTCCTGCCGCCCCTGTTCCGCAAGGCCGTAAAGGATTCGAGCGGTAGCCGCATTCTGTGCCTGGCCAAGCATGATCGCTGGAACTGCCTGGTCGGTTTCGGCCTGTCGCGCAAGCAGGAGCTTGAACAGCAGCTCGACCGCGAGGAGGACAAGGCCCTCCAGCTTGGCCGCGACTTCGATCGCGACCTCAGGGCCATGCAGCTGTTCGGATTTGTCGAATTGCCTTTTGACGAGAGCGGCCGCTTCGTCATGCCCGATCATCTGCGCACACTTGGCCGGGTCGAGAGCGGGCTCTATTTCCAGGGTGCCGGGCGGTTTTTCACGGTCTGGAACCCCGATCAACTGGCGCTGATGGGCGCCGAGTGGGAAAGCGCGCAGGCCGCCTGTACCAACCTGGTGTCCGAATGTCCGGCAAAGGCGAAAGACAGATGAGCGGCGCCGTCAGCCAGCCCGGAGCCGCGTCGCCGCACGTCCCCGTGCTGCTCGATGAGGTCATTGCTGCACTGGATCCCAAAGAGGGCGATATCATTGTCGACGCCACGTTCGGCGCCGGCGGCTATACCCGTGCGCTGCTCGACTGCGGCGCGACTGTTCATGCTTTCGATCGCGACCCAAACGCGATCAGTGAAGGCCGCGGATGGGCGGAGGCGCGTCTTACCCCTCCACGTCTCGTGCTCCATCCGCGGCGCTTTTCCGAGATGGTCGCGGCGCTCGCCGAAGTGGGAATAGCCCGGGTTGACGGGATTGCCATGGATATCGGCGTGTCGTCGATGCAGCTCGACCAGCCCGGACGCGGGTTCGCCTTTTCCGCCGATGGACCGCTCGACATGCGCATGAGCCAGGAAGGCGAAAGCGCGGCGGATTTCCTGAACACGGCGGGCGAGGGCACGATCGCCGATGTGCTCTATCAATACGGCGAGGAACGCCAGTCGCGCCGTGTCGCCCGCGCTATCGTTGCGGCGCGGCCGCTCAAGACGACAGGCGATCTGGCCCGCGTTGTGCGCAAGGCGCTGGGCCACCGTGCGGGCGATGCGAAGGACCCGGCAACGCGCAGCTTCCAGGCAGTGCGCATCCATGTGAATGCCGAGCTCGATGAGCTGCGTCACGGACTTGCTGCGGCCGAACAGCTGCTGCGCGCTGGCGGCAAATTGGCAGTGGTCTGCTTCCACAGCCTCGAGGACCGGATCGTCAAGCAGTTCCTGCGCGAGGCTTCAGGGCAGGTCGCGCACGGGTCGCGCCACTTGCCGCAGCGGACACCGCCCGCGGCTCTGTTTGAGCATGTTTCGCGTGCAATCAGGCCTTCGCCGCAGGAAATCGCCCGCAATCCGCGCGCGCGCTCGTCCACGCTCAGGTTCGCTACGCGCACGGCCTTGCCGGCCCGTAAGGAGGCCGCATGATGGTTTCCCGATCATGGATACATCAACTCGGCTGGATGGTCGTGATGGCTGTATGCCTGGGGCTCTTTCTTGCATTGAGCTTCCGTGTCCACGCGGTGAAGAGCGAGGTGCAACTGGCCGAACGCGAGATCATCAAGCTCAGGCGCGAAACTCTCATGCTCGAAACCGAGTTCGAGGCGCGGGCGAACCAGCGCCAGCTGGCCGAATGGAACACGGTCGAATTCGGTTATCAGGCTCCGCGCGCCGACCAGTATCTGGCAAGCGAACGCCAGCTGGCCAGCTTGGGCATGCCCAGCCTGCCGGGCGCACCCAGCCCGATCCGTGTTGCCCGGTTGACCATAGAGGATCCGGCCTCTCCGCCGCAGGGGGAACGCGCGATGGTCTCCCCGCTCACCGGCAGGCCGGTGGAATTCACGCTGGCGCGCGAGCAGGCGACGGGCGATTTTGCCGGTGCCTTTGGGGATTTCCTGGCCGAAGCCTCACCGGTGCGCACAGCCCTGGCAGCAGAGGTTGCTGAATGAACGCGCTTGCGGCCAGCACGGCCATTGCAACAGGCAGGGTCAGGCTGGTCACGCTCAGACGACAATCGCTGAGCACGGCGCGGCTGCGATTGTTGTGGGTCGCGCTGGTCTTTGCGCTGGTCGCATCGGTGGCGGTTCTGCGGATACTCTATCTGGGAGTCGCGGATCGCACGGTTGCCTCAACCTCGCTGGAAGACGCGCTGTTGCCACCCCGGGGCGAGATCACCGATCGCAATGGCCAGCCGCTGGCGCGTGCCTTTCCAGCCTATGCGCTGTGGTACAATCCTGAGGCGCTCGGCGATGATGGTTCACCGCTGATTCGCAGCCCGCAGCAGGTCGCTGCGCATCTCAAGGCGATTTTTCCCGACCTTGACGAGGCTGAAACCGCAATGCGTCTGGCAACGGGCAAGGCTGGGTATTTGCGGCGGCGCGTGCTTCCCGAAGATGCCAACAAGGTCCAGGCGCTCGGTGAACTGGCGCTCGAAATGCCGCGCGAAAATGATCGCCATTATCCGCAAGGCCCGATGGGCGCGCATGTACTGGGTTATGTCGCTGCGGATGGCCATGGCCGGGTCGGGATGGAGCAGGTGCTCGACGCGCAATTGCGCGATCCCGCGAGACGGGGAAGGCCATCGGCGCTTTCGATCGACCTGCGAGTGCAGGGCGCGCTCGAGGATGAACTGCGCCGCGGGATGATGCTGGTCAACGCGGTCGGCGCGGCAGGCATAGTGCTTGATGTCGACACGGGCGAGGTGCTGGCGCTTGCCTCGCTGCCTGAATTCGATCCCAACCGGATCGATGCCCAGGGCGAAAGCCGCATGTTCAACCGCGTCACCAACCAGGTTTACGAGCTTGGCTCCACGTTCAAGCCGCTAACAATTGCGGCGGCGATCGACGCGGGCGTGGTGCGCGATTACGGCAAGCAGTGGAATGCAGAGCCGGTGCAGATCGGCCGCTTCACGATCAAGGATCTGCACCCGCTCGGAGCCTCGCTCACAGTTCCACAGGCCCTGATCCATTCATCGAATGCTGTGACGGCACGCGTTGCCGACGAACTGGGGCCGGAGCGTTTGCGCCGCACCATGATGGACCTGGGGATGCATGAACGCCCCTATATCGAACTGCCCGCGCGCGGCCACCCGATCTGGCCGGGCGGGAAATGGGCGCGGCTCACCAATATGACGGTCAGCTATGGCCACGGAATCGCGGTGACTCCGCTCCATCTCGCGAGCGCCTATGCTGCGATGGTCAACGGTGGAATCTGGCGCCCGGCGACCATGCACCGGCTGGAACCGGGCGAGGCACCGCGCGGCCGCCGGGTGTTCAAGGCGTCGACATCCTCGCGGATGCGCCAGCTGCTGCGCATGATCGCGATGTACGGCACCGGGCGCAACGCCAATGCCGCAGGCTACCGGGTGGGCGGCAAGACCGGTTCTGCGGAAAAGCCGGGATCGGGCGGGTACAGCCGGACTTCGGTCGTTTCGACCTTTGCGGCGGTCTTTCCGATGGACCGTCCGCGCTACGTCGTGATTGCCATGCTAGACGAGCCGCACGGCACACTGGCGAGCTCGTATCAGCGCACGGCGGCGTGGAATGCGGCCCCCATCGTCGGGCGGCTCATACCGCGGATCGGCCCGATCCTCGGGGTGCAACCCGATGCCACTCGCGACGTCGATATCAGCGATCTTGTTCCACTGGTTCCCGAGGCGCAGCCCAAGGTGGAGCCCGAGGCATGAGGCTGGGCCAGTTGGCAGACCGGGCAGGCATAGCCTTGGTCGATGGGCATGACATCAACGTCACCGGATTCGCCATCGATCATCGCAAAGTCGCCCCGGGGACGGTATTCGGCGCGTTTCGCGGATCGAGCTTCAACGCCGAAGCAGTCATTCCCGAGGCGATCAAGGCCGGGGCGGTGGCGGTCGTTGCGCGCAGCGAAGTGCAGGTCAAAGGCGCGGTCCATATCGCCGCCGACGAGCCGCGCCGCGCCTTCGCACGGTTGGCGGCAGGGTTCTTCACCCCCGTGCCCGAGCATGTGGTTGCGGTGACAGGCACCAACGGCAAGACGTCGACTGTCGAGATGACCCGCCAGATATGGCGTATGTGCGGTGAGCGCGCCGCCTCTATCGGCACGCTTGGCGTCACCACCCCTGACGGCAGCGTTTCGACCGGGCTCACCACGCCCGATATCGTGACGTTTCTTTCCAACATGAGCGGGCTGGCGCGCGAGGGGGTGACGCATGTCGCCTACGAGGCATCGAGCCACGGCCTGTCGCAATATCGCAACGAAGGGCTGGCTGTGGAAGCCGCCGCGTTCACCAATTTCAGCCGCGATCACCTCGATTATCACAAGGATATGGAGGATTACTTTGCGGCGAAGATGCGCTTGTTCGACGAAGTGGTCGAACCGGGCGCGGCAGCGGTTATCTGGCTCGGCGGCGAGCCATGCGCGTGGTCGCAGCGGGCGGTTGAACATGCGCAGAAGCGGGCACTAAGGGTGCACACGGTGGGTGAGCAGGGGGAGACGATCCGCCTGCTGGCCCGCACGCCCACGCAATTGGGGCAGGAGCTTGAAATCCGGTATGCGGGCACTGGACGCAAGATCACGCTGCCGCTGATCGGTGCCTATCAGGTTGCCAATGCACTGGTTGCGGCAGGCCTGGCAATCGCAACCGGTTGCAATCCGCTGGCGGTGTTCGACGCGGTCGGACGATTGCAGCCGGTGCGCGGGCGTCTCGAACGCGCGGTCATCAGCGCGCAAGGTGCGCCGGTCTATGTCGATTACGCGCATACCCCCGATGCGATCGAGGCGGCGATCGCTGCGCTGCGCCCGCATGTTGACGGTCGGCTGATCTGTGTGCTGGGAGCCGGTGGTGACCGCGATCAGGGCAAGCGGGCGCCCATGGGAGAAATTGCGTCGCGCATGGCAGACCGCGTGATCGTGACCGATGACAATCCGCGCGGCGAGGATGCGGCAGCGATCCGCCGCGAGGTGTTGAAGGGAGCGGGCAGGAATGCCAGCGAGATCGGTGATCGGCGCACGGCGATCATGAAGGCGATCAGCGAGGCGGGTCGCGATGACATTGTGCTGATTGCGGGCAAGGGCCACGAAAAGGGCCAGATTATTGGAGCGGGAGAGAATATGCGGGTTTTGCCTTTCGACGACGTTGAAGTTGCGCGCGAATGCGCCGCACTGGCCGGCCTTCAGGCCAACGGGGATGCACTATGAACGGCAGAGCACTGCTACGCCAATGGCCTGAACCCGCATGCAGCAGCCATGGACTCGCGCTGTGGGATTCGCTCGAGATCGAAGCGGCGACGGGCGGCAAGGCCAGCCGCGCATTCCAGTGCTCGGGAATCGAGACGGATTCGCGCGATGTTCGCGAGGGCGACCTGTTCGTTGCGCTAAGGGGTGAGGTAACCGACGGGCATCGCTTCATCGACGCTGCTTTCGCCAATGGGGCTGTGGCGGCGATCACCGATCGCCCGGTCGCTTTTCCGCATGTGCTGGTGCGCGATACGACCGCAGCACTTCAAGCGCTTGCCGATGCCGCGCGCGAGCGTGCCGGGGCGGTCCGGATCGGTGTGACCGGATCGGTCGGCAAGACAGGGGTGAAGGAGGCGATTTTCACCGCTCTGGACCGTGCCAGCCGCGGCGCCGCGCATCGCAGCGTCAAAAGCTACAACAACCATGTCGGGGTGCCGCTCAGCCTGGCGCGCATGCCCTCGCGCAGCCGCTTCGGCGTGTTCGAGATGGGCATGAATCACGCGGGCGAGCTTGATGCGCTGACCCGGCATGTCCGCCCGCATGTGGCGATCGTCACCACCATTGCGCCCGCGCATATCGAGTACCTGGGCAGCATGGAGGCAATTGCCGATGCCAAGGCCGAGATCTTCTCCGGTCTGGTCGAGGGGGGCACCGCGGTGATTCCCGCCGACCTTCCGGAAAGCCAGCGTCTGATCGAGCATGCGCGCGCGGCACAGGCACGGATCGTGACTTTCGGGAGGGACGAAAATGCCACGGTGCGGCTGCTCGATGCCATCCCCGCAGCCAACGGCGGTTCGCTGGTCACGGTGGACCTGGGCGAAAGGCGTCTTTGTTATTCGGTGGCGGAGCCGGGCGAACACTGGATCGTCAATTCGCTGTGCGTCATGGCGGCGGTCCACGCGGCTGGCGGCGATCTTGCCGCTGCCGGGTTGGCGCTGGCCGAAATGGGCGGGCTCAAGGGCAGGGGCGCGCGCCACGATCTGCACCTGCCGGGCGGCGGCAAGGCGTTGTTGATCGATGAATCCTACAATGCCAATCCCGCATCGATGCGCGCGACTTTGCGCCAGTTGGGCCAGACCCCGGCCACGCGGCGCATTGCCGTGCTCGGCTCGATGAAGGAGCTGGGCGATTTTGCCGATCGTTTCCATGCCCAATTGGCCGGGACGCTGGCCGAAGCCGGGATCGACCACGCAATCCTGGTGGGCGAAGAGATGCAGGTACTTGCCCGCGATCTGGGGAAAGCGGGCAATCATCCGCTTGGCAATCCGGCGAGCTTCGCGCATTGCCGTGATCCCCAAGAGGCGATTGCGGCGCTGGAGGAATTCGGAATCAAGGCCGGTGATGCAATCCTCGTCAAGGGCTCCAACTCGGTCGGCCTGGGCCGGCTGGTCGCGCATTTTACAGGCCTCGATCATTAGAGGCAGGGACATTGGATGCTTTATCTGTTGGCTGAATGGCTGGGGTTCGAAGGCATCTTCAACCTTGTCCGCTACCAGACGTTTCGCGCCGGGGCGACGCTGATGACGGCGCTGGTGATCGGGCTGATCATCGGCCCTCGCTTCATCGATCTCCTGCGGGTGCGGCAGGGCAAGGGGCAACCGATCCGCCTTGATGGCCCGCAATCGCATCTGGCAAAGCGCGGAACCCCCACCATGGGCGGCCTGCTGATCCTGGCGGCGCTGCTGCTGTCGTTGATGCTGTGGATGGACTTGCGCAACCCTTTCGTCTGGGCGTGCGTCGCCGTGACCTGCGGATTTGGCGTGATCGGGTTCCTCGACGACTATGACAAGGTGAGCAAATCGAGCCACAAGGGCGTGCCTGCCAGGTTACGGCTCCTGCTCGAATTCGTGGTGGCCGGGATTGCCGCGTGGATCATCGTCGGCCAGATCAACACCAATCTCTATGTGCCTTTCGTGTCCGGGGTGTCGGTCCCGCTCGGGCCGGTCTATTACCTGTTCGCAGCGACCCTGATCGTCGGCTTCGGCAATGCGGTAAATCTTACCGACGGGCTTGACGGATTGGCGACCATGCCGGTCATCATCGCCGCGGGTACATTCGCCCTGATCGCCTACCTTGCCGGACGGGTCGATTATTCTGCCTATCTCGGCATTCCTTATGTCGAGGGCGCGGGCGAACTGGCGATCTTCTGCGCTGCGATCATGGGGGCAGGCCTTGCGTTCCTGTGGTTCAACGCGCCGCCCGCGGCAGTGTTCATGGGCGACACGGGCAGTCTGGCGCTGGGCGGGGCGCTGGGTGCGATTGCGGTCGCCAGCCACCACGAGATCGTGCTGCTGATCGTGGGCGGCTTGTTCGTGGTCGAAACCGCCAGCGTCATCATCCAGGTATTCTGGTTCAAGCGCACCGGCAGGCGGGTGTTCCGCATGGCACCGATCCACCACCATTTCGAACAGCTCGGCTGGAGCGAGAGCAAGGTCGTGATCCGCTTCTGGATCATCTCGATCGTGCTGGCGATGGCTGGGCTTGCCACGCTCAAGCTGCGATGATTACCTCGCGCGCCTTTGCCGGCAAGCGATATGCCGTGCTGGGCCTCGCGCGCTCGGGCGCGGCGGCTACCGAGGCACTGTTGGCCAGCGGTGCGCAGGTTCTGGCATGGGACCGGCAGGAAGAGCCGCGCACCGCATTCGCCGGGCGCTGTACCCTGGCCGATCCGCTCGAAGCCGATCTGACGGGCTTTGCCGGTATTGTGGTTTCGCCCGGTGTCGCGCTCAACACGCATCCGATTGCTGCGCACGCTGCGCGTTTCGGCGTGCCGGTCATCGGCGATATCGAACTGTTCGCGCAGGCCCGGCCTGGTCTGCCGCCGCACAAGGTGGTTGGCATTACCGGGACCAACGGCAAATCGACCACTACCGCGCTTGTCGCGCATATCCTGCAATGCGCGGGCATCCCGGCGCTGATGGGCGGTAATATCGGCATCCCGATCATGGAGCAGCAGCCGCTGGAGCCGAATGACAAGGGCGTCGGCGTTTATGTGCTCGAACTGTCGAGCTACCAGATCGACCTCACCCTCAACCTCGATTGCGAGATAGTGGTGCTGCTCAACATCACGCCCGATCATCTCGATCGCTATGACAATTTCGAGGCCTATGCCGCTTCCAAGGGCCGGCTGTTCAAGATGCAGTCGGCGGGGCATTCGGCGGTTGTTTCCGCTTCGACAGAAGCAGCGCTGGCGCAGGCGCTCGATCTTGACCAGCTTGTCGTCTGCGTCGATTCAGCTGCCAACCCTGAGGACCAGAGCCGCTGGCCCTCGCTTCAGGGACCGCACAATCTGGAAAATGCCCAGTGCGCCCGGGTAACCTGCGAGCTGCTGGGTCTTTCGGCATCTGAGATCGAGCTTGGCCTGCGCAGCTATTCCAGCCTGCCGCACCGGATGGAGCGCGTGACCGAGCACAACGGCGTACTGTTCATCAACGACAGCAAGGCCACCAACACAGCCTCCACCGCCCCCGCGCTCGCAGCCTTTCCCCCCGCTCCTGAACCGCGCATCCACTGGATCCTTGGCGGGCTGGCCAAGGAGGAGGGGCTGGGCGAGTGTATGGATCAGCTCGGCAATGTTGCCGTCGCCTATACCATCGGCGAGGCGGGGCCGCGCTTCGCCGAACTGCTCGAGCCGCATGTTCCGGTGGTTCGTTCCGAAATGCTCAATGAAGCGGTGCAACTGGCAATCGAACGCTCGCGACCGGGCGACGTGATCCTGCTGTCGCCCGCCTGCGCCAGCTTCGACCAGTTTCGCGACTTCGAACGGCGTGGGGAATGTTTTCGCCAGATCGTTGCTGCGCTGACGAATGCCTCGCCCGAAATTCGGGCGGCCCTGGCACGGGGATGCCCGGAATGAGCGGTCCGCATCCCTACGTCCCCAGGGCGAGCGGTAGCCTTGATGCCAGAACGGCCTACCAGGTGCATTGGCGCGATGAACTGCGGATCTGGTGGCGCGAGATCGACCGGGTGCTGCTCGGGCTTGTCCTTTGCCTGATGCTGGCCGGGACCGTTGCGGTCGGGTCCGCTTCACCCGCCAGCGCCGAACGCCTGTCAACAACAGGGGTGCGGCTGGACGAGTTTCTGTTCCTCAAGCAGCACCTGCTGTGGCAGGTACTGGGCCTGGCAGTGCTGATTGCGACGTCGCTGTTGCCGCGCGATTCGGCACGCAGACTGGGCATAGTGCTTGCGGCAGCCATGCTCGGCCTCCTGATGCTGGTCCCTTTCATCGGCGCCGAGGTCAATGGCGCGCGGCGCTGGATCAACCTCGGCATGCGGTTCCAGCCGTCCGAGTTCCTCAAGCCCGGGTTCGCGATTCTGCTGGCCTGGATTCTGACCTGGCGGCTTCGCGATCCGGCGCTGCCGGTGATCGCATGCGTGACCGGGGTAATGGGCCTGGTCGCAATGTTGCTGATGTTGCAGCCCAATCTGGGCGATACGCTGCTGTTTGCCGGGGTGTGGTTCGTTCTGGTGTTGCTGTCGGGTGTTTCCGTGCAACGGATCAGTGCGCTGGTGGGGTTGGGCATCGCCGCGCTGACCGCGACCTATTTTCTCTATGATAATGCTCGGCACAGGATCGACGCCTTTCTTGGCGGCGGAACCGCCTTCGATCAGGTCGATCTGGCCGAACGCACGTTGCTGGCAGGCGGTTGGACAGGCAGCGGATTGTGGCTGGGTGTGCGCAAGATGAGCCTTCCGGAAGCGCACACCGACTATATCTTCTCGGTGATCGGCGAAGAATTCGGGCTTGTCGCGTGCCTGCTGGTCGTGTTGCTGTATCTGGGGCTGATGCTGCGCGTGCTGCTGAGGCTGTTCGACGAGGAGAACCTGTTCGCATTGCTCGCCGGTGCAGGGCTGATCGCGCAGATTGGAGGGCAGGCGATGATCAACATCCTGGTCAATCTGCAACTGTTTCCGTCCAAGGGGATGACGCTCCCGCTGGTCAGCTATGGTGGCTCGTCGACGATTGCCGTATGCATGACCGTGGGGTTGTTGCTGGCGATCACGCGGCGCAATCCCTATCTCAAGCCTGAAACGCCCGGCCTCATGGCCTTGTTTGGGCAAAGGGACGATGCGGCATGAGCGGCGATATGCGCAAGGGCGCCAGCAAGCACTATATCCTGGCCGCCGGCGGAACCGGGGGGCACCTCATTCCCGCCTACGCACTGGCGCACGAACTGCACGGACGTGGGCACCATGTGGCGCTGATCACCGATGAACGCGGCGCGGCGCTGCCCGGCAGGCCCGATTTTCTGACCGCGCATGTGTTGCCCGCCGGGCGTTTCGGCAAGAACCCGCTCAAATGGCTGCGCGGCATCCGTGCGGTGCTCGAAGGGCGGCGGATGGCGCTGCGGCTGATGGAAGCATACCAGCCGAGTGCAGTGGTGGGGTTTGGCGGCTATCCCTCGCTGCCGGCGATGCTCGCTTCCACGTCCGCCGGTGTGCCCACAGTGATCCACGAACAGAACGCGGTGCTGGGCCGGGTCAACCGCCTGCTGGCGGGCAGGGTCAGCGCCGTCGCCACTGCCTACCCCGATATCGAGCGGCTCAAGGAAAGGCACCTGGCCAAGACGCACCTGGTCGGAAACCCGGTGCGCGCCGAGGTGCTGGCGCTTCGGAACCAGGATTTTCCCGCCTTCACCGAAAACGGCATTCTGCGGGTCCTGGTCACCGGCGGTAGCCAGGGCGCGCGCGTTCTTTCCGAAGTGGTGCCCGATGGGCTTGCCATGCTGCAACCTGCGCTGCGCCAGCGGCTTCAGGTGACGCAGCAATGCCGGCCCGAGGATCTGGCGCGGGTGCGCGAGCGCTATCGCAATCACGATATTCCCGCCGAACTTGGCACCTATTTCGAGGACATGGAATCGCGGCTGGCCGATTGCCACCTGTTCATCGGGCGCGCGGGTGCATCGACCATCGCTGAATTGACCGCGGTGGGCCGCCCGGCGATCCTGATCCCGCTGCCGATCGCGACCGACGATCATCAGGCCGCCAACACCCGCGAGATGGTGCAAGCGGGCGGGGCGCGGATGATCCGGCAGGACCGGTTCGATGCCAAGGAACTTGCCAAGCAGATCCAGGCCATGGCGCAGGCTCCGCACACGCTGGCCAACGCTGCGCATGGCGCGTGGAACTGCGGGCGTCCCAATGCCGCGCGCGATCTTGCCGATCTGGTCGAAAGCTTCGGCGGCGCGGAGATGATGGACGTCATCCGCGTCGATGGGCAGGCGCCGCGCGCGGCTGGACAAGCCGCCCCTGCGAACCATGGCGCCAGCAGGGACGCGGGCGAATGAAAGGCGTCGGCACCGATATCGGGACCATCCACTTCGTCGGGATCGGCGGTATCGGCATGTCTGGCATTGCCGAGGTGATGCACAATCTGGGCTACCATGTGCAGGGCAGCGACATGGCCGAAGGCGCGAGTGTCGAGCGCCTGCGCGCACGCGGCATTCCTGTGAGCATTGGCCACGCCCGCGAAAACGTCGAAGGCGCGGCGGTCGTGGTTACCTCCAGCGCGGTAAAACGCAGCAACCCCGAAGTGGCCGTCGCGCTTGAAAACCGCATTCCCGTGGTACGCCGCGCGGAAATGCTGGCCGAGCTGATGCGCCTCAAATCGACCATCGCGGTTGCCGGTACGCATGGCAAGACGACAACGACCAGCATGATCGCCGCGCTGCTCGATGCAGGCGGGATCGATCCCACGGTGATCAACGGCGGGATCATCGAGCAGTATGGCTCCAACGCCCGCCTCGGCGATAGCGACTGGATGGTGGTCGAAGCCGACGAGAGCGACGGCAGTTTCCTGCGGCTCGACGGCACGATAGCGGTGGTCACCAATATCGATCCCGAACATCTCGACCACTATGGCGATTTCGACGGGGTCAGGCGCGCATTCGTCGAATTCATCCATAATGTGCCGTTCTATGGCGCGGCAGTGCTGTGCATCGATCACCCTGAGGTTCAGGCGGTAATCGGCAAGGTCCGCGACCGGCGCGTGATCACTTACGGCTTCTCGCTTCAGGCCGATATTTGCGGGGTCAATGTCAGGCCCGATGCGGGCGGAAATTGCTTCGACGTGGTGGTGCGCCAGCGCGGTGAGGCCGATCGCACAATCGCAAACGTGCGCCTGCCGATGCCGGGGCGGCACAATGTCCAGAACGCGCTGGCCGCCATAGCGGTGGGGATCGAGATGGGCTGCGATGATGACGTGATCCGCGATGGCTTTGCCCGCTTTGGCGGGGTGCGGCGGCGCTTTACCCGCGTGGGCGAAGTGCCCTGTGAAGGCGGGATTGCAGTCATCATCGATGACTATGCACATCACCCGGTCGAGATCAGGGCCGTGCTTGCTGCCGCGCGCGAGGCAAGCGCCTCTGCGGGCGGGCGCGTGATCGCAGTGGCGCAGCCGCACCGCTATTCGCGGCTGGGCGATCTGATGGAGGATTTCCAGACCTGTTTCAACGAGGCCGATCGGGTCTATGTCGCGCCGGTCTATGCGGCGGGCGAAGAACCGGTCGAAGGCGTAAGTTCCGAAGCCCTGGTGGCAGGGATCAAGTCGCGCGGGCATCGCCATGCCCAGACGGTGGCGGACAAGGACGATCTGGCCGGGCCACTGGCGAGCGATCTGGCCGCGGGCGATCATGTGGTCTGCCTGGGTGCGGGCGACATCACCAAATGGGCGGCAGGACTGGCGGCGGCGATTGCTGCGCGGAGGCAGGCATGATGGCCGATACCCTGCCCAGGGTGCGTGGAAAGCTCACCGCCAAGGCCCCGCTCGCCCCGCTGGTCTGGTTCAAGAGCGGCGGCGCGGCAGACTGGCTGTTCGAACCTGCCGATGCTGACGATCTGTGTGATTTTCTCCGCGCGCTCGATCCCGAAGTTCCGGTGATGGCGCTCGGGCTCGGTTCGAACCTGATCGTGCGCGATGGCGGCGTGCCCGGCGTGGTGGTACGACTGGGCAAGGCTTTCGCCAAGGTTGAGATGCTCGACGCGGTAACGATGAAATGCGGCGGCGGGGCGAGCGGCATTCTCGTTTCCTCAACCGCGCGCGACGCGGGGATCGGCGGGCTTGAATTCCTGCGTTCGATCCCCGGCACGGTCGGCGGCTTCGTGCGCATGAACGGCGGGGCCTATGGGCGCGAGGTCAAGGATGTGCTGGTAGAATGCGAGGTCGTGCTGCGTTCGGGCGAACTGGTGACGCTGCCGCTGGCAGCACTGGGATACAGCTATCGTCATTCCGAACTGCCTGAAGGCGCGGTGGTGGTGAGCGCGACCTTTCGCGGCCATCCCGAAGCTCCCGAGGCGATCAAGGCGGAAATGGACCGCATCGCCGCAAGCCGCGAACAGTCACAGCCGCTGCGCAGCAAGACCGGCGGTTCAACCTTCAAGAATCCAGACGGCAAGAAGGCCTGGGAACTGGTCGATGCGGCGGGCTGCCGCGGCCTTGCCGTCGGCGGTGCGCAGGTGAGCGAGAAGCACACCAATTTCCTCATCAACACCGGGGATGCCAGCAGCAACGATATCGAGGCGCTTGGCGAAGAGGTGCGCCGCCGCGTGCGCGCGCAATCGGGAATCGAACTGGAATGGGAAATTCAGCGAGTGGGGCGTAAATGAGCGAGACGGGCAAACCTCATGTCGCGGTCCTGATGGGCGGCTGGGCGAGCGAGCGCGAAGTCTCGCTGATGAGCGGAAAGGGCGTGGCCGATGCTCTGGAGGAGCGCGGCTACCGCGTCACCCGCATCGACATGGACCGGCAGGTTGCCGCGCGGATTGCCGAAGCCGCGCCCGATGTGGTTTTTAACGCGCTCCACGGCGTGCCGGGCGAAGATGGCACGGTGCAGGGCATGCTCGATCTGATGGGCATTGCCTATACGCATTCGGGCCTCGCCACTTCGGTCATCGCGATCGACAAGCAGCTGACCAAGCAGGCACTGGTGCCGCATGGTATCCCCATGCCCGGCGGGCGGATCGTGCATAGCGAAGACCTTTACGCAAAGGATCCGCTGCCGCGCCCCTATGTGCTCAAGCCGGTCAACGAAGGTTCGTCGGTGGGGGTCGCGATCGTCACCGATGAGAGCAACTACGGCAACCCGATCAGGCGCGATGTTGCCGGCCCTTGGCACGAATTCCGCGAACTTCTGGCCGAGCCCTTCATTCGCGGGCGCGAGCTCACCACTGCGGTGATCGACGGCCCCGATTGTCCGCGCGCGCTTGGCGTTACCGAGCTCAAGCCCAAATCCGGCTTTTACGACTATGATGCCAAATATACCGAAGGGCTGACCGAACATGTCTGCCCGGCGCAGATTCCGCCAGAAATCGCTGCGCTGTGCTGCGATTACGCGGTGCGCGCGCACAGGGTGCTGGGTTGCAAGGGATGCAGCCGCACCGATTTCCGCTGGGATGACGAACAGGGCGAGGCTGGCCTGTTCGTGCTCGAAACCAATACGCAGCCGGGGATGACGCCCTTGAGCCTGGTGCCCGAACAGGCGCGCCATGCGGGCATGAGCTATGCCGATCTGGTCGAGGCGATCGTTGCCGAGGCACTGGGCCGTGCGCGCGGCGGCGGGATTGCAGGGGGCGGCGATGGCGGTCGTTAAGCGAACTGCGGTTGGCCTGAGGCGTGCGACCAGGTCGAGCAACCGCGCCACCCAGGCCCGGCGGGCAAGGGCGAGCACCAGCCGGATCGTCGATGCGCTGATGGGGCTCCTGCCATTTACCGAGGAGCAGCTGCACCGGATATTCCTGTTCATCATTCTCGGCGTGGTTATGGCAGCGGCGTGGTTCATCGCCAGCATTACCGGCTTTTTCGCCTTTGTCGGGGCGCATGTGGCGGTTCTTGCCGCCGATGCCGGGTTTGCGGTGCGAAATGTCAGTGTGACCGGAACCGAACGCATGAACGAGCAGCGTGTCTATGAGCGCGTGCTGCGGCAGCGTGATATGCCCATGCCGCGTGTCAACCTGGCGGCGATCCGCAGCGAGCTGATGGAGCTCGCCTGGGTGAAGGACGCGCGCGTCTCGCGCCAGTTGCCTGACCGGCTGGTGGTCGACATCGTCGAGCGGCAACCCCACGCGGTGCTGGTAAAGCCTGGCCGGATGGTACTGATCGATCGTGACGGCGTGGAACTTGAGCCTGTTTCGGCCAGAGCCGCTGCCGACCGGCTGCTGATTTCCGGCCCAGGTGCAGGTCGCCGGGTCGGCGCGCTCGAACGCCTGTTCGATGCAGCGCCAGCGCTGCGTCCGCAGGTCAAGGCTGCCGAATGGGTCGGCAATCGCCGCTGGAACCTGACCTTCCGGACCGGTCAGGTACTTGCGCTGCCGGAGGGCGAGGAAGAATCGGCCTCCGCACTCATTTCATTTGCACGGCTCGATGGACAGAACCGGTTGCTGGGCGGAAAGGTCGAAACATTCGACATGCGTGCGCCGCCGCGCATCTACATGCGCATTCCCGGACGTGCCGAGCAAACCCTCGGAACGGAGGAGCCCGGCTGATGGCGCAGCCCAGATTCATCAAGGTATTCGGCGCGGTCAACCCGGGATCGTTCCGCATTTCCGCCATGATCATGGGGCTCACCGAAACCGGCGAGCTTCAGGTCATGGGTTCCGGGCACCGCGCCAGCCAGGGGATCAAGCGCGGCTATGTTACCGACATGGCCGCCGCGACCTACGCCATTCGCGATGCCGTGGAACGCGCCGAGAAGAATGCCGGAACGAGCATCCAGAGCGTGTGGGTCGGCTGCGCCGGGGCAGGGCTGGCGAGCCGCGTATCGAAGGTCGAGATCGATATCGGCGGGCGGCGCGTCGAGGAGGAAGACATCCAGGCGTTGCTGCTGGCTGCGCGCGATGCGATCCAGCCCGACGGCAGAATGGTGCTGCATGCCCAGCCCGCCCACTATACGCTTGACGGTGCGCATGGCGTCGCCAATCCGCGCGGCCTGCACGCAGAACGGCTGGGGGTGGACATTCACATCACGCTGGCTGACGGGGCTCCGGTGCGCAATCTCACCGAAGCGGTGCAGAATGCGCATCTCGATGTCGAGGCGGTGGTTGCGGCCCCGCTTGCCGCCGGATATGCCTGCCTCAGCGACGAAGAACGCGATCTGGGCGTGGCGCTGGTCGAGGTCGGTGCCGACGTAACCAATGTTGCGGTTCATGCGGGCGGAATGCTTCTGGGACTTTTCGCGTTGCCGTTCGGGTCATCGGACATCACCGATGCGATCGCTTCGGCCTTCGGTACGCGCCGGTTCGAGGCGGAGCGGCTCAAATGCGTTTCGGGTTCAGCCATGGCCAGTCCTGCCGACCACCGCGAGATGATCCTGATCGCTCCGCCGTCAGATGATGGCGCGGCGCCGGGCAAGGCGGCGGATCGCAGCATTGCCCGTGCCGAACTGGTTTCGATCGTAACGCAGAATCTTGCCTTGCTCACGCGCGAGATCGGCCGGGCACTCAAGGACATGGGTTTCACCGGGCCGCACGGCGGACAGATCGTGCTGACGGGCGGCGGGGCGGAGCTGGCGGGGATCGCCGAATATGCGCAGGGGGCGCTGGGCCGGCCCTGCCGGATCGGTCGGCCGATGGCATTGCGCGGCCTGCCCGAAGCGCATGCAACGCCAGGTTTTTCAACGCTGGCCGGACTTTGCCTTTATGCCGCGGATGATCCGGTGGACATCCGCACGATCGGGCAGAATTATCAGATGTCGTCACGATATGGGGCGCCCAAAAGCGTGTCGCGCTTGCTGAATGCGCTCAGGCAGTATTTTTAAGGGCTTGTGAATGGCCATGCTTCATCATCGGTCACTGTGGATAAGGGGAAACCCGCTATCTACGGCAATTCGTGTTTGTGCCACATTCGGACAGTGTATTCAGGTGAGGCTGCCCGCCTTACGGAGGAAGACAGGATGAGTATCAATATCGGACCTGCGTCAAAGGAGGACCTTCGCCCTAGGATCACCGTGATCGGGGTTGGCGGAGCCGGAGGCAACGCTATCGCCAACATGATCGCGGCCGAGATCGAGGGGGTGGACTTCATCGTCGCCAATACCGATGCGCAGGCGCTGAGCTTGTCGGCTACCGAGAAGCGCATCCAGCTCGGCCCCCATATCACCGGCGGATTGGGCGCGGGGGCCCGCCCGGAAGTGGGCAGGGCGGCCGCGGAAGAAACCGTGAGTGACATCGAGGATGCGCTGGAAGGCGTCAACATGGTGTTCATCGCTGCCGGTATGGGCGGGGGCACGGGAACGGGCGCGGCATCGGTGATTGCCGAGGCCGCGCGGCGCAAGGGTGTATTGACGGTCGGCGTGGTGACCAAGCCGTTCATGTTCGAGGGTGCGCGCCGGATGCGCGCTGCCGAGTCCGGCATCCAGGAATTGCAGAACCACGTCGATACGCTGATCGTCATTCCCAACCAGAACCTGTTCCTGGTCGCCAAGCCGGAAACCACCTTCAAGGAAGCCTTCCAGCTGGCCGACGAAGTCCTGCAACAGGGCGTTCGCTCGATCACCGACCTGATGGTCATGCCGGGGCTCATCAACCTCGATTTTGCCGATGTCCGCTCGGTCATGAGCGAAATGGGCAAGGCGATGATGGGCACGGGTGAGGGTGAGGGGGAAAACCGCGCGCTCGAAGCGGCGCAGCGGGCGATCGCCAATCCGTTGCTCGACGGTGTCAGCATGCAGGGCGCCAAGGGCGTGATCATCTCGATCATCGGCGGCGAAGACATGAAGCTGCTCGAAGTCGATGAAGCGGCGAACCATATCCGCGAACTGGTGGATGAGGACGCCAACATCATCTGGGGATCGGCGTTCAATCCCGACCTGCAGGGCAGGATCCGGGTTTCGGTGGTCGCAACCGGGATCGAACAGGGCGCGGTGCTCCATGCGAGCGAACCGGCACCCTTTTCGCTGGGCAGCACACGCCCGCCCAAACGACCGGTGCTGGAACTTTCGACCGACGAAACTCAGGGCGATCCCTTCGAGATGTCGAGCGATGATCAATTCGATGAAATGCCGACCTATGGCCGTCGCGGCGACAGCGAGCCCTTGCTCGACGTTCCCGAAGAAGAGGAATCGATCGAGCCGGAGCCGACCGGAGCGGCATTCCCGAGCGACGCAGGCGAGCCCTTCGACCTGTCGGGCATGCAGGCATTTGAGGACGATGCCGACTATTCGGAAGAGGAGAGCGACGAAGGCGACGGCATCGTCGATCCATTGGCCGGGCTTCGAAACGAAGAGGGCGAATACGTCGGCGGCGCCTCCGGAATGGGCGGTCAAACCGGATTTGGCCAGCGGGAAGCCGACGAATACGGCGAGCCCGAGGACGAAGACGAGCCGTTCGACCTGTCGAGCGACATGACCGAAGAACCGTCATCGCCTTCTGACGAGGGCGCGAGCGGTTCGTCCGGCGAATATGTTGCACCGGTTCCTGGAGAAGGACGGCGTCGGCAAATTCTGGGTGGCGGCGGTTCCGGTGGTGGTTCCGGCGGCAGTTCCGGCGCTGGCGGCAGCGGAGCCCCGGTTGGTGGCAACACGCTGTTCGAGCGCATGGCCAGCCTTTCGCGCGGCGGCGGCGCCAGTGAAGAGCATGACGAAGAGGAAGATGACAATGACGGCGACGAGGGTGGCTCGTCGCTGAGCATTCCGCGTTTCCTGGGGCGTCAGAACAACCAGTAGATCGCGTATAAGGCTCGCGGCATCGCACGGTGCTGTGCGCGCTTCATCTGCCTGTCATATGAGAGGCGCTATCGAATCGCCTCTCATGTCCAGTCCATGCGCCATCCTTTCGCCCCTGCGGCCCGCGGCACCTCCTTTGCGGTCGCGTGCGATGCTCGGCCTCGCACTGGCGGTGGCGGGTCTGCCTGCGGCACCCGCAGCGGCACAGACAGTGGTCAGCCGCGAGGTGATCCAGTCGACGGGATCGGCCGAAGTCGAACGGCTCAATGTTGCTCTCCGCCGCCTCGCCGCAAGTCCTGGCGACACCTCGGCCCTGGTCGAGGCGGGCCATGCCGCACTGCAACTGAACGATCTGGAAGCCGCGATCGGCTTCTTCAGCCGTGCACTTGATCTTGCGCCGGGTAATTCGCAGGCCAAACTGGGCATGGCGGCCGCTCAGGTCCGTTCGCAGCGACCCGGCGAGGCCTTGCGGCTGTTTGCCGAGGCGCAGCAGGCGGGGGCGGCGATCGACGCGGTCGCGGCCGATCGCGGCCTGGCGCACGACCTTGTCGGTAACAACTCCGCTGCCCAGGCCGACTATCGCCTTGCGCTGTCGCGGCAAAACGATGACGAGGTTGCCCGTCGGCTGGCGCTCAGCCTGGCGATTTCGGGGGACCGGGCAGGGTTCGAATCGACCTTGTTGCCGATGCTTGAACGCCGCGACCTTGCCGCATATCGCGCCCGTGCCTTCGGCATCGCGATCCTTGGCGACGAGGCGGAGGCGGCAAGAATTGCCGCGGCGGTGATGCCGCCCGACCTTGCCAGTCGTATCACGCCCTATCTTTCCTACATGAGACACCTCACCAGGGCGCAGCAAGCGGCAGCGGCCAATCTGGGGATATTTCCGCGCGCGGCGCAGATTGGGCGCGACGATCCACGTCTCGCACAGGCGTCCCAGGGCGGCGTGGCTACTACGGTGCGTGCCGACAACCGCCTTGTCCCTGCGGGCGAGCCGCTGGGCCGGCCTATACCGGGGCAGGGCAGTGGACGCAGCGACCAGGCAGCCCGCACAGCGCAGCCGGGCGCGCCGTCATCAGCATCGGCACCAGCATCGCCACCAGCATCGGCACCAGCATCGACGCTGGCCCGGCCATCGGTTTCCAGTGCGTTCGGTTCGCTAGCCGAACCCGCGAGCATGCCGCCCGCGGTCACACAAGGCGCAGTCGACGTCAGCGCAATCGATGCTCCGCGCGAAATTGCGCCCAAACCTGTGCAGCATCCGAGCCGTATATGGGTGCAGGTGGCGACGGGTGTCGATCTCAAGGCACTCGCGTTCGATTGGCGGCGCATGGAGCGCAAGTTTCCCGAGCAACTCGGCGACTTCGATCCGCATACCGTAAAATGGGGCCAGGCAAACCGCCTGCTGGCTGGGCCGATCGCTTCGCCCGGCGATGCCAGGGCGCTGGTCAATGCGCTCAAGGCACAGGGATTGGACAGCTTTGTCTACACTAGCCCGAATGGGCAGGAAATATCAGAAATCAAATAGAATTACTGTTATTTGGCGAAGCTTTTGCACAGGCTTTGAACAGGCGAAATCAGTTCTCCCCAGCGATCCGGACCATCCTCATTGCCATCAGCCCTGATGACAAGGCATCCATCGGCCTAATGGACAACACAGGCCGCCAACGATGAGACCGCGCGAACAGGAATACACTGCTGACGAGGATGCGGCACCGGTCGACATGCTGGCTGCCTTGTTCGAAGCGCGCGGCTGGCCTTTCGAGATCATTTCGGAAGATGAGATTACCTGCGAGGTGCAGGGCAGCTGGGCAAAATATCAGCTCCGCGGGATCTGGCGTGCAGAAGACAACGTGCTGCAAATGCTGTGCCTGCCCGACATTCGCGTTACCGGTGAAAAGCTCGTCGCCGCTTACGAATTGCTGACAATGGTCAACGAGCAGATGTGGCTGGGTCATTTCGACATCTGGTCGAGCGGCAGCGTGCTGCTCTATCGGCATGGCGCGCTGCTGGGGGATGACGGGCTGCTCAGCATCGGCCAGGCGCAGGCGCTGGTCGAAATCGCAATCGACGAATGCGACCGGTTCTACCCGGCGTTCCAGTTTGTGCTCTGGGGTGACAAGAGCCCGCGGGCGGCGCTCGACGCGGCGCTTGTCGATGCGGCGGGGGAAGCCTAATTCCCTTTGCAACAGTTCGTGCAGGAACGGGATTAGATGGCCAGCTTTGACAAAATCCTGATTATCGGCTGCGGCAATATGGGCGGCGCCATGCTTGCGGGCTGGCTCGCCTCGGGGCTCACGCCCGAGCGCTTCGCCGTGCTCGACCCGGTCCTAGATGCCGCACCCGATGGCGTCAGGCTTTACCGTGAACCGCCGGTGCAAAGCGATCACAGCGCGGTTCTGCTGGGGTTCAAGCCGCAGCAACTCGGCAGCCTTGCCCCCACGCTGCAACGGATTGCTGGAACGGGCGTGACGGTATTTTCGCTGCTCGCGGGGGTTTCGGTGAGCGACCTCGAGGCTGCTTTTCCCGATGCCGCCGCACATGTCCGGGTCATGCCGAACCTCGCCGCCCGGATCGGCAAATCGCCGGTGATCCTTGCCGGAAGGGGGCTAGACTCCCGTGCGCAGGCGCTGGCGTTGTTCGATCGCCTGGGATCGGCGGTCTGGCTGGACGGGGAAGAGCAGTTCGATCTGGTGACCGCGCTGGCAGGATCGGGGCCTGGCTTCGTCTATCGCTTCATCGACGCGCTATCCGCCGCCGCGCAGGAGTTGGGGCTGGCGCGCGAAATGGCGGACCAACTGGCATTGACCATGGTCGAAGGGGCGGCCAGCCTTGCCGCCCAAGGCGGTGTGTCGCCGGGTGAGTTGGCCGATCGTGTGGCCAGCCGGGGCGGGATGACGCGCGAGGGGCTGAATGTGCTCGACCAGGACAACATACTGAAAAACCTTTTGAAAGAGACGTTGCGAGTGACGCGCGATCGGGGGGCCGAACTCGCCCAGATCGCCCGCGAGCAGAGTTGACTGTTGCACGCTTTGCAATCCGGTTTCGCTTGAATTTCACGCGGTGAACCCCGATATTGTGCGCACTGGGCGCACCAGAGGCGCCCGCTAAGGAGATGTGATCAAATGGCTGATTGGAACGAAACCCCGCGCACCCAGCAGCAGGGCTTCGGCTCTGTGCCGCGCACGGGCGGCGAACTTGCCGGGGGTGTCACCTTTGACGAGGGCCTGCGCAAGCACATGCTCTCGATCTACAATTACATGTCCTCGGGCGTACTGCTGACGGGCATTGTCGCATTGCTGACCGCGCGTTCGGGTCTGGCGATCTCATTTGCCAGCGGCCCGCTGCTGTGGCTGGTCGCGCTTTCGCCGCTGGCGATCGTCTTCGCGATGAGCTTTGGCGCGAACCGCTTCAGCAGGGCGACCTTGCAGATGCTTTTCTGGGCATTCGCGACGCTGATGGGCCTGTCGCTGTCGACGATTTTCCTGGTTTACACCGGCGCGTCTATCGCCTCGACCTTCTTCGCCACAGCCGCGGCATTCGCGGGGCTGAGCCTATGGGGCTATACCACGCAAAAGGATCTTTCGGGCTGGGGCAGCTTCCTGATCATGGGCGTGGTCGGCCTTCTGGTCTCTACCCTGATCAATGTCTGGTTGCAGTCGCCGACGCTGCATTATGCCGTCGGCTTCATCGGCGTGCTGATCTTCGCCGGGCTGACCGCGTACGACACGCAGCGGCTGAAGACCGAATATTCCCATTACCGGGGTACTGAATGGGCAGGCAAGGCGGTGGTTCTGGGCGCGCTCAACCTCTACCTCGACTTCATCAACATGTTCCTCTTCCTGCTGCGCTTTATGGGTTCGCGCGAGTGACCCCATTCGTCCAGCCGCAGGAATGACTCGCTTCGTCGATGCCCGGGAGGTTGCAAGCCTTCCGGGCATTTTCTTTGCTCCGCTTCTCGGTTAACCGAGTCCCTTCAGGTCGGATAAAGGAAAACTGGCAGAAGCTGGCGGCCAACGGGAGATTTCGGGTCATGCGCGCAAGATTGGGCAACGGGTTGAGTATTGTATCGGTGGCAGCGGGCATAGCCGCGCTCGCCGCCTGCGCCACGCCGCCCCCACCGCCGCCACCTCCCCCGCCTCCTCCGCCGCCACCGCAGGCAGTGGTGATCCCGCAGCGCCCGTTGCCCCCGGTTGGCGCAGTCGAACGCATGACCATTCCCGCCCTCGGGATGGATGGGCAGCGCCACACTGTGAATACAGGGATATCGTCGTTGCAGCGGCTGTGGAATTTGCGTTCGGGGCTCAACGTTGCCGCGCTCAATTGCCAGCGGGCACAGCACGCCGCGCTGGTCGACAATTACAAGATCCTGCTGAAACGCCATTCGCGCGAACTGGCGCGGGCCAATACCGCACTCGCGACTGAATATCGCAAGGCGCACGGCTCGTCGTTCCGCAACGTGCAGGATTCCTACATGACGCGAGTCTATAATTATTTCGCGCTGCCGCCCACCATGCCGCAGTTCTGCGACGTTGCGCTGGAGGTGAGCAGCGAGGTGGCGCAGATTGCACCTGGCGGCCTCGAACAGTACTCGGCGGGCGCCTTGCCGCGCCTTGAGGCGGTGTTCGAAGATTTTTTCCGCACTTATGAGCGATACCGGGTCGATCTGGCCGCATGGGATTCGCGCTATGGCGCCACCTATGGTTCCGCGCTCCCGGTCGCGGCGCAGCCCGTTGTCCAGCTCGATGCCCAATACCGCCAGGCCGGCAGCGGCGGGGGCAGCGCGGCGACGGACCCGTCTGTCTCCGGCCCGGCGGACGGCGCGCGCAGCCCCAACTGAGAATTCCTTTGCGAAGCGCGGACGCTTTCGCTAATCGGCGCAGCTTCTGCCGGGGCTGCCCGGCGTCCCATGAGACCTGAACGGGGCCGTAGCTCAGCTGGGAGAGCGCGTCGTTCGCAATGACGAGGTCAGGGGTTCGATCCCCCTCGGCTCCACCAGGTTCTCAAATTCCATCCCTCAGCATCACCGCGCTTGCGCAGCGCGCAGGCAGTGCCTAAACGCGCATCGTGGGGGGCAGGAAACTGCCCGCCATGAAATGCACGCCGGTAACGGGAACGCGGTGCGAGCGGATATCCGCTCAAATCCGGGGCTGTCCCTGCAACTGTAAGCGGCGAGCGTTCGGCTTCTGGCGTCTCCCTTGGAAGGCGCGGCCACTGGGCTTCATGCCCGGGAAGGTGATGCCGGCGCGATGACCCGCAAGCCAGGAGACCGACCGCGCGTGTGTCGCTCTTGCCCGGTTCAGGGATTGATCTGGCGCGGAACACTTTCGTCTGAGCGACGATGAACGGCTGGGGCCGCAAGGGCCTGCCGCGAAGCTGCGGGCACCGCAGACGCGGCAGTGCCGCCGCCATGCGCGGTTGATCCCGGCCATGTCGCTCAAGGTGCCGATGGAAGTGTAACGATGCGAATTTCCGCTTTTGCGCTGGGCGCAGCCCTGGCCGGTCAATCATCCCTGATTCTCGCCGCTGAAGAAACCGAAACTGCCGACAAGGGCCCCATCCTGGTCACCGCCAGCCGCTCTGACGAGCCGCAGCCCGCCGGTCGCTATGCCGGATCGGCCAGCATTCTTTCCGCCGATGACCTTACCGCCCGGCAGACGCGCAATCTCGCCGATGCCTTGCGCGATGTGCCGGGCGTGGCGGTCAGCGAGGTTGCCGGGCAGACGCAGCTGCGCCTGCGCGGAAGTGAGGGCAACCATGTGCTGGTGCTGATCGACGGGATCGAGGTGTCGGACCCTTTTGCCGGTGAGTTCGACATAGGCACGCAGCAAGCCGAAATCGGTGCCCGCGTCGAGGTGCTGCGCGGCCCGCAGAGCGCGCTTTACGGCTCTGACGCGATCGGCGGGGTCGTCGCCTATCAGTCCGCCTCTGCCTGCGACGGCGCGCCGCTTTCCGCCTATGCCGAAGGCGGGAGCTTCGCCACATTCAACGCGTCCGCCCACGCGGGCCTGTGCGCTGACCGGCAAGAGCTTGCGCTGGGAGCGACGTTCGTTTCAACCGATGGTGCGCCCAATGCGCGCGGGGGAGTGCGCGATATCGGGCGCGACAGCCTGACGCTTTCGGCCAGGGGATCGGCTGATATTGCCCCCGATCTGACTTTGCGCGCGGCGGGGCGCCATGTTTCGACGCGCGGCCAGTTCAACGATCAGGATTTCAATCCGGCCAGCCCGACCCTGGGCCTGGTGGTGGATTCGCCGGGGGTGCGTTTCACAAATGACGCATTCTTTGCGCTGGCGGGCCTGAATTTTGTCGCAAGCCCCGATTGGACGCATGACCTTTCAGCCCAGATCGCTGACACCACCCGCGACAGCTTTGCCGGTGAACAGCGCACCTTCGGCAGCAAGGGGCAGCGGCTCAAGGCATCCTATGCGACCAGCCTCGCCCTAGCCGGGCCGGTGTTCGCGCACCGGTTGACCTTCGCCGCAGACTGGGAACGCGAAGCTTTCCGCAACACCGACCCGTTCGGCTTTGCCTTCACCGGCAAGCGCAGCACGCGCAACATCGGCCTGGTTGGCGAATACGCGCTTGCGGGCGAGGGTTTCGATCTGTCCGCCGCGTTAAGGCACGATTTCAACGACCGATTCGATGATGCCACAACCCTGCGCATCGCGGGCGGCGTCGATGCCGGCGGGGCAACACGGCTGCGCGCTTCCTATGGCACGGGCATCAAGAACCCCGGTTTTTACGAGCTTTACGGCTTTATCGATGGCCGCTTCATCGGCAACGAAAACCTCAAGCCCGAAAAATCCACCGGTTGGGAAGCGGGCATCGATCAAAGCCTGGCCGATGGAGCGGTGAAATTGTCCGCCACCTGGTTTGAAAGCGATCTGGACGATGAGATTTTCACCACGTTCCTGCCGCCTGATTTTCTCGCCACTCCGGCCAACCGCACGACCAGGTCAACCCGCAAGGGGCTGGAACTTTCGGCCCAGGCGAAAATCGGGCCTCAGTTTGTCCTCGACGCGGCCTACACATGGCTCGATGCCAAGGAGGATGGCGTAGAAGAAGTGCGCCGCCCGGCCAATATCGCTTCCGCCGTGCTGACCTGGAGCGCGCCCGGCGATGCGGCATCGGCCAGCCTGATCGTGCGGCACAACGGCGCCAGCGATGACTTTGCCTTCACCGATCCAAGCTTCGTTCCGCTCATCGTTCGGCTCGACGATTACACGCTGGTCAATCTCAACGCCCGCGTCCGCCTGTCGGGCAGGTTCGAGGTGTTCGGGCGGATCGAGAACCTGCTTGATGAGCATTACGAGCCGGTGTTCAGCTTTGTCGGTCAGGGCCGATCCGTGATCGCAGGCATACGCATCACCCCATAGGCAGCTGCGCGCAAAACACTCGCCAAATGGCAGGGAAATGCATAGGGAGCGGCCATGCATTTCCTTGACCAGGCCAAGATCTATATCAAATCGGGCGGAGGCGGCCCCGGGGCCGTCGGTTTCCGGCGCGAGAAGTACATCGAATACGGCGGCCCTGACGGCGGCGATGGCGGCCGGGGCGGCGATGTGGTGTTCGAAGCAGTGGCCGGGCTGAATACGCTGATCGACTTTCGCTATACCCAGCATTTCAAGGCCCGGCGCGGCAGCCATGGCATGGGCAAGGACCGCACCGGGGCCAGTGCACCGCCGCTGGTAATCAAGGTGCCGGTTGGCACGCAGATCATCTCGGATGAAACCGGTGAAGTGCTGGCCGATTTTACCGAAGTCGGCCAGCGTGAAGTCCTGCTCGAAGGCGGCTTGGGCGGGCGCGGCAATGCCAGCTACAAGACCAGCACCAATCGCGCGCCGCGCCAGCACCAGCCGGGTTTGCCGGGCGAAGAGATGTGGGTGTGGCTGCGATTGAAGCTGCTTGCCGATGTTGGCCTGCTGGGCCTGCCCAATGCCGGCAAATCGACCTTCATCAACCAGATCACCAATGCGCGGGCGAAAGTGGGCGATTACGCCTTCACCACGCTGGTGCCCAAGTTGGGCGTGGTGCGGCACAAGGGGCGCGAATTCGTGCTGGCCGACATTCCCGGCCTGATCGAAGGCGCGGCGGAAGGCGCGGGGGTCGGCGACCGTTTTCTGGGCCATATCGAACGCTGCCGGGTGCTGATCCACCTGATCGACATTACGGGCATCGGGCCGGGGCAGGATCCCGCCGAAGCCATGAAGATCGTCGAGGCTGAGCTTGATGCCTATGGCAGCGAGCTTGCCGACAAGCCGCGCCTGATCGCGCTCAACAAGCTCGATCTGGCCGATGCCGAGCTGGCCGAGGGATTTGCGCAGGAACTGAAGGATGCGGGCGCGAAGGAGGTTTTCGTGATCTCGGGCGCAACCGGTGAAGGTATCGATCGGCTGCTCGATGCGGTGCTCGGATATCTGCCCGAAGCTACCGCAACCGAGACCAAGGCGGCAGCGGTTGAGGAGACCGACGAAGGGGAAGGCGGCGAATGGTCGCCGGTCTGACCCGATGCGGCTGAATGGGCTTCAGGACCTTGGCGATTGCCGCAGGCTGGTGGTCAAGATCGGCAGTTCGTTGCTGGTCGAGCAGGGTGAACCGCGCAAGGCCTGGCTCGCTTCGCTGGTGCGCGAACTGGCCGGGCTTCGCGGGCGGGGCACAGAGATCGTGCTGGTCAGCTCGGGCGCGATTGCGCTGGGTGCGGCGAAGCTTGGCCTTGCCAGGGGTGGGCGCGGCAGTCTGGCCGATGCGCAGGCCGCCGCATCGGTGGGGCAGATTGGGCTGGCGCATCTGTGGTCGGAAAATCTTGGCCTGCATGATCTCACCGCCGCGCAGATCCTGTTGACGCTCGACGATCTTGAGGACCGGAGGCGCTACCTCAATGCCTCGGCCACATTTGCACGCCTGCTCGAAGCAGGCGCGGTGCCGGTGGTCAACGAGAATGACAGCGTTGCGACGGCAGAAATCCGCTTTGGCGACAATGATCGGCTGGCCGCGCGCGTGGCGCAGGCTGCCGGGGCCGATGCGGTGCTGCTGCTGTCGGATGTGGACGGACTATATGACCGCGATCCGGCCCTTGCGGATGCGCAGCTGATCGAGCGGGTCGAAGGCATCACGCCCGAAATCCTTGCCATGGCGAGCGGGGCGTCTGCTTCAGGTCTTGGTTCGGGAGGGATGGTCTCAAAATTGCAGGCCGCACAGATCGCCGAACGCGCAGGCATCGCGCTGGCGATCATCAACGGCACGCATGAAGCGCCGATCGCGCGGGCGATCGGGCAGGCGCGCGGCACATTCTTTGTTCCGCAGCGCCGCGACGGTGCGCGCAAGGTCTGGCTCGGGGGCCGCCTGGCCGCTGCCGGGACATTGCGGGTCGATAATGGATGCGCCGACGCACTGCGCGCCGGGGCAAGCCTGCTGGCAGCGGGCGTGGTCGGCGTTTCGGGCAGCTTCAGGCGCGGCGATCTGGTCAAGATCGTGACCATGCGCGGCGACGTGCTGGCGCAGGGCCTGGCCGAATATGACTCCGCCGAGGTGCAGGCAATCGCGGGCAAGCGCGAGAGCGAGCAGGCCGACAGGCTGGGCTATGCACCGCGCGCGGCGATCATCCACCGCGATCATCTGGTGATGCTGTGACCGGCGATAAGCCGCTGGCGATTACCGGCGGGACCGGCTTTGTCGGACGGGCGGTGCTGGACGTGCTGCGGGAGCGCAGGATCCCCACAGGAGCCTTGGCGCGCAAGGTGCCCGATGAACCGTTTGAAGCGATCGAATGGGTGCGCGGCGATCTGGGCGATGACGCGGCTCTGGCGCGCCTCGCATCGGGTAGCGGCGCGTTGATCCATATCGCCGGGCTTACCAACACGCCCGATCCCGCCGAATTCGAGGGGGCGAATGTCACCGGCACAGCCAATGTCATCGCCGCCGCGAAAGCGGCGCGGGTCAAGCGGCTTGTGTTCGTTTCCTCGCTCGCGGCGCGCGAGCCGCAACTGTCGCGATACGGCGCGTCGAAGTCGCAGGCGGAACAATTGGTGCAGGCCAGCGGGCTCGACTGGACCATCGTGCGCCCGCCTGCCGTTTATGGCCCGCGCGATTCCGACATGTTCGATCTGTTTCGCGCGGCCCGTTTCGGCTTCGTCCCGCTGCCGCCCGGCGGGGCGACTTCGATCATCCATGTCGAAGACCTTGCGCGGCTTTTGCTCGATCTGGTCACGGCGCAGTCGGCGCTGGTGAGCAAGCGCATCTTCGAACCCGATGACGGGCGCGAGGGCGGCTGGAGCCACAAGGAGCTGGCCCATGCGATCGGGCAGTCGGTCGGACGAAAGATCATTGCCCCGCATTTGCCCCGCGCCGTTCTGCAAGGTGCCGCGAGCATCGACCGCCTGCTGCGCGGCGACGGGGCGAAGCTGACCGCCGACCGGGTGGGCTACATGTGTCACCCCAATTGGGTGGCGCGGTTTGACCGGCAGGTTCCTGAAACGGTGTGGACGCCGCAAATTGGGGGTGAGGCCGGGTTGGCCGCCACTGCCGAGTGGTATCGCAGCGCCGGCTGGTTCTGAACAGAAATGTTGCAGTTCCGCGGCTCAGGAATATCTTTCGCCCGGGATCGCGAGTCGCGCTGACGGCAACTGCTGCAAGGGCGAGTCACGAAAGAGGGGAAAATCATGAAGAAGATCGTTCTTGTTGCCGTATTTGCGGCACTTGCGGCTTGTTCGCAGCCGGAAACCGCAGAGGAAGCCGATGCGCCGGCGGAAGCGGTTGAAGCCGCACCCGCCAACATCGCTGCCGACGGTGGGCCTTCGGTCGGCATGTACAAGGTCACTGCGGCCGATGGCAGCGTAACCATGGAAGATGTGCGGGCCGATGGCACTTACGTCAGCACTGCGGCGGACGGCAAGGAAAGCACCGGCAAGTGGGAGCAAAAATCACCCGAACTCTATTGCGTGACCTCCGACGAAGAGGGCGCCACGCAGACTTGCTATGAGGAAAAGGTGGACGAGAATGGCGTCTATACCTCGAAAGACCCGAACACAGGCGAAGTGTCGACCGTCGAGCGGGTAAAGGCCTGACCCATTCATGACGGGACAGGGGGCCGGGCAGCTACGATGCGTGCCCGGCCTCCGGACAGTAACTTACAGGAAGGGTTCGTAACCCGGGGGCAGCTCGCCATCGTCGGTGAGTGGGGTATGGATGCCGCATTCGGTCTTGTCCCAGCCCTTCCACCTGCCCGAACGCGGGTCTTCCCCGGCATCGACCTTGTGCGTGCAGGGACTGCACCCGATCGAGGGAAAACCCTGCTCCACCAGCGGGTGGCGCGGCAGGTCGTGCGCCGCGAACCAGGCGTCGATATCCTCGGCGGTCCAGTCGATCAGCGGATTGATCTTTAGCCGCCCCTGCGCATCGGAGCTGTCGATCTCGAAACGCGGCAGGCTGGCGCGGGTCTGCGACTGGAAGGCCTTGCGGCCCGTGAAACTGGCGTCGAATGCTGCCAGCGCCTTTGCCAGCGGCCTGACCTTGCGGATTTCGCAGCAACCATCCGGATCATATGACCATCTGAGGCCCGTTTCGTCTTTTCTGGTCAATTCAGGTATATCGGGCGTGATATTGACAAGGTTTGTCAGCCCCAGATGCGATACGAGTGTATCGCGATAGGCCAGCGTTTCAGGGAAATGCTTGCCCGTTTCGAGGAACAGCACCGCCACCGACGGATCGACCTGAGCGATCAAATGCAGCAGCACTGCGCTCTCCGCACCAAAGCTGGAGACCACTGCGATTTCGCCCGCCAATCCATCGCGGATCACCGATTGAAGCATTTCCTGCGTCGAGGAACCGCGAAACATCCGGTTGAGACCTATCGCATCCGCAGCGGAAAAGCGCGGGCCAGTGTCGATCCGGTCGATGGAGCGAAGCTGGTTCATCAGTCTTGACCGTGCCGTTTGGCCCAGATCGGGCGGCGCGCATCGGCTGCCGGCTGATAGACCTCGGGCCAACGCTCGAACGCAGCCCTGGCGTCTTCCTCGTCAAGCCGTTTGTCGGGGGCAAAGGAATCGAAGCCGCAGCGGCGCATCGAGGAGAGCTGGTCGATCAGGACATCGCCCACCGCGCGCAGTTCGCCGACATAACCAGCTTCGCGCAGGATACGGGCGGCGGAATAACCGCGCCCATCGCCGAATACGGGAAAGTTGACCTCGACCAGAGCCAGCCGTTCGAGATGCGGCAGCAGCGCACGCGCATCGTCGCCCGGTTCGATCCGCACAGCGGTCGCATTCGACTGGTCGAGGAAGCTGTCAACGGTCACCGCGGCGTGGTCAACCGGTTCGCCGTCGCGGAAACGGAACTGCACTTCATCGGGGCTGGTGCCAAGTTCTTCAGCCATAAAGCGCCTCCTTGAACGGCTCCATGCCGATGCGGCGATAGGTATCGAGGAAACGCTCGCCCTCGGCGCGATTGGCGAGATAGACATCGGTTGCCTTCTCGACTGCGTTCACGATCCCGTCCTCGTCAAAACCGGGGCCGGTAATCTTGGCGAGCGAAGTGTCCTGCGCCTCGGATCCGCCGAGCAGCAACTGGTAGTTTTCCTTGCCCTTCCGGTCGACGCCAAGGATGCCGATATGGCCGGCATGGTGGTGGCCGCAGGCGTTGATACAGCCCGAAATCTTGAGCTTCAATTCGCCAAGCTCGGCAGTGCGCCCGCTCTGGGCAAAGCGCTGCGAAATCTTCTGCGCGATCGGGATCGAACGGGCGTTGGCAAGGCTGCAATAGTCAAGGCCGGGGCAGGCAATGATATCCTCGATAGTGTCGAGATTGGGTGAACCCAGCCCCGCCGCCTCCAGCTGCGTCCACAGCGCGTGCAGGTCGGCGATCCGCACATGCGGTAGGACGATATTCTGCGTGTGCATCACGCGGCACTCGTCGAATGAGTATTCGCGCGCCAGATCGGCCATCAGGTGCATCTGCGCGGCGCTGGCGTCTCCGGGAATTCCGCCCACCGGCTTGAGGCTGATGACGGCGGAGACGTATCCTGCCGCCTTGTGCGCATGGGTGTTGCGATCGGCCCACAAGGCAAAGTCCGGGTCGGATCGGTCGAAATCGGCCGCAAGCCCGCTTTCGAACACGGGCTGTTCGAAATAGCCCTTGATCCGTTCGAGCTCGGCCAGAGGGGGTTCGATACCCTGTTCCAGCATGTGGGCGAACTCCGCCTCGACCTGGCGGGTATATTCATCCTGCCCCAACTCATGGACCAGGATCTTGATCCGTGCCTTGAACTTGTTGTCGCGGCGGCCATAGCGGTTGTAAACGCGGAGGCACGCCTCGGCATACGTGATCAGCTGGTCGAGCGGCACGAAGTCGCGAATGCACGGCGCGATCATCGGGGTGCGGCCCATCCCGCCGCCGACATAAAACGACGCGCCCAGTTCGCCCGCGTGATTGCGCACGATCTGGATGCCGATATCGTGCAGCTTCATCGCCGCACGATCGGTGTCGGACGCAATCACCGCGAACTTGAACTTGCGCGGCAGATAGCTGAATTCGGGGTGAAAACTCGACCATTGGCGCAGCAGCTCGGCATAAGGCCTGGGATCGACCAGTTCGTCTGCCGCCGCCCCGGCAAAATGATCCGAACTGATGTTGCGGATGCAGTTGCCGCTGGTCTGGATGGCGTGCATTTCAACCGCCGCCAGATCGGCGAGAATGTCGGGCGCATCCTCCAGCCTGATCCAGTTGTACTGGATGTTCTGACGGGTGGTGAAATGGCCATAGCCGCGATCGTACTTGTCGGCGATGTCGGCCAGCGCGTGCATCTGGCGGCTGTTCAGCGTGCCATAGGGGACGGCCACGCGCAGCATATAGGCGTGCAGTTGGAGATAGAGCCCGTTCATCAGCCGCAGCGGGCGGAACTGTTCCTCGCTCAACGCGCCCTTGAGCCGCCGTTCGGTCTGGTCGCGGAATTCGGCGACGCGCGCATCGACCATCGCCTGGTCATATTGGTCATAGAGATACATCAGATTACCCAGTTGCCGATGTCGGGATCGGCGGGTTTGAGAGTAAGATCGGGGCGGACGGTGGGGCCAATCGCGCGCACGCGTTCCTTGATATGCGCGGGGCGCCAGCCGCTGGCATCGCGGGTCGCCTCGATCGCATAGGGCAGGTTGACGTTGCGCGCAGCTTCCTCGCGTGCGCAGGTCGCGTCGGTATCGTCGCCCACTTCGATCGCGTCGTTGACATGGATCGACCAGCCTTCGCCGGTCCACCACACCACCGCACCGCTCTTGAGGTCGTTTCCGGTGAGGATATTCACTGCGCCTGCTCCTGCGTTATGCGGGCGATGGCTGCATCTTCGCGCGCCGCAACCTCGCCGATCACGATCAGCGCCGGGCTCCTGACCCGTTCAGCGGCGACAAGATCGGGCAGGCCGGCAAGGAGCCCGCGCAGCACGCGCATATTGGGGCGCGAGGCATTTTCGATCACCGCAATCGGCATGGCGGGGGCAAGCCCGTCGGCCATCAACTTCTCGGCAATCTGCGGGGCGGTGCTGACCCCCATGTAGATCACCAGAGTGCGGCCCTTGCCCGCAAGGCCTGCCCAGTTCTGCTCCGTCAGGCTCTGGCATTGGCCCGCGACGAAGCTGACGACCGATGACGCCTCGCGGTGTGTAAGCGCGATCTGCGCAGCCGCCGCCGCACCATTCGCGGCGCTGATGCCGGGGACGATTTCGACCGAGATGCCTGCGGCGCGCGCAGCTTCTGCCTCTTCGCCGCCGCGCCCGAAGATCAGCGGATCGCCGCCCTTCAGCCGCACGACATCGCGCCCAGCGCGTGCTTCGCGGACAAGCAGCGCGTTGATCGCATCCTGCGGCATGGTGTGTCTGGCGCGCCGCTTGGCGACCGAGATCAGATCGGCATCGGGATGCGCGAGCGCGAGGATGGCAGGATCGACCAACCCGTCATGCACGATGATCTGCGCGCGCTCGATCAGCCGCACGGCGCGCAGCGTGAGCAGGTCGGGATCGCCCGGACCCGCTCCGACGAGATAGATCGTGCCAGTTTGTGTCATGGTTTTCAGATGGACTCAGCGCTGCCTTCGCAAAAGCGAGAATGGATTTGCAAGGAGGTAGCAAAGCTATCGGCGGGGCGGCATCGTCTGCACAACTAACTGGATTTGCTGGAATTGTCCCGGTGCCTGTCAAGCGCATCGATCAGCCTATCCAATTGTTCGCTCTTGCGCAGATTGATGTCGCGCTGCGGGAAGGGGACCACGATATCGTGCTCCTTGAACAGCTTCCAGACCCGTTTGAGCACATCCGATCGCACACTGCCCAGCCCGTCCTCCGGGTCGTCAATCCAGAACCGGATTTCGAAGTCGATCGCATTATCGCCAAAACCCATCATCAGCACGACCGGGGCAGGCGCGCCCAGAATGCGCGGATTGTCCTGTGCCGCTTGCGCCATCAGCTGCTCGGCCAGATCCATATCGGTGCCATAGGCTACGCTCACCGGAACTTTGACCCTGACATCGCGCGAACTGTAGGACCAGTTGACCACCTGATTGATCATCAGGGTTTCATTGGGGATCAGATATTCGGTCTTGTCGCGGGTCACCACCGAAATGGCGCGAATGCCGATCTTGCGGATTTGCCCAAAGCTTTCATTACCCGCCTGATCGGCCACAGAAATCACGTCGCCCGGCTTGATCGAACGGTCCATCAGCAGGATCACCCCGGCGATCAGATTGCCAAAGGTTTTCTGCAGGCCGAAACCGATGGCAAGGCCGAATGCGCCTGAAAACACCGCCAATGCGGTAAGGTCGATCCCCAGAAGGTCGATGCCGATAAAGAAGGCAATGCCCCATATGAGCATTGTGGTGATCTTGTGCGCCAGCACCCGCTGCGTTTCGTCAAGGCGGGTCGCGCGCCGCAGCAGCGTGCCGCAGACCTTGCTCGTGGACCAGGCCGCCGTGATTACGATCAGGATCAAGCTCATGCCGACCGCGGCGTCCCAAAGCGAAAGCCGCATGCTGCCCAATGAGAAGGCTATCGAATCGAGCGTTTCGATGATCGATCCGGCGGCGCGGCTGGTCGAACCGGCGACTTCCTGCAGGTCGATCGCGGTTTCGATCGTGCTTCTCGCGGATGGCGCCGTCATGATGCACCCATCGCTGCAAAACCTTGTTCGAGGTCAGCGATCAGATCATCGGGATCTTCGAGCCCGATTGACAGGCGTACTCCCATCGTGGCTGCACCTTCCGCCCCTGCCGGTGGCCATGGCATGGTATCGCGAATGCCCGAAGGATCGAATGGCAGGGCGAGGCTTTCAAAACCGCCCCAGCTGTAACCGATGCCGAACAGATCGAGATTGTCGACAAAGCGTGCGCTGGCGGCAGGATCTTCGCCTGTGAGGACAAAGCTGAACAGCCCGCATCCGCCCGAAAAATCACGCTTCCACAGTGCATGGCCGGGATCGCCGGGCAGCATCGGGCACAGCACCTGCGCCACCTCGGGCCGGCCCGTCAGCCATTTGGCGATCCGGATCGCGGACTGCGTGCTGCGTTCCAGCCTCACGCCCATGGTCCTCAGGCCTCTCAGCGCCAGCGCCGCATCATCGGGAGAAACAACTTGGCCCAATTGGTGACTGGTCTGGCGCAGGCGGCGATACCAGTGCTCGCCAGCCGAGGCTGAGCCCATCATCAGGTCCGAATGGCCGCCGACATGCTTGCTCAGGCTCATCACCGATATGTCGCAGCCATGCGCCAGCGCGGTAAAGCCGAGCGGGGTTGCCCAGGTATTGTCGATCAGGCTGACCGCAACCTTGTCGCGGGCGATGGCCGCCAGTGCCGGGACATCGCACACTTCCATCGTCAGGCTGCCGGGGCTTTCGAGCCACACGGCCTTGGTCTGATCGCGGAACAGATCGCGGTAGGCGTCAAGATCGAGCGGATCGAAGAAGCGGTGCGTGATCCCCATGCGCGCCAGCAGCCCGCGGGCTAGATTGCGCGTCGGCTCGTAGGAATTGTCGCTGACCAGCAGTTCATCGCCGGGCCGCAGCACCGCCAGCAGTGCGCCCGCGATCGCCGCCACGCCGCTGGGATAGAGCATGGTGCCGTGTGCGCCTGGCTCGATCTCGGTCAACGCCTCGGCCAATGCCCATTGCGTGGGCGCACCGCGGCGACCGTAGTAAAACTGGCCGTCCTGATCCTTGGCCAGCGCCGCCTTGCGCTCGGCCTCGCTTGTATAGAGATGCGTGCTGGCCCGCCATACCGGAGGATTGACCACCGCGCCGGTCCATTCAGGCCTTCTGCCACCCTTGACGAGCCGTGTCGCTGGCCCGGGGCCCTCGCCTTGTTTGTCGCTCATTGCGCCGCCATCACGGCTTTGGGAGTGGCCGGATCGCTGCCCCAATCGAGCCAGCTGCCATCGTAAAGCGCCGTGTCCTCCCGGCCGACAAGGTGGAGCGCGAACAACAGCACGCAGGCGGTCACCCCGCTGCCACAACTGGCCACAATCGGGCGTTCAGGGTCAATACCGGCGGTGTCGAGCGCCGCGCGCAGTTCGTCCAGTGGCTTGTAGGTGCCGTCCTCTCGAAACAGCGTTGCGAAGGGCAAATTGCATGAACCCGGAATATGCCCGCTGGGCATATTGTGAACCGTGTCAACGACGCTGCCCGAAAAGCGCCCGTGATCGCGCGCATCGAGTACTTGCTCATTTCTGTCAGCGATATTGGCGAGCATGTCCGCCTTGAAACGGATGCGCGCGGGGGATTTGAGCGGCATGGGAGCTGCGGCCTCCGCTTCCACCGGTCCGCTTTCGAGCGCGCGCCCTTCGGCCTTCCACTTGCCCAGCCCGCCGTCGAGGATGGAGACGCTTCCAATCCCGTGGGCCCGGCACAGGAACCATGCGCGCGCCGAAGTCTTCACCGCCGAATCATCGTAAAAAACTATGCGGTCGCCGGGACCAATGCCTAGCTGTGCAAGCTCCCGCGCCAACTGTTCGGGCCGGGGCAGCGCCTGCGGGACATCGGATGCGGTGTCGACCAGCCGAGCGAGCGAAAGAAATCGCGCGCCGGGAATATGGCCTTCGAGATATTCGGCATGGGCATCGCGCCCGGCGGCGGGCAGGTGCGCTGATGCATCGATGACGACCAATCCGGGCTCGCCCAGCCTTGCGGCGAGCCAATCTGTGCTGACGAGGCTATTCATATGCTTATGCTAGCCGCCATGCCCGCGCCCGTCGAGAGGCTAGGAGGGCCCCGTCAACCAAGCGCGCGTGCGCGCACGTCGGGGTAGCTCCCCGGCGGAGTGTGCAATGGCACCGGTCGGAGGCGGCCTGCGGCACTCCCGTTCGCCAACCCGATTACATTGGTCTGCATCCGGCAACCTATTGACGGACCCTCCACCCTGATCCGCAGCAACGGCACGCAGGCAATCGCTTCGCCCTGACGGAAGGCGGCAAGCTCGCGAACCGGCAATTGCAGGCTGAATTTTACAGTGTGCGTCTGGTGCGGCCCGATCCGCTCAAGCGTGTCGCACAGCGGCAGAACGGTGCTTTCGAGTGCCAGTTGCTGATCGGCGGGCAGGGTGCGATGCGCACTTGTGATGTCGGCGAAGACGGAAAGATCGCGTAGCGCCCGGGGAGAGCGATTGGCGATCGACAGGCGGCAGTCGAGAGTCAGCATCATCAGGCTGCGGCTGAGGCCTGTAATCTCGACCGCAAGCTCAACCACCGGGCTAAGGTCTGCCCCATCATCGGCAACGGCACCCGCATGGGCGAGCGGCGGTTCGATGATCGGTACGCGCTGCGCAATTCTCCTGCGCCGCAGGGCAAACGCGGCCGGCACCAGGACAAGCAGCAGCGCCAGAAGGCTCGCCGATGCCCATTGCCATGCCGGAATCGCCGCCCACAGCCCGGCGGGGTCGGGTGCCGCATCCGTTGGGGGCAGCGGCGGGGGCAGGGCAGTCACCTGTGCCGCATCGGGCCTTTCGTCTGCATCCGGCACCGCGAAAGGCTCTGTAATGGGCGATATAATGGGTGATATAACGGGCGATTCTGGGGCAGGTCCGGCGCGGGAAGTCGTTGGAGCAGCTTGCGAGGGAACCGGCCTGTTCGCCTCGCGATTGACGCGCGCGTCATCACCGCTGGGTGTGACTGTCGTGACCGGAGCGGGAACGGGAGCCGTCCCGGTCGCGGCGTCGCTCGCCGGCTCCTGCGCGGGCGTCTGAACGGGGATGGCGCGCGGCGCGACGGGAACCAACCCGCTGTCATCGACCGGCCCTTGAGCGGGTTCAGCCTTCGGCGGCGGCAGCGTGAAATCGCGCGGTGATTGCTGCGCGGTTGCGGGCACGGCAAGCAGGGCGGCAGCGGACAGAATCAGGGCGGAAATCGCACGCATCACCGCTTTCATACAGGTGCAGGATGGAGCGGCGCTGAACGGGCGTTGGCCGCCGATTGTCTTGCATAGCGGGCCGGATCGCGGCAACAGCGTGGCATGACAGAAAAACCCCGGACCTTGCATCTCGGCAAGGACGCGCCGTTGCCCGCCTCGCCCGATGTGGCGCGGCTCGACTATGTGCCCAATCCGCGAAAGAGCGCACTCTACCTCGTGCGTTTTGCCGCGCCCGAGTTCACCTCGCTGTGCCCTGTAACAGGTCAGCCTGATTTCGCGCACCTGGTGATCGATTATGCCCCGGATGAAACCATCGTCGAATCGAAGAGCCTCAAACTGTTCCTCGCCAGCTTCCGCAATCACGCCGGATTCCACGAGGATGTGACGGTCGGCATCGGTCAGCGCCTTGCCGACGAGATGAAGCCCAGATGGCTGCGCATCGGCGGTTACTGGTATCCGCGCGGGGGCATTCCCATCGATGTGTTCTGGCAGACCGGCCCCGCGCCGGAGGCGCTGTGGATACCCGATCAAGGTGTTGCCCCGTATCGGGGGCGCGGCTAGGGCCGGATTCTGGGCCAGTATCTGGTTGAAATTTCTGCCGTAGGTCAACGGATCGGTAATTATACCTGCATGATTGCAATGTCGCGCGATGGGCTGATTCATTCGAGAATTGGCGGATGTGGGGTCGAAAACCTCGAGGTCGTGGCGCTCGGCTGGCTGACGGGGCCGAGCCTTCGTAAGAGGACGTTGTCACTGCTCTGAGGACAGGCAAATCGGTCAACTTCGATGCGCTCAAACAGGTAGTCAGGCGCTACCCATCCCCACTTGCCGTCCTGTCGTTTGCCGTAGTGGAGACAGTCGCGAGCCGCCGCGCGCGGTAGAACCGCGAAAGAATGGTGCCGGCTAGAGGATTCGAACCCCTGGCCTGATGATTACAAATCAACTGCTCTACCAACTGAGCTAAGCCGGCACATGGGCATTGGGTCCGGCGCGCTTGCGTCAAAGTGCGCCGAATGTCCAGCCTTCCGTGCGCGCTATCGCCTGCGTCAGCCCCGTCGGGTTCCAGTAGGCCGGATCATGTGCGATGCCGCGCAGCCATGCAGCAGTGACCAGTGCGTCTGAGGAATGGTCGTCGACCGGACCGGTCGCCGTTACAGGCGGCGAGCCCAGCCGGTCGAGGGCCCCATTGAGCTCCTCGAAAGTCCTGAGCTTGGTTCGGCCCTTGCGCGCGCCGCCGCTCATTGAAGCGATCGAGGTGTACATCTCGACCACCACCGTGCCCTGCGCGGGAATGGGATCGATCGGCCAGACCGCGACATGACCGCGCAGCCGGTGCAGCATCCGCATCCCCGTAAGGCTCGACTTGCCGACCTGCGCCGCGCCGACGAGGTTGAAATTGCTCACCGGACGCACGCCCTGTCTGCGCTGGGCCTGCTCGGCGCGGCGAAAGCGCCCCTCGCGGGTCGGCGCATCGGGCAGATGGAAGCGGTCCCCTACATGCTCTTTCGAGTGGCGGAAATAGCGCGAGGCATCGGGGTGACTGACAAAGCTGCCCGCTTCGAGATGCGGATCGGCGGCGCAGATGTCGTCAACCAGTGCCCACAGCGCCGGGGCATCGGGCGGGCTGTGTTCCCATCCGGGGAAGAAGGCGCCGGCATCGGCAAACGGCAACGCAATGCCCAGATCCATGCCGACCAGCGTATCGCCAGGCAGATCTTCGCGCAGCAAGGACAGCACATCCTCACGGCTCCATCCCCGCCCCCGATCGACCAACACCGGCGGGCCGCCATCCGCATCGGCAATGGCCAGCGCGATGCCCTTGTGCCGCTCGCCCCTGGCTCCAGACCAGTCGATAGCGAGGAAATGGCGGAACTCCCTCACCCGCGTCCCTCACGCAGCCTTTCCCAATATTCGAGCCGCTTCCTCACCTCGCGCTCGAAGCCGCGCTCGACCGGCTCGTAATAGACTTGCGGCTGCATCCCTTCCGGCCAGTAATTGTCGCCCGAAAAGCCGCCTTCTGCGTCGTGGTCGTAAGTGTAGCCCGCGCCGTAGCCGATCTCCTTCATCAGTTTGGTTGGAGCGTTGAGAATGTTGGCGGGCGGCATCAGGCTGCCGGTTTCTCTCGCGCTTTTCCAGGCTGCTTTCTGCGCCTTGTAGGCGGCGTTCGATTTGGGTGCGGCGGCGCAGTAAAGGCAGGCCTGTACGATCGCCAGTTCCCCCTCGGGGCTGCCCAAGAAGTCATAGGCGTCCTTGGCCGCGAGGCATTGCACCAGCGCCTGCGGATCGGCCAGGCCGATATCCTCGCTGGCAAAACGCACCAGCCGGCGCAGCACATAGAGCGGCTCTTCCCCGGCGGTGAGCATCCGCGCGAGGTAATAGAGCGCGGCCTGCGGATCCGATCCGCGCAAGGATTTATGCAGCGCGGAAATGAGGTTGTAGTGCCCCTCGCGGTCCTTGTCATAGACCGCGACGCGCCGCTGGAGGAAGGCGCCGAGTGCCGCCGGATCGAGCGGCTCGGCGATCTTCGCATGGTACAGCGTCTCCGCCTGGTTGAGCAGGAAGCGCCCGTCGCCATCGGCGCTGGCGATCAGCGCCGTGCGGGCATCGCCGTCGAGCGGCAGTGGCCCCTCCAGCTCCTCGGCGCGGGCGAGCAGCATGTCCAGCGCGGCATGGTCAAGACGGCCCAGGATCAGCACCTGCGCACGGCTGAGCAAGGCGGCGTTGAGCTCGAAACTGGGATTTTCGGTCGTCGCGCCCACCAGCGTCACGGTGCCGCGCTCGACAAAGGGAAGAAAGCCATCCTGCTGCGCGCGGTTGAAGCGGTGGATCTCGTCCACGAACAGCAGCGTGCGCTGGCCAGCGGCGGCTGCGCGGTCAGCCTCGGCAAATGCTTTCTTGAGGTCGGCGACGCCTGAAAAGACCGCGCTAATCGCCACAAATCGCATTCCCACCGCATCTGCAAGCAGCCGCGCGATGCTGGTTTTGCCGGTGCCCGGCGGCCCCCACAGGATCATGCTGGACAACCGACCCGCCGCCACCATTCGCCCGATCGCCCCTTCCGGCCCGGTGATGTGCTCCTGCCCGATCACCTCGCTGAGCGCGCGCGGCCGCAGCCGGTCCGCCAGCGGCGCATCGGCGCGCGGTTCATGCTCGTGCGGGGGCGGGGAAGGGGTATCGGCGAACAGATCGGTCATTGGTCGATGCTCATAAGCGGTTCGCCGGAGAAATGCATCGGTCTCTTGCATGGCGTGTTATAAGATATATCTTAGAACTATCTAAATATATCTGGAGTGATGATCATGACCTGGAACAGGAGACGTGGATTCAAGGGATCGGATGCATTTCCGTTCCTTGCGATGATGGCAGCGAGCAGCTCTTGGGGCGGCAGTGAATGGGACGAAGAAGACGATTGGCGCGAGCGCAGCCGCAGCCGCAAACGCCGGATGTTCGGACAGGGCGAACTGCGCCTCGCCTTGCTGGCGCTGCTGCGCGAGGAGCCCCGCCACGGCTATGAACTGATCAAGGCGATCGAGGAGCTGACCGGCGGCGAATATGCGCCGAGCCCTGGTGTGGTCTATCCCACTTTGCAAATGCTTGAGGACGAAGGCCTTATCTCGGAAGCCGAGGCCGAGGGTTCACGCAAGCCCTTCGCGGTTACCGCGAGCGGTATCGAGGAGCTTGATAGCCGCGTCGACGAGGTGGACGTGCTGATGGAGCGGTTGTCGCACAACACGCGCAAGCGCCAGCGGGTGCGTTCGCCGGACTTGTTCCGCGCCATGGGTAATCTTGCCTCAGTGCTCAAGAACCGTGCGAAGGAAGGCAGGCTCGACAAGGCGGCGATCGACCAGATCGTCGATATCATCGACGAGGTTGCCAAGCGTATCGAACGCCTCTGAAATCCATGCACTGACGCGATTGCCTACACCTGCCATTGATACTATTCTCCTTTTCGTCATGATCGGCACCGACCGGTCGGGGAGGGGAGAATAGCAATGACACAAGCCAACAAGGCACCAGCCAGCTTCTGGATTATCGCCGGGCTAAGCCTGTTGTGGAACGGCTTTGGCGGTTACGACTATATCATGAGCCAGACCCGCAACGAGGCCTGGCTCAGCCAGATGGGCGATTATCAGGAAATCGTCGCCTGGTTGGATGCGTTTCCGCTGTGGGCGCAGATCGGCTATGGTTTTGGGGTCTGGGGTTCGGTCGCGGGATCGATCCTGCTGCTGATGCGATCACGTCATGCGGCCAGTGTATTCCTGGTCTCGCTGGTGGGCGCGATCATCAGCTTTTCCGCGCAATTGATCAACAAGGTGCCGCCTTCACTCGACAACACTGCCGGCAATGTGATGCCCTTCGTGATTCTGGCGGTGATTGCGTTCCTGTGGTGGTATGCCAGGCGGCAGACAGCAGCCGGCGTTCTGCGCTGACCTTTATGCCAGCTGGGCTGCGGCTCGTTCGGTTGCCTCGTGTGCGTCAACCAGGCGGATGTAGGTGTCAACCACGACCTGGTTGATTGCGTCCCAGCTGTAGCTGCGGCTGGCGCGCTCACCCGCCGCGCCGTGTGCATGGCGCAGGTCGGGATCGGTGCAATAGGGTGCGATCGCTTCGGCGAATCCTTTCGCGTCTCCGGGGGGTACCAACCGCCCGGTCGCGCCTTCATCGACCAGGCAGGAAGCGCCGGTCGCTCCGGCCGCGACCACCGGTAGCCCGCTCGCCATCGCCTCCAGGGTAACATTGCCGAAAGTCTCGGTGATTGAGGGGTTGAGGAACACGTCGCCGCTGGCGAGCGCGCGGCCGAGGTCGGAACCTGTCTGGAAGCCGACGAATATGCCGCCTGGCAGGTTTTGCTCGAACCATCCGCGTGCAGGCCCGTCGCCGATCACGAGCACCCTGTGCGGGATCTCTCGCCTGCGCAACTGCACGACAGTCTCGGCAAAGATGTCGAGCCCCTTTTCCATGACCAGACGCCCCAAAAAGACAATGGCCACATCATCGTCATCGATGCCCTGCGCGCGCCGCCACTCGAGGTCGCGACGTTCCGGACCGAACATCTCGCGGTCGACCCCGCGCGACCACAGCGAAATATCGTCATGCATGCCCTGTTCGATCAACTCGCGGATCATGCTTTCAGACGGGGCGACCAGCGCGTCGCAGCGATTGTAGAACCGGCGCATCATCCGCGTTATCGGCGCCTCAAGGAAGCTCATTCCGTAATAGCGTGGATAAGTCTCGAACCGGGTGTGAACCGAAGCCAGAACCGGAATGTCATGGTCCTGCGCCCAGCGCAGTGCAGCATGGCCGGTGGGATCGGGCGATGTGACATGCACAATGTCGGGCCTGAACCTGGCAATATCCTCGCGGTTCCGGCGCGACAGGCCCAGCGGCATGCGATATTCGGGCCGGATGGGGAAGGGGATGCTGGGCACGCTGACAAGATCCCCGGTCGGTGCAAAGGCCGGCTCGGCTACGGTCGGTGCATAGACACGCAGCGCCGCCCCTTGCCGCAGCAGGTACTCCGCAAGGCGGTTAAGGGCCTGGTTGGCTCCGTCGCGGACGTAGTTGTAGTTTCCGCTGAACAGGGCGATGCGTAGGCGAGCGATGTCCATCATTCGTGCGCCATAATGTAGCGATGCTCGCTTGGCGAGAGGGTGCTGTCACGCGGCAAGGCTGGCCAGCCGGTGTGCGAATGCCGGATCGGGACAATGAAAAACGGCGCATTTTCGCAATGCGCCGTCTCCCATGGATTGAAGTCAATTCCTTCCCGGCGCAATCGCAAGCGACCTTGCCGGGCCGGGGTTCAGCCTGCGGTCAGGCCTTTGATACCGCCCATGACCACGTCATAGGCTTTGCGCGCAGCAAGAGTGGCGGCGATACCGGTTGCAGCGACTGCCAGATTGGCAAAGATCGCGGCCAGGTATCCACCAACTGCCGGAATGCCGCCCAGACCTGCCGCGATGGCCGGAAGCACGAGCACTGCCAGGAACATCCTGATCGCCCCGTCCTGACTGGCGCCGATGCCGCCAATCACGCCGAGAATCAGAAGAACCAGACCAACATCCAATCCGGGTATCGGAACCAAACCCGCAACTACTGCGAGAATGATGCCGAGCACGGTGGCCAGACCCGTTAACTTATCCATATTTCCCCCTCCTATTGTTGCCTCATGGGGCGGGCGCATGATGGTGGAATAATGCTGCACAGGCAAGATTTTATGTTGCGCGGTAAAGTATTGTAAATGAAAAACATAATTGACTTTTCCAGAGGCGTGTCGAATCATGGATACGTTCCGGGGTGTGATTTTGGCGGTTGAATCGTTGCGATTGACCGGTCTGTATCCGCGACGAATCGAGGATGATTCGACAGCCCGCACGGCATCGCATGCCTCTCCCGCCGCCCGGTACGCGCTTGACAGCGGCGCCAACCCCACTAAAGCCCGCCGCGGGCCACGCGGTCCCAACGCCGCGCGAGCTCTCTGCAAGGAGAGTCTGACATGACTGAGCTTACCCCCCCGTCGCGCAAACCCGCGCGGCCATTCTTCTCTTCCGGTCCCTGCGCCAAGCCGCCGGGCTGGACCCCCGAAAAGATATCCACCGCTTCGCTGGGGCGTTCTCATCGCTCGAAGCTGGGCAAGGCGCGGCTGCAATACTGCATCGACCTGATGCGTGAGGTGCTGGGCCTGCCCGACACGCACCGCATAGGCATCGTCCCGGGTTCCGACACCGGCGCCTTCGAGATGGCGATGTGGACCATGCTCGGCGCGCGCGGCGTCACCTGCCTTGCCTGGGAGAGCTTCGGCGAAGGCTGGGTGACCGACACGGTCAAGCAGCTCAAGCTCGAACCCAAGGTCCACCGCGCCGACTATGGCCAGCTTCCCGATCTCGACCGGATCGACTGGAACGACGACGTGCTGTTCACCTGGAACGGCACCACCAGCGGCGTGCGCGTGCCCGACGGCGAATGGATTCTCGAGGGCCGCAAGGGGCTGACCTTCGCCGACGCGACCAGCGCGGTCTTCGCCTATGACATTCCGTGGGACAGGATCGATGTTGCCACATTCAGCTGGCAAAAGGTGCTGGGAGGCGAGGGCGCGCACGGCGTGCTGATCCTGGGCCCGCGCGCGGTCGAACGGCTCGAGAATTATACTCCTGCCTGGCCGTTGCCAAAGGTGTTTCGCCTGATGTCCAAGGGCGCTCTGGCCGAAGGCGTATTCAGGGGTGAAACCATCAATACGCCGTCGATGCTGGCGGTGGAGGACGCGATTTTCGCGCTCGAATGGGCGAGGGAAATTGGTGGGCTTGCGGGCTTGCAGGCGCGCTGCTCGGCCAATGCGCTCGCGCTCGACAGGATCGTGGCAGGGCGCAACTGGCTCAGTCACCTTGCGCCTGATAGCGGCACGAGATCGAAAACTTCGGTCTGCCTCAATGTCGAGGGCGCCGACGAGGCCTTTATCAAGGCCTTTGCCAAGCTGCTCGAGGATGCGGGCGCGGCCTACGACATTGCCGGGTATCGCGATGCCCCGCCGGGCCTGCGCATCTGGTGCGGCGCGACGGTCGATACCGCCGATATCGAAGCGCTTGGCCCGTGGCTCGACTGGGCCTGGGCAAGCCTGAAGTCTTAACCGTCACCCCGGCGCAGGCCGGGGTCCAGCCAACAATAAAGATGGATTCCGGCCTTCGCCGGAATGACGATCAAGGGAAATTTCCATGACCAGACCCAAAGTTCTCATTTCCGACAAGATGGACCCCAACGCCGCGCGCATTTTCGAGGAGCGCGGCTGCGATGTCGATGTCATCACCGGCGAGACGCCCGAGCAGCTGATCGCGCGGATCGGCGAATACGACGGCCTCGCCATCCGCAGCGCGACCAAGGTTACGCGCGAGGTGCTCGACGCAGCGACCCGGCTCAAGGTGGTCGGACGCGCGGGCATTGGCGTGGACAATGTCGATATTCCCTATGCCAGCAGCAAGGGTGTGGTGGTGATGAACACCCCATTCGGCAATTCGATCACGACCGCCGAGCACGCGATTGCCATGATTATGGCGCTCGCGCGGCAAATTCCCGAGGCGAATGCGCGTACACAGGCGGGTGAGTGGCCCAAGAACGGCTTCATGGGCGTGGAAGTGACCGGCAAGACGCTGGGCCTGATCGGTGCAGGCAATATCGGATCGATCGTCGCTTCGCGTGCACTCGGCCTGAAAATGAAGGTCGTGGCCTACGATCCCTTCCTGACCGAAGACCGGGCGATCGAGCTGGGTGTCGAGAAGGTCGATCTCGACACACTGCTTTCGCGCGCCGATTTCGTCACACTGCACACTCCGCTGACCGACCAGACGCGCAATATCCTCAGCCGCGAAAGGCTCGAGAATGCCAAGCCGGGCATTCGCATCGTCAATTGCGCGCGCGGCGGGCTGATCGATGAAAACGCGCTCAAGGATCTGCTCGAAAGCGGGCATGTCGCGGGTGCCGCGCTCGACGTGTTCGAGACCGAACCGGCCAAGGCCTCGCCGCTGTTCGGCGCGCCAAATTTCATCTGCACCCCGCATCTGGGCGCATCGACCACCGAGGCGCAGGTCAATGTCGCGTTGCAGGTTGCCGAGCAGATGAGCGACTACCTGGTCAATGGCGGTGTCACCAATGCGCTCAACATGCCGTCGCTCAGCGCCGAGGAAGCGCCCAAGCTGCGGTCGTATATGGGCCTGGCCGAAAAGCTCGGCTCGCTGGTGGGGCAGCTGGCGCATGACGGGTTGACCGAGATCAGCATCGAGCGCGAAGGCGCCGCGGCTGCGCTGGGCGGCAAACCGATCGAGGCGGCGGTGCTGGCCGGCCTGATGAAGCAGTATTCGGATTGCGTGAACATGGTCAACGCTCCGTACCTTGCCAAGGAGCGCGGGCTCGACGTACGCTCTGTGCGCCACGAGCGTGAGGGCGTTTATCACACGCTGATCCGCGTCACCGTGGCGACCAGCCAGGGGCCGCGCTCGGTTGCCGGGACGCTGTTCGGCACCGAGGCGCCGCGGCTGGTCGAAATCTTCGGGATCGGCATCGAAGCAGATCTGGCGGGCCATATGCTCTATATCGTCAATGCGGATGCGCCCGGCTTCATTGGCCGGATCGGCACCTTGCTGGGCGAAAACGGCATCAACATCGGCACCTTTCACCTCGGTCGCCGCGATGCGGGCGGCGAAGCGGTGCTGCTGCTGAGCGTGGACCAGCCGATCGATGAAACGATCGTCAAGCAGGCCTGTGCGCTTGAGGGTGTCAAGATGGTCAAGGCGCTGGAATTTTGACCCGCGATCGGGCAAGCGATGCGGTGATGACCAGACCCGACGATCTCTTGCCCGAAGGCCTCCAGGACTGCCTGCCCGGTGAGGCGGCGCAGATTACGCGTGCCACGCGTGCGGCGCTCGATGTGCTGGACGCGCATGGTTATGATCTTGTGCGCCCGCCGCTGGTCGAATTCGAGAAGTCGCTCGCCGGGCGAATGGCAAGTGGTCCTGACAGCGCCAGACAGCGGCAGATGTTCCGTTTTGTCGATCCGGCGAGTTTGCGCATGCTCGCGCTGCGAAGCGATATGACCCCGCAGATCGGGCGGATCGCCGCAACCAGCATGGCAAACGCGCCGCGGCCGCTGCGCCTCGCCTATTGCGGCGAGACGGCGGTGATCCGCGCCGACCAGCTCGACCCGGCGCGTCAACGCCTGCAATTGGGTGCGGAACTGATCGGGGCGGACACGGTCAATGCCGCGAGCGAGATCGTGGCGCTCGCGGTCGAGGCGCTCGGCGCGGCGGGGCTCAAGGGGCTGTCGGTCGATTTCACCTTGCCCGATCTGGTCGATACTCTGGCGCGAAAGGCCATGCCGCTTGATGACGAGGCGCGCGAGGCGGTGCGACGCGAGCTAGATGCCAAGGATGCTGGCGGCCTGAAGAGCGTCGGGGGCGAAGCCTATCTGCCGCTGCTCTATGCCGCTGGCCCGATCGGCGAAGCGCTGGCCAAACTGCGCGCGGTCGATGCCGGCGGGGCGCTGGCCAGCCGGATCAGCGGGATCGAGGAAATCGCTCACCGGATCGGTAGCCGAGCGCGAATCACGCTCGATCCGAGTGAACGCCATGGCTTCGAATACCAGAGCTGGTTCGGCTTCACGCTCTATGCCGAAGGGGTGCGCGGCGCGGTGGGGCGCGGCGGAACCTATGTGATCAAGGGCAGCAACGAACCGGCAACCGGCTTCACGCTGTTCCTTGACCGACTAGCCCCGGCGACGGGAGAAGGGCAGGCTACCGACACGCTGTATTTGCCGCTGGGGCATGACGAGGACGTGGCAGCCCGCCTGCGCGCGATCGGCTGGCGCACCGTGGCGCAGATCGGCGAGAGTGAAGACCCGGCGGCGCTTGGCTGCACGCACCGGCTGGAAGGTAGGGAGCCAGAAAGGCTCTGAGCCTCCATGGGTGGCATTTCAGCACACGCAATTCGTGGCGTTACACTGCATTTCCAAGTATAGGGCGCAAGTGGTGCGGTGGGGAGGCGGGGCGATGTCAAGAACTTCGGTGTTTTCTTTGGCTTATGGCGCAGCATTTGCAGGCATTGTCATGGCTGCGCCGGTTCAGGCCATGGACCAGGCTGGCTATGACAGCGCGCAAGCAACTTTGGCATCGGCACTCTATGACCTTGAAGGAAATTTGATCGAGAAGGAAGCGATCGAGATGAACTCCAAGGCACTCGAACCGCAGATGGGCAGCATCCTCGCACGCTACGCCGATTACAACGGGCGCATTGAGCAGCACAATTCCTATTGCCAGGGGACTTTCGAGGAACCGGAGTACAGTCGACGCATGGCGGAATGCGATGCCATGGAAAGCCAGATCAACGAACTCTTTCGCCAGCTTGACCTCGAACGCGATGCCGTAAATGAGCAAATGCGACAGCTGCAAGATCGCGATACCAGGCGCCAGGAGGCCGCCCAGCCGATCTTCGCAAGACTTGAAGCAGGCATGGTTGCGCTGGTGACGGTCTGTTTTGAGATGACGCTAGAACAGCAGCATGCGCTTTGCCACTATCCTTCTGCCCCTGGCCCGCGCACTCAGCCGATGGTCGCCGATATGAATGCCACAATAGTCAGCGTGCTTGACCAGACGGTGCATTAACCGGGGGCAAGAACAACCGGTTAGTCTTTGCTACTTCGCGAATTGGTCTGCCAGCCAGTCATCTACCACTCCCGTAGCCGGGTAGTCTGGATCGCCCAGCTTACGGTTGATTTCCATGTGCCCACGCAGGCCCCGGCCTGCGAAGCCCTGAACTCGCGCGTCGGTTCCCGCCTTGCGCAAGGCATCGCCCAACGCGCGGCTTTGCGCTGTGCCGTCGCGGCGCTGGACATGGAGGATCAGGAACGCGGGCGCGTTGGGCGCGGCGGCATGATGCGTGGGCGATAGCGCGCGCTGGCGCGCCGGATCGGTGCCGAATGCCTGCTTGTAGGTATCACCCATCAGCCGCGCGTTCTCGTCCATTTGCGCGGGCACGTCATAGGCCGCACCGTCGAGCGGGATCACGCCGCGCACATCGGCCAGCGACAGGCCTGCGGCGCGCAGATATTGCGGATCGGTTCCCACCAGCGCCACCAGATGCGCGCCCGCGCTGTGCCCCATCAGCACGACCTTGCCGCGGTCGATCTTCAGCGCGTCGGCGCGGCGCAGGAGTTCGGCCAGCGCGGCTGCAATATCGGCCGCCTGCTGCTCGACCGTGGCGTCGGGCACCAACCGGTAATTGACCGTGGCGAAGTGATAGCCGAGAGCATTGTAATGCGGTGCTTTCAGCCGCCCGGTCGCGTTATCCTTGTCGCCGCGTTTCCACCCGCCGCCATGCACGAACAGCACCAGAGGGGCAGGTCCGGTCGTCTTCGCGGCGTGGAAATCGATGCTTTGCAGCCGGTCGGCGCCGTAGGAGATCTCGGTTGCGGCTGCGCCTGCCGTTCCGCGTCCCTCTGCAAGCACCGGGGCGGCGCCCATCGAAATCGCGCCCGCAATGATCCACAATGCCTTCATCATGCCTTTATCCTCGCTATTCGGCCTGCAACCTATCCGATGCCGCGCTGCTATGGCCAGTCGTACATTGCACCGGCTTGTCGCGGCTTGCTGCTTGACTTTACCGGGGCGGTGCCAGTAACCCGCGCGGCGCATTCGGAGCCCAGCGGTTCCCCCGTCGCAATCCCCTGGTCGAGTCCTGTCGAAGGACCTTGTGGATCCCCCGGCAGGGGGTGAGGTGTAAGCATGGCCAACGTAACCGTGATCGGTGCCCAGTGGGGCGATGAGGGCAAGGGCAAGATCGTCGACTGGCTGGCCAGCCGCGCCGATGTTGTGGTCCGTTTCCAGGGCGGGCACAATGCCGGCCACACGCTGGTGGTTGACGGCGTAACCTACAAGCTCAGCCTGCTGCCATCGGGCATTGTCTCAGGCACGCCTTCGATGATCGGTAACGGGGTGGTGCTCGACCCATGGGCGCTCAAGGCCGAGGTCGAGAAGATCGAGACGCAAGGCGTCAGCATAACCGATGACAATCTGGCCGTGGCCGACAATTGCCCGCTGATCCTGCCGATCCACCGCGATCTCGATGGCCTGCGCGAGGCGGCGGCGGGCAGCGGCAAGATCGGCACCACCGGGCGCGGGATCGGCCCGGCCTATGAGGACAAGGTGGGCCGCCGCGCGATCCGTGTGTGCGACCTGGCGCATCTCGATCACCTCGATCCCCAGCTTGACCGCCTGTGCGCGCATCATGACGCGCTGCGCGCCGGGTTTGGCCAGCCGCCGGTCGATCGTGAGGCTTTGCTGGCCGATTTGCGCGAAATCGCTCCCTTCGTGCTGCGCTTTGCCCAGCCTTTGTGGAAGCGGCTCAAGAAGGTGCGCAAGGCGGGCGCGCGCATCCTGTTCGAAGGCGCGCAGGGCGTGTTGCTCGATATCGATCACGGCACCTATCCGTTCGTCACCAGTTCGAACACGGTCAGCGGCACGGCGGCTGCGGGTAGCGGGCTTGGCCCCAATTCGACCGGTTTCGTGCTGGGGATCGTCAAGGCCTATACCACCCGCGTCGGTTCGGGCCCGTTCCCGACCGAGCTATCCGACGAGGTGGGCCAGCGACTGGGCGAGAGGGGCCATGAATTCGGCACCGTCACCGGGCGGCAGCGGCGCTGCGGCTGGTTCGATGCGGTGCTGGTGCGGCAAAGCTGCGCGATCAGCGGAGTGACCGGCATCGCTCTGACCAAGGTCGATGTGCTTGACGGGCTGGAGAAGGTGAAGATCTGCACCGGCTATCGCCTCAATGGGCGCATCCTCGATTATTTTCCCTCGCACGCGGCGGATCAGGCTGCGGTCGTACCGATCTATGAGGAAATGGACGGCTGGCACGAATCGACGGTCGGCGCGCGCAGCTGGGCCGATCTGCCGGCCAATGCGATCAAATATATCCAGCGCGTGCAGGAACTGATCGAAACGCCCGTGGCGCTGGTCAGCACCAGTCCCGAACGCGAAGACACGATCCTGGTTCGCGACCCATTCATGGATTGACGCGCGCTGCGGCCAACGGTGCCGTGCGTGAAATACTATGCTTGACCACTTGGCGGTTGATGGAGATGTTGAAACCAATGAACGAAGCTGAACCATTCATCGGCACAACGGGGGGTGATGCGCCTTATCCGGAAAGCGGGGGAGGATCATACGGGAATAGCGTGTCAGTCTATTCGGACTGTCCCACAGTCTTGGCTGAATTGGTGCGGGACGTGGACGATGCTGGCCTTTTGATGCTAGCGAAAGGCACGATCGACGAAGCGGTCGCCTTCCGTCCATTAGCCGCCGACATTATCATTTGCGATATTCAGCGGATGGATGCCGAGCGTTGCATTGCACTTTGCGAGTTCGACCGCCGCTCGGCGAAAGATGGTCAACACCTGATTATTTCGACATGCCTCGATCTGTTTGAATGGCTGTTCGCATGCTTCAGCGAATCGAATCCACAAATTTTGGTCGCTGCCAGCAGGGCCGAACGTCTGATCGCGCTCGGTCGGGTAAGAAGCCGTAAATCGTTAGCGCGTGTCGGCGAACTGGCAGAGGATGAGCGGCTCGCGCTGCTCCGACTGACCGAGCAGGTGGCGAAGATTGCAGAGCGTCTGGACCGGATGGGTAAGCCCGGACTTGGCGCCGATGGGGGAGCATTCCGCTTTGAATCGCCGGCCCGCGATTTTCGTGGGGAATCCGGTAATGGAACCTCTGGTTTGGTGCGGGGCGCCCGGCCATCGTTGCCGGACCCGCGCCTGGTACGTCAGATCATTCAACAGCGCCAATTGCGCGCGCGTTTTTTCGACCCGGCGCTGTTCGCTGATCCGGCGTGGGACATGCTGCTCGATCTCACCGCTGCCCGGGCCGAGCATACGCGCGTTTCCGTAAGCTCCTTGTGCATCGCTAGCGGCGTCCCACCCACAACTGCGCTGCGCTGGATCGGCCAGATGGTTGAGACCGGATTGTTCGTGCGTACCGAGGACGGGGTGGACAAGCGCCGTGCATTCATCGCCCTGTCGGACCAGGCGGCAGAGGCGATGGCGCGTTTTTTCGCCGAATTGCGCAAGACGGCGTCAAAGGTGGTTTGAACAAGCGGATGTTGGTTGCCGGCGGACGGCAGCGCGTCAACCGCGCCGCAGTTCCACCACCAGGCCTTCGCTTGGTCCATCATAGGGCAGGACGTGGCGCACAGCGTCGGCACGGACCCGCGCCAGGATCGCCTGCGCGACCTTCCGATCGTGCAGGATCACATCCGCCTTTCCCAGCAGGCGCGCCTGCCGCAGCGTCAGATCATCGGGATCGTCGCTGACGAGGGTAAAGGAATGGCGGTCAGGCGTGCAGGCCGCATCGGCGCCATCGAGCCATTCCTGCACCCGTTCCGCCGAATCCTCCTGCAAGGGGTCAAGCGGGCCGCCCGCTTGCAGTGCCGCGTCGATAACCCGGCGCCGTTCGGCCGCATCGGGGAAGCGCGCGCGCAATGCCTCGCGCGCTGAAAACAGCGCCTGCGCCAGCGCGCCCAGCGATTGCGGAATAATCTGCTCCAGGCGAAGGCGCAAATGCTTGGCCAGCCCCGCTGAAGCGCCGCCAGTGCCGATTGCGATCAACAAGGGATCGCGATCAAGAATGCTGGGCGTGGTGAAATCGCACAGTTCCGGCCGGTCAACGACGTTTACCAGGATTCCGCGCCGTTTGAGCCTGAGCATCGCCGCTTCGGCCGCGCGCGCGTCCTCCAGCGCGACGAAGGCGAGCGCGGCATGATGCGCCTCGGCCTCGCTGCACGGCACACCGCCCGCTCGCTCGACAAGACGGCGCTTGGCCTCGGCAGCTTCGTTTCCGCCGATCACCACCACGCGGCTGCCGCGTAGCCTGTGGAACAGCGGCAGCCTGGCTATTCCAGCCATTCCGGCACCCGCTCGGCATCCATGATGGCCTGCGCGGCTATGCGGTCCGCCACCACGGCGAACCGGTCGCCATCGACCAGCACCTCGGCCACGAAGCCGCGCGAATTGTAGCTCGAAGCCATCGTCGCGCCATAGGCGCCTGCGGTGCGGAACACTGCCAGGTCGCCCGATTGCATCGCATCGCAGTGCCGGTCGCGGGCGAAGGTGTCGCCCGTTTCGCAGATCGGGCCGACGATATTGGCGGTCATCTGCTCGCCTGTGGGCTTGACCGCCACGAAATCGTGCCACGCGCCGTAAAGCGCCGGGCGTGCCAGATCGTTCATCGCCGCATCGACGATCACGAACGGTGGGCCGTTGCCCCCGCGCTTGACCCGCACCACGCGCGTCAGCAACACCCCGGCATTGCCCGCGATCACGCGGCCCGGCTCGAAGGTCAGATGAACGTCCCAGTCCTTTGTGGCGCGCGCAACCATTGCCCCGTATTCCGCTGGCGAGGGGAACACTTCGCCCGCCTTGTAGGGAACGCCCAGGCCGCCGCCCAGATCGACATGGGTAATGGTATGGCCCGCCGCGCGCAGATCGGCGATCAGACTGCCCAGTTTGGCAAAGGCGGCCTCGAGCGGCTCGAGATCGCCCAACTGGCTGCCGATATGCACTGCCACACCGCGCAGATCGAGGCCGCCAAGCTGCGCCAGTTCGGCATAGACCTCGCGTGCGCGGATTAGCGGGATACCGAACTTGTTTTCGGCCTTGCCGGTCGAAATTTTCTCGTGCGTCCCGGCATCGACATCGGGATTGATCCGCAGGCAAGCCGGAGCCAGCATACCGCGCCCCGCCGCCAGATCAGCCAGCTCGCGGCCTTCCTCGCGCGATTCTATGTTGAACTGGCCGATGTGCTTGTCGAGGCCAAGCTCGAGCTCGGCGCGAGTCTTGCCCACGCCCGAGAACACGATCATTTCAGGTGCCATGCCCGCTGCCAGCGCTCGCACCAGTTCGCCCCCTGAAACGACGTCGGCGCCAAAACCCTCGCGCTGCAGGACCTTGAGCACCGCCAGGTTGGGGTTGGATTTGACCGCAAAGGCGATCAATTTACTCCCGACCGGCTCCAGCGCCTCGCGAAACACCCTCGCGTGGCGCTCCAGCGTGGCGCGCGAATAGACATAGACCGGCGTGCCGACCTCCTCGGCTATGCGCCAGAGCGGTACGTCCTCGGCGTGAAGCACACCGTCGCGGAGCGCGAAATGATCCATTGTGCAATAGCGTCCTTCTATTCGCTATTCGGGTGGAAGATCGAAAGGATCGTCTTCGCGTTCTTCGGAACGCTTACGCAGTTCCACGCTACGTTCGGGCACGGCCAGCGTGCCGGGCTTGAGCAGTTCCTCGGCAGTCGGCGGCGACTGTGCGCCATACGGCGCGGGGGCGAGACTGGCCTTGGCAGGCGGCTCAAGATCGGCTCGCTGCCCGCAGGCTGCGAGAAGGAGTGCTGCAAACGTCACAGCAAGGACTGACCTGCGATGCATCATGCTTCCCTTGCCAGGCGCGCCTTGGCGCGGGCGATCTGTGACAATACCTGTTCAGGCGCGGTTCCGCCATAGGAGACGCGCGAGGACACCGCCGCATCGACCGACAGCGAGCCATAGACCCGTTCGTCGATTCGCGCGTCGATTGCCTGCAAGACCTCGAGCGGAAGCCGATCGAGCGCTATGCCATCGGCCTCGGCGCGCTTCACCGCCGCGCCGGTGATGTGATGCGCCTCGCGGAAGGGCACGCCAGCCTCGCGCACCAGCCAGTCGGCGAGCTCGGTCGCGGTGGCATAGCCCATCTCGGCCGCCTGGCGCATCCGCGCAGTGTCGAAGCTGCTGTCCGCCACCATGCCGGTCATCGCGGCGATGGACAGCGCCAGCAGGCTCGCCGCTTCTATCACGGGCGGCTTGTCGTCCTGCATGTCCTTCGAATAAGCCAGTGGCAGGCCCTTCATCGTCACCATCAGCGCCGTGGTGCAGCCGATCACGCGCCCGGCATGGCCGCGCACAAGTTCGGCGGCGTCGGGGTTCTTTTTCTGCGGCATGATCGAGCTGCCGGTCGAAAGGCTGTCAGGCAAGCGGAGAAAGCCGAATGGCTGGCTGGCCCAGATGATGAATTCTTCGGCTAGGCGGGAAAGGTGGAGCGCGCAGCTGCTCGCCGCCATGAGATAGTCGAGCGCGAAATCGCGGTCGGACACGGCATCGAGGCTGTTGGCGGTCGGCCGGTCGAAACCGAGCGCGGCGGCGGTCATCTCGCGGTCGATGGGAAAGCCGGTTCCGGCAAGTGCCGCCGAGCCGAGCGGGCTCTCGTTCAGGCGCCTTCGCGCATCGCCGAAACGCGAACGGTCGCGTGCGACCATTTCGTAATAGGCCATAAGGTGGTGGCCCAGCGTCACCGGCTGCGCGGTCTGCATGTGCGTAAAGCCAGGCATGATCGAGGCGGCGTGCTCTTCAGCGCGGGCCAGCAGTGCCAGTTGCAGTGCCTCCAGCCCGACGTCGAGGTGATCGATGGAATCGCGCACCCACAGGCGGAAATCGGTCGCCACCTGATCGTTCCGGCTGCGCGCCGTGTGAAGCCGCCCGGCGACCGGCCCGATCAGTTCCGCCAGGCGGCTTTCGACCGTCATGTGGATGTCTTCGAGGTCCCAGTCCTCAGGGACGCCGTCGCGCGCGAATTCCTCCGCGATCGCCTCGAGCCCGCCAGTAATCGCGGCGGCATCTGCAACGGTGACAATGCCCTGTGCCGCCAGCATGGCGACATGCGCCTTCGAAGCGGTTATGTCCTGGCGCCACAGCGCCTTGTCGAACGGAATCGAGGCATTGATTTCGCGCATGATCGCGCTAGGCCCTTCAGAGAACCTGCCGCCCCACATCGAATTGCCCGGCTGGGCATTGGAGCCACCCGTGTCCTTGCGCTTATCGCTCACTGTCCTCGTCTCGACGCTGCTTCTTGCCGCCTGCGATAGTGGCGCGGATGCGCCAGCGCAACCGCAGGCCGGGTTTTCGGCAGACAAGCTGGAATTGACAGGCGAGATCGACCACAGCCATGCCGGAACGTTGATGCCCGCGGTCAACCTTACCGATCCGCAGGGCGAGACGCTCAATCTGGGCGCGCTGCAGGGCCAACCGGTGCTGCTCAACCTGTGGGCGACATGGTGCGCGCCCTGCGTGGTCGAAATGCCGATGCTCGACGATCTGGCCGATGAGATGAGGGGCAGGGTGCGGGTCGTCACCGTCAGCCAGGACCTGCGCGGTGCAGCGACGGTCGAGCCCTTCTTCGCCGAACGGGGGTTCCACAACCTCGAGCCCTGGCTCGATCCTGAAAACGAACTGGGCATGGGCTATGGCGATGGCAACCTGCCACTGACCGTGCTGTTCGATGCGCAAGGGCAGGAGCTGTTTCGCGTCGCCGGGGGTTATGACTGGGGGAGCGAAGAGGCGCGCGCGGCGATCGAGGAAGCGCTGGCGCAATAGAGCCTGACGACGTTACTTGGACCCGATACGACGGACCGCCTCCGTCGCGATGCCTTTCAGTCAACAGAGCACAAAAAAAGGCCCCGCGGGGGAGGCCTTTGATTGGTTAATATGGATCGCGTCTCAGGCGAAGATCCAGTCCCAGATCGATCGAAGCATAACCCGTCTCCAGTTGCAATTGGAGACGCAGAATTACGTTAACCATTAATCTTTGTAAAGAATTAATCTTAACAGTTTCGTTGTATAGAATTATCTCTTTGTAAACGCATGGTTTCCTTCACGAGCGAGAGGGCCTGCGGCGTGGCAATGTAGAAGCCCTGGCCCAGGTCACCCCCCATATCCCTTAAGATTTCGAGCGTGGCGAGGCTGTCGATTCCCTCGGCTACCGAAGTCAGCCCCAGGTCCCTCGAAAGATTGAACATATTCGCCGTGATTGCCCGCGCAGCCGGATCGCTTGCGACGGAGTTGGCGAACATCCGGTCAACTTTCAGCTCGGAAAACGGCAAGCAGTAGAGCGCATCGAAATTGGCGCTGGAAACGCCGAAATCGTCGATCGAGAACCGGACGCCAGATCCGGCGATCCGCTCCATTATTTCGCGGGCGACGGCGAAGTCCTCGATCCGCGCACTTTCGGTGATCTCGACGATAATGTTGGCTGGATCGGCACCGGTCTCCGCCAGTGTCTTTTCTATAAGATCGGCAATCCGGTGATCGACGAACTGGATTGCCGACACGTTGAAAGAGACGCGCGCCGGCAAACCTTCCTGCCGCATCGAGCACGATGCCTCAAGGCTCAGCCGCAGGATGCGCCTGGTCAGTTCATCCAGCCTGCCAACCCGTTCGCACTGGGGAATGAAGCGCGCAGGCGAAATCTCGCCGCGCTGTTCGTCGACCCACCGCGCCAGTGCCTCTGCGCCGACAATCAGGCCCGATTGCAGATCGATCTGGGGCTGAAGCTTTATCCAGATGCGGTTTTCCGACAGCGCGTCTTCAAGTCGCGCTTGCAAGGAATAATCCCAGGCTTCGCTGTCCGCCTCGAAGTCGGAAATGATGAAGACGGGACGATAGGTTTCGCGGGCCTGGTCGGCCGCCGCGATCGCTGAGCTGATGCGGCTCGACGGCGCCTTGTTATCCGACTGGTCGACCCCGATCGTCATCGATACGTCGATTGCCCGCTGCGCAATGGTAACTGCCTGCGATGCGACAGCGCGAAGTCCTTCGAGGTGCGCCTGCAGATCGGGGTAGGTCCCCTTGGCAAGCAGGAACGAAAAGTACTTTCCGCCGTCATGATACACCGTCATCTGCGCAGCGCCGAGCGTCAGACGCGCTGCGATCTGGCGAAGGTATTGCCCCTGTTCGTGCTGGTTGAGGGTCGCCAAAATGGCATCGAGCCGGGCGATCTTCGCCACGACGATCGCGGTGCTATCGATATCGGCCACGGATTCCAGGTCGCGGCGAAGCGCGGCGAAATTGGGCAGCCGGCTGCGCGGATCGCGGTACAGGTGCCGGCGGCGGTAATTGAATGTCGCGCGGATGATCGCGTAAGCGAGGGCCAGGAAAAGCGGCTCGGCCAGCATCACTCGCATTCCGGCGGCGGCGCTGAGGACAAAAGCGACTGCAAATGCGGAAAGCCAGATCGCGTAGAACCGGCGGCGTGCGTGATCGCTGCGATACAGGCACAGGCCGAATACTAGCGCGAAGCCGAAAGCCGGGATCATCAGCCACGATCCCAGGAACTGGCCTGCGCCGCGCAGCGAGGTCTCTGCGGCAACGATCTGGACCAGGCCGGGGGAAACGTCTCCATGCCCTGCATCGGGCGCCTTGAGCGAACGCCGGTCGCGGCCGAACCCCTCGAGGACGACGGTCTTGACGCGAACGGCTTCGAGCGCGGCGGGCTCGCCGCGGCTGAGCGCGGCCAGGTCCACTTGCGGCAATTGCGAGGTATCGATCGAATAATCGGGAAAGATCGCGGCGCTTGCGCGCCCGTCATGCGCGATGGCATTCCATACCGAAGGGTATTCGGTCTTTCCGTCCGAATATGCCGCCTCGATCCCCCAGACCAGTCCGAGAAAGTCGGCCTGGAGATCGCTGCTTGCGATCGGCATGCCGCGTTCGAAAAACGGGCTGCCGGCCTCGACCAGTCCGTTTTCATCGATGTCCTCGCGGATCGGCCGGGTGAGGATGATCCGGTCACGATCGCGTTCCAGGACAGCTCGCAGCGCCTGGTCGATTTGCAGTGAGCGGCTTCGTTGCAAGGGCGAATGGATGACGATCTGCTTCGCGTTCTGTTCGTCAAGCCGCTCGATCGCGTTCAGGAGCCTGCGATTTATGTTGGCGCGGGAATCTTCGAACCGCTGGGACCGGTCGGTCACCAATACGATCTCGCCGCTCGGCGCGTGGCTGAACAGCTTCGACTGTAGCGACCAGATCGCGACATCGAGCGGGCGCAGGATCGTGACGGCGGCCAGCAGCGTCGCCACAAGGATGGCTGTGGCCGCATGGCGGAGCCTCACATCCGCGAAATATCGTTGGATCAGGTCCAGCAAAATTTGCTCCTCAGCTGGGTCTCTACTAGCCAACTAAGGTAAATTTGCCGTTTCCCAAGGCCTTTGCAGCATTGCTGGGTTTAACGCCCTGGGATTCCAGAGCGTTTTCAGTTTTTTGTTGATAGGGGCCGCGAAATTTTGGGGTTTGGCGCGCCGGATATTCCCCGATGCCGTTAACGCCTGGCACGACTTCGTGCGCGCCTGTGTGCCTGTGCGGCCCGTGATTCGCGCGCAACCGTTCGTATCTTTGGCGCGGGATGGGGCCTGCGGCCGTGGTGGGCGATGACAGGCTCGAACTGCCGACCCTCTCGGTGTAAACGAGATGCTCTACCAACTGAGCTAATCGCCCGCTCCGTTCAGCGGAAGTCGCGCTATCTAGCGCCTGTTGGGGCAAAATCAATTGCCATGTGGCCAGAAGTTGCGCGCGGCGTTATCGCGGCAGCATGAAATCCAAGCGTATCATGGTTCTGGCAACCGGCGGCACTATCGCCGGCAGTGCGGGTTCAGCGATTGCCCGTGCATATGAACCGGGACAGATCGGCATTGCCGAGATGGTGGCCGAAGTGCGCGCGCTCGGTCTCGACGCCGAACTCATATCGGTCGAGATTGCGGGAATCGGATCGCAGGATATCGGCTGGAACGAATGGAATCGGCTCCACGCCGAAGTCGCGCGCGCGCAGGCCGACGCAGCGATCGACGGAATCATCATCACCCACGGAACCGACACGGCGGAGGAAACCGCCTGGCTGCTCGACCTGACGCTCGCTGCGGGCAAGCCGGTGGTGCTGGTAGGTGCGATGCGCCCTGCCGATGCAGTGGGCAGCGACGGCATGCGCAACTTCGCCAATGCGGTGCGTGTAGCGAGCGATCCCCAGGCGCGTGAACGCGGCGTGATGGTGGTGATGGGCGATGCGGTGTTTGCCGCACGCGATGTGCGCAAGGCTGCTACCAGCAGCATCGATGCCTTCAAGGGATTCCCGCGCGGTCCCCTGGCGCGGGTGACCCCGGCCTCGCTCGATTGGTTCGGCCCTCCGGACCGTACCGGTTCCACGGCGCGGTTCGCCTGGCCTGGTGCGCTTCCGCGTGTCGCCATTCTCCATGCCGGTGCCGGTATGGACGAAAAATCCGTGCAGGCACTTGCCGCAATCGGGTGCCGGGGCATTGTCCTTGCCGGGATGGGGCAGGGCAATGCGCCCGCCGATGTGCTTGATGCATTGGAAGCGGCACGGCAGGCAGGCGTGGTGATTGTGCGGTCGAGCCGCGTTGACGAGGGTATCGTCGAGCGCAATCTTGAGGTCGATGACGATGCACGCGGTTTGGTCGCCGCCCGCGCGCTCGGCCCGGCCAAGGCGCGGATCCTGCTGCAAGTGCTGATCGCCAGCGGGATCAGCGATCCTTCGCAGGTTCAGGCAGCATTCGACCGGGCATGACGCGCAGTTTTACGGTGTGACCAGATACTTCTCGCCGGTCTTCATCATGCGGTAATCGAGCACCGCATCTTTCTCGAGCATTTCGAACAGATCGACCTTGCGCTTGTAATGGCTGGCGAAGGTGGTGGTGAGATTATCGAGCACGCGCTTGCGCATCCGCAGCATGGTTTCCATCCCCGCCTTTTGCAGGAAGGGGAACAGCAGCCAGCCTGACAGCGTCCAGTTGAAGCCATAGGCAGGCGTGAGGATGGTCGGGCCGAAATCGAGCCGCCCATAGATGAACATCCGCTTCGCCTGGTTCGAGCCATAACGGCTGTATTCGGTCATCTTCGACTGCGCGACCTGTTCCATCGCCTTGAACACATTATCAGTCATCTGGCCGCCCCCGATCGGATCGAAACCGAGATAGGCGCCGGCGGCGTCGATCGCGCTGCGCAACTGCGCCATGAAATCCTCATCGGAGGAATTGACGACATATTGCGCGCCCTGGCCCTTGAGCAGATCGATCTGATCCTGCTTGCGCACGATATTGACCAGCCCGACGCCGTCTTCGAGGCAGATGCGATTGAGCATCTGGCCCAAGTTGGAGGCCGCTGCGAGGTGGACGATCGCGCTGTGCCCTTCCATCCGCGCCGTTTCGACAAAGCCCAGCGCGGTCATCGGATTGACGAAGGCGCTCGCCCCGGCTTCGGCGCTATGGTCGCCCAGCGGCAGGCACATCGCGGCATCGACCAGCGCATACTGGCTGAAGGCATTACCCGGTACGCAGGCTACGCGCTGCCCCATCAGCGCCTTGGCCATATCGCTATCGCCCACGGCGACAACGGTGCCCGCGCCCTCGTTGCCAGCCGGCAGGCGCTGGCCGTGGCGGCCCTTCTGCCCGCTGAGGAACGGCTCGGGCATCTTCGCGACGAACTTTCCGTGCGAATATTCGGCGTTCTCAAGATCGGCGGCACTGGTGAGGATCGCCAGATCGGACGGGTTGATCGGCGCCGCCTCCATCCGCACTAACACCTGATTGCCGGTGGGATCGGGAAAAACCGTCTCGGCGATTTCGACTGTAAGCGTGCCGTCGCTGGTGAGCGTGGTGAAAAGCTGGTTGCCGGTGGTGCTCATTTCGAAGTCTCCCAATCTCAGTTTCAGTTCGCAACGCTACGCTCGCATTGACGGGTTGGCTAGGGTGACGTGACGTAAACCGCCTCGACAAAATAGAGGCCGTGGGGCGGGGCGTTGAGGCCCAGTTCCTGCCGGTCGCGCGCGGCCAAGGCCTCTGCCACCTGCTCCTCGCGCCAGCGGCCCATGCCCACCAGCGCCAGGCAGCCCACCATGCTACGGACCTGATGGTGCAGGAAGCTGCGCGCTGCGGCATGGATGCGCACTTCATCGCCCCATGGCTCGCCCCATGGTGTTTTGACCCGCTCGACATCGAGCCGGTCGAGCGTCTTGACAGGGCTCTCGGCCTGGCAGTGCGCCGAACGGAAGGTGGTGAAATCGTGCCGCCCGACCAGCGACTGCGCCGCGCGGTGCATCGCCTCGGCATCGAGTTCCTGCGGCACCTGCCAGGCGCGGCCCGCATCGAGCGTGAGCGGTGCGCGGCGGTTGACGATGCGATAGAGGTAACGCCTGCCCACGCAGGAAAAGCGCGCGTGCCAATCGTCGGGCACCACTTCGCAAGCGATGACCGCGATCGGATCGGGGCGCAGATGCGCGTTGAGCGCCTCCATCAGGCGGAAAGGCTCGATCTGCTTGGCGATATCGAGATGGCTGCGCATGGCGAGCGCGTGCACCCCGGCGTCGGTGCGGCCAGCGCTGTGCATCATCACCTTTTCGCCGGTGACGCGCTCTGCGGCTTCTTCCACCGCCTGCTGCACGCTGGGGGCGCTCGCTTGCCTTTGCAGCCCGACAAAGGGCGTACCGTCGAATTCGAGCGTGAGCGCGAAGCGGGTCATTGGAGGCGACCCTTGCGCGTGTGCTTCGACAGGCTCAGCACGAACGGAAGTTTGAGCAAAATCCGCTCAGCCTGAGCTTGCCGAAGGCCAAGGACCGCCATCAGCCCAGCCTTGTTCCTGCCGCAACCGGCCGCCCGCGCAGGAAATCCGCCCGGTCCATCGCCGGTTTTCCCGCGCGCTGGAGCCGCAGCGGGCGCACCGCGCCCCCAAAGCCATTGGCACCGCACGCGATGGTGAATTCCGCATCGAGCACCGTGCCCGGCGCGCCTTGCCCCGTGACCGCTTCGGCGCGCAGCAGCTTGATCCGCTCGCCGTCGAGTTCGAACCAGGCGCCGGGGAAGGGGGCCAACGCGCGGGCGAGCCGCTCGATCTGCGGCGCGTCGAGCGACCAATCGATTCGTGCTTCGGCCTTGTCGATCTTGGCGGCATAGGTGACGCCCACCTCAGGCTGGACCTGCGCCGCATAGCCCGGAAGATCGTGCAGCACTTCGGCCATCAATCCCGCGCCCAGCTCGGCCAATTCGGCGGTCAGCTCACCCGTCGTCTTGTCGCCAGTGGGCGTGGTCACCTTGGCCAGCATCGGCCCGGTGTCGAGCCCCGCTTCCATCCGCATTATGGTGACGCCCGTCTGCTCGTCGCCCGCCAGTATCGCGCGCTGGATGGGGGCCGCTCCGCGCCAGCGCGGCAGCAGGCTGGCATGAATGTTGAGGCAGCCGTGGATTGGCGCATCGAGCACCGCCTGCGGCAGGATCAGGCCATAGGCCGCGACCACCGCCACGTCAGCGCCAAGCGCGGCGAATGCGGCCTGCTCCTCCGCGCCCCTCAGCGACGCGGGATGCCTGACCGGAATGCCCAGTTCCTCCGCGCGGCGCTGCACCGGCGAAGGTTGCAGTCGCTTGCCCCTTCCGGCAGGGCGCGGCGGCTGGGTATAGACGCAGGCCAGCTCATGCCCCGATGCGACCAGCGCATCCAGCGCCGGGACGGCAAATTCCGGCGTTCCCATGAAAATTATGCGCATGTCACCTGCTTCCCCCTCCCTTGGGGGAGCGGATGGGGGTAGGGGGTACGCCCGTCAGCCATGATCGAACACCCCCTCCCGACCTCCCCCTTCAAAGGGGGAGGAGTTTTCGTTTCAAAATCTCGAACGATGCCCCTATCTCTCGCGCCATGGCATCGCAAGAGATCGAAGCTTTGGCCGGCGCTCTCGCGCGGCTCCCCGGGCTGGGCCCGCGCAGCGCGCGGCGCGCGGTGCTGTGGCTGGTCAAGAACCGCGAGGCGGCACTGCCCGCGCTGCTCGCTGCGCTGGGCGCGGTGCGCGATACGCTGATCGAATGCGATACTTGCGGCAATGTCGATACCAGGAACCCTTGCGCGATCTGCGCCGATCATCGGCGTGACGCCAAGGCGCTGTGCGTGGTGGAGGATGTCGCGGACCTTTGGGCGCTTGACCGCTCGCGGCTGTTCGCCGGGCGCTATCATGTGCTGGGCGGCAGGCTTTCGGCGCTTGACGGGGTGCGGCCCGAAGACCTCAACATCGCCAGCCTGCTGATGCGGGTCGAGCAGGGCGGGATCGACGAGGTGGTCCTCGCTATGAATGCCACGCTGGAGGGGCAGACGACCGCGCACTACCTCGCCGAGCGGCTGGAAGGGTTCCCGCTGCGCATCACGCAGCTTGCGCACGGCCTGCCGGTGGGCGGCGAGCTCGATTATCTCGATGAAGGCACGTTGGCGCAGGCGCTCCGGGCGCGGCGGCCGGTGGGTTGAGATTTGTTCGCATCGCTATTATTTGCACCCTCATGGCTATTCGTGAAATCCTGGAAGTGCCGGACCCCCGGCTCAAGACCGTGTCTGAACGCGTTGACTGCTTCGATGAGGAGTTGAGCACGCTTGTCGCCGACATGTTCGAGACGATGTATCATGCGCCGGGCATAGGCCTCGCCGCGATCCAGGTTGGCGTTCCGCTGCGCGTTCTGGTGATCGATCTCCAGCCCGACGATCCCGATGCAGAGCCTGAGGTTTGCAACCATGGCGGGCATGAGCACACGCACCAGCCGACGAAGAAGGAACCGCGGGTGTTCATCAATCCGGTGATTCACGACCCCGCAGAAGAAATCGCGACCTATCAGGAAGGCTGCCTCTCGGTGCCCGAGATCTATGCCGATGTTGATCGGCCCGCGACCTGCACCGTGCGCTGGCAGGACCTCGACGGCAACCATCACGAAGAGGCGATGGAGGGGCTGATGGCCACCTGCATCCAGCACGAGATGGACCACCTCGAAGGGATCCTGTTCATCGACCACCTCAGCCGGTTAAAGCGGCAGATGGCGCTGAAGAAGCTGCAAAAACTGCGGGCAGCGTAGCGCTACACTATTTGCACCGTCATGCTGAACTCGTTTCAGCATCCATCCTGCCCCACAGCCAGGACGGCGCGAGTACAGAAATGGACCCTGAAACAAGTTCAGGGTGACAAATGTGGACTGACTCAAGCAAGTCACTTCCGTTCCCTCTCCGTTCCGCCTAGACAGAGGCGATGGACCCGACTCTACTTGCAATAATCACGCTTATCCTTGGCCTTGGCCTTGCCCTTGGGGCGGGGGCTGGCTGGTTTTTCGGTTCGCGCCCGGCGGCCGACCTGAAAGCGCGATTTGACGAGCGCGAGGGCGAGTTCAAGCAAGCCATCGCCGAACTGGGCGAGGCGCAAATCGAGCTGGCGACGCTCAAGGCCAATGCCGCCAATTTTGACCGGCAGATGGCGCAGATGCGCGAAGCGCGCGAGGAAATGCTCGCGCAGTTCAAGGCGGTCGGCGGCGAGGTGCTTTCGCGCAGCCAGGATGAATTCCTCAAGCGCGCCGAGGAACGCTTCAAGCAGTCCGAAGAAGCGGGCGAGCAGAAGATCAAGGCGCTGCTATCGCCCGTTGGCGAAAAGCTGAAGAAATACGAGGAGCAGGTCGAAACGCTGGAAAAGCAACGGGTCGATGCGTTCGGCCAGCTGACCGGCCTCATCCAGTCGATGCGCGAAGGTCAGGAGCAGGTCCGGCGCGAGGCGCAGCGGCTGGGCAATTCGCTCACCAATGCCCCCAAGGCGCGCGGGCGCTGGGGTGAACGGGCGCTGCAGAACGTGCTCGAACAGTGCGGGCTTAGCGAACATACCGATTTCCATCTCGAACAATCGATGGAAACCGCGGAAGGTCGTATGCGCCCCGATGCGATCGTGCGGATTCCGGGCGGCAAGGTGCTGGTGATCGATGCCAAGGTCTCGCTCAACGCCTATCAGGCGGCATTCGAGGCGAGCGACGATGCGGTGCGCGCTGCTGCGCTGGCCGATCATGTCCGTTCGATGCGCGGTCATGTCCAGACCTTGGGAGCCAAGTCTTACCAGAGCCAGTTTGCAGACGCGCCCGATTATGTCGTGATGTTCGTGCCGGGCGAGCATTTCGTCGCCGCCGCGCTCGAACACGATCCCGAGTTGTGGGATTTTGCCTTTGAAAAGCGTGTGTTGCTGGCGACTCCTACCAATCTGGTTGCCATTGCCCGCACGGTCGCCATGGTGTGGAAGCAGGACCAACTGGCGCGCGAGGCGTTGGAGATTGGCCGCATGGGCGCCGAACTTTACGAACGGCTCGCGGTCGCGGCTGACCACTTGAAGCGCGTGGGCGGCGGGCTCGAAACAGCGGTCAACAATTACAACAAGTTCGTCGGCAGTTTTGAACGCAACGTGCTTTCATCGGGTAAGCGGTTGGCGGACAAAGGCATCGAGATAGGCAAGCGCGAAATCGACGAAGTGCCACTGGTTGAGGCCGCGCCGCGCTATGGCGGGGATGGATTGCCGGGTAACGGGATTGGCGAAGCGGCGAAGTAGATCGCAACCGCGGTTTGCTGTGCTGTGTGCCGGGTTGCGGCAATAGTGCAGACCGGCCATATGCCGCTGCATGGACATAGCCCTGATCGCCGTCGTGGCGGCTTTAGCATCCGCGCTGACGCTCTATTCAGGCTTCGGGCTGGGCACGATCCTGCTACCGATCTTCGCGCTGTTCTTCCCCGTTCCGGTGGCGGTCGCGGCGACCGGCGTCGTCCACCTGCTCAACAATGTCTTCAAGGGTACGCTGCTGTGGAGCCGTGCCGATTGGCCCACGGTGCTCAGGTTCGGGCTGCCGGCCATTCCGGCTGCAATCGCGGGCGCCTGGCTGCTCGCGGTATTGGGGGACACGCCGCGTCTGTTCGTGTGGACCGGTTTCGGCCGGAGCTTCGGCCCGACTGGGGCCGGCCTGACAATCGGCCTGCTGATGATCCTGTTCGCCGCGCTCGAACTCCAGCGCTGGTTTCAGGAACTGAAAGCGCCGCCTCGGCTGATGCCGGTTGGAGGGCTGATAACCGGATTTTTCGGCGGCCTGACCGGGCAGCAGGGTGCGTTCAGATCGATATTCCTGCTTCGGTCTGGGCTTTCCGCCGAACGGTTCATCGCCACCGGCACCATGATCGCAATTTTCGTCGATCTGTCGCGGCTCTCGACTTATGCCGCCTCGTTCACCGCAGCCGGGCTGGACCCCGCTGGCAGAGAAGGCGTGCTGGTGCTTGTCGGGACATTCGCCGCCTTCGCGGGCGCCTATGTGGCGACGCGGCATCTGGAAAAGATCACGATCGGCGCCATCCGCTATGGCGTCGCGGCGCTGATGCTGGCGATAGGCGGGGCTTTGACAGCGGGATTGCTTGGCTGACCCTAGGCTAACAGCTTCGCCTCGGCCTCGGCCATGTAGCCGCGCGTAATCGGCAGCGCGCGCCTCTGCCGCGTGAACTGGATCTGGTAATTGCACATGCCGCCATGTTCGAACGCCGCGGTCGCGCCCGCGAGGTAGAAGGTCCACATGCGGAAGAACCGCTCGTCATATAGCGCGGTGATCGCCGCGCGGTGTTCCATGCAGCGGCGATACCACTCGCGCAGCGTCAGTGCGTAATGCAGCCGCAATGTCTCGACGTCGGCAGCGATCAGGCGGTATTTCTCGCTCGCTGCCAGCGTTTCGGACAGCGCGGGAATATAACCGCCGGGGAAGATGTACTTGCGGGTGAAGGCATCGGTGGTGCCCGGCGTGCCCATCCGCCCGATGGTGTGGAGCAGCATGACCCCGTCATCGGCGAGCAGGTTGGCGCAGGCGCGGAAGAACGTTTCGAACTGCGGGCGCCCGACATGTTCGAACATGCCGACCGATACGATCCGCTCGAACCGCTCGCCCCGTTGCGCCAGGTCGCGGTAGTCAACCAGCTCGAAACTCACCCGGTCGGCCACGCCGGCCTGCGCGGCCCGCTCGGCCGCCAGCGCAAGCTGTTCCTGCGACAGGGTAATGCCATGCACCCGGACATCGAAATGACGCGCCAGATAGATCGCCATCCCGCCCCAGCCGCAGCCGATATCGAGCACACGCTGGCCCGGGGCCAGCGCCAGCTTTGCCGCGATATGCGCCAGCTTGGCCTCCTGCGCCTCGCCCAGCGTCATGCCCTCGCGCGGCCAATAGGCGCAGGAATACTGCATGTGTTCGCCGTCGAGCATCAGCTTGTAGAGATCGTTGCCGATGTCATAGTGATGCGCGACGTTGCGGCGTGACCCGATGCGGTTGTTGACCTGTTCGGCGGTGAAGGCGAGCGTGTTCTTCAGTTCCTTGAAAAAGCCCGGTTTGCCGAATTCGCCGCCCTTGTCCCACGGGGCATTGGCGCGCAGCAGATCGGCCAGGTCCATGATCTCGCCCTGCTCGAACAGCAGGCGGCCATCCATGAAGCATTCCGCCGCCCCCAGCCGCGGATCGAACACGATGTCGCGCGGAACCCTGGCGTCGGCAAAGCGCAGCGCCACCTCGGGAAAACCGGGGGCAGGCGCGCCAAAGCGCACGGTTTCGCCGTCGGCGAAGGTGACGCCGAGTACACCGCGCTTGACCGCCGCGCCCAGAAACCTGTTCATCAATGCCTTGCTCATGCGACCTCTTGTGTTGTCGGGTTACGTTGTCAGGAATGGCTTACGGTCCGTGCCAGGTAGATCACGTCTCGCGGCTGTCGCACCAGATGTTGTCCGCTGTCGACCAACAGCGTCTCGCCGCTGGCCAGCCAGCCTTGTGCCAGGAACAGCGCGGCATCCGCGATTTCATCCACGCCGGTGCGGCGTTTCAGCAGATTGAGCCGGTGCGATATCTCGGCCTCTTCCTCGCTCTGGTCGTGGCTGGGCAGGATCGCGCCCGGTGCCAGTCCATAGACGCGGTCATCGGAGGCTGCCGCTCCTCCCTCTTTTCGCAAATGGGCGAGCATGGGGACTGTGGCGGCGAGCGCGTGCTTGCTCATGGTGTAGCTGAAGAAATCGGGGTTGGGATTGGCAAGCTTCTGGTCGGTGATCTGGATCACGCGGCGTCCAGTATCCGATCTGGCGTGGGCAAGGAACGTCTGCGACATGCGCGCCGGTGTAGCGGCATTGACCTGCATCGCCTCGGCATTGAGCGCAGGGTCGAGCGCGGTGACATCATCGGGCCGGAATATCGAGGCATTGTTCACCAGCACACGCCAGTCACCCAGCCGCGCAGCAAGCTCTTCGATCATCTGCACGGCGCAGTCACCATCGGCCAGATCGCATTGTACCGTTTCGGCCGAGGGCAACGAGGCGGCAAGCTGCTCGGCATCCTCGCCAGAAAACCCGTAATGGATCACGACATGCCATCCTTCAGCGGCGAAACGCTGCGCGATAGCGCCGCCGATACGGGCTGCTCCTCCGGTCACAAGCATGGCTGGTCGAGTCATCGCGTCACTTGGAGCACAGTCGCGGCGATGAAGGAAGGGCCGCAATCAAGCGATTGCGACCCCGAATCTTCATTGTGGAAATGAATCAACCGATCAACGGCATTGCAGGTCGCCGCGATCGATCGCCCGGCCCAGCGCCCCACCCAGGGCCGCGCCCACCAGAGCGCCCAGCGTCTTGTCGCCGCGCCCGGCGAGTTCATGACCGGCCAGAGCTCCCACCCCGGCACCGATCAGGAGGCCGGTGGTGCCATTGTCGCGCCGGCAGTAATATCTCCCGTCATTGCCGCGCCAGATATATGAATCGCGGGTGATCCGGCGCGGGGTTATGTAATACCCACGCGAATCGTAGATCGCGTCCTTGGCCCGCTTGCCATAGGCGGGGGCATGCGGCGGCGGGTCGGCCACAGCCGGCGTTGCCGTGATCGCGACCGCAGCCGCCGATATCGCGAGTGCCAGTTTCTTCATAGCAGCCTTCTCCTTTGGGTTGCTAAAAATGTCGAAGACCATCTTCTTGAAAAACACCACAACCTGCGATGAACAAAGTCGATTAATGCGCAAATGTGCGGTGGGCCGTTCCATGAAGGCGGTGGACAATGGCAGCTATCGTGACTGGAATGAAAGTGCGCTGGCCGGACGTCGAGCAATCCGATATCTGAACTATCCAATCCGTACCCGAGGGAGGAAACGCAGTGCGAAGTCTTGATTTGATTGATGTATTCGGGAGCGCTGCGTTTTCGGGCAATCCGCTGGGCGTGGTGCGCGGCGGCGAGAGCTTGACGGCTGAACAGATGCTCAGGCTCACGCAGTGGCTGGGTTTTTCCGAGACGACTTTCCTGCTGCCGCCAAGCGATTCCGCGGCGGATTATAGCCTGCGTATCTTCTATCCGGCGGGCGAGCTGCCCTTTGCCGGGCACCCGACGCTGGGAAGCTGCCATGCCTGGCTGGCGGCGGGCGGCGTTCCCAAGCGCGCGGGCGTGGTGGTGCAGCAGTGCGGCGTTGGCCTGGTCGAGATACGGCAGGACGGCGACGAACTGGCATTTGCCGCGCCGCCCCTGACCCGCAGCGGCGCGCTGAGCGAGGCCGAGCGGGCCGAGGCGGTCCGCCTTGCGGGCGTTGATCCGGCGGCGGTGGTAGAGGCGGTGCACGTCGCCAATGGGCCGAACTGGCAATTGCTGCGCCTGCGCTCGGCCGAGGATGTGCTCGCCGCAAGCCCCGTCCCGCGCGCACCGGTAGGGACCGATATCGGTCTTGCCGGGCCGTGCGCAGCGGGCGGCAATGCAGACTGGGAAATTCGCGCTTTCTTCGCCAACCAGCACGGCCAGCTTGCCGAGGATCCGGTGACCGGCAGCTTCAATGCCGGGGTGGCGGTGCATTTCTTCGCTAACGGCCTCGCAAGCCAGAGCTACCGCGCTGCACAGGGCCAATGCGTTGGGGCCGACGGGCGCGTCAGTTGCACTCAGGCCGCGGATGGCCGGGTGTGGATCGGCGGGCGGTGCGACACGATCGCACAGGGCGCGGCATTGCCCGCGCTGGGCTGAACGGTCAGGCGCCGACCAGCGCTTCAGCCTTCTTGCGCGCTTTTTCGCGCCATTGCGGGGCGAGCAATTCGCACGCGCTCATAGCGAGCAGGCGCTGAGCGCTGGTTGCCGCTTCCGGGTTGGCGATTTCGCTGAACACTTCGGCGAGCGTCCACTCGGTGCGATCGCATTCTACCCGTTCGAGCGTGTCACCCGCCTGCGCCGCGCCTTGCTCGATCACGCGGAAATACCACCCGCAGCGCGCATTCTTGATGATCGCGGCGACCATGCCCTTGCGGCCGAAACGGTGCTCGATCTTCCAGCATGGCATGCGCGGCTGGCTCACCTCGATCAGCGCGCTGCCAAGCCGGAACCGGTCGCCGATCCGCACCGCAGTCTCGTCGATCCCGCGCACCGCCAGATTGCTGCCGAACGCGCCGGGCAGTGCTAGCAGCTCATGCCCGCCAAGTTCGTTCCGCCAGAAGTCATGGTGATCGAGCGGGTAGAGATGCACCGCCATCTGCACCCCGCCGTGGTGCTTGCGGTCGGCCTGATGGTCGCCTTCGAGCCCCTCGGGCCCGATGTGCACTGCTCCGGGTAGCGGCTCCTTGGCGAAGGCGCTCAATTCCGCGCCGCGAAAGGGCTGCGGTCTTCCCGCCAACAGCGCTTCGACTTGCCAGCTCACTCAGCCGGGGCCTCTGCCGCTTCCCTGTCCCGCTGCGCCCGGCTCTTCTTTTCGGCAGCGGTCCTGAGCTGGCCGCAGGCGGCATCGATATCGCGCCCGCGCGGGGTGCGCACCGGTGCACTGATCCCGGCTTCAAACACGATCTCCGAAAAGCGCCGGACCCGCTCGGGCGCCGAACATTCGTAGGGCGCGCCCGGCCACGGGTTGAACGGGATCAGATTGACCTTCGCGGGTAATTTGTACTGCTTTATCAGGTGGATCAGCTCGCGCGCGTCCGCGTCACTGTCATTCTTGTCCTTGAGCATGACATATTCGAAGGTGATGCGCCGGGCGTTCGATGCACCGGGATAGGCGGCGCAGGCGGACAGCAGTTCCTCGATCCCGTATTTGCGGTTGATCGGGACGATCTCGTCGCGCACTTCCTTGGTCACCGCATGGAGCGAAACCGCCAGGTTGACGCCGATTTCTTCGCCCGCGCGCGCCATCATCGGCACCACGCCGCTGGTCGAAAGCGTGATCCTGCGCCTCGACAGCGCGAGGCCGTCGCCGTCCATCACCAGCTTCAGCGCGTCGCGCACATGATCGAAATTGTAGAGCGGCTCGCCCATGCCCATCATCACGATATTGGTCAGCAAGCGGCCATCGGCGGTATAGTGGCCCCGGTCATAACCATCGGCGTCTTCGGCATCGCCCAACCCCTCCATCGATCCCTTGGGCCATTCGCCCAGCGCATCGCGCGCAAGCATGACCTGGCCGACGATTTCGCCGGGGGTGAGGTTGCGCACCAGCTTCATCGTGCCGGTGTGGCAGAAGGTGCAGTTGAGCGTGCAGCCGATCTGCGAAGATACGCACAGCGTGCCGCGATCGGCATCGGGGATGAATACCATCTCGAAATCGTGGCCGTCGGCGGTACGCAGCAGCCACTTGCGCGTGCCATCGACCGAATGCTGCGCCTCGACCACCTCGGGCCGCCCGATGACGAACCGTTCGCTCAGCCACGGGCGCATGACCTTGGCGATGTCGGTCATCGCCTCGAACTCAGTCACGCCGCGGTGGTAGAGCCAGTGGAACACCTGCTTGGCGCGCAGCCGGGCCTGCTTCGCATCAAGCCCTGCCACTTCGAACAATTGGCGTATTGCAGCCTTGGGCAGGCCGATCAGGTCGATACGTCCATCTGCACGCGGCGTGATGCTGCGCGCGACGGGAACGGGATCCACCAGCCCGGGGATCGGCATGAGATCGGTATCGGCCATGAGAGCGGCGCATATAAGCGCGCTGCATTCGTTTGGCTAGCGCCGCTTTCGCGCGCAAGCGAGCGTCGCTGCATCGATTGCGGTGGCTGCGCCCGCCAGGAGGTAGCTGTCGGAAAAGCGCCTGCCGTTCGCATCGCTTGCCCGCACGCTCATGCGCGCCGCGCTGCGCATGGCTGCAACGATCGCCGCGTCCATCGCCGCGTCGCTCGCCCAGGCATCGGCTCCGCCGCCGACAAGAGTGAAGCTGCGCTGGCCGACCCGCAGGCTGATCGACGCGCCCTTGGCCAGTTTGCGCGAGAGGCGGATATGGAGCTGGTTGCGGATCTGCTTCGTGGGCCAGCTGGCAACGGTTGCATAGGCGGCGAGTTCACGCGGCCTGCGATCAGGCTCGGGCTTGGCGATGGCATAGCAGCGCGGCTGCGCGGGATCGCGAAACGCCGCCCAGCCCGAGAACACGCCCAGGCTGTCCTTGGCCGCCAGCGGAGCGGCAAGCGCGAACAGGGCGAGCAGGACGAGGGCAAGCCTATTCATAGCGGATCGCCACTACTTCCCATTCCTTGCTGCCCGATGGCAGGCGCACCTGACGTAGATCGCCCAGCGTCGCCCCGCGAAGCGCTCGCGCGATCGGTGCGCTCCAGCCGATGCGCCCCGCGCCCACATCCTGCTCATCGTCCCCGACAAGCGTGACCACCATTTGCCGGTCATCCTCGTCCGCCAGTGTGACCGTGGCGCCGAAGTAGGCGCGGCTCCGGTCGCTCTGGCTGGCCGGATCGACCACGCGCAGCACCTTCATCCGCCGCGCGAGATGCGCCAGTTCGCGGTCGATCTCGCGCATGCGTTTGCGCCCATAGAGATAGTCGCCATTCTCGCTGCGATCGCCATTGCCCGCCGCCCAGCTGACGATCTCGACGATTTCGGGCCGTTCCTTGCCCAGCAGATGCTCATAGCGCGCCTGGAGCGCGGCCATGCCCTGCGCGGTAATGGGATCGCCCGGCCGGCTCACGCGGAAAGCTCAGCGCAGGAAGGATGCAGCGGTTCGTGCAGGCCCGTTACGGGCATTGGCGGGATAGAGCTGTTCATAGACTGCGGCATTCTCGATCACGCGCTGGACGTAATTCTTCGTTTCGTAAACCGGAATCCGCTCGATCCATTCGATCCAGCCAATGCCGCCCTGGCGCGGATCGCCATTGGCGCGCAGCCACTTGTTCACATTGCCGGGACCGGCGTTGTAGGCGGCGACGGCGAGCGGATACGATCCGCCGTAATAGTCCATCATCCGCGCGAAATAGCCATTGCCCAGCTGGATATTGTAGCTGGGGCTGTCGACCAGGTCGGCGCTGAGATAGGTCATGCCCAGCTTGCCCGCCTGCTCTGCCGCGGTGCCGGGCATAAGCTGCATCAACCCGCGCGCACCGGCATGGCTGATGGCGTTCTGCGCGAACTGGCTTTCCTGCCGGGTTATGGCGTGGACCATGGTCCAGTCGGTTCCGGGGGGCAGCGGCATGGTAGGATAGCCGATCGCGGTAAATCCGCTGAGGCCGTGTTCCTGCGCGGAATCCGACAGGATCACCGCCAGATCGCGCCTGCCGGTCTGCACAGCAAGATCGGCAACCAGCATATGTTCCTCGGGCGTTGTCGCCTGCGAAGCAATCGCGCGGTAGAACTGGATTCCGGTGCGCCACGGCGCGTCTTTGGCAACCTCGCGCACCGCCTGCGTCAGCGGCTCGGCGTCGAACCGCGCGCGCATTTCGGGCGCGATTGCGGCCACCGCCCGCTCGCCAAGCGGCGGCACGGGCTGCCCCAGCCTTCCCAGTGCCAACATGCCGTAAAAGCGGTCAGGATATTGCGCGGCGAGATTCCAGTATCGCTCCGCCTCGCTGGCGTTGCCCGCCTGCTGGCTGGCGAGCCCGGCCCAGAAGAAGCCCTTCGAGCGGGTCTGCGGCGTGCGCGCCGCCGCGCCATAACGGTAGAACAGCGGAGCGGCGCTGGCGGGCTCCGCAAGGTCCCACAGCGCTCTGGTTCCGCCCAGCCACATCAGGCTGGTGTAATCATCGCGCAGTTTGTAGGCGAGCTGGCTGACATCGGTTCCCGGCGCGAACAGATCGTCGATCCCGGCGGCGATCCTGGCCGCCGATCGCGCGTCGGCGCCTTTCGCCGCAACCAGCATCTCGCCAACCAGGTCCTGCGCATCGAAGGGAAGCCGGTCAAAATGCGGCCTGCCAGAAAGGATGCCGATCGCCTGCGGCGACTGCCTGTTCTTGCGATAGAAACGCACAAGGTTGTAAACCAGCCCGGGGTCGCTGAGCGTACTGCGGTCGATCGCCAGCCCGGTTTCAGCAGGCAGTTCGCTCTCAATCAGCGCCAGCCGCTGGTTAAACACCGCACGCTTCTCGGGCGAAATCATCAGAATGTGCCGCCGCGCGGCATCGGCCTTGCCCTGCCACAGCAGTGCATCCATCCGCGCGTCATGATCGGCCTGCGTGAACTGCGCCCCAAAGCGGCCCAGCAGATAGGCCTCGCTTATCTCGCTCATCGCCCCGCCGCGCCATGCCATGCGCGCGGTTTCGACCGCCTCCTCGCGCTGCAAGCTCGCCAGCGCCAGCGCATAGCGGGCTCTTGCCGGATTGGTCAGCGGGGGATTGAGGTCGAAAAAGGCGACCAGCCTGGTCGCATCGACCGCCTCGAAATCGAGCTTGTCTTCGGCCTGCAGGCGCAGGCGCTCTTCCTGCGGGAAGCCAGGAAAGGCCAGCACGAAACCTGCATAATCGTCGAACCCCATCCGGTCGTTGCCGATCAGCAGTTTCCACCGCTCGATCGCCTGCGCACTATGGCGGGGCTGGGCAGCGACCAATTGCGCGCGCGCCTGTTCCCACTGCGCAAGCGATTCCGACGCAACAGGCGCGGAAAGTGCGATGGTGCCGACCGCCAGAACCACAGTTGCGAGAAAGACCTTGCGATGCATGCTGGACATTGTGTCGGTCTGCTCCTTATCAGGCGATTAACGCATTTGCGCGGTCGCACTGTTCCCCACCTCGCCGGGATATGCGGCCAAGAAGGGTGAAATGGCAATGTTCAGCGGCTCGATTCCCGCTCTGGTGACTCCTTTTCGCGATGGATCGTTCTACGAATCCGCGTTTCGGCGTCTGGTCGATTGGCAGATCGAGCAGGGCAGCTCGGCACTGGTGCCCTGCGGCACCACGGGCGAAGCCCCGACGCTGACCAATGCCGAGCACCACCGCGTGATCGAGATCTGTATCGAGCAGGCCGCCGGGCGCGTTCCGGTGATCGCCGGCTGCGGCAGCAACGATACGCAGACCGCGCTGTGGCACATGCAGGTGGCGAAGGAGCTGGGCGCGGATGCCGCGCTGCTGGTCGCGCCCTATTACAACCGGCCGAGCCAGGCGGGATTGATCGCGCATTTCAGCTATCTTGCCGAGAAGGTCGATCTGCCGATCGTGCTATACAATGTGCCGGGGCGGACTGTGACTGACATCAAACCCGAAACCGTCGCCGTACTGGCAAGGCTGTGGCCGGGACGAATTGTCGGGATCAAGGATGCGACCGGCGACATGACGCGCGTGACGCGTCACCGGATGGACATGGGTACGGCCTTTGTCCAGCTGTGCGGCAACGACGACATGGCACTCCCCTTCAATGCTGCGGGCGGGGTGGGGTGCATCTCTGTCACCGCAAATGTCGCCCCTGCGCTGTGTGCGCAGTTCCAGGCCGCAAGCCTTGCCGGTGACGGCGCACGCGCGCACGAACTCAACGAGCGGCTGTTCCCGCTGCACCAGGCGCTGTTTAGCGATGCCAGCCCCGCGCCGGTAAAATACGCACTCAGCCGGGTGATGGACGGCTTCACCGACGATGTGCGCCTGCCGCTGGTCAGTTGCTCCGATACGGCCCGCAAGGTGGTGGATGATGCGCTGGCGCACGCGGGATTGATTTGAATTTTTCAACTTCGGGCCTAAATGCCCGCCATCATGGCCCGACCCAAGCCCGAAACCTTCGACAAGCAGAAGACCGTCGCGGAAAATCGCCGCGCCCGGTTCGACTATTATATCGAGGATAAGTTCGAGGCTGGCCTGGCCCTGCACGGCACAGAAGTGAAGGCGCTGCGCGCGGGTGAGGCCTCGATCGCGGAAAGCTATGCCGAAGTGCGAGGCGGCGAGGTCTGGCTGGTCAACGCCAACATCCCCGAATACAGCCATGGCAACCGGCTCAATCACGAGCCCCGCCGCCCGCGCAAGCTGCTGTTCCATGCGCGCGAGATCGAACGGATGCTGGGCGCGGTCGAACGCAAGGGCATGACGCTGGTCCCGCTGTCGATCTATTTCAATCGCACCGGGCGGGCCAAGGTTGAGCTCGCGCTGGCCAAGGGCAAGCAGGCGCACGACAAGCGTCAATCGATCAAGGAACGCGACTGGAAGCGCGACAAGGCCCGCCTGATGCGCGAAAAGGGGTAGGTAAAGGGCGGACAATTCAGCCCCAGATTCAGGTCATGGTCAGACCCGCACGGCTATCGGCTCCGCGGCAAGGTTTTGATCCGCGAAATATGGCCAGATCGGCCTTGCGAATTGAGAATGACGAGCGCAATGCGTGCACCCGAAAAGATGACCGACAAGAGATCAAAAACCTGGCTGGCGGACCACCTCCGCAAATATATGCCTGGGCGTGAGGAATTGGCGAGCAACCGCTATCTCGCACCCATCGCGCACCGCTTCCTGTCGCCCGAACTGTGGCGCTTCACACGCCGCTCGGTACCGCGCGGGGTCGCGCTGGGCCTGTTTGCGGCGTTTATCGTTCCGCTCGGCCAGATCTTTTTCGCTGCGTTTCTGGCGCTGCCCGCGCGTGCCAATGTGCCGCTGGCGGCCGCAGTCACTTTCGTTACCAATCCTTTCACTTTTCCCTTCTGGGCCTATGTGGCCAAGGCGACGGGTGATCTGGTGCTCAATATCGATGCCATCGTCGGACCGGGAACAGCAGGCCAGTTTGCGCATGACGAGGGGCTTCTGGCCCAGGCGTTCGAGTTGGCTGGGGTGACTGCATTCGGCTTCGTCGTGCTTGCGGTGGCGTCATCGGTGCTGGGTTACTTCCTGTCCGGGGCGATCTGGCGGGTGATGGTGGCACGGCGGCGCATGCGCAGGCTGCAACTGATGGAATCCCGGCTCGACCAGCGCTTGGGCGCACACGAGGAATGAGCCTGATCCCCGGTTCGTCGTCGACCAGGGCGCCCGCGACGCTGTTCGGCACGATCGCGCTGGCAATGCTGGCCAGCGCGGCGTTGCTGTGGACGGCGACCGGGCAGTTGCCGGTAGTGATCGTCTATGTCCTGGGCCTGCTGGTGCTGATGATGGCGGGGTTCGCCATCGATCGCATGCGAACAGCCGCGCCGGCCACCAACTTTGTCGAGCCGGACTGGTCGGTGACGGTTGCAGCGATCGAACGGGCGGGCGAGGCGATCGCCATTACCGATCGCGCCAATCGCCTGGTCTGCGCCAACAGCGCCTTCATCAAGCGGTTCGGGATCGAACATGCACCGCCCAATCTGCTGCTGACCAACAGCGACCACGAGGCGCTGACGCGGGTTGCGCGGAACGCCTGGCGCGAAAGTACGGCGGGCGCCGATCTGTTCCCAAGCGGAGAAGGTCAGCCTGGCTGGTCGGTCACGGCCGAGCGGGCCGGCAGGGGCGAGGATCACATGATCTGGCGACTGCGCAGGATCGAGCCGGAGGTGGAAGATCCCCTGAGCGGCCTCGATCTGGCCGGGCGTTTCGGCCAGATGCTTTCGGCGGCGGGAATCGAGGCGGCGATCACCGCATCGGACGGGATCGTCACGGGGGCGAGCGCAGGCTTCGCGGAACGCGCGGCGGGCGATGCGAAGGCGACGCTGGCAGGGCAGGAATTCGTGTCGTTCCTGCGCACCGACGAGCGCGATCGCATCTATTTCGCCCGCGAAGGACGGCAGGGCACGCCGCAGACGCTGGTCCAGGTCCCCCTTGATCTTGCCGATGGACGCAAGAGCCGGAAGACGCTCGACGGCCAGTCGCTGATGCTGCTGGTCGACAGCGGAGTCGGACTGGGCGGCAGCTGGGATGGCACCTCGCAGGCCGGCGTGCTCCAGCTGGAGGCGCTGCTGGCGCAGTTGCCGTTGGGGCTGGCCATGACCGATCGCGATGGCCGGTTCCTGTTCGGGAACGATGCCTTTCTGCGTTCGGTCGATCGTGAAGGCGTGGGACTCCCGCCATTCCCGACCGATCTTGTGGTGCGCGAAGACAAGCCTGCGCTGTCGGACGCCGTTCGGCGGCATGGGCGCGGTCCAGCGTCGAGCGGCGACATGGCGATCCGGCTGGTTTCGCAACCCGACGAGCCGGTCATGCTGGGCTTGGCCGGCGTGCGCGGGTTGGGCGATGCGGCGGTGCTGCTGAGCCTGTCCGATTCCACCGAAGAGACACGGCTCAAGCGGCAGGTGGCGCAGGCCACCAAGATGCAGGCTGTCGGGCAGTTGGCAGGCGGGGTGGCGCACGATTTCAACAACGTGCTCACCGCGGTGATCGGCACCTGCGATCTCATGCTCCTGCGCCATACGCCGGGTGACAGCGATTATGACGACATCCAGCAGATCCGCCAGAACTCGAACCGCGCGGCGGCGCTAACCCGCCAGCTGCTGGCATTCTCGCGACAGCAGACCCTGCGCCCGGAAATCCTGCAACTGCCCGATGTGGTGAGCGAAATCGGCCCGCTGATCCGGCGCCTGCTGGGCGAGCAGATCGAGTATCGCGTCCGCCACGATCGCGATCTGGGGCCGGTGCGGGCCGACCCGCAACAGCTCGAGCAGGTGATCATGAACCTGGCGGTCAATGCACGCGACGCCATCATGTCGAGCGGCGGCGGTTCGGGCCGGTTCACCCTGTCAACCCACAGGCTTGCCGCGCGCGATGTGGCGCGGATGCGGTCCAGCATCCTGCCTTCCGACGATTATACGGTGTTGTTGGCCGAGGATACCGGGGGCGGAATCCCGCCTGCGGTCCTGCCCAAGTTGTTCGAACCGTTCTTCACCACCAAGGAACCGGGCAAGGGTACGGGCCTCGGCCTTTCGACCGTTTACGGCATCGTCAAGCAATCGGGCGGGTTCATTTTCGCCGACAATGTCGAAGCCAGAGGCGGAAAGGCGCCGGGTGCGCGCTTCACGATCTATCTGCCGGTTTACAAGGGTGAAGTCCTGCAAAAGCCGGTAGAGACCGGACCGGGCGAACCTGCGCGCGACTGGTCGGGCGGCGGGAGGCTGCTCCTGGTCGAGGACGAGGTCATGGTGCGCGCGGTGGCCGAACGGGCGTTGGCCAGGGCGGGCTACAATGTCACGACCTGTAGCGACGGCGAGGAAGGGTTGACCAGGATCGAAGCAGGCGAACCGTTCGATCTTGTCGTCAGCGATGTGGTGATGCCAGGGATGGATGGCCCCACCATGGTCCGCGCCATTCGCGCATTGCGCCCCGATGTGCCGGTCCTGTTCATGTCGGGCTATGCCGAGGAACACTTGCGCCAGGATATCGATATTCCCGACATGCACTTTATCGCCAAACCCTTCAGCGTGCAGGAAATTGGCGATGCCGTATCGCGCGTGTTGCGGGCTTCGGGCGTGAAAGAGACCTGAAATCGCATTGGAAAAAATTTTTCGTTCGCATCTTGTTCCAACAGAACAAACACGGTACACACTCGCCAGTCGATAAGGGGGGATGGACCCTAGGCAAGCGAAGGAGGCCATGCGATGACGACCAATCTGAAACTGGTAGAGAAGGAAAGTTCCGTGGATCGTCAAAAGGCGCTCGAAGCCGCGCTGGCGCAGATTGACCGCGCTTTTGGCAAGGGTTCGGCGATGCGGCTGGGCTCGAAGGAAGCGATGCAGGTCGAAGTGATTTCCAGCGGCTCGCTTGGCCTCGATATCGCGCTGGGCGTGGGCGGACTGCCCAAGGGCCGCGTGATCGAGGTCTATGGGCCCGAAAGTTCAGGCAAGACCACGCTGGCGCTCCATGTCATCGCCGAGGCGCAGAAGGCCGGCGGAACCGCCGCATTCGTCGATGCCGAACATGCGCTCGATCCGGTCTATGCCAGGAAGCTCGGCGTCAATATCGACGAACTGATCGTCTCTCAGCCCGATACCGGCGAGCAGGCGCTCGAGATTACCGACACGCTGGTGCGTTCGAATGCGATCGACGTGCTGGTGGTCGATTCGGTTGCCGCGCTGGTACCGCGGGCCGAGATCGAGGGCGAGATGGGTGACACCCATGTCGGCCTGCAAGCCCGCCTGATGAGCCAATCCTTGCGCAAGCTGACCGGTTCGATCAGCCGTTCCAAGTGCATGGTGATCTTCATCAACCAGCTGCGCATGAAGATCGGCGTGATGTACGGCAATCCCGAAACCACAACGGGCGGCAATGCACTCAAATTCTATGCCTCGGTTCGGCTCGACATTCGCCGTATCGGGCAGATCAAGGATCGTGACGAGATCGTCGGCAACTCCACCCGCGTCAAGGTGGTCAAGAACAAGGTGGCGCCGCCCTTCAAGCAGGTCGAATTCGACATCATGTATGGCGAGGGCATATCCAAGATCGGTGAAATTCTCGATCTGGGGGTCAAGGCCGGTCTGGTCGAGAAATCGGGCAGCTGGTTCTCCTATGACAGCGTCCGGATCGGGCAGGGGCGAGAGAACGCCAAGCAGTATCTGAAGGACAATCCAGAGATGTGCGACAGGTTGGAAGCCGCCATTCGCGGCCGCACCGATGTTGTCGCCGGGGAGATGATGGCAGGTCCGGACGCGGAAGACTGACCTCGCTCCTCAAGCGGGCGCTGTCATGCGCCCGGAATGTGGATAGCCGGTGTGTGCCTCTCCCCCCTCGAAAGGCCGCACCGGCTTTTCCGTTTCTTGCGCAGCCTGTTGCGCTCGAAGGGTGAAACGCGCATGCGCTCGCTGGAGTGCGATGGTATTGTCGCATGCAGATGGAGTGCACATGGCAGGTGCCGATACGACAGGAGTCGCGACGCAGGAATGGCAGGGCCGTGTCGGCAGGTCATGGGCGGACGAATGGCAGCGGACCGATCGCAGCTTTACGCACCTGACCGCAGAGCTGGAGCGGCGCCTGTCTGGCATGGATGTTCACTCGGCGCTCGATGTGGGATGCGGCGCGGGCGAGCTATCGCTTGCGCTGGCGCGATGCAATCCCGATGCGCAAGTGCTGGGAGTCGACGTTTCGCCCGATCTGGTCGCGGTCGCGCGGCAGCGCGCTGCCGGCCTGTCCAATGTGCATTTCGAGCTTGCCGACGCATCGAGCTGGCAACCCTCGGCATATGAGCGGCCCGATCTGGTCATGTCGCGTCACGGGGTCATGTTCTTTGCCGATCCGGTCGCCGCCTTCCGTAATCTGCATCAAGCCTGCGCGGTCGATGCCGGTCTTCTCTTTTCGTGCTTTCGCGGGATCGAGCATAATCCGTTCTTTGCCGAGGCAGTGCGGCTGATTCCAGCGGACGCTGCTGGTCCGCCGCCCGATCCAAATGCGCCTGGACCTTTCGCATTTGCCGATAGCGAGCGCGTGAAACGGATCCTGGCGGGCGCGGGCTGGAAGCACATCGCTTGCGAGCCGTTCGATTTCACCATGATTGCCGGCGCGGGCGACCGGCCGGTCGAAGACGCCGTTCACTATTTCAGCCGCATCGGCCCCGCGGCGCGGGCGCTGGCGGCGATGGGGGGAGGCGAGCGTCAAGCCATGCAGGCCGGCCTGGCAGAACTCGCCCGCCGACATCTGAACGAAGGCGTTGTCGCCTTGGGCGCGAGCGTATGGATCGTCACCGCTGCGCGTGATTGAACCGCGATAACGCCTTGTCGCGCGCGCCGCGATTGCCTAACTGCGCTGACATGACGTCCACCAACGATATCCGCCGCTCGTTTCTCGATTATTTCGCCGGGGCGGACCATGCCGAAATCGCCAGCGCGCCGCTGGTACCGTACAACGATCCGACCTTGATGTTCGTCAATGCGGGCATGGTGCCGTTCAAGAACGCCTTCACCGGGCTCGAAACCCCGCAGGCGCCGCGCGCCACCAGTTCGCAAAAATGCGTGCGCGCAGGCGGCAAGCACAACGATCTCGACAATGTCGGATATACCGCGCGCCACCACACCTTCTTTGAAATGCTGGGCAATTTCTCGTTCGGGGACTATTTCAAGGAACAGGCGATCCTCCACGCCTGGACGCTGCTGACGCGCGAGTGGGGCCTGCCCGCCGATCGACTGACCGTCACCGTCTATCACACCGATGACGAGGCGTTCGGCCTCTGGCGCAAGATTTCCGGCCTGCCCGAACAGCGCATCATCCGCATCCCGACCAGCGACAATTTCTGGTCGATGGGCGACACCGGACCGTGCGGGCCCTGTTCCGAGATTTTCTACGATCATGGCGATCACATCGCGGGCGGCCCACCGGGTAGCCCCGACGAGGATGGCGACCGCTTTGTCGAGATCTGGAATCTCGTGTTCATGCAGTTCGATCAGCAGGCCGATGGTTCGCGCATCGATCTGCCCAAGCCCTCGATCGATACCGGCATGGGGCTGGAACGGATCGCGGCTGTGCTGCAAGGCGTGCATGACAACTACGACACCGATACCTTCCGCACGCTGATTGCCGCCTCGGAAAACCTCACCGGTGTTACGGCAGAGGGCGAGCATGCTGCCAGCCACCGCGTGATCGCCGATCATCTGCGCTCGACCAGCTTCCTGATGGCCGACGGAGTGCTGCCCTCGAACGAAGGGCGCGGCTATGTCCTGCGCCGGATCATGCGCCGCGCCATGCGCCACGCGCATCTGCTGGGCGCGAAGGAACCGTTGATGCACCGCCTGGTGCCCTCGCTCGTCGGCGAAATGGGGCAGGCTTACCCTGAACTGCTGCGCGGGCAGGCGCTGATCACCGAGGTGCTCGAACGCGAAGAAGCGCAGTTCCGCCGCACGCTCGAAAAGGGCCTGCGCCTGCTCGACGAGGCGACAGCGGATATGGGCGCGGGCGGCGAGCTTGAGGGCGAAACCGCCTTCCGCCTCTATGATACCTATGGCTTTCCCTATGATCTGACCGAAGACGCGCTGCGGTCGCGCGGTATCGCAGTCGATCGGGCAGGATTCGACACTGCGATGGCCCGTCAGAAAGCGGCGGCGCGCGCGGCATGGAAGGGTTCGGGCCAGGCGGCGGACGGCGAGGTCTGGTTCGACATTGCCGAACGCGAAGGCGCGAGCGAATTCACCGGCTATACGTCGACCAGCGGCGAAGGCCGTGTCGTCGCGTTGGTGAAGGATGGGCGCGAGACCGATCATGCCGAAGCGGGCGACGAGGTAGTGATCCTTACCAACCAGACGCCGTTCTATGGCGAAAGCGGCGGGCAGACGGGCGATGCGGGCACGGTCGGTTCGCCCGACGGGCTGAAGGCCACCATAACCGACACTACCAAGCATCTGGGCCGCCTGCACGCACACCACGCCCGCTTGACCGCAGGATCGATCAAGCTTGGCGACACCGTTCACCTTGAAGTCGATACCGCCCGCCGTGACCGCATCAGGGCCAACCATTCGGCCACGCACCTCGTCCATGCGGCGCTGCGCAACCGGCTGGGCAGCCATGTGACGCAGAAGGGTTCGCTGGTGGCCGATGACCGGTTCCGTTTCGACTTCTCGCATCCCAAGCCGCTGACTGCGGAAGAAATCGCTGCGGTCGAGGCCGAAGTGAACGCGGAAATCCGCGCCAACGAACCTGTCTCGACGCGGCTGATGAGCCCCGATGATGCCGTGGCGGCGGGCGCGCTGGCGCTGTTCGGCGAGAAATACGGCGACGAGGTCCGCGTGCTTTCAATAGGCCGAAAGGTGGACGGCGGGCACAGCTATTCGGTCGAGCTTTGCGGCGGCACGCATGTGCGCGCGACGGGCGACATCGGGGTGTTCCGCATCGTATCGGAAGGCGCGGTCAGCTCGGGCGTGCGGCGAATAGAGGCGCTGACGGGCGAGGCAGCGCGCCGCTGGCTGGTCGATCGCGAGGAAGCGCTTAAACAGGCGGCGAGTGTAATTCGTGCGATGCCGGAGGAGGTTCCCGCGCGGATCGCCGCACTGATGGACGAGCGTAAACGGCTCGAGCGCGAACTGGCCGAGGCGAGGAAAGCGCTGGCGCTGGGCGGTGCGGGAACCACCGATGCTGCGAGCGGAACGGTCGAAGAAATCGGGGGGATCAGGTTCTTTGGTCAGGTGATCGAAGGCCTTGATCCCAAGGATCTCAAGCCGCTTGCAGACGAAAAGCGCAAGGAATTCGGCTCTGCGGTGATCACGCTCATCGCCAGCAATCCCGGCGCAAATACCGTGGTCCAGTCCGCCACAAGCGATCTGGCAGAAACCTTTGATTCGACAAGGCTGGTTCGCGTGGCAACCGAGGCAATGGGCGGCAAGGGCGGCGGCGGACGGCCCGATATGGCGCAGGGCGGCGGACCGGCAGGCAAGGACAACGCCGAGCGGGCCATCGCTGCGGTCAGGCAGGCGCTCGTTTCAGCGGCAGCAAGCTGACTGCCCCCGCGCTGACCGCCTGCGCGGTCAGCTACCCGCTTCGATCGAAGAGGTGCGCAATTTGGGCCGGTAATCGAGCTTGCCCTCGCGTTCGATCCGGTCGCGAAATTCGTCACGCTTTTCATGGATCGAGGCGATTACGGGGCCCATTGCCACGCCGATATCGACCAGCACCGCCTCTGACAGTTGCAGCGAACTCTCGAGCGTTTCGGGCACCGCATGGCTGGCCCCGGCACGGTAGAGCGCGGCGGCATGTTCCAAGTCGCGCGCGCGGGCCACGATCAGCAGGTCAGGATAGGCATTGCGCAATTTGGTGACGAGCCTTTTCACGAGAATCGGCTCGTCCATGGTCAGCACGATCGCGAGCGAATGCTCGATGCCCAGACGCGACAGCGCCGCCCCGCGTGCGGCATCGCCGAACATCGCACGATAGCCCGCCTGTTTGGCGTTCAAGATCAGATCGGCATCGGCGTCCAGGGCGACATATGGCTTGCCATGAACCGCCAGCATATCGGCTACCATCAGGCCGACACGGCCAGCGCCGATAATGATGACGGCCGGCTCGTGCGATGGCTCGCCGCTCAAATCGGGAATGGGTTCGACCCGTCGGGCAATGACCCGGCCCAACCGCGCGAGGATTGGGGTCACCGTCAGGCCGATAGCAGTCACGATCTGCCAGAACTGCGCGGTGCCCGGCTGGATCAGCATTGCCGAGCCGGCCGCGGCGAGCACGATCAGCGTCGTTTCGCTGGGGCTGGCCATCAGGATACCGGTTTCAGTGGCGGTGCTGCGCCGGGCGCCCATCAGGCGCAACAGGATCCCCGTCACCATGGCCTTGAAGGTGAGAACCAGCACCACCGCGAGCACGATCGTGCCCAGATTGGTCCAGATGGTGAAGAGGTCGATGCTCATGCCGACCGTAATCAGGAACACGCCCAATGCCAGGCCCTTGAACGGCACCATGATCCCTTCGACCTCGCTGTTGTATTCGGTCTCGGCAATCAGCAGTCCGGCAATCAGGGCGCCGACGATCGGTGACAGGCCGACGGCGGCGGTGGCAAGGCTGGCGCCGATCACCACCAGCAGCGATGCGGCGAGAAAAAGTTCCGGGCTTTTGGTCCGCGCGGCTTGCGCAAACAGGCGTGGCAGCGCCAGCCGCCCCGCGATCAGCAGCACCGCAATGACGAGACCGCCCTGCCACAAGGTTGCGAGCATGCCTTCCCAACCTTCGGCCTGTGCGTGCGGGGCCATCGCGCCCAGCAGGAACACGATCGGCACGATCATGATATCCTCGAACAGCAGCATTGATAGCGCCGCGCGGCCCACCGGGGTGGTAGTTCCCGATATCGGCAGAACGATCGCGGTCGAGGAGAAGGCCAGGGCGAACCCCAGTGCCGCGGCGCCGGTCCAGTATTGTCCCATCATCGTCAACACGATCGCCAGCGAGCTGCCGATGATCAGCAGTTCGAGTGCGCCCAGGCCGAACACCAGCCGCCTGAGCTGCCACAGCCGGTTGAACGACAGTTCCAGGCCGATCGTGAACAGCAGCAGGATGATCCCGAATTCGGCAAAAGGTTTGAGCCCTTCGGGATCGGAAATGGTCACATGGCCCAGCCAGGGATATTCATAGACCAGCGTCCCCAGTCCGAACGGGCCGACCGCGATGCCGATCAGGATGAAGCCGATGACCGGGGTAATGCGGATGCGTGCAAACAAAGGGATGACGATACCCGCCGCACCCAGGATCACCAGCGCGTCGGACATCATCGGGGAAGGGGAGAGTTCGCCCGCCATGGCAATCACCTAACCAGCGTTTGGGGACTTGTCACCTTCGCAGGTGACTTGTGCCGAAAGCGGGTTATGAACGCTGCCATGCACACCGGTACGCTGATCACGCTCGCGCTCTATTTCACCCTCATGCTCGGCATCGGCATCTATGCCCAGCGCCGCGCGACATCGGATAGCGCGGGCTATCTTCTGGCCGGGCGCAACCTGTCGCCGCCGGTCGCTGCGCTATCCGCCGGGGCGTCGGACATGTCGGGCTGGCTGCTGCTTGGCCTGCCCGGCGCGCTCTATGTGTATGGACTGGTCGAGGCATGGATCGGGATCGGCCTGTTCGCGGGCGCGCTGGTCAACTGGATCGTGGTCGCGCCGCGCCTTCGCGTCCAGACGGAGCAACAGGGCAACGCCCTGACCATCCCCGAATTCATGGCCAACCGGTTCCCTGACCAGGCGATGGCCCTGCGGCTGGTCAGCGCGGTCGTGATCGTACTGTTCTTCGCGGTCTATACGGCGGCGGGGCTGGTCAGCGGCGGCAAGCTGTTCGATTCGACCTTTGCAGGGCTGGTCCAGGGTTGGCCGGTCTCGCCTTACATGGCGGGCATATGGATCACGGCGGGGGTGGTCGTCGCCTATACCGCGATCGGGGGATTCCTGGCGGTCAGCCTGACCGATTTCGTGCAGGGGTGCATCATGCTGGTAGCGCTGGTCCTGATGCCGCTGGTGGTGATTTTCGGCGAGGATGGAGATATGGGTGTGGCACTGGCGCAAGCCGGACCCGGCTTCCTCAGCCTGACCCACGGACTGACGGTTGCCGGTTTCCTTTCGGCCGTCGCCTGGGGCCTCGGCTATTTTGGGCAGCCGCATATCATCGTACGCTTCATGGCGGTGCGATCGGTCACGGACATTCCCACGGCACGCAATATCGCCATGGGCTGGATGGGCCTGTGCCTGCTTGGCGCCATCGGCGTGGGGCTGGCGGGGCGCGCCTATGTCGAGCGCAATGCGCTTACTCTCGCCGATCCTGAAACGATCTTCATCCTGCTCGCCAACACGCTGTTCCACCCGCTCGTCACCGGCTTCCTGCTCGCCGCGCTGCTCGCCGCGATCATGAGCACGATCAGCGCGCAGCTGCTCGTGGCGTCAAGCTCGCTGACCGAGGATTTCTATCGCCTGTTCCTGCGCAAGCAGGCGGGCGAGCGCGAGCTGGTCAATGTCAGCCGCGCCTGCGTGCTGCTGGTGGCGCTTGCCGCGATGACGATTGCGCGCGATCCGGGCAGCCGGGTGCTTGGCCTGGTGGCGAACGCCTGGGCAGGCTTCGGCGCGGCGTTTGGCCCGCTGATCATTCTCTCGCTGACCTGGCGGCGGATGACCGGCGCGGGTGCGGTGACCGGGCTGGCAACCGGCGCGCTGGTGGTGTTCGGCTGGATCTGGCTGGGATGGAACGCCAGCTTTCTCGGCGGGCCGGGGATTTACGAGATCATCCCCGGCTTCCTTGCCGCTTCTGCCGCGATCGTGCTGGTCAGCCTTCTGAGCCGGCCCCGGTCCCGGCCATAGCCTGTTCCAGATTGGTGACGATCGCCTCGAAGAACTGCTCGGTGGTCAGCCAGCTCTGGTTCGGGCCGATCAGCAGCGCCAGATCCTTGGTCATCTGGCCCCGTTCGACCGTTTCGATGCAGACGCGCTCAAGCGTTTCGGCAAAGCGCACCACGTCTGGCGTTTCGTCAAACCTGCCGCGATAGATCAGCCCGCGGGTCCAGGCGAAGATCGAGGCGATCGGGTTGGTCGAAGTGGCCTTGCCCTGCTGGTGCTGGCGGTAATGGCGGGTGACGGTGCCGTGTGCCGCCTCGGCCTCGATCGTCTTGCCGTCGGGCGTCATCAGCACCGAAGTCATCAGGCCGAGCGAGCCGAAGCCCTGCGCCACCACATCGGACTGCACATCGCCGTCGTAGTTCTTGCAGGCCCACACGAACTTGCCGCTCCATTTGAGCGCGCTGGCGACCATGTCGTCGATCAGGCGGTGTTCGTAAGTGATCTTGGCTTCGGCGAATTTTTCCTTGAAGCCTTCATTGTCGAACACTTCCTGGAACAGGTCCTTGAAGCGCCCGTCATAGGCTTTCATGATCGTGTTCTTGGTCGAGAGATAGACCGGCCAGCCCAGATTTAGCCCGTAATTGAGACTGGCGCGGGCGAAATCGCGGATCGAATCGTCGAGATTGTACATCGCCATGGCCACACCCGCACTTGGGTAGTCGAACACGTCGAGATCGATCTTGGTGCCGTCATCGCCATCGAACACCAGCCGCAGTTTGCCCGGGCCGGGGATCAGCGTGTCGGTCGCGCGGTACTGGTCGCCAAAGGCATGGCGGCCGACCACGATCGGATCGGTCCAGCCCGGCACCAGACGCGGCACGTTATCGATCACGATCGGTTCGCGGAACACAACCCCGCCCAGGATGTTGCGGATCGTGCCGTTGGGGCTCTTCCACATTTTCTTGAGGCTGAACTCCTCGACGCGTGCTTCGTCAGGGGTGATGGTGGCGCATTTGACGCCGACGCCATAGTGCTTGATCGCATTGGCCGCATCGACCGTGACCTGATCGTCGGTCGCGTCGCGATTCTCGATCGACAGGTCGTAATACTTCAGGTCGATATCGAGATAGGGCAGGATCAGTCGTTCGCGGATCCATTCCCAGATGATCCGCGTCATTTCATCGCCATCGAGCTCGACAACCGGGGTCTTGACCTGAATTTTCTGCATGGGTGCTCCGGAATTGGGGGAGAATGTTTGTCGGCGCTTTAGCAGAGGCGCGGCTTGGCGCAAGACGGCGCGCCCAAACAAAAAACCCGCCGCAGGCGGCGGGTTTTCAGGCGATGGTGGGCGTAGGAAGGATTGAACTTCCGACCCCTGCGATGTCAACACAGTGCTCTACCACTGAGCTATACGCCCGATCCATCCGGCTACCGGCCATCGGCGCGGTGGAGCGGGCCTTTAGCCAAGAGTCTTCCCGGGCGCAAGCGATTCGCAGGACGGAATCAGATACGGACTTCCTGACGATCGGCAAAAAGGCGTTCAACCTCGAGCACCAGATCGCGCAAGTGGAAAGGCTTGGAAAGGACACGCGCCTGCGGCTGCTCCTTGTTCGCCCGCAGCGCAACCGCGGCAAAGCCGGTGATGAACATCACCTTTGTACCCGGGCTTACCTCGGTGCAGCGCTGCGCCAGTTCGATCCCGTCCATTTCCGGCATCACGATATCGGATAGAAGGAGATCGAAATGTTCGTGTTCCAGCAGCGGAGCGGCCTTGGTGCCGCAATCGACGGCGGTCACTTCGTATCCGGCATTGGTCAGCGCCCGCTCAAGATAGGTGCGCATGGCTTCATCATCCTCGGCAAGGAGGATCCTGATGGCGGGAGTAACGTTCATGCTTAAGGTTATAACCCAAATCGCTTAAGAAATCTTTGTCCGGTCGGGCACTGCCCGTTTTTGACACAGGTTCCAAGACAGGGCAGCAAGGGGGCATGACGGCAGATTCGCCTGGTGATCGCGGAATTCGACGCTTGCACGGCGGCAGGATCGCCGGACGGGAAGAGCCCGCGTTCGAATTTTCCGCGCCGCAGGATAGCGTCATTCCCGTCCTGATTGCGGTGCCGCATGCAGGCAGGGCCTATCCGCCCCGCGTGCTCGAACAGATGCGCGACCCGGCAGGTTCGACGCTGAGGCTGGAGGACCGATGGGTCGATCTCGTCGCCGCCGAAGTCGCCTCCAGCACCGGGGCGGGGCTACTGATCGCCAATGCGCCGCGGGCCATGCTCGATCTCAACCGTGCCCTCGACGATGTCGACTGGAGCATGATTGCAGGCGGTCAGCCCGGCTCCAGATATCACTCGCAGGCCAATCGCAGGGCGCGCAGCGGGCTGGGACTGATTCCACGAAGACTTTCGGGCCATGGCGAAATCTGGCGATCTCCGATCGACCGGGCAGAACTTGCCGAGCGGATCGAGGGGATACATCGACCCTATCATACCGCGTTGGCGCAGCAACTTGAGGCGATCAGGGATCGCTGGGGCGCAGCCCTGCTGATCGACATGCACTCCATGCCGCCGCTCAGGCGCCGCGACAGCCATGCTCCGGAAGCACAGTTCGTGGTCGGGGATCGATTTGGCGCCTCGTGCGAGCCCGGCCTGGCGGAGCTGGCCTTGTCCTATTTCGCCCGGCATGACCGCCCGGCCAGTCACAACCGGCCTTATTCGGGCGGCTTTGCGCTCGATCACCATGCAGCCAGGCGGCGCGGAATCCACGCCATGCAGATCGAGATCTGCCGTTCCACCTATCTCGACATGCGGATGGAACAGCCCAGCGCCAGGTTGACGCAGCTTGCGGTGCTGCTGGCAGGGTTGGTGCGGCTGATGGGCCTTGAAGCGGCGCGGCTGGGTGCAGGCGACTATCTGGCGCAAGCTGCTGAATAAAAAACCACCTCGTGCAACGCACGAGGTGGCCAAGGTTCAGGGAGGATGTGCACCCTCGCGGATGCACGCCGGGACGCATTATGAGGGAAATGCGCCCAAGCAACTGATAGATAGGACTACATGGGCCGCGGTTCAAGACCTTTCCGGCCTAGAGCCTGATGACAGTACCTGGACCCGCCGTGACGGAGCCGATTTTGGCCCGGCGCGAGGAGTGAGGAGGGAGCCATGTCAACGCATAGTGACCGACGAGGGACGCTGCGCCGGGCCAAAAGCGGCCCGCCCCGAAGGGGTTGCCGCTGGCAAGCGCGCCGGACAGCGTCGCTCGGCTTGTCCGGGTCCATCGGCCCGGCCTTCGCCTCGCTCCTTGCCAGCACACTTCCAGCGGCAATCCCGGTGGGTCCAGGTACTGTCATCAGGCTCTAATGTCGGGCGAGAGCAGGGTCAGCCCTGGAAAATTGCGCTGGCGCCCTCGGGCCCCTTGCCCTGCTGGACTTGCCGCAGAAAGACCACGCGCATCAGATTGAGCGAGAACAGGTGCGCGTGAATCAGTATCAGCATGCCATTCTGGTTCAGCTCATGCACCTTTTCCGCAGGCAATTCGCGCAGCTTTGCCTCATCGACCATGCGGAAGCCGCGATAGATGAACGGCTTATCGGGATTGTCGTTCTGCGTGATCGCGATTTCGCCATCCATCAGCAGGTCGAGTGACTGGAGCTGCTCCATGAACGCCTTGGTCCGGGCGCCCGACTCCTCGAACTTCTGGCAGAAATCGAGCACCCCCTTGATGTAATCGGTCGGCTCGCCCGATTCGGTAAAAAGGGCCTGACCTTCCGCGTGCGCGCCGAGCACTCCGGCGGTGGGGTCGAAGCACAACGAAAGCTCGTCGCTCCCCTGCTGCAGCCGCGCGAGGATGAAAGGGTAACGCCGTGCATATGCCGGAACATAGACGTTCTCGACCAGTTTCCCCTCGTCATCGACGTAGGTGTTGACGCCCTCGTTCAGGCCCATCAGCGCCAGCGGGACAGGATCGTTTCCGGCGGTGAAAATGATCGGGAACGAGCGCTGCGCATCGACGAACTCGTCGATCGTCAGCGGGACCGCATGGGTTGCGCCAAGGAACTTGGCATTATCGAGATTCTTGCTCTTCCAGGCGAGGTGATCGCGGGTGTTGACCGGCATCAGGTCATTGAAGAACAGGGGAAGGGCTGGCTGCGGCGCACTGGCCATGGATCGTCTCCGCAAAGGAATGAAAGGTTTTTATCGGTGACCTGCGGATTGCCGCCGCAAATCGGACGCAGGGGCCTTTAGGGGCTGGAACCGCCGTGTGCAAGGTCCAGCAGCTTGCCGGGATTGAGAATGCCCGCCGGGTCGAGCGCCCGTTTGACGGAGCGCATCAAGCCCAGCGCCACCGGATCGCCCAACCGGGCAAGTTCGGCGCGCTTGAGCTGGCCTATGCCGTGCTCGGCGCTGATCGATCCGCCCCACCCGGTCACCAGATCGTGCACGCGGTGGCTGATCGCCTTGCCCTGCGTCTCCTCCCATGTGCCGCGAACGGCGCCTTGGGGGGCGAGCACATGAAAATGCACATTGCCATCGCCAAGATGCCCGAAAGCGACGCCGCGCACGCCGGGGAACTCGCGCTCGATTGCTGGAATCGCGGCATCGACGAATTCGGGCATCCGTTCGACCGGCACGGATATGTCGTGCTGCATTGCCGGGCCATGCGCCCGCTCGGCAGGCGCGACCGAATCGCGCAGAAGCCAGAATTCCTCGGCCTGGGTCTCACTTGCTGCAATCGCCGCGTCCTGCAGCAGATCGCGCTCCATCGCTTGCGTCAGCGCTCCCTCGGCACTGGCGCGCAGCGCGTCGTCGGCCCCGGGGGCCGCGACCAGTTCGACCAGGGCATACCATTCGTGGCGGCTCTCCAGCGGATTGCGAGCAGTCGGCAGGTGCGTCAGCACACTCTCGAGGCAGTGGTGCGGCAGCACCTCGAACCCTTCGAGCGCATCGGGAAAGGTCGCCTCAAGATGCAGCAACAACTCGCGCGCGGCCTTGATCGAGCGCAGGCCGCACCATGCCACCACCCGCCCGCCAATGGCCGGGAGCAGGCGCAAGGTCGCCGCGGTGACTATCCCCAGCGTGCCTTCCGATCCGATCAGCAACTGCTTGAGGTCAAACCCCCGATTGTCCTTCTTCAGCGATGTCAGCGAATCGAATACATGGCCGTCGGCCATCACCGCCTCGATCCCCAGAACCTGCGCGCGCATGGTCCCATGGCGCAGCACCTGCGTCCCGCCGGCGTTGGTCGAAATCAGACCGCCGATTGTGGCCGAACCCTTGCCGCCCAGCGTCAGCGCAAAGCGCAGGCCCACCTGCCCAGCCGCCTCGTGCAGCGATTGCAGGATCACCCCGGCCTCGCACACGACTTGCCGCGCCTGCGGGTCCAAGCTGCGGACCGCGTTCATCCGGCGCAGCGACAGGATGATGCTCGACCCGCTCTCGTCGGGCGTCGCGCCGCCGCTCATCCCGCTGTTCCCGCCCTGCGGCACGATGGGAACGCCATATTCACCGCAAAGGCCGACGAACTGCGCAACTTCCGCCGTCGATGCAGGCGAGGCCATCGCTGCGGCCTTGCCCGTAAAACGCCCGCGCCAGTCGGTCAGCCAGGGTTCGACAAGATCGCGGTCGGTGGTGAAGCCGCGCGGGCCCAAAAGCTCTGCTGCGCGGCGCAAGAATTCGTCGGACTTGTTCATCGCAGGGGCTATGCCACAAGCCGCCAGGAAAACTCCAGCGATAGTGGATCGGGCCGTGCAGCCGACATGGATTAAGGCAGCATTCAATTCTTGCTGCTAGAGCTGTGGGCAATACAGGTGAACGGTTTATCGGGGATCTGGGTCAATCACGGCGTGATAATGCTGGAAAAACTTGCCATATTCGCGCCGATTGCGCTGCTTTTGCCGGTCGCAGACGGCGGAACTCCCGCGCCCGCGTTCCAGCCCGATAATGGATATGGCGCCGAGGCAGCGCCGCTACGCGATCAATTCCCGACCGGGGAAGGCCAGTACTCGCTTGAGGCGATCTATCCGGTTCCGGTGCAGCACCAGGTGCGGATCGAGCAGCGGATCGTCGTGCGGATAAGCCCGCGCAGCGCCAATGCCCGGCAGAACCTGCTCGCAGAGGTGCCACGGCAGGTTCCCGTGCAGGAGCTTGAGGAAAGGAAGATCGGCAAATGCCTGCCGGTCAAGAGCATTGCCGCCGTCCAGACGGGCAGCGGCAATCAGTTGCTGCTCTATACCCGCGACCGGCGCATTATCAGCGCCCGGCTGGAAAAGGCCTGCCGCGCGCGCGATTTCTACTCGGGCTTCTATGTCGAGCAGAACAAGGACGGGATGCTGTGCGTGGAGCGTGACAAGCTGCAATCGCGCGCCGGGGCCAATTGCGAAATCAACCGCATTCGCCAGCTCGTGGTGGATGACGACTGATCGTTCGGGCGATAGGGCGTCTCAGGCCCGAGGCATTTCTTGACATTTGAGGGCAAATTGGCAAAGGGCGCGCCAGTTGCAGCATTTTTGCTGCATCCGTTCGCTTGGCGCAGGGGCGCCAGCCCTATCCGGACAAAATTGCGCTTATGACCTTCGCCGATCTCGGCCTTTCAGATGAATTGCTGCAAGCGGTCATCGCCGCGGGCTATAGCGAGCCGACGCCGATCCAGGCGCAGGCCATTCCCGCCATCCTGCGCATGCGCGATCTGATCGGCATTGCCCAGACCGGCACCGGCAAGACCGCCAGTTTCGTGCTGCCGATGATCGATATTCTCGCCAGCGGGCGGCGCAGGGCGCGCATGCCGCGTTCGCTGATCCTCGAACCCACGCGCGAACTCGCCGCGCAGGTGGCCGAAAATTTCGAGAAATACGGCCAGAACCATGATCTCAAGATGGCGCTGCTGATTGGCGGCGTGCAGATGGGCGATCAGGTCAAGGCGCTCGACGAAGGGGTCGATGTGCTGATCGCCACGCCCGGGCGGCTGATGGACCTGTTCGATCGCGGCAAGATACTGCTCACCGGATGCGAATTGCTGGTGATCGACGAGGCCGACCGGATGCTCGACATGGGGTTCATCCCCGATATCGAATCGATCTGCTCAAAGCTGCCCGATACGCGCCAGACCATGCTGTTTTCGGCGACCATGCCGCCGCCGATCGCCAAGCTGGCGAAGAAATTCCTCACCAATCCCACCCGGATCGAAGTCAGCCGCGCGGCCTCCACCAACGCGGACATCACCGCCTTCAAGGTGCCGGTGAAGAGCCGCCAGAAGCGCGAAACGCTGCGCTGGCTGCTGCAGAACGACCTGGTCGAGACTGCCATCGTCTTCGCTAACCGCAAGACCACGGTGCGCGAGCTCAACAAGAGCTTGCAGCAGTACGGCTTTGCCAGCAGCGAAATCCATGGCGACATGGACCAGACCAGCCGCCTGCGCGAACTGGCGCGCTTCAAGGCGGGCGAGATCAATATCCTCGTCGCATCCGACGTTGCAGCGCGCGGGCTCGACATCAAGGGTGTCAGCCATATCTTCAATTTCGATACGCCCTGGCACCCGGACGATTACGTCCACCGCATCGGCCGCACGGGCCGTGCCGGGGCCAAGGGCCGCGCATTTACGCTGGTGGCCGAGGAAGATGCCGAAGCGATCGCCAATGTCGAGAAGCTGACCGGCTGCAAGATCGACGTTTTCGGCAAGAAGGACGTGCGCGTCGAACTCAAGGCCGCGCCCGAACCGGAACCTGAAGACGTTGAGCCCGAGGCCGATGAACCGGTTGAAAAGCCGCGCCGCGCCAGCCGTGAACGCACCCCCGAACCTCGCGAGGAGCGCCCGGCGAAGCCGCGCCGCGACAAGCCCGAACGGCCCGCACGGCCCGCTCGGCCTGCACGTCAGGAAACCCCGCACCGTGCCCGCGACGAGGGCGACGCTCCGGCCCCCGCTGGTGAGTGGAACGGCCCGCGCCCCGGCTTCCTCGATGTGGGGCTGGGCTAGGCACCTGTCTCGCTCATCCTGAGCCTGTCGAAGGATGCTGGACTACATTTGAGACCCGGAATGCAATTCTGGACCTACCTCCTGCGCTGCTCTGATGGCTCTTACTATGCAGGCCACACCGACAACCTCGAAGTCCGTCTCGCCAAGCACCAATCTGGCGGGATCGAAGGCTATACTGCCCGCCGCAGGCCGGTCGAATTGGCCTGGTCAGGCATTTTTGCATCGCGCGATGAAGCATTCGCGTTCGAGCGGCGGATAAAAGGCTGGAGCCGAGCAAAAAAGGAAGCGCTCATTGTTGGTGATTGGGCAATGATTTCGCAGCTGGCGCGCAATCGACAAGGCGAGTGAGGCGAACGTAGCGCGGGCGTCCTTCGACAAGCTCAGGACGAGCGGGGGATGGTGCTAATCGGTCGGCTTCAGATAGCTCTGCAAAATCTTTTTCGTCACCTCGCTCTCGAAGAAAATTTCGAGCGTTTGGCCACACCGTCCAATAATTACTCCGCCAGCTTCACAAAGCTGTCGATCATGCGCTTGGTGCCGCTGGTCTCGAATGCGATTTCGAGCTTGTTGCCTTCCTGGCCGGTAACCGTGCCATAGCCGAACTTTTCATGGAACACGCGCGCGCCGATGGCCACGTCGCTGCGCGGTTTGGCGGCAAAGCTGGCGGCAGAGCGGCGGTTTTCCTGCACGCGCGCGGGCCGGGTTTCATATCCGGTGGCGAGTGCCCGCTGCCAGCCGGGCCCGCGTGCCCCCGAACGTTCGGGCCGCGCCGCTGAAACATGCGCAAACGGGTCTTCGCTCTCGCTCCAGTTGGCGCGCCATAGCGATGCGCCGCCGCTCAGCGTCGTTTCCTGCTCGATATGCTCTGGCGGCAGATCCTCGATGAACCGGCTGGGGATCGAGCTGGTCCATTGCCCGTAGATACGGCGGTTGGCCGCGTGGAGGATGGTGCAGCGCCGCCGCGCGCGGGTGATCGCGACATAGGCGAGCCGCCGCTCCTCCTCCAGCGACTTCAGCCCGCCTTCGTCGAGCGAGCGCTGACTGGGAAACACGCCTTCTTCCCAGCCGGGCAGGAAGACATGGTCGAATTCGAGTCCCTTGGCCGCGTGCATCGTCATGATGGTGACCTTTTCCCCGTCCTCGGCGGCGTCATTGTCCATGACGAGGCTGACATGTTCGAGGAAATCGCCGAGTGTTTCGTACTCTTCCATCGCGCGGGCCAGTTCGGAAAGGTTTTCGAGCCGCCCCGCGCTTTCCACCGTGCGTTCCTTCTGGAGCATGTCCTGATAGCCCGATTCCTCCATCACCATGCGCAGCAGCTCTGCCGGGGTGACATGTTCGGCCTGTTCGCGCCAATGGATGAATTGCCGCATCAGCGCCGCGATGGTGCCCGCCGCGCGCGCGGGCAGTTCGTCGCTGTCGGCGAGTTCGAGCGAGGCTGCGGCGAGCGGTAGGCCCGATTTGCGCGCATGCCGGTGCATGCTCTCCAGCGTCTTGGCTCCGAGCCCGCGCTTGGGTTGATTATAGATCCGCTCGAACGCCAGATCGTCCTGCGGCTGCGCGATCACCCGCAGATATGCCAGCGCATCGCGGATTTCGGCGCGCTCGTAGAAGCGGAAACCGCCGACGATGCGGTATTTGATGCCGGTCTGGATGAAGCGATCCTCGAACTCGCGCGTCTGGTATTGCGCGCGCACCAGGATCGCCGCCCGGTCGAGCGAGGCACCCTCCCGCTCGAGCAATTCGATCTCCTCGCCCACCCGGCGCGCTTCCTCCGGGCCATCCCACACGCCGATGACGCGCAGCTTCTCGCCGTGATTGATCTCGGTCCACAAGGTCTTGCCCAGCCGCTCGCTGTTGGCACGGATCAGGCCCGATGCCGCGCCCAGAATATGCGGGGTGGAGCGGTAATTCTGTTCCAGCCGGATCGTCTTCGCGCCGGGGAAGTCCTTCTCGAAGCGCAGGATATTGGCCACTTCCGCGCCGCGCCAGGAATATATCGACTGATCGTCATCGCCCACAACGCAGATGTTCCTGTGACCCTGCGCTAGCAGCCGCAGCCACAGATACTGCACCGCGTTGGTGTCCTGATATTCATCGACCAGGATATATTTGAAGCGCTTCTGGTAATCTTCCAGCAGCGCCCTTTCGCGCCGGAAGATGTTCAGCATGTGGAGCATCAGATCGCCGAAATCGCAGGCGTTGAGTGCCTTCAGCCGGTCCTGATAGAGCTGGTAGAACTGCTTGCCCCGGCCGTTGGCCCAGGCCTCGTTCTCCACCGCGTCGAGGTCCTGCGGTCCCAGCCCCCGGTTCTTCCACCGGTCGATCAGCCCGGCGAGCTGGCGCGCGGGCCAGCGCTTTTCATCAAGGTCGTTCTCGCTGATGAGCTGCTTGAGCAGCCGCAACTGATCGTCGGTGTCGATAATCGTGTAATTGCTCTGCAATCCGACCAGTTCGGCATGGCGGCGCAGCATCTTCGCGCAGATCGAATGGAAGGTGCCGAGCCATTGCATCCCCTCGGCCATTTCGCCCAGATGGCCCGCCACGCGCTCGCGCATTTCGCGCGCCGCGCGGTTGGTGAATGTGACGCACAGGATCTGGCTCGGCCAGGCGCGCCCGGTCGCCACCAGATGCGCCAGCCGCGCGGTGAGCGCAGCGGTCTTGCCCGTGCCCGCGCCCGCTAGCATCAGCACCGGCCCTTCGGTGGTCAGCACCGCCTCGCGCTGCGGGGCGTTTAGCCGCGCCGCATAGGGCGGAATCTGACCCTGGTCGGTGGCTGGTGGATTTGCGTCGCGCGTCATGATCGATGTGAACAGTTAGAGAACATTGACGGTGGTCGCAAGCATCACCGCGCCTTGGTCAACAGTGTCAGCTTCGCCTTGCCGACCTGACGCTCGACCTCGTTTACCAGGTCCTTGACCTCAACCACTTCCTTCAACCCGGTTTCGAGCGCGATCCAGGTCTGCCCTCCGACCCAGCCAAGCCGCAGCAGCCGGTCGAGCGCGACGCTTCCCGCGCCCGTGCCATAGGGCGGATCGAGCAGGATCAGGTCGTATGTCTCGCGAGCGGGACCGAGCTTCAACACCGAACCGCGCACGACCGTTGCCTGCGATGCGGCGGCCAAGGCATCGATGTTGGCGCGCAGAGCCCGCGCGGCAATGTCATCCTCTTCGACGAACAGGCAATGCGCCGCCCCGCGTGAAAGCGCCTCTAGCCCCAGCGCGCCCGACCCGGCAAACAGATCGGCAACCGAAAGGCCTTCAAAGCTGCCGAGGCGGCTGGTCAGCATCGAGAACAGCGTTTCGCGCGTGCGGTCCGCCGTGGGACGGGTGGCATCGCCCTTTGGCGCGGCCAGCTTGCGCCCGCGCCATTGGCCGGCGATGATCCTCATGCCCGGCTTTGCTTCTTGAGCTGGCCAAGAAATCGGAACAGTTCCTGCGCGGGGATTTCACGCGCCGCGCCGCGCGGCATGTCGCCCAGTTCGAACGGGCCATAGCCGGTGCGGATCAGCCTGCTGATCTGGAGGCCGAGATGTTCGAGCACCCGGCGCACCTCGCGGTTCTTGCCTTCGGTGATGGTCATTTCGACCCATTGGTTGCGGCCCGTGCGCCGCTCAAGATTGGCATCGATGCTGCCGTAATTGACGCCGTCGATGCTGATCCCGTCGATCAGATCCTCGAGCTGCCTTTGCGAAATGTCACCGAACGTGCGCGCGCGATAGGTGCGCGGGATGCCCGTGGAGGGCAATTCCATCTGCCGTTTCAATCCGCCATCGTTGGTGAGCAGCAGCAGTCCCTCGGTGTTGAGATCGAGCCGCCCGATCGGCATCAGGCGCGGCGCGCCGCGCGGCAGTGCGTTGCGCAGCGCGGTATAGATCGTCGCCCGCCCCTTGGGATCGCTCTCGGCGGTGATGAGGCCCGTGGGCTTGTGAAAGGCGTAGAGGCGCGTCGGCTCCGCTGCGGCGACAAGCTTGCCATCGACGGTGACGCCGGCAAGGTCCTTGAGAATGGTTGCAGGGGTTTCGACGATCAGCCCGCCGATGGCGATCCGCCGGTCGGCAATCATCCGCTCGACCTCGCGCCTGCTGGCAACACCCGCGCGGGCCAGGAGCTTGGCGATGCGTTCGCCATTCGGGGGGGCGCCTTCAGGCCGCGTGTTCTGTGCCATGCGCGCCGGTTAGGCGCTCAATTGGCTGCGCGCAACGCCTCTTCGACGATGGCGTTGAAGCGGACGATCCCGGCTTCGAGCGTTCCCAGCGTAAGCTGATCGATTGCGCCGCTTTCGAGGCCCTGCTGGCCCAGCTCTGCCGCGCGGAAATCTTCCGAGGCGAAGACTCCGCCGTCGAGCAGTTGCCAGCTGCGCTCCCAGTGATCGCGCGCCTTGTCACTCGCCGGGGCCTCGGGGATCAGCATGAAATCCTCGACCAGCGTCATGTCATGCGCCTGCGGCATCAGCACCATGACGTTGACGTAGTCGGGGCTGGGAATGATGACGGTGGCGGGCAGCAGCTGGTAGGCGAAGGTGACCACGCGGCGCAGCACGGCCATATCATTGAGGTTCACGCCCTCCATTTCCGCGCTCCGCCCCACGGCGGCGCGCTGATGCGGGCCGATCAGGTCACCGCTGGTCACACCGTCCTTGAAGAACGGGCCGATGGTGTTCGTATGCAGGCGCGCGACATGATAGCTTTCGAGGAAGGCATCCATTATCAGCTTCCAGTTACCCGCGACCGTATGCGTGCGGCGGCGGAACAGGTGGCTGCCAGCCATGCCAAAGGTGTCGAAATCCTCGCCCAGCATCCGCGCATGGGTGAAATCGGCCTCTGCGGTGGGCGAAAACCAGATCAGCCCGCCCGCCTCGCAGCTGGGCAGTTCGACGAGGCCGAATTCGCCCTTGTCGAGCCCGGGGAAAGTATCGGGGCGCGGCAGCGCCAGCAATTGGCCGTCGAGCCGGTAGGTCCAGGCGTGGTAGGGGCACACCAAACGCTTGGCGCATTGGACCTCCCCGCCTTCGACGAGACGCGTTCCGCGGTGGCGGCAGACGTTGAGGAAGACATGCGCCGCGCCATCGGCATCGCGCGTGATCAGCAGCGGTCGGCCGGTGGAATCGTGCGCTGCCGCCATGTTGGCTTCGGGCAAGAGCGCGGACGGGCACAGGACCTGCGGCATGCGGCCGAACAGCGCAGTCTTCTCACGCGCGAAATGCGCGGGGTCGGTATAGACGCGCGCCGGAACGCTCTCGATCCGGTCAGCCTGGCGGACTTCGCCATCGGCAATCGCCCGCGCCAGTGCCAATTGCCCCGAGGTGGGCTGCAAAGCTGGTGATTTCATGCCGACACCGTTCATTGCGGCGTTCCTATCTCTTCATCCCGCGCCTAGTGTCGCAGAAATTTGCTCGGACGGGAAGGACGCTAGGGAATGGCCGGAGACATCGCCTCGGCACAGGATCGCAGCCTGTGGGACTCGATCAGGCCATATCTGGAAAAGGAATCGCTCGCGGCCTTCTTCCTCGGGGTATCGTCCGGTTTTCCCTTTGCGCTGCTGGCGGCGACGTTGACCACGCGGCTGGCGCAGGACGGGATCGAGAAATCGACCATCACAGCTTTCACCCTGGCATTCTTCGCTTACAATCTTAAGCCTCTGTGGGCGTGGGTGATCGACGGCCTGCGCCTGCCTCTCATCGGATCGCTGGGTCAGCGTGTGTCGTGGATGATCCTCACCGGCTTGCTGGTGATGGCTGCGACGGTGAATCTGGCGCTGGCGGATCCCGCTTCCGACATAGTCTGGACCGCCACGAGCGCCGTTCTTCTCGGCCTTGCCGGGGCCACATTCGATATCGTGATCGACGCCTACCGGATCGAGACGCTCAAGCCCTATCAGCTCGGCACAGGCTCGGGCATGAGCCAATATGGCTGGCGCATCGGGGCAGCCGGTGCAGGCGCGCTCGCCCTGGTGGTGGCCGCACGGTATGGCTGGAGCGCAGCCTATATGGCCTGTGCGTTCTTTGCACTTCCGGCCATGCTCACAGCGCTGATTTTGGGCGAGCCCCCACGCCACAAGGCCGCCGCCGCACGCAAGGGAATGGGTGAGCTGTGGCGGGCGATTGCAGGGCCTTTCGCCGAATTCTTCCGCCGCAATGGTGCCTGGCTGGTGTTGCTCTTCATCCTTGTGCACAAGATCGGCGATACGCTCGCCAATCTCACCTTCCGGCTGCTGTTCGACGATCTCGGCTTCAGCAATGACGAGATTGCGATCTACGACGTTGGCGTCGGTTTCTGGGCGCTGCTGGTTGGCGTGTTTGTGGGCGGGATCATCTATGCACGGCTGGGGCTCAAGCGCTCGGTGCTGGTCGCGCTCATACTGATGGCGATTTCCAATGTCAGTTTTGCCGCGCTTGCCGCCACCGGCCATTCGAATATCGGGATGGCAGCCGCAATCGGGTTTGAAAATTTTGCCAGTGGTTATGGCGGCGTGGTGGTGGTCGCTTACTTCTCCGCGCTGTGCGACCTGCGCTTTACCGCCGCGCAATATGCCCTGATCAGCGCCGGGGCGAGTGGTATCGGACGGCTGCTTACGGGCACGACCGCAGGGGCGCTGATCGAGGCCATAGGCTATGTGCAATTCTACTTGCTGACCACCGTCCTGGCCGTCCCCGGCATTATCCTTTTCTGGTGGATGATGCGCAGCGGACTGGTCGATGCGGCGATGGGAACAGCGGGGACCGAAGAGGGTTAGTCGGGCGCTTCCCCGTTTAGCCGCAACACCTCGCCCGCAAGATAGAGCGAACCCGCGATCAGCACCGGCAGGCCGTCATCGGGCAGCGATGCAAGTGCGGCTGGCACATCGGGGAACGCGCGAGCATCGGGCCCGAATGCCGCCGCCGGATCGTGGCAGTCCTGCCCCGGAACGGGGACGGCAGACAGGCTGGCAATGCTGCCTGCCAGCGGGCGGACAATCGCCGCCGGGTCCTTCCCCGCGATCATCCCGATCACAAGATGAACGCGTTGCCCGGTAAAATGCCGCGCCAGCACCGCCCCGGCGGAGGGGTTATGCCCGCCGTCGAGCCAGACTTCTCCCGCATTTGGACGCACGCCCGTCAACGGGCCATGTGAAAGCCGTTGCAGCCGTGCGGGCCACTTGGCCGCAAGCAGCCCGGCCCGGATTGCGTCTTCGCCGACGCGCAGACGGGAAGCCTGGAGCATGGCGATGGCGAGGCCTGCATTTTCGATCTGGTGCGCGCCGGGCAGCGCGGGCAGCGGAAGATCGCGGGTCGAACCTGATTTCGAATGAAAGTCGAACCCGTTCCGTCGCGGCTCCACCCACCAGCCGTCAAAACACGGCGCGCTGAGTTCCGCTGCGCGGGCACGGATCACTCGCGCGATCTCCGGCGGATATTCGAGCGTCGCAAACGGCACCCCCGGCTTGAGGATTCCCGCCTTCTCGTAGGCGATCCTCTGCATCGGCTCATCGGGCACACCGTCCTCTGGCGCGAGCAGGAAGCGCTCGTGATCGATGCCCAACGCTGCGATGCCGCACACTTCGGGCCGGGCAATCACATTGGTGGCGTCGAGCCTGCCGCCAAGGCCCACCTCGACCACGCAGGCATCAGCGGGCACGCGCGCGAATTCGCTGAAGGCAGCGGCGATGGTCACCTCGAAAAAGCTTGGTTCAAGCCCCTCGCTGGCATCGAACACCTCCGCGAGCAGCTCGGCCAGCCGCACATCGCCGATCAGCTCGCCAGCAAGCCGGATGCGTTCGTTATAGCGCACCAGATGCGGGCTGGTGGTGGCGTGGACGCGGTAGCCCTGCGCCTCCAGCATGGCGCGCAGGAAGGCGCAGGTCGATCCCTTGCCGTTGGTCCCGGCGACATGGAACACCGGCGGCAGGCGATCCTGAGGATTGCCCAGCCGGGCAAACAAAGCGCGCACGGTGTCGAGATCGATCCGCCCATCGCGCAGCGAGAGGCTGCCCAGCCGGTCGAGCTGCGCCTGCACGGCGGGATCATCGGATTTGCCGAAGTCCATTAACGATAAGCCCACTCTTCTTTAGAGGAGGGGGTTGGGGGTGGTGGGGGTTGCGCGCATGCCATATTCACCACCCTGCTGCGACTAGTCTCACTGCGTTCGCCAAGTCTCGCTTCCCTCCTCTGAAGAGGAGGGAGGATATTCAAGCCGCCTTCCGGGGGACAAGATAATCGAGCAGGCTGGCGAGCATCGGCCTCAGCTCGGCGCGGCGCACAACCATATCGACCATGCCGTGCTTGTGCAGATATTCGGCGCGCTGGAACCCTTCGGGCAGTTTTTCGCGGATCGTATCCTGAATCACCCGCTGTCCGGCAAAGCCGATCAGCGCGCCCGGCTCGGCGATATGAATATCGCCCAGCATGGCATAGCTTGCCGTGACGCCGCCGGTCGTGGGATCGGCCAGCACCACGATATAGGGCAGCCCCGCGCGCCTCAGCCGCCGTGTCATCACGGTCGCCTTGGGCATCTGCATCAGGCTGAGAATGCCTTCCTGCATGCGTGCGCCGCCCGCCGCCGTCACCACGATGTAGGCGCATTTGCGGCGCAGCGCGCGTTCCGCACCGGCACAGAACGCGGTGCCGACCGCCATGCCCATCGATCCGCCCATGAAGCCGAAATCCTGCACGCCCACCACCGCGGGCCGCCCGTCGATCGCACCCGATCCGACGCTGAAGGCATCGGCATGCGGATTTGCGGCGCGTGCCGCTTTCAGCCGGTCGATGTATTTCTTGCTGTCCTTGAACTTGAGCGGATCCTCGGCAACTTCGGGCTGCGGCAGCAGCTCAAAGCCTTCGTCGAGCAGCATAGCCAGCCGCTCGTCCGCGCCGATCCGGCCATGATGGTCGCAGCGCGGGCAGACCTGCAAATTCTCGGCGTATTCCTTGGCGAACAGCATCTCCATGCAGGAAGGGCACTTGATCCACAGATCCTTTTCCGTGGTGCGCTTGGGGCTGATGCCCAGCGAATTGCGGACGCGATTGAACCAGTTCATGGGGTGCCCCTATCGCGCATTATGCACGGCCTGCGCAAGCGCCGAGGTCAGTTCGCGCAGCTTGGCTGGTGCATCCGCGCCGTATTCGCCCACCAGGTCGACGAGCGCGCTGCCCACCACCACGCCGTCAGCCACCTTGGCGATTTCGCGCGCCTGATCTGGCGTGCGCACGCCGAAGCCGACCGCCACGGGCAGATCGGTCGAGCGTTTGATGCGGGCGACATTCTCCTCGATCGAGCCGATCTCCGCCTGCTGCTTGCCGGTGATCCCCGCGACCGAGACGTAGTAGAGGAAGCCCGCCGAACCTTCGAGCACTGCGGGCAGCCGCGCATCGTTTGTGGTGGGAGTGGCGAGCCGGATCGGCGCGATGCCGTGCGCGCGCAGCGCGGGGCCAAGCGCCTCGTCCTCTTCGGGCGGGATATCGACGCAGATCACCCCGTCAACGCCGCAGCCCGCGCATTCGGCGGCGAACCATTCCGGCCCGCGCCGCACCATCGGATTGGCATAGCCCATCAGCACCAGCGGCACATCGGGGTGGCGCTCGCGGAACTCGTTGGCGATCAGCAGAACGTCCGCCGTGGTCGTCCCCGCGCCAAGGCTGCGCAGATTGGCCGCCTGGATCGCCGGGCCGTCCGCCATCGGATCGGTGAAAGGCATGCCCAGCTCGATCACGTCCGCGCCGCCTGCGACCAGCGCATCGAGATTGGCCGCGGTGTCGCCGTCGCCCGCGGTGATGAAGCACACGAGCGCGGGGCGACCCTTGGCGAAGGCGGAGGGAAGGCGTGGGGCGAGGCGTGCGCTCACAGCCCCAGGTCGCTCAGCCCGGGGTGGTCGTCAGGGCGGCGGCCCAGCGGCCAGTGGAACTTGCGGTCAGCCTCGGCAATCGGGTGCTCATTGATGCTGGCGATGCGCCGCGCCATGTAGCCTTCGCCGTCGAACTCCCAGTTCTCGTTGCCATAGGCGCGGAACCAGTTGCCGCTGTCATCGCGGTATTCATAGGCGAAGCGCACCGCGATGCGATTGCCGCCATAGGTCCAGACTTCCTTGATCAGCCGGTAGTCGAGCTCGCGCGCCCATTTGCGCGTCAGGAATGCCTCGATGTCGGCGCGGCCCGAGACGAATTCGGCGCGATTGCGCCATTGGCTGCCGGGCGTATAGGCCATCGCGACGCGCGCGGGATCGCGGCTGTTCCAGGCATCTTCAGCCATGCGCGCCTTTTGCGCGGCGGTATCAGCGGTGAAGGGGGGAAGCGGGGGCCTGCTCAAATTTCTACTCCAAGTTTGTCGGCAACGGTGAAGATGTCCTTGTCCCCGCGGCCGCACAGGTTGGCGAGGATGATCGCGTCCTTGGGCATGGTCGACGCGACTTTCGCCACCGCCGCGATGGCGTGGCTGGGTTCGAGCGCGGGGATGATCCCCTCAGTCCGGCAGAGGAGCTGGAAGGCGTCCAATGCCTCCTGATCGGTAACGGCGGTATATTCGACCCGGCCCGTTTCCTTGAGCCAGGCGTGTTCCGGCCCGATGCCCGGATAGTCGAGCCCGGCGCTGATCGAGTGGCCTTCGGTGATCTGGCCGTCCTCGTCCTGGAGCAGATAGGTGCGGTTGCCGTGGAGGATCCCGGGCGATCCGCCGAGCAGGCTCGCCGCATGCTGGTCACCGTCCAGCCCATAGCCCGCCGCCTCGACCCCCAGCATCCTGACTTCGGGATCGTCGAGGAACGGATGAAACAGGCCGATCGCGTTCGATCCGCCGCCAATCGCCGCCACCAGAAGATCGGGCAGGCGGCCCACGCGGCTGAGCATCTGCGCGCGCGCTTCCTTGCCGATCACGCTCTGGAAATTGCGGACAAGTTCAGGATAGGGATGCGGGCCGGCGGCGGTGCCGATGATGTAGAACGTGTCATGCACATTGGCGACCCAGTCGCGCAGCCCTTCGTTCATCGCGTCTTTCAGCGTCGCCGCGCCGCTGGTGACGGGGATCACTTCTGCGCCGAGCAGTTTCATGCGGAACACGTTGGGCTGCTGGCGCGCCACGTCGGTCGCACCCATGTAGATCACGCAAGGCAGGCCGAAACGCGCGCAAACCGTGGCGGTGGCGACGCCGTGCTGACCTGCGCCGGTTTCCGCGATGATGCGGGTCTTGCCCATGCGGATCGCAAGCAGGATCTGGCCGATGCAATTGTTGATCTTGTGCGCGCCGGTATGGTTGAGCTCATCGCGCTTGAACCACACCTGTGCACCGTTCAGTTCCTCTGTGAGGCGCGGTGCGAAATAGAGCGGGCTCGGCCGCCCGACATAATGTTCGAGCAGATCGTCGAACTCGGCCTGGAACGCCGGATCGGTCTGCGCCGCGCGATATTCGCGCTCAAGATCGAGCACCAGCGGCATCAGCGTTTCGGCCACGAACCGCCCGCCGAACTCGCCGAAATGGCCGCGCGAGTCCGGCATTTGCCGGAAGCTGTTTGCCTTCGGGGGGGACTGGTTGTGGGAGGTGTTCTTGATTTCGGTCATACTGATCGGGCCGCTTCGCAGAACGCGCGGATCAAGTCCACACCCTTGATGCCCGGCGCGCTTTCGACGCCCGACGACACATCGACCAGCGGCGCGCCGGTCTGGCGGATTGCCTCAGCCACGTTGCCGGGTGTCAGCCCGCCCGCAAGGCCCCAGGGTATCGTGTGCGCAAAATCGGCCAGGAGCTGCCAGTCGAATGTCTGGCCGCTGCCGCCGGGCATCGCCCCTTCCTTCATCGGCGCAGGCGCGTCGAACAGCAGCCGGTCAACCTTGCCGAGATAGGCGGCGCTGCGTTCCAGCGTGCCCGCATCCGTCAGTCCCAGCGCCTTCCACACCTCGATGCCGATCTTGTCGCGCACCAGACCGGTCCATTCGGGCGTCTCCGAACCGTGAAACTGGACGACATCGGGTTTGACCCGTTCGATCGCTCTGGCGGTGGCGGTAACATCGGCATTCACGAGTAGCAGGACGGTAACGACGCGCCCCCGGGCGAGTTCGCGTAATTCGGAGGCACGTTCCAGCGGGACATATCGCGGGCTCGGCTCATAGAGGTTGAGCCCGATATGCGTGGCACCCGCATCGATGGCGGCCTCAACCTGTTCGGGGGTTGAAAGCCCGCAAATCTTGATTCGCACGCTCATGGCTTGTCCTAAAGCGTCGCCTCGATCGCGCGGGCTGCGGCGGCAGGATCGTCCGCGCGGCTGATCGGGCGCCCGATCACCAGCACGCTGGCCCCGTCATCGCGCGCCCGGCGCGGGGTGGACACGCGCTTCTGGTCGCCATTGACTTTGCCCGACGGGCGCAGGCCGGGAACCACGAAGAAGCCGTCCTTCCACTGTTTGCGGACCTTGCCCACTTCGTGGCCAGAGCACACGATTCCGTCGAGCCCTGCGGCTTCTGCCAATTGCGCCAGCCGCATCACCTGATCGTGCGTATTGCCGTTGATGCCGATGCGCAAAAGGTCGCGTTCATCGAGGCTGGTGAGCATGGTGACAGCCACAACCTTCGTACCGTTTGCTGCCGCGGCCTTGGCATCTTCCATCATCGCGCGGCCTCCGGCGGCATGGACTGTGACGATTGCCGGTTCGAGCACATGGATCGCCTGCATCGCGGCGGCGACGGTATTGGGAATGTCATGCAGCTTGAGATCGAGAAAGATCGGCAACCCCAGGTGCGCGATTTCGTGCACCCCGTGGTGGCCATGGGCACAGAAGAACTCGAGTCCCAGCTTGATCCCGCCGATGTGCGGCTTGACCTTGCTCGCCAGCGTTTTTGCCGCCTCGAGCTGGGGAACGTCGAGCGCAAGGTAGATCGGATTGCTCATGCAGGATCGTCCCCTGCGGGTGCAGCGACGGCTTCGGCCTGGCCGGGATCGTGCCGCGCTATCACGCTCGATTTCACCGCCTGCTCAAGCGAGCGGATGCGGCGCTTCAAGCTCCAGCGCTGACCACGGCTGTATAGCCACATCGGTAAATGGCCGAGAAGGAAGCTGACAATCACCAGGGCCGGAAGGCGTGTGTCCCACACCAGATTGTTCCAGATATTGACCGTGACGCGCTCGTCCCAATTGGCCCAGGAAAACACCAGCACCAATGCGAGAATCAGAATCCACACGAGCGTGCGCATGATTTGCATCGATACAGACTCCCTATTTGGCCTTGCCCGCGTGCGAACCTAAGGCTTTTGGCGGACGAGTCTAGCGTCCTGACCCTAGCCAAAGACCCGCGCGAAGATCGTATCGACATGCTTGAAATGAAATTCGAGGTCGAACAGCTCCTCGAGATCGCCGGGAGAAAGGACCGCGGTAACCTCTGGATCGGCCTTTAGCAGTTCGAGCAGCGACAGCCTGCCGTCCGATTCCCAGACCTTCATCGCATTGCGCTGAACCAGCCGGTAGGCGTCCTCGCGGCTGACCCCCGCCTGCGTCAGCGCCAGCATCACCCGCTGCGAATGTACGAGCCCGCCCATCCTGTCGAGATTGGCCTGCATCCGCTGGGGATAGACCAGCAGCTTGTCGATCACCCCGGTCAGCCGCGCCAGCGCGAAATCGAGCGTGATCGTGGCGTCGGGGCCGATGAAGCGTTCGACCGAGGAATGCGAAATGTCGCGCTCGTGCCACAGCGCCACATTTTCCAGCGCGGGCAGGGCATAGGCGCGAATCATGCGCGCCTGCCCGGTCAGGTTCTCGGTGAGGATCGGGTTGCGCTTGTGCGGCATCGCGCTCGAACCCTTTTGCCCGGGCGCGAAATATTCCTCCGCCTCGAGCACCTCGGTGCGCTGCAAATGGCGGATTTCGATCGCCAGCCGCTCAATCGATCCTGCAATCACCGCCAACGTGGCGAAGAACATCGCATGCCGGTCACGCGGGATGACCTGCGTGCTGACCGGCTCCACCGCCAGGCCGAGTTTCGCGGCGACGTGCGCCTCGACCGCCGGGTCGATATTGGCGAAGGTGCCCACTGCGCCGCTGATGGCGCAGGTCGCCACTTCGGCGCGCGCGGCCAGTAGCCGCGCCTTACAGCGCGCGAATTCTGCATAGGCCTGCGCCAGCTTGAGCCCGAAGGTCACCGGTTCGGCATGGATGCCGTGGCTGCGGCCGATGCAGGGAGTATATTTGTGCTCCTCCGCCCGGCGCTTGATTGCGGTGAGCAGATCGTCGAGATCGTCGAGCAAAATGTCGGCTGAGCGGGCCAGCTGCACCGCCAGCGTGGTGTCGAGCACGTCGCTGCTGGTCATGCCCTGATGCATGAAGCGCGCCTCGTCACCGACCTGCTCGGCCACCCATGTCAGGAAGGCGATCACATCGTGCTTCGTCACCGCCTCGATCGCATCGATCGCTGCTACATCGATCTTCGGATTGGTTGCCCACCAATCCCACAGCGCCCTGGCCGCGCTTTCAGGCACCACCCCCAGTTCGCCCAGTTTCTCGGTCGCATGCGCCTCGATCTCGAACCAGATGCGGTATTTCGCCTCGGGCTCCCACAAGGCGGACATCGCGGGGCGGGAATAGCGGGGGACCATCGGTTACTCCGGACTTGATCTGCGAGCGGGAACTGCGCGTCGGCTAGTGCTTGTCGCACCCGATGGCAACCGCGATTGTAACCACCCACCCGGTATCCCGAATTGCAGGGTATGAGGGAACAGCAATCGAAGCCGCGCATCGAACCGCGGGCGGGGGAACGCCCGTGGCCGCAGCTGCACGAGGCTGTCGAGCGATTGAAGCGGGTTTATCACGGATTTTCGGCGGTATCCTGGCTCTATACCGATCTGATCACGCGGCTGGCGATAGCGCAGTCTTTCCTGAGGTCGGGACTGGTCAAGGTTTCCGATTGGGACAAGGCAGTGTTCCTTGCCTCACAGGAATACCCGATCGCGTGGATATCCCCCACGATTGCCGCACTTGGCGGCATGGCGATCGAGATCATCGGTCCGATCCTGCTGGTGATCGGCTTTCGAACCCGGCTGGCTTCATTCGCGATGGCGGCGCTGCTGGTGGTGTCACAATTCGTCTACGTTCCAACCACGAGCAATCTGTACCTGATCGCGCTGCTCGGCTGGTACGCGCTTTCCGGCCCGGGGCCGTTTTCGCTGGATCTGACGGTGGGACGCGCGGGTGCGGGCAGGGCGGCGATGCTGAGCACCTGGATCGGTCGCCACGGGGCACCGTTCTGGATGCTCCTGGTCAGGCTGTGGCTTGCGCTCGGGCTGCTGGCGGCGGCGGGAGCGTTTGAACCCGGCGTCGGGCTTGCGACCTGGCTGGCAACAACGACTTTCAGCGAAATCCCTGCGGTTGGCGCGTACGCCCTGGCCGCGGCCCTGATACTGGGGCTAGGCACTACGGCTGTCGCTTTCGCCGTGACGCTTGCAGTCGGACTGATCATGGTAGCGGGTCTGCATCCGGACGTTACCTACCATCCGATCCTGCTGCTGGCGCTTTACGAGGCGCGCGGGCCTGGCCTTGCCGCGCTCGACAATGCGATCGAGCGAAAGTTTGAATGGTTTGCGTTTTTCCTGGTGCGTCCGCACGCCTTCAGGTGACGGCCACTGCCTGAATCGGCCCCTTGGCGTGCTGCGAGACATGGCCCTCGCGGCCAATGATGACATGGCCGGGCACGGTTACACAAAGCAGCCGTCCGGCTTCGGCTTACCGGTCGGATGACAAGTGGGTTGCGACAAGTGGGTTGCGACTGACAAAACGCGATGTAAAACAAGCAGGAATTCGTCTTGAATTCGCGTACTCGGGGGTCGTGCCTTGTTAAAGGTTTCTTTATTCGGAATCGCTGCCGCAATCTGTCTCGCTGCGCCTGCCATCGCGGGGGAAGAAGTCATCTATCAGGCTGAGGTGCCCCACTGGGTGCTCCCAGCCGACCTCCAGGCGGCGATGACGAAAGGCGAAACGATCGTGCTGCTCGACGAGCAGGTTCGACTGGAGGACGGAGTAGTCCATTCCTTTTCCGACATCGCCTACCGGATCGACAATCCCGAGGCGTTGACCCAGCTTGGTACGCTCAAGCTTTCCTGGCTTCCCGACAAGGGCGATCTCATCGTCCACCGGCTCGAAATCGTTCGCGATGGAGTGACCATCGACCTCATTGGGCAGGGCGCCCGTTACGAAGTGCTGCGCCGCGAACGCGAGCTTGAGAAGCGCAGCATCGACGGCGTGCTGACCGCGACGTTGTCCGCTCCGGGCCTCCAGGTCGGCGATGTCTTGCGTATCTCCCAAACCATTACGGCGCGTGACCAGGCTCTTAATGGCGAAGTGCAGGCCAATGCCGGCGTGCGCACCGAACCGATGAAGCTCGGTTTCGGGAGGGTGCGTGTTTCGTGGCCCGACGATGAAGATATGGACTGGCGCGTGCACCGTGCCAAAGGTGTCGGCGAGCCGGTAAGCGAGGGCGGTTACAAGGCGATAACCGCGTTGGTTCCCATCGCTGAACCCGACAAGGTGCCGCAGGATGCCCCGGCGCGTTTCACCGTCAACCCACTGATCCAGGTCTCGAGCTTTGACGACTGGAAAGACGTGTCGCGGGTGTTGGCGCCGCATTTTACGACCACCAACACCATCGCGGCTGACAGCCCGATCGCGGTGCAGGTCGCCCAGATCACCGCCGAGACGGATGACGAACTCGAGCGCGCGACGCTCGCGCTGCGGGTCGTTCAGGACGAGGTGAGTTACCTGCTTAACGGCATGAATGGCGGCAACTACCTGCCGCAGTCGCCGGCGGAAACCTGGACCAACAAATACGGTGACTGCAAGGCCAAGTCACTGCTCCTGCTTGCCATGCTCCGAGAAATGGGGATCGAATCCGAGGCCGTGCTTGTGCGCATCCGCGGCGGCGACATGGTCAGCGCGCTGCTCCCGTCGCTCTCCGCGTTCGACCACATGATTGTGCGTGCGACGATCGGTGGCCAGGAATACTGGCTCGATGGGACCAACGCCGGGACGCGGCTCGATACGGTCGGCGAAGTGCCCGCGTTTCATTACGCGCTGCCGGTGCGCGAGGCTGGGGCGGACCTGATCCCGGTGACACAGCGTTGGCCCGAAGCACTGACCAGCGAGACCAACGTGACGCTTGATTATTCGGCCGGCCTCGACATGCCCGTCACCTACGCGGCCACCGTTCTTGCGCGCGGCGCGCTGGGCGCACAAATGCGCCCGCAAACGGCCGAGACCGACGAGCAGGACCTGCGCGACTATGCGCAGCAATATCTCGAGAACCTTATTGGCGAAAGCGTCGTGTACGAAGCCAAAGTTACCTACGATGACGATGCCGGGGTGGCGAAGCTCACGGCTCGCGGTTTGATGGATTCGAATTGGCGATGGGACCGGGGACGCGGTTCCTTTGCGTTCGAGCTGCCCAGTACCGGGTTCGAATTCTCGCCCGACCGGGCGCGTCAGGCATGGCGCGAGATTCCGGTTCAGGTCACGGGGCCGATCGGCTTTGCAGAACAGGTCGAGCTTATCCTGCCTGACGATGCGTCCGCCTACGAACTTGTAGGTATTGGCGCCATCGATGAGGTTATCGCAGGCGTTCGCATGCATCGGACTGTCGAGCGGACGGGCAACCGTGTGATCCTGCGCGACGACGCGCGAAAGATTCCCAGTGAAATCGCGGTCACCGAACTCGCTGTCGAGCGCGCCAGGGCATCACGCTTCAAGGGCGGCGATCCGGTGCTTCGAGCGCCGCTTGGGACCACCCGCCTCTGGCAGCATAGCGAACAATCCAACGCAAAGCGCGTAGCTCATCTTGAGGAAGCCTACGGCGCGATCATAGCCAACGATCCAAAAGAAGCATGGCGCTGGTCGCTGCGTGCCAGGCTGCGCGAAAATCATAGTGACCTGGAAGGCGCGTTGGGCGATTACGCAAAGGCGATCGAGCTCGAGCCGACGGTTCAGCGTTACCTCGATCGGGCCGGTGTGCTGCAGGAACTCGGTCGCACCAGTAAAGCGATTGAAGATGCACGCACCGCCTACGATCTGGATGCGCAGGGTTCGCACGCGATCTACCTCGCGTCGCTGCTGGCCGAGAATGGCCAACTTGACGATGCCATCGCGCTGCTCGATCCGCTCGAGCTCTCGGGCGACGAACGTATCGATCTGGTGATCGCGGAATCGGAAATCCTCGGCGAGGCCGGCCGGGCTGACGAAGGTTGGACCATGCTGGAGGATATCGCACTCGAACGACCCGGTGATGGACACGTTCTGAATGCGCAGTGCTGGTTCATGGGTCTGTGGAGCTATCGCATCGAACAGGCGGGACCCGTCTGCGATGAGGCCGTGAAGGCGCTGGAATACTCTGCCGCTGTGCTCGATAGTCGGGCGTTGATGCATTACCGTGCCGGCGACGACGAACAAGCGCTGCGCGATCTCAACGCTGCGCTCGCCAGCGAGCCAGGGCAGGGTGCGAGCCTGTACCTGCGCGGGGTGATCCTGTCGAAAAAGGGCGATAAGGCGGGTGATAGGGACATCGCCGACGCGTTGCGGCTGTACCGTAACTTTGACCGGCGTTACGCCCGCTACAATATCAAGCCCTGACGGGTCCTGACCCTAAATAAGCCCCTTGGCGCGCAGCGAGACATGGCCCTCGCGGCCAACGATCACATGATCGTGCACGGTTACGCCAAGCAGCCTCCCGGCTTCGGCGATCCTGCGAGTGATCTGGATATCGGCGCTGCTGGGTTCGGGGTTGCCGCTGGGATGGTTGTGAACCATGCCTTGCAGCATTCTAAGGCGTTGATTGTTATGTGATAAATTGAAATCTGACGAGGACTGGTGCCGGAGACTGGGAGCGGTTGATCGTGCGCGAACGTGACCATCACGCCTGATCACCTCTGTGCTCGCCGAGTCCCTTGGATGCACGGCACTGCACCTTATTCTTTTCATCCCAGGCATCAAGCTCGTCGAGGGGGTAGAGCACGGCCTTGCCAATTTTCACGAAGGACGGGCCGAGACGCATCGCGCGCCAATTTCGAAGGGTCCCAACGGAAATACCGCCCCGGTAGCGCTGAGCCACCTCGTCAGGCGTAAGGAATTTGCTATCTGGCACTACCGCCTCCTTCGGCCGCGCGACAAAGGCCGCGCCGCCACGTCTTGAGTTGATCATCGCGGTAGTCTGTCGAGGATCGCTTCGGGCTTATGTTCAAGCGCCCGGGACCGGTGCCTCACGCTTCCGCACGGACATACATGCTGCGCCATTCACCGCCGCGAAAGACGTTCCCGGCAGGGGTCGGAGAAACGGATACCATAGAGGCCACATAGGCGGGGTTGGCCGCGCTGCCTTTCATTGATGGCGCTAGGTGCCGGGCAGGTGCTGCGCCACGGGTGTGTGGGCGATGTCGGTTGCGAGTTTGTGGGGGATTGTGCGGAAGAGGAAAGACACGACACCCTTCAAAATCCGGTTCCGAGAGGAGTGTCGGTTCGATTCCGACCACCCGCACCACCTTCTTCTTCGATGAATACACGGTAGGAGAGTTCGAATCTCTCGCACCCCGGAGTCGGTGAAGATGCGAACTCCGATCTGCCGATTGCCCTCAGTCATATCCAAATGCCCGCCGTCACGATGCGCAAGCGTGATCGACTGAGAGCAGAGAGGGTTGTCGCCGCCGGCGGGCCGGGCCGAGTCTCTGAGAGCGCGCAGTGATGTTGGCGGAGAAGCTAGGCGAAGTTCGCACCCGTGATCTGTCGGAGGTCGGCATTCCTCGGTGCTACTTAAAACGGATGTGCGAGGAAGGACTGTTGATCAAGGTTGGCTACGGGCGTTACCGTGCCGTTTCACGGCGAGCAGCTTAACCGGAACGCCGCCGGCCGTTAGTCCGAAGATGGGCCGAATCTGCACACCGCGCGGCGGTCATGGTGATTTTCTTGATTGAGTTTCGAAGCTAAAAGAACTGTCGGGCATCATCGAAGAGCCGCGTTAGAACTACGGGCCATCACCGCTATCAATGGCTTGCCGAACAGTCGGGTTCGCTTCAGGGAGCGCCAGTTCCGAAAAGTGTCGTCGGATATGATCCAGCTTGGGATCGATGTAGCGGCGGCAGAAGGGCCTGCTCGGGTCAGTTCGATAGTAGTTCTGGTAACGCTCGTCCGACGCCCTGAAACCTTTAAACGGGAGGACGAGGGTGTGCACCGCCTTGCCAGACGCGTTGGCGAAGCCGACGATCGCCTGTTCGGCCTCAGGCCGCTGGCTCTCTTCAAAGATGTAGATCGCGCTGCGGTACTTGCTGCGAGGTGAGCGGGCCCTGGCAGCCGAATGCGTTCTGAGATGCACCTCGGACAGCGTCGCCAACGGAATAACCGATGGATCGAAGGTAACGATCACCCCTTCTGACCAGGTATCTGCCGGCGCGTCCGACTGGACAAAGCCCTGGTCGACCTGGCCGACGCCGCGCAACGCCTGGAACACTCCTTCTGTGCACCAATGGCATCCCCCTCCAAAGCCGGCCTTCGCCATCATCACCTCCCACGCCCAGGCGTCATTCCTGACGTAGGGTTGCCCGGCGAAGCCCTAGCGGCTGATTTCGAAGAGGAACCACGCACGGCGCTCAGCCTCGTCCGTCCAAGCATCGATCAGGCCGGAGGTCGCATTATCCTTCGCCTTGTCCGCGACGTCCTTTGCGCGGCGAAACGACTCGACCATGTGGAGATTGTCGGCGCGGAGTTCACCCAGCATGTCCTGCGGCGTTACGAACTCCACATCGTTGTCCTTGATGGTCTGGTGGCGCGCGATATCGCCGATCGATCGTATGGTGGTGTTGCCCGTCTTTCGGGCGCGCTCGGCGATCGCATCGGTGGCGGCGAGGATCTCTGCGGCCTGTTCATCAAGAAGCAGGTGATAGTCCCTGAAGTAGGGTCCGGAGACGTGCCAGTGGAAATTTTTTGTCTTCAGGTATATCGCGTAGCTGTCGGCCAGAATAATCTTCAGAGCGTCGGCGACAGTCATCGCCGCGCATTCGTCAAGATCAGAAGGTATCGGAAGGGTGTCGGCGTTGTTGTTCGTCATCGCTTAGACTTTCTCAATCTGGCTTACACGGGAGCCAGCACCGATTCCCCACGGATGGCGATGTATAGAAGATGAATTCATCGCCAGACGAAGTCCAATGACGAGAGGCTATAGTTTCGATACCTTTGAGCGACATGCGCAGTCGTAGGGGGCGGGGCGGCGACGGCGGACCGGTCGGCCGGGACCTCTACCTGTCCGTCAGGAGTCCGGTTGGAAATCCAGCACGAACGCGACGACCTTTTCGGCGGACATCTCGCACGGCTTCAACAATGTTCTATCTGACGTAACGCGGTAGAGGTTGAAGCTGACAATGTCGGTCCCGGCCAACTCCCTGGCGAAGAGGCTGTTGCGGCGCCCATCCCCGGATCGCCGGACAGTCAGGCCGAAACGCCGGCCTTCGTAGGCGCCTTCGCTGTATCCCTCCGCAAGCTTGGCGAAAGCGGCATCGAACCCGGCATGCTCCATCTCAATCCACCCGTCTTGATCCGGCAAAGACGCAAGGATTGGACGCTGTTGGCGCCGAACGGCCCGGGTCAGTGTCCTTCAGCCGAGCCGCTTCGGGGTGGGCGGAAGATCTGAGATGCCGGCGCTTGCACAGGGCCATCAGCGATACCGCCGCCTGACCGGTTTGCTATGCAACGTCCACGCCCTTCCAGAAAGCGACGTGATCTCGAATGCCTTCGGCTTCCGGCGTCGGATCGGGATAGGTCCAGGCCGCGTTCGCGTTGAGCGCATCGCCCACACGAACATGGAAGTAGCGCGCGGTGCCCTTGATCGGACAGACGGACGTGTGCGGGCTCATCTCAAGCAAGCCAAAATCGACCGCCGACGGTGGGAAGTAGTGGTTTCCCTCGACGACGACCGTCTCGTTGCTTGTGGCGATGGTGGCGTCATTCCAGATAGCTGAGACCAACGGACTCTCCTTTCGTATTTTTCGACCGGCACGGGGTCATGGGGTGACTGCCCGGGCCGCACCTCCTCGGTAGGCGCGCGGCGTGCGCCCGAGGAGTTTGTCGAGTTCGCCTCTGACATCGAGCTCGAAAAGCTCATCGGAGCCACCGACATGCGTGCCGTTGATGAATATCTGCGGCACGGACCTTCGACCCGAAGCTTCCGTCATGGCCTGTCGGTGGACCGGATCAGCTTCGATATCGAGTTCCTTCCATTGCACGCCCTTCTCCTTGAGGAGCATCTTCGCCCGGCGGCAGAAGGGGCACCAGTTCGTGGTGTACAGCAGCACATCAGTTGTCATATCGCGTCTCCGACAGTTGAAGCGGATCGCTTTCGTGGCGGCGATCTCCGGTCAGCCGCGTTCGAGAAGGGCGACTGTGCCCTGGCCGCCGTCGGCGCAGATACTGACGATCGCCCGCGATCCGGGCGGCATGGCCCAGAGCTCCTTCACCGCCTGGCTGAGGTCGCGCGCGCCTGTAGCCCCGAACGGATGACCCAGGGCGACCGAGCCTCCATTGGGATTGACGCGGTCCCAATCGAAATCTCCCATCGCCGCCTGGACGCCGGCTGTCGCGCGAACCCACTCCGGGTCGGTGATGGCCGCGACGTTCGCCAGCACCTGGGCTGCGAAGGCTTCGTGGATTTCCCAGAGCGCGATGTCGGAGAAGCCGAGTTGATGGCGGGCGAGCAGGCGCGGAATACCATAGGAGGGCGCCATCAGCAGACCCTCGGTGTGGAAATCGACGGCCGAGACCTCGTAGTCGACGAGCCGCGCGTAGGGGGTGCCCGCCGGGAGTCTGGCCACACCGGCTTCGGTAGCGACCCAGCAGCCGGCGGCACCATCCGTGATTGGCGAGCTGTTTCCGGCGGTCAAAGTTCCCCACCCGCTGTCGCGATCGAAGGCCGGCTTCAGAGCGGCAAGCCGCTCGGGCGATGTGTCGGCGCGCGGGTTCGCATCGCGCGCCAGTTCAGGCAGGGGAATCACGAGATCGTCGAAGAAGCCCCGTTCCCAACCCGCGACGGCGCGTTGGTGGCTCTTGAGCGCCCAATTGTCCTGAGCTTCGCGCGAGACCCGCCAGGCCTTGGCGGTCTCCTCCATGTGATCACCCATCGTCCTGCCGGTGATCCGGTTGGCCCAGCCCTTGGTGGGGAGCACATAGTCGCTAGGGGCAAGGGACTGCAAGGCGGCAAGCGCGGCCATCGCATCCTGCGCAAAGAGGTCCGTGAGCCGCTTCGATGCCTCGGCCGTTAGGGCGATTGAAGGGCGGCTCATGACTTCGGACCCGCCGACCATCGTGAGGTCCGTTCCTTCGCCCAGCATCCCTGCCGCAGCGAAGGTCGCTGTCATGCTGGTCGAGCATGCCAGCACGACGGAGAACGCCGGAACAGTCGGATTGAGCTTGGCGTCAAGCCAGGTTTCGCGAGCAATGTTGCTCCAGCCCAAATTCGGGATCACCGTTCCCCAGACGAGGAGATCGGGCTCCGCCTGCGCCGCCATCGCCTGAACGACAGGCACGGACAGAGAGATGGCATTGTAAGCAGCCAACGCGCCTCCACCGCGGCCGAAAGGCGTCCGAAGGCCGGCGGCAACGAAGACGGGTTCGGCAAAGCGGCTCATGATGATCTCCAACATTAATCTGTGGGCTGGATGTCCACGATCGGCGGGGCGCGAAATAGCGCGCGCGGCTAGCCACCGTAGCGCTCGGTCTTGACAATGGAGGGGTCCAGGCCGGCCAGCAGCGCGCCCTCGGTTGCGATGTTGACGAAACCGTTGGACCCGCAAACGAAGACGTGTGTGGGCTTTCGGGGAAGCCGGGCCAGGATTTCCTGGACCATGGCGCCGTCGATCCGTCGCGCAAAGTCCGATGCGCGGAGCGGTTTCTCGCGCGTAATTGCCAGTGCCAGGACGAATGCCGGATCGCTGACTTCGATGGCATGAAGCTCTTTTGAGAAGAGCACGTCCTCAGCGGTTCGTGCGGACAGGAGCAACGCTGTCGGCACGACCTGGGACAGCGCGCGGCGCTGCCGGATCATTGCCATCAGCGGCACGAGGCCCGAGCCTGCCCCGATCAGCAGCACTGGGTCTATGGCAGGTTCAGGCCATAAGAAATGGCCGCCGAGCGGGCCACGAAGCTCGATTTCGTCGGCGATCGCTGCGACATCGTGGAAGAACGGCGAAACTTCGCCATCCGGCAGGCGCTCGATAGCGAGCTCGACGGTCGGAGACGAGATTGCCGAAGACGCAATCGAGTAACTGCGCATCGCACTGTAGCCATCGGGCGCGGTCAGCCGGACATCGACGTGCTGCCCTGCGATGTGCGCGAACGGTTTGCTCAACCGAAGGAAGAAGCTCTTGATATTCGGGGTTTGTTGGACGATTTCGTCGATGACGCATGGCTGCCACGCGATTTGCGCGCCGTTCTCAGTCATTGGTGTAGCGTTGCTCGCGCCACGGATCGCCGTAGATGTGATAGCCCCGCAGCTCCCAGAAGCCCGCCTCGTCACGCGTTGTGAATTGCAGCGCGTTCACCCATTTGGCGGACTTCCAGAAGTAAAGGTGCGGAACCAGAAGACGCGCCGGCCCTCCATGATCGCGGGGAAGCGGCTTGCCCGCATAGTTGAGGGCGACCATCGCTTTCCCGGAGAGCAGATCCGCCAGCGGGACGTTTGTCGAGTAATTATCGTAGCAGTGCGCCAAGACGAAATCGGTGGGCCGATCAAGCCCTGCATCTGCAAGGATGTCTTCGACGAGTACGCCCTCCCACGCGGTATCGAGCTTGGACCAGGACGTGACGCAGTGAATGTCGCGGGTCATCTTTGTCTTCGGTAGGGCGTTGAACTCGCTCCAGTTCCACACTTTGACGGGCTTCGGACCGATCTTGACGGTGAATTTCCAATCGGAGGGCTCCACGCTCGGCGTTGGCCCGGCCGTCAGAACAGGGAAATTCTCAACGAGATGCTGACCTGGTGGAATCCGATCGGACTGGTCGCCGCCTGAACCGCGGCCGGTGAAACCTCTGGTGACCATAGCGAAACCCCCTTGCTTGTCACGACAGATCAGAACCGGATTCAGTTCAGAATTCGGTAAAAGACCTTTGCACCCTCAACCGCCGACAGAGCCAATTCACTGAAAATCAGAATACCGGATGCTCTATTAGTAGAGCAACGTGCTGGAACATTTTGAGTCGGGGTTATGCGTGTAGACTATAACGTCAATCCAGTATGATTTCCCAATGCCCTGTAGCTATAGTTTCGATAGCTTAGAATCGGCATTGCAGGCGTATCCCCGTCGGCGAATTTCTAGCGAACGCCGTCGCTTGCCAACGGTGGTGTGAGACCGGCGGGCGAGATCGCCCCTGCCAACGCGACTGCTGAGAGGTCGAACCCTCAACCGTTTGGGCGCTCATCGCCTCCATCCGGATGCTCACCCACAGACCGAAAAAATTGCTATTCTCAATAAACTTTCGAATCCGGCTCAGAGGTATGGAAACTATGTCGCACCGCTATTGGAAATGCTGCGCGGATACCTTCATAGTCTGACACGCGAAATCTTTAGATCCTGAGTATAGTTCGGAAAAATTTCAATCTGATCGATCAAGGCTTCAGGATACAGCAAGCTGGAGACGCTGATGAAAGCCGTTGGATACAAGGTTCCGGGATCCATCGCCGAGGACGCCGCGCTTGTCGACATCGATCTGCCTCGGCCTGTCGCTGCAGGATACGATATCCTGGTTGAGGTGAAGGCTGTCTCGGTCAACCCGGTCGACTACAAGATCCGCAGCAGCACGCCGCCCACCGATGGCGACTGGAAGGTGCTGGGATGGGATGCGGCCGGGATCGTGCGCGAGGTCGGCCCCGACGTGACGCAGTTCGCGGCAGGCGACGAGGTCTATTATGCCGGATCGCTCATAAGGTCCGGCACCAATGCACAGTTCCATCTCGTCGACGCCCGGATCGTCGGTCGTAAACCCGCGTCGCTCGACTGGGCGGAAGCGGCGGCGCTGCCGCTCACGACGTTGACGGCCTGGGAAGCAATGTTCGACCGGCTGGACGTGACGAAGCCCGTCCCCGGTGCGGCGACGGCGATCCTCATCATCGGTGGCGCGGGCGGGGTCGGGTCGATCGCGATCCAGATCGCGCGACAGCGCACGAATCTCACCGTCATCTCCACCGCGTCTCGGCCGGAAACCCAGGAGTGGGTGAAAGGGCTCGGCGCGCACCACGTCATCGACCACTCTCGGCCGCTCGCGGCACAGATCGCCGAGCTCGGCATCGGCGCTCCCGCTTTCGTGTTCTCGACCACGCATACCGAGCAGCATGCCGCCGACATCGCCGAACTGATCGCACCGCAAGGGCGGTTCGGGTTCATCGACGATCCCAAGGCACTCGAGGTCATGCTGTTCAAGCGCAAGGCGGTGTCGATCCACCACGAGCTCATGTTCACACGGTCGCTTTACGGCACGCCCGACATGGACGAGCAGGGCAAGATCCTCAATGCGCTGGCGGTTCTGGTGGACGACGGCAAAATTCGCACGACGCTGACCGAAAAGTTTTCACCGATTAATGCCGCCAATCTGAAGACGGTGCACGCACTGATCGAGAGTGGCACGGCAAGAGGCAAGATCGTCCTCGAAGGCTTCTGATGACCGCCGCCGCTTCTTTTCCAACCTCAAGAACGCCGGACAGATCAACCTTGGCGAAGGAAATCCCATGACCAAATCCATAGCCACCGCCTCGATCAACCGCGAAACCGCAGTTGCCCTCATCGACGCGGCGATCGCCGCGGCAGGTACAATCGGCATTCCGGCTGCGGTCGCGGTCGTCGACGCCACCGGTAACCTGCGCGCGTTCGAGCGCACCGACGACGCGCCGTTCCTCACCGTCGATGTTGCCATCGACAAGGCTTGGAGTTCCGCCTCGTTTGGGTTCCCGACCCATGTCTGGAACGAATATGTGACCAACGATCCCAAAGTGGCGCCTTTGGCCTATCGCCCGCGGATGGTCGCTGTCGGCGGCGGCTATCCGATCTTGGAGGAAGGAAAGTTGATCGGCGGGATCGGCATCTCCGGAGGCACCTATCAGCAGGATCAGGATGCGTGCGTCGAGGCACTCCAGAAAATCGGGTTCCAGCTACCAGCCTAACGACTGTCAGGCCATCGCCGGCGGCCTGCATATCCGACCTCATGAAAGAACTTAAGATGGAAGCGTTCGTCGTCTTCACGCGCGAAGAAACCACCGATCCGGTAGAACTCGCAACCTATTCTGCAGGCGTCGGCCCATCGTTCGATGGCCACGACGTAACCTTTCTCACCGCTTATGGCGCGATGGAGCATTTGGAGGGGGCGCCCGTCGAAGGGGTCGTAGTTTTGCGGTTCCCGACGATGCAGGCCGCCCGTGATTGGTATCATAGCCCCGCCTACCAAACCATCGCTGCGCACCGTTTTGCCGGTTCCCGCTACCGCGCGTTTATTGTCGAGGGGCGGCGGTAAATCACCGACAGAAGGACGGCGGCACTGACATGAGGTATCGGTCTGCGACCTCGCATCCTGGGAACCTGTAGGGGGGGCAAGCCAGTGAAGTTCGCGTGCCATTGCGCGACCATTCATCGGGCTTCTGCATCGGAATTGGAGGATCAGATGAGCATCGACGAACGACAAGCCCCCGAGCTGCGGGTGCAGAAATGGATTGGCGAGGGTGGAGGAAGCATCGCGCCGCTCAAACTGTCGGATGTCGGCACGGGCCCGAAAATCCTGTTCGCCTTCCAGCACTGGTGCCGCGGCTGCCATCTACATGGCTTCCCGACGCTACAAAGGTTGCATGGTGCATTGAGCCCCAAGGGCGTGGGGTTTGCGGTGATCCAGACCGTCTTCGAAGGCGCGCATGAGAACACCTTCGAGAAGCTGCGCGTGAACCAACTCGAGTATGGGCTTCCGGTCGCCTTCGGTCATGACGAGCCACCGGCCGGCGCGACGCTTCCCACCTTCATGGAAGACTACCGCACCCGAGGAACGCCTTGGTTCACGGTTATCGATGCTGGCAGCCGCATCGTTTTCTCGGACTTCCATCTCGACGCGGACCGGCTCGTGAAGGAACTGGAGCTGGCGTAACCAATGCGGCGTTGGCTCATCCTGATTTCCACCCATCTCGTGATGCTCGCTATCGGCTTTGCGGGAGGCATCTATACGCTGCCGATCCTCACAGCGCCTCGAGCGCCGGACACAGCAGCCCTTCAGACTATCGCGACTGAAACGCTCTACGCAGGGCGCCTAGCTCGCGATCTCAAAGGCAGCGACCTGCTTCATTGGGGGGAAGGCGAAGTTCGGGTCTCGCTCAATCGGATCGCACACATTGGGCGTCTCGCCCCTGGACCGGACTACAAGCTCTACCTTGCTCCACGTTTCGTCGACACGAAGGAAGCCTTTCTCCTGATCAAGGACAAATCGATCCGCGTGAGCGACGTGAAAACGTTCAACGGCTTCATCGTCGACGTGCCTGTCGGTATCGATGTTCGCAACTACCACACGGTCGTCATCTGGTGCGAAGCATTCAACCAGTTCATCAGTGCGGCAGAGTATCAAACCTCAGGTCAGGCTCGAAAATGAGCCCGGCGATGGATACCATGAGGTCAGCGGGCAAGCGCGGCCTCGTTCTCGCTCCGGTGGCGGCCTTGCTGTTGAGCGTCGCCGCTTTGCTGCTGGGCAACGGTTTGCTGGGCACGCTCTTGATCGTGAGGGCTGGCCAGGAGGGCTTCTCGACCGGCGCGATCAGCGCGCTGATGTCGTTCTATTTCGCGGGCTTTACGATCGGCACGCTCGTGCTGCCGCGCATCATCGTCTCCGTAGGGCATGTCAGGACCTTCGCCGGCTTTGCGGCTATCGCTTCGATGACCGCCCTTCTTCATGTGGCGCTCGTGGAGCCGATCGCCTGGATGCCCCTTCGCCTGATTACCGGCTTCGCCTATGCGGGCATGATCCTCGCAACAGAGAGCTGGCTCAACGCGCACGCAGTGCAATCCACGCGCGGGCAGCTCCTGTCGATATTCGGTGTTGTCTCGATGGGCTCATGGGCAATCGGGCAGGCGCTACTCAACATCGCACCGCCTGCTGACGTGACATTGTTCCTCATCGTGTCGCTGTTGATATCGGCGGCGGTGGTTCCGATCACCTTGCTGCCCAGTCATCCGCCGGCCCAGGTCGAACAGGAACGGGTCGTATTCAGGGACCTCGTCCTCGCATCACCCCTCGCTGCTGCTGGCGCGTTCCTGGCCGGCCTGGCTATCGGCGGTTTCTGGGGTCTTGGCCCGAACTTCGCCCAGAGGATCGGCCTCGATGTTGGCGGTATATCCGCGTTCATGGCTGCGGTTCTAGGTGGAACGCTCGCATTGCAGTGGCCACTCGGTTGGCTTTCCGATCGAGTGTCCCGGAATCATGTCATCGCCGGTGCGGCGCTGGCGTCCGCGGCGGCTGCCATCGGCGTAGCGTTGGCGGTAGAATCGCCTCTGCCCCTGCTCCTAGCGGCGGGCGCGCTGTTCGGTGGCTTTGGCATCCCGATCTATTCACTGTGTCTCGCCGTCGCAAACGACGATCTTCCTGCCGGTCGGCTACTCGGCACCGCGCGCGGGCTTCTGTTGCTCAACGGGATCGGGACAGCCGCGGGCCCCTTCATTGGGGGATCGGCGATGGCTATCGTCGGTCCAGGCGGCTTATTCCTTTATGCGGCGGCGGTGCTCACGCTCCTGGCAGTGCTGGCCATCGCCCGCGGGCAGTCGAGGAGCGCCAACCAGGACAAGGCGGCCCCCCGTTCTCCGAGCACGCCGATGATAACCGGATCTCTCGATACGATGATATGCATGGAGAAGCGGGCGCAGGTCGTGCGGGATTAGCGGGGCACGGCGCCTGCATGAACCGCGGGGTCAGGCGATGATAGCTGTTACGCGAATTTCGATACGCATGGTTGGAAGCCCCAACGCTTCGATTCCCAACTGTGTCCAGATTGGAGCGCGGTCGGGCATGTAGTGGCGATACAGCTTGGCCATTGTTTCGTTGATCACGGGAGGGAATCCACCGACGTGATAGGAATTGACGTGGACGACATGCGGCCAGCGTGCTCCGGCGGTCGCGAGCGTCCGTTCCACGTTCTTGAACGCCTGCTCGATCTCTTCCTCAATCGACTCCGGAATGATGAGATCGTCGTCCCATCCACCCTGTCCGGAGATCTCCACGCGGTCACCAATGCGCATTGCCTGAGAATAATGAAGCGCGTCATGCAGGCGCGTCCCGTATCCGGGGGTGATGAAGAATGAAGGAGTTGTCATGAGTTTGCCTTTGATGAGCCAGGTCAATGCGGCTGCAAGTGACCGTATGCATGCAGAAAGAGATGCAGGGCGTTCGGCACTAGCGCGCCGGCTGCGCTGGAGGGCTTTACTCCACGTCTTCTACGATGAGGTCCCGGCCGTTGAACTGCACGGTCTCCCCGGCTCGGGCACCCTCGATCGCTTCGAAGATCGGCGCCATCGTGGAAATGCCCATGAGCTCACGCCCCTGACAGATAAACTTGCTCGTTGACACCGCGATCACAAAGTGGCGGCCGGACAGCTTGACGACAGCGCCTTCGTTGACGGCCAACTTGGGGCCGAAATCGATCGTCCTCAGCTTTTCGAGTTTATCGGCATAGTCATGGAGCGTGTCATCGAGCGCCTCGGCGAAGTCGCTCGCGACCTCGGCCTGAGCCAGTTCGTCGTTCTCGATCGGCTCGCTTCGATCGAGCCGAGCAGTAGAAACATAATCCAAGTAGTTTTCGCGAGCGCTGTGCAACGCTGCGGTCTCCAGAGAAAGCATAGTTTCTCGGATGTGGTCCTTGTTCCAGTCCATGATCACCTCGTTGTGTTGCAGTATTTCTTAAAGTTCAGCGGGCCAGTCCGTGACCGGCCGAAGGGCACACCTCCCAGTCCCTATTCGTCGCTGATAACGTCTTCGCCCTGGTATGGAACTCTAATCAGCCGAGGATCTCGAATGATACTCGTGACGAGCCAGACATATTCCTGCTCGGCGGTATCGAAACCGAGGATGCTGAAGGCTTGGCCGAAAGGGCATGGTGGGAAGTCTGGGAACCCCTCCCGCAGAACGTAACGCTCGGGATCGCTGTGGAACTCGGTCTTGTAGACTTTTCGCAGTCCGTGCTTGCTCGGCACATCCTGGTCAGCTGTCGGCGCTGTTTCTCGATGTGCTGCAAGGCGCTCAGACAGGTCGCGGGGGCAGATTTCGTGGAACACGTCGAAGGCGTCGATCAACAGGCCCTTATGCTCGGTCGCCGGATCGGTGATCGCGTAGATGTTGGAGGCGTCTTCGCCGTCATCCCCACTCTCGAGGCGCAACGCCGCGTCGACGCGAATGGTGCACGCATCAAGGGTCGATCCTAGTTCGAGATCGACTAGATTGCCGTCCTTGACGCGGTATTCGCGGTCATAGCCCTTGGCGATGAACGACTGGACTACCTGTAGAACGTCGGTCACTTGGGATGTCATGCACGCACCTTCATATCGAGTTGGATTGGACGCTCTTCGGCACAAGACGCGCTCTGTCCCATCATAACGGGGAAGAGCGCAGAGTGCGCAGTTCATAGCCACTTGGACTTCTTGAAGCGGACGAACAGGATAAGGCAGAGCATCGCCATCAGCCCGAGCACGACGAGGTGTCCATAGGCCGTATTTAGTCCCGGCATGTTCCTGAAATTCATGCCGTATATTCCAGCGATCCCCGCGGGGACTGCCAGTATTGCCGCCCAGGCCGCGAGTTGGCGGGTGATCACACCGATCCTCTGCGCCTCCAGAAGGCTGCTGGCCTCAAAGACCGTGGACAGGACAAGCAGGAGGCCGTCGACCATGGACTGCACGCGGTGGACATGGTCCGCGACGTCTTGGAAGTATGGTCTCATTTCGGCGCTGATGCAGGGAAAGTGGCCGCGAACGAGCTTTCGCACGAGCTCGGCCATAGCCCCGAGCGTGCGCTGGAAGCGCGTGAGTTCGGACCTGAGTTCGAAGATGCGGGCGACTTCTTCTCGCCCCAGGAAGTCGTCCAGCGACCGTCGCTCCATCGCCAGAACGTCGTCCTCGATCATTTCGAAGATGGGGAGATACTGGTCGACCACGCGGTGCAGGATCGCGTGCAGCACATAGTCGACGCCCTTACCAAACAGCGCCGGCGATGCCTCGAGTTGCTCCCGAAGTTTGCCAAGCGCTCCGCCGTTGCCGTGCCGCACGGTGATGAGATGATTGTGACCGGTGAAGATCGCCATCTTACCGTAGATGATCCGGTCGCCAACCAGTTCTGCGGTCTGCGCAACGATGTACAACTCATCGTTGTAGACTTCGAGTTTGGGCGGGCACAGCGGGTGCATCGCGTTGTCGATCGCCAGGGGATGGAGGTTATACGTCGCCTGGATCGCGCTGAGCTCGTCGGCGGTTGGCTCGCGGAGCGCGATCCAGCAGAAGCCCGAGCGGCCTTCCAGATGGATGCGCTCGTCGATCGCGATCTCCCGGATCCGCTTGCCTTCGTTGTAGTAGTAGGCAGCGATGACGCTCATGCCGGCCTCGCGGGGATCTTCAGGCCACGCTGCACTGCTGGTCGATCTAGCCCGCGTCCGAGCCATGCCTGGACGTTCGAATAGTCGCTGAGGCCAAGGATGTCGCCAGCAGCGTAGAATTCGACCAGCGCGTTCACCCAGCCTAGCGTCGCGATGTCAGCGATCGAATAGTCGTCGACGATCCAGTCTCGGCCTTCCAGCCGGCGATCAAGGATCCCGAGGAGACGCTTGGATTCGTCGGCAAAGCGCTGTCGCGGCCGCTTGTCCTCATAGTCCTTGCCGCCAAATCGCAGGAAGAAGCCAAGCTGACCGAACATAGGACCGACGGCCGACATCTGGAACATCACCCACGCTAGGGTCTCGTAGCGTTGGGCGGGCGCGGTCGGGATAAGCTGACCCGTCTTTTCGGCAAGGTAGACGAGGATCGCACCGGATTCCCATAAGGCGATTGGCATGCCGTCCGGACCCGCCGGATCGATGATCGCCGGGATGCGGCCGTTGGGGTTCAACGACACGAACGCCGGGTCCTTCGACTCGTTGTTCGAGATGTCGATGAAATGGGGCTCATATGCCAGCCCGGTCTCCTCCAGCATGATCGAGACCTTGACGCCGTTGGGCGTGGGAGCTGCGTAGAGTTGCACGCGATCGGGATGAGATGCCGGCCAACGCTGCGTGATCGGAAAGGACGAGAGGTCTGGCATAAATCTGCGATCCTGTGCTGCGATGGCGACTGAATGGAACCGCCGTCTCTCTGAAGCAGGGTTCGGTGACCGCGTCGTTGAACGACGCGGTCACGAAGATTGCGAACCGGACCCGCGCAGCGGCAACGGCAGTGAAGCCTATTGCGCTGCAGTCCCGGCTGCGGGCTGCACGTCGGCAGCCTTTTGACGCTTCGGAAGCACCCAGCCGGGACGGACGAAGTGGCAGGTGTAGCCGCCCGGCCGCTTCTCCAGATAATCCTGGTGATCCGGCTCGGCCTCCCAGAAATCGCCAACCGGCTCGACCTCGGTGACCACCTTGCCATCCCATAGCCCGGAGGCATCCACATCGGCGATCGTATCCTCGGCGACGCGCTTCTGCTCCTCGTCGACATAATAGATGCCCGACCGATAGGAGAGACCACGATCATTGCCCTGGCGGTTCTTCGTCGTCGGATCGTGGATCTGGAAGAAGAATTCCAGAATGCTCCTGTAGCTCGTCACCGCCGGGTCGAACATGATCTCGATCCCCTCGGCATGCGTGCCGTGATTGCGATACGTGGCGTTCGGAATATCGCCGCCGGTGTAGCCCACACGAGTCGAGACGATGCCGGGCCTCTTGCGGATGAGATCCTGCATGCCCCAGAAACATCCGCCTGCGAGAACAGCGCGCTGATGCATGTTAAGCCTCCTCTACCTGATTGAGATAATCACCGTATCCCTCGGACTCCATCTCGTCGCGCGGGATGAAGCGAAGGGACGCTGAGTTGATGCAGTAGCGCAGACCGCCGCGGTCGGAAGGACCGTCCGGGAACACGTGGCCGAGATGGCTGTCGGCGTGTACCGACCTGACCTCCGTCCGGACCATGCCGTGTGCGCTGTCCCGCACCTCGTTCACGTTTGCCGGAACGATCGGCTTGGTGAAGCTGGGCCAGCCAGTACCCGAATCGAACTTGTCCGTTGAAGCGAACAGCGGCTCTCCCGACACTATGTCGACGTAGATGCCAGGCTCCTTGTTGTCGTTGTGCTCACCGGTGAAGGGCCTTTCGGTGCCCGACTCCTGGGTGATCCGGCGTTGCTCGGGGGTAAGGCGGTCAACTGCTGCCTGTGACCTCTCAAACTTCATGATAGTCTCCAATACTTAATCTAGAGAGCTGGACACACTGTCATTTATCTTTTCAGTCATTGCGCCGAGTATCGCAGTGCACCTCAGATTTATCCAATACGCTGTGCGTATAGTTTCCATAGCGCTGAAGCTCTTCACGTAGTGATTCAGTTCCACTCGTACCGGGCTGCCAGCTGTGCGATGTTCCGTATCTCGACCGTTGCCGTAGAGCCGGATACTGTCGCGATCACGACTTCGCGCTCCAAGACAAATCCGTCGATCGGCCGAGTGACGAGGCCTTGCACGGTCGGCGATCGTTCCGGAAGAATGCATATGGCGTGGCCGTCAGCGACGACCCGTTGCACCCAGTCCTCGCGATCTGATCGAAAGCGAGGTCGCATGAGCAAGTCCCGTCGCGCGAAGTGATCGAGGATCCGATCGCGAAACTCGCATTTCAGGCGATCGACGAAAGGAAACTCGAGCAGGTCTTCGCCGCGCACGATCTCGTTGGCAGCCAAGGGATGGTTTGCAGAACAGCCGAGCACGAAGCGCTCCCGAAATAGAGGATGCACATCCAGCTTGCGTTCCGGTCTTGTTTCACGCGGCATGATGCACGCGTGGTATTTTCCTGAAAGCACCTCCGATGTGTCCTCGTTCGACTGGAGCGAGTGCAGCTTGATTTCGATGGATGGCATCTCCGCCAATGCGCTCTCGAAGAATGCCGTAAATTCCTTTGGTCCGACGGTGGGCGCGACGGCGACATCCAGCACGCGGTGCCCCCCCATCGCCCAGTGCTCCGAGTGATTGCGAACGCTCTTCATCGCGACCACCATGCGCCGGAATTCTGCCTCAACGTCATGGCCAAGGCCAGTCAGGCGGCTGTTCTTCCCGTCGCGATAGATCAGCGGCCCGCCAAGCTCATCTTCCAAGCGGCGGATCGCGCGGGTCAGACTTGGCTGTGACACACCGCTCAAGCGAGCGGCCGCTGTGAAATTCAGCGTCTCGGCCAAGTTGATGAAATAGCTGACTTGATTGAGTTCCATAGTCCTTTGGCCCATGCGCCTGACTGATGCCTCTTCCGTGAGATCGCCTTTGGAAAGCAGGTCGCAGAAGTATGCTTGGCGCATATAATCATCACATAGGGGCTTGTCTATATGCGCCAGACATATAAATGATACCCTGAGATGACGATTACCGGTTGGCGGTGCGCTCCGCTCCGTCGAAGGTTCGAGAGCGCCACCGCCAAGCCGCGTGCCGGGGGTTTGATGGACATGGCAGAAAAATCATTCACGTTTGTCAGGGGGGCTGGCTCTCCGCTTTCCGGGCGCCTCGAACCGCCGGAAGGGACGCCGCGGGGCTGGGCGATCTTCGCCCACTGCTTCACCTGCGGGAAAGACAGTCGCGCCGCTGTTTACATCTCGCGCGCGCTGTCGCGTGCGGGCATCGGGGTCTTGAGGTTCGATTTCGCCCCACATTCTCCAAGTAAGTCGCTGATTTCGCTGTCGTAATCGTGATATTTCGCATATAAATCATGGCGTTGACGGCTGCGAGGGGCGCGTTTCATGGATCACCTGGAGGGTGCGGGCTTGGCGCGGGGAGATCGGGTTGATTTCGACCGCCGTGTGCGTCTGGAGTTCCGTGGTGCGCAGATCAGTTCAGACGGTGGCCTGCTGGTGATGCGCGAGCTTGATGACGTGCTCGGCCTGTCCAATCTGGCGTCGGAGGCGCTGCGAGACAGCCGCACCGGGAAGAACACGCTCCATCGGCTTGACGGATTGTTCCGGCAATCGGTGTTCGGACGACTGGCCGGATACGAGGATGTGAACGATGCCGACCGCTTGGCCCTCGATCCCGTGATGCGTCAGGTCGTTGGCGGCAGGGCCGTCGAGGCGCAAGCTGCTTCGGCATCGCAGATGGGACGGTTCGAGACCGAGACGCTGGCTCTGGCCGCGAACCGGGCGGCGCTGGCCGATCTGAACGGCCAATGGATCGACCGGTTTCATGACCGCAACGGGTTGAAATACATCGTGCTGGACATGGACAGCTCGGTCAGCCCCACCCACGGCGATCAGGAAGGTACTGCCTGGAACGGGCATTTCGACTGCACCTGCTATCACCCCATCTTCTTGTTCAACCAGTTTGGCATGCTGGAGCGCTGCGCCCTGCGTAACGGCAATGTCCACAGCGCCGATGGCTGGCGGGATGTCCTTGATCCCGTCATTGCCCGATATGCTGGCCGCGACCTTGGTGGACGCTTCTTCCGGGCCGACGCTGCCTACGCGATCCCCGCGATCTATATGCGGCTGGAAGAAGCCAGGTTCTTCTACGCCATCCGTCTGCCCGCCAACGCCGTCTTGCGCGAGAAGATCGCGCATCGGCTGACACGGCCCGTGGGACGGCCTTCGCTGACCAAGGTCAAACGGTTCTTCGAGGACTTCGAGTATCAGGCGGCGTCCTGGGACAAGCCGCGCCGCGTCATCGCCAAGATCGAATGGCATCCGGGCGAGCTGTTCCCCAAAGTCGGCTTCATCGTCACCAACCTGCCGATGGAGCCAGACTGGGTGGTGAGGTTCTACAACCAGCGCGGCACCGCAGAGCAGCACATCAAGGAAGGCAAATATGCCTTTCGCTGGACGCGGCTGTCATGCCGGAAGTTCCGGCACAACGAGGTGCGGCTGCAACTGCACGCGCTGGCCTACAACCTGGCAACCTTCCTGCGCTGCATCGAACTGCCCGAGGCCATGGCGGACTGGTCGTTGACCAGCCTGCAACTCAAGCTGATCAAGATCGGCGCCCGCGTCGTCCGCCACGCCCGCGCCATTACCTTCCAGTTGGCCGAGGTCGCCGTCACCGGCCCGATGGTGCGGGCCGTCCTTGCCGCCATCCGCCGTCTTCGAACGCCTCCGTCATGCGCATGACCACGATCCATGCCCAAGCTGAACGAAAGCGGCAGGACAGGTCCGTCTGCCGCGCGGAAAAGCGGCTCTGCCGGGCCAGAATGCTGCGGGTTCGAGGCTTGATCCACCCGACTTCGGCCGTTTGCGCGACGACAGACACCGCTCGGGGCGAAAAACGCTTGCCCAGCGAGCAAAATCAGGCGATCTTGAAGTCAAGCGGCAGGCCACTTGGGGAATGTCGGTTACATCCGCACGCGTCTCAAGGCATGATCGCGTCAGAGGCGAAAGCATGCGATTTATCAGCGAAACGGAGAAGATATGACGAAGAGAAAGAGCGATGCGGCGAAGAAAATTAATAGTGCCCACTCGCGGAGGCCCAACAGTTTTACCGAGCTCTGCACGACGTTGGTTGCGTCACTGAGTTCGTCTGCGTGCCAGGCATGACGCACATGGGCGATTCCTACGGGCCGCTGTCGGCGCGGCGCGCACAAAACGTAGCATTGTTGGATTGGTTCGAGCGATTTCTATGACTCTCAAAAGCATCTTCCAAATATTCCTGCTGGCGCTGGCGATGCTGATCGCCGGCTATGTGCGCACGGCTATCAGCCCCCTGCAGGAGGCGATGCGCCTGTCCCTTCATCTATCCGACAATCAAATGGCCCTGTTGCAAGGACCGATCATTGGGGTTCCGGTGACATTAACAGCCATACCATTGGGTCTATTGATCGATCGCGCCAATCGCGCGCGGCTGCTCCTTGGTCTTGTGACAATCGCTGTTGCCGCTAATTTCGCCACCGCATTTGCGCGCGACTTCACACAGCTCCTCAGCACGCGAGCAATTGCCGGGGTGTCCGCGTTAGCGATCCTGCCCGTAGTTTATTCCTTAGTCGCCGACCACTTCGCGCCGCACCTGCGTGGTCGCATGATTACCGTCGCCACCATCGGACAAATTGTCGGCAACTCCATGGCTTTCGCCCTGGGGGGAGAACTTCTAGTGCTGGCGCAGGCCCACAGCGGGGACTGGCGCACGGCCTTGAGTTGGCTTGCCGCACCGGGCGTCGCCGTTGTGCTGCTCATGCTCTTGCTCCGCGAGCCTCCGCGCTTGGAGGAGGCTAAAGGGACGCAGACGATCGCTGGCGCGTGGGAAGAGTTGCGCCACACACGCACTCTTATCTTGATGCTTTCAGCCGGAATTATCTGCGCAGAAATTGCCATCGGAGCCATGATTATCTGGGCTAGTCCGATGTTCTCACGCACCTATGCCGCAGCGCCCGACGCGATCGGCTTTCTCATGGGCTCAGGCATGCTGATCAGCGGTGTATTGGGCCCAGTCATCGGGGGAGGCCTTGCCGACTACTGTCAACGCACGGGCGGCACTGGCCGAGCCTTGCTCTTTCTCGTGTTGCTAGCCGCCCTGGGCGCACCCGCAAGCTTGTTCGCATTTGCTCCGACTTTTTCTTGGGCGAGCGCTCTCTTGATGGTCTCGCTTACCCTGATGATTGGCGTGGCGATGATGGGCATCACGCTCGTGATGAATGTCGTTCCCGACCGTCTTCGCGGCCTCTGCATGTCCGTGCTCGTCGCAGCAATCCTGCTCTTTTCGCTGGCAGTAGCGCCACCGCTGGTTAGCGTTTTGTCCAACGTGCTCGGAGGGATCGACATGATCGGCAAAGCACTCTCCATCGTGTGTGTGGCCGCGGCACTCGGATCGACTTTCGCGTTCTTTCTGGCTCGCCGCTATTTTAAAGAAAGCGTTGGCGCGGCAGGCTCGACGGCGACGGGCACGGTCACCGCCCAATGATGCAGGTTTTTTCACTCGCCGGCGAACCGAAGTCCCGAGGTCTAGCGCACGGTCGCACACACGCTGCCGCGATAAAATCGTGGCTAGGCGCTTGGCTCAAAAGTTTGCAGGCCGCCGGCGTGGGCAATCCTGACGTCTACGCGCGGCGGTTTCTAGCCGAGTCCGGTCTAGTTGTTTGCATTGAGCACGACGCTCCCGATCTGCTCGAGGAGATACGGGGAACGTCTCTCGGCGCTAATGTCCCGTTCGATCTCGTGCTAGCGGCGCAGCTCATGGACGAGGAATGGGAGTATCGACGATCGCAAAATACTCGATTCACAAAACCCGAAAAATGCAGCACGCTGGCGATTGCTTCGGCGGGCTCGCCGGTCTGGATCGGTCAGAATATGGACCTCGGCGCGTGGACCGATGGCCACCAGGTCGTGCTGCACATCGCTGAGCCCGACGGCAATCCCGACGCCCTCGTTTTTTCTCTCGCAGGCATGATTGGGCTAATGGGCGTGAACGAATGCGGCCTCGCGGTAGCAGTTAACGCTCTTCCTGAACTATCAAGGTTGCGACCGGGCCTCCCCGTCGCATTCATCATTCGAAAACTGCTGCAGGCAACATCCCTGACGGACGCAAGCGCAGTCCTATTGGCTACTGAGCACGCAACCTGCCAGCATTACCTGCTTGCGGACCCGACAGGGCTGCGCTCCTTTGAAGTTGGCCATGACACAATCGTCGAACTCAGTGGCGCAACGGCGGATAGATTATTCCATACCAATCACGCACTCGCCCCGCAGCTTCAACAAGTGACTTCGACATATGATCAACTGAACAGCAAATGCCGCTTAACGTCGCTAAGCGACAGGCTCACAAGTGCAAAGCCAACATTGACCGTTATCCAGAATGCGCTCTGCGCGTCCGATCACGCAACTCACCCAGTTTGCCGGCCCCATCCGGGCGCGCAATCTCAGCACAATACCAACTTCACCACGGGCTCGATGATCGCTCGCCTGGAATTCAGGGTCGACCTTATATCCGCCTGGTTTAGCATCGGCCCGCCTGACCGGGACGGCTATCATGCTTTGCGGTTTGAAGATTAGAGGAGATGTTGCCGAGTGGGCCGCAGTTCATGGGGTTGTGGCTTCGCCGAACTCGGCGCAGATCGTTTTCAGTTCTTCGAACTCCGCCATGCCGTACTTCGACCCCTCCCGGCCGATCCCGGACTCTTTGCATCCCCCAAATGGCGCGAGCTCACTCGAAATAAGCCCTGTGTTCAATCCAACCATCCCGTAGTCGAGCGCATTTGAGACACGGTGCGCACGGTCAAAGTCTTTGGTGAAGAGATACGATGCAAGACCCGCGCTCGATGCATTGGCTAACTCAATCGCTTCACGTTCTGACTCAAAACGAACAAGACCCGCGACAGGCCCAAACGTTTCCTCGCTGCAGAGCAAGGCGTCTCGCGGCACCTCTGTGAGCACAGTCGGTTGAAAGAACTGCTTGCCCGCGGCATGACGTTCGCCTCCAAAGAGCAGAATCGCACCTCGCGCGCGCGCGTCTTCAACATGGCGAGCCACCTTGTCGACCGCCAAGTCATTGATGAGCGGTCCCTGAGTGACCTCTTCCCCGAAGCCGTCGCCAACCTTGAATGATCGCACAGCCTCAGCGAGCCGCTCGCTAAACTCTGCGTAAACCTTTCCCTGGACTACAAATCGATTGGCGCAAACACACGTTTGACCCGCGTTTCGAAACTTCGAAGCAACAGCGCCAGCCACCGCCTTCTCTAAGTCGGCGTCATGAAAGACAATAAATGGCGCGTTACCGCCAAGCTCCAGAGAAACGCGCTTAAGCGGATCCATGCATCTCGCCGCCAGCCTTTTGCCCACATTAGTGGAGCCTGTGAACGTAAATTTTCGAACTCTGAGGTCCGCAAGCAGAACCTCGCCGATCGGCGCCGGCGCACCACAAATGACGTTAAGCGCACCGGCGGGAATCCCCGCCTCCTCGCCCAACAGCGCCAACGCCAAAGCCGTGAACGGCGTCAACTCAGATGGCTTCAAGATGACGGTACAACCGGACGCAAGGGCCGGTGCAAGCTTCCGCGTCACCATCGCCGCCGGGAAATTCCAGATCATGGGGTGAGTGTTGAGAGGGGGGCTTGCCCCTCTTTCATCAGACGAGACGGCCGGTCGCACCGGCCGTCTCGTCTCACCCACCCGTGCAAGGAGGAGAGACGGCAGATGCCGCCTCCCCTCCAATTCATGCGCCTCAGTCTTCAAAGAGGCGAAACAGATCCCCGGAGCATTCCGTGTCGATATCCGCCGGGTCGACATCGTGCAAAGACACCTCATCCGGCAGGACCAGACCCCATGCGGGGAGCTGGATACGCAAGCACCGATATATCGTGCCGAGGAGGGCGCGAAACTCAACCATTTCCAGAGGCACATAGTCCAAGAGGTCGTAACCGTCTTCCTCGCACCAGAAATCCCGGTAGATGGCTTGATAATTGTAGAGTTCTTCGCCGAGGTCCGCATCCTGGTGCGGGTCGTTATTCAAGAGAACACGCCGCTCTGCTGCCAACGCCTTCCGCGTGAAGCGCATGAAGCGGGCAAGATGCTGCTCCACCCAGTCATGAAGCAGGCGCTCCGTTTCGGTGGTGCTTGCAAGGCGGTTGGCCAGCACCATGATCCGCAAACCCGTCGCATCGGCATACAACGTGAGAAAATTGATGTTACGCATAAAAGTCTCCTTTCGCTCTTTGGCGGAAGGTGTCCGCATGAGCGTCGAGTGGGGTCAAGGACCGCTTTAGCGGCCGCCTGCGGCGGCGAGTGGGGGAGCCGAATTTCTGGCTCGGCCCAAGGGGACGAGACTGAAATTTGGGGGAACCGCTCGTCCTTGAGGCCAGGAGACGCGGTGCGACACTTGGACGACAAAGAGAGAGAAGCCCGCGGCCCCGACCAGGGGCCGCGTCCGTATGGGCCGGGGTGGTTTGGAGGGGGTGTCACACCCCCTTCATGGGAGGGTTCAAGGGAGGGGCGCGCCCCTCCCTCGGGAGGATGTTTGAAGGAGGGGGCCTTGCCCCTTCCTTCATGGGGGCGAGCATGAGAGGGGGGCGGCTCTGCCCCCCTCTTGTAGAGCTTCCGGCCGGTCGAACCGGCTGGAAGCTCTCCCCTTGTGGCTTTCAGAATAGGCGAAGCTGCCCATTCTTCTCGCTTGCAGGTTCTAGTGCTGTCGGTTTGACGGGTGACGTTGCCACTGCTGCCTTTGCCGCTGATGCCATCATGGCCGGGGCAAGAGGGACCGCATGCGCGTGTGCAGCATCCCCTGCCCTTCTGAGCTTCGCGGACCATCCCCCCATGATATGCGCCATGGTGTGCCATTGGTCGCTGAACCGCATCGCCAGACTGTCCCCGATGAGGACGGTCGCCGGGATATGGAGAAGCGAGAACTGAATATAGGCCATGTGGACGGCACGCGGGTCGATGTCCACGGCGGTCACATGCAAAAGCTGCTGGTAGTTGAAACCCGCCTCCATAATGGCCTCTGTCAGTGCGATGATCATCGCCCCGCTACCCACGGCCGGTTCCTGCGCCAGCATGAAGCCACGCTTTTCAATCACCTTGCGCATTTCTTCCGGACTTCCGGCGACCATACGGGCCATCAACTGGCAGATCGGATAGGGCGTGAAGAACTGGCCGCGTGCCTTGCTGTGCAACTCAAGCGCATGGAAGGTGGCGCCGAGAACATCGTGGGGGCGTTCTTCCAACGCCATGACGACTTCGCCCATAATCTTCGAGAACGTGTCCATGGTCTCACGGCCATATTTGCTGCCAATCTCCTGAAAGCGGGCTTCGCGCTTTTCGGCGTGGACGAGGTCAACCGCGTTGCTGAGGGCGATTGCTGACGTTTCGCACCAATCGCTGAACACCGTGTAGATGTCATGCTTGTAGCGGCAGGTTTCAAATAGCTTTACGATGGCTTTGAGGCGCGGGGAGTTCATGGGATCACCTGCGAGGGAGTGGAACCGCATGGGCGCGTTTCGCCATTCGCCGGGGCCAAGCCCGGCGTCGTCATGCGGATCGTTCAAGGGAAAGGGTCGGGGAGAGTGCAGGCCGCGCCGGAGACTGCGCGGCCTGCGGCAGCCGACTATTCGGCTGCTTCGGGGAAGGTTTCACCGTTCGTTACCGGCTCTTCATCGATGTCGAACGGGCATACGCCGTCATCATCGGCATCGCCGCTGGCTTCCACCATCCGCTCGCGCTCCTGCTCGGCAGTGAGAGCGATCCGTACCGGCGCGGGAAGCCATCCGGTGCCAGTGATCTTCCGTTCGGCATACTCCACGCCTTTCGCCTTCTCCATGCCGGGAACGCCAAGTGCCAAGTCCTCGCCAACGGCTTCGGTGACCGCCTGCTTGATCCCGGCCTTGCTGATGCGGGCGAAGTAGTTTTCACCGGTGGGCGCATACCACTGCGTCATGTCGATCTTGAGGGCCTGTGCCAGCCGCTCGGCGTGGCCGCGCTGCGACTTGCGCTCATAGTGGGGGTGTTGCACGGCGTTGACCGACTTTGCCGCCGCATAGGCCAACAAGTCGAGAAGCGTTGACGTAGGCTGTTCAAGGCACCATTCCAGAAGTTCGCTCGGGTTGCCGGGAATGGTGTGACCGTAGTTCTCCTTGAGTTCGTCCATGGCCACGATGCCCGCGCACGCCGCCGGATCGGCAATGCTGCTTTCGAGCCGTTCGCTCTTCACCGTCACTTCAAGGGACGTATAGTCGCTGCCGCCATAGCTGCCGAAAATGTTCACCAGCATGGCATGGACCACGGCGGCGAGGGCGACGTCCGGGTTATGGGCAAGCTCGGCCCGGATGGCGGCGGTCTTCTGCGCCGTAAGCTCCTGCACCAGCAGGGCAGGCATCTTGAATGGCGGCTCCGTGCGCTGTTCGGGTTGCGGCGGAACGGTCGCCCCACCCTCATCCGTCTCGTACGTATCGCCTTCGACGCTTTCGTCGCCTTCGTCGCTGTTTTCCGCCTCCTCCTGGGCTTCATCTTCGGGGCGGACAAAGCCATGCTCGATTTCGACATTGCCGTAATAGTCCATCGTCACATAGCAACCGGCCTTAGCGATATCTTCCGGGGAATAGGCTTCCTGTGCCATCGACAGGGCCGCCAGCCTCGCCTGAATGGCTTCGGTGCGCGGTTCGGCCTCGTCGTCGCCCTCGCCCGCCTCGATCTTCGCCACCAGCTCGTCATATTCGGCTTCCAGCCGTTCCTCCTCGGCCTGTTCTTCCTCCGTCAACGGAATGTCGGACGGATAGACCCTGTGCATGCGGACGGCTTCGCTCGGAATGTCCGGCACCACCTCCACCCATTTCCAGCCTTCGGCGCGAACGGCTTCTGCTTCGGCTTGCAGCTTCTCCGCCACCAGCTTTTCGACAAGGGCGACATCAAGGGCATAGCCGCTGTTCCTCGTGTCGAAAAGATCGCGTTTGACGTGACCGCCTGCGGCCTCGTAAAGCTCGATCCCGCCGATGAACTTGATGCGCTTGTCGTTGAACTTGACCGCTTTCCCCTTCAACACATCGCGAATGGTATCGCTGGTCCGGTTATGCGATGGCAGGCTATTCCACACCTCCACCTGCCGGTCGTGGTCGTCGGACACGGTGAAAGCGGTAAGCTGCTGGAAGGTCATTTCCTCGCTGCGATAGAGTTCAAGCAGTTTCGGCGAAACTCGCCCGAGCGCCTGACGCTTGCGTACCATGGTTTCGGTGGTGCCGAAGCGGGCCGCGATGTCCTCGACGGATTTCCCGTCCTCGGCCATGACGCGGTAGGCTTCGTATTCATCGACCGGGTGCATTGCCTCGCGGCTCATGTTCTCGATGATGCTGATTTCGGTCGCCTCGGCCTCGCTGCGCTCCTTGCATTCCACGGGGAAGTCCTTGGCGATTTCGCCCGCGTCAGCCAGAAAGAGGAGGGCGGCACGACGACGCTCACCTGCGGTTACGAAAAACCGGCCGCGCTTGTCGCCCTTGCGGACGATGATGTTCTGCAACAGCCGGTAGCCATCGGCGCGGATGGTCGCGGCCATCTCCACGATGCCTTCCTTGCTGTAGGTCTTGCGCACATTCTTGGGGTCGCGGTCCAGCTTGTTCAGCGGCACGAAAAAGCTTTCAGTGGAAATCTGGGTCTCGGTCATGGCTCTGTCTCCTTGGTTTCCCGTTTCCCGAAGGGGAAGCCCCCCTTGGGCGAAGCCTCCCCGGTCTTTCCGGGGGAATGGCCTCTGACATTCCCCCGGACAGAGGGGGGAGGGCGTAGCCCGCCCCACGGCGGCAGTCGTTCGGGTCAAGGGGTCGTGGCGGGAAAAAACGGAAGGTTCGGCCGCAGGCTGAAAGCCGTTTTTTTCCGACGCGACAAGCGGCTCTGCCGCGCCTGCCCCTTGATCCCGAGCGGCTGGCGATGTCAGGGGCGGTAAGGAAAAGCGGCCCGGAACGGGCCTCGATACCGGGTGCGTAGCACCCGCTGGACAAGCGATCGTCACCGTCATCGGCGGAGACGGCCCAGGCCGGCTTCGTGCTTCGCATAGAGCGCGGCCGCCCGAGGGCGGTGGCCCATCCTTCTGGGGGCAACGGAGTCAAGACGGATTGACTTCAAAACCGAAGCGGAACAAACTAGGAACATAAACCCATCAAGAGCAAATATTCCTATGCGCCATTGCGCATGGGCGATCCTGCTCGCCTACATTTTTGTGGAGCCGGCCCATGCGCAAACCCAACGAAATCGAACGGCTCTACCTTGATTTTGATGGGTTTTTCGCCTCGGTCGAACAACAGGCCGATCGGCGGCTGCGCGGTCGGCCGGTGGGCGTCGTTCCATTCAGCGGGACCGACCGAACCGCCGTCATCGCCTGTTCGAAGGAGGCGAAGGCGCAAGGCGTCAAGAACGTGATGCCAATTGCCGAGGCCCGGCGCGTCTGTCCGGACCTGATCCTTGTGCCGCAGAATCCCGACCTGTACCGCCGGGCGCACAATGCGCTGCTATGCGAAATCGAAACCGTCATCGCCATCGACACGGCCAAGAGCATCGACGAGCTGACCTGCGTGCTCGATGACAGCGGCCGACGCGATCCAGAGCTATTGGCCGCCCGCATCAAAGCAGCGATCGCGGACAATATCGGCCGGTGCATCACGAGCTCGATCGGCTTCGCAGCGAACCGGCAGTTGGCGAAGATCGCCTGCAAGGCCGGGAAAGAAGAGAGCAAGCGGCTCGGCAGCTATGGCGATGCGCTGGCGATATGGCGACCGGCCGATATGCCGGAACCCCTGCTGCGCGTTGAACTGGAGGAGATCCCCGGCATCGGGTCGAGCATGGCGAAGCGACTCTATCGGAACGGGGTCTTCTCCACCCGCCAGCTCTACGCGCTTCAGCCGAAGCACATGCGCAGGATCTGGAACAATGTGAATGGTGAGCGCCTGTGGTATGCCCTGCATGGCTACGACATTCAGGCCCCGGAACAGAAGCGCGGTATGTTCGGCCACGGCCGGGTATTGCCGCCTGAAAGCCGGACGATCGCCGGCGCATACGAGATTTCGCGGCTGCTGCTGACCAAGGCGGCGCGACGCCTGCGCCGCGAAAGCTACTACGCCGGCGGCTTATGGCTGTGGCTCTCGATCCGGGATGGAACGTGGTTCGGCAAGCACCGCCTGGCCGTCGTCCATGACGATCAGGCCATTCTCGCGGGGCTGCACGCGCTCTGGCAGCGCGTGCGCAAGGACTATCCGCGCGGCGTGACCATCTTCCGGATCGGCGTCACGCTCTACGATCTTTCGCCTTCCAACGAGCGGCAAATCGACCTGCTCGACAATGACGACACGCTGCGGCGGAAATGGGAGAAGGCTAACAGCGCGATCGACGCGCTGAACGCGCGCTATTCCGCGACCATCGTCAGCATGGGCGAGTGGAAGCCGCCTGCAGGCGGTCATGCCGGCGGCAAGATTTCCTACACGCGCATTCCCTCGGCCGAGGACTTCTGGTGATGGGCTGGAAGGCGACGATCCAGGTGCGTGATCTGGCCGATGACCAGAAGCTTGAGCTGGTCTGCCGGAAATGCGGCCGGCTTGCCTATACGAACCGGGCGCAGCTTTGCGAGGAGATCGACCGTTCGCAGCTCTATCTCGATGAGATCGAGGCGAAGGCGAGCTGCAAGCGCCGCGGCTGCAATGGCCGCATGCGGCTTTCTATGGTGCGGTTGCAGGAGATGAGCGGTTTTGTCGGCGGTCTCGCGTAGCGGCCGCGCCGTGATCGCGCCGGGGCGCAGCGTAGCGAACGCGGCCCGATCCTGTGAAGAAGGCGAATATCGGAGAAATCAGCATAGCGCCGGCCTATGGCCGGGATTTCGGGAATTCTCGCTGCGTTGTGTGGGGAAGAAGCGCAGCCGCAGGAGCCTCAGCATAGCGACCCGCAGGGGAGGCGGGATCGACTGCGCCCGCACGCGGCGCACCGTTTTGGCGGGCGGGCAGGGGAGTTCGAGGGGCGGGGCTTCGGGGCGCCCCTCGTCCTGGTCCGATCCGCTCGATGCGGGGAGGACCAGGCACTTCCGCTGAGGCCGCCGGAGAGGGAGACACCACCCCCTCAATCCCCGTCCTCTATCGGCTCAACATCGCGCAGCTCGACAAAGACGACTTTCTCGGTTCGCTCCTGCCCGATCAGGTCGAGATTGATATGGACGTAATCGGCAAACGGCTCCCGGCACAAGCGCCAGACGACGCCAACGCGGCCGACGCGGCGCTCGTTGGTGCCATCAATGGATGGCGATGTGCCGATGATGCGAACGCGCTGGCCGAGGCGAAGCCAGTTCGCCGCGCTGGCGATCATGTCGGTCCGTTCCTCCGCCGTCAGCTTCTTGCGCGTCGAGCGCGCCCACGGCGTATGCGGATCGGCGACAAGCTGGCTCGCCTGTTCATCCGGGGACAGGTCCTGAAACCGCGTGATCTCGTAATCCAGCGGCCAATCCTCGGGGTCCGGTGGTTTCGGATTCCGGTGGAAGTGCTCCACGGTCGGGCCGCCGAAAAGATCAGGTTGCGCACCGGCCTGCCGTCGCTGACGCTGCGCCTTGCGATAGTCCGCCCGCCATTGCCCTTCGGGGCTGAGGGGCGGGCGCTCGGTTTCGCCCAACAGGCGGTCCAGTTCTTCCCGGTCATCCATGGCCGTCTCCTGTCGGCGCGACGTTCTCAATCTGAGGGGAGGGGAGGCGCGACACGGGGCGGCATCGGCCGCCCCGTTCCGAACCCTTCACGCTTCGACCGTTTCCACGATTTTCGGCACGCTGCGGTCGAGGAATATCTCGACATGGACGATCTGGGCCGCGATCACACCG